>Ga0207700_10000018_pt1 | contig 191007 bp, 174 predicted proteins | sample LARL82metaG_FD_184348 | JGI IMG/M metagenome (GOLD analysis project Ga0207700, IMG submission 184348) | Corn, switchgrass and miscanthus rhizosphere microbial communities from Kellogg Biological Station, Michigan, USA - LAR L8-2 metaG... | ecosystem: Host-associated > Plants > Roots >...
CTGTGCGGCGCAAAGGAAAACGAAATGTTGAATATCCGGAGATCGTGCTGGAAACCCCTCGGGCTGCTGTTCGCGCTCGCGAGCATCGTGCCGGCCGCAGCCTGCGCGCACTGGCCGCCAGGCCGCGTCGAGGTCGAGATCTACGACCGCACCGAGGGCCGGTCGCTGCCGACGTACTATTTCGGAGGTAAGCGCTACGTTGTCGGCAAGCCGGGCAATGAATACGCGGTTCGCGTGCGCAACGCGACCGGTGAGCGCGCGCTCGCCGTGATGAGCGTCGATGGCGTCAATATCATCACCGGCGACAACGCATCGCCTCAGCAGTCCGGCTACGTGCTCGGGCCCGGCGAAAGCGCCGACATCGCCGGCTGGCGCAAGGACATGGCGCGTACCGCAGCGTTCTACTTCACCGCGCTACCCGATTCGTACGCCGCGCGCACCGGCCGCCCGGACAATGTCGGCGTCATCGGCGTCGCGGTGTTTCGCGAAGGCGTGCGCACGCCTCCAGTTGCGATGCCACGCAAGGACGCCGTCGGCGCGGCCGGCGCGATGCGTTCCGAGGCGCGCGAGAACGCGGCCGCCCCGGCAGCGCCTGCCGAGGCGCAAGCGCAGGCTCTCGACTCGGCGCAAGCGAAGTCGCAGCTGGGCACGGGCCACGGCCGCGTCGAGACCTCGTACTCGCAGTACACCACGTTCGACCGCGCCAGCAACACGCCTGACGAGACGATCACGATCTATTACGATTCCTACCAGAACCTGCTGGCGCTAGGCGTGCCGGTTGGCCCGCATCCTATTGCGCGCGCAAGGCCGGACCCGTTCCCGGCGCACTTCGTGCCCGATCCTCGCTGAGTGGCACGCGCGCCGGGCGCGCGCGAGCGCTCGCTTCCGGTTGTTCCCCCCGGGGGTCATACTGGGCGGCCATGTCCGCCGACGCGCCCAGCGACGAGGATCTGATGCTCGCTTACGCGGCGGGCAATGCCGCCGCATTCGATGCGCTCTACGCGCGTCACAAGGGCGGCGTGTATCGCTATTTTCTTCGCCAGTGCCGGCACGGCGGCATCACCGACGAATTGTTCCAGGACGTATGGATGAACCTCATCAGGGCCCGCGCCACGTACGCGCCGACGGCGAAATTCACGACGTGGCTGTACCGGCTCGCGCACAACCGGCTCATCGATCACTTCCGCGCCAGCAGCGTCGTGCAGCTGGTGTCGGCGGACGACGAAGCGCACGCGCAGACCATCGCCGATGTCCCCGGTGCATCGGACGAGGAGCCGCATCGCCGCGCGGAAGCGCGCGAGCTCGGGCTGCGCATCAAGGTGGTGGTGGAGGCGCTGCCCGCCGCGCAGCGCGAAGCGTTCCTGCTGCAGCACGAAGGCGGCTTGTCGCTTGCCGAGATCGCTGAGCTGACGGGTGCTGGTGTCGAGACCGTCAAGAGCCGGCTGCGCTACGCGATGAACAAGTTGCGCAGCGACCTGTCCGACCTGGTGGAGCGGGAATCATGAGCGGCGCCGACGACAAGCTGGACGAAAAGACGAACTCCGCCTGGCGCGAGGCGAGCCGCGAACAGCCGCCGCCGGCGATCGACGCGGCGCTGCATGCGGCCGCGCGCCGCGCGGTGCAGGCCGGACCGGCGCGCTCGCGGCACATGCAATCGTGGCCGTTGATGGCCGCCGCCATCGTCGCTTTCCTCGCCATCGGCATTCTTCAGCTCACTCCGCCGGAGGAAGTCACTCCCGGCGCGGAGCGCGACGCGACGGTGCGCTCGCCGGCGCCGCGACGGGTCGAGCCCGCATCGGCGACGGCGCCTGCGGCGCCGGTCCTGGACGCAGCGGCGTCTAGCGCGACGGCGCCTGCGCCACCGCTCGATGCGAGCAAGCCGCTCGCGCGGAGCGCAGCCGCTGGCGCGGATCAACGCAGCGAAATGAAGGCCGATGCGATACGCAGCGAGCGCGCCGCGGAGCGCAAAAAAGCTCAGGCGCCCGAGCCCGCGAGCGCGGTCGACTCCTTGAACGAAAGGCAGACACGCGCGAACGCCGACACCGCGCAAGCACCGTCGCGCGCCGACGCCAACAAGCTCGACGCGGCAGCGTCGAAGGTTCCCGCGGCGCCCGGCGCCGGGCCCGCCTCACCACCACCGGCTCCCGAACCGTTTCCGGCGGCACCGCCTGTTACAGGATCCGCGCCGGCGGCAGCCGGCACTGCACAGGAAACGCCGCCGGCAAAGCGCGGCGCAGGCGCGCTATCATCGGCGTCGGCGGGGGCCGTCAATGCGCCGGCCAAAACCGAGCGCGCCGCCGAGCAGGCGCGAGCCCCCATGGCCCTGGCGAAGTCCGCTGCCACGGAAGCCAAGGACGCACCGAAGCCGCCCGACGAATGGATCAAGCTCATTCGGCGCCTGCGAACCGAAGGGCATAACGACGAGGCGTTGCGCGAGCTCACCGCGTTTCGCGCCGCGTACAAGGAACGCGCGGAGGAATTGCTACCCGCGGATCTGCGCTCGCTTCGATAACGCGGACCGCTGCGGCGCGGGCTTTTCGCGCGCTGCGATGTGGCGCAACAGTGCCTTGATCGGCGCCGGCAACGCCGCGTGCGCGACCTCGGTCAGCGGCAGCCACAGCAGTCCGGGCTGCTCGACGCGATGATCGCTGCGCTGCACTTGGCACAGCCGCGGCGCGATGCTCAAGCGAAAATGCGTGAACGCGTGCTCGATCGCAGGCAGCGCGTCGCCGGCTATCACTTCTGCACCGAAGCGAACGTGACAGATCCGCACCGCATCATCTGCGACGCCCGCCTCGGGCAGGCTCCACAACCCGCCCCAGATGCCGCTTGCGGGCCGACGCTCGAGCAGGACGTCATCGTGGTGCACGATGACGAGCACCGCGGTCATTCGCTGCGGCAGGCGTTTTTTCGGACGCGGCGCGGGCAGCGCAGCGATGCGATCGTCGCGGCGTGCGACGCAGTCGTCAGCCACCGGACATGCCTCGCATCTTGGGCGGGCGCGCACGCAGATCGTCGCGCCGACGTCCATCAGCGCCTGCGTGTAGCTCGCGACGTCGTGCGCGGGAAGCCGTCGCTCCGCCTCGGCCCACAGGCGGCGCTCGACGTCGCCGGCACCGGGAAAGCCGTCGATCCCGGCGTGGCGCGAGAGCACGCGCTTGACGTTGCCGTCGAGGATCGCCCCGCGCTCGCCGCTGGCGAAGGCCGCGATCGCCGCCGCGGTCGAGCGGCCGATGCCAGGCAGCTGAGCAAGCGTCGCTGCGTCGCGGGGAAAGACGCCGCGATGATCCTCCTCCACGCGTTGCGCCGCGCGATGCAGCAGGTGAGCGCGGCGGTAATACCCCAGGCCGCTCCATAGCACCAGCACGTCATCGATCGCCGCGGCGGCGAGCGAGCGCACATCGGGAAAAGCCGCGATGAAGCGCCGGTAATACGGGATCACCGTAGCCACCTGCGTCTGCTGCAGCATGATCTCGGACAGCCAGATGCGATAGGCGTCGCCAGTGTTCTGCCATGGGAGGTCGCGGCGCCCGTGCGTGCGTTGCCACGTGATCAGACGCTCGGCGAACGGCCGCATCGACGCGAGCCGCGCTGCGGCGTCAGCGGCCGGCGAGGCGTTGACGTGCTTTGCCTGCCGCTTCGGAGCTCGAATACTTGGAGACGATGTCCTCGAGCGTGCGCCGCGCGCCCGCGGCGTCGCCGAGCTCGATCTGGCAGCTCGCGATATTGAGCATCGCATCGGGAATCTTCTGGCTGTCGGGATACGCCGCGACCAGCTGGCGCTGCGTCGTCAATGCACCACGGAAATCGCGCTGCGCGTACTGCGCGTTGCCTACCCAGTACAGCGCCGAGGCGGCGAGCGGGCTTCTCGGATACGTCTTGACGAAACTCTGGAAGCTCGCGATGGCGGCGGGATAGCTGCCGCTCTTGAATTGCTCGAGCGCCGTGTCGTAGCTGCGCTGCTCGCCGGCCGGATCCCCGGGACGCAGCCCCGTCCCCGATGTCGAGCCCGGCGCAGCGCCAGCGGAAGGAGTCCCGGCGGCAGCGCCGGCACCCGTCTCGGCGGTTGCAGCCGCGCCGGGGCCACCTTCGATCTTACGCAGGCGGCTGTCGAGATCCAGATACAGGTCGCGCTGACGTTTTTGCGCCTGCTCGAGTTCGTAGGTCAGCACTTCGTATTGTCCGCGCAGGCGCGCGATGTCGGCCTTGATCTGCTCGACGTCGCGAAACATGTCGACCAGCGCGGCGTCCTTGGCTTCGATGCGCTCGAGACGCTGCGACAACTGCTGCTCGAGCGTGTCGACACGCTGGCGAAGCGCATCGATGCGCTTGCGAGCCTCATCGTCGTCGAATAGCGCGCCGCGCGCGGGGGCCGTCGCCATCGCCGCCAGCAGCAGCGCCGCCGCCAGCATCGAATTCCATCGCGAGCGACTTGCCACGCGCGATCCTTACTCGCCTACGAAGACGATTTCGTCGCGGCGATTTTCCGCCCACGCCGATTCGTCGTGACCATCGCGGCGCGGCTTCTCCTTACCGAAGCTCACCGTCTCGATCTGTATCTCGGTCGCGCCATAGAGCACCAACAGCTTCTTGAGCGCGTCGGCACGGCGCTGTCCGAGGGCGATGTTGTACTCGCGGCTGCCGCGCTCGTCGGTATGACCCTGGATGGTCATCCGCGCGTTGCGATTGGCCTGCAGGTAGCGGCCATGCGCCTCGACCATCGGCTTGTATTCGTCCTTGATGACGTAGCTGTCGTAGTCGAAGTACACGATGCGCTTGGACAGGATGTTGTTCGGATCCTTCAGCGGGTTGCGCGCGTTGGCCCCGGTGGCCGCGCCGTTCACCCCCGCGCCGCTGGTGCCGGACGTGGTCGCGCCGCTGGTGGCGGCCGAGGCATCGCGCTCCTCGACCGGCGCGCCCGCGTCTTTCGACGTCGTGGTCTGGCAGCCGGCGAGAACCAGCGCGCACAGCATCGTGAACAGTATTCTTCTCATGAGGGTCTCCTGAAGGTTGCCGAGGGAACGGATGCGGGACTTCGTGCGGGAAGTTGGGCCGGGCTTCGCCACTGAGGCCGCGAGACGGGGTCGCAGTTATTTGGCAAGCGGACCCCACGCCGGCTCGCGAACATCGCTGGTCGCCGCAGTCAATCGCTGCTTGACACGACCATCGCTGGAGACGGCGGCCAATATACCACGCCCCCCCACCTCCGAAGCGTAGATGATCAGCTTGCCGTTGGGCGCAACGCTCGGCGACTCGTCGAGCGCGCCTTGCGTGAGCACTTGCACCTGTCGCGTCGCGAAATCCTGAATGGCGATGTTGAATCGGTTGCCGTCGCGACGGACGTAGACGAAGCCCTTGTTGTCGGGAAGATAGCGCGGTGACACGTTATAGCTCCCCTCGAAGGTCATACGCTCGACGGCGCCGCTCGATAGCGTCAACCGATAGATCTGGGGACTGCCGCCTCGGTCCGACGTGAACAGGATCGACCGCCCGTCCGGGGCAAAGTTCGCTTCGGTGTCGATTCCCGGCGAGTTGATCATCCGCTGCACGCCGCTGCCGTCGGCGTTGATCAGATAAAGCTGCGAGCCCCCATCCTTGGACAGGGTCACCGCCAGCTTGCTGCCGTCCGCGGACCACGCGGGCGCGCTGTTGCTGCCGCGAAAATTGGCGACTAGCTGGCGGGCGCCGGTTTGCAGCGACTGCACGTACACCACCGGTTTCTTGTTCTCGAGCGAGACGTAAGCCAGACGCGTTCCGTCGGGCGACCACACCGGCGAGAGCAGCGGCTCGTTGGAGCTCACCACCGACTGTGGATTGAACCCGTCGGCCTCGGCGACCATCAGGTCGAAGCGCGCGCCCTGTTTGGCGACATAGGCGATGCGCGTGCTGAACACGCCCTTGTCGCCGGTCAGCTTTTCATAGATCACGTCGGCGATGCGGTGCGCCGTGGCACGAATTTGCGCGGGCGGCACCGCGTAGACGAAGGCTGCCAGCAGTGACTGCTTGACCACGTCGAGCAGGAAAAAGCGCACTTCGACGCGTCCATCGGGAAGCGGCGTCATGCTCCCCACGACTACGGCGTCGGCGCCGCGCGCTGTCCAGTCGGCGTAGCGCACGTCCTCGGCACGCACCGGGCGTGGCGAGACGCCCCCGGCGTCGATCATCTTGAACAGCCCGCTTCGCGCGAGATCGTTGGACGCGATCTGCGTGATGCTCAGGGGATAGGTCGCTTCGTTGGCGAACGGCACGATCGCCACCGGGATCGCGGTGGCGCCGCCGCCGACGATCTCGATAGTGAGCTGGGCGCGGGCGAGGCCGGCGCCGGACAGCCACAGCGGTAGGAACAGCAGCGCGAACAGATCGCGGAGGCTTCGGGGCATGGAGATCAGGGTCTAGGGAATCGGGGAGAGTGGGGACGCCGACAGCGTGGCAGGGACCGTACCGCCCGCACGCCAGGCACCGCCCTCGAGCACGCGACGTTCACGATGATTATAACGGACGAGGAGCGCCGAGCGGGTCAGCGATGCGGCGCTGATAAGGAACTCGCGCCGCGCGCTCGTACGTTCGCGCTTGGGATGGCCCGGCGCACTCACGGGGAACTCGCGCCGCGCGCTCGTGCGTTCGCGCTTGGGACGGCCCGGCGCACTCATTGCGCTCGCACCGTGGCATCGATGCCGAGCGCGTTGCGCAGGCGCTCGCCGGCGCTGCGCGCGTCCTCCCGCGTCGAATACGATCCAACAATGATCCTGAACAAGCCGTTCCCCTCATGCACCTTCGCTTCGACGCCCAAGGGGGCGAGTTGGTTCGAAATGGTCGCGACAAATTGCTGCGCGTTGGCGTAGTTGGAAAAGGCGCCCAGCTGCACGCCGTAGCCGCCGGGCTCCTGCGCGAGCGCCATCGGGGGAGCGGGCGCCGTGTCGGGAATGACCACCGGCGGCAGCGGAGAGGCGCTCGCCTGCGACGGCGCGCTCGCCGGAATAATGCTCTCCACCTCGACCATGCCGCTGCCCTGCTGGGCGATGCCGATGCGATACGCCGCCGCGTAGGACAGGTCGATCACGCGTCCGCGATGAAACGGCCCGCGATCGTTCACGCGCACGACCACGCTCTTGCCGGTCGCGACATTGGTCACGCGCGCGTACGAAGGCAGCGGCAGCGTCGGATGCGCGGCGGTCATGCCGTACATGTCGTAGGTCTCGCCGTTGGACGTCTTCTGGCTGTGGAACTTGCGCCCGTACCACGACGCGATGCCGCGCTCCTTGTACGGACGAAGCGTGGTCGCGGGCACGTAATCAACGCCGAACACCGTATACGGCCGGTTCGAGAAACGCGCGAGCGGCTCGAGCCGGGGCACGGCCTCCGGGATCGCGTCGAGGTTAGACGGAGGATGCTCCCCCGGACCATCGTCCTTATAATAGCCGCCCGCCGACGGCGCAACCGGTGCGGCGGTCGACCCCGCGGACGGCGGCTGGCGCTGCGAGGTCGACGAGCAGGCCGCGAGCGCAAGCGCCGCGGTGAGAAGCAGCGCGCGCCGCGGAGCATCTGCTCGCGCCGCGGTCATGGCGTCGCGCCGCGCGGCGCGCGATCATCGGCCGGCGTGGCGCCGGCAAAGCGCGGCGTCACGTCTTCACCAGCTTTCGGTTGGCCTGCACGCTCATGAGGATACCCAGGCCGATGAACAGGCTGACCAGCGCGGTGCCGCCGAACGAGATCAGCGGAAGAGGCACGCCGACGATGGGCAGCAGGCCGCTCACCATCGCCATGTTGACGAAGGCGTAGGTGAAGAACATCAGCGTAATGGCGCCCGCGACCAGCCGCGAGAACAGCGTCGATGCGTTCATGGTGATCACCATCGCACGTCCGATCAGCAGCAAATAGAGGACCAGCAGGACCGCGTTCCCGATCAACCCGAATTCCTCGCCGAACACGGCGAAGATGAAATCGGTGTGGCGCTCGGGCAGGAAGTCGAGGTGCGTCTGCGTACCATTGAGCCAGCCTTTGCCGACCACTCCCCCGGAGCCCAGCGCGATCGACGCTTGCGTGCTGTGATAGCCCGCGCCGAGGGGATCGCGGCTCGGATCGATGAACGTCAGGATGCGCTCCTTCTGATAGTCGTGCAGATACGGCCAGATCAGCGGCGCCGCGGCACTCGCGCCGGCGACCAGGCCGACGATGATCTTCCAGGAGAGACCGGCAAGAAACAGCACGTAGAAGCCCGAGGCGCCGATCATCAGCGCGGTGCCCAGGTCCGGCTGGCGCTTGATCAGCCATACCGGCACCGCGATCAGGACCGCTGCCACGAGAAAATCGCGCATGCCGATGCGCGTTTCGTGGCGCTGGAAGTACCACGCGAGCATCAGCGGCAGCGCGATTTTCATCAGCTCCGAAGGTTGGAAGCGACCGACGCCGAGGTTGAGCCAGCGGCGCGATCCGTTGACCACGGTGCCGCCGAGGGCGACTCCCATCAGCAACAGAACCGCGAGCACGTAGAGCGGCACTGCCGCGCGCGCGAGCTGCTGCGGCGGCACGTTGGCGACGATCCACATCAGCACCAGCGCGAAGCCCAGCGACGCCGCCTGGCTGGTCTCGCGAGCGACGCTCTGGTCCGACGCCGAGAACAACGTGACCAGCCCGATCCCGACGATCGCCAGCGCCGCGGACATGAGGTAGCTGTCGACGCGGCGCGCCAGCACTTCCCAGATGCGCGCGAGCAGGGCGAGGAAATTCGTCACGGGACAGGGCTCTAGTCGCTTTCGTCGTCGGAGTCGGACGGCTTGCCGGCGCTCGCCGGCGGCGGCGCCTGCTCGCCCAGCAGAAAGTAGTCGAACACTGCGCGCGCGATCGGCGCGGCTGCCTGGGCGCCGAAGCCTCCGTTCTCGACCAGCACCGCCACCGCGATCCGGGGCTTGTCCACGGGCGCATACGCGATGTACCACGCGTGATCGCGCAGGCGCTCGTCGACCTTGCCCGCGACGTACTTGTCGCCCTTGAGCGAGTACAGTTGCGCGGTCCCGGTCTTTCCGGCCGAGATGTACTTGGTGCCGACGAACGCCTGTGCGCTGGTGCCTTCCTTGGGCACCCCCACGAGCGCCGCCTTGATCACGGCAAGCTGGTCCGGCCGCACGTGCAGCGTGTGCGTCACCTCCGGCGCCACCGCCCGCACATCGCCGCTGGCGACGTTCTCTATGCCGGCCACCACGTGCGGGCGCATGCCCGTGCCGTCGTTGGCGATCACGGAGATCGCCTGGACCTGCTGCAGCGGCGTGAATGCGTTGTATCCCTGTCCAATGCCGGCCGAAATCGAATCGCCCAGGTACCACTTCTCGTCGTGGCCCGCGAAGCGCCGGCGCTTCCACGCGCGCGACGGCAGCACGCCGGGCAGCTCGCCGTCGATGTCGATGCCGGTCTCGGCGCCGAAGCCCAACTGCGACATGAAGGCGTAGGTGTCATCGATGTCAGTGTCGGCGGCGAGCATGTAATAGTAGGTGTCGCACGAGGCGACGATCGACTTGTACATGTCGACGCTGCCGTGCCCACCTGGCTTGTCGTCGCGAAAGCGGTGGGTGCTCCCCGCGATCTGGTAATAGCCCGGGTCGAAGATCGTCTGCCCGGGCGTGCGTTTGCCCGAGGCCAGCGCGCCCAGTGCCAGGAACGGCTTGATGGTCGATCCGGGCGGGTAGGCGCCGCGCAACGGCCGATTTAGCATCGGCTTGTCGATCGATTCGTTGAGCTGGTCCCAGCTCATCGGGTCGATGCCGTCGACGAACAGGTTCGGATCGAAACCCGGTTTCGACACGAAGGCGAGCACTTCGCCGGTCGCCGGATCGAGCGCGACCAGCGCACCGCGGCGCTCGCCGAAGGCGCGCTCCGCGACCTGCTGCAGCTTGATGTCGAGCGCGAGGCGCAGGTTGTTGCCCGAAGTGGGCGGCGAGCGCGACAGTGTGCGCACCGCGCGGCCGCCGGCGTCGACCTCGACCTCCTCGACGCCGGTGATGCCGTGCAGCTCGCGCTCGTAGGAAACCTCTACGCCCACCTTGCCGATGTAGTCCGAACCCTTGTAGTTGGCAGTATCACCCCACTCGTCGATACGCTTGACGTCGCGCTCGTTGATTCGGCCGATGTAGCCGATCAGGTGCGATGCGGTCTCGCCGAAGGGATAGTTGCGAAACAGCCGAGCCTTGATCTCGACGCCCGGAAAGCGGTAGCGGTTCACCGCGAAGCGCGCCACTTCCTCGTCGGACAATCGCGTGCGCAGCGGCAGGCTCTCGAAGTTCTTCGACTCCTCGAGCAGGCGCTTGAAGCGCTTGCGGTCGCGCGGCTGCACGTCGACGATGCGCGAGAGCTCGTCGATCATCGCGTCGAGGTTCTTCACCCGCGACGGCGTCACCTCGAGCGTGTACGCCGAGTAGCTCTGCGCGAGCACGACGCCGTTGCGGTCGGTGATGACGCCGCGGTTCGGCGCGATCGGCACGATGGCGATGCGATTGCTTTCGGCGAGCGTCTGGTAGTGCTGGTGCAGGATGATCTGCAGGTAGATGAAGCGGCCGAACAGTCCAAAGAAGCCGATCAGCATCACCACTCCGGCGATCAGGATGCGCCGGCGGAAATGCAGGATCTCGCGCTCACGATTTCGCAGCTCCGGCGGTTGCAACGACGAGGCGCGGCGGCTTGGGGCAAACAGGCGGCGCATGCGACTACAGCTCCGCCTGCGAGCGCGCTGGCCGCTGCGGCCACTGCAGCAGCACGGTCAGCAACGGCCACAGCAGCGCGCCGGTCAAAGGGCCGATCACGTAGTTCCAGCGCGGCAGCGCCGCGCCGCCGACTACGCGCACCAGAACGACCAGCGCCGCGCAAGCCATTAGCAGCACCGCCACCTGCGCCGCCTGTTGCCACAACGGGAAGCGCAGCACGCGCCGACGGAAATACTCGGCGGCGTACGCGAGCACGGCGTACGCCAGCGCATGCTGTCCGAACACCGTGCCGTCGGCGACGTCCATCATCAATCCGAGAAACCAGGCGATGCCCACGCCGATCAGTCGCGGCTCGCGTATGCACCAGAACAGCAGCACCAGCGCCAGGAAATCGGGGCGCAGCACCAGTGCGAATCCCGACCACGGCAACGTATTGGCGACCAGCGCGGCGAGCAGCGTGGCCAGCACGAACCACGAATTGACCGGCCGGAGGATCTCCTCGGGACGTGCGGGAGCGAGCAGTTGGGCCATCCTAGCTCCGGCGCCGCCGGCCCTTGCGCGGCGCGTCGGACTCCGCCGGCTCTTCAGGGCGCGGCATGGTCGCGGCGGCCGTGCCGAGGATCAGCAGGTGCTGGCTCGCATCGACGCCGGCAACCGGCTTGCAAGTGACGCGCGCGAACATCTGACCGGTCTCGCGTTCCACCGACGAGACCTGCGCGACCGCGAGTCCGGGCGGATAGGTCCCATCGATGCCCGACGTCACCAGTCGATCGCCCGGCTGGATCTCCGCATTGGGCGAAAGAAAGCGAAGCTCCGGAAGGCGTGCTGTTCCGGCGCCGTACATCACGCTGCGAACACCACTGCGCTCCACTTTCACCGGCACCGCGTGATCCTTGTCGGTCACCAGCGTCACCTCCGCCATGTACGGGAACACCCGCGTCACCTGACCGACCACGCCGACGTCGTCGATCACCGCCTGCCCCATCTGCACCCCGGCGGCATCGCCCTTGTCGACGAACAGCTTTTGCGTGAACGGATCACGGCCCGAGTAGAGCACTTCAGCGGCGATCGCGGCGCCGTGAAAGCGCGATTCCACCGAGAGCAGCGCGCGCAGCCGGGCGTTTTCCTGCGCCAGCGATGGGTAATTCTGCACTGCGGGCGCATCGGTCAGAAGCTTGTCCCTGAGCGCCGCGTTGTCGGCAGCCAGCGTGTGCTGCGAAGAGAAATACGTGCCCATGTAGGCAAGCGCCTCACCCGGCATCTGCACCGCACGCTGCAGCGGATACAGCGCCACGGCCACGACGCGACGCACGCTTTCCAGATACCGGTAGCGCGTGTCGGTGAACAGCAGCGCAAGCGAGATCAGTCCGAAAAACGCAAGCCGCATCAGCGGCGACGGACCGCGGTGAAAAAATGGCGGCGGGTCGACCGATAGGTGGCGCATGGCGATTGCGGACGTTCAGCGCCGGTCGTATTCCGCGCGGCTGGAGCCACGATGGCGCCGCGCATCGGGTCTGCGCAATTCAGGCAAGGCGAGTCACCGGTGCACGAACCCGTTCAATCCGATGTGAAGATCGTCGACAGCTTTTCCATGTTCTCGAGCGCCTTCCCGCAGCCGCGTACTACACAGGTCAGCGGATCGTCGGCGACGATGACCGGCAAGCCCGTCTCTTCCATGAGCAGACGATCGACGTCGCGCAGCAGCGCACCGCCGCCGGTGAGCACCATGCCGCGCTCGGCGATGTCGGCGCCCAGCTCGGGCGGCGTGCGCTCGAGCGCGCTCTTGACCGCCGACACGATGCTATTGAGCGGGTCGGTGAGCGCTTCCAGGATTTCATTGCTCGAAACGGTGAAGCTGCGCGGAATACCCTCCGCGAGATTGCGTCCCTTGACTTCCATTTCCTTGACTTCCGAGCCGGGGAACGCCGAGCCGATGGTCTTCTTGATGAGCTCGGCGGTGGTCTCGCCGATCAGCATGCCGTAGTTGCGGCGAATGTAGTTGACGATCGCCTCGTCGAACTTGTCGCCGCCCACGCGCACGCTGCCCGAGTACACCATGCCGCCCAGCGAGATCACGCCGACCTCGGTGGTGCCGCCGCCGATGTCGACGACCATCGAGCCGGTCGCCTCGGAGATCGGCAGATCGGCGCCGATCGCGGCTGCCATCGGCTCCTCGATGAGATACACCTTCGACGCGCCCGCGCCGAGCGCCGATTCGCGAATCGCGCGACGCTCGACCTGCGTCGAACCGCAGGGCACGCAGATGATGATGCGCGGACTCGGCGAGAACAGCTTCGAGTCCAGAACCTTCTTGATGAACTGCTTGAGCATCTGCTCGGTGACGGTGAAGTCGGCGATGACGCCGTCCTTCATCGGCCGAATCGCCGTGATGTTTCCCGGCGTGCGGCCGAGCATCTGCTTGGCCGCCAGCCCCACCTCCTGGATCACACGCTTGCCGTTGGGTCCACCTTCCTGGCGAATCGACACCACCGACGGCTCGTTGAGCACGATGCCCTGACCGCGCACGTAGATGAGCGTATTCGCGGTGCCGAGGTCGATTGCGAGATCGCTGGAGAAATATCCCTTGAAAAGTTCGAACATGGAGGCTTTCAGTTGCGAGCAGCGCGGGATCGGCTGCCACGGTGCTTATGACAAGCGATTATGATACCCTAATCGGCTTCGTTTCTGCGGCGCTTGAAGGGCTCGGACCCGGCCTCGCAACGTCTGCTTCCTCGACCCATGGCACTTTCCCTCGACGAAATTCAGCGCATCGCACACCTCGCGCGCATCGAGGTCACGGCGACCGAGGCCGCTGACGTCGCGCACAAGCTCGACGCGATCTTCGAGCTCATCGGACGCATGCGCGCGATCGACACCACCGGCATCGTGCCGATGTCGCATGCGCACGACGCGACGCTGCCCCTGCGCGAGGACCGCGTGACCGAGTCCGACGCGCGCGAGACCTTCCAGCGCCTTGCACCCGAAGCCCAAGGTGGCTTGTATCTGGTCCCGCGCGTGATCGAGTAGCCGGTTCGCGGGACGAGTGACGCGCGCCGCGCGCCTCGACCCGACTGCCCGTCGCCATGTCCGCCCTCGACTCGATCCCGATGTTCTCGCTCGCCGCAATGGGACGCGCGCTCTCGGCGCGGCACCTGTCGAGCGCGGAGCTGACTGAGGCGCTGCTCGCACGCGTCGACTCGCTCGGACCCGCGCTCAATGCCTTCCTCACGGTCGATCGCGAGGGCGCGCTGGCGAAGGCCCGCGCGGCCGACCAGCGTCTCGCCCACGGCGAGGCGACGGCGCTGACCGGCATTCCGCTCGCGCACAAGGACGTCCTGATGACCGCGGGGCTCACCACCACGTGCGGGTCGCGCATGCTCAAGGACTTCATTGCGCCGTACGACGCCTTCGTGGTCGCGCAGCTCGATGCGGCGGGCATGGTGGCGCTGGGCAAGACCAACATGGACGAGTTCGCGATGGGCTCGTCCAACGAGAACTCGTACTTCGGGCCGGTGCGCAATCCGTGGAATCGAGACCGCGTACCGGGCGGCAGCTCCGGCGGGTCCGCGGCGGCGGTGGCCGCTCGCCTGGTCCCGGCCGCCACCGGCACCGACACGGGAGGTTCGATCCGCCAGCCGGCGTCGCTCTCCGGCGTCTGCGGGCTGAAGCCGACCTACGGCGTGTGCTCGCGCTATGGCCTCGTCGCCTTCGCGTCCAGCCTGGACACACCCGGCGTCTTCGCGCAGACCGCCGAGGACTGCGCGCTGCTGCTCACCGCGATGGCCGGACACGATGCGCGCGACTCGACCAGCCTCGATCGCCCGCGCGAAGATTATTCGCGCGATCTGGCGCGCCCGCTCGCCGGAATCCGCATCGGCTTGCCGCGCGAATACTTCGGCGAAGGTGCGGCAGCCGAGGTCATCGCGGCGATCGAACGCTCGCTCGAGGTGCTGCGCTCGCTCGGCGCCAGCCTGGTGGAGATCGACCTGCCCAACGTGGCGCTGTCGGTCCCCGTGTACTACGTCATCGCCCCGGCGGAAGCGTCGTCGAACCTGTCGCGCTTCGATGGCGTGCGCTACGGGCATCGTGCGGCGCAGTACGCCGACTTGCTCGAGATGTACCAGAAGACCCGCGCCGAGGGCTTCGGCGCCGAAGTGAAGCGGCGCATCCTGGTGGGCACCTACGTGCTCTCGCACGGCTACTACGACGCCTACTACCTGAAGGCGCAACAGGTCCGGCGCCTCATCGCGCAGGATTTCGCGCGCGCCTACGAGCGCTGCGACGTCATCGCCGGGCCGACGGCGCCGACCACGGCGTTCCGCCTCGGCGAGCAGGTCGACGACCCGGTGCAGATGTATCTCAACGACATTTTCACCATCGCCGCCAACCTCACCGGCACACCGGCGATGTCGATCCCCTGCGGATTCGATTCAGCAGCGCTGCCGGTGGGACTGCACCTGCAGGCGCCGGCGTTTCGCGAGTCGACGCTGCTCAACGTCGCGCATCAATACCAGCAGGTGAGCGACTGGCACACGCGCATCCCGGAAGGTTTTGCGTTGCAGGTTGGCCCATGAAGTGGGAAACGGTCATCGGACTGGAGACGCACACGCAGCTCTCCACGGCGTCGAAGATTTTTTCGGGCGCGTCGACTGCCTTCGGCGCGCCGCCGAACGCGAATGCGTCGGCGGTCGACATCGCGCTCCCCGGCGTGCTGCCCGTGCTCAACAAGGGCGCAGTCGAACGCGCGATCCGCTTCGGCGTCGCGGTCGGCGGCAACATCAGCCGGCGCAGCGTGTTCGCGCGCAAGAATTACTTCTACCCCGACCTTCCCAAGGGATACCAGATCAGCCAATACGAAATTCCGGTCGTGCAGGGCGGCTCGATCACGATCATGTCGCCGACGCGCGGCGAAATCGTCGTCCGCCTGACGCGCGCCCACCTCGAGGAAGACGCGGGCAAGAGCCTGCACGAGCTGGGCGTCGCGGCAAGCAACGCCATGACCGGCATCGACCTCAATCGCGCCGGTACGCCTCTACTCGAGATCGTCTCCGAGCCCGACCTGCGCAGCGCCGAGGAAGCGGTCGCCTATGCAAGGACGCTGCACGCGCTGGTGCGCTGGATCGGCATCTGCGACGGCAACATGCAGGAAGGCAGCTTTCGCTGCGATGCCAATGTCTCCGTGCGGCGCGCCGGCGAGACCGCGCTCGGGACCCGCTGCGAGATCAAGAACCTCAACAGCTTCCGCTTCATGCATGAAGCGATCGAGTTCGAGGTGGACCGCCAGATCGCGCTGATCGACGAAGGTCGCAGCGTCGTGCAGGAAACGCGCCTCTACGACCCTGACCGTCGCGAGACGCGCTCGATGCGCAGCAAGGAAGATGCGCACGACTACCGCTACTTTCCCGATCCCGACCTGCCCCCGCTGGTGATCGACGAGGCGTGGATCGAGCAGGTTCGCGCCGGGATGGCGGAGCTGCCCCAGGCGAAGCGACGGCGATTCGTCCGCGACTACGCGCTGTCCGCGAGCGATGCCACCAACCTCACCGCGACGGCGGCGCTCGCGACGGCGTTCGAGGAGGTCGTGCACACGGGCGTGGAACCCAAGCTGGCCGCGAACTGGATGCTCGGTGAATTCTCCGCCGCCGCGCACAAGGCCGACATCGACTTCGCTGACGCACCGGTGACCGGGCCGCAACTGGGCGCGCTGCTCAAGCGCGTCGTCGATGGCACCATCTCCGGCAAGATCGCCAAGGATGTCTTCGACGCGATGTGGGCGGGGGAGGACGGCGGCGACGCCGATGCGATCATCGCGCGCAAGGGACTGCGCCAGATCTCCGACACCGGGGCCATCGACAAGCTCGTCGACGACGTCATCGCGGCCAATCCGGCGATCGTCGCCGAAGTCCGTGCCGGGAAGGAAAAGGCGTTCAACGCCCTGGTGGGCAAGGTCATGGCGGCCTCGAAGGGCAAGGCCAACCCTGCGCAAGTCAACGCGGTCCTGAAGCAGAAACTGTCGGCGTAGGCGAGGTAGGATAGGCCTCTGTGCGCGCCTGAAAGGATGTGCATGCGACTGACCCGCTTCGTGTTTCGCGCCGTGACGCTGCTGGCCTTTGCCGCGATCATCGCGCGGCCGGACGCGGCGGCGATCGCGGCAGCCCTCGAAGTGTTTCATGCCGATTCGTTGTCTGGACCGATGCGCGGGCTGAAGTCGGCGTTCGAGGCGGTGCACCCCGGCGTCACGCTTCATCTCACCGCGGGTGTTTCGCGCGAACTCGCCGATCGCATTCTCAAGGGGGACGTCTGCGACGTCTTTGCGCCATCATCCCCCGCGGTCATCGACGACCTTATGAAAAGGAAGGTCGCGGGGAGCGAGCGCGACGCGGCCGCGTGGTACGTGGTCTTCTCGGCCAACGAGATGGTCGTCATCACCGCCAAAGGCAATCCGCTGGGCATCCGCAAGATCGCCGACCTCGCGCGGCCCGACGCCAGGTTCGTCCGAGTCACGGGCGAAAAGGACCTTGCGACCAACCGCACCGTCGAGTTCGTCAAGCGCGCCGCGACGCTGGAAGGTACGCCGGACCTCGCGACGGCCATCATCGACCGCGCCGCGGCCGATCCCGCCAAGCCGACGGGGATCCCCGACGTCGTGAACGCCGTGCGGGACGGTCGCGCCAACGCCGCGATCGTCTATTACTCGGCCGCCGTCGCCGCCGGCAACGATGTCGACGTCGTTCGCTTCCCGGACACGGTGAACCTGAGCGAAGCGATACGCAACGCCGCCACCGTGCCGGGCACCGCCACGTCCCCAAAGGACGCGCTCGAGTTCGTGCGATTCGTCTTGTCGCCCGAAGCTCGGCGCATTCTCCAGGAGGCCGGCCAGCCGCCAGTGGTGCCGCCGCTTCGCAGTCGCGCCGTGCCGGCCGAACTCAAGTAGATTTACCCCCCTCGCGTCGCCCGCCTGGCCTTCTCCCGGGTCGCCCCCATGCGCTGCGCGCATAGGGTCCTACTCCGCCGCTCGACGTGCGGGCTTCTACCGAGACCATGTAGATTTGCCCGCCTCGCGTCGCCCGCCTGGCCTTCTCCCGGGTCGCCCCGATGCGCTGCGCGCATAGGGTCCCACTCCGCCGCTCGAAGTCCTAGTGCATCAGTGGCTTGTAGCGCATGCGGTGCGGACGCGCGCCGTCCTCGCCGAGGCGCTTGCGCTTGTCGGCCTCGTAGTCCTGGTAGTTTCCTTCGACGAACATCCACTTGCCCTCGTCCTCGGCAGCGAGGATGTGCGTGGCGATGCGGTCGAGGAACCAGCGATCGTGCGACACGACCAGCGCGCTGCCGGGGAATTCGGTTAGCGCATCTTCGAGCGCGCGCAGCGTTTCGACGTCGAGGTCGTTGGACGGCTCGTCGAGCAGCAGCACGTTGCCGCCTTTGAGCAGTGTCGCCGCGAGATGCAGCCTTCCGCGCTCGCCGCCCGACAGCGCGCCGACGTTCTTTTGCTGGTCCTGCCCCTTGAAGTTGAAGCGGCCGAGGTAGGCGCGCGAGGGCATCTCGAACTTGCCGACGGTGAGGATGTCCATGCCCCCCGAAATCGCTTCCCACGCGGTCTTGTCGTTGGGCAACGATTCACGCGTCTGGTCGACGATGGCGAGATTCACCGTATGGCCGACGACGATCGACCCGCTGTCGGGCTTCTCCTTGCCGCTGATCATCCGGAACATCGTCGTCTTGCCGGCGCCGTTGGGACCGATCACGCCGACGATCGCGCCCGCGGGAATGATGAAGCTCAGGTTGTCGATGAGCACTCGATCGCCGAGCGCCTTGGTCACGTCCTTGAACTCGATGACCGAGCTGCCGAGCCGCTCCGCCACCGGGATGAAGATCTCCTGCGTCTCGTTGCGCTTCTGGTGCTCGTAGGACGAAAGCTCCTCGAATCGCGAGATGCGCGCCTTGCTCTTGGCCTGGCGCCCCTTGGGATTGGTGCGCACCCACTCGAGTTCCTTGTGCATCGCCTTCGCGCGCGCGTCTTCCTGCTTCTGCTCGGTGGCGAGCCGCTGCTCCTTCTGCTCGAGCCACGAGCTGTAGTTGCCCTTCCACGGAATGCCGTAGCCACGATCGAGCTCGAGGATCCATTCGGCGGCGTTGTCGAGGAAGTAGCGATCGTGCGTCACCGCGATCACGGTGCCGGGAAAGCGCGCCAGGAACTGCTCGAGCCATTCGACGCTCTCCGCATCGAGGTGGTTGGTGGGTTCGTCGAGCAGCAGCATGTCGGGCTTGGACAGCAGCAGCCGGCACAGCGCGACGCGGCGCTTTTCTCCTCCTGAGAGTGACCCGATCTTCGCGTCCCACGGTGGCAGTCGCAGCGCGTCGGCGGCGATTTCCATCTGCACGTCGGAGTCGGCGCCATCAGCGGCGATGATCGCCTCGTATTTGGCCTGGTCCGCGGCCAGCGCGTCGAAGTCGGCGTCGGGCTCGGCGTAGGCAGCATAGATCGCGTCGAGCTTGGCCTTCGCCTCCAATATGGCGCCGAGGCCTTCCTCGACGCATTCGCGCACCGTCTTGTCCGTGTCGAGTTGCGGCTCCTGTGGTAGGTAACCGATGCGCAGGTTGGGCATCGGCACCGCTTCGCCTTCGAATTCGCGATCGGCGCCGGCCATGATCTTTAGCAGCGTCGTTTTGCCCGACCCGTTGAGACCAAGCACGCCGATCTTGGCGCCCGGGAAAAAAGACAGCGAGATGTCCTTCAAGATAACGCGCTTGGGGGGCACGATCTTGCCCACCCGGTTCATGGTGTAGACGTATTGAGCCATCGAGATTGACCGCGAAGGACGGGATAAACCCGGATTATCGCAGGTTGTGAGCGCGCGGCGCCCGCGGAGCTCTACGACCGGCTTTGCGCCCTACTTCGCTGTGTTCGAGGCCGCCTTCGCGGTTGGCTTGATCGGCGGTTCGAGCCCGGCCGCGGTGGCCCGGTTCTGGTCGTTGCGGATGTCCTGCCAGCGCTTCTTGTCGACGTCGTAGCGCGCGTTGATCGAGGCCAGCTCGTCTTTTTTCTGGGCGATAAGCCGCGTCTGTCGATCGAGCTCGTTGGTGAGACTCACCAGCTCGTTTTCCAGCGCGGGCGGCACAGGCTTCCCGGCGAGCGCCGTCTTCTGCTTCTCGATTTCCTGCTGGCGGCGCGTCATGTCCGCGCTGTAGGCGTCCGCGGCCTTGATCTGCGCGGTTACCGCCGACACTGCACGGGCGCGCGCGAATTCGATCTCGTCCTCGCTGGTGTACGACTGCAGCAGCGCCATATCCTTGCGCTGCTGCTCGTCGCGCTGCCGCGCGGTCGCCTTCAGGCGCTCGTCCTCGAGCTCCTTGGCCCTGAGCTGGTCGCCGGTGGGCGCCGGCTCGATCTTCTTGAGCGGCCGTCCCTGCTTATCGAAAACCGTCGTTCCCTTGTTGACCGCTTCGGGGGGCATCTGATCGCTGTAATGGACGATGCCCTTTTCGTCGGTCCATTTATACATGCCCGCGGCCATCGCCCCGGTCGCCATCGCGAGTGTGGCGCCCACGGCGGCGAGCATCCACAGACGTTGAGATCGGAAATTCATTGAGCCCACCTGGTCGCGAAGAGGATCACGAATGACGACGCTTTAAGCCGCCGCGCCGTATTGATCGCGGTAACGCGCCACCGCGCTGCGCTGCGTCGCCAGCGCGGGCCGCGAGGTGAGGAATTCCAGAAGATCCGCGAGCGTCGCGATGGCGATGACGGGCACGCCGAACTCCTGCCTGAGCTCCTGGATCGCGGAGCGCTCGCCGCGGCCGCGTTCCTGGCGGTCGAACGCAATCAGGACGCCGGCGGTCTGCGCACCGTGCGCGCGGATCAACTCGATCGACTCGCGCTTGGCGCCGCCATCGGTGATGACATCGTCGACGATCATGACGTTGCCTTTCAACGCTGCTCCCACGATCAGCCCGCCTTCGCCGTGGTCCTTGGCTTCCTTGCGGTTGTAACTGTACGGCACATTGTGCCCCATTTCAGCCAGTGCAATCGCGGTCGCTGCCGCGAGTGTGATGCCCTTGTACGCGGGTCCGTAAAGGTGGTCGAAGGCCACGCCCGACGCCAGCGCAGCCCGGGCATAGAAGTGCCCCAAACTGCGCAAACTTTCGCCGTCGTTGAACAGCCCCGCGTTAAAAAAATAAGGAGTCTCCCGCCCCGCCTTGGTGACGAAACTACCAAAGCGAAGCACGTCGCGTGCCAATGCGAACTCGAGAAATTCGTGACGGAAATCGCTCATAAGTTGACCTTCGCGCTGCGCGCTCCGGCAGACGCCTCGACCGGCGGCCCGACTGCGCGAGCCCTCGACAGTAGCGTGCGACGTGCGATGCGCCTCGCGCTGCCGCGTTGAATGAGGCGCGCCGCATTTTACCGTAAACTCCGGCCTCGCTCGCTGTTGCTCGTTTTCCTATGCGCGTCATCACCCTCAACGTCAATGGCATCCGCGCTGCGGAGCGCAAGGGACTCGCGCATTGGCTCGTGCGCGGTCAACCGTGGGACGTCGTGTGCCTCCAGGAAATCCGTGCTGCCGTCGAACACGTCCCCAGAACGCTGCTTGCACCGCGCCGTGCGCACGCGTTGTTCCATCCCGCGCAACGTCGGGGCTACAGCGGCGTAGCGATGTATGCGCGCCGGCGGGTCGCGGCGAAAACCGGTTTCGGCAGCGCCGAGTTCGACGTCGAAGGCCGTTATCTGGAAGCCGATTTCGGCGATCTGTCGGTGATCAGCGTTTACTTTCCGTCTGGGTCGAGCTCGCCGTTGCGACAGGAAGCGAAGTTCCGCTTTCTCGCCGCGTTCCTGCCGCATCTGCAGGCGCTTCGTGCGGCGGGACGCGAGGTCATCCTGTGCGGCGATTGGAACATCGCGCATCAGCCGATCGATTTGAAGAACTGGCGCGGCAACCAGAAGCATTCCGGATTCCTGCCCGAGGAGCGCGACTGGCTCACGCAGGTGTTCGAGGAACACGGCTTCGTCGACGTGTTCCGGCACTTGAACAAGGAGCCCCACCAATACACGTGGTGGTCCAACCGCGGACAGGCCTGGGCCAAGAACGTCGGCTGGCGCATCGACTACCAGATCGCGACACCCGGGATCGCGTCCACTGCGCGAACGGCGACCATCTACAAGCAGCGCCGCTTTTCCGATCATGCTCCGCTGATCATCGACTACGATTACCCGCTCGATTGATGTGGCCGTGCGCGCCGCCGCACTCGCCGCTCGACCCCTGACCTTCACATGCTGCGCATCGACCATCTGACCCTCGCCCGCGGCACGCGTCGTTTGCTCGAGGATACCGCGCTGACCGTGCATCCGGGCCAGAAGGTCGGCGTCATCGGCGCCAACGGCAGCGGCAAGACCAGCCTGTTCGCGCTGCTGCGTGGCGAGCTGGTCGCCGATGCGGGAGACGTTTCGCTGCCGCCCGCCTGGGTCATCGCGCATGTGGCGCAGGAGACCGCGGCGAGCCAGCGCAGCGCCATCGATTACGTGCAGGACGGCGATGTCGAGCTTCGCGCCATCGAGCGCGAGCTCGCGCTCGCCGAAGCGACGCACGCGCACGACGCGCACGCAGCCGGTGAAAAGCTTGCGCTGTTGCACCACCGATTCGAGGAGATCGGCGGTTACAGCGCGCGAGCGCGTGCTGGCGCGCTGCTGTTCGGCCTGGGCTTTTCCGCCGAGCGTCATGCCGACCGGGTCGACCGCTTCTCAGGCGGCTGGCGAATGCGCCTCAACCTCGCGCAGGCGCTGATGACGCGCTCGGATCTGCTGCTGCTCGACGAGCCCACCAATCACCTCGACCTCGATGCCGTGGTGTGGCTCGAGGATTGGCTCAAGCGCTATCCGGGAACGCTTCTGCTCATCACTCACGACCGTGATTTTCTTGACGCGGTGGTCGGGCGCATCGTCCACTTCGAAGGCAACAAGCTCAAGAGCTATACCGGCAACTACGCCGACTTCGAGCGCGAGCACGCACAAGCACTGTCGCTGCAGCAGGCCGCTCACAGCAAGCAGCAGCGGCAGATCGCGCATCTGCGCTCCTTCATCGACCGCTTTCGCGCCAAGGCAACCAAGGCGAAGCAGGCACAAAGCCGCATCAAGGCGCTTGAGCGCATGGAATTGATCGCGGCGGCGCACGTCGACAGCCCCTTCAGCTTCGAGCTCACCGCCACGCCGACGCACGCGCGCCAGCTGCTCAAGTTCGAGCACGCCTCGCTGGGCTATGGCGGAACGCCGGTCCTGCGCGATATCGATTGGCCGCTGCTCGCGGGCGAGCGCATCGGATTGCTGGGCGCGAACGGCGCGGGCAAGTCGACGCTGCTGCGCGCGATCGCGGGTGAGCTCGTGCCCAGCGCGGGATCGCGCATCGCCGCGCAAGGCCTACGCATCGGCTATTTCGCGCAGCATCAGGTGGAGCAGCTGCGCCTGGCCGAGTCCGCGCTCTGGCACTTTCGCAAGCTGGAGCCGGCGGCGCGGGAACAGGAGCTGCGAAATTACCTCGGCGGTTTCGATTTCCGCGGCGACCGGATGGAAGCACCGGTCTCCGAATTCTCCGGCGGCGAGAAGGCGCGCCTGACGCTGGCGCTGCTCGCGCGCGCACGTCCCAACCTGCTGCTGCTCGACGAGCCGACCAATCATCTCGACATCGAGATGCGCGAAGCGCTGACCGAGGCGCTGCAGGACTACGAAGGCGCGCTTGTCGTCGTGGCGCACGACCGTCACTTGCTGCGCGCGACCGCGGACGAGTTGTGGTTGGTCGACGCCGGCGTCGTGCGCCGTTTCGACGGGGACCTCGACGACTATCGCGAGTGGGTTCTGTCGGGGCGCGCGCGAGAGGTCGCGGTCGCCTCGCCTGCGGGTGCTGCAGGCCCCGATAGGCGCGCGCAAAGGCGTGCCGAGGCGCAGGCCCGACAACACGCGTCGGATCTGCGCAAACCGGTCGCGGACAAGCTGGCGCGCGCCGAAACCAGGCTCGACGAACTGACGCGCGAAAAGCGCGAGCTCGACACCTGGCTCGCCTCGCCCGATGCGTATCTCGAAGAGAACAAGCAGCGTCTCAAGGACGCACTGTCTCGCCACGCGGACCTCGGTTGGGAGCTCGCGCGTGTGGAAACGCAGTGGCTGGAACTCCAGGAAGCGTTGGTACGCCTGCGTACTCAGTAGCCGTCGTCGTGCTATTCTCGCTGCGCCCGAAGAGGCTGGAGCCCCTCTTCCTTTTCCGCGTCGAAGGGAGGTCCCGCGGGAGTGGCCATCGATGGTTTGAATGTCCAAGGGCTTGTTCGCGCGCACGCGCGCAGCGTCCTGCTCGCGGTCGCATGTCTGTTGGCGTGCAGCGCCGCACGTGCCGACCTCGTCGTGCCGAGCGGCGGCCTCCTTGCGCTCGCCTCCGGTGTCACCGACCTGGCGTGCACCGACGTCGTCGTTGCAGGGACGCTGCAGGTTAATTCGGGCCAGCTCAACAACGTCCGCAGCCTCACCATCCAGCCGGGCGGCGTGATCGATGGCGGCTCCGGCACGATTCAGGTCGCCGGCAACTGGACCAATAGCGGGACGTTCAATGCCGGCACGGGAACGGTTGATTTCCGCGACCTGTGCGCCTTCGGCAACGCGGTCATCATGGGAAGCACGACGTTCTCACGCGCGAGCTTCGTGAGATCGAGCGGCAAGAACTACGTATTCGCAGTCGGCACGACGCAGACCATCACGGCGCTACTCGAGATCGCCGGACCTGCCGGAGACCCTATCCAGTTCCGCAGCTCGCTGCCCGGTCAGGTCGCGTTCATCGACCTCGTCAACAGCGGCACGCAACTGATTCAACACGTCGGTGTAACCGATGTCTGGGCGACGGGGCAATGCCTCGCTCCAGGACAGAGCAATGAGGGGGGTGGTGGCAACGCCAACAACTGGTTCTGCGGGTCCGGTGGGGGTGGCGCCGTGACGCCGATTCCGGCGATGGACGAGGCAGCGCTGATCGCGCTGGCGATGCTGCTCGCTGTGAGCGGCTTATGGTTCGTGAGACGCGCGGCCGCGCGTCGCAAAGAGGCGGCAGCTATGCGCCCCGAAACGGCGCGCGACGAGGACAGACCATGAAGACGAGACGATTCAGGAGGCGGCCCCTGGCGATTGCGCTGGCGGCGGTCATGGCCATCAACTCCCAGCGCGTGCTCGCCGCGGATGTCGAGATCCGCATGCCCGTGGGCGGAGGCTTCGCGGTGCGTGACTCGACCGGCACCTTCCTGCGCATATTCGTCAACGGAAGCACCGGCGAGGTCACCATTCCGTTTCTCACGCTCGCGGCTCAGCAACCCAACAATGTCTGCTTCCAGCCAGGCACCGGTTTGCTCGGCCAATGCGCTCCGGGAGGGGCGCAGGGACCGCAGGGCGCACAAGGGGCGCAGGGGTCGCAAGGCACGCCGGGCGCGCAGGGCGGCCAAGGTTCACAGGGCTCGCAAGGCGTGCCCGGATCGCAGGGCACCGGTGCGCAGGGTCCCCAAGGCGCGCAGGGAGGCGTCGGTGCGCAGGGTCCTCAGGGCAATGTGGGTGGCCCAGGACCGCAGGGTGGACCGGGTGTGCAAGGCGGCGTGGGCACGCAAGGCCCGCAGGGATCGGTAGGAACGCCAGGGGGCCCCGGATCGCAGGGAGCCCAAGGCGCGCAAGGCAGCGGTGGAATGACCGTGCTCAACGGCGCCGGCGCACCACCGCCCGGCCTCGGCGCGGTCGGTGATTTCTACATCGACACGACCACCGACACCATCTACGGACCGAAGAGCCTGGCAGGCTGGGGCAGCGGCACCCTGCTCGTAGGTCCGCAGGGGCCCGCCGGCACGCAGGGTTCGGCCGGTGCGCAGGGATCGCAGGGCACGGGTTCGCAGGGTCCGCAGGGTGCACAAGGCGGGGTCGGCGTTCAGGGTCCTCAGGGTACGCAGGGTGGGCTCGGTGCGCAGGGAATCCAAGGCAACACCGGTGCACAGGGCGTGGCCGGTTCGCAGGGAACACAAGGAACGCAGGGAACGATCGGAGCGCAAGGCAACACCGGAGCGCAAGGCGTGCAGGGTGGCCAAGGCACAACGGGAGCGCAGGGCAACACCGGCGCCCCGGGTGTGACCGGAGCGCAGGGCACGACCGGTGCAGCCGGACCGCAAGGCAGCGCCGGCGCGCAGGGCACACAAGGTAGCGACGGAATGACCGTGCTCAACGGCGCGGGCGTGCCGCCGCCCGGCCTCGGCGCGGTCGGCGATTTCTATATCGACACCACGACCGACACCATCTACGGACCCAAGACCTTGGCAGGTTGGGACAGCGGCACACTGCTGGTCGGCCCGCAGGGTCCAGCCGGTGTCCAAGGATCGCAAGGCGTCGGGTCACAGGGTCCGCCAGGCGCACAGGGAGCCCAGGGATCGCAGGGAATCGGATCGCAGGGGCCTCAAGGCGCGCAAGGCAACGTCGGGGCCCAGGGTCCTCAAGGGACGCAGGGCGGGCTGGGTGCGCAGGGAACCCAAGGCAACCCGGGAGCCCAGGGCATGCAAGGAACGCAGGGCAACGCGGGCTTGCAGGGCACGCAGGGCGCGCAAGGATCGACCGGAGCACTCGGTCCACAAGGCACTCAAGGCTCAAGCGGCTCGCAAGGCTCCGCGGGGCTGCAAGGGCCTCAAGGCAATCAGGGCTTGACGGGTACGCAAGGCTCGACAGGTGCGCAGGGTTCAACCGGCTCACAGGGTTCAACAGGCGGACAGGGTCCGCAAGGCACGCAAGGATCGATCGGTTCTCAGGGCTCGACGGGAGCACAAGGCCCGCAAGGCACTCAGGGCTCAACGGGCTCGCAGGGTGCGCAAGGCCCCGGCGCGGCAGCCGTGGCTGTTCAGGGCATCGCCACCACGAGCTTTTCGATGAGTCAGGCGGTGTACACCGCGCAGCCCGGAGGGCCGAGCGTTGATGCGGTTATCCCGGCCTCGGGAAAGGTGCTCGTGATTCTGACGGCCGAGGCAAACGGCTCCAACGCCGGCAACAGCGCGTGCTCCACCGCTTTCATGTCAGTCAGCTTAGACGGCAGCGTCGCTTTGGATGCGAATTCGCTTCGAGTGACAGGAGAAAATCCAGTCCGGGCGAGTATCACGGTGCTGATTACGAACCTGACCCCTGGTCTCACCGTTCACTTCGAGGCCGTGTACAAAAACATCGGTTGCGCCGCTGGCTCGACGTTCAATGCGCGACAAATCATCGTGATCCCGAACTAGCCGTCACCACCGCGAGGCGCGTTACCTGGCGGACTGCGTGAGTGCTACGTAGCTCGCGCCGGGCGTGGCGCGAGCGATGGTCTGCGCGGGCGTAGAGTTGAGCGTCGGTGCTCAGGTGATGGTCGGGGTCGCGTGTTCGAGTTGGCGGCTGACGATTCAGCAGGCAAGCGGCAGCCCATTCGTGTACTCGATCGACGGGTATTGTTCTGCCCGTCACCTTCGAGCGATACAGATACGCGCACTCGGGAATGTGCTGCGTGCAATAGTCGCTGCCTCGACTATCCTGCTAGCGCCCTATGGCTGGATCGGTTCTTGCTTCACCGCGTCCAGGGAGAGCCAGGGAGTGGTCAACAACGGTTTCGACATCCGCGGGTCGGCTTGTGCCCGCGTTCGCAGCGTGCTGCTTGCGCTCGCGTACTTGCTGGCTTGCAGTGCGGCACGCGCGGACCTCGTCGTGCCGAGCGGCGGACTCGTCTCGCTCGCTCCTGGCGTCGCCGATCTAGCGTGCACCGACGTAATCGTCGCAGGGACCTTGCAGGTCAACTCCGGCCAGCTCAACAACGTTCGCAGCGTCACCATCCAGCCCGGCGGTGTGATCGATGGCGGCTCCGGGACGATCCAGGTCGGAGGCAACTGGACCAACGCTGGAACATTCAATGCCGGCACGGGAACGGTTAATTTCCGCGACCTGTGCGCATTCGGCAACGCGGTGATCATGGGCACCACGACGTTCTTCAGCGCGAGCTTTGTGACGTCCAGCGGCAAGAACTACGTATTTGCAGTCAATTCGACGCAGACCATCACGTCGTTCCTCGAGATTGCAGGCCCCGCCGGGAATCCGATCCAGTTTCGCAGCTCGCTGCCGGGCCAGGTCGGGTTCATCAACCTGGTCAACGGCGGCACCCAGCAGATCCAGCATGTCGGCGTCACCGACGTCTGGGCCACCGGACAATGGCTGGCGCCGTTCCTCACCAACGAGGGTGGTGGCGGCAATGCGAGCCGCTGGTTCGGCACCCCCGACACAGTGGTGGCCGCTCCAATCCCCACGCTCGACACGACGCTGCTGATCGCGCTGTCGCTGCTGCTCGCGGCCAGTGCCGCTCAAGTTTTGAAACGGCGCGGCGCGACATTGCGTCGCCGCGCGCACAACGATGCAGGCGCGCCGTAACCGCGCGCAGGGAGAACCATGATGAATGGGAAACGATTCGCGAAACGGCCGCTGACGCTGGCGCTGGCGACGACCTTGGCCGTGGGCAGTGCCAACCTGCTCGCCGCCGACGTGGAGATCCGCACACCAGCCGGTGGAGGCTTCGCGGTGCGCGATTCCACCGGCACTTTCCTGCGCATGTTCATCAACGGCGGCACCGGCGAAGTCACCATTCCGTTCCTCACCGTCGCGGCGCAGCAGCCCAACAATGTCTGCTTCCAGCCAGGGACCGGCCTGCTCGGCCAATGCGCGCCGGGAGGCGCGCAGGGACCCCAGGGAACACAAGGGGCGCAGGGCACGCCCGGCGCACAAGGCGCACAGGGAACGCAGGGGATACCGGGATCGCAAAGCGGCGGGGCACAGGGACCGCAGGGCGCGCAGGGAAGCACCGGCGCGCAGGGCAGCGTCGGTGCGCAGGGGCCGCAAGGCACTTTGGGTGCTCAAGGCGGCGCGGGTACTCAGGGCCCGCAGGGCAACGTCGGGGGCGCAGGCCCGCAGGGAAGCGCAGGCGCGCAAGGCGGTCCCGGTCCGCAAGGCAGCATCGGCGCGCAGGGTCCGCAGGGTTCGATCGGTACTCCGGGCACCCCGGGATCGGCGGGTCCGCAGGGCACGCAAGGATCACAAGGCATCGATGGACGGACCGTGCTCAACGGCGTTGGCGCGCCGGCCGCAGGCACCGGCGCGATCGGTGATTTCTACATCGACACGACGACGGACACCATCTACGGGCCGAAGACCCTCGGCGGCTGGAGTAGCGGCACTTCGCTGGTCGGCACGCAGGGTCCCGCCGGCGCACAAGGTACGCAAGGATCGCAGGGGACCGGATCGCAGGGACCGCAAGGCGTACAGGGATCCCAGGGATCGCAGGGGACCGGATCGCAGGGACCGCAGGGGACGCAAGGCAACGTCGGCGTCCAGGGACCGCAGGGCACCCAAGGTGGACTTGGCGCCCAGGGAACACAGGGCAACACCGGGGCGCAGGGCGCGACGGGTTCGCAAGGTGCTCAAGGTTTGCAGGGAACGCAAGGGACGCAGGGCGTGCTCGGCGCGCAAGGCAACACCGGCGCGCAAGGCACCCAGGGCTTGACGGGTGCGCAAGGCACGATCGGCGCACAGGGCACGACAGGTGCCGCCGGTCCGCAGGGCAACGCCGGCGCGCAGGGAAATACCGGTGCGCAGGGTTCGGCGGGTGCACAGGGCTCCGCGGGAGCGCAAGGCACGACGGGCGCTCAGGGTCCGCAGGGCAACGCCGGCGCGCAGGGGTCCGCAGGGGCGCAAGGCGTCGCAGGCGCGCAAGGCACGACAGGATCGCAGGGTCCGCAAGGCAACGCGGGCGCGCAAGGCTCGGCGGGTGCGCAGGGATCGACCGGTGCGCAAGGTCCGCAGGGGACCGCCGGCGGCGCGGGCGTCCAGGGCGCGCAAGGAAACGCAGGTGCCCAAGGCACGCAAGGAGTCGCAGGCGCGCAGGGTGCGCAGGGTTCTCAAGGCACCACGGGCGCCACGGGTGGATTCAACTCGACGATGATCTTCAAAACGATCACCGCCGATTACACGATCGTGAGTGCTGATTACCTCATCCTCTGCAACGCGGCCGGAACAGGCGCACCAGGCGTGGTCGTAACATTGCCTGCGGCAGCCTCGGTCACGGGCCGAAGCTTCAGGGTGAAGCGAACCAACCCCGTCGTGGGTGCCTCATCGCAGAACAGGTGCTTCGTCACTCCCCTCGCTCCTGGGGGCGTGACCATGAGCCTTGACGCGACCGACCCCACCGCGACCAATATCAACAGCGCGGTCACGGTAATGTCCGACGGCACCAACTGGTGGGTGATCAGCGCAGGGCCGTAACCACGATCGCGCGGATGCGCCAAGGGTCTTCGAAGTAGGCGGGTCCTTGGCTTGCCGCCCGCGCGCCTGAGCGCGCTCAGATCTCGCAAATCCCTGGCTGGCGCTGGCCCTTGAGCGCCACCAGATCAGCGTAGACGTACGGAATGTTGTTCGTTCGGTGCCATTCGGTCGGGAACGTCTGCCAGATGCGCGTGCCCTGGAAGCGGCAGCGCACGCCGGGGACGTAACGCGCCTGCTCGCGGCGCGTGTAGTACCAGAACGAATTCGGATTCCAGAACGACACGTGCGTAGGGTCCTGGAACGCGCCGCGACCGTCGGTGGACGGCGTGCGCGAGATGATCCAGCCGCCTGGCGCGAGCACGCGGTAGAGCTCGTTCATCATGCCGACGATGCACTTGCCCGCCGCGCCGTCGGAGCCGTGATCGCAGGTCGAATCGCGGCAAGTGGGAACATGCTCCAGAAAATCGAAGGCACGGACGCAGCCCACCGAGTCATTGGGGAGCGGCAACCCGTTGCGCAAATCGCAGATCAGGTCGGCATCGTGGAGGTCGACGCTCCTGAAGCCTTCGGGACATCCCGTCGCGCCGCCGAGGTCGTACATTGGCAGGCGCTCGCGACGCGACCATTCCGCGATGAGGCCGTAGACGTAGCGATTGGAGACTTCCTGCTGCCGCTGCTGGATCTCGGCGTTGCGCTGGAGGTAGGTGTTCTGTCCGCCCTCCTGCAGGCGGTACAGATACAGGCACTCGGGAATGTGCTTGAACTCGACCCCCGCGAGATACGTCCGGCACACCAGATCGTGATCGTCGACCACGCCGAGCGTTGAGTCGTGGCCGGCGGCGCGCAGATACGCGTCGCGCGTCCAGGCGCGTACGTGGTTGGGCGCGAAAAAGATCAGGTGCAGCGAGCTCGCATTGGGCTCGAAGGCGCGCATCGCAGTGTAGGCGCGCGCATTGTGAACCAGCGGATACGATTCCCATCCGTAGGCGCCGTCGTAGACCTCGCAGCTCCCATCGGCGCGAAAATTGGCGAAGTCGGAATAGATGAACCCCGCGCCTTCGACAGCCGCGGCGCCGATGCGCGCCAGCGCCTGCGGAAGCAGCATGTCATCATGATCGAGCTCGACGAACACGTCGCCGGCGCACTGCTCGCAGGCGAAGCGCTTGAGCATCCCGATGCCGAGCTTGGCGATCCAGTCGGGCGCGGTGACGATGCGCACGCGCCTGTCCTCGACGATGTGCCTGGGGACTTCGAACGGGGCGCCGTTGGGTACGAGCACCCATTCCCAATCCGCGGCGTTCTGCGCGGCGAGCGACGCGTAGGCCTCGCCGAGATAATCCGGTTTGTGGGAAGGGGTGAATACGCTGAGTTTCACGCACTGAGTCCAATCTGCGATCGAAGTGCGGCGATTATCGCAGGGCAGAGCGATCGCGCAAGCCGCGCCCCCGCTGGGGTGGACGACGCGCGCGTCGCTTCGCCACCGCAGTTACGCCTTGGACGCTGCCCCCGGCAGCGCTTCGTTCCATGGCGCGACCCGCACCAGCAACGCCATGCCGGGAAGCGCCAGCGCGAAGCACAGCACGTAGAAGTCGAACCAACCGATCGCCTCGACCATCCATCCGGTCGACGCATTCACCACCGAGCGCGGAACGACCGCGAGGCTGGTAAACAGCGCGAATTGCGTCGCCGTATAGCGCGGATCGGTGGTGCGCGCGATGAACGCGACGAACGCCGCGGTGCCCAGGCCGACGCCGAGCGCCTCGAAGCCGATGACCCCGGCGAGCAGCAGCCGATCCGGCGCGTTCACGTGCGCGAGCCAGGCGAAGCCGAGAATCGACAGCATCTGCACCGCGCCGAACAGCCACAGCGCGCGATTGATCCCGATCTTCACCATCCACAGCCCGCCGAGTAGCCCGCCGATGACGCTGGGCCAAAGCGCGGCATTCTTGGCGATGAGCCCGATCTCCGATTTGGTGAACCCGATGTCGAGATAGAACGGCGTGGCGAGTGCGGTCGCCATCGAGTCGCCGAGCTTGTAGAGAAAGATGAAGGCGAGCACGAGCAGCGCGTCGGCCACGCCGTGACGGGCGAGGAATTCGCGGAATGGCAGCACGATCGCATCCATCAGCGTCTTGGGCGGCGGCTGCTCGACCGACGGCTCGTTAACCACCAGGGTCATCGCCAATCCGGGCAGCATGAACATCGCGGTGATCGTAAACACGCTGCTCCACGGCAAATGGTCGGCAAGTATCAGCGACAGCGCGCCCGGCACCAGGCTGGCGATGCGATACGCCTGAACGTGGATCGAGTTGCCCAGCCCGAGCTCGGCGTCGGGCAGCAGCTCGCGGCGGAAGGCGTCGAGCGCGATGTCCTGTGTCGCCGAGAAGAACGCGACCGCGGCTGCCAGATAGGCGATGGTCCAGAGGTCTAGCGCCGGCTCAAGCGCGCCGAACAGCGGAATCGACACCAGCAGCAGGAGCTGCGTCAGGAACATCCAGCCACGGCGCCGCCCCAGCGCCGGCAGTGCGTAGCGGTCGACCAGCGGCGACCACACGAACTTCCAGGTGAACGGGAGCTGGATGAGCGCGAACAGGCCGATCGACTTGAGGTCGACGTGCTCCGAGCGCAGCCACGCCGGAAGCAGATTGATCAGGATATAGAGCGGGAGTCCCGAGCTGAACCCGGTGAACACGCAGATTAGCATCCGCCGGTTGAACAACGTCTGCCAGATGCGCGGGCGGGTTTCGGTCATCGCCGCATTGTATCCGGCGCCTGAGGCGCACCGCGCCGTGCGCGCGGGGCACACCGTGCTGCGGTCAATGTCTACGAGCTGCGGCGAAAACGATAGATCGCCAGCGAACCACGCAAGTTGGGCAGCACGCGCACGCGCCGCGCCTCATGCAGCACGACGCGCTCGAGCACGTCGAAACGATGCGCGACGCAGAAGGCGTCGAAGTCGGCGACGGTGCAAAGATGTATGTTCGGAGTGTTGTACCACTGGTACGGCAGACTGCCCGACACCGGCATGCGGCCATTGATGACCTGCAATCTGTGCGACCAGTGACCGAAATTGGGAAACGAGATGATCGCTTCGCGACCGACGCGCAGCATCTCCGCGACGATCGCCTCGATGCGGCGCATCGCCTGCAGCGTCTGCGAGAGGATCACGCTGTCGAAGGACTGGTTTTCGAAACCGGCGAGGCCGGACTCGAGATCGCTCTGCAGCACGTTGACGCCGTTGCCTATCGACGCCAGCACTCCCGCATCGTCGATCTCGATGCCGTAGCCCTTCGCGCCGCGCAGCTCGCGCAAATGCGACAACAGGCTGCCGTCGCCGCAGCCCAGGTCGAGCACGCGCGAGGCTGGCGCGATCCATCCGGCGATCGTGGAGAAGTCCGGACGCAGGGATCGACTCGTCGCGGCGCTCACTGCGAGGCCTTGTCGAGGTAAGCGCGCACCACCGCGTGATACTGCGGCGTGTCGAGCAGGAACGCGTCGTGCCCGTGCGGCGCGACGATTTCCGCGTACGAAACGTCGCGCCCGTTGTCAACGAGCGCCTTGACGATCTCGCGCGAGCGCGCCGGCGAGAAGCGCCAGTCGGTGGTGAAGGCGATCACCAGAAACCGGCAGCGCGCCGGCGACAGCGCGCGCGCCAGATCGCCGCCGACCTCTTTCGCGGGATCGAAATAGTCCAGCGCCTTGGTGATGCGCAGATAGGTGTTGGCGTCGAAATATTCGGCGAATTTCTCGCCCTGGTGACGAAGGTACGACTCGATCTGAAATTCGGGCGCGAACGAGAAGTTGAGGCCCTCGCGCAGCTGTCTGCCGAATTTCTCCGCCATCTGCTCATCGGAAATATAGGTGATGTGGCCGATCATGCGCGCGACGCGCAATCCGCGCAGCGGCTTGGTACCGTGCTCGTAGTAGTGACCGCCGTGGAAATCGGGATCGGTCATGATCGCCGCGCGCGCCACTTCGTTGAACGCGATGTTCTGCGCCGACAGGTTAGGGGCGGCTGCAATCACCAGCGCGTTGTCGATGCGCTCCGGATACCTCGTCGCCCACGCCAGTCCCTGCATTCCGCCGAGACTGCCGCCCATCACCGCGAAGAATTTGTCGATGCCCAGGTGATCGGCGAGGCGCGCCTGCGCATCGACCCAGTCCTCGACGGTCACGATGGGAAAATCCGCGCCCCACGGCTTACCGGTGGTCGGGTGCATCGATGCCGGTCCGGTGGAACCGAAGCAGCTGCCCAGATTGTTAACGCCGACGACGAAGTAGCGCTCGGTGTCGACCGGCTTGCCGGGGCCGATCATGTTGTCCCACCAGCCCTCGCTTTCGGCGACGCCGGCATAGATGCCGGCGACATGGTGCGACGCGTTGAGTGCGTGGCAGACCAGGATCGCGTTGGAGCGTTCGGCGTTGAGCGTGCCGTAGGTTTCGTAGACCAGCTCGAACGATGGCATGACCGCGCCGGAGGCGAGCGCCATCGGCTGCGCGAACGACGCCCGTTGCGCGTTGACGATGCCGACCGAGCGAAGAGCTGCGCTCATGCGACGGGAACGAACGTGGACATCGATGCGACCAATAAAAAACCCGACCAGCTTTGCGCCAATCGGGTCGGAATATCCTCGCCGCTTTAGCCGCATTTTTCAGCGACCATCGCGAGTTATCGCAATGGTGCTTTCGCGCCCGCAAGCTGATCGTCAAATCGGCGCGTCGAACCGGATCAGTGTAACGCCGCGCCCCCGAAAGTCAATCGTTGAGCTTGGCGAGCAGCGCGCCCAGCTTGAGCGCATCGTCGCTGCGGCGCATGCGGTCGACCAGCGGGACCGCCTTGCCGGCTTCGCTGGTCAGGACGCGCTGCTTGACCGCGAGCAGGTGCGCGGGATGCATCGAGAAGTGGCGCAGCCCCATCCCGAGCAGCAGTCGCGTCATGCGCACTTCGCCGGCCATTTCGCCGCAGACGGCGATCGGCACGCCGGCCTTGGTCGCGGTATGGATCGCCATCGCGATCAGCTTCAAGACCGCCGGGTGCAACGGATCGTACAGGTGCGACACCGCGTCGTCGGCGCGATCGACCGCGAGCGTGTACTGGATCAAGTCGTTGGTGCCGATGGAAAGGAAATCGAGCCGGCTGATGAACATGCCGATGGCGAGCACGGCCGCGGGAATCTCGATCATGCCGCCCACTTCCACGCCCGGGTCGAAAGGTATGCCCTGTTCGCGCAGGCTCTCCTTGGCGCGCGCGATCAGCACGAGCGTCTGGTCGATCTCCGATGCCGATACCAGCATAGGAATCAGGATGCGAATGTTGCCGTAATGCGACGCGCGCAGGATCGCGCGCAGCTGCGTCACGAACAGGCGCGGCTCGGCCAGGCAAAAGCGCACCGCGCGCAGGCCCAATGCAGGATTCGGCGCGACGCGGACGAGTCCATCGAGCCCCTCCTTGTGCTTGTCTGCGCCCAGATCGAAGGTGCGCACCGTGACCGGCTTGCCGTCCATTCCTGCCGCGACGCGGCGGTACGCCTCGAACTGCTCGTCCTCCGAGGGCAATCCTGTGCGATTGAGAAACAGGAATTCACTGCGGAACAGCCCTACACCCATCGCTCCGGCGGCAAGCGCGCGTTCGAGATCCTCGGGCAATTCGATGTTGGCCAGCAACTCGACCTGCTCGCCGTCGAGCGTCGTCGCCGGCGTCGTGATTAGGCGCTGCAGCTTTTTCTGCTCGAGCGCGAACTCGCCCTGCTTCAGCCGATATTCGGCGAGCACCGAGCGGTCCGGATTGACGATGACGACGTTGCGCGCGCCATCGACGATGAGCAGCTCGTTCTCCTGGATCAGCGCGCGCGCGTTGTGCGCCGCAACGACGGCGGGCACGTTGAGACTACGCGCGACGATCGCCGTGTGCGAGGTCACGCCGCCCAGGTCGGTCAGGAACGCGGCGAAGCGGTGATTCTTAAACTGGATGACGTCGGCCGGAGAAAGGTCGTGCGCGACCAGAATCGTGTGCTCCTCGGCGTTGAGCGGGCGCATCGGTCCGGGTTTCCCCATCAGGACCTTGAGCACGCGCTCGGCGACCTGGACGACATCGGCTTTGCGCTCGCGCAGGTACGGGTCGTCGATGGCGTCGAACTGCTCGACCAGCACCGCGGTCTGCTGCGCGAGCGCCCATTCGGCGTTGCAGCGCTGCTCGGCAATGATTCGCTTCGAAGTTTCGGCGAGCGTCGGGTCGGTCAGGATCATCCAGTGGACGTCGAGAAACGCGCCGAACTCCGCGGGCGCTTCGTCCGAGTCCATTTCCGCGCGCAGCATCTCGAGCTCGAGCTGCACCGCGCGCATCGCCTGCGTCAGGCGCTCGATCTCGGCTTCGACCTGGTCGGGGGCGACGGTGTAATGCGCCGCTTCCAGCGTCGCGTGCGACACCAGTTGCGCGCGTCCGATGGCGATCCCCTCGGACACCCCGATGCCGTGCAGGATGAAACTCACGGCGCCCCGCCCGGCATATGCAGGGACCGTATCACGCGCGCCCGGGTCAGCCGTCTTCGCCGAAACGGTCGTTGATGAGCTGCATCATGGCGGTCATCGCTGCCGCTTCGTCCGGCCCCGCGGTCTCCAGTCGGATGGTGGTGCCCATGCTCGCCGCGAGCATCATGACGGCGAGAATATTGCGAGCGTTGGCGCGACGGCCGTCGAACACCAACGACACGCGGCAACGAAAGCGTGACGAAAGCTTCACGATTTTTGCGCATGCGCGGGCGTGCAAGCCGAGACGATTCCTGATTCTGATTTCGCGTGTCTGCATGATCGAATGGGGCGCTAGGCAAAGGAGGTGATGCCGCGGGAATCGCGGACGTCTCCAAGTTGATCATCCGAATGTTGCAATGGTTCCATCGAATTACATAATCGATGCGAAACCGCACATCGCTGGGACAATGCGCGGCCGACTTCGCATGTTCAGCTGCCTCACTGTCCCTCGCCGAAGCAATCGTTGACCAACGCGGTGATTGCGCTCATCGCGTCGTTTTCGTCCGGGCCCTCGACCTCGAGCGTCACGCGTGCCCCTTTTCCGGCCGCAAGCATCATGACACCCATAATGCTTTTCGCGTTGATCTTGCGACCGTTTCGCGAAAGCGTCACTTCGCTCTGGTACTTGGCGGCGAGCTGCGTGAGCTTGGCCGACGCGCGCGCATGCAGGCCCAGCTTGTTGACGATCTCAAGTTCTCGTTGCTGCATACACCGGGTCGACTTCCACGTGCAGCACGCCGTCGCAGCCGCCGCTGATCGCCTTCTTTATCATCGTGTCCATGCCCTTGGCGCGATAGGTAAATGCCCGCACCAGCATCGGCAGGTTGACCCCCGCGACGCCTTCGACATGTCCGGGGACGAGAAGCTTGGCCAGGAGGTTGCACGGCGTGGCGCCGTAGATATCCGAAAAAATCAGGACGCCGTCGCCGGTGTCGAGCGCCGCCACCCGTTCTCTGGCGCGCGGCAGCAGTGTGAGTGGATCGTCCGAGGCGTCAACCGCGAAGGCCTCGAACTGCGCAGGCCGGGCGCCCAGGACGTGCGTTACCGCGCCGACCAGGCTCTCGCCCAGCCGGTCATGGGCGACGATCAGAATGCCGATCATGCGTTCCTCGTCTCCAGCCGCCGCGCGCGAGCTTTCGCACTCTCTCGCCGTCTCAACGCCACGGGCCGACTGCGACGGCAATGTTAGCACGCGCCGTGACGCCTTCGCGCCATTGCGCAGTGCATCAATCAGCCTGGCTCACGCTGCGCTCGAGCGCCTCGACGAAACGGGCGCCGACATCGTATCCCGACTGCTCGGTGATTTCGACGAAGCATGTCGGGCTGGTGACATTGATCTCGGTGAGGTAGTCGCCAATGACGTCGAGACCAACTAGGAGCAGGCCTTCGGCCCATAACACCGGGCCGAGCGCACGTGCGATCTCGAGGTCGCGGGCACTCAGGGGCTGCGCGACGCCATGTCCGCCGGCCGCGAGGTTGCCGCGCGTCTCACCCGGCTTCGGGATGCGCGCCAGCGCATAAGGAACGGGCTCGCCGGCGATGAGCAGGATCCGCTTGTCGCCGGCAGCGATCTCGGGAATGAAGCGTTGCGCCATGACGCTGCGCGCGCCGTAGTGCGCAAGCGTCTCGATGATGACGTTGCGGTTGGGGTCATCGTGGCGCACCCGGAAGATCGAAGCGCCGCCCATGCCGTCGAGCGGCTTGAGGATGACGTCGCGGTGCTTGTCGATGAACTCGCCAAGCAGCGCTGCGTCACGAGTGACCAGCGTCGGCGCGGTGAATTCGCGAAAGCGCGTGATCGCCATCTTCTCGTTGTGATCACGGATCGCGCGCGGCCGGTTGTAAACGCGCGCGCCCGCCGCCTCCGCGCTTTCGAGAAGGTACGTCGAATAGACGTACTCAAGGTCGAACGGCGGATCCTTGCGCATCAGCACCGCGGAGAAGGATGCCAGCGTGCGCACTTGCGCTTCGTCGGCGGCGTACCACGCGTGATTGTCGCCGGTCACTCGGATCCGGCAGCCACGCGCAAAGGTCTGGCCATGGTCCCAGTAGATCGCGGACTGGTCGATCGTGAACAGCGAGTGACCACGCGCCTGCGCTGCGCGCATCATGGCGATACTCGAATCCTTGTACGCCTTGAGCGTGTGCAGCGGATCGACGACGAATGCGAATTCCATGGTGGGCGCGCGAAAAACGGACGCCCATGCTACCGCAAAGCGCCGCGGTCAGTACGCTCCGGCGGGTTGCTCCCGGGCGAGCGCGCTCACGCGCACCACGCGCCCGGGATGGGGCGCCGCGTAGCCGGCGAGCGTGCTGACCACCTTCGCGAAGTGGTCGCCGCGCAGCAGCGCCAGCAGCGCCGACAACCGCGTCGTGTGGACGTCGGCTGCACGCACGGCGAGGAAGTAGCGCTCGTGCACGAGCGGCACGAACGACAGGTCGCGTTCAGCCGCCGCCGCGCGCAAGCCGAATCCGACGTCGGCGGCGCCCGAAGCCACGGTCGCCGCGACGGCGGGGTGCGTGAACTCCTCGTGCGAGTAGCCGCGCACGGTGCGTGGATCCAGGTGCGCGTCGGCAACCATACGCTCGATCAGCAGTCGCGTTCCCGAGCCGATCTGGCGGTTGACGAAGCGCAGCTTCTTAGCTGCGATGTCGCGAAACGCACGCACGCGCGACGGGTTGCCGCGCGGAAGGATGAGTCCCTGCTCGCGCAGCACGACATCGACCAATCGATCGCGCCTCGGGTCGAGCCATCGGCGAAACGGCGCAAGATCGCTCGGTTTTGCACCCGCGGGAACGTGAAAGCCCGCGATGTCCGCGCGGCGCTCGGCGAACTGCATGAGCGCGTTCAGGCTGCCCATGAACGACAGGTCGAACGCCGGAGCGCGCTCTCCCGGAGCGAGGTCGCGCAACGAAGCGAGCGCGAGATCGTGGCTGGCGGCTATCACGAGCGGCGTGTCTGCAATGCGCGAAGGCACCTGTGGCGGCCCGACGTCGATGTGCAGCGAAGCTAGCGCGCGCACCAGCCTGCGCTGCGCGGCGTGATTCGCCTCGAGCAGGCGCGCCCCTGCGTCGTCGAGGCGTGCGCCGCGTCCGCGCTCGAATACGACCAGCGGAGCGCCGAACTTGCGGCCGTATTCGCGCAACAATCCCCAACCCGCGCGATACGACATGTCGCGCGCGTCGACCGCCGCCGCCAGCGATCCGGTGGCGCCGATCGCCTCGAGCAGTGGCATCAGCCGTGGATCGAGCGCGGGACTGACACCGCTTTCGAGCGTCCAGGTAAGCGCCGGAACAAGTTTCATTATGTATGGGTACGCATATTTGGCGTGGGCGGTCTATCGGCTATCGTGACGCTTTTGCGATTGGACCACTGCTATTATATGCAAAAAATTGCCAATCTACCGGGCCCAGCCGGGTCGAGGCGCCCATGAACGACCTGGGCACCGCAGCCTCGGAGGCTTGGACGCTGATCAGCGCCGGCGACCCGACGCTCCAGGACATCGTCCTGCTCAGTCTGCGCGTGAGCTTGGTCGCGGTGGCGATCGCGTGCGTGATCGGACTGCCATTCGGCGCTTTGCTTGCGGTCGCCCGGTTTCCGGGACGACGCGGCACCATCGTCTTGCTCAACGCGCTGATGGGTCTTCCTCCGGTCGTTGTCGGGCTCGCCGTCTATCTGATGCTCTCGCGCGCAGGTCCGCTGGGATCGCTTGGCCTCCTGTTCACCCCGACCGCGATGGTGATCGCGCAGGCGATCCTCATCACGCCGATCATCGCCGGTCTCGCGCGTCAGGTCATCGAGGACGCCTGGGGCGAATACCGCGAGCAGTTGCGTTCGCTCGGCGAAACGCGTTTCGGCGCAGCGATGACCTTGCTCTGGGACGTGCGCTTCTCGCTGGTTACGCTGATCCTGGCCGGGTTCGGCCGCGCTGCCGCCGAGGTCGGTGCGGTCATGATCGTGGGCGGCAACATCGCCGGGGTGACCCGCGTCATGACGACTACGATTGCACTTGAAACCAGCAAGGGCGATCTGCCCCTGGCGCTGGGTCTTGGGCTGGTGCTGCTCGCGATCGTGCTCGGCCTCAATGCCACTGCCTACGTGGTCAACGAGACCGCGCAACGGCATTTCGGATGACGCCGCCCGAATCGATGCGCGCGCCGGTCACCCTGTTGCCACTCCAGCTCGAGGAGGTCGTCTTCGCGGTCGGCGGTCGCCGCATCATCGACGGCCTATCGATGACCTTGGCCGCGGGAACACGTTCGATCATCGTCGGGCCCAACGGCGCCGGCAAAAGCGTGCTCCTGCGCCTTTGCCATGGATTGCTGCGCCCCACGGCCGGGCGCGTGCGCTGGAGCACCCCCGAAATCGCCGGCGCGCCGCGACGTCAGGCGATGGTGTTCCAGCGCGCCGTAATGCTGCGCCGGTCGGCGATCGCGAACGTGCACTACGCGCTCAAGGTGGCGGGTGTCCCCATCGAGTTGCGCGAGCTACGTGCGCTCGAAGCATTGCATACGGTAGGACTCGAGATACATGCGACCCGGCCAGCGCGCGTGCTCTCTGGCGGCGAACAGCAACGTCTGGCGCTCGCGCGCGCGTGGGCGCTCGAGCCGGAAGTACTTTTCCTCGACGAACCGACCGCCAACCTCGATCCCGGCGCGACGCATGAAATCGAACGCGTCATCGCGGCGATGCACGCGGCGGGCACCAAGATCATCATGGTCACGCACAACCTCGGGCAAGCACGCCGCCTGGGCGACGAAATCCTGTTCCTGCACCAGGGTCGGCTGGCCGAGCGCAGTCCGGTCGAGCGCTTTTTCAAGGCACCGCAATCGCGCGAAGCGGCTCAATTCCTCGACGGAGAATTGCCGTGGTGATCACCCGCCGCAACGCACTCGCCGCGCTGCTTTGCGTCGTCGCGCTCGCTTCCAGTGCGCAGGAACGATTCATCACTGTTGCGTCCACCACGTCGACCGAGCAGTCGGGTCTGTTCGGGTATCTGCTGCCGATCTACGAGCAGCAAACGGGAGTGAAGGTCCGCGTCGTGGCGCTGGGCACCGGGCAGGCACTCGACGTCGGCCGGCGCGGCGATGCCGACGTCGTGTTCGTCCACGCCCGCGCCGAAGAGGAAAAGTTTCTGGCCGACGGCCAGGGCGTGAAGCGGTATCCGGTGATGTACAACGACTTCGTGCTCATCGGTCCGAAATCCGATCCTGCCAAAATCGCCGGCAGCAAGGACATCCTCGATGCGCTCAGGAAAATCGACACGACGAAATCGCCGTTCGTCTCACGTGGCGATCGCAGCGGGACGCACATGGCCGAGCTCGATTTGTGGAAGGCTTCCGGCATCGACATCGACAAGAGCAAGGGTTCTTGGTATCGCGACACCGGGCAGGGCATGGGTCCGGCGCTTAACACCGCCGCGTCGATGGACGCCTATGTGCTCGCCGACCGCGGGACATGGCTTTCCTTCAAGAACCGCGGGGATCTGGTGATTCTGGTCGAGGGCGACAAGCGCCTGTTCAACCAGTACGGCGTGATACTCGTCAATCCCGAGAAACACCCGACCGTCAAAAAGGAGCTCGGCCAGCAGTTCATCGATTGGCTGGTTTCGCCCGCGGGCCAGAAAGCGATCGCAGAGTACAAGATCGGCGGCGAGCAGCTGTTCTATCCGAACGCATCGGACCCCCACGCGTGATCGCCGGCACGGCGCTGCTCGTGGCGCTCGGATTCCGCTGACGATGCCCTGATCCGCAGGCTATTCGGCGATCACGCGCACCTCGAGCGAGCGCAGCCACTTCACGTGCCGCGGGCCCGGGCGCGTATCCTTGAACGATACCAGCGCCAGCGGGCCCTCGTCCTCCGTGAGGGCGGCGCCGTCACGCTGATACACGATCAGCACGCCTTCTCCGATCGGGGAAAGATAGAGCTCCGCCCACGAGAACACCGCCCGATAGCCGTCGCTGGCGGTCGCGATGACGACACTTCGACGCAGGTCGAAGCGGTTGCGCTCAACCAGCTTGGCTCGATCGAGCACGTCGCGAAGCAGGCATCCGGTATAGCGGCGTCCGACTTCCTGGCTCGCTGTCGCGGCGGCAGAATCGCGCACGACGCGCACGTCATCCATCGCGTGCACGGGAAAGCGCTTCAGTTCATCGATCGACAGGACAAGCTCGCGCTCGACGCTGCCTTTGACCGTCAGCGTCGCAGCGTCGTGTGCGGATTGCGCGAGCGCTGCGCCGCAGAACAACGCGAACAGCGCGAAAACGGCGAATCGCGACGGGACGCTCACGTCTTGCTCAGTCCACTGCGACGACGACGCTGCTCCCCTTGATCAGCGCGTAACTGCGCTTGCCTAGCGCGAGCCCGAGCGACTCTGCCGAGCGCGTACTGATGATGGCGACGACCTGAATTCCAGGTGCGATCTCCATGACCACTTCGGTGCTGACCGGTCCCTTGGTTAGTTCCTTGATTACTCCCGCGAACTGATTGCGTGCGCTCGTTTTCATGATTACCCCTGCTCACCGCGACACATGTCGCCCGCTCGAAGCATGTGGTGCCACTGGGTGAGCGTCAATATGCACGCAAATGACGAATCGCCCATCCGCGCTGAATTGCCCGGCGCTATATACAGCGGTATATTGCCCTCGTGGTCCGGTGTCGGACTGCGCAAGGAGTCCACGATGCGAACGTTGATCACCGCCGCCGCCCTCGTGCTGGGGCTTCTGGCCGGTACCGTCGCGACCGTGCGCGCAGCAACGGTCACCGTTTTCGCGGCCGCCAGCCTGAAGGAAGCGCTCGATGCGCAGGCGCGGATGTTCGAGAGCCGCAGCGGCGACAAAGTCGTCGTGTCGTACGCAGGCAGCAACGCTCTCGCCAGGCAGATCGAGTCGGGCGCGCCAGCGGATGTGTTCATCTCCGCCGATCTCGAGTGGATGGACTACCTGCAGACCCGCCACCTGCTCGCGCCGCGCGGACGCGTCGAATTGCTGCGCAACCGTCTGGTGCTCATTGCGCCGTCGGACAGCCGCGTCGCATTGACGCCCGACGCGGGGTTTCCGCTGGCCGCCGCGCTCGGCCCGGGTCGGCTCGCGCTCGCCAATCCCGACAGTGTTCCAGCAGGCAAGTACGCCAAGGCTGCGCTCGAAACGCTCGGCGTATGGGCGACGGTGGAGGCGAAGGTCGCTCGTACCGAGAACGTGCGCGCCGCGCTCGTTCTGGTGGCGCGCGGGGAAGCCCCGCTGGGGATCGTGTATGCGACCGACGCCGCCGCCGAGCCCAAGGTGCGTGTCGTCGCCACCTTCCCCGAGAACACGCACCGGCCGATCGTCTACCCCGGCGCCATCGTCGCGGGCGATCGATCGCCGGCCGCAGATGCGCTTATTGCCTTTCTTGCGTCGGCCTCGGCGCGACCCACCTGGGAGCGTTTCGGATTCATCGTGGTGGGCAAGCCGGTGCCATGAGCGGCGACGAAATCCAGATTCTCCTGCTGAGCCTCAAGGTCGCGCTGGCCGGCGTCGCCTGCAGCCTTCCGCTGGCCGTTTTCGTTGCATATGTGTTGGCGCGCAGCGAGTTCCCGGGAAAGACGCTGCTCGATTCGCTGGTCCATCTGCCGCTGGTGCTGCCGCCGGTGGTCATCGGCTTCGCGCTGCTGCTCCTTTTCGGGCGGCGGGGCGCATTCGGACCGTGGCTCGAGCAATGGTTCGGCATCGTGTTCGCGTTCCGCTGGACTGGCGCCGCGCTCGCTTCGGCAATCATGGGCTTCCCGCTGATGGTGCGCGCGATCCGGCTGTCGATCGCCGCCATCGACCGCCGTTTCGAGACCGTCGCGCGCACGCTCGGCGCGCCTGCATCGTGGGTCTTCGTCTCGATCACGATTCCGCTCGCGCTCCCAGGTATCATCACTGGGGTGCTGCTCTCGTTCGCGCGCAGCCTGGGTGAGTTTGGCGCGACCATCACCTTCGTTTCGAACATCCCCGGCGAAACCGAGACGCTGCCGCTCGCGATCTATACGCTGGTGCAGTCGCCCGGCGGCGACGCGCAGGCGCTGCGCCTGTCGGCGATCGCTGTCGCGGTCTCGATCGGCGCGCTGATGGCATCCGAGTGGCTGGTGCGTCGCGCCAACAGGCAAGGCAGCGATGATCGACGTTGAGCTGGAGCAGCGGCTCGGGACATTCGAGCTCGCCGTCGCATTCCGCGCCGAGGCGCCTGTGGTCGGGCTGTTCGGCCGCTCGGGATCGGGCAAGACCACCGTCGTCAACGCACTCGCCGGCATCAGCACACCGCGGCGCGGCCGGATCGTCGTCAACGGCGAGACGCTATTCGACAGCGCGCGCGGCATCGACGTACCGCCGCAGCAGCGCCGCTTAGGGTATGTGTTTCAGGACGACCTGCTGTTTCCGCACATGGACGTCGAATCCAACCTGCTCTACGGATACCGGCGAGCGCCGGTGACCTCGCGACCGATCGAGCCCGCTCAGGTCATCGAGCTGCTCGGACTCAAATCGCTCCTGCGGCGCCGGCCCGGAGCACTCTCGGGTGGCGAGAAACAGCGCGTCAGCATCGGCCGCGCACTGCTCGCGCAACCGAGATTGCTGCTCATGGACGAGCCGCTCGCGTCTCTCGATGCGCAACGCCGCGACGAAATCCTGCGCTACATCGAGCTGTTGCGTGACGAGCTTCATATTCCGATCGCGTACGTGAGCCACTCGGTTGCCGAGATCACGCGCATCGCCGACACGCTGGTGCTGATGGCCGACGGCAAGGTGATCGCCTCCGGCGACGTCGACTCAGTCATGAGCCGGCTCGATCTTCGCCCGCTGACCGGACGCTACGAGGCGGGAACGGTCATCGACACCACCGTCGCCGCGCATGAGCTGCGCTACGGGCTCACCACGCTCGCCTTCGAAGGCGGCGAGCTCGTGGTGCCGAGCGTCGAGGCGCTGGTCGGCGAGCGCGTCCGCGTGCGCGTACGCGCGCGCGACGTGTCGATCGCGCTCGCGCGTCCATCGGGACTGAGCATCATGAACATCCTGGCCGCGTGCGTTGCCGCCGTCAGCGACGATCGGGGACCCATCGTCGACATCGAGCTGCGCGTCGGTGCGGTGCCGCTGGTCGCGCGCATCACGCGTCGCTCGTGCGAAGAGCTTGATCTGCGTCCCGGTCGCGAGGTGCACGCGCTGATCAAGGCGGTGTCGTTCGACCGGCGCAGCGTGGGCTACGCCTGATCCTCGCTCCCGGCCTGGACGCGAACGCTACGTGATCACTCGTTCGTCCGCTGCCGGAAGGGATGTCTGGGCCAAGAATAGACGTGCCGGGCAAAGGCCTCGGCGTCAGGAGACGCGGGGTGGGACCCAGGTGTGCGTGTCTGGAGAAGTGTGCGGCGCGTATTCTAATCGCGCCGTCGCTTGTCCGAAACAGTGGACGCCAGCAGGCGCCTGATCGCCTCGGTGTGGACGCGAGCCGATTGAGTCGCGAGCCGCTGCGCGTGCCGGTAGTGAAGCACGAGGCGCTCACCCGTCGGCGTCAGGCTCGCGCCGCCGCCGCGCGGACCGCCCGCCTCGGCGTCCACCACCGGTTGCCGGAAACAGCGGTTCATGGTGTCGATAAGCAGCCACGCCCGGCGATACGACATGCCGAGAGAGCGCGCCGCCGCGGAAATCGAGCCGGTGGCATCGATCGCCTCGAGCAGGTCGACCTTGCCGGGGCCGACCGCGATGTCTTCGCCGCGCGTGATGCGTAGTCGGAAGGCGGCGCGTGTTCGCACGAGTCAGGCCTCTGCCAGAATTTGATGAACGCTGCTGCTGCTCCTTTTCGAAGCGCGTTTCAATTCGCCACCTCTCCTGAGTAGCCACGCTATTGACGTTGTTGCTCAAAACATCTTAGCCTGTCAAACCTCGACTACCTTAGCGCGCGCCATGGCGGCACGGTTCGACGCATTCAAGGTTACCCCGCCCAATCCTCGAGGCGCGGTGGATCGTCTCAAGGTGATCGATTGGATCCGCAGTATCGAAATCCCCGCCAAATGGCTCTGCGGACCGTCGGGTAGCGGCAAGTCAATAGCCGCTGCCCAATACGCCAAGGCTACTCGCAAGAGGATCCGCTGGTATCGGCTAGACGCGCGCGATGACGATCCGGCGTTTTTCTATGTACGCTGGGGGAATGCCGCGAACGTTGGTCTGGTTGGAAAACGACGCCGCCCGCTTCCTCGCGTTACGGCCGAGGATGCCGCAGACGAGGCTGCGTTCGCACGCAGGTTCTTCACCGCTGCCGTTGCGCCGGGGTCAGCTCCGACGATTTTCGTTTTCGATGATGCGCATCTGCTGACCTCGCATTCGCGCTTGCAGGCATTGGCGCATTTTGTATCATCGATCGACGACACGCACGAAGTGCTGTTTATCGGCCAAGAAACCGCTCCGCGCGAATTCTTCGACGTCATCGCCGCACAAAAGATCGCCCTGTGCAACGACGTGCCACTAGGTTTCGATGCCGAGGAATGCGCCGCACTGGCGCACCGGCTAAGGCTGGCAGGCCGCACAGGCACCGAGCTTGCGAGGATCACCGGCGGCCACGCAGGAACGCTGGTGCTTGCCTGCGAGTTGCTTCGGACGACGCATGCGCGGGGTAGCGATTCAGGCCTGGTAGCGCAGATTCATGAGCATCTGCTCGAACGGCTACTCGAACGGATCTCGCCGGCGCGACGCGAGTTGCTGCTGCAGACTTCCTTCGCCCCACAGTTCAGCGTGGCGCTTGCCGCAGCGCTCGGCGGCGAAGAAGCCGCTGGTGAGCTTGAGGGCATGGTCAGGCAGGGTCTCCTAAGCCGACACGCGTCTTCGACGGGCGAAACCTATGAGGCGCACGCCCTGATTCGGCAGGGTGCGCAGACGGCTATCCGTGAGCGAGACGGCGAAGATAGCGCATTGAAGCTGGCGTTGAAGACGGCCGACCTCCTCGAAGCACACGGTCATCCTGACCAGGCATTCGATCTGCTGATAGAGCATCGAGCGCAGGAACGCGCTGCCGAAGTGCTTGAGGCCCTCGCCCCACAGTATGCACGCTCAGGCGAGGCGTCACGCGCCTCGCGCGCGGCAAATCTTCTCGACGCGCAAACGCTGCATCGACACCCTTGGCTGTGTTTCTGGGTCGGGCGCGCGTTGCAAGGTGCCGACGAGGAGCAGGCTCGCGGATGGTTCGAGCGCAGCTACGCAGGCTTCGCGGCTTCCCAAGATGTCGCTGGCATGCGAATCGCCGCTGCAAGCGTAGTCATCGCCTTCATTATCGAATACGGCGATATCCGCACACTGGACACCTGGCTGCGACGTCATGTCGACGCTGGCGGAGAGCTGCCCATTGAACACGGCTGCGCCCACGAGGCAACGCTGTGCATGGCAGTAACTTGCGCCGCGCTCAATGCAGGCTCGTACCCCGCGACCGTCGACTCGAGCGCGGTGGTGTATCGGCTTCAGGTCCTGCTCGACGACGCGTCCGCTTGGCTCACCCGTGACCACGCTGTCGAGGCCGCCAGACTGCTGGTCGACCACGCACGCGTTTTCGGCAACCGGGAACAAGCGCAGAACATGGTGCTAGCCATGCGTCGCCACACCGACGATGCGAATGCGGGGGCGCTTCAGCGCGGGCGCTGGTATCTCAGCGCGGCGGACGCCTATCTTGCCGACGGCAAGCGCGACACCGCCGAGCGGTACATGCGCGATGCACGTACGCTTGCCGAACAAAGTGGATCAAGGCGGCTGGCGTTCGACATCGCCCAGCACGATGTAAACGCAGCGCAGAGCAAGGGCGATCTCAAGGTCGCGATGGACCACCTCGCGAATCTCGAATCGCTTGTAGTCAACGGCACGCCGGCGCAGCGTGCCGGGTACGCACGACTAACGGCACGCCTCAGACTTGCGCAACATGATTATGTGGAGGGATTGCGGTGGGCGGAACAAGCACTCGACCTTGCCAAACAAGCGGGCTACGAAGGCGCATCGGCACGCGTTTTCGAACTGGAGCGCATTTTCGGCCTCGCCGCAAACGGACGGTTCGGAGAAGCGTCGCAACACGCGCGCGGCATGGCGTCGCGCCTGCAAGGCGCCCAGTTCGTCTTCGCTGATTCCATAGCGCACTGCCTGGACTTCCTCGCCGACGACAAGTGCGATCCAGACTCGCTACGCCGTGGCCTGCATCAGGCCGAGAGCGCAGGATACGTCTACATGTTGGCGCGCGCCGGCAAGACCCTGCCGACTCTCTGCGACAGTGCACTTCGCCATCAGATCCACGTCGAGTTCGTGCACCGCTTGATCGCGACCAACAAATTGTTGCCGCCTGCGGGCACCGGTGCATATTGGCCCTGGCCGGTGCGCATCCGGACTTTGGGTGGATTCGACCTCGAGATCGCGTCGGAGACGTACAAGCCCTCACGCAAAGCGCAGGACAAGCCTCTTGAGCTGCTCAAGCTCCTCGTCTGCTGTCAGGCGATGCGCCGCGATTCCGCGGACAAGCAGTGGATCGCGCAGCGTCTTTGGCCTGAAGCCGATGATGCCAACGCGCGCAAATCCCTCGACATGACGATCTCCAGGTTGCGACGGTTGCTGCGTGACGAAGACGCTATCACAGGACAGGAGTCCCGCCTCGGGCTGTCGCCGACTCGCGTTTGGAGCGATGTTGCCTTCCTGCTGGAAGCGCATGCGCGCGTCGGAACCCTGCGGGACCGGGCCGCTGCCGGACACGCACTCGATCGCGCAGTGGCTGCTGCCGACGTGGCCGCAGTGCTCGAGCATTTTAGGGGACCGTTCCTGCCGGAAGACGAGGGGCCGCCGTGGCTGCTTGCCGGACGTGAAGCGGTCGCATCCACGGTGCGTGCTACTCTCTTCAGCGCCGAGTCGCTGCTCGAGGATGGTGAGGATCCAAAGCTTCTCACGGCTTTGGAGCGCGCCTTCAACGCGGACACAACATCCGAAGACCTGGCACGGGCTCTGATGCGCGCACTCATTCGGGCTGGCCAGCAAGCTGAAGCATTGCGCGTATATAGGCGGTTGCGAGAAATGCTATCGGTCGTGCTGGGCGTCGTGCCTTCGCCCGAAACCGAGCAGTTGAGACAGAGGATTCATGCCGAGGCGGATGCGGGCACCGCTTCAGCAACATCGGCCTCGCGGTAGAGGCACGCTCGCTACTCCAACGGGGAGCAACTCATGGCAGACCGGCCAACCTGGGACGAATACACGGCCAAGCTCAACGCAGCCATACAGGCGATCGTCGACGCGCAAAATGCGCTTGCTGAGCTGCAAGATCAGCTGTCTCAAGTGCAGGAAGACCTGCGCGACCTTTCAGACACTCCGCCCGGCAGTGTTCCCGACATCGGTGGACCCTGAAATGTCAAAGCGCACCTGGTTGCCAAATCCCTACGCGGTTGCTCAGCTGTTGCTTGGCAAGAACGTAGAGGTTCGCGATTGGGAAAGCGCACGGCGACTCCTGGAGGACGCGTTCAAGGTCAAGCGCACGGTTCTCTTCGATCCCGACGGAGCACATCCGCCGCGGTTCAATCTGTTCCAGGCGATAGCTGATCGAGTGCGCAAGCGGATGCGCTTTGAGGCTGTGTGGACTGACCCGCTGGTCAGAACCGCGCGCGAGATCTATGGCGACGCGGCTGTTCGGCGGGTGTTGCCGTTCCTGATCCCAATCGACGATTCGGCGTTTCGCAAGCCGGGAGCGCCTGCGGGCGCCGCTCAGTTCGTCGGCGAGTACCGTCCGGTCGACGAATTCATGATTGATGACGCGTCCTTTCTGGACCCGATTCAGGGAAGCATTGCCGATTGCTACCTGATTTCTTCGCTGATTGCGTTGGCGTGGGTACGTCCTCCGGAGTGGCAGGCGCTGCTTGATGGCTCGGGAGTGCCGGGTGCGGGTAGCAGCAAATTCCGGTTTAATTTCTTCGCTGCCGATTCGGCGCCCGCTGCGGCCTTCGACGCACCCGGCGATGTGCCGTTCGATGACCAAGGCCGGCAATGCTTCGCGCGCTCCCTGGATCCGCGCGAAGGCTGGACCTCGGTGGTGGAGAAAGCCTACGTAATGCAGCGATGCGGCAACGTGAGTGCTGACCCTCAGCCGGCGGATTATCAAATGGTCGGCAATGAAGGCGTCGACCCGCAGGAAGCATGTCAGATGCTGGTCGGAGGTCGGCCCAAGCACCTGCGCAATCTCGAACTCAAAGCAGTACCGAATTGGCATCACTTTGGCGATCGGTGCGACACGCGCGGGGTCGCCTTCTTCCCCACGATGGCCTGGACCTGGGATAACGTGAGCCATCTTCAGGTACTGACGTTCGATCGCACCGGGCTTATTCCCAATCACGCCTACGCCGTGTTGGGCACCGCCACGCTCGATGGCAAGTCGTACGTAATGCTGCGAAACCCGCACGGCATTTCGTCGACAGGCCCCGATCAGCCGCCGGAGTATGCGACCGGCACCTGGCAGATCGCGGCTGCAAGCGATTCCCCCACGACGGTTTCGCTCAATGAGCAAGGGACGTTCGGGTTGCCGATCGAGTGGTTGAACATCTGCTTTGACGCGATGGGATGGGTCGAGCGCTAGCGTGTTCGCGCCCATACGCGATCGATCGCTCCTGAATGCGCCCTGCCAGCGTCTCGCGGTCGGGTCATCAGGCGCCGACGAACAACTCCCGGCGGGCGAATCGCTTCGCGCTTGCGCAGAATCCTCAGGCCGATGCGGTCGCGGGGCACGATGGTCAGGCAGATCGAGCCCTCGCACACGCGTTCCTGCTCGTCCTGCGCCTGTACACGGAATCTGACTTCGTCGCCGTTGACGCGCTCGACCCAGCCGCTGACTCGAAGTACCGCGCCGGCCGCCACCGGGGCGCAATGCCTGCAATCCACCGCCGTGCCGACCATGGTCTCGTCGGCACGATCGATGAAGCGCTCCAGCTCGCGCATGCAGATCAATTCCAAGAGGGCGATCAGATACGCCGTCGCCACTGCGTCCGGGCTGCCTCCGGAGCCTTTCTCGCTGTCGGGCAACTCGACCATCGGACGCGCCGGCTGCGTCCCAGAAATGGCGTAGCGCTTGTCGAACACGATCCGGCTCATCGCGTCGCTGTGCGTCGTTTCGCACGTCATTGCCGCACCGCGCCGTCGTAGTAGCGTGGATCACGTTCCGGGTCGCCGTCGATGACGCGCCCGTCCTCGGCCGCTCCGTCGTGCGCGAAGTTCGCCCAGAGCGGGATTTGATCGGGGACGATCGGGGTCACCACTTGCGAAGCCACCGCTGCAGCGGTAGGTGGCGGACCGCCGCCGCCGGAGTAGAAGGCGCGGCCTGCAAAGGCGAGCGCGGCGATGAACAACGCGGCGACGAGCGGCGCGCGGCGCGCCCGGCGACGGTCCTCTTCGGAGTCGGGATGCTGGAAGCGTGTCATGGTCTGTCTCCTCGTTGCCCGGCAAAGCGCCGGGTTGAGGACAGATTGCAGGCCCGCTACCCACCGATTACCCACCGATGGGCGAAGCAACGTCGCTCCCGCGAGCCTCCCGCACGCTGGAGTTCCAGCCATATGACGGCCCCGCGCGGGTCTTTTTTCAATTTTTCTGGCTGTGGAGCTTGGTTTGCCTTGGGGCGCCAACGGCGTATTATCTGTCGCATACAACACTCGCCTGCGGTCGCCGTCGATTCGATTTCGCATCGATGTGATCCGGGGCGAAATTTCCTAGGAGGATTGGATGAAGCGGGTCGCTCTGTTCGTCGCATGTGCAGCTTTCTCGATAGCAAGTTTTGTCGCGGCCGCGGCGCCACTTGCAATCACCACCCTGTCGACTCGCCCTGACTCCGTCAGCGGAGGCGATGTGCTCGTCAGGATCGACTACCCCGCCGGACAGCGCCTGCCGCTGGTAGTGTCACTGAACGGCAGCGATGTGACCGGGCAATTCCGAGCGGGAACGGCACCGAACACGTGGATGGGCCTCGTGTCCGGCTTGAGCATCGGTGACAATACGCTGCGCGTCAGGACGAAGGCCCCCGCCGGGGACGTGAGCCTGCAGATCACCAATCATCCCATCACGGGCCCGGTCTTCTCCGGCCCGCATGAGCAGCCGTTCTTCTGCATGACGCAGAACTTCCCAGTGCCCGGTTCGACGACGCAGCGCCTCGGCCCTGCGTTGGATGCGGATTGTTCGACGACGACTCGGGTCGACTACGTCTATCGCTCGACGGCCAATACGTTCAAGCAGCTGCCAAGCGGCACCGGCTACCCGTCGGATCTCGTGCAAACGACGACAAGCCTCGGCAGGACCGTGCCTTACATCGTGCGCGTCGAGACGGGGACGATCAATCGCGCAATCTACCAGACCGCGATCCTGCACGATCCACAAACCGAGCCCACGCCAAGCTGGCAAGTGCCCCCGTCGGCATGGAATCAACGTCTCGTCTACACACTGGGCGGCGGATGCGTTGGCGGCTGGTACATCCAGGGTTCGAGCATTGGCAACGGCGGCATTCTCGAGGACCTCATGCTGCGTCAGGGATATGCGGTCGCATCATCGACCTTGAACGTGTTTGGCAACAATTGCCAGGAAGTGCTCGCCGCGGAATCGCTGATGATGGTGAGGGAGCGCTTCATCGAGAATTACGGTCCACCCGCATTCACGATCGGATTCGGCTGTTCCGGTGGCTCCGAGCAAGCGCACCCGATCAGCGATGACTACCCCGGGCTGCTTGACGGCATCATCGTCGGCTGCAGCTTCCCGGAGCTCACCGCGGGCATCACATTCCCGATCACCGACGCGGATCTGTTCCTGCACTATCTCAACACCCAGACGTCTCTGACGTGGACGCCGGCGCAGGTCATTGCGGCGACGGGTTTCCCGACCACAACCACGCTCAACACGATCGGCCCCGGCAATGCGGTGCGCACGAAGGCCCAGGGCGGAAGCTGCAACGCGGCGATCCCGGTGAGCACGCGATTCGATCAGGTCACCAATCCAACGGGCGTCCGCTGCGATATCTATGATCACATGGTCAATATCTTCGGGCGTGATCCGGCGACCGGCTATGCGCGGCGGACGCTCGACAACGTCGGTATCCAGTATGGTCTGGGCGCGCTCAACTCCGGCGCGATCAGCAAAACGCAGTTCATCGAGTTGAACCAGAAGATCGGCGGATACGACAACAACGGCAATTTCGTGACGAGCCGGTCGGTCGGCGATCTGACGGCAATCCAAATCGCCTATCAGACCGGGCGCGTCACCTATACCGGCCTGGGGATGGCGATGACGCCGATCATCGACTATCGGGGGTACGTCGATCAGCCTGAGAATGGCAACGAGGTGCACTCGCGCTTCCACTCGTTCTCGCTGCGCGCGCGTCTGCTCGCGGTGAACGGCAATTTCGACAACCAGGTCATGTTGATCGAAGACGGCGTCTCGCCAGGATCGAATGGGCTTTTCAGCGACACGAGCCCGGTGCTGACCCACGCATTGACGCAGATGGACCAATGGCTCACGAAGCTGTTTGCCGACACCTCGAGCGCTTCGGTTCACACCAAGATCGTCAATGCTAAGCCCGTCGACCTCGTGGACGCGTGCTTCACCGCTAACGGTACGAACAAGATCGTCGAACCCCAGGTGTACTCCGGCAACACGACGTGCAATTCGCTGTTCCCGGCGTTTTCCACGCCGCGGATGGTCGCCGGAGAGCCTCTGGCGAACAACGTCCTCAAGTGCCAACTCAAGGCGATCAGTGCAGGCGACTATAGCGTGCCGTTCACGTCTGCCGAGATGACACAGCTCGCATCGATCTTCCCGCAGGGTGTGTGTGATTACACGAAGCCTGGTGTCGAGCAAGCGCCGCCAGCAGGTACCTGGGCATCGTTTGACTAGTAAACATGGCCCGCGAAGGTTTGCGGGTTCGTTGGAACAGTACGGCCCGCGATTGCCGCGGGCCGTGCGGATTTACGGCTTTATTTCGCTGTTACGACTTTAATCTGCCCAAACAAGACACACAGCGCATGGCCACGCGCCCGCCTACTCGACCGTCACGCTCTTGGCGAGATTCCTCGGCTTGTCGACGTCAGTCTCGCGCATAACCGCGGTGTGATAGGCGAGCAGCTGCAGCGGGATGGTATGCACGATCGGGGAGAGCAGTCCGGCGTGTTCGGGGAGCCGGAGGACGTGGATGCCTTCGCTGGACTCGATATGGCTGTCGGCATCGGCGACCACATAGAGCTCGCCACCGCGCGCTCGCACTTCCTGCAGGTTGGACTTGAGCTTCTCGATCAGCGCGTCGTTGGGTGCGATGGCCACCACGGGCATATTGCGGTCCACCAGCGCCAGCGGTCCATGTTTGAGCTCGCCCGCCGGATAGGCTTCGGCGTGGATGTACGAGATTTCCTTGAGCTTGAGCGCGCCTTCGAGCGCCACCGGATAATGCAGTCCGCGACCGAGGAACAGCGCGTGCTCTTTTTTGGCGAAGCGCTGCGCCCAGGCGATGATCGATGGCTCCAGCGCGAGGACTGACTGGATCGCCACCGGAAGGTGCCGCAGCCCCGCCAGCCAGCGTCCCTCGGCCTCCACCGACAGTCGCCCGCGCAGCTTGGCAAGCGTCAGCGTGAGCAGGAACAGCGCGGTGAGTTGCGTGGTGAAGGCCTTGGTCGACGCCACGCCGATCTCGACGCCTGCCCGCGTCAGGTAAGCAAGCTCGGTCTGGCGAACCATCGAGCTGGTGGCGACGTTGCAAATCGTCAGCGTGTGCCGATGCCCCAGCGACTGTGCATGTTTGAGCGCCGCGAGCGTGTCGGCGGTCTCGCCGGATTGCGAGATAACCACGACCAGCGCATCGGGATCGGGGACGCTGTCGCGGTAGCGGTACTCGCTGGCGATTTCGGCTTGCGCGGGAATTCCGGCGACGCCTTCGAGCCAGAGGCGCCCGAGCAGCGCCGAGTAGTAGCTGGTACCGCAGGCGAGCAAGTGCACCGCGCGAACCTTCGAGAACACCTCGGCGGCCTTCGCCCCGAAAAGATCGGGGCCGATGCCACCGACCGCCTCCAGGGTGTCGGCGATCGCGCGCGGCTGCTCGAAAATTTCCTTTTGCATGAAATGGCGGTACGGTCCCAGCTCGACCGCGTCGCCCGAGACGGGCACCGTGATGACCGGGCGCGACACCGAGGCACCGCTCGCATCGTAGATCGCGAATGCCTGACGCGTGACGTCGGCGATGTCACCTTCCTCGAGATAGGCGACGCGCTGCGTGACCGGCGCCAGCGCGCTCGCATCGGAGGCGAGGAAGTGATCATGCTCGCCGATGCCCACGAGCAAAGGGCTGCCCGCGCGCGCGCCGATCATGCGGCCAGGCTCGCGCGTGGAAATCGCGGCGATCGCGTAGGCACCGCGAAATTCGGCGACCGTCGCACGCACCGCGGCGAGTAGATCGCCGCGATAGTGCGCGTGGATCAAGTGCGCGATGACCTCGCTGTCGGTCTGCGTCATGAAGCGGTAACCCTGGGCGACCAGTCGGTCGCGCAGCGGCTCGAAATTCTCGATGATCCCGTTGTGCACGACCGCGATCTCGTCGCTCGAAACATGCGGGTGCGCGTTGACCGGCGTCGGCGCGCCGTGCGTCGCCCAACGCGTGTGCGAGATCCCGGTCATTCCCGAGATCTGCGTGGCGCTCGCCTGCGCGGCGAGATCTGCGACGCGCGCGGTGCTCACCAGCCGGTGCAGCCCGCCGTTGATGACCGCCAGACCGGTCGAATCGTAGCCGCGGTACTCGAGGCGGCGCACGCCTTCGATCAGGGTGGGGACGACGTTTTCGCGCGCGACGGCGCCGACGATGCCGCACATGCCTGCTATCCTTTCGTGGGGCGTCTCCAGCCATCGCGGCGGAGCTGCGTCTTTTCGTTGATCACCAGTGCCGCCCCCCGGGGCACGTCCTTCCACACCGTGGTGCCGGCACCGATGGTCGCTCCACGGCCGATGGTGACCGGCGCGACCAACTGGGTGTCGGATCCGATGTGCACGTCGTCTTCGATGACTGTACGGTGCTTGGCCGCACCGTCGTAGTTGCAGGTGATGGTGCCGGCGCCGATGTTGACATCCGCGCCGACGATCGCGTCGCCGACATACGCCAGGTGATTGGCCTTGCTGCGCGGCCCGATTGTGCTCGCTTTCACCTCGACGAAATTGCCGATGTGCGCCTCGTCGGCGAGCGACGTCGCGGGACGGATGCGCGCGTACGGGCCGATGCGGCAATGCGCGCCAACCGACGCGCCCTCGATATGCGAGTACGGCGCGATGCGCGTGTGCGCGCCGACATGGGTATCGCGGAGCACGCAGTGCGCGCCGACACTGACATCGTCGCCAAGCGTCACGCTGCCCTCGAAAATGCAGCCGATGTCGATCGCGACATCGCGGCCGCAGCCGAGCTCGCCGCGGACGTCGATACGTTCGGGGTCCGCAAGTCTTACGCCGGCATCGAGCAGGCGGTGGGCGACCGAGCGCTGGTAGAGCCTTTCGATCGTCGCCAGGTCGCGCTGGCTATTCACGCCCAGCGTCTCCAGCACGCTCCCGGCGCGCGTCGTGCGCACATCGACGCCGTCCTCGCGCGCCAGCGCCACCACGTCGGTGAGATAGTACTCACCGCTGGCATTGCGGTTGCGGATGCGCGCGAGCCAGCGTGCGAAGGCCTCAGTGGGCGCGGCCATGACGCCGGTGTTGATCTCACGCAGCGCGAGCTCCTGCTCGGTCGCGTCCTTGTGCTCGACGATCGCCCGAACCTCACCGTCAGCGTCGCGCGCAATGCGGCCGTAGCCGGACGGGTCATCGAGCTCGATGGTCAGGAGCGACAGTGCGCCAGCCTGCGCCTGCGCGATCACCTCGCGCAGTGTCTCGGGGCGCGCCATCGGATCGGCTCCGTAGAGCACCAGCGTGACGCCATCGGCCGACAGCTTGCGCAGCGCGCACCTGAGCGCGTCTGCGGTGCCCGCCGGCGGATCCTGCTCCGCCCACGCGAGCGACGCGTCGGGAAAGGCACCGTGCAGCGCTTCGCCATCGCGCCCGTGCACGATGCAGATGCCGCGCGGCTCCAGCCGGCGTGCCGTGTCGATCACGTGCGACAGCAGCGGCCGGCCGGCGAGGGGATGCAGGACTTTGGGCAGCGCCGAGCGCATGCGCTTGCCTTCACCGGCGGCCAGGATCGCGATCTGCAGGGGCAGGGCCATGGGACCGGAATTATCGCATTTTTCAATCGACGGTCCGCCGTGCGCAAGCGACGACATCCGCGCAGCGGCGTCCCAACGACGATGATCGTATGCGAAAATGCCCGCCCAAGCCGCTGCCCCCCAAAGCGGCGCCACGGAGGAAAGTCATGCGCATGCCGCTCAAGTCCCTCGCCGCCTTCGTCACCGGCACGCTGCTCGCGATGCTCGCCTGCAGCGCGTTCGCCGCCGACGCCTGCAAGAACCGTGGCGAACTCGACACGATGTACTGCGACGACAATGACGACATGGTCGCCGACGCGCCCATCGATTCCAAGAAATGGAAAAATCCATCGACCATCGTGTTCACCTATACGCCGGTGGAGGATCCCGCTGTCTACGAGAACATTTTCAAGCCCTTCACCACCGCGCTGGCCAAGTGCCTGGACAAGAAGGTTGTTTTCTATCAGGTGCAATCCAATGCCGCGGAAATCGAGGCGATGCGCTCGGGACGGCTGCACGTGGCGGGATTCTCGACCGGCCCGACCGCGTTCGCGGTAAATCTCGCCGGAGCAGTTCCGTTCGCGGTCAAGGGCACCGCGAAGGAATTCCAAGGCTACAACCTGATCGTCATCGTCAAGGCGAACTCGCCGTATCAGAAGCTCTCCGACCTCAAGGGCAAGAAGGTTGCGCACACGTCACCGTCTTCCAATTCCGGGCACCTCGCGCCGATGGCGCTGTTTCCCTCCGAGGGGCTGACGCCTGACAAGGACTACAAGATCATCTTCTCCGGCAAGCACGACCAATCGGTGATGGGGGTGAACTCGGGCGACTACGATGCCGGCGCGGTGGCGTCGGACGTATTCCATCGCATGGCCGAACGTGGCCAGGTGAAAGAGTCCGATTTCCGCATTATTTATCGCAGTCAGAAATTCCCCACCTCGTCATTCGCTTACGCTCACGATCTCGCGCCGCCACTGGTCGACAAGATGCTGAGCTGCTTCTACGACTACCGCTTCCCGCCCGAGATGCAAAAGGCGTTCGACGGCGCCGATCGTTTTTTCCCGATCAATTACAAGACCTCATGGGCGGTGGTACGCGACGTCGCGAAGGGCTCCGGCGGCGGGTTCGACAAGGCGACCTACGACAAGGAAACCGCGCGCGAAGCCGCGGAAGCCGCCGCCAAGAAGAAGTGACAGGCACTGCGGCACGTGCTCTCCATCAGGCGTCTGTGTAAATCCTACGAGGCCGGAAAGCCGGTGCTCGTCGACATCGACCTCGACATCGCCGAGAAGGGCATCACTGCGGTAATCGGTCCATCGGGAACGGGCAAGAGCACGCTCATCCGCTGCATCAACCGGCTGGTCGAGCCGACGTCGGGCGTGATCGAGCTCGATGGCGACGATCTGGTGCGCTTGCAGCGGCGGCAGCTGCGCCGCGCACGCCGGCGCATCGGGATGATCTTCCAGGAATACAACCTGGTCGAGCGGCTGACGGTGATGGAAAACCTGCTGTCGGGGCGGCTCGGCTATGTCTCCGCGTGGCGCGCCTGGCGGCGCAAGTTTCCAGACGACGACATCGGACGTGCGTTTGAGTTACTGGAGGTCGTCGGCCTGGGTGGGTTCGCCCTGCAGCGCGCCGATTCGCTTTCCGGCGGCCAGCGTCAGCGCGTCGGCATCGCGCGCGCGGTGATGCAGCAGCCGTCGATCCTGCTCGCCGACGAACCGACGTCGTCGCTCGATCCGAAGACCTCGGTCGAGATCATGCAGCTGCTCACCGACATCGCGCGCACACGAGGCATCCCGGTGGTGGTCAACATGCACGATGTCGAGCTGGCGAAGCGCTTCTGCGATCGCATCGTCGGCATGGCCGGCGGACGCATCGTCTACGACGGTGCGCCCTCCGGTCTTACCGACGCCCAACTGAAGGCGATCTACGGCGGCGAGGATTGGCTGCACTAGCCGTACGGGCCTTCCGCACCAGCCCATGGACGCGGCTTGCCTGGGTGCTGCTGGCGATCTACGTGGTGTACGCGGCGGCGCAGATGGACGCGTCATGGGCGCGCGTCAGCGCAGGGCTGCACAATTCGGCGCACTTCCTGGGCCGCATGTTCCCGCCCAATTTCGCGCGCTGGGAATTGCTGGTCAAGGGCCTCCAGGAAAGCCTCGAGATCGCCGTGCTGGCATCGACGCTGGGCATCGTGCTCGCGCTGCCGATCGGCTTGCTGGCGGCGCGCAATCTGATGCCGGCCTGGCTGAGCTGGCCGTCTCGGCTGCTGATCGTCGGCGCGCGCTCGTTTCACCCGGTTATCGTCGCCATCGTCTTCGTCAAGGCGGTGGGATTCGGCGCGCTCGCCGGCATTCTTGCCCTCACCGTGGCTTCGGTCGGATTCATTGGCAAGCTGTTCGCGGAGGCGATCGAGGAAATTTCGCTCAAGCAGGTCGAGGCGATCCGCGCCACCGGCGCATCGTTCATGAGCGTGATCGCCTTCGCCGTGCTGCCGCAGGTGTTCGCGCGCTTCATCGGTTTCTGCACCTACCAGCTGGACTCCAACCTGCGCAATTCGACGATGGTCGGCATCGTCGGCGCCGGCGGCATCGGTGGAACGCTGTTCGCGGCCTTCCAGCGCTTCGATTATGACTATGTCTGCGCGATCCTGATCTCGATCATCGCGCTCATCATGCTCGGCGAGATCATGGCGATGGGCGTGCGCGCGATCTTCATCGACGGGCTGACCTTGGCCGACTTACTGCGTCGGCGACTGCACGCCCCCGTTTCACGGCGCGAAAGCCACCTCGAAGATGACTGAAGCCGCCCAACCGCGCTGGCGACGCTTCACGTCTGCGCAGCGGCTGGCACGCTTCGCCGTCTATCTGGCGATCGTCACGGCCATCGTCGTGTCGGTCCAGACGGTCGAGGTCATCCCGGAATTCCTCGCCGATGCGCCCGACCAGATGGCCGACCTGCTTGCGCGGATGTGGCCGATCGACATGGCGTACTACCCGGAAAGCGTGCACGCCGCGCTCATGGAAACGATTCACATCGCGTCGCTGGGGACACTGCTCGCGCTCGTGCTCGCCCTTCCGGTAGGCATCCTTGCGGCACACAATCTTTGCCCGTTTACGCCGATCAACCTTCTCGCCCGGCTGGTGCTGGTCTCATCGCGCTCGGTGAATTCGCTCGTCTGGGCACTGCTGTTCGTCGGAGTTTTCGGCCCTGGCGCGCTTGCCGGGACGCTGGCCATTGCGTTTCGCTCGATCGGCTTCGTGGGCAAGCTCTTCGGAGAGGCACTCGAGGAGTCACGCCGCGGTCCCATCGAAGCGCTCGAAGCGACGGGCGCGCCGTGGCTCTCCCGCCTCACCTTCGGCTACTGGCCGCAGATCAAACCGGCGTTCTGGTCGATAGCGCTGTTTCGCTGGGACATCAACGTGCGCGAGTCGGCGGTGCTGGGCCTGGTCGGTGCCGGTGGCATCGGCATGACGCTCGACTCGGCGATGAACCTATTCCAGTGGCAGCGCGTCGCGGTGATCCTGCTCGCCATTTTCGCCGTGGTGATTCTCGCCGAAGTCGTGGTCACGCTGGTGCGGCGACGCGTCTTGTAAACTCACGCGATGACTGTCATCGCCGTATTCAACCAGAAGGGGGGTGTTGGCAAGACCACCACCGCGCTCAATCTTCTGGCAGGCATCGCCCAGCGAAAGCAGCGGCCGCTTGGCATCGACCTGGATCCGCAAGCTCACCTGTCGGGTATTTTCGGCACCCATCCGCGCCTGGCGGACGACTCGGTGTACGCGTTTTTCATGCGCCAGCGACCCCTGGCTGAGATCGCGCAGATTACACCCAGCGGCGTCATCCTCTGTCCGGGTCACCTCGAGCTCACCAAGCTCGACACGCTGCTCGGCAAGGGTGTCAACGTAGTCACGCGGTTGCGCGGCGCCCTAAGAGCTCCCGATGCGCTGTCCGGTCATGTGGTCATCGACTGCTGTCCGCTGCTGGGCGTGCTTTCGCTGAACGCGATTTTTGCCTGTGACCTGATGATCGTGCCGGTGTCGGCAGACTATCTCGCGCTGCAGGGTGCGCAGCAGGTCGAGCGCAGCCTCAACGCGCTCGAGCCGGTGCTCAAGCGCAGGCTACCGCGCCGTTACCTTCTGACCCGTTTCGACGCACGCCGCAAGATGAGCTCGGAAGTCGCCGACCTGATGGCGATGGCCTTCAGGCTCGACGAGATCTGCACGACGCGCATCGCGGAGAACGTGAGCCTGGCCGAGAGTCCGGCCCGGCGGCTCGACATTTTCAGGCACGCCCCGCAAAGCCGCGGCGCGCAGGAATACCGGGCGCTGGTCGAGGAGCTAGTTGATGCTGGGCTTGTGACGTAGCATCGACCGGGCGACCGCGGGGATGGTCACCGGATCGTTGCTGATCATGCCGATCACGGCTTCGAGATCGAGCGGATCGCTGCGGCGCACGACCTCGGCGTTGCAGGCGATGATTTCGCAGTGGTGATACATCTGCCGCAGACGTCGTTCCGCGTCGTCACGGCTCGACGCCATAATGCAGATATTGTCTACACGCTGGCCACTGCGCGTTCTGATGTTAAAGCCGTACCGGGTCATCGCGCTCGTCTCCCTTTCCGTCGTCTCGGTCCCGTATGCATATTTGCTGCGTGACCCGGGTGCCCGGCGATCGGATTAGTAATGGTAGCCGGCAATTACATGCAAATAGCATACCGTGCCCAGCCAGGGCGGCGCGAATGCGCATAGGCGCGCGAATAGCTGGCGTGGCGACTGCCCTACGCGAGGGAGTTCACCGAGCTCGGGCGCTGTACTGCAAGAGTGTGAGCACACACTCATCTGGGGCGTCCACTCGGCTTCGCGGCGGCAGAGCAAAGCTTCGAAAGCTGTCTGCGGCCTGACGTTAGACGGCAATACTGGCACGATCGCGTGGACGCGACTCATCCACTCACATAGCTAATCGACTATTCCGGTCGCGGCGTTGAACCGCGCTGCGCGGGCGGGCACAATCGCTTTCTAACTAGCATGACAACCCGGAGGCGAGACGATGTTCTGTGCTCAATGCGGCCAACGCATCGGCGAGGGATCGAAATTTTGCAATAACTGCGGGGCCGCGGTCGTGGCGATTGCGCCAGCTGCGACGCCAGCTGCATCCTCCGCCGAGGTCCCGCGCGCAGCGCCCGAACCACCTCGCGCGATACCGGCATCGCCCCCGCCGTCGTCTGCCGCGTCCGCTGCGGTCCCGCCCTTGCTGCCGTTGCCACCGCTGCCCGGGGCGGCGGGCGCACAGGTCCCGCCGCCGGGCGCAGGCCGCGCCTATGCGTCTCCGACGGCCACCGAAGCCGCCGACATGGCGCGCGGCATTTTTGCGCGGATCAAGGCCATCATTCTGTCGCCATCCACCGAGTGGCCAGTCATCGCCGCCGAGCCTTCATCGCCGCATGCGATCTACCTGCGCTACGTCGCGCCGCTGGTGGCGATCGGCGTGATCGCGTCGTTCATCGGCCAGACGCTGGTGGGCACTTACGCGGGGCCCCTGGGCATGGTGCGCCTCGGACTCGCCGCGGGGCTCGCGCACGCGGTCCTATTCTTCCTGCTGTCGTTTTTGCAGGTGTTCCTGATCGCGTGGCTCGTCGACATGCTGGCGCCGAGCTTCGGGGGCACGCGTGATGCGCTGGCCGCGCTGAAGGTCACCGCCTACAGCTTCACGCCGGGATGGGTCGCGGCGGTGCTGAATGTCATTCCGATGCTTGGCGTGCTCGGCGTTCTCGCAGCGCTGTACGGCCTCTATCTGCTCTACCTCGGCTTGCCGGTCCTGATGCGCTGTCCCAAGGACAAGTCGGTCGGATACACCGTCGTGCTGGTCGTGTGCGCCGTGGTGCTGTCGGTCCTCGTCACCACGCTCAGCGCGTGCGCGATCGCCGGGATGGGCATAACCGGCATCGGCGCGCTCGGGCGCAACCATGTCTCCGACGCCGTGGCCGAGAAGGCCGACAGTGCGGCGGTCCTGGCCAACGTGTTCGGCGCGAAGTCGGATGCCGATCGCGAGCGCGTCAACCAGGCGGTGAAATCGCTGGAAAACCTTGGCAACGCGTCCGACCAAGCGGCGGCCGGCAATCCGCAGGCCGCCGCGGCGAATGCCGCCGCCGCAATGAATGCCGTGGGCCAGATCATGGCCGGTGGCAAGAACGTGCAGCCGGTCGACTTCCATGAGCTCAAGGCGATGCTGCCGGAGTCGCTCCCCGGTATGCCGCGCATCGAGGCAAGCGGGCAAAGCAGTGATGCGATGGGCGTCAAAGGCTCGACCGCCACCGCACGCTACAGCGATGGCGCCAATGCACGCATCCGCGTCGAGATCACTGATTTGGGGAGCATGTCCGGCCTGGCCGCGCTGGCAGGCAAATTCGAACCGAACATGGAAAAGGAAACCGCGACCGGCTACGAGCGGACCAAGCGCATCGACGGCCAGCTCGTCCACGAGCGCTACGACCGCAGCGCGCAAAGCGGCGAAGTCGGAGTGCTTGTCGCCAACCGATTCAGCGTGACCGTCGAAGGGTCCGGGGTCGAAGCCGCCGCGCTTACCGGCGCGCTCAAGGCGATCGACTTGTCGGGCATCGCTGCGATGACGACGGCGAGCAAATAGCGGCCATCGTCGTTGCCTGCATCCCCGCGCTCGGCGGCGCGCCGTTTTACTCTCCCCCCGCCGTCTTTCGCAGCGTCAGTCGCGCGCCGCGAGCAGTTGCCCAGCGACCTCGGCGAAGCCCGCACCCGATTCGCTTCGCGTCACGAATTTGGGCAGCGTCGAGATTCGATCGACGAACGCGCGCACGTTGGCGACGCCGATGGAGTACGGAAAATACTCGAACATCGGCGCATCGTTGGGAGAGTCGCCGACGAACACGAAGCGCTCGCGCGCGGTGTCGAGGTCGATCCCGAACTCGTCGGCGAGCAGTAGGCGCGTCGTCGCGAGCTTGTCGTACTCGCCGAACCATCCGTTGACGTGGATCGACGATACCTTCGCCGTGAGTCCCTCAGCTCGCATGAGTTCGGCGATACGTTCGACGCTGGCTGGCGCGAGTGGCGCGACGTCCTCGCAATAGTCGATGGCGAGGTCGCTTTCGCGATACTGCTGGTCGGATGCAATCGCGCAACCCGGCACTTCGCGCAGAATGCGCTGCGCGATCGTGGCGAGATGCTCGCGATCGCGTCGGCGGCGATCCGTGTCGACGAGGTAACGCGTGCGCAGCTTGCGTGCGGCCGCGTCGTGGCGCATGTAGAGCGCGCCATTCTCTCCCACCACGGCGGCGACCGGCCACATACGGGCGATGTGATCGCACCAGCCCGCGGGTCGCCCCGTCACCGGTATGACCAGCAGTCCCGCGTCGTGCAGGGCCGCCATCGCAGCGTATGCCTGCGCGCTGATCCGCCCGTGCGTCGAGAGCGTGTCGTCGATGTCGGTAAGGACACCCTGCAGTCCCGCCAGGCCGCGGCGCGGCAGCTCCGCGAGAGGTTGCATCGGATGCTCGGCCGTACCGGATCTCATGACAAACGCTCGCGCATGTACGCGCCAACCGCCGCGCGCTCCGAGGTCGTCAGGTGCAGGCCGCATTTTGTCCGTCGCCACAGCATGTCTTCGCCGTCGCGCGCCCACTCCTCGCGCATGCAATAGTCGATCTCCGCCGCGTAGAGCGTGTCACCGAAGTGCCGACCCAGCTCGGTTGGACGGCGCGCATTGCCCAGAATGCGCGGCGCGTGGGTCCCATGGCGATGCAGCAATGCATCGAGCAGTTCGGGGTCGATGTCGGGATACCTGGAAGCGAGCTCGTGTCCGTAGGCCGCGATACCCGCGGGCATGTCGCCGCCAGGCAAAGCACGACCGCGCGTCCACGCCGGCCGCATTGCCGGGAAAAACGGCGCGAGCTCGGCAAGCGCCGCTTCCGCCAAGCGCCGGTACGTTGTGATCTTGCCGCCGAAGATCGACAGCAGTGGCATCTTTCCTGCATCGCTTTCGAGCTTGAGCACGTAGTCGCGAGTGATCGCCGCAGGATCGGTGGCGCCGTCGTCGTAGAGCGGACGCACGCCACTGTAGGTCCACACGACGTCCTTGGGCGTGATCGGGCGCTCGAGGTACGCGCTGGCGATCGAGCACAGGTACTCGGTCTCCTGCGCGCTGATCTGCGGGTGCTCGTAGTCATCGACCTGGATGTCGGTGGTGCCGATCAGCGTGAATTCGCCTTCGTACGGAATGACGAACACGATGCGCTTGTCGGCGTTCTGAAGAATGTACGCGTGTTCGCGCGCGTGCACTCGCGGCACCACTATATGGCTACCCTTCACGTGACGCACACGTTCCTTGCCGCGTGCAGCACCGGCTTCGTCGTGCACGCGCGCGACCCACGGCCCGGCGGCGTTGACCAGCGCGTGCGCGCGAATGGTGCTGCGTTCACCCGAAGCATGGCGAGCGCCGATGCTCCAGACGCCGTGCGTGCGTTTGGCGTCGATCATCTCGGTGCGCACGCGGATGTCGGCGCCGTGCGCGCGCGCATCGATCGCGTTGGCCACCACCAGGCGCGCGTCGTCGACACGCGCGTCGGAGTAGACGAAGCCGGTCCGGAATCGGCTCTTGAGCCCGGCGCCCCACGCATCGGACGTGAGCGTCACGCTGAACGACCCCGGAAGACTGCGCCGGCCGCCGATGTGATCGTAGAGAAACAGCCCGGCGCGGATCATCCACGCGGGTCGCAGATGCGGCTCGTGCGGCAGCACAAATTGAAGCGGACTGATGATGTGCGGAGCGGCCGCGAGCAGCACTTCACGCTCGGCGAGCGATTCGGCAACCAGCCGGAACTCGTAGTATTCGAGATAGCGCAATCCGCCGTGGATGAGCTTGGTGCTCCACGACGAGGTGTGCGAGGCGAGGTCGTCCTTTTCCAGCAGGACGACACTCAGGCCGCGTCCCGCGGCGTCGCGCGCGATGCCCGCGCCGTTGATGCCGCCGCCAACGATGGCGAGGTCGTACGTCGTTGGCGCGGTATCGGTCATGCGGCGGGAGGCGAAGAGCGCGCATTCTACCGCAGCGCGCCGCCTCTCGCGGACGGCGCTGCGTTAAGATCGACGCCTCAATCCCCGACATCGCTCATCATGAATATCATCCCCGAAGTCGCCGCGCTGCTGCCGGACATGACGTCCTGGCGCCATCATCTGCACGCTCACCCGGAAACGGCCTTCGAGGAAACGGCGACCAGCGCCTTCGTCGCCGAAAAGTTGCGCGCTTTCGGCCTGGAAGTGCATACCGGATTGGCGAAGACCGGCGTGGTCGGCGTACTGCGCGGACGTGACAATGACGACGCGATCGGCTTGCGCGCTGATCTCGATGCGCTGCACGTGCTCGAGCGATCCGGCGTTGCGTACAGCTCGCGCCACGAAGGCCGCATGCACGCGTGCGGACACGATGGCCATACGACCATGCTGCTCGGCGCCGCGGCCGCGCTGGCGCGCAAGCAAAGCCTGAGCGGCACGGTCTATTTCATCTTCCAGCCGGCGGAGGAGAACGAGGGCGGCGGGCGGGTCATGGTCGAGGAGGGCCTGTTCGACCGCTTTCCCATGCGCGCTGTCTATGGAATGCACAACTGGCCGCGCAAGCCGCTCGGCACGTTTGCAATGCGCAGCGGTCCGCTGATGGGCGCCTACGACATCTTCGAGATCGTCGTCACCGGCAAGGGCGCGCACGCGGCGATGCCGTACGCGGGCAAGGATCCGATGCTTTTCGCCGCGCATGCGATCAATGCGCTGCAGACCATCGTCGCGCGCAATCTCCATCCGCTCGATGCGGGCGTGGTCAGCGTGACGCAGGTCCACGGCGGCGACACTTGGAACGTGATTCCGCAAGAAGTCGTTCTGCGCGGCACGGTGCGCACCTTCAGGCGCGACGTACAGGACCTGATCGAGGCGCGAATGCGCAAGATCGTCGATGGAGTCGCGGCCACCTTCGAGATGACTGCCACGCTGCGCTACGAGCGGCGCTATCCCGCGACCGTCAATTCGGCGGCCGAGATGCAGCACGCGCTCGCGGCGGCGAGCGCGGTCGTCGGCGCCGAGCACGTCGATACCGACCCAGTGCCCGAAATGGGCAGCGAGGACTTCGCATTCATGCTCGAGAAAAAACCTGGCTGCTACGTCTGGCTGGGGGCTGGAGACGATGCGGACACGCCCAACATCCACAGCCCGTTCTACGATTTCAACGACGCCGCGCTACCGATAGGGGCGAGCTACTGGGTGACGCTTGCGGAACAACAGGTCGGAGCACGCCGTTGAGCTGCAACTGAAGAACGAGCGCGGCGCGGCGCCCGACGTCGCTGCACGCTAGCCTTTGCGCTTGCGCATGTGGCGAATGGCCGCGAGCTGCGCCATCGCCCCCGCGAGCTCGCTCTCGGCGCGCGCGATCTCTTCTTTCGACGTTTTGTTTTGCATCGATTCCTCGGCTGCCTGCTTCGCCTGGAGCGCCTTGGCTTCGTCCAGGTCGCGCGCGCGGATGGCGGTGTCGGAGAGCACCGTCACCACATCCGGTTGCACTTCCAGGAAGCCGCCCTGGACGTAGACCACCTGCTCTTCGGCCTGGCCGGGAATCTTGATGCGGACCGTGCCTGGCTTGATCTGCGTGACCAGCGGCGTGTGCTTGGGGAAGATGCCCAGCTCGCCCATGACGCCGGGCAGCACGACGAATTCCGCCTCGCCCGAGAAGATCGACGCTTCGGCGCTGACCACTTCGACGTGGATCGTGTTGGCCATGGCTATTGCAGCGTCTTGGCTTTCTCGACAGCTTCTTCGATGCCGCCGATCATGTAGAAAGCCTGCTCGGGCAGATGGTCGTACTCACCGTCGACAATGGCCTTGAAGCCGCGGATGGTGTCCTTGAGCGAGACGTACTTCCCCGGAGAGCCGGTGAAGGTCTCGGCGACGTGAAAGGGCTGCGACAGGAAGCGCTGGATCTTGCGCGCGCGCGCCACCGCGAGCTTGTCCTCTGGCGAGAGCTCATCCATGCCCAGGATGGCGATGATGTCGCGCAGTTCCTTGTAGCGCTGCAGCGTCTGCTGCACGCCGCGCGCTACCGTGTAGTGCTCGACACCGACGACATTAGGGTCGAGCTGGCGCGAGGTCGAATCGAGCGGATCGACCGATGGATAGATGCCGAGTGAGGCGATGTCGCGCGACAGCACAATGGTCGAATCGAGGTGACCGAATGTCGTCGCGGGCGACGGATCGGTCAGGTCGTCGGCGGGCACGTACACGGCCTGGATCGATGTGATTGAGCCGGTGCGGGTCGACGTGATGCGCTCCTGCAGTTCGCCCATCTCCGCGGCGAGCGTCGGCTGATAGCCTACCGCGGAAGGCATGCGACCCAACAGCGCCGATACCTCGGTCCCCGCCAGCGTGTAGCGGTAGATGTTGTCGATGAACATCAGCACGTCGCGGCCTTCGTCGCGGAAGTATTCGGCCATCGTCAGGCCGGTCAAAGCCACGCGCAGACGGTTGCCCGGGGGCTCGTTCATCTGGCCGTAGACCATCGCCACTTTGGACTCGGGCAGGTTGTCCATATTGACGACTCCGGCGTCGCGCATCTCGTGATAGAAGTCGTTGCCTTCCCGCGTACGCTCTCCGACGCCCGCGAATACCGATAAGCCGGAGTGCTTTGTGGCGATATTGTTGATCAGCTCGAGCATCGTCACGGTCTTGCCCACGCCAGCCCCGCCGAACAGCCCCACCTTTCCGCCCTTCGCGAACGGACAAACCAGGTCGATCACCTTGATGCCGGTTTCGAGCAGCTCGGTTGACGGCGACAGTTCCTCGAAGGTCGGCGGATCGCGGTGAATCGGCATTGTCCGTTCCGCCTTGACCGGTCCTTGCTCATCGATTGGCCGTCCCAACACGTCCATGATGCGGCCAAGCGTCGCCGGACCAACCGGGACCGAGATGCCAGCACCGGTGTTCTCGACCTTCATGCCGCGGCGCAGGCCGTCGGCTGATCCCAGGCAGATGGTGCGCACGACGCCATCCCCGAGCTGTTGCTGCACCTCCAGCGTCAACTCGCTGCCGGCGAGCGTCAAGGCATCGTAGATGGCGGGCAGCTGATCGCGCGCAAACTCGACATCGATCACCGCACCAATGCACTGGACTATCGTTCCCTCGTTCATAACCGTGTCCTCTGCTTGAATCAAACCGCTGCCGCACCCGCGACGATCTCCGAGAGTTCCTTGGTGATCGCCGCCTGCCGGCTCTTGTTGTAGATCAGCTGCAGCTCATCGATGATGGTCGCCGCATTTTCCGACGCTGATTTCATCGCGACCATGCGCGCGCTCTGCTCCGAAGCCATGTTCTCGTTGACCGCCTGGTAGATGACCGCTTCGATGTAGCGCGTGAGCAGCCCTTCGAGCACCAGCTTCGCGTCCGGCTCGTAGATATAGTCCCAGGGGTAGGGGCGCTTGTCGGACTCCTGGCCCAGATCGGCGATCGGCAATATCTGCAGAGCCACGGGCGTCTGCTTCATCGTATTCTCGAAACGCGTCGCGACGATATGCAACTCGTCGATCTTTTCGTCCATGAACATGTCGAGCTGCACCTTCACCGGCCCGATGATCTTGTCCAGATGGGGGCGGTCGCCCAGATTGGTCGCCTGCGAAACGATGTTTGCTTTCAGGCGCTGCATGAAGCCGAGGCCCTTGCTGCCGATCGCGGTGACATGCACTTCGACGCCTTGCGCTTGCCACGCCTTCATCTTGCCCAGGGCGGTGCGCAACGCGTTGGTGTTGAGGCCGCCGCACAACCCTTTGTCGGAGGTCACCACGATGAGACCGACCGCTCTCACCTGCGGCCTTTTGAGGAGGAACGGGTGCCGATACTCGGTGTTGGCGTGCGCGAGGTGCCGCACGATTGCGACCAGACGGCCGACGTAGGGACGCGCGGAGCGCATCCGATCCTGCGCGCGCTTCATCTTCGAGGCCGCAACCATCTCCATCGCCTTGGTGATCTTGCGCGTGCTCTGCACGCTCTTGATCTTGGTGCGGATTTCTTTTGAGCCGGCCATCGCCCGCGATCCTTAGTAGGCGCCGTTCTTCTTGAAGTCCTCGATCGCCGCGATGAGTTGCTTCTCACCGTCGGCATCGAGATCCTTCGTCGATTCGATCTTGTCGAAAAGCGTCGAGTATTTGCTTTTCACGTACGCGCGCATCGCCGATTCGCAGGCGAGCGCTTTCTCGACGGGCACATCATCGAAATAGCCCTTGGTCACCGCGAACAGCGTCAACGCCTGCTCCGCCACCGACAGCGGCTCGTATTGCGGCTGCTTCATCAGCTCGGTCACGAGCCGGCCGCGATCGAGCTGCTTGCGAGTCGCTTCGTCGAGATCGGAAGCGAATTGCGCGAAGGCCGCGAGCTCGCGGAACTGCGCCAACGCCAGGCGCACGCCGCCGCCCAGCTTCTTTATGACCTTGGTCTGCGCGGCGCCGCCGACGCGCGAGACCGAGATGCCGGCGTTGATCGCGGGCCGGATGCCGGCATTGAACAGGTCGGTCTCGAGAAAGATCTGCCCGTCGGTGATCGAGATCACGTTGGTCGGAACAAAGGCGGTGACGTCGCCCGCCTGCGTCTCGATGACCGGCAGCGCGGTGAGCGATCCCGTCTTGCCCTTGACGGCGCCCTTGGTGAATTTCTCGACGTACTCCTCGTTGACGCGTGCCGCACGCTCGAGAAGGCGCGAGTGCAGGTAGAACACGTCTCCGGGATACGCCTCGCGGCCCGGCGGGCGGCGTAGCAGCAGCGAGATCTGCCGATAAGCCCACGCTTGCTTGGTGAGGTCGTCGTAGATGATGAGCGCGTCCTGGCCGCGGTCGCGGAAATATTCGCCCATCGTGCATCCGGAGTACGGCGCGATGTATTGCATCGCCGCCGAATCGGAAGCCGACGCAGCCACGATGATGGTGTATTCGAGCGCGCCCTTTTCCTCGAGCTTTTTCACCACGTTCATGATCGACGACGCCTTCTGTCCGATAGCGACGTAGATGCAAATGAGGTCCTTGCCCTTCTGGTTGATGATGGTGTCGATCGCCACGGCGGTCTTGCCCGTTTGGCGGTCGCCGATGATGAGCTCGCGCTGACCCCGCCCCACCGGCACCATCGCATCGATGGCTTTGAGCCCCGTCTGCACCGGCTGCGCCACGCTCTTGCGCGCGATCACGCCCGGCGCGACCTTTTCGATGACGTCGGTCATCTTGGCGTTAACCGGACCCTTGCCATCGATCGGCTGCCCGAGGGCGTTCACCACACGGCCGATCAGCTCCGGGCCGACGGGCACTTCGAGAATGCGCCCGGTGCACTTGACGGTGTCGCCTTCGGAAATGTGCTCGTAATCGCCCAGAATCACGGCGCCAACCGAGTCGCGCTCGAGATTGAGCGCGAGTGCGAAGGTGTTGCCAGGAAATTCAAGCATCTCGCCCTGCATCGCGTCCGACAACCCGTGAACGCGGCTGATGCCGTCGGACACCGAGACCACGGTACCCTGCGTACGTACTTCGGCGCCGGTATCGAGATTCTGGATCTTGCTTCTGATCAGTTCGCTGATTTCGGATGGATTCAACTGCATGGTTTTTCCTTGGTCACCTCCGGCGACGCCGGAGCTGCATTGATTAACCTGGGTTTCGTCTCAAGTCCGCAGCTGGGTCGCCATCGATGCGAGCTCGCCGCGTATCGACCCGTCGATGACGCTGTCGCCGACGACGATCGTTGCTCCGCCGATGAGTTCGGGATCGACCTTGACCGTCGCCTCGATGCGCTTGCCGAAGCGCTTTTCCAGTGCCGATTTCATCGCGCTGAGCTCGGTGTCCGACACGGGAAAAGCGCTAGTGATCTGGGCGCGTGCCACGCCGTCGGCCGTATCCTTGGACTGCTCGAACAGACTTCGGATCTGCGGTAGCAGCCCGATGCGATCGGCTGCGACCAGCACGCGAATGAATTTGCGACCTTCGGCATTGAGCGCTTCGCCGCATACCGAAAGGAAAAGCGATTCCTTTTCGGGCGCGGAAAGCTTCGGGTTGTCCAGCGCCGAACGCATGCGAGCATCGGCCGCGACCTCGCTCGCAAGCTTGAGCATGCTTCCCCATTGCGGAAGAGACCCCGCATCGCGCGCGATCTGGAACGCAGCCTCGGCGTAGGGTCGCGCGACGGTGACGGGTTCGGCCATGGACTCTAGAGCTGCTTCTGGATGCTCGCCAGCAACTCGGCGTGCGCGCGCGGGTCCACCTCGCGCTTCAGGATCTTGGACGCGCCTGCCACCGCCAGATCGGCGACCTGGTTGCGCAGCGTCTCCTTGGCGCGCATCACCTCCTGCTCGATCTCGGCTTTGGCCGCGGCGATGATGCGCTCACCCTCTTCCTTCGCCGAGGTCTTCGATTGCTCGATCGTCTCCTGCTTGAGTTTCTCGCCCTGCGCGATGATTTCGGACGCGCGCGTCTTCGCGTCGGCCATCATCTCGGCGATGCGCGATTCGGCCTTGGTTAAGCTCTGCCGTCCCTCTTCGCCCGCCGCCAGGCCATCGGCAATTTGCTTCTGGCGATTCTCGACCGCCCTCATCAGCGGCGGCCAAACGAATTTGGCGCAGAAGCCGATGAACACGGCAAAAGCAACCGCCTGCATCAGCAGCGTCAGATTGATGTTCATGACTGCCCCTCGTGTGCCAGGTCGGCGCCGATCCGGTTACTTGAGTCCCGCAGGGATTAGCGGATTGCCGAACGCGAACAGCATGGCCAGGCCGACGCCGATGATGAACGACGCATCGATCAGGCCCAGAAGCAGGAAAACCTTCGCCTGCAACGCCGGGATCATCTCCGGCTGCCGCGCCGCGCCTTCGAGAAAGCGCGAGCACATGATGCCGACGCCGATGCAAGCGCCCAGTGCGCCGAGTCCGATGATGAGGCCGATGCCGATGCCGGTCGACGCCTGGATCTGCGCGATCAGTTGCAGCTTGTCCATTTTCTTTCCTTTCAGTGCGGGTGAGTTGTTGTAGTGAAACCGTCCGACGCTGTCGCGATGGTCTTCGACCTAGTGATGCTCGTGTGCCATCGCGATGTAGACGACGGTGAGCATCATGAAGATGTACGCCTGCAGGGCCACGATGAGTATGTGGAAAATCGACCAGCCCACGTGCAGCAAGCCGCCGACGATGACGCCGACGACGCCCGTTGCCGCCCACAGCCCGAGCAGCAGGAAGATGATTTCGCCTGCGTACATGTTGCCGTAGAGTCGCAGCGAGTGAGACAGCGGCTTGGAAATGTACTCGATGAGGTTGAACAGGAGGTTGAACAGGATCAGCAGCGGCGAAGCCCACAGGGGCCGGATGCCGAACGGCGTCGCCACCAGCTCGTGCAGCCATCCGCCGAGCCCCTTGATCTTGATGCTGTAGTAGATCATGAGCACGAACACCGACAGCGACAGCGCGAAGGTCGTGTTGACGTCGGCGGTCGGCACGCTGCGCCAGGTATGCAGATGAAACACGTGCTCGTATATCCAGGCCATGACGTCGACGGGCAGGAAATCCATCGCGTTCATGAACAGCACCCAGACGAATACCGTCAGCGCGACTGGCGCGACGAACTTGTAGTCGTGGTGGAACAGGCTCTTGACCTGTTCGTTGACGAAGTCGACCGACAACTCGACGAAGGCCTGCGTCTTCGAGGGCACCCCGGAAGTGGCCTTGCGCGTTACCAGCCAGAGGAACCCGAGCACGACGACCCCCAGAATGGCCGAGGTGATGATGGTGTCGTAATTGATCGCCCAGAAGCCGCCCGACTCGTTGACAGGCTGCGTAAAGAACGTCAGGTGATGCTGGATGTACGTCGTCGCGTCGAGTTGATGTTCCGCCGCTGCGCTTTCCACTGCCATCGACCCCACCCCACGTCGCTCAGTCTCGCACCAGGATCGCCGCCTGCGAAACCAGGACGGTCATCACGAATGCCGAAAAAAAAGCCAAATGCACGACATTGCCGTACATCGTCAGCACCAGCCACAGCTGCAGCACGATGACGATGATTTTGCCCGCTTCGGCGCGAAGCATCGTCCGCATGGTACCTGTTGCCGTAGTGGACGGATTGATCGCAATCAATACCGCGAATACGGCACCCGCCGAAATGTTGACTATCCCGCCCAAAACCGCCGACAGCGCTCCGTGCCACCCGGCCCAAATGGCGGCAACCGCTGCCAACGCCAAGGTCGCCGTCGCCTGCCAAACGGCGACTCGGCGGATCGGAAAACCGGGGGTTCGGTTCGGGCGGGAGGCTGACACCAATCCAGCAGCAAACTTATCAATTATAGGGTTTTTTGCGACGATGCGTCAACGAATGCAGCGCAGCGACAAGCGCCGAGGCGCGGGGCGTCAGCCGCCCGAAAGCGCGCACACGATCATCAGTTCGTCGCCGGCTGAGATATCGGCGCCGATGTCCGGCACCGACGTGGCGTCGACAAAAAAGCGGATGTGTCGCCGTATGCCGCCATGTTCGTCGATGACGCGAAAGCGTATCCCGGGAAATTGCCGATCGAGGTCGTCGAGCACTTGTGCCAGCGTCGTTCCGTCGGCGCTGACTAACGCGGCGTCGGAGGTGTAGCTGCGCAAGGGACCGGGAATGCGCACGCGCATGCCGCTACGCGACCTCGACCGAATAGATCTGCGGCAGGTGCGCGGCGGCACACTTCCACGTGCGTCCTTCGTCGCGACTCGCCCACACTTCACCGCTGGTGGTGCCGAAGTAGACGCCGGTGGGCGACGCCGCATCCACGCTCATCGCCTGGCGCTTCACGGTGTACCACGCTTGCGCTTTTGGCAGCCCCGTCGCCTGCCGTTGCCACGATTTGCCCGCGTTGACCGTCCGGTATACCGCGGGCTTGCCTCCCGGTGAGACCCGCGGCCAGACGCTCCCTCCGTCCATCGGGAATACCCAGATCGTGTCCGGATCGCGGGGATGCAACACGATAGGAAATCCGATCGAGCCAACGCTCTTGGGCATCGTCGCACCGATGTCCTGCCATTCGCGCGCGGGACGGTCCAGCCGATAGATGCCGCAATGGTTCTGCTGGTACAAACGGTCGGGCAGCGTCGGGTGCAATCGCACGCAGTGCGGATCGTGGCCGAACTCGGCATTGGCGTCGGGCAGGAAATCGGCGCGCACGCCGCGGTTGAGCGGCGTCCAATGCGCGCCCGCGTCCGCGGACTCGAACACGCCACCGCTGGACATGGCGATATACATGTGGGCGGGTTCGCGCGGGTCGATGACCACCGAGTGCAGCTTCGGTCCATCGGGCGTGCCGTCCTTGTCGTCACCGCACCACGCTTTGCGCTGTGGATTCTCGTTGAAGCCCTCGACGCCGCGCCAGGTCGCTCCGCGGTCCTCCGAGCGGAACAATCCCTGCGGCGAGGTACCTGCATACCAGACTCCAGGCTGCGACGCGTGCCCCGGCGTGAGCCAGAAAGTGTGGTCGACGACGCGGTCGCTGCGGTCGCCGAACGCCGGCGGCTTCTTGGCTTCATGCCATGTGCGCCCGCGATCGGTCGATCGGAAGACGGTCGGCCCGAGATGGCCCGTGCGCGCCGCGGCGAGAATCGTCGCCGGGTTGCGCGGATCGGCGACGCAATGGTGCACGATGTGTCCGAGGAACTGCGGCCCCGTGATGCGCCAGGCGCGGCGAGCGGGATCGGCGTGCAGTTGCCACAAACCCTTGCGCGTTGCGACCAGCAATGTGACGCGGCGGGCTGAAGCCGCCTTCGACTGCGCCATGTTTTGCCTTTGTAGATTTCCGCGAATGCGGACTGCAGACCTTACGCTTTCGTGTCGGCGCCGACAAGACGCGCACGGCCGATCGGCGCGTGCGGATTTCCGCTACAATCGCCGGTCCGCGTTCGCGCTACGCAATCGTCAGAGGAGATACACCATGACCATCAAGGTGGGCGATCGGCTTCCGCCGGGAAGTCTCAACGAATACGTCGAGGTCGAGTCCGAGCAATGCAAGATCGGACCCAATGAATTCAAGGTCGAGGATCTGACGCGCGGGAAGAAGGTCGTGCTCTTCGGGCTGCCGGGAGCATTCACGCCGACGTGTTCCGCGAAGCACGTGCCGGGCTACGTCGCCAATTACGACAAGCTCAAGGCCAAGGGTGTCGATGACATCGTGTGCATGTCGGTCAACGACGCATTCGTCATGGGGGCGTGGGCCAAGGATCAGAAGACCGCGGGCAAGTTGCGGATGATGGGTGATGGCAGCGCCGCCTACACCAAGGCTCTGGGTCTCGATCTGGATCTCGTCGCGCGCGGCATGGGTGTGCGCTGCCAGCGCTTCTCCGCGCTGATCGAGGACGGCGTGGTGAAGACGCTCAACATCGAGGCGCCGGGGAAATTCGAAGTTTCCAACGCCGAGACCATGCTCGCACAGCTCGGCTGAGCGCGACCCGATCGCACCAATACCGCGTCGCCGCGGCTGCGCCGCGACGCCGGCTCAGCGCTTGAGCCGCGCCAGAATACCGTCGAGCTGCGCCAGCGTCGAATAGCTGATCGTGACGCGCCCGGCGCCTTTGCGCGTCGACTCGATGCGAACGCTCGCGCCGATCGCGTCGGCAAGCTCCTGCTCGAGTCGTGCCACGTCGCGATCCGTTTGCGGGCGACCCCCGCGCCTGCCGCGTCGCGCGGCCGCGGCTGGCGCAATCAGCGACTGGACCAGCCGCTCGGTGTCGCGCACCGAAAGATCTCCGGCGACGATGCGTCCCGCGGTCGACGCTTGCTGCGCGACCGGCAGTGCGAGCAACGCGCGCGCATGACCCATGTCGAGCTTCGACGCCAGCAGCAGCGCCTGCACCGGCGCGGCAAGTTGAGTCAGTCGAATCAGGTTGCTTACCGCACTGCGGGAGCGGCCCACGGCCTGCGCCGCGGCCTCGTGAGTCAGCTTGAATTCATCGATGAGACGCGCGATGCCCTGCGCCTCCTCGAGCGGATTCAGGTCTTCGCGCTGGATGTTTTCGATCAGCGCCAGTGCCAGCGCCGCCTGGTCCGGTACGGTGCGCACGAGTGCGGGGACACTCTTGAGCCCGGCGCGCTGGGCGGCCCGCCATCGGCGCTCGCCCGCGATGATCTCGAAGGTTCCACCCGCCACCGGTCGCACCAGGATCGGCTGCATGACGCCCTGCGCCTTGATCGATTGCGAGAGCTCTTCGAGCGAGGCCTCGTCCATTCGCGTGCGCGGCTGGTATTTGCCGGCGCGGACACGCTCCAGAGGAATGGCCTGCAGCGATTCGCCGTTCGGCTCGTCGGATCCCGAGAGCAGCGCATCGAGCCCGCGTCCGAGTCCCTTCAGCTTAGCCATGCGTTGGCTCGCTCGCGTTGGCCGCGGCACTCTCGTCGCGCCGGAGCATCTCGCCGGCGAGCGCAAGATACGCCTGCGCCCCCTTCGAGCTTCGATCCAGCTGCAGCGCCGGCAGACCATGGCTGGGGGCCTCGGCGAGCCGGATGTTGCGCGGGATCACGGTGCGATAGAGCTTTTCGCCGAAATGCTTCTGCAGGTCGGCGGATACATTGAGCGCCAGCGTGTTGCGCGGGTCGTACATCGTCCGCAGCAAGCCCTCCACTTGGAGCCGCGGGTTGAGATGCGCGCGCACCTTGCGAATGGTCTGAACCAGGTCGGATAGGCCCTCCAGCGCGTAGTACTCGCATTGCATCGGGATCAGCACGCTGTCCGCCGCGCATAGCCCATTGAGCGTGAGCAGCGACAACGATGGCGGACAATCGAGCAGGATGAAGTCGTATTCGTCCACGACCTCGGAGATGGCAGTGCGCATCTGGGACAGCGCCTCCGCGAGCGCGTCCTTGAGCCGCATCTCGCGCTCCGGCAAATCGACCAATTCGACCTCGGCGCCGGCAAGCTCGCGGTTCGACGGCACCAGATCGAAGCCGCCGCTGGGTGAGCGCAGGCGCACCTCGGCGATTTTTTTTTCGCCAAGCAGCACTTGATAGACCGTGTGTGTAAGCGCTCGCTTATCAACTCCAGCGCCCATCGTCGCATTACCTTGGGGATCGAGATCCACCAGCAGCACACGACGCTTCATCGCCACCAGGCTCGCCGCGAGATTCACGCTCGTGGTGGTCTTGCCCACCCCACCCTTCTGATTGGCGATCGCGATGATCTTCGTCATGCCGCCTTTTCCATCACGACCAGATGCCGTGCCGCGTCGACGCCGGGGATGGCGAGCTTGGGCGTTTCGATGACGCGAAAGTCCACCGGCAACCGGGCGATTTCGTCGTGGGGTAGAAGGCCCTTCATGGCGACCAGCCTCCCGGCGGGGGCGAGCAGATGTCGAGCCTGGGCCGCAAAATCCGCGAGCGCAGCATAGGCGCGCGCGATGACGAAATCGAAGCGCTCGACCGGCTCGTACTCCTCGACCCGCGCGCATGCGACCTCGATATTGGCGAGCCCGACCTCGATCGCCGCCTGCGAAAGGAAGGCGGCTTTCTTGCGGCTGCTGTCTATGAGCGTGAATCGCCACTTTGGTCGCGCCACCGCGAGGGGAATTCCCGGCAACCCGCCGCCGCTGCCCACATCGGCCACGCGCGAGGCGTCGCGCCCCGGCAGGTGCGCGAGGACCGCGAGCGAGTCCAGCAAGTGATGCGTAATCATCGATTCGGGGTCACGGATGGCAGTGAGGTTGTACGTGCTGTTCCACTTCGCCAGCAACGCGACGTAGGCAAGCAGCTGCTGTTGCGCGGAGGCGTCGAGGTCGAGTCCCAGTGCGTCGATGCCCGCCGCCAGGGCATCGGTCATGCCGAACGCGCTTGTGCCGCGGCGGGCTGGCAGGCGAATCCTCGCTTGAGATGAACGAGCAAAAGCGCCACGGCGGCGGGCGTGACGCCGGAAATGCGGGCCGCGTGACCCAACGTCGCTGGCCGATGCAAATTGAGCTTTTGCTGCACCTCGATCGAGAGGCCGCGAACGCTCCGATAGTCGAGATTCCGGGGCAAAGCCAGCGATTCCTGACCGGCGCTGCGAGCGATCGCTTCGTTCTGGCGATCGATGTAGCCCGCGTACTTAATCGCGATTTCGACTTGCTCCGCGGCGGCGGCGTCGGCCAGCGGCTCCCCGGCACCCGGCAGCGACATCACACCGGCATAGCTCGCCCGCGGCCGGCGCAGCAATTCGGCGAGCGACGCGGTGCGATCGAGCATTTGCCCGAGCACACGCTCGGCGAGCGCGCGCTCCACCAGCGCCGGATCGACCCAGGTCGACTTCAGGCGTTCTAGCTCGCTTGCGACCGCATCGCGCTTGCGCGAAAAGGCGTCCCAGCGCCGGTCGTCGATCAGCCCTAGCGCACGCGCGTTGTCGGTGAGGCGAAGATCGGCGTTGTCCTCACGCAGCTGCAGGCGAAATTCCGCCCGGCTCGTGAACATGCGGTAGGGCTCGGTCACGCCCCGCGTGACCAGATCGTCGACGAGCACGCCCAGGTAGGCCTGGTCCCGCCGCGGATACCAGCCCTCCTCGCCCCTCGCGTGGCGCGCCGCGTTGAGTCCCGCGAGCAGCCCCTGCGCCGCGGCCTCTTCGTAGCCGGTCGTGCCATTGATCTGTCCGGCAAAAAAAAGCCCGGCGATCGCTCGTGTCTCCAGCGTCGGCCGTAGCGCACGCGGGTCGAAATAATCGTATTCGATGGCGTACCCCGGGCGCAGCACGTGGGCGCGTTCGCATCCTTCGATGCTATGCACTAGGTCGAGTTGGACGTCGAAGGGAAGCGACGTCGAGATGCCGTTTGGATAGACCTCGTGCGTCGTCAATCCCTCCGGCTCGAGGAAGATTTGGTGGGCTTCGCGGCCGGCGAACCGGGTAATCTTGTCTTCGATCGACGGACAGTAGCGCGGACCGACGCCCTCGATCACCCCCGTGAACATGGGCGAGCGGTCCAGACCGTTGCGGATGATTTCGTGGGTACGGGCGTTGGTGTGCGTGATCCAGCACGGCAGCTGGCGCGGGTGCATCGCCCGCTGTCCAATGAACGAGAACACCGGCTCCGGCTCATCGCCAGGCTGAACCGGCAGACGGCTGAAGTCGATGGTTCGGCCGTCAAGTCGCGGCGGGGTACCGGTCTTGAGCCGGCCGACGGGGAGGGCGAGCTCGCGCAGGCGCGAACCCAGCGTCTTCGCCGGCGGGTCGCCTGCGCGACCGGCTTCGTAGTGCTCGAGTCCGACGTGGATGAGACCGGACAGAAAAGTACCGGCCGTCAGCACGACGGCGTCGGCCTCGAAGTGCGTACCGAGTTGAGTGACGACACCGGAGATGCGGTCGCCGGCAATCGTCAGATCGTCGACCGCCTGCTGGAACAGCCACAGGCGGGGCTGATTTTCGAGGCGTACGCGAATCGCCTGCTTGTACAGCAACCGGTCGGCCTGCGCCCTCGTGGCGCGGACGGCAGGGCCCTTGCTGGAATTGAGCGTTCTGAACTGTATGCCTGCCTCGTCGGTGGCGATCGCCATAGCGCCCCCCATGGCATCGACTTCCTTGACGAGGTGACCCTTGCCGATGCCGCCCACCGACGGATTGCACGACATTTGCCCCAGCGTTTCAATGCTGTGCGTGAGCAAAAGCGTGTCCCGTCCCATGCGTGCGGAGGCGAGCGCGGCTTCAGTACCCGCGTGACCGCCACCGATGACTATGACCTCGAAGCGCTTGGGGAACAGCATGTTTTTACACAGAAAATCACGGATCGGCGATCGGTTCGATGATACTCCAAGGCTTCCCACGCGGATAGCGGCTCATGAGCCTCCTGCTTGTTTCACGTGAAACTCCCCGCTCTGTTTCACGTGGAACCGGACTCTGCCGCCCGGGCGGGCGCCGCACTCGAGTCGCGCACCACCAGCTTGGCCGATAGCGCCGCCGGCAGTGCACGAGCGCCCGCGGGCGCTGCAAGCCGCGACGCTATCATGGCGCCCGCCTCCGCCGCCGGAACGCGCAAGGAGGTCAACGCCGGATGCGCACTGCGCGCCACCGCGGTATCGCCATAGCCGACGATCGCCAGGGTATGCGGAACGGCGATGTCCTTCAGCGCACAAAGCCGAAGCACCTGCAGCGCGCGACAATCGCTGCCGCAGACGACTGCGGTGACCGGTGGATTTTGCGCAACAAGTGCAGACAGTTGGGCCCCCTCCCCGGCGTCGATTACCTCGAGACCGCTCGCGCGCTGACGAGCGCAGATCGCGCGCACCACGTCCGCCGGTCCAGCCTGGATCAGACCAATGCGTGTGTGCCCGACCGCGTTCAGGTAAAGCACGGCGAGCGCGATCGCCTCGGCTCGGCAATAGCCTGAGTCGCTGGCAAGGCCTCCTTCCCCGTCGAAACTCAATGTTCGATCCGTCTCGCCACCAGCAAACGCTGGCGGCCATGACACCCCGAAGCGGGCGATCGCCACCGCACCGCGCGCCTGCAGGTCGCGGGCGCGCTGAGTGGTCATGTCGGCTCCCGCCAGCGCGATCAACAGCGCATCCCCCCCCGCCTGCAACTGCTTGGCGCACGCTTGCACCGCCTCGCGCTGGACCGCATCCTCCAGATCCGGGAGCAGGGCGCCAAAACACCGGCGTCCCGACGCGGGCAAACCGCGAACCCTATCCGCAACGTAGTCCAGCGTTCGAGCACTTTCAACGACTTTGACGCGCAGTGCGTCGCTGACGACCTCCGGATGCGCCAAGGCGCGCGACGCCGAAGCCAGCGACACCCCCGCCGCCCGGGCGACGTCCGCGAGCGTGGGCGCGCCGCCATCCTTGCGTCGCCGGCGACGCGTTTTAGCTACGGCCACGTAGCCCCGCCGCGCGGCGCGACATCATGACGGTGGGGCCGCTTTGAAAACACTTACAGAAACTCGTTTCCGTAATTTATTTCTGAAAGATTTCCGCTCGTTTCAGCTTAGTCTCGATAAGTGCGATTTACAAGGTCGGCGTAATGGTCGAACCCCAAGGGGCTTTATGTTGATCGAGCGCCGCGCTCCCACGTCGAGCGTGCACGCGGGTGCGGCGGTCAACACGCTGGCCGGGGCGACGTTCATGGTTTTGTGGTGCCCATCGCGAGGGACGGGCGGTGGTGGGTGGCGCGATTCGCCAACGCGACCGCGGCGATCAAGTGCACCGCTTCGGTGGACGCTTGGGGGCGTCCTCGCGCGGTGAAGTTGATGCGCGTCCGGGAAGGGTGCAGGACCCGCCCGGTGACGCAGCGATCAGCGCGCCAGCTTGGCTTCCAGCTCGGTGCGCTTGGCCTCGAGGACGGGCGGCTGCTTGTGACCGAGCTGCTCGAATAACGCTCGATGCGCTTCGAGCTCACGCGTCCAGCGCTGCACGTCGACATTCATGACGTGTCCGAACTGGTCCGCCGAAAATTGGAGCCCCCGCCAGTCCAGATCGTTGTAGTCCGGCTGCAAGCCGAGCGCCGTGCTGGTCGCATGCGCGCCCACGGTGCACCGTTCCACGATCCATTTGAGCACGCGCATGTTCTGGCCAAAGCCGGGCCACGCGAATTTTCCCTGTTCGTCAGTACGAAACCAGTTCACGTTGAATATGCGCGGAGGATGCGCGATACGCGAGCCCATTGCCAGCCAGTGCGCGAAGTAATCCCCGATGTGATATCCACAAAATGGAAGCATCGCGAACGGGTCGCGCCGCACCTTGCCCACGGCGCCCGTCGCCGCGGCGGTGGTCTCCGAGCCCATCGTCGCAGCCTTGTAGACCCCGTCCTCCCAGCTCGTCGCCTCGACGACCAGCGGAACGGTGTCGCTGCGGCGCGCCCCGAAGACGAACGCGGCGATCGGAACGCCGTCCGGGTTGTCCCATTCAGCGTCGAGGGAGGGGCACCGCGTCGCCGCAACCGTGAAGCGCGCGTTGGGATGCGCAGCCTTGCGACCACACCCTGGCGTCCACGATTGACCCTGCCAATCGATGAGATGCGCCGGGATTTCGCGCGTCATGCCTTCCCACCAGACGTCACTGTCGTCGGTGAGCGCGACGTTGGTGAATATGACGTCGCGCTCGAGCGTTTTCATCGCGTTCGGATTAGATTCGTACGACGTCCCCGGCGCCACGCCGAAGTACCCCGCCTCGGGGTTGATCGCGTGCAGAAACCCGTCGGCATTCGGCTTGATCCATGCGATGTCGTCGCCGATCGTCGTTACCTTCCAGCCGTCCATGCCTTGGGGCGGAATCATCATCGCGAAATTGGTCTTGCCGCAGGCGCTGGGAAACGCGGCCGCGACGTAGGACTTGGCGCCCGACGGCGCGGTCACGCCGAGGATGAGCATGTGCTCGGCGAGCCACCCTTCATCGCGTCCCATCACCGAGGCGATACGCAGCGCGAAGCACTTTTTGCCGAGCAGCGCGTTGCCGCCATACCCCGAGCCGAAGCTCCAGATCTCGCGCGTCTCGGGGAAATGGACGATGTACTTGTGATCCTTGTTGCAGGGCCACCGCGCGTCCGGCTGGCCCGCCTCGAGCGGCGCGCCGACGCTGTGCACGCATGGCACAAACGCTCCGTCGCTGCCGAGCACGCTGAACACATCGCGGCCCATGCGGGTCATGATGCGCATGCTTGCGACCACATATGGGCTGTCGGTGAGCTCGACGCCGATGTGCGCGATCGGGCTTCCCAGTGGACCCATCGAAAAGGGTACGACGTAGAGCGTGCGGCCGCGCATGCAGCCGTCGAACAGCCCGTCCAAGGTTCGGCGCATCGTGTGTGGCTCGACCCAATGGTTGGTGGGGCCGGCGTCGTCCTCGCGTTCAGAGCATATGAAAGTGCGATCTTCCACGCGCGCGACATCGGACGGATCCGACAATGCGAGAAAACTGTTGGGTCGCTTTTCCGGATTGAGCCGCACCAGCATTCCCGTATCGACCATCTGTGCGCATAGCGCGTCGAACTCGCGCTGCGAACCGTCGCACCAGACCACGCGGTCCGGACGCATCCTCCCGGCGAGATCGCGCACCCACGAAAGCAGCCGCGCATGGCGAACGTAGGCGGGCGCGTCCACTGAGGCTGCGAGCGCGGGAGTGGGATCGGGATAATTCATGGGCTTTTGAGGATTTTGATGTGTGACTCACGGCGTCGCGATTGGTGCGATCTGCCAATGAAAAGTCGATGATTTTAACAGTGATTGGTGCGAAATCCGCACGGCGGCGCGTCGTGGCTGGTGGGGCCGCTGGGCCGGAGGCGACGTCACCTGGCCTTGCGCACCTGGCGAGCCAGCTGAAACAAAGCGCCGGTGCACCGCAACAACTGCACCAAGCGCATCACATGAACCGAAGTGACCGGCGGCACCCCCGGCTCGAGCACCTTCGTGACCGCCATCTCGCCGACGCCACCCGGTGCGGTGGCGAGAACCATCGATGCGGGTGCAATCCCGCTGCGATCCCGACGGCGAACAACGCCGACAGAATCATCGCCAACAGGACGATGGCCACCACCGCCACAGCATAGCGCGGTGCGCGCTGCGGGATGCCGAGCGCGGCCGCCGCGATGGCCGCCGCAAGGCCGATCGCCAGCGGGCCGGCGGGCGCGAGCAGCGCGTGGTCTTTCACTTGCCGATGCAAAACCGGCTGAAGATCTCGCCGAGCAGATCGTCGCTGCTGAACTTGCCTGCGATCGAGGCGAGCGCATCCTGCGCCGAGCGCAGGTCTTCGGCGAACAGCTCCAGCGGCGGCTGGGCTTCGTGCAGATGCGCATGCGCGCTCGCGAGATGCCGCTGTGCGGCGAGCAGCGCCTGGACGTGGCGCTCGCGCGCGATGAAGGCGCCTTCCATGGTCGGCTGCGCGCCCGCAGCGTCGAGCATGGCGTCTTCAAGCAGCGCGATGCCCACGCCGGTCAGCGCCGACAGCCAGATTTCATGGCCCCGATCGCCACTGCGCTGCGCCGGTGCGTGGATCAGGTCGACCTTGTTGCGGATCAGCAGGCGCGGAAGAGACGGCGGCAGCTTCGCCAGCAATCCGCCATGCGCCGCGTCGGGGTCGCGTACGTCGGTGACGATCAGCGCGAGATCGGCGCGCGCCAGATGAGCCCAGGTGCGTGCGATGCCAATCGCCTCCACCTCGTCGCCCGCCTCGCGTACGCCGGCCGTATCGACCACCCGCAGCGGAACGCCGCGGATGTCGATGTCGCTGCGGATCGCATCGCGCGTGGTGCCGGGGATGGGCGTGACGATCGCGAGCTCATCGCCGGCGAGTCGGTTGAGCAGGCTCGACTTGCCGACGTTCGGTGCGCCGATCAACACCACGTCGAGTCCGTCGCGCAACAGGTTACCCTGACGCGAGCGTGCGATGAGCTGTTCGACGCGCTGGCGCAGCGCGTCGAGCCGGGCCTGCGCGTGCGCGGCGCGCAGGAAGTTGATGTCCTCGTCGGGAAAATCCAGCGTCGCCTCGGTGAGCATGCGAAGCTCGGTCAGCGCGGTGACGACCGCGCCAGTTTCGCGCGAAAATTCTCCCGATAGGCTGCGCGCGGCCGCGCGCGCCGCGGTGGCGCTCCCCGCGTCGATCAAGTCGGCGACGCTTTCAGCCTGTGCGAGATCGAGCTTGTCGTTCAAAAACGCGCGCTGCGTGAACTCACCCGGCTGCGCGATGCGCGCGCCGAGCTCGAGGCAGCGCGCGAGGATGAGCGCCAGCACTGCCGGACCGCCGTGCGCGTGCAATTCGAGCACGCTCTCGCCCGTGTACGACGCCGGCGCCGGAAACCACAGCGCGAGGCCTTCATCGAGCGTCTCGCCCTCGGCGCCAATGAAACGCGTGAGCGTCGCCAGACGCGGGAGAAGCACGCGGCCGACCACTCCGTCGAGCACGCGCGACACGTCGCGGCCGGACACGCGCACCACTCCGACGCCGCCACGGCCCGGCGCAGTGGCGATCGCGGCAATGACGTCGGGCGCGTAGGTCATGCCGCGCCGGGCGCGTGCGCCTCTAGCGCCGCTTGGCCGCGGCCGCCGCGGCCTCGCGCTCGAGAACCCGGTTCATGTGCCATTGCTGGAAAATCTGCAGCGAGTTGTTGACCAGCCAGTAGAGCACCAGCCCCGAGGGGAAGAAAATGAACATGACCGAGAAGGCAATAGGCATGATCTGCATCACCTTGGCCTGCACCGGATCCTGGATCGGCGTCGGTGACAGTCTGACCTGAAGATACGCGGTGATCGCGTAGATCACCGGCAGCACGAAGTAGGGGTCCGGTGCCGACAGGTCGTGTATCCAGAGTATCCAGGGCGCGTGGCGCAGCTCGACCGCCGATAGCAATACCCAGTACAACGCGATGAACACCGGAATCTGCACCAGGATCGGAAGGCACCCACCCAGCGGGTTGATCTTCTCGGTCTTGTACATCTCCATCATCTTCATCTGCAGCTGCTGCTTGTCGCTTCCGTACTGTTCCTGGAGCGCCTTCATTTTCGGCGCGATGACCTTCATCTTCGCCATCGACCGCGCGCTCGCGTGGTTGAGCGGATAGAACACGCTCTTGATGATGATGGTGAGCAGCACGATCGCCCAGCCCCAGTTGTGCACGATGCCGTAGAGCCACTTGAGCAGCCAGAATAACGGCGCGGCCAGGATGGTGAAAATTCCGTAGTCGACGACCAGATCGAGGCCGGTCGCGAGCTTCGCCAGCGTGTCCTGCTCCTGCGGGCCGGCATACAACGGCACCTTTATGCTTCCCGTGGCGCCCGGCGCTATCGGCGCTGCCTGCACGATGACACCATCGGCGTAGAGGCCGTTGTCGAGCTTTCGCGCGTAGAACTCGCGCGGGCTGCGCGGGGTGTCTGGCGGCAGCCACGCCGCCAGGAAATAATGCTCGATCATCCCTACCCAGCCGTTGTCGGCGTTCTTGGTGTAAGGGAGCTTGCGCGAGGGGTCTACGGCGAGCTTGTCGAGTTCCCCGGTCTCGACCTTCTTGAACTTGTCGTTCTCGTTGTAGATGACCGGCCCGGTGTACGCGGCGGGCGCCATCGAGCTTTGGACCACCGGCGTCTTGGCATCACGGGTGAGCTGGAAATACGCGAAGGGCGCGATCGGCGCGCTGCCAGCGTTGGTGATTTCGTAAGCGACGTCGATGACGTAGGTGCCACGATGGAAAGTAAGTGTTTGCACGACTTTGTCGCCGTTGGCGGCGGTCGCTTCCAGTTTGACGTCGACGCTGCTGGCGCCCGGAGCGAGCTCGCGCGGCCCGGGAAGCTGCTTCCAGAGGGTGCGATGATTCGGCATGCCCTCACCGAGCAGGCCTGTCTGGGCGATGAACGTCCGATCGGCATTTCGCTGCAGCAGAACATACGGCTTGGTTTCATCGCGCGTATCGCGATGCGCGCTCAACGCCAGCTCGGTGATGACCGCGCCCAGCGTATCGATGTGCGCTGTATAGAGATCGGTCTTGACGACCACGGTCTCGCCGGCGGGCAGCGCCGGCGACGACATCGACCCCGGGACGGCGGATGCCGCCGTCGCGCCCGCGGGCGGCGCAGGCATCGCGTCTGTCGCCTTGCTGGCCGGTGGGGCGGCGCTGGTCACCGGTACCGGCGGACGGTGCTCCCGCTGCCACGCTTCCCAGAGGAATAGCGCGGAGAACGAGAAGATCACGAAAAGGATGAGGCGTTGGATATCCATGAATGCAATCGTAGACGGCGGTCTTCAGGGCACCGGGTCGAAGCCGCCGTGATGGTAGGGATGGCAGCGCGCGATGCGGCGCAGCGTCAGCCACGCACCCTTGCACACACCGTGGCGCGTGATCGCTTCACGCGCATAGTCGGAACAACTCGGATAAAAACGGCAATTCGCGCCCAGCATCGGGCGCAAGCCGTACTGATAGCCGCGCAACAGAAATAGCAAGAGCGCCTTCATCGGGCCTTCGAGGCTGCCAGCGCGTCGATCAGCGCGGCGGTTTCTTCGGCCAGGTCGCGCAGGCTGCCGCGCGCGCAACTCGCGCGCAGCCTCACGATGATGTCGAAGTCGGAGGCGACCGGCCGGCGTGCGCGGAGGGTCTCCCGCACGATTCGCCGCACGTAGTTACGGTCGACCGCGCGCTTGAGGTGGATCTTGGCAATGATGAATCCGTGGCGACCGGTACCCGGCGCCGCGGCTGCCGCGGCGATGATCTGCAACTGCCGGCCGGTAATGCGGCGGCCCTCCCGGAACAGACAGGCGAAGGCCTTGCTGCCGGATAGCCGCTGCGCACGCGAGGACCCGATTGCCGGCGACGCCGTTATCGCAACCGCTAGACTGCCAGCCGGGCGCGGCCCTTGGCACGTCGTGCGCGCAGCACCCTGCGTCCGCCGGCGGTCTTCATCCTGCTGCGAAAGCCGTGGGTGCGCTTGCGGCGAACCACCGACGGTTGAAAAGTGCGTTTCATGATGGACCTTCGTCGAAAAAGCCTTACATTAGAGCGTTTTGCGCCGCTTGCTGTCAACTGCGACATCAGCCGCCGCTGTGGATAACTTTGGCAGCGCGGGAGTACAATGCGTCCGACGGCGGCTCCCATTCGGGACCCGATCTCCGTAGCCTTCCCTCAAATCATTCATGTCGACACCGGTGTTCTGGCAGAGTTGTCTCGACTCGTTTCAGCGAGAGCTGACGGCGCAGCAGTTCAACACGTGGATCCGCCCGCTCAGACTCGAGCACGCAGGCGAGAATCTGCGCCTGATCGCGCCCAACCGCTTCGTCCTGCAGTGGGTGAAGGAACGCTTCGCGGGACGTATCGAAGAGCTCGCCGGCGTTGCGCTGGGCCGGCCACTTAGGCTCGCGTTCGTCGTCGCCGACGCCGCTGAGCGGCCTGCACCCGCGGCGGCCGTGAGGCCGTCGGAGGCGCCTGCAGCCGCCGATCGCCGCGGCGAGCAGGCGAGTCTGAATCCGACCTTCACCTTCGACTCCTTCGTGGCCGGCAAGGCGAATCAGCTCGCGCGCGCAGGCGGCATGCAGGTGGCGGAGCATCCCACATCGTACAACCCGCTGTTCGTCTACGGTGGAGTAGGGCTGGGCAAGACTCACCTGATCCAGGCCATTGGCAACCATATTCTCGAGAACAACCCAAGTGCCAAGATCCGCTACATCCACGCGGAGACCTACGTCTCCGACGTCGTTCGCGCCTACCAGCACAAGGCCTTCGACGATTTCAAGCGCTATTACCGCTCACTCGATCTGCTGCTCATCGACGACATTCAGTTCTTCAACGGCAAGAACCGCACGCAGGAGGAGTTCTTCTATCTGTTCAACACGCTGATCGAGGCGCGCAAGCAGGTCGTGATCACTTGCGATACCTACCCGAAAGAGATCTCGGGCATGGAAGAGCGGCTGATCTCGCGCTTCGGCTGGGGATTGACCGTCGCGCTCGAACCCCCCGAGCTCGAGATGCGGGTGGCGATCCTGCTTTCCAAGGCAGCGCAGACCGGTGTCAAGCTCGACGAGCAGGTGGCGTTCTTCATCGCCAAGCATATCCGCTCTAACGTGCGCGAGCTCGAAGGGGCGCTCAAGCGCATCCTCGCGTATTCGACCTTCCACGGCCAGGAGATCTCGCTGGCGCTGGCCAAGGACGCGCTTCGCGATCTGCTTGCGGTGCAGAACCGGCAGATCTCGATCGAGAACATCCAGAAGACCGTCGCCGACTACTACAAGATCCGTATCTCGGACATGCATTCGAAGAAGCGCTCACGCGCGGTCGCTCGGCCGCGCCAGGTAGCGATGGCGCTCGCCAAGGAACTCACCCAGCTTTCACTACCCGAAATCGGCAGCAATTTCGGTGGCCGCGATCACACCACGGTGCTGCACGCGTGCCGTCAGATCGCCAAGCTTCGCGAATCGGTTCCCGAGATTAGCCACGACGTGAATTTTCTGTTGCAGGTTCTGCGAAACTAGGTCTCTACAAGGGTATGAATGGCAGTGATTTCGCGCTATAATTTGTGGATTGTCGGCCCCAAATTAGACGGCGTGATTTCATCCCCAAACGCTGCACAGCTTGCACAGATTTTTTCCCGCGTGTTGGACTTCATCCAAGGCCCGGATGCAACGGACTATTTCGCGGTTGTACCGCAAAGTCGACGACTCCTGTTAGCTGTTAATCAGGTTTAAACAATGCAACTAAAACAAGTGCCACGAGACGCATTGCTCAGACCACTTCAGGCTGTCTCGGGCATCGTCGAGCGCCGACACACGCTTCCCATTCTTGCCAATGTCCTGCTCGAACAGAAAAACGGAAACCTGTTCGTCACCGCGACCGATCTCGAGATGCAGATCACCGCGCACAGCGAACTCGCCGGCGCAAAAGAGCAATCGATCACCGTCGCGGCGCGCAAGCTGCAGGATCTGCTACGCGCACTGCCGGACGACAGCGCGGTGAGCACCGAAACATCCGCCAACCGCATGACGGTGCGTGCGGGACGCTCGCGCTTCAACCTCCAGACGCTGCCGGCGACCGATTATCCGCGCATCACCCTGGCGCAGGAAAAGCAGCAGACCATCGCGCTTCCGCAAAAGGAATTTCGCTCGCTGCTCAAGCTCGCCGAGTTCGCGATGGCGCAGCAGGACATTCGTTATTATCTCAACGGCATGCTGCTGGTGGTCGACAGTGGTTCGCTGCAGACCGTGGCGACCGATGGCCATCGCTTGTCGTACGCGAGCCTGGCAGTGCCCGGCAGCTACGCCCGCCAGGAAGTCATCCTGCCGCGCAAGACCGTGCTCGAACTCGGCAAGCTGCTCGAGGACAGCGATTCTGAGCTGACCATCGATCTGCTCGCCAACCAGGTCCGCTTCCGCTTCTCCAACATCGAGCTGGTGAGCAAGGTCGTCGACGGCAAGTTTCCCGATTACAACCGTGTCATCCCGACGGGACATTCGAAGCAGATCGAGCTCTCGCGCATCGAGCTCCTGCAGGCGCTGCAGCGAGCCGCGATCCTATCCAACGAGAAATTTCGCGGCGTGCGCATCGTACTCGGCGACAACGAGCTCAAGATTATCTGCACAAACAGCGAACAGGAGGAAGCCGAAGAAGAGCTCGAGGTCGCCTACAAAGGCGACGCGCTCGATATCGGATTCAACATCACGTATTTGCTCGATGTGCTGCAAAACCTTGGCACCGAGCGCGTCGTTCTCGCGTTCGGCGACGCCAATTCGAGCGCTCTGGTCACGATGCCCGGACGTGCGGACTACAAGTACGTCGTTATGCCCATGCGGATCTAGCGCGTGCGCGATTCGTGCTGCCCATCAACGGCGCCGACTGCAACGTCGGCGTCTGCGCTTTAAAGGCTACCGCAAGTTGAACTTGCGGAGAGAAAACTGCAAATGAGTCTACCCAATCCGAAGCCCGCCGACGATGGCAGCGACTATGGTGCCGACAGCATCAAGATCCTCAAAGGTCTCGAGGCGGTGCGCAAGCGCCCGGGCATGTACATCGGCGACACCTCCGACGGAACCGGGCTGCATCACATGGTGTTCGAGGTGCTCGACAACGCGATCGACGAAGCGTTGGCGGGGTTCTGCGATGACATCAAGGTCGTGATCCACGCAGACAATTCGGTTTCGGTGGTCGACAATGGTCGCGGCATTCCCACCGCGATCAAGGACGACGACGAATTCAAGCGCTCGGCCGCCGAGATCGTGATGACCGAACTGCACGCGGGTGGCAAGTTCGACCAGAACTCATACAAGGTTTCAGGCGGACTGCACGGTGTCGGCGTGTCGGTGGTCAACGCGCTGTCGGAGTGGCTCAAGCTCAAGATCTGGCGTGACGGAACGGTGCATCAGATCGAGTTTCGCGACGGCGTCCCGGTATCGCCACTGACGCAGCAGGGAAGCACCGAGCGGCGCGGCACCGAGGTGCATTTCATGGCGTCGAAGGTCACCTTCGGCACCGTCGAATATCACTACGAGATCCTGGCGAGGCGAATCCGCGAGCTGTCGTTCCTCAATAACGGCGTCAAGATCGAGCTGGTCGACCAGCGCGACGGCAAAAGCGAAAATTTCGCTTTCACCGGCGGCATCAAGGGTTTCGTGGAGTACATGAATCGCAGCAAGAGCGTGCTGCACTCCAAGATTTTCCACGCGGTGGGGGAGAAGGATGGCACCATCGTCGAAGTCGCGATGCAGTGGAACGATTCCTACGCGGAGTCAGTGCAGTGTTTCACCAACAACATTCCGCAGCGCGACGGCGGTACGCACCTGACCGGACTGCGCCAGGCGATGACGCGTACGCTCAACAGCTACATCGAGAAAGAGGAGCTCGCCAAGAAGGCGAAAGTCGAGACCACCGGCGACGACATGCGCGAAGGCCTGACCTGCGTGCTCTCCATCAAGGTGCCGGAGCCCAAGTTCTCGTCGCAGACCAAGGACAAACTCGTCTCCTCCGAAGTGCAGCCGATCGTGCAGGAAGTGGTAGGCAGCAAGCTCAACGAGTTCCTGCTGGAGAATCCGTCCGACGCGCGAATCATCTGCAGCAAGATCATCGACGCGGCACGCGCGCGTGAAGCGGCGCGCAAGGCGCGGGAACTCACGCGTCGCAAGGGCGTCCTCGACGGGATGGGATTGCCCGGAAAGCTCGCCGACTGCCAGGAGCGCGATCCCGCGCTGTGCGAGATCTACCTGGTCGAGGGCGATTCAGCGGGCGGCTCGGCGAAGCAGGGGCGCGACCGCAAGTTCCAGGCGATCCTGCCGTTGCGCGGCAAGATCCTCAACGTCGAGCGCGCTCGATTCGAAAAATTGATCAGCTCGCAGGAAATCCTGACGCTGATCACCGCGCTGGGCACCGGCTTCGGCAAGGACGAATACAACGCCGACAAGCTGCGCTATCACCGCATCATCATCATGACCGACGCGGACGTCGACGGCTCGCACATCCGAACGCTGCTGCTGACGTTCTTCTACCGGCAGATGCTCGACCTGGTGGAGCGCGGTCACATCTACATCGCGCAACCGCCGCTGTACAAGGTCAAGCAGGGCAAGGAAGAGACTTATCTCAAGGACGACCACGACCTCAAGCAGCATCTGCTCAAGGTTGCCCTCAAGGGCGCCGCGCTCGACCCCGGCGGCGGGCGTCCCGCGCTGTCGATCGTCGCATTGGAAAACGTCGCTCGCCAGTACCTGCTCGCCGAAGCGGTGATCGACCGGGTGTCGCGCGCGATCGAACCGGCAGCGCTGTACGCGTTGCTGACCGGGGTGAAACTCGATCTTTCGTCGAGCGCCAACGCTACCGCGAGCGCCGCCGAGCTCATGCGCAGCATCGGCGATCCCGACGTCACCGTCGAAGCGCGCTACGACGAGCACACCGAGCAGCATCGCCTGATCATTGTGCGCAGGCGTCACGGCACGCCGCACGCAACGGCGATCGATGCCGACTTCATCGCCAGCGGTGACTACACGCAATTGCGCGTCGCTGCCGACGTGATGCAAGGGCTCATGCAGCCCGATGCGGTTGTACGCCGCGGTGAGAAGAGCGCGGCGGCGCAGACCTTCAAGCAGGCGCTGGACTGGCTGCTGGCCGAGGCGCGCGATGCGGTGGCAATCCAGCGCTACAAAGGGCTGGGCGAGATGAATCCGGAGCAGTTGTGGGAGACCACCATGGACCCGAAAGCCCGCCGCCTGCTCAAGGTCCAGATCGAGGACGGCATCGTGTCGGACGAGATATTCACGACGCTCATGGGCGAGGAAGTCGAGCCCCGCCGCGCGTTCATCGAGGGCAACGCGCTCGGCGTGCGCAATCTGGACGTCTGATCCCACGGCAGATGCTGTCGAAATCAGTCATCTGCTGCACGACTGCGACCTGTGGCACGGGTATTGTCAACGCGTTAGGTGCAGTCTAGCTTACGCGCGGGTGCAGTCTAGCTTACGCGCGGAAGCGCAGTGCAAACTACCAGGGATTGTGGTGGGCCACCGGCGGCGTCGGAACGCTTGCCTTCAGCAGCACCAGCGCAGGAACCTTCACCTACAACGTGAACGGCATCACGCAGAGCAAGTAGACGCGCCACAGATTTTTGGTCCCCTTCCGTGTGCGTTTGGGCCTCAGCCCAATCCGAGCGTCGCGCCCAACTTCGAGGATTTGTGGTGGGCCGCGCCGGCGGGTGCGGAATCGAGGTGCGGCATCAATCAACAGGCGCGCTCGCTCGCTCGAGTTTGTAGCGTCGGAAGGCGACCCGCAACCTAGGCGGCGGGCCTGCGGCGGACGGGCTTAGGCGGCGCCTTAGGGGAAGCCGCTTTGGTTACCTTCCCGCCGCCCTTCTTGGCTTTGGCGGACAGTAGATGCAGCGCCTGGTCAAGCGTCAGCGATTCGAGCTTCTCAGGATCGGGAACGGTGGCGTTGATCGCGCCGTGCTTCACGTACGGGCCGTATCGGCCGCTGTGCAGTTCCACGGGTTTCTTGTCCTTGGGATGCGCACCAAGCACGCGCAGCGCCGCTGTCGTCCCGCCGGGGCGGCTGCCGCGCGTCTTCGCGCCGGGCGCCTTCGCCTGGAATTCAAAGCCGATCTTGCCGTCGGGTTGGCGCACCAGGAAGGCAGCGAAGGGCCGGCGCGTGCGCGACGACACGAACTGCAGCAGATCGGTCTTGCCGTCCGCCAGCAGCTTGTGCATTTGCGCACGCTCGACGGGGCGCTGCAGGATCACGCGACCCGAGCGAAAATCACAGGCCTTTTCCGGGCCGACGGCTTTCTCGCACACGTAGGCACTCGGAAGTTCGAATACTCGAGCACCGCATTTCGGACACGGGCCGAGCGGTTCCTGGCCGCTGAAGTCCGGCGCTTCGGCATCGCTTCCATCACCTTGTCCATCGCCGAAATCGAACTGCACTTCGTAGGCGTCGTTGAGCCGGAGCTTCGCTGCGAACGGACGTCCGAGCTTGCTGCGAAATCCTTCGATGGGACCGACTTCGCGCTGCGTAAGCAGCGCCTCGGCCTCGGGTGTCTCGAGCTGGCGTCCCGCAATGATCTTCCACATCCCGAATTCGCAGGCCTGGCACTGGAATTTCTTGTAGTTCTCGTGCACCTCTCCGCCGCACTTGGGGCAGCGTGCCTCGAGCGTGGCGAAGTCGCCGGGAATGGTGTCGCTCTCGAAGTTCTTCGCCTGCCCGACGATATGCTGCGTCATCCCGACGATTTCGCGCATGAACTGCGAGCGCTTGAGCTTTCCGTGCTCCATCTGCGCGAGCTTGAATTCCCACTCGGCGGTGAGCTCGGGTGAAAATAGCTCCGGCACGCCGAGGCCGTGCAACAGCGTCATCAGCGAGAATGCCTTGGCGGTGGGCGTGAGCTCGCGCCCGTCGCGGTGCACGTATTTCTCGAGGATCAACCCTTCGATGATCTGTGCGCGCGTGGCCGGCGTGCCCAAGCCCTTTTCGCGCATCGCCTCGCGCAGCTCATCGTCCTCGATGGCCTTGCCCGCGCCCTCCATCGCCGACAGCAGCGTCGCTTCGTTGTAGCGCGCCGGCGGACGCGTCTGATTGGCGACGGCCTCGATCTTCTCGGTCGCGACCTGTTCGTTGGGCAGCACCGGCGCGAGTGTCGCGTCGGAATCGGACTGCGCCTCCTTACCGTAGACCGCGAGCCACCCCGGCGTGACGAGCACCTTGCCTTCGGTTTTGAAGGGCTCGTTCTCCACCCGCGTTATTCGCGTGGTCAGCAGGTATTCTGCGCTGGGATAGAACACCGCAAGAAAGCGCTTCACCACCAGGTCGTAGAGCTTTGCCTCGATCTCGTTGAGGCTCTTGGGCCGTTGCAGCGTGGGGATGATCGCGAAGTGATCCGAGATCTTGCTGTTGTCGAAAATGCGCTTGTTGGGCTTGACCCATTTGTTCTTGAGCACCTGCCCGGCGAACACCGCGTAAGCGTTGGATTCGCGAAGCGACTCGAGCGTCGATTTAACCGTAGGAAGATAGTCCTCGGGAAGCGCCCGCGAGTCGGTGCGCGGATAGGTCAGGACCTTGTGCTTTTCGTAGAGCGCCTGCGCCAGCGACAGCGTGGTGCGCGCTGACAGACCGAAACGCCCGTTGGCCTCGCGTTGCAGGCTTGTAAGGTCGTAGAGCAGCGGCGCGGCCTGCGTCGACGGTTTGCTCTCCTCGGTGACCGTTCCAGGGCTGCCGTCGCATTTGTGGACCAGCGCACGAGCGCGCGCCTCGTCCCACAGGCGCTCGGCACGAGCGTCCGCGTCATCGTCCGACTTCTTGAATGTCTCGTCGAACCAGCGTCCGCTGTATTCGCCCCCGGCTGCTCTAAAGGTGCCGTGCACCTCCCAGTAGTCTCGCGACTTGAAGGCGCGGATCTTCGCCTCGCGATCGACCAGGATCGCGAGCGTGGGCGTCTGGACCCGGCCCACCGTCGTGAGCTGGAAGCCGCCCGAGCGCGAGTTGAACGCCGTCATCGCGCGCGTGCCGTTGATGCCCACCAGCCAGTCGGACTCGGACCGGCAGACGGCCGCATCGGCTAGCGGGCGCATCGCTTCGTCGCTGCGCAATTGCTCGAAACCGTCGCGGATCGCCGCGGGAGTCATCGATTGCAGCCACAATCGCCGCACCGGCTTGCTGGTGCTCGCAAACTGCGCGATGTTGCGAAAGATGAGCTCGCCTTCGCGACCGGCGTCGCAGGCGTTGATCAGCGCGGAAACGTCCTTGCGCTTGAGCAATTTCAACAGCAGCTTCAGCCGCGACTCGTTCTTTTCGATTGGCTTGAGCGCGAACTTCGACGGAATTGCCGGCAGGTGGGCGAAAGTCCATTTGCCGCGCTTGACCTCTTCGTCCTCTGGCATGCCGATCTCGAGCAGATGGCCGACGGCGGACGACAGCACGTATCCGTCGCTCTCGAAATAGTCGTCATGGCGCGTGAAGCCGCCCAACGCTCGCGCGATGTCGGCGGCGACGGAAGGTTTCTCGGCAATGATGAGACTCTTGGCCATGCTGCTCGCAGGGTTATGGGCGTGAAGGGAGGGCAGATGATAAGCAAGCCCCGAGGGTGGGGCAAGGCAGCATTGGCATGAGGTTGGGTGATTGCCGATTAATGCAACCGCTGGTACAGGCCTCCAGGAAGGCTTGCGACCTCGCCGGCGAGTTCCAGTTCAACCAGCGCGACGCTCACAGCATCGGCGGCGAGGTCGCTCCGCCGGCTCAACGCATCGATGTCGGCGGGGTCGTGCCCCAGCGCGTCCAGCACGCGCGCGGTATTGCCTTCCATCGGCACAGGCGAGGATGAAGGACTGCCCACGCCAAGCGCCACCATCCCCCATTCCTCGAGAACATCCTGGGCCGACTCCACGAGCTTGGCGCCGTCCCTGATGAGCCGATGGCTTCCCTTGGAAAACGGAGAATGGATCGAGCCTGGAATGGCGAACACATCACGGTTCTGCTCCGCCGCGAAGCGCGCGGTGATCAATGAGCCGCTGGCCAGCGTCGCCTCGACGACGAGCACTCCGCGGGCGAGCCCGCTGATGAGTCGGTTGCGCCGCGGAAAATTCCCCGGCAAGGGCGGCGTGCCCAAGGCGAACTCGGAGATGATGCCGCCCTGCGCACCCAGGCGATGCGCGAGCTCGCGGTTTGCGGCCGGGTACACGCGGTCGATGCCGGTGCCGACGACCGCGATGCTGCGGCCCTCGCCCTCCAGCCCGCCGCGATGCGCGGCGGCGTCGATGCCGAGCGCTAGGCCACTGACGATGGTAAGGCCCGCCGACGAGAGCGCCGACGCCAACGCCTGCGCAGTTTCGCGGCCCTGCGCGGTCGCGTTGCGGCTCCCGACGATGGCCAATGCAGGGCGGTTCAGCAGGGCGACATCGCCGCGAAAGAACAGCACCGGCGGTGGATCGGCGATGCTGAGCAGCGCGCGCGGATAGCGCGCGTCATCCCATGCGATCAGCGCGTTGCCTTCCTCGCGCGCCCATTCCAGCGTTCGCGCGAGCAGTGCGGGGTCGGGACCTTGCGCGATGCGCGCGGCGATGGCCGCGGGTACATGCGCAGTCAGCGAGGCGCGTGGGGCCGCGAGGACCTCCGCGGGGCCGCCGAGGGCCTTGAGCAGCGCGACCAGCGTGCGGGTGGGAACCTGCGCAAGCAGTTGCAGCGACGCCCAAGCCTCGACGCGAGCGTCGATATCCATCGGGCGGTGAGGGAACTGCTTAGGGCTTGCGCACCATGTCGCCGACCACGACCGGCTCGGAGGTATTGAGCAGGATCGCGTAGGCAACGCGGTCGAACACGCGGAAGACGAACAACAAGCCCGAGCGCTCGGCGGGTACGTTGAGATACTTGGTGGGAGGCACGATGACGTGCGTCGACTCCCACAGCTTGGAGAAGACGTCGGGCCCTTCGTAGGGACGTGGGTCCGCTATGACCGGCAAAGGATGATAGACCGCCAGCACGTTCCCGATCTCGAGGCCGTCCTGGCTGCCGCGGTCGAGGATCACGATGAACCCGCGTCCCGCTTCGGCGCCTCCGCTGTATAGCTCGATGACGCGCCCGTCCACGGCAATGTCGGGCGCGTGCGGAACGTAATTGACCAGCGTCTCGCGTGGCGCGGGAACGAGCAGGTCGTTGATCAGGATTTCCTCGCGTGCGGCGGTGATCAGCATGCGGCTGACCTCCCCGAAGCGCTCGACCCGCGCGGTGCCGAGGTAACGCATCTCGTAGCCCAGCGTTTCGTTGCTGTCGAACGAGCGCAACACCTTTCCCGGCCGATAGATGTACCACTGCGTGCCCGCCTTCTCCTCGACGCCAACCGCGTACACGAAGTCGCCTTCGCCGCGCACCACCCGGTTGTCGCGCGCTGCGATGATCTTCCCGGCGCCGGGGAGCCCGTCGGAGCCGGTGATAATAGGCTGCGTGAGATAAGGCGCCAGGTCGCCGGGCGGTATGCTGGGAATGGCTTGCGCCTCGAGCGGATCGACTCGCACCGTTGGCGTGACGCGGATCTCGGGACGCGCGCCACTGTTCGCAACCGAAAGCCGCCACTGACCGTCGATCCTGTCGAGCGCGATCACGTCGCCCGGATAGATCCAGTGGGGGTTTTTGATCTGGTCGCGATTCATGCGCCAGACTTCGGGCCAGCGCCAAGGCTGCTTGAGAAACTGGCCCGAGATGCCCCACAGCGTGTCGCCCTTCTGCACGGTGTAACGGTCGGGTCGGTTCTCTTGCAGCTGGACGTCATCGGCGCGAGCTGGGGCGCCTGCGAGCAGGAGCAGTGGCACGCATGCCGAAATCAACATCTTCGCTGTGCTAGACTTTAGGCGCATTGGGCCTCTCCGCAACATAGGTCGGCGCATCATCGCAAACGACTTGCAAACGTCCTAAACCGCCGCAAAATAAGGGCTTAAGAGACATTCTGCATCCCGAGTATCTATTTTGCAAGCATTTATGGCACGCCTTCTCATTCTCGAGTACCCCGACCCCCGCCTGAGGAAGGTTGCCGCGCCCGTGGCGGCAGTCACCCCCGAGGTTCAGAGGCTGGTCCGCGACATGGCAGAAACCATGTACGCCGCCCCGGGCATCGGCTTGGCGGCGACACAGGTTGACGTGCACAAGTGCGTCATCGTGATCGATATCAGCGAGTCCCGCGATCAGTTGCATGTCTTCATCAATCCCGAGATTCTCGCTTCGGACGGCGAAGCCGAGTGCGAGGAGGGCTGCCTTTCGGTTCCCGGCTACTACGAGCGCGTACGGCGCGCGGCTCGCGTAACCGTCCGCGCCCAGAACGAGCGCGGCGAGCACTTTGAGCTGGCAGCGGAGGGCACGCTGGCGGTATGCATTCAGCACGAAATGGACCATTTGCTGGGCAAGGTCTTCGTCGATTACCTGTCCCCGCTTAAGCGCGCCCGACTGGCCTCCAAGCTTCGGAAAAAGCAACGCCTCGCCGGCTAGGCCCGCCGTGACGGGTCCCTTTCGCGTCGGCTTCGCCGGGACCCCGTCCTTCGCCGCCACCGCGCTCGATGCGATTGTCGACGGCGGCTTCGACGTGGCGATGGTGATGACCCGTCCCGACGCCGCCAGCGGGCGCGGGCTCAAATTGGCGGCTTCTGCGGTCAAGTCGCGCGCGGTAGCCCACTCGCTGGCGGTGCTCCAGCCGGCGAGTCTGCGCGACGCGGGTGAAATATCGCCGCTTCTCGAGACGACGATCGATGTCCTAGTCGTCGCCGCCTACGGGCTCGTGCTTCCCAGCGCCGTGCTCGCGTGGCCGCGGCTGGGGTGCATCAACATTCACGCCTCGCTCCTGCCTCGCTGGCGCGGGGCCGCGCCGATCGTGCGCTGCCTGCTAGCGGGCGACCTCCAGACCGGCGTGACGATCATGCAGATGGACGAAGGGCTGGATACCGGGCCGATGATTGCGCGTCGCGAGGTCGCGGTGTCCGCCCGCGAGACCGCGCGGTCGCTGCACGACATACTGGCAGCACTCGGCGCGGGAGCGATCGTAGAGACGCTTGGCGCGTTGCGCTCCGAAGGCCGCATCCAGGCGACGCCGCAACCTGCGGAAGGCGTGACTTACGCGGCGAAAATCCGCCGCGAGGAAGCGACGATCGATTGGCGCGAAAGCGCGCTCGTCGTCGATCGCGTTGTCCGCGCATTCGACCCGGTCCCTGGCGCTCAAACGCTCTACCAGGGCGCAACGTTGAAAATCTGGCGCGCAGACCCTGCTTCCGGCGGCTTCGGCGACCCGGGAAGCGTAATCAGCGCGAACACCGAAGGACTGGTGGTCGCGTGCGGAGAAGGCGCGCTCATCGTGCGCGAAGTTCAACTCGCGGGCGCGCGTCGCATGTCCACAGGAGCCTTCCTCGCTGGCCGCCGTGTCGCGCCCGGTGCGCGGCTGGGCGCCTGACATTCCCCGATGGAACGCGCTCAGCGCCTGGCCGCCAAAGCGGTGCGCCGCGTCCTTTCAGGCACGCCGCTGCCGGCGGTGCTGGGGACCGACGCCGGATTGCCTGCGGCGGACCGCGCGCTGCTTCACGAGCTGGTGTACGGGACGCTGCGCTACCTTGGCCAAGTGCGCGGCATCGTGCGCGCGCTCGCGGACCGGCCGCTGAGCGACGCCAGCGTCGAAGCACTCCTCTGGGTGGCGCTCTATCAGTTGTTGCACACCGGGACGGCGCCTTATGCCGTCGTCGACGCCGCGGTCGACGCGACCGGGCACCTGAAAAAAAGCTCGGCGCGCGGATTGAGCAATGCGATTCTTCGCAACTTCCTGCGCCGGCGCGACGCCGTGCTCGAAGAGATCGCGCGCGACGATGAATCGCGCTACTCGTATCCCCGCTGGTGGATCGAGCGCCTGCGTGCCGATTACGGGGTCGACGCGAACGCGGTGCTCGACGCCGGCAATGCGCGCGCTCCACTTACACTTCGCATCAATGCGCGCCAGGAAAAGCGCGACGCATACGTCGAAGCGTCGCGCGCTCGCGGCATGTCCTGCACTTCCATAGGGGAAGCCGGTGTCGTGCTGACCACCGCGGCGGCGGTCGCCGAACTGCCGGGCTATGCCGAGGGTGCATTCTCGGTGCAGGACGCCGGCGCGCAGCTCGCGGCGCCTCTGCTCGATGCACACGACGGCATGCGCGTGCTCGACGCGTGCGCCGCGCCGGGAGGCAAGACCACGCATATCGCGGAGCGGGCGAACGTCGAGCTGTGGGCGCTCGACAGCGATGCCGGCCGCCTGCAACGATTGACCGACAATCTCGCGCGGTTGCGGCTCGACGCGAGGGTGGTGCACGCCGACGCCGCGCAGCCGGCGCAATGGTGGGACGGCGTCGCCTTCGATCGAATCCTGCTCGACGCGCCTTGCACAGCGTCGGGTGTGGTGCGCCGTCATCCCGATGCGAAATGGCTTCGGCGAGAAAGCGACATCGCATCTTTTTGCGATCAGCAGCGACGGCTGCTCGATGCGCTCTGGGGCTGCCTCAGACCGGGCGGCAGGATGCTCTACGTCACCTGCTCGCTGTTTCGCGCCGAAAACGCGGACCAGTTGCGGGATTTCCTCGCGCGACACCCTGACGCGTCACGCCTGCCCCTCGCGCTTCCCACCGGGCTCGCGGATGCGACCGGACAACTCTTGCCATCCGGGGCCGGCGCAGAGCACAATCACGACGGGTTTTTCTACGCCCTACTCGAGAAAAAGTGAGCCCGGTCCACGCGACGCGCTCCCCGTGGCACGCCGTCGAGGCCGCTCTGCTTCCCAGATTCCAGCTTTTCACCGCTGTGCTGCTGCTGGTTTTCGCCGCGTGCGCACGCGCGGACAACATCGCTGTGGCGACCGGTGAACTGCTACCGGAGGAAGACGAATACGTTCTCAACGCGCAGTTCGATTTCTCGTTCAATCCAACGCTCGAGGAGGCGCTGCAAAAGGGTATCTCGCTGTATTTCGTGCTCGAATTTGAGCTCAGCCGTCCGCGCTGGTACTGGATCGATGAGAAAGTCGCGCAACTGTCGGTGCAATACCGGCTTTCCTACACACCGCTGACCCGCCAGTATCGGCTGACCAGCGGTTTGCTCTCGCAGCAGTTCGATACGCTCGACGAAGTTGCGCGCATCCTCGGACGCGTCGTCTCGCGCCCGGTCGTCGCGCGCGACGCGCTGGTCAAGGGTTCGCGCTACGAAGCGGCGTTGCGGCTACGTCTGGATGTCGCGCAGCTTCCCAAGCCCTTTCAGATCGACGCGCTCACCTCGCGCGACTGGACGCTGCAGTCAGTATGGTATCGCTGGAGTTTCATCCCTTGACCCGGCTGCTCTCGCCGCGAAAGGTGCGTTACTTCCTGCTCGCGTGTGCAGGGCTGGGCGCGATTCTGCTGTTCCTGCTCGCGACCGCGAGCGCCAATACCGAGCTCTTCGCGCGCCACTACAACGTGCTGCTGGTGCTCAACGGCGCGATGGTCGCGCTGCTGATGGTGCTGGTCGGCTATCAGCTCTGGCGACTGCGCAGAAATCTCAGGGCCGGGGTGTTCGGCTCGCGGCTCGCGATCCGTCTGGTGCTGCTGTTCTCGCTGGTGGCGGTCGTGCCGGGCGCGTTGCTTTACGGTGTATCGGTGCAGTTTCTCGGCCGAAGCATCGAGTCGTGGTTCGACGTGCGCGTCGACCGCGCGCTCGAAGGCGGGTTGAACCTCGGCCGCAGCGCGCTCGATTCGCTGCTCAAGGAAACGACCAACAAGGCGACGCAGCTCGCGTTGACGTTGCAGGAATCCGAACCCGGCGGCATGGCGGCGCGCCTGAGTCGGATGAGCGAGCAGGCCGGAGTCTACGAGGCGGCGATCTTCTCGACTTCAGGCGCGGTCCTCGCGGTCGCCGGAGTATCGGGGTCGACGCTCGCGCCGCAGCCCCCGCCAGCTGAGGCGCTGCGCCGCGCACGGCTGCAGCAAACATATTCGAAAATAGAGCAAATGCCCGACCAGGGACTTATGTCGCGGGTCGTGGTGCCCGTCAACGGCGCCGACCCGAACGAGCCGTTGCGCCTGCTGCAGGTCGTCGAGCCCGTTTCCAAGCAGTTGCAGGCGGATGCCGAGAAAGTGCAGGCCGGCTACAACGACTACCAGGAAATTTCGTTCTCGCGATCGGCGTTGAAGCGTCTCTATGCGCTGACGCTGACACTGACGCTGCTGCTTGCGCTGTTCTCCGCGCTCGGATTGGCGGTCGTCCTCTCCGAACAGTTCAGCCGGCCGCTGGGCCTGCTCGCCGAAGGCACGCGCGCGGTCGCTCAGGGTGATTTCAGCCGTCGCCATCCCGTGCAAAGCCGGGATGAGCTCGGCGTCCTCACCGAATCATTCAACACGATGACCGCACAGCTCGCTGACGCTCAGCACAAGGCCGAGGAAAACCGGCGCGCCATCGAGACCACGCGCGCCTATCTCGAAAGCATTCTCGCCAATCTTTCCGCGGGGGTGCTCGCGTTCGATAGTGCGTTTTGCCTGCGCACGGCGAATCCGAGCGCGGCCGTGATCCTGCAGCAACCGCTTGCCGATCTTGTCGGCCACGCCCTGGTGGACTGGCACAAGCGCCTGCCTGCGCTCGCTGGCTTCGCCGAGTTTGTCGAGGAAAGCTTCGCGACCGGGCGCGACGGGCAATGGCAACGCCAGGCGGAGGTCGAGGTTTCGGGTTACCTGCGCGTCCTGCTGATGCGCGGGTCCAAGCTTCCAGGGGAGATCGCGCCCGGTTCGGTGGTGGTCTTCGACGATGTCACCGAACTGTCCGAGGCGCAACGCGGCGCCGCGTGGGCCGAAGTCGCGCGCCGACTGGCGCATGAAATAAAGAACCCACTGACGCCGATCCAGCTCTCAGCGGAACGTCTGGCGTCCAAGCTCGCGGGAAAGCTCGCGGGCGCCGACAGCGATATCCTCGTGCGCGGAACGCAGACCATCGTCGCGCAGGTCGCGGCGATGAAGCAGATGGTCGATGACTTCGCGATCTACGCACGCCAGCCGCGACCGGGGCGCATGCAGCCGGTCGACGTCAAAGCCCTCTTGCTCGATGTGCTCGGGTTGTACGAGAATCTGCGCCCCGGCTTGTCGTTGAAATTTGTCGACGACAGTCCGGTCATCCTGGGCGAGCCCACGCGGCTTCGTCAGGTGTTCCACAATTTGCTGCAAAATGCGGTCGACGCCCAGGCAGGCGACGCGTCCCCCGCGTACGATGTCGGTATCGCAACCATTGGCGACGAGTTGGCGCTGTCCTTTGGTGATCGCGGCAGTGGATTTCCGGAGAACATCTTGTCGCACGTGTTCGAACCCTATGTAACGACCAAGGCCAAGGGCACGGGATTGGGCCTTGCGATCGTGAAGAAGATCGTCGATGAGCACCACGGCCGAGTTACGATCGAGAACCGGCAGCCACGGGGTGCCTTGGTGACGCTGTATTTCCCGCGTGAAGGAACAAGGACGTGATGGCGCAGCCGAAGGAAATTCTGATCGTCGACGACGAAGTCGGCATCCGTGAGCTTTTGTCCGAGATTTTGCAGGACGAAGGATATCGAGTAAGTCTGGCGGAGAATGCCGGCGAGGCGCGCAGCTATCGCTCGCGGGCGCAGCCTTCGCTGGTACTACTCGACATCTGGATGCCCGATACCGATGGCGTGACGCTCCTTCGCGAGTGGGCCGCCAACGGTCAGCTGACGATGCCAGTGGTGATGATGTCCGGACACGGCACCATCGAGACCGCAGTCGAAGCCACGAAAATCGGCGCATTCGATTTTCTCGAAAAGCCGGTCGGCCTGCAGAAGCTGCTGTCCACCATCACGCGCGCGCTCAAGAATGTCGCCGGGCAAGGGCCGCGGCGCGTGTCGCTTGCTGCAATCGGAACCAGCGCACCCGTGATCGAGGTCGAGCGCGCGCTCGAGCAATTGTTGCGCGCCAACCGGCCCGTACTCCTTATTGGCGAGCCCGGAGCAGGGCACGACGCCGTCGCGCGTGCGCTGCACGTTGCCGATACGCCCTTCGTCGCGCACGCGAACGGGGCACGGCTCGCGACAAATCCGCTGCAGGCGCTCGAGGAAGCACACGAGGGAACGCTCTATTGCGCCGAGATAGGCACTTATTCCAAGGCCGAGCAGAAGGGTCTCGCGTTCGTGCTCGGAAAGCTCGAGCGCCACAACACCGTCCTCGTCTGCACCAGCAGCGAGCAGTTGGGCAACCTCGCGGCCGAAGGCCGTTTCGATCCCGCATTGCTGGCGACGCTTTCGTCGGGCGCGGTCATGCTGCCTCCGCTGCGCCAGCGGCGCGAAGATATCCCCGCGCTCATCGATCGCTTCTGGCGCGAGATCACCGCGAGCCAGCGCACCGTCGCCGTGCTGCATGCGTCCGCCATCGTCGCGCTGTCGCAGGCGTACTGGCCGGGAAACATGGACCATCTGCACAACGTCATCGCCAATCTGGCGCTCACCATCGATAGCGAGATCACCGGTGAACACGTGCGCCGTCTGCTCGGTGAAACCGCGCTGCCGCCACCGAGCGCGATCGCGCCCGAGGTCACCGCACGCTTTTTCGAGATGCCCCTGCGCGAGGCGAGAGAGGCGTTCGAGCGCATCTATTTCGAGCAGCTTCTCGGCAAGGAGCAGAGCAACATGAGCCGCGTGGCCGATCGGGCGGGGCTCGAGCGCACCCATCTTTACCGAAAGCTCAAGCAGCTCAACATCCGATTCGCTCGGCGCAGCGACGAGGCTGTCTGATGTCCGCACCCGGCGTCGTCGTCGGGGCGGAAGCGCGCGGCCCCGGCAGGAGGCACATGGCCTCGCTGGTGGTGGGTGCGATGGGCGTGGTGTTCGGAGACATCGGCACCAGCCCGCTGTACACGCTGCGCGAATGCTTCAGCGGGCCGCACGGCCTGCCGCTTAACGAAGCGCACGTCCTCGAGATCCTGTCGGTTATTTTCTGGGCGATAACCATCGTGGTGACGCTCAAGTACGTGACTCTGATCATGCGCGCCGACAACCGCGGCGAAGGCGGCATCATGGCGCTTACCGCACTGGTATCCGGCGGGCTGGTCAGCGCGCGCGCGCGATGGTGGCTGGTCGGCTTCGGCATATTCGGCGCGGCGATGTTCTATGGCGACGGCATGATCACGCCGGCGATCTCGGTGCTCTCAGCGGTCGAGGGTCTGGAAGTCGTCGCGCCCGGACTCACGCCCTGGGTCGTGCCGGTCACGATGATCATTCTCCTCGGCCTGTTCTCGATCCAGCGTCACGGCACCGCGCGCATGGGCAGTCTTTTCGGGCCGGTGATGTCACTCTGGTTCGTGAGCCTCGCGGTGCTCGGCGCGGCGCAAATCATGCGCGTACCGGGTGTGCTGCTCGCGCTCAACCCCGCATACGCGGTGCAATTCTTCACGGCGAGCCCACTGGCGGCGTTTCTCGCGCTCGGCGCAGTGGTGCTCGCAGTGACCGGCACCGAAGCGCTCTACGCCGACATGGGACATTTCGGCGCGAGTCCCATCCGCCGCGCATGGCTCTTTTTCGTGCTGCCGGCACTTGCACTCAACTATTTCGGACAGGGCGCGCTGCTCATTCAGAATCCCGGCACGATCCACAACCCGTTCTACAAGCTCGCACCCGACTGGGCGCTGGTCCCGCTGGTCGTGCTGTCGACCATGGCGACCGTGATCGCATCGCAGGCTGTGATCTCGGGCGCGTTCTCGCTCACGCGCCAGGCGATACAAATGGGGTATTGCCCGCGGCTGACCATCACGCATACGTCGAACCGGCAGATTGGCCAGATCTATATCCCCTTCATCAACTGGACGTTGCTCGCCGCCGTGATGGTCCTGGTCGCCGGATTCCGTACCTCGAGCAATCTCGCTGCCGCCTACGGCATCGCGGTCACGCTGGCGATGCTGATTGACTCGCTGCTCATCTACGTCGTGCTGACTCGACTATGGCGATGGAACCGCTATGCGGCACTGTGCATTGCGCTGCCACTACTCACGATCGACGCTGCCTTCCTGTCGTCGAACGCGCTCAAGATTCCCGACGGCGGCTGGTTCCCGATTGTCATCGGCGCGGTCGTGTTCACGCTGCTCACGACGTGGAAGCGCGGCCGCTCGATACTCTATGAACGGCTTCGCGAGGAAACCATTCCGCTCGATGCGTTCATCGAGTCGATCGCGGCGGCGCCGCCCGCGCGCGTTCCGGGGACCGCGGTCTTCCTCACCAACATGCCGGGTCGCGTTCCGCACGCGCTGCTGCATAACCTCAAGCACAACAAGGTGCTCCACGAGCGGGTGGTCCTGCTCACGCTCAAAACGCGGGACATCCCGGTCGTGGCGCGCAAGGACCGCGTGCGCATCCAGGACCTCGGCGCGAGCTTCGAGCAGATCGAGGCAAGCTTCGGCTTCATGGAAGATCAGGACGTGCCGGAACTGCTCGAAGAATGCGCCCGCTGCGGGCACCCCTTCGACATGATGGATACGTCGTTTTTCGTCTCGCGCGAAACGCTCATTGCGAGCGTGGCGCCGGGAATGGCGCTCTGGCGCGAGCGACTGTTCGTGTCGATGTCCAAGAACGCAACCAAGGCCAGCGAATACTTCAACGTTCCCACCAATCGCGTCGTGGAGCTCGGCACCCAGGTCGAGCTCTAGAAAAGCAAACGCCGGCACAGCGGCCGGCGTTTTCAGCGAATAGCGCGGGGTCAGCGGCCGGCGTTACTGCATCGCAAACTGGCCGCGCATGGTCTTGAGCGCTTTGCTTTCGATCTGGCGGATACGCTCGGCGGACACGCCGTACTGGTCCGCGAGATCCTGCAGCGTGGCCTGGTCGGTCTCGCGAAGCCAGCGCGCTTCGATGATGGTACGGCTGCGATCATCGAGCTTGGCCAAAGCGTCGCGCAGGCCGTCGCTGCGATTGCGATCGGTCTCGATGCGCTCGAGGATCTGCACCGGCTCATCCTCGCTGTCGGTCAGGTACCCGATCGGCGTCAACGATTCACCTTCTTCGCCGGCTTGCGGGTCCATCGCGACGTCCTGGCCGGAAAGACGCGTCTCCATCTCGACCACTTCTTCCGGCTTGACCGAGAGTGCATTCGCGATCGCCCGCGCTTCGGTCGCGGTCAGGGTACCGGCGCGCGGCTTCATGCTGCGCAGGTTGAAGAACAGCTTGCGCTGCGCCTTAGTCGTGGCTATTTTCACCAGACGCCAGTTGCGCAGGATGTATTCGTGGATCTCGGCGCGGATCCAATGTAGCGCGAACGAAACCAGACGGACGCCGCGCTCCGGATCGAAGCGCCGCACCGCCTTCATCAGCCCGATGTTGCCTTCCTGGATCAGATCCGCCTGCGGCAGCCCGTAGCCCAGGTAATTGCGGCTGACCGAGACGACCAATCTCAGGTGCGACAGGACGAGTTGACGCGCCGCGTCGACATCGTCGTCGCGTTGCAGCCTGCGGCCGAGCTCGGTCTCCTGGTTCTGCGTCAGCAGCGGGAAGCGGTTGACCGCCTGCACGTACTGATCGAGGCTTCCCAGCGAAGCGGGTGTGGGGAAGGTCAGCTGCGTCGAGGTCATGGGTGGTATGGCTCCTGTTCGAGGCGATTTTAGCACTCGGGATATGAGAGTGCTAAAGGGTCCGAAAGTTCCGGTTTCCAGCGTGGTGCCAGCGGAGATCGGGTGGCCAGTTGACGAACTTAAGAGTTTGATTTCAATCGTTCTTCGACTCAACCGCCGTCCCCGGCTCAGCCTACCAGTGCCTCGACGAAGTCGTCGACCTTGAATTCGCGCAGGTCGTCGACGCCCTCGCCTATACCGATCAATTTGAGCGGGACGGGCGTGGACTTGGCGATCGCGGCGACCACCCCGCCTTTGGCGGTGCCGTCCAGCTTGGTCAGGATGAGCCCCGTTAGGTTCAGCGCGGCGTCGAAGGCAGCCACCTGCGCTAGGGCGTTCTGTCCGGTGTTGGCGTCGAGCACGAGCAGCGTTTCGTGCGGCGCACCCGGCTGCGCCTTGTCGATCACGCGCCGTATTTTCTTGAGCTCGTCCATCAGGTGCAGTTGCGTGGGCAGCCTCCCGGCGGTGTCGGCGAGCACGACGTCGATCCCGCGGGCACGCGCGGCGGTGATCGCGTCGAACATGACCGCTGCGGGGTCGCCCCCCTGCTGGGCAATCACGCGCACGCCGTTGCGTTCGCCCCAAACCTCGAGCTGCTCGCGTGCTGCCGCGCGAAAAGTGTCGCCGGCCGCAAGGAGGACCGACAGCCCCTGGTTCTGAAGATACTTGGCCAGCTTGCCGATCGACGTCGTCTTGCCCGCGCCATTGACCCCCGCGAGCATGATCACGAATGGTCGCTGCTCGCCGATGCGCAACGGCTGCTCCATCGGAGACAGCAGCGTCGACAACGACGCGCGCAGCGCTGCACGTACGTCGGGTGGATCGCTGCCGCGCGATCGTTTTTGCATGTCGGCCAGCAGATGCGATGTCGCCGCGACGCCGACATCGGCGGCGAGCAATGCCGATTCCAGCTCCTCGAGGGCATCTTCACCAAGCGTCTTGCGACCGATCGGCAGTGTGATCGGTCGCGTGAGCACGTCGCGCGTGCGGCTTAAGCCTTCCTTGAGGCGCTCGCTCCAGGGTCGCGGGGGCGCATCGGTCTTGCGCTTGAAAAGCTCGAACATGGGTGCGGCGCAAGTCAAGTGCGTCGTCGAAGCTATAATTCTACCCTTCGGCCTGATCGCGACTGTCCGCTTGCCACTTTCCCATCAGGTTCGGATCATCGGTGGCGTGTGGCGCGGGCGTCGCGTGCGTTTTCCTCCGCAAGCTGGCGTTCGACCGACGCCGGATCGCGTTCGCGAAACGCTTTTCAACTGGCTGGGCCAGGATCTGCACGGTCAGTCGACGCTCGACCTGTTCTGCGGCAGCGGCGCTCTTTCGCTCGAAGCGCTCTCGCGCGGTGCGGTGCGCGCGGTGGCCGTCGATCGCAATCCCCAACTGGTGCACGCGCTCGCCGACATCGCGGCAGCGCTCGGTGCGCGTGGCCTGGAAGTGCATCGTGCGGACGCGCGGGCGTTCCTGCTGCGCGAGGCGCGAAGCTTCGATGTCATTTTCATGGACCCGCCCTTCGATCTCGATCCCTGGGCGTCGATGTTGCCTGCGCTGGCCGACCGATTGACCCCCGATGGCGTCATCTATGCCGAATCGGGGTGTGCGTTGGCGCAGCCCACTGGGTTCGAAATCCTGCGCCGCGACAGGGCAGGTCAGGTGCATTATCATCTGCTCCGCCCAATGCGACCCGCCTGACCCAGCATGCTCACCGTCGTCTATCCAGGAACCTTCGACCCCATTACGCGCGGCCATGAAGACCTGGTCCGTCGGGCGGCGAAACTGTTCGACCGGGTAATCGTCGGCATCGCCGACAGCGAAAGCAAGCGGCCGATGCTCACCACGCAGGAACGCATCGGGCTGACCCGCGAAGTCCTCGGCGGGTACATCAACGTCGAGGTGGCCGGATTCTCGGGGCTGTTGATGGATTTCGTGAACGCAGTCGGCGCGCAGGTCGTGGTCCGCGGGCTCCGCGCGGTCTCGGATTTCGAGTACGAATTCCAGATGGCCGGAATGAACCGCAACCTCTACCCCGAGGTCGAAACTCTTTTCCTCACTCCTGCTGAGCAGTATCTGTTCATGTCCTCGACGATCGTCCGTGAAATCGCGCGCTTCGGCGGCAACATCAGCAATTTCGTCCATCCCGCGGTAGAGGCGAAGCTCAAGGCAAAGGTCGGCGCCGCCCAGGTCCCGCGCGGTGCCTGAACGCAATGGCATTGCTTATCACCGACGAATGCATCAATTGCGATGTCTGCGAGCCCGAGTGCCCGAACGGCGCGATCTCGCAGGGGGTTGAGATCTACGTGATCGATCCGCGCAAGTGCACCGAATGTGTCGGTCACTTTGATGCGCCGCAATGCGTCGAGGTTTGCCCCGTCGACTGCATCCCGCTCGATCCGCAGCACGTCGAAACGCGCGCCGATCTGCAGCTCAAGTACGAAGCGCTGATGGCGGCGAAAGCGGTCCCGGAAACGACGGGGACCAAATCCTAGGCGGCGTTTGCCGCCTGCGGCACCAGCTCCGGCTGATCGATGATCACGTCGATGCCGGCGAGCTCGACGCCGAGCGCATCGAGCTGCAGGCGCACCCCCGCCTCGGCTTGCTCGAGTTCGCTGACGCGCTCCTCGAGCTCGTCGCTCGCGCGATGGATGCGCTTGACACTCTCCAGCCGGCGACGCAGCTGCAGGTGATGCTCGCGCACCTGGGTCTCCAGCGGCGCCATGACCGTCTTGAGCCAGCTGTCCAGGTCGCGGTTCGCGATGTCGTAGACGTGCTTGACGCGAATCGCGACGGTCTCGAAAAACCGCTTCATCAGCGTGAATTTCGCCTTGCTGACCATGTTCCATAGGGTGTTGAAGTGCACGTTGTACGCACGCTCCAGCCGCTCGACCTCTTTCTGATACTTGAGCATCGAGAACGGCGGCGGAGTAAAGGCCTCGAGCCCGTGCTCGCGCGCGAAGCGCGCATACATCGCCTGCATCATCTCGTGGATTTCGGAAGTCTGCCGGCCGCTCCGGTCGAGGCTTTCGCGGATGCTTGCGAAGAAATCGTTCATCGCCGAGCGCACACCCTTGGTGAAGGGACTCGACTCGATGCGCTTTCGCGTCTGCGCGGCGGTGCCGCGCAGCGTCTCCAGCCCGATCGATTCATAGAGCGCATTGGTGTGCTGCGTGAAGACCGTGCGCAGCGCCGTGTAGCGCTGCATTCCGCGCTCGAAGAGGTCTTTCTCCTGCTGAATGCGCTCCATCATGTGCCCGACGACGTCCTGGTTCTTGCCGCGCAGTCCGCGCAATTCGGCGAGCTGCTCGCGAATGCCTGCGATGCGGCTCTCGAGGATGGTCCGCGTCGACGCTGCGAGCAGCCGGATCTCGGCTCGCGTCGCCGAGCCGACGATCTGGCGCTTCGCCGGGATCAGTTCTTTGGAGAGCGCGAGCTCGAGTTGCGGCAGTCGACTGCGTGCAAGCAGCGCGTCGTCGCCATTCACTTTGGCCAGCAGCCCTTTCTGGGCAGACACCGGGAACACTTGCGCCGGCGGAAGCTCGAGAAGCTGCGCGCTGGTGCGCACCTGGCGCGCGATCTCGGCGTCGACTTCCTGAGGCGTTCGAAGGTCGTCCCACAGTCCATCGATCTTGTTGAGGATCACCAGCCGGCCTTCCCTGCTGGCGGGGTTTTCGCCGACCAGATGGTTTGACCACACATCGATGTCGGTCTTGGTGACGCCAGCGTCGGCCGCGAGAATGAACAGGATCGCGTGCGCGTTCGGCAGCAAATTGAGCGTGAGCTCGGGCTCGGTGCCGATCGCGTTCAATCCCGGCGTGTCGAGAATGACCAGCCCCTGCTGCAGCAACGGATGGGGGAAATTGATCACGGCGTGGCGCCAGCACGGGATCTCCACGACCCGTTCGTCGACACCGGCGGTCCTCGACAGCACTTCGCCGTCATCATGGAGCCCATACTTGCGTGCGAGCGCGACCGGCACACGCTTGACCTGCGAGACTTGCGAGAGCACCTCGCTCATCTTGTCCGCAGACGACATGTCGAGCGGAAGCGTTACCCACTCGTCGGCGTAGTTCTTGAATTCGACGACGCTGCCGTTGCGCGCTCGCGTTTCGATCGGAAGGAGACGAATCGATGGTGGCCGCGACGAATCGTAGAGCAGCTCGGTCGGGCACATGGTCGTGCGTCCCGCCGCCGACGGCAGCAGACGCTGTCCGAAATCGGCAAAGAAGATCGCGTTGATCAGCTCGGACTTGCCTCGCGAAAACTCGGCAACGAAAGCGACGACGAGCTTGTCCTGGTGCAGCCGTTCCAGCAGGTGCTGGATGGCGAGGTCGGCGTTAGCGTCCGCCAGCTCCTGCTGCGACAGCCAATCGTGGAGGCGGGAGATACCCGAAGACAACCGGCGGCGCCAGTCGCTGTAGGCTTCAAAACGCGCTGCGAGGTCTTTGGACTGCATCATGTCGCCGCCCCCCTCGGCGGAATGCTGCAAACAAACATGCGCGGTTCCACCCGGCAAGAACGCAGGGTGGCAGTGGCCCGGGAAACTCTAGCACAAAGCGCGCCAAATGAAGGGCACGGGATCTTGTAGTTACTTCTGACAGGTGGGGCAGTAGGTCGTTGCGCGGCCCGCCTGCCGAGTCGCCCGAATCCGTGTTCCGCACACTCGGCACGGCTGGCCCGCGCGCCCGTACACGAAGTAGTCGAGCTGAAAGTATCCGGCCCGCCCATCGCTGTCTACGTAGTCGCGCAGCGTGCTGCCGCCGCGCGCAATCGCCGCGCTGAGCGTTTCGCGCACCGCGACGATGAGGCGTTCGCAGCGGGTCTTCGCGAGACGATTGGCGCGCAGCGTCGGGCGGATGCCTGCGCGAAACAGCGCCTCGCTCGCGTAGATATTGCCCACCCCCACCACCACGTCGCTGTTCATTAGGGCGGGTTTGATTGCGCCGGTCCGCCGGCGCAGCGCGCCGTGCAGATAATCCGCGGTGAATGCGGCTTCGAGCGGCTCGGGGCCGAGCCTGGCCAACAGCGCATGGGTGTCGTGCGTAGCGCTCCAAAGCATGGCACCGAAGCGCCGCGGATCGTGGTAGCGCAGCACCCGACCGTTGCCGAATCGGATATCGACGTGGTCATGCGGCCGTCGTGGCGGAGCATGTTCGTAGAGCCGCAGGCTTCCGGTCATGCCCAAGTGGACGATGAGGACTCCCGCGGTTGTTCTAAAGAGTAGGTACTTACTTCGACGATCGATGCTATCGACTACCGAGCCCACCAGTTTCTTTGCCAGATCGCCGGGAACCGGCCAGCGCAATCGACGGTCGTAGATTCGCACCGCCGTCACTTTCTGCCCTAGTACGTGGGGCACGAGACCGCGTCGCGTGGTCTCGACTTCGGGAAGTTCGGGCATCTGGGGGGACAGGCGGCGTTTGTTGCTCTGCCCAATATACCCTAAGATTTGGCTCATATTGGCCGGCATCCCGCCTGCAGAAAGTGAAGCACATCGTGCAACCTTCCCGCCGTTTCCGCCCTGCCGTTGCAGCGATCGCGCTTGCCATGGGCACATTCGCGGCCTGGCCGGTTTTCGCGCAGGCGCCGACGTCCCCTGCGGCGTCCCCGAGCGTTGAATCGGGCCTGTCCGCAGACATCCTCTATCGCATTCTAGTCGGTGATATTGCACTGCAGCGCGGCGACGCCGCGCTTGCCGCACGCGCGTACTTCGAGGCGGCGCGCGAGTCCCAGGAGCCCCGGCTGGCCCGACGTGCCACCGAAGTCGCTTTGTTCGCGCGCCAGCGCGCACTCGCGCTGGAGTCGGCCAAGCTGTGGCTCGCGCTCGATCCCACTGCAGATCGCGCAAAGCAGATGGTCGCGACGCTCACGCAATCGGGCGCGGGCAACGAGCTCAAGGCCGAGCTCGAGCATGTTCTCGCGGAGGCGTCGGCCAACGGCACGCTGGGTGATGCATTTCTCCAGTTGAATCTTGCGCTGACGGCGCAAAGCGACAAGACCGCGGTTTACAAGCTGATCGTCGAGCTGGCCAAGCCCTATCCCAACGTTGCCGAGGCTCAATTTGCTGTCGCGCTTGCGGGCTACAACACGGGTCTTGGAGATCTTGAAATCCTCGCCGTCTCGGTACGCGCGGCCGACCGCGCGCTCGAGCTGCGTCCAGGCTGGGAACGCGCTGCGCTGGTCAAGAGCGACATCCTCGCCAAGAGCTCGCCCGAAGGCGCGATCGGATTTCTGAATGCATTCGTATCCGCTGCGCCCGAATCGCGCGGAGCCTCGATCGCGCTCGCTCAGCTTTACGTCGAGCAGAAGCGATTTGCCGAAGCGCGCGAAGTTTTCCAGCGCCTCGCGGTGGCCGACCCTGGCGACAAGGAGCTTCAGTTCGCGATCGCGGCGCTTTCGCTTCAGATGCGCGACTTCGCAACGGCTCAACGCATCTTTACCGTGCTTCAGACGGAGGGATTCGGCGAGCCCGGCGTGGTCACGTTCTATCTCGCCCAGGTTGCCGAGGAGACGCATCGCTACGACGATGCGATCGCGCTTTATGCCAAGGTGACCGAGGGTGATCGCGCGTGGATTTCGCAGATGCGCATCGCCGCGCTGATGGCAAAAAAAGGCGATCTGACGGGAGCGCGCCGCTATCTGGCGGATCTCAATCCCGAGGGACGCGACCAGCGCATCGAGCGCGCGCAAGCCGACGCGCAGCTGCTTCGCGATGCGGGCGACAACGAAGCCGCCTATGCGGCGCTGACCGCCTCGTTGGTGACGTATCCCGATTCGGCCGAGCTGATGTACGACATCGCGATGGTCGCCGAAAAGCTCGATCGACTGGATGAAGTGGAAAAGCGCCTCGGGCAGGTTATCGCGCTCAAGCCCGACAACGCGCAAGCGCTCAACGCCCTGGGCTACACATTGGTCGATCGCACGCAGCGAACTGCGGAAGGACTGAAGCTGATCGAACAGGCGCTCGCGCTCGCTCCGGCCGATCCATTCATTCTCGACAGCATGGGATGGGCGCAGTACCGCCTGGGGAATCTCGATGATTCCGAAAAATTCCTGCGGCGCGCGCTGGCCGACCACTCCGATCCCGAAATCGCCGCGCATCTGGGCGAGGTGCTGTGGGCCAAGGGCGAACGCGGTCGCGCTCAGGAAATCTGGCAATCGCAGCTCAAGCAGACGCCGGACAACGCTTTGCTGCTGGAAACGGTTCGTCGTTTCGGCCCGTAACGCGGCTCGCTGATGCCGATGCCGCGGCCGCGTGCGTGGTGATGCGCGTGGCCCGCGCCGGCGCGGTGGCCGCGGTGACTTGTGCCGCTGCGCTGTTCGGCTGCGCGGGACTACCCAGCGAACGTGGTGCCGATACGGCGCAGGCGGTGAGCTTTCCGCCGGTTCGCGCGACGTTCCAGGCCAGCGGACGTCTTTCGCTGCGCCGGGCCACTCAAGCGCTCACCGCGACGTTTCGCTGGCGCCATCGTGTGACCGACGATGAGATCGACCTCGCTTCGCCACTCGGGCAGACCGTTGCGCGGCTGACTGGGAGCTCCACTGGCGTCTCGCTGCGAGTTGCCGATGGCCGCGAATCGAGTGCACCGGACTGGGCGACGCTGACAGCACGCTCGCTCGAGTGGGCCCTGCCGGTGGATGGCCTGGTCTACTGGATTCAGGGCGCGCCGCGTCCAGGGACACCGTTCGAGTCCGAGCGTAGCCCCGACGGCGCCCCCTCGCTCCTGCGCCAGGACGGCTGGACCATCGTCTATCAGGGCTTCACGCGCGACGGCGCGGGCGATCCGCGTCCGTCGCGCCTGACGCTCTCCTATCCGGACATCGAAGTGCGAATGGTCGTCGACGCGTGGGAATGAGCGCCGCTGGTCCGCGAATGCTTCGGCTGCCGGCGCCCGGCAAGCTCAACGCATTTCTTCACGTCACCGGTCGTCGCGACGACGGCTATCACTCGATCGAGACGCTGTTCGTGCTCATCAGCCGCGCCGACGCCGTCACGCTCGCGCTGCGCGACGACGGCGCTATCGTGCGCAGCGGCGAGAATCAGGGGATCGCCCTCGACGACGATCTTGCGATTCGCGCGGCGCGTGCGCTCCAGCGGCATTGCCGCGTGGAGCACGGTGCGACACTGCGCGTCGATAAGCATCTCCCCATCGGTGGCGGACTGGGCGGCGGCAGCTCGGATGCCGCCACGGTACTGCTCGGGCTCAACCGGCTGTGGGGTCTCGCGCTGTCGCGCGAGGTTTTGATGTCGCTTGCCCTGGGCCTTGGCGCCGACGTTCCATTCTTCGTGTTCGGCGAAACCGCATTCGCGCAAGGCGTGGGCGAGCAGCTTTGCCCGATGACAATGCCGATACTCTGGTACGTGGTTCTCACACCTGCGGTGACAGTGCCAACGCGCGAAATTTTCGCGGCGCCTGAATTGACACGTAACAGCGACTCCGCGAAAATGCGAGTCTTTTCCGAAGGATATGGCCGCAACGACCTGTACGCCGTTGCGGCGGCGCGGTTTCCGGATATCGCCCGCTGTCTCGATGCGCTCGCGCGAGAGGCTCCTGGTTCGGGCGCGCGCATGACGGGGTCGGGGGCCTGCGTATTTGCGGCCTTTGCCACCGAGGGCGCCGCGCAGCGGGCGCTTTCGAGGATGCCGGGCGGCATCACCGGTTTTGTCGCGCGATCGATTACCCGCCATCCGTTGTGGTGTTTCGCCTGACATAGCGGACCCGACGTTTTCCCTTGGGGAGTCGCCAAGTGGTAAGGCACCGGATTTTGATTCCGGCATTCGTAGGTTCGATCCCTACCTCCCCAGCCACTCCCTCAAGACGCGGCGCAGTACTCGCGCGCGGCGGGTCACCGGATTCCGACCATGGCTTTTGACCGGATGCGCATCTTCACCGGCACGGCCAATCCGCGGCTCGCGGAGGCCGTCGTGCGGCACATGAACACCAGTCTCGGGCGCTGTCTGGTGGGCCGCTTCTCCGACGGCGAGGTGATGGTCGAGTTGCTCGAGAACGTCCGCGGCCGCGACGTGTTCATCCTGCAGTCGACCTGCGCGCCGACCAACGACAGTCTGATGGAAATACTGGTGATGGTCGACGCGCTCAAGCGTGCATCGGCGGGCCGCATCACCGCCGCGATTCCCTATTTCGGCTATGCGAGGCAGGACCGCCGCCCACGCTCCGCGCGCATGCCCATCACCGCGAAAGTCGTCGCGGACATGCTCACGACGGTGGGTGTCAACCACTTGATGACCATGGACCTGCACGCCGACCAGATCCAGGGATTTTTCAACATCCCCGTCGATAACATCTACGCGACGCCGGTGCTGCTGGGCGACCTCTGGAAGCAGAACCACGACGATCTGCTCGTGGTATCGCCGGATGTCGGCGGCGTGGTGCGCGCACGCGCGATCGCCAAGAGGCTCGATTCTGACCTCGCGATCATCGACAAGCGCCGTCCCAAGGCCAACGTCGCCGAAGTCATGAACATCATCGGCGATGTCGAAGGACGTTCCTGCGTGATCATGGACGACATCGTCGACACAGCGAACACGCTGTGCAAGGCGGCTTCGGCGCTCAAGGAGAACGGCGCGCGCAAGGTGCTCGCGTATTGCACGCACCCGGTGCTCTCGGGCGGGGCGGTGCAGCGCATCGCCGAATCCGAGCTCGATGAGATCGTGGTCACCGACACGATTCCGCTGTCCGACGAGGCGCGTGCATGCAAGCGCATTCGCGTGCTGTCGTGCGCTCAGCTTCTGGCAGAGACGATGACGCGCATTTCCAACGAGGAATCGGTCAGCTCGCTGTTCACCGAATAGCTTCGTCGCGCCGATCCGCAGCTTGTGAGGGCTTGCGCAATCGTGTTATAATTCAAGGCTTTCCCGGCGCATAGGCCCTTCGCGGTCGGCGCCGGTGTCGCCACCGCGGACGACCGTAACGGACGGGCACGAGCCCCGGAAGGCCGCAGACACAAGGAGTCCTCATGCAACAGCACGAATTCACCGCCTTCGCGCGGAACACCGAAGGACGCGGCGCGAGCCGGCGTCTTCGTCGCAGCGGCCGTGCGCCGGGCATTGTCTACGGCGGCAGCACAGCGCCGCAGCCGATCGAAGTCGATCACAACGCGCTCATCCATGCGCTCAAGCGCGAAGCATTCCACTCGTCGATCCTGACCATGAAGTTCGACGGTGCGTCGCAGCGTGTTCTGCTTCGCGACGTGCAGATGCACCCGTTCCGCAACGAAATTCTGCACGTCGACTTCCAGCGCGTCGACGAGTCGCGCAAGATCCATATCAAGGTTCCGCTGCACTTCACGCACGCCGAGGACTCTCCTGCGCACAAGACGACCGATGCGATCATCAGTCACGTGCTCACCGACCTCGACGTCTCGTGCCTGCCCAAGGACCTGCCGACGTTCATCGAGGTGGACTTGGCGGCCCTGGCGGTCGGGCAGTCGATCCACGTCTCGGATCTAAAGCTGCCCGCGGGAGTTTCGGCGGTCACGCGCGGGGCCAATGATCCGGTGGTGGTGACGGCGATCATTCCTCGCGTGGTCGTCGAAGTCGAGGAGACTGCGGTTGCTGCCGAAGGCGTCGCGACCGAAGCGGCTGCCGGCGAAGAAGCGAAGCCGGGCGACAAGGCTGCCGAGAAAGGTCCGGAGAAAGGTGCCGAGAAGAGCGCCGACAAAGGTTCGGAAAAATCCGCGGGCAAGAAAGACGACAAGAAATAAGTCGACACGACCGATCCGCCGATCGGAAACGGGCCCGCGCGGTGACAGCCGGCGGGCCTTTTTTCTACGAAGCCGTCACTTCTTTCATGGCCCACCCATTGCGCCTCATCGTCGGCCTCGGCAACCCGGGTCGTGAATACGCGGCAACGCGCCACAATGCGGGGGCATGGTTCGTCGACGCGCTCGCGACGCGGTTGAACGTCGCGCTGCGCGGCGAGCCCAAGTTTTATGCGCGAGTCGCCGGATCGGAACCGCGGATTGCGATTCCCGAGACCTTCATGAATCGAAGCGGGCTGGCGGTCGCGTCACTGGCCCGCTTCTATCGCGTGTCCCCTGGCGAGATTCTGGTCGCGCACGACGAGCTCGACCTCAAGCCCGGCGCGGTGAAGCTCAAGCTCGGTGGCGGCTTCGCGGGCCACAACGGATTGAAGGACATCGCATCCGCGATCGGCACCGGCGAATTCTGGCGGGTACGCATCGGGATCGGGCATCCACGCGACGGCGCGCTGTCGGAACAGGAAGTCGCGGACTTCGTGTTGCATCCGCCCACGCGTGACGAGCGACCCGCGATCGACGATGCGATAGCGCGCGTGCTCGTGGTCTGGCCGCGACTCGCCTCTGGCGAAACCGAGCGCGCTATGCACGAGCTGCACACGCGGCCACGCGGCGACACACCACCGAAGGCAGCGGCTCCATGAGCGTCAAGTGCGGCATCGTCGGACTCCCCAACGTCGGCAAATCGACGCTGTTCAACGCGCTGACCAAGGCGGGGATCGCTGCCGAGAATTACCCGTTCTGCACCATCGAGCCTAACGTGGGCATTGTCGAGGTTCCCGATCCGCGCCTCGCAGCGCTCGCTGCGATCGCGAAGCCGGAGCGCGTCCTGCCGGCCGTGGTGGAATTCGTCGACATCGCGGGGCTGGTCGCGGGCGCGTCCAAGGGCGAGGGTCTCGGCAACCAATTCCTCGCCACTATTCGCGAGACCGATGCGATCGCGCACGTCGTGCGCTGCTTCGACGACGATAACGTCATTCACGTCGCCGGAAAGATCGATCCCGTTTCGGATATCGAGACGATCAATACCGAGCTTGCGCTGGCGGACCTTGCGACGGTGGAGAAGCAGCTCTCCAAGCACACGAAGATCGCGCGATCGGGTGGCGACAAGGAAGCCGCGCGCCTGGTCGCGGGCTTGGAAAAGATCAGCGCCGCGCTCGATCAGGGTAGGCCAGCGCGTTCAGTCGAGCTCTATGCCGAGGAGCGCGCGGTGTTGAAGCCGCTGTTCCTGCTCACGATGAAGCCGACCATGTACGTCGCGAACGTCGCCGAGCATGGATTCAAGGACAACGTGCTGCTCGCGCGCGTCGAGCAGTACGCCAGCGCCGAGGGCGCGCCCGTGGTGGCGATTTCGGCCGCGGTCGAATCGCAGATCGCCGATCTGGAGCCCGACGACAGAAAGATCTTCCTCGACGACATGGGGCTCTCCGAGGCCGGACTCGATCGAATGATTCACGCGGGATACAAGCTGCTCGGGCTCGATACGTATTTCACCGCCGGTCCCAAGGAAGTGCGCGCGTGGACCATCCGCCATGGCAGCACTGCGCCGCAGGCGGCCGGCGTGATTCATACCGATTTCGAGAAGGGCTTCATCCGCGCCGAAGTCATCGCCTTCAACGATTTCATGGTCTGCAAGGGCGAGCAGGGGGCAAAGGAAGCCGGTAAGATGCGCGTTGAAGGCCGTGACTACGTGGTCAAGGACGGCGACGTGCTGCACTTTCGCTTCAATGTCTGACGCGTGATCCGCGCGCAGCGCTAACGCGCGCTCCGCGCAATCGACCCCGGAATCTGCCCGTGAAACCATCGCTCCCGATCCGGCTTGCGGGTGCGCTCGCGACATCCCTTTTCTTGCTCGCCGCGTGCGTCCAGCTGGGCGGCGGTCGCTTCGAGCCCCCCGAAGTCGCGCTCGAATCGCTCAGGATCTTGCGCATCGTCGATGCCAAGGCTGACTTGACGATCGGTCTTCGTGTATACAACCCCAACGAATTCCCCCTCTCGGTCGACCAGCTTGAGTTCGCGGTGACGATCGACGGTCGAAACGCAGCGTCAGGACACACGCCGCGCGTAGGCGAACTGCGCGCGCACGGCGACGCCAGCGTCGAGGTCGCTGGGCGTGTCGACATCGGCGCCGTGGCCACCGCGCTCATGACGCTCGCGTCGCAGGTGCCGATCGACTACACCGTCGGCGGGTCGGTGACGCTCACCGACGGCACCAGGCTCCCCTTCGCGAAAAAAGGACGTGTTCCGGTCACGCGCGTCGACCGCGGATTCGGCCCCAGGGCGCCATGAGCCGGCGTGTTCGCTTCACCAAGATGCAGGGATTGGGGAACGATTTCGTCGTCTTCGACGCGGTCACCCAATCCATCGTACTCGACGCGGGCGAGGTCCGGCGCATCGCCGATCGTCACTTCGGCATCGGCTGCGACCAGGTGCTGGTCGTCGAGAAGGCTGCGCAGGCCGGCGTCGATTTTCGCTACCGCATTTTCAACGCGGACGGCGCAGAGGTCGAGCAATGCGGCAACGGTGCGCGCTGTTTCGTGCAATTCGTTCGTGCGCGCGGCCTGACCGAGAAGCGCGTGATACGGGTGGAGACGCGCGGCGGGATCATCGAGCCCGCGCTGGAAGCCGATGGCCAGGTGAGCGTCGACATGGGCCGGCCGCGTTTCGCACCCGCCGAGATTCCGTTCCTGAGCGATAGCAACGCCGTCGTGCAGCTGCTCGACGTCGACGGACGCCGCGTGTCGATCACCGCGGTATCGATGGGCAACCCGCATGCGGTGCAGGTGGTCGCCGACGTCGATGCCGCCCCGGTTCGCACGGAAGGACCGCTGATCGAGCAGCACGCGCGGTTTCCGGACGGCGCGAATGCGGGCTACATGGAGGTGGTCGATCGCGCTAACATTCGCCTGCGCGTGTGGGAACGTGGTGCCGGCGAAACGCTGGCCTGCGGCACGGGGGCATGTGCGGCGGTCGTCGCAGGTATACGGCGCGGACTGCTCGATGCCGAGGTTCGCGTGGCGACGCACGGCGGCGAACTCGCCATCGCATGGGCCGGCGCGGGCCATCCGGTGTGGATGACCGGCCCCGCGCAGACAGTGTTCGAAGGCGAGTGGGAGATCGGTTTCCGGAGAGCTGCAGATTCGGCCACCGAGGGTAAGGCGGCTGCAACGTAGCCAACGATCAACAAGAGGAACACTTGATGGATTCCAAGGCCGTCGCCGATTATCTGCAGCAGCACCCGGAATTCTTCGACGAGTACGCCGACGTCCTGTCCGAGATCTACGTTCCGCATCCGCACGGCGGCCACGCGATCCCGATCGCCGAGCGCCAGATCGTCACCCTGCGCGAAAAAAATGGCCAGCTCGAGACCAAACTGCGCGAGCTGATCCAGTTCGGCAGCGAGAACGATGCCATCAGCGAAAAACTCCACCGTTCGACGCTGGCGCTGTTTTCGGCGATGGACCTCGAGACGACGCTCGGCGTTCTCTACCACAGCCTGGTCGACGATTTTCAGATTCCGCAGGTCGCCCTTCGGCTGTGGGGCAAGGTGCCGGAGCAATCGTATTTGCCCGAGCTGGCGGCCACGAGCCAGGAACTTCGCGACTACGCGGCAACGCTAGGTTCGCCGTATTGTGGCGAGCAGGCCCCGTTCGAATCGCGCGACTGGTTCGAGAGCGGAGCGACGCTCCAGTCTTTCGCCTTCCTGCCGCTGCGCACGCATCAAGCGTTCGGTCTGCTCGCGCTGGGCAGCGACGACCCGGGGCGATTCTACCCGGGCATGGGCACGATGTACCTCACCCGCCTCGCCGAGCTCGCCAGCGTCGCGACGGCGCGCTTCCTGCCGCAAGGCTGACCGATGAAGAGCGCGGCGCGCAGGGACGCACCGCCGGGCGTTCCGCGCGTCGACGATGCGCTGCTCGAGGCATGGGAGCGGCATCTGGACACGCGCCCTCCCAACACCCGCGTCGCCTACGCGCGCGACGCGCGCGCGCTCAAGGCGCTCGCTGGCGATGCCGCGCTGTCGGCGCTGTCTTCGGCCGAGATCCGGCGCTGTCTGGCGATGCTGCATCAACGCGGTTTGAGCGCGTCAAGCCTGGCACGCATGCTCTCGTCGTGGCGCGCGTTCTATCGATTTGTGATCGAACGTGACCCTCGGCTCGTCGACAATCCCTGCGCCGGACTGCGCGCACCGCGCGGCGCGCGTCGCCTGCCTTCCGCACTGTCGCCTGACGAAGCCGCTCAGCTGCTCGCCGCGGGACAGGGCGGCGATGGCGTGCTCGAGGTGCGCGATCGCGCGCTGTTCGAGCTGGCGTATTCATCCGGGCTGCGCGTCTCCGAGCTCGCCGGACTCGACGTCAACGCGCTCGATCTTGTTGGCGGCGAAGTGCGTGTGTGGGGCAAGGGATCGAAGGAGCGCATCGTGCCTGTCGGCGGACCGGCACGCGATGCTTTGCGCGCGTGGCTGGCGCAGCGCGAAAGTCTGTCGCCGCAGGAAGTCGCGCCGTTGTTCATCAGCCGGTCGGGACGTCGCCTCGCGCCGCGGGCGATCCAGCAGCGGCTGGCGGCGTGGTCGATCAGGCAGGGTCTCCCGCGCCATGTCCACCCGCACATGCTGCGTCACTCCTTCGCCTCGCACATGCTGCAGTCCTCAGGTGACCTGCGCGCGGTGCAGGAGCTTCTCGGTCACGCCAGCATCGCCAGCACGCAGATCTACACGCATCTGGATTTTCAGGCGCTCGCCAAGACCTACGATCAGGCGCATCCGCGTGCGCGCAAAAAGAAGCGGCGCTGAACTTTGTTCGACCGGTGCGCAGGCTCGCCATCCGGGTCTTCGGTGCGGACGGGCCCCGCGGCGACTCTCCAAAAAAACGGGGCGCTTGGCGCGCCCCGAAAGCCACTGAGGAGAAACTAGGACCGAGCTGACGCGTCCTACTCCACACGCTCGCCGTGGAGACTGACATCCAGGCCTTCGCGCTCTTCCTCTTCCGAGACGCGCAGGCCGATCACCATGTCGATGACCTTGAGGATGATGAAGCTGCCGACGCCGCTGTACACCAGCGTGGTGAGAACGGCGCCGCCCTGCGCGTACATGCTGGCGTCGGCGCCACTGATTTCCTTGACATTGAGCACGCCGGTCAGCAGCGCACCCACGATACCGCCGACGCAGTGCACGCCGAACGCATCGAGCGAATCGTCATAACCGAAGGCCTTTTTCACCGAGGTCGCGGCGAAGAAGCACAGCACGCCGGCGGCTATGCCGATGATGATCGAGCCCATCACGCCCACGAAGCCCGATGCCGGCGTGATCGCGACCAAGCCCGCGACCGCACCCGATGCGATGCCCAGCACCGAAGGCTTGCCCTTGGCGATCCACTCTGTGAACATCCACGCCAGCGCGGCCACCGCGGTCGCGACTTGCGTCACCACCATCGCCATGCCCGCGCGACCGTCGGCGGCGACTGCCGAACCGGCGTTGAAGCCGAACCAGCCCACCCACAGCAGTGAGGCGCCGATCAGCGTCAGCGTCAGATTGAACGGCATCATCGCTTCCTTGCCGTAGCCAATGCGTTTGCCCAGCACCAGCGCGCACGCCAGGCCAGCGATACCGGCGTTGATATGCACCACCGTGCCGCCGGCGAAATCGAGCACGCCTGCGGCCGCCCAGTAACCCGAGGGCTCCCACATCATGTGCGCGATCGGCGCATAGATGAGCACCGACCACAGGCCCATGAACCAGAGCATCGCGGAGAACTTCATGCGGTCGGCAAACGCACCGCAAATCAGCGCCGGCGTGATGATCGCGAACGTCATCTGGAACGTCATGTAGACCGATTCTGGAATCGTGGTCGCCAGATGCGAGACGGTGAGCTTGCCCGCTTCCTTCTGGAACAGCATGCCGTTGAGGAACAGCCGGTCCAAGCTGCCGATGAACGAGCCTCCCGGCATGAATGCCAGCGAATAGCCGATGATCACCCAGAGCACAGTCACGAGGCAGGTGATCGCGAAGCTCTGCATCAGCGTGGCCAGGACGTTCTTCTTGCGCACCATGCCGCCGTAGAACAGCGCGAGGCCGGGAATGGTCATCATCAACACCAGCGCGGTCGACGTGAGCATCCACGCGGTGTCGCCGGAGCTGATCTTGTCCGCGGAAGTCAGATAGGGCGCGGTGGGCGCGGGCGGGGCCGCATCCGCCGGCTTGGCGTCCGCGGCAGGTGCGGCTCCGGGTGCGGCGGGCGCTGCTGCCGGCGGCGCAGCGGGGGCCGGCGAGGGAGTCGCCTGCGCGACGGTGGTGCTGTCGACCTTCATGTCGGATGTCTTGTCATCTGCGAACGCATGGCTGCAGACGGCAAGACCGCCGACGATCGCGATCAACGTGAGCAATCGCTTCATGGTGTTCCCCTTAGAGTGCGTCCGCACCGGTCTCGCCGGTCCGGATGCGCACGACTTGTTCGAGCTCGAAGACGAAAACCTTCCCATCGCCGATCTTGCCGGTGTTTGCCGCCTTCTCGATCGCCTCGATGACGCGATCGAGCATTTCGCTCTTGATCGCGGCCTCGATCTTGACCTTGGGCAGAAAATCGACGACGTACTCGGCCCCGCGGTACAGCTCGGTGTGGCCTTTCTGGCGTCCGAAACCCTTGACCTCGGTCACGGTGATCCCCTGCACACCGATCGCCGAGAGCGCCTCGCGGACCTCGTCAAGCTTGAACGGCTTGATGATTGCGGTTACCAGTTTCATGATTTCCTCGCCTGTTGCGAATGTGATGTGGCTGCGATCCCTGCACGTCTAGAACGTCTTTTGCACATACACGGTGCCCGTCGACTTGCCGATGTTCTTCCCGCCGATCGTGTAGAAGGAGCTGTTGGCGTTGGTGTCGCTCCAGAATGCGCCGAAGGTCCAGTTACCCGTCGCCGTATAGCTCACGCCCGCTTTCCAATCGGTGTAGTCGAGATTGCCGTTGTCCACGCCGTTGTTGTTGCCGTGATATTCCTGGCGACCCGCGTGGCCGATGAGGTTCCACTGCTCGGTGAGCGGATAGGTTGCGGTGAGATCGAGGTACCAGGTACCGCTGGAATCCGGTACGCCGAAGGTCTTGTTGGAAACGCTGTCGGAGAACTTGAGCGACAGCCACTTCCAGGAGCCCGCAATGTAGAGCTCAGTCGTGTTGGCGCTCGAGAAGCCAGGGTTGTAGCTGCCCGGGTAGTAGTACTGCAGCACTCCGACGTCGAGGCCCCAGTCCTCGTTCCACGTGTGTTTCCATCCGCCGTATATGTCCCACTCGAGACTGCAGCCGTGATTGCACGCGCCGCTGTCGCTGATCCAGCTGATGTTCGACAGCCACGTGCCGAGGTAGAACCCGCTTTCGTGCGCGAAATCGAAGCCGCCCTGGATGGCTGGCTTGGCGTCCGTTTGCGTGAGGCCGCGGAAGATATACTGGCTGAAGATACCGACGTTGCCTGTGAGCGTGTACGGTGGCTCCGGCGGCTTGATCTCAACGGCAGCCGGCGCGGGGGCTGTTTGCGCCTGCGCTGCGTTGAACATCAGGCCTGTAGCGAGAACGGCAGCACTGCACAGGATGCGGGTATGGACTGACATGGGTATTTCTCCTTGGCTGGCGATCGAACAGTGATTCGGTCAAGATGTCAGCACAAGCCATGCCCGACACGTATACAACTTAAAATTCAATGACTTGGACAATTTTCTACAATCACCAGGTTGCGTTGCATCAATTCTATGCATCATTCCGGTGCGCGCTCTCGGATCGCTCGCTCCATTCCGGCGCGGTGCGGCCACCAACGGAATGGCTGCTTTGATAGACTGGATCCACGGTTCAATCGGAGGCGGCGATGTTTTCTGAAAAGATCGTCCAGGACGTCAGCTCGCGCATCAACGAAGCCCTTGCGTCGAGTCCCGCGCGCGACGTCGAAAAGAACGTTCGCGCGCTGTTGACGAGTGCGTTCTCGCGACTCGACCTCGTCACGCGCGAGGAATTCGATCTCCAGGTCGAGCTTCTGCGCCGAAGCCGCGAAAAGCTCGATCAGCTTGCCTCGCGCGTGGCCGAACTCGAAGCGCGCAGCAGCTAACCCGGCGACGGTTTGGCGGTAGCGGTCGCGGCCGCACCGCGGATCTGCTCCGGCCGTCGGTGGCGTCGCAACACGCCGCGTCCGTGCGAACCCTTGGCCGAATGGCCGATGTTCGTGTCCGTCGACGAATGCTACGGTTCGCTGACTCTCCCGAACCTGGCGTTGCTTCTGTTTCGATGGCTGTCGCCGTCCTCCACTCGCGGGCGCTTTCCGGCTTCGACGCGCCGCCTGTCACTGTCGAAGTCCACCTCGCAGGGGGTTTGCCTGCGTTCCACTTGGTCGGCCTCCCGGACACCGAGGTGAAGGAGAGCCGCGACCGTGTCCGCGCCGCGCTGCAAAACGCGCAGTTCGACTTTCCAGCAAGGCGGGTAACGGTCAACCTTGCGCCAGCGGATCTTCCGAAGGATTCGGGCCGCTTCGATCTCCCTATTGCACTCGGAGTGCTCGCGGCCACCGGGCAGATACCGGCGACACAGCTCGCCGGCCACGAATTCGCGGGCGAGCTCGCGTTGACTGGAGACTTGCGCTCGGTGCGCGGCGCACTGGCGATGACGCTTAAAGCGCATCGCGACGGGCGCGCTTTTGTCCTGCCCGAAGCGAGCGCTCGCGAAGCGGCTTGGGTTCGCGACGCCATGGTGTACGGCGCGCCGAGCCTGCTCGCGGTGTGTGCGCATCTCACCGGACGGCAAGCCTTAGTGCGTTGCGTGGCCGCGGCCGCGCCGCAGTCTTCCGCGCTACCCGACCTCTGCGAGGTTCGAGGACAGGCGTTGGCCAAGCGCGCGCTCGAGGTTGCCGCCGCGGGTTCGCATAGCCTGCTCATGCTTGGCCCGCCTGGGACGGGCAAGTCGATGCTGGCGCAGCGATTACCCGGGTTGTTGCCGCCACTCGACGAGGACGAGGCCCTGATAAGCGCCGCGATTCATTCGCTCACCAACGCCTTTCGCCCGGCGCAATGGCGCTGCCGTCCCTATCGCGCGCCTCACCATACCGCCTCCGCGGTCGCCCTGGTGGGTGGCGGCAGCGATCCGCGTCCCGGCGAGATTTCGCTCGCGCATCACGGAGTGCTGTTTCTCGACGAGCTTCCCGAGTGGGATCGCCGTGTGCTCGAGGTGCTGCGCGAACCGCTCGAGTCGGGGGAAATTCACATTTCGCGTGCCGCGCGGCAGGCGGTGTTCCCATCGCGATTTCAATTCGTCGCTGCGATGAATCCCTGCCCCTGCGGCTATCTCGGGCACAGCAGCGGGAAGTGTCACTGCACGCCTGATCAGATCGCGCGCTACCGCGCCCGCATCTCCGGTCCACTGCTCGATCGCATCGACCTGCAGATCGAAGTTCCTGCGCTCGGCGCCGACGCGCTGGTGGTGTCGGCGCCGAGCGTGCGTGACGGCGAGGTCGAGTCATCCGAAACGAGCGCGGTCGTGGCGGCGCGCGTCGCGCGCGCTCTGGGGCGCCAGCGCGCGCGTCAAGGCAAGCCCAACGCGTGGCTCGAGTCCAAGGAGGTCGACATGCACTGCGCGCCCGATGCGCCGGGGGCGACGCTGCTCAAGGCCGCATTCGCGCGGTTTTCGCTGTCGGCGCGCGCGTACCACCGGATCCTCAAGGTGGCGAGAACCATCGCCGACCTGGCTGGCGCGGACGCCACCAGTGCCGCCCATGTTGCCGAAGCGATTAGTTACCGCCGCCTGGATCGAACTTAGAGCCTAGGCACGATAGAATCAGCCGCGCGTTCGCATGCTCGCCGCGGCGCCGGTGAGCCGGCGCCGGAGCGGCTCGACTGGCGGACGCGGCGCTCATTGGCGGGGGCCATGCCGTCTGACCGTTCTCCCCTCGGACACGCAACGGGATATCCGGAGCACTACGATGCTTCAGTACTGTTCGCGGTCGACCGCGGCGAGCAGCGCACCTATCTGTCGGGCCCCGGCTTGCCGTTCACTGGCGTCGATCTCTGGACCGCGTTTGAACTGACGTGGCTCGATCACGATGGCAAGCCGCAGACGGCCATCGGCGAGTTCCGCGTCGGCGCAGACTCGCCGGCGATGGTCGAATCCAAATCGCTCAAGCTCTATTTGGGATCGTTCGCGCAGGAGCGTATCGCCAGCGACGAGCTCGTATCGACGCTGCGCGCCGATCTCGAGCGGACCTGCGGCGCCCCGGTAGGAGTGACCCTTCATCCGGCGTCGCCGGGTGTGCGCGTGGCGGAGCTCGCGGGCGAGTCGATCGACGTCTCGAAAATCGCCATGGACCGCTATCGGCCCGACCCCGCGTTACTCGGGCGAGTCGGCACGCTGGCCGACGAGACGTTGCGCACGGCGTTGTTCCGCTCCAACTGCCCGGTGACCGGACAACCGGATTACGCGGATGTGATGGTGCGCTATCGCGGACCGCGTATCGACCGCGACGCGCTGCTGCGCTATTTCGTCTCGTACCGCGAACACGCGGCGTTCCATGAGGCGTGCGTCGAGCGCATGTTCGTCGACATCGCGCTGCATTGCAGGCCCGACCAGTTGACGGTGTATGCGCGATTCCTGCGACGCGGCGGCATCGATATCAATCCCTTTCGCAGCAATTTCGAAACTGCACCCCAGCGCAACGAGAGAACGCCCCGGCAATAGCATCGACAAGTGCGATGTTGCGATGCGGTAAAATGGCATCGCCATGGACGCGATCACCGATGCCGGCGTCGACAGTGCGGACGTTGCTTCGGCGACGCCGCGCCTTCGCGAGATCCCCTACAACTACACGTCGTTTTCCGATCGCGAAATCGTCATTCGCCTGCTCGGTGACGAGACGTGGCGGTTGCTGGAATCACTGCGCGGACAGCGCCGAACCGGGCGGTCGGCACGCATGCTCTTCGAGGTGCTCGGAGACATCTGGGTCGTTCAGCGCAATCCGTATCTGCAGGATGACCTGCTCGACAACGGCCGCCGGCGCGCGATGCTGGTCGACGCGCTGCGTCATCGTCTCGGAGAAATCGAGAAGCGCCGCAACGCCGGCGCCGACGGCACGCCCGATCCAAAAGTCGGACGCCTGCTCGACGCAGCGCACGCCGCGATCGACGCGTTCGCCCAAAGCTTCCAGGACACTGCGGAACTGCGCCAGCGTGCGCTGCGCACTTTCGCGCGCTGGACGCGTCGCGACAACGTCGGCTTTGACGGTCTCGCTCGCGTGTCCCACGTCACCGACGCGACCGACTGGCGTGTCGAATATCCGTTCGTGGTTCTCTATCCGGACGGCGAATCGGAGGTTCCAGGACTGGTGAGCGCGTGCATCGAGCTCGGGCTCACCATCATCCCGCGCGGAGGCGGCACGGGCTACACCGGCGGCGCCATCCCGCTGGACGGGCGCTGCGCGGTGATCAACACCGAAAAGCTCGAGCGCCTGTCGACCGTCGATCGTCTTGTGCTCGCAGGCCACAGCGCGACGACGCCCACGATCGATTGCGGCGCCGGCGTAGTGACCAAGCGCGTGATGGAAGCAGCCGAGGCCGCCGGGCTGGTCTTCGCGGTCGACCCGACATCTGCGGACGCGTCTTGCATCGGCGGCAACGTAGCGATGAACGCTGGCGGCAAGAAGGCGGTGCTTTGGGGCACCGCGCTCGACAACCTTGCATCGTGGCGCATGGTCACGCCGGCGGGCGAATGGCTGGAAGTCATCCGCCTGAATCACAACCTCGGCAAGATCCACGACGCTGCGGAAGTTAGTTTCGAGCTCGCGTATTTCGCGGTCGACACCAAGGGCGGGTTCGGGCCCCTGCAAAGGCGCGAGACGATCTCGGTCCCGGGCGCAGCGCTGCGCAAGACCGGTCTGGGCAAGGACGTCACCGACAAGTTTCTCGCGGGGCTTCCCGGCGTGCAGAAGGAAGGCTGCGATGGAATCATCACGTCCGCGCGCTTCATACTCCATCGCATGCCGCCGGCGATGCGAACCGTGTGCATGGAATTCTTCGGCCAGGTGCGCGATTCCACGCCGGCGATCGTCGAGATCAAACGCTATCTGGACACTCAACCGGGCGGCGCGCGGCTCGCAGGACTGGAGCACCTCGATGAGCGCTACGTGAAGGCCGTCGGCTACGCCACCAAGGCCAAGCGTCACGGCCGGCCGAAAATGGTCCTGATCGGCGACATCGTCGGCGACGATGTGGACGCAGTCGCGCGGGCCGCGTCCGAGGTGGTGCGCCTGTGCAACGCGCGCGGCGGCGAAGGCTTCGTCGCGGCGTCGCCGGAAGCGCGCCGCAAGTTCTGGCTCGACCGCGCGCGCACCGCTGCGATCGCCACGCATACCAACGCGTTCAAGATCAACGAAGACGTGGTGATCCCTCTCGACCGGCTGGGTGACTACACCGACGGCATCGAGCGCATCAACATCGAGCTCTCGATCGCCAACAAGATCGTCCTCTGCGATGCGTTGTGCGCGGCGCTGGCCGAGCCGTTCGCGCCTTCGCTGTGGGTCGCGCACGAGGAAGAGCGTCCGCCCGAGGACGCGCTGGGCGCGCGCGTCGAGGAAGCGCAGGCGCTCGTCGCCACCGTGCGCGCGCGCTGGCAGGATCTGGCCAACTGTCTCGATGACACGTTTCGCGCCCTGCAGGATCATTCGCTGCGAGCGTCATGGAAAGTCGAGATCAAGGCGCCGCTCGAGGAAATCTTCGACGGGCTCGCGTTCGCGCCGGTGCGCAAGCTTCTCGTCGACGTCCACAAGCGCATCCTGCGGTCGCGCGTGTTCGTCGCGCTGCACATGCACGCCGGCGACGGGAACGTTCACACCAACATTCCCGTCAACTCGGACGACTACGCGATGCTGCAAAGCGCGCATGCCTCGGTCGCGCGCATCATGGCGCTGGCACGCAGCCTCGGTGGCGTGATCTCAGGCGAGCACGGCATCGGCATCACCAAGCTCGAATACCTGACCCCCGACGAACTCGCGCCTTTCGTCTCGTACAAGCGCAAGGTCGATCCCGAAGGCCGCTTCAATCGCGGCAAGCTGCTGCCCGGCAGCGGCCTCGAGCGCGCGTACACGCCCAGCTTCAACCTGCTCGGTGCCGAAAGCCTGATCCTCGAGCAGTCCGAGGTCGGCAGCATCGCCGACTCGATCAAGGACTGCCTGCGCTGCGGCAAGTGCAAGCCGGTGTGCGCCACACACGTTCCGCGTGCGAACCTTCTTTACAGCCCGCGTAACAAGATCCTCGCGACGTCGCTGCTGATCGAGGCCTTTCTCTACGAGGAGCAGACGCGCCGCGGCGTGAGCCTTCGTCACTTCGACGAGTTCTCAGACGTCGCCGACCATTGCACCATCTGCCACAAATGCGCCAATCCTTGTCCGGTCGACATCGATTTCGGCGACGTGTCGGTGGCGATGCGCAACCTGCTTCGCGAACAGGGCCACCGCAAGTTCAACGTGGGCACCGCCGCGGCGATGTTCTTTCTCGATGCGAAGGCCCCGGCCACGATCAAGTTCGCGCGCACGCTGATGATGAGCTGGGGGTACGCGGCGCAGCGCCTGGGCTCGCTGCTGGCGCGGCGACTCGGGCTGGCGCAACGACAGACGCAACGCCCGCCGTCGACAGTGGGCGTATCGCCTCTGAAGTCGCAGGTACTGCACTTCATCAACAAGCCGATGCCGGGCGGGCTGCCCAAGCGCACCGCGCGTGCGCTGCTCGACATCGAGGACCCGGCCGTCGTGCCGATCATCCGCGATCCGGCGCAGCCCTCCGAGGACGCCGACGCGGTGTTCTATTTTCCGGGATGCGGATCAGAAAGGCTGTTCTCTCAGGTCGGTCTCGCTACCCAGGCGATGCTCTACCATGTAGGGGCGCAATGCGTGCTGCCGCCCGGATACCTGTGTTGCGGGTATCCGCAAACCGCGGCGGGCAATCGCGACCGCGGCCAGAAGATCATCACCGACAACCGGGTGCTCTTCCACCGCGTCGCCAACACGCTCAACTACCTCGACATCAAGACGGTGATCGTGTCCTGCGGAACGTGCATGGACCAGCTGCAGAAATACGAATTCGACAAGATCTTTCCCGGATGCAGGCTGCTCGACATCCACGAGTACCTGCTGGAAAAAGGCGTGCGGCTGGAGGGCGTCGAGGGCGTGCGCTATATGTACCACGACCCCTGCCACACACCGATGAAGACCTACAGGCCGCAGGACGTCGTGAACACACTCATGGGCACTGAAGTCGCCCCGAATGCGCGTTGCTGCGGAGAGTCCGGCACATTGGCGACCACTCGTCCGGACGTCTCGACGCAGGTGCGGTTTCGCAAGGAAGAGGAAATGCGCGCCGGCGCGGTGCGTCTGCGCAGCGATGGCTTTGATGGTGAGACGAAGGTCCTGACGTCGTGCCCGTCGTGCCTGCAGGGTCTGTCGCGCTTCGACGTCGACGCGGGAACGACGGCGGATTACATCGTGGTGGAGATCGCGCGCAAACTACTCGGCGAGGATTGGCTTCCCCGCTACGTCGAGCGCGCCAATCGCGGCGGCATCGAGCGCGTGCTCGTCTGAGCACGCGCCGCGAGCGCCCCTTCGATCAGAAGCTTACTGCTGCGTCCGTGCCGGACTGACGAACGCGGGTGCTACCGACGTCGCGCCGACGATCGCTGGCCCGGGGTTGTGCGACATCGCCGCACGTTGCATCGCCGACGGCGCGCCGAGAATGAGCGCCGAAGTGATCGCGACCACGGCGACGGCCAGCGCGATGATCGAAAAGCGGGTCCTTCCCGGGGCTCGCTTGGGCGCCGGCGGCTGCGAAGGCTCCAAAAAAATCCCGCGACTGCGCGGCGTGCGCGCAGCGCGGGGTGGAGGCAACGGGGACGACGCAGCGGGACCGAGGTCGAAGGACGGCTTTTGAACTCGCGACGAAACGTGGTCGGTGTCCGTGGGCAGGGTCATGCCCGGGATCCAGCGCGGACGTCCGGATCGGGATCGCTGTGTGGCTCGCAGGTCGAAACATCTTTCCATGATTTCCTCACCTCTTTGAACGCGGCTTCTAGCGTCCATGGAAGCGATTGTGCGCATTACGTGCGCGCCGCGCATCGTTGTATTGCACAGCCTGGATGCGGAATATTCACGTTCGCGCGACAACGTTGCCGCCTGTCCGGCCAACGGCGCCCGCTGACCGGACGGGTGGCGGACAGCCCCGACAGTTATGCTATAACCATAGTCCAGCGCGAGAGGCGCGCCCAGCGCTTGCGAGCCTCCGACGAGGCAGCGCCATGGCGACCAACGAATTCACGCTCACGCAAACGCAGACCGAGCCAGGCACCTCGGCACTCGCGTTTGTCGATGCCGACGGCTGCGCTGCCTGGGTGCGCGCGCTGCCGCTGACCAACATCCCGCATCACTTCGAGGCGATCCTCAACCAGCTAAGACGCTTGTCGGAGGCCGACGTCGCTCCGCGCGAACGCGCGCGCATCGCCGAGGTGATGCGCGAGCCGGTCACGTTCCTGCACACCGAGCTGGCGCGCCGCTACGCGGGCAAACCGCAGCCGGCGGCCGAGCGCGAGCGCGAGGCATTCGTACAGGCGCTGGCGCTATGGCAAGGCCTGTGGAGCCAGTACTCCTCCTGCCTCAAGCCGCTGCTGGAAAACGATCCCGATCTTCAGGGCGTAAAGGCCAAGGTGCTGCAGCGCGGGTTGTGGGTGGGCAAGCAGCTCATCGTCGTGCACGGCCTCGCGCGGCACCTGCCCCCGCCGGCTATCTGGCAGGAGCTGCACGCCTACTATCGGCTTGCGGAGATCCTCGAATGCGCGGTGACCGCGGTGACCGATGAGTTGATGCCCAATGCCATCGGTGTGTCGTGCTACTCGACGTACTGTCACGCGCTGCTGCTCGACTTGGCCGATCCGTGCGCGATGTCGGTCCGACAGATCGAGCTCACCGACCGCTGGCTGTCGATGTGGGCGCGCAAGGTCTTCCCGTACACGCAACAGCGCGAGACCGAAGGTCCGGTGATCGCGATCGACCTCGATGCGCCGGTTGGCGCGGCGCTGGCCACGGTCGGTCCACGACACCCCGGCGAAGGCACGCGCTTCGGGTATCCCGCGAAGCTCGCGACCAGCGTGCGCGGCCGACTCAAACGCCTGTCCAGCGGAGCCAATCCGGCCGAGCTTCAGCTGGGACACGACGTTTCGGTGGAAGCCAGCACGACACTGCTCACCCATCTGGATCAGCGATGGTATGCCGGCCCGCCGCGGCGCGGCGCCAACGAGACAAACGCGGGACTCGAGCTGTGCGTCGGCGGCCTCGGCGCAGCGTATTTTCGCGTGGCTGGTCGCACCTTCAACAGCCAGGACATGCTGGGCCGGGCGTCATATCAGAACACGCAGCACCTTGCCACGCTGGGCGCATTGACCGACTACGATCGCAACAAGGAAGACGCCGAAAAGACGTGGGCGTGGGAGCGCTGGAACGGCACCTACGACTGGTCGACTGCCACGGTTCGGCGCAACGCCTCAAGCCAGCATCGCTGGCACCTCGATCAGCTGGTGCTGGTGCGCGATGACGAGCGCGTACGCTGTGGTCACGTCACCCGCGTCGCGCTCGATCCGCGCGGCGACCTTGCGGTGACGCTCAAGCTTTGGGGCGGTGCGCCGACGGCGACCGCCGTGCGCGCCCTGACCGCCATGCTGGGCGAGGAGGCGCCGTTCCCGGTCATCCTGCTCGGCGTAACGCCTGACGACAAGGCAAGTCTCATCGTTCCTCCGCGCACGTTCAGCGCCGGACGGGTCATGCGCTCGCTCGCGTCGGGGCCGGAACGGCGTTTTCGTTTGACGCGGCTGGTGCAGCGCGGTGCCGACTTCGAGCGCGTTGCGTTCGAGGAAACCGTCAACTGACACGCTGGTTGCGCGGGCGCGGCTCGCGCCGCGTCACCCGCGATGGCGCACCCATCGCCCTTCCGGTACGATGGCGCCGCTTACATTTCCCGTTCGGAGAGCCAATGAAACGCGCATCGATGCTTCTCGCCGCCACACTGCTCGCAGCCGGCACCGCCCACGCCGCGCTCGATAACACCAGCGCGGAAGCCATGATGAAAAAAGACGGCTGCGCCGCCTGCCACAGCATCGACAAGAAGGTCATCGGACCCGCGTATGTCGACGTCGCCGCCAAGTACAAGGGTGACAAGGACGCGCTCGCCAAGCTCACCGACAAGGTTAAAAAGGGCGGTGTCGGCGTCTGGGGGCAAATTCCCATGCCGCCCAACGCGCAGGTCCCCGAGGCCGACATCAAAGAGCTCGTGAGCTGGATTCTGACGCTCAAGAAGTAGCGTCGCGAGCGACCCGGCGAGGGGCCCCGCGCAAGGCGCGGGGATCGACGGCACGCGAGTCGACGCTGGCGGGCGAAGCGACAGTACGAATTCAAGCAAGGTGGATCTGAGGCCGCGTCGCGAGCGACCCGGCGAGGGGCCCCGCGCAAGGCGCGGGGATCGACGGCACGCGAGTCGACGCTGGCGGGCGAAGCGACAGTACGAATTCAAGCAAGGTGGATCTGAGGCCGCGTCGCCGCAGTGATCTTTGACATCGCCGCGGGTCGCCGGTAACCTTCGCCGGTCCGTGCAGGAGAGCGTGGTCGCCGTAGCATGGCCCGACCGCCGCCGAAGGCGCAACTCCCGCAATCGCTCAGGCAAAAGGACTGCGCGGACTGCAGCAGCCAATCTGGAGAGTGGTCACCCGTGATCAGGGGGACCCACCGAAGGGGCACCGGCGTTCTCGTCGACGCGACGCGAGCGCCGTAATCTCTCAGGTAAAAGGACAGACGGGGCGACGCCGGCAGGCGATCGCCCCTTTGTCTTTTTTGCGACCTGGGACGCGACGTGCTCAAGCAGACCCCTCTCAATGCCCAGCATCGCGCCGCCGGCGCGAAAATGGTCGACTTCGGCGGCTGGGACATGCCGGTGAGCTACGGCTCGCAGATCGAAGAACACCATGCCGTGCGCCGCGACGCCGGGATGTTCGATGTCTCGCACATGCTCGGCGTCGACGTGACCGGCTCCGGCGCCCGCGCTTTCCTGCGCTATGCGCTCGCCAACGACGTCGACAAGCTCAGGGTCCCGGGGAAGGCCCTCTACACGTGCATGCTCGACGAAGAGGGCGGCGTCATCGACGACCTCATTGTCTATTTTTTTACCGACGAGCGCCTTCGTCTGGTCGTCAATGCAGGGACTGCGGACAAGGACCTCGCATGGCTGCGCGGTTTGATCGCGCAGCGCTTTCCGGGCGTATCGCTGTTGCCGCGACGCGACCTCTCGATGATCGCGGTGCAGGGCCCGTCGGCGCGCGAACGCGTCTGGACCGCGCTTCCCGGCACTCGCGCCGCGACCGAAGCGCTCAAGCCGTTCTCCGCCTCCGAGCACGACGGCATGCTCATCGCTCGCACCGGCTACACCGGCGAGGACGGATTCGAGATCATGCTGCCCTCTACCCGCGCGTCCGAGGTGTGGAATGCGCTCGCTGCCGCCGGCGTGCGCCGCTGCGGACTGGGTGCGCGCGACACGCTGCGCCTCGAGGCTGGCATGAATCTCTACGGCCAGGACATGGACGAGCGCGTCAACCCGTTGGAGTCGGGTCTTGCCTGGACCGTCGACCGAGCAAGCGCGCGCGAGTTCGTTGGCAAGCCGGCGCTCGCCTCGCCGGCGCGACGCCAGATGGTCGGTCTTCGTCTGCTCGACAAGTCGGGCGTGCTGCGCGCGCATCAGCGGGTGCACACAGCGCATGGTGAGGGCGAGATCACGAGCGGAACGTTTTCGCCGACGCTCGGTGCGTCGATCGCGCTGGCAAGGGTGCCCGGTAGCGTGACGGTCGGCGACGCCGTCCAGGTCGAGATTCGCGACCGGCGCGTGCCGGCGCGCGTGGTCAAGCCGCCGTTCGTGCGCAACGGAAAGATCCTCGTCGAATGAGCTACTGGAGAACCCGATGAACGTGCCTTCCCAACTCAAGTACACCAGCACCCACGAATGGATTCGCAACGAGGGCGACGGCACGATCGCGGTCGGCATCACCGATCACGCGCAGGAGGCGCTCGGCGACCTCGTGTTCATCGAGCTGCCCAAGCCCGGACGCGTCGTCGCCGCCGGCGAGGCCTGCGCGGTAGTCGAGTCCGTGAAGGCGGCCTCGGACATCTACGCGCCTGTAGCCGGAAGCATCGTCGCCGCCAACGATCAGGTCGTGGCTTCGCCCGAGCTGATCAACGCCGACGCCTACAGCCACTGGCTCTACAAGCTCAAGCCGGCAAGCATGGGCGATGTGGATGCGCTGCTCGATGCCGCCGGATACACCACCAGCGTCGGCGACGCCTGAGGATCGCGCATGAAAATGGAATCGCTGCCTTCCCCGGAAAACCGCTCGCTGGAAGCGCTGGAGCAGCACGGCGATTTCGTCCATCGCCACATCGGCACCACTGAAGACGAGCAGCGTGAGATGCTCGCAACGCTGGGCTTCGCCTCGCGCGCCGAGCTGATCGACGCCATCGTCCCGGCGTCGATCCGGCGGCGCACGCCGCTCGCGCTTGCGCGCTCGCAGGGCGAGCAGGAAGCGCTCGCGGCGTTGAAGGCGATGGCGCGCAAGAATCGCGTACCGCGATCGTTCATCGGGCAGGGCTACTACGGCACGCACACACCCGCGGTGATCCAGCGCAACGTCCTGGAGAACCCTGCGTGGTACACCGCGTACACACCGTACCAGCCGGAGATCTCGCAGGGGCGGCTGGAGGCGATGCTCAACTTCCAGACGATGATCGGAGACCTCACCCGACTTGCCGTTTCCAACGCGTCGATGCTCGACGAGGCGACCGCCGCCGCCGAGGCGATGACGCTGTGCCTGCGCGTCGGGCGCAGCAGGAGCCGTACTTTTCACGTCGCCGACGATGTGCTGCCGCAGACACTGGACGTGGTGCGCACGCGTGCCGCCCCGCTGGGCATCGAAGTGGTCGTGGGACCTGCGCTTTCCGCTGCCGCGGCCGAATGCTTCGCGGTGCTGGTGCAGTATCCGGGAGCGGACGGCGACGTGCGCGACTATCGCACGCTCGCCGACGCGTTGCATGCGCGCGGCGCGATGCTCATTTGCGCGAGCGATTTGCTGGCGCTGACGCTGATCGCGCCTCCTGGCGAATGGGGCGCCGATGTCGCCGTCGGGTCGAGTCAGCGCTTCGGCGTTCCAATCGGCTTCGGGGGTCCGCACGCCGCATTTCTCGCCACGCGCGATGAATTCAAGCGCAGCCTGCCCGGGCGCTTGGTCGGCGTCACAATCGATGCGGCGGGACATCCCGCGTACCGACTGGCACTGCAGACGCGCGAGCAGCACATTCGCCGCGAGAAGGCGACCTCGAATATCTGCACCGCGCAGGTGCTGCTCGCGGTGATGGCCAGCATGTATGCGGTCTATCACGGCGCGCGCGGACTCTCCACCATCGCCCTGCGCGTGCATCGCCTGACCGCGGTGCTCGCGGCGGGGCTCGCCAGGCTCGGGGTCGCGCGCGCCAACGCAACGTTTTTCGATACGCTCACGCTCGTCACCGACGAGCGTACGCCGGCGATCCACGAGCGCGCGCTTGCGCACGACGTCAATCTGCGTCGCATCGATTCCACCCGGCTGGGCATGTCGCTCGACGAGACCACCACCCGCGAGGATGTCGAGCTGCTGTGGGCGATCTGCGCTCCCGAAGGCGCGGCGCTGCCCGATTTCACGAGCCTCGAGCGCAGCGCGGGAGCCGACGCTATGGGCTTTGATGCAGCGCTGCTGCGCAGCTCGCCGTTTCTCACTCATCCCACCTTCAATCGCCATCATTCGGAAACACAGATGATGCGTTACCTGCGCGCGCTCGCGGACAAGGATCTCGCGCTCGACCGCACCATGATCCCGCTCGGCTCGTGCACGATGAAGCTCAACGCGGCCAGCGAGATGTTCCCGGTGACCTGGCGCGAGTTCGGGCAGGTGCATCCTTTCGCCCCCGCAAACCAGACGGTCGGCTACCGCGAGATGGTCGGTCAGCTCGAGGCCATGCTGTGCGCGGCGACCGGCTACGCAGCCGTGTCGCTGCAGCCCAATGCGGGCTCGCAGGGCGAGTATGCCGGGCTTTTGATCATTCGCGCGTACCACGCCTGGCGCGGCGAATCGCATCGCGACGTCTGTCTCATTCCAGCGTCGGCGCACGGCACCAATCCTGCCTCGGCGCACATGGCGGGCATGCGAGTGGTCGTTGTGGCGTGCGACGACGACGGTAACGTCGACATCGCCGATCTCAAATCCAAGGCGCAGGCGCACGCGAGCGATCTCGCCGCGATCATGGTGACCTACCCGTCGACGCACGGCGTGTTCGAGGCGGGCATCCGCGAGATCTGCGATGTCGTGCATGCCCACGGCGGACAGGTCTATGTGGATGGGGCGAATTTGAATGCGCTCGTTGGGTTGGCGGCTCCGGGCGAATTCGGTGCCGATGTCTCGCATCTCAACCTGCACAAGACATTCTGCATTCCGCATGGCGGCGGTGGCCCGGGCGTCGGACCCGTCGCGGTCGGCGCGCACCTCGCGCGCTTTTTGCCCGGACATCGAGCGCTCAAGCCCACGCCCGATGCGCGTGCCATCGGTCCGGTGTGCGCTGCGCCTTACGGCAGCGCGAGCATCCTCCCCATTTCGTGGATGTACATCACGATGATGGGCGGTGACGGCCTCAAGGCCGCGACCGAGTCCGCGATCCTCGCCGCGAACTACATCGCGCGAAGGCTCGCGCCGCATTACCCGGTACTGTACTCGGGTCCGGGCGGTCTGGTCGCGCACGAATGCATAGTCGATCTGCGTCCGCTCAAGGAAACGAGCAACGTGAGCGTCGACGACGTGGCCAAGCGGCTGGTCGACTACGGCTTTCACGCGCCTACAATGAGCTTTCCGGTGGCGGGTACGCTCATGATCGAGCCTACCGAAAGCGAATCGAAGGCCGAACTCGACCGATTCATCGACGCGATGATCGGCATCCGCGACGAGATTCGCGCCATCGAGCAGGGGCGCATGGATCGTATCGACAACGCGCTCAAGAATGCTCCGCATACCGCGGAAGCGCTACTCGCGACGGCGTGGACGCATCCTTATACGCGCGAGCACGCCGCTTTCCCGATGATGGGCCAGCGCGAGAGCAAATATTGGCCGCCGGTGCGCCGCGCCGACAACGTCCACGGCGACCGTAATCTCGTTTGCGCGTGCCCGCCTCTCGAAAGCTACGCGATGAATGGCGAATGAGGACTGCAGGGCCGATTCAAGGCGCTAGGCCACCTCGACAAACGTGGCGCGCACTGCCGGATGGGGAACACTCGATGAACGCGCTATGAAGGTGATCGTGATCGGCGCCGGTGTGATCGGCACCACCAGCGCCTGGTTCCTTCGCGAGCACGGACATGACGTTACTGTAATCGACCGCCAAAGCGCCGCCGCACTGGAGACGTCGTATGCCAACGGCGGCCAGATTTCGGTGTCGCATGTCGAGCCGTGGGCGGCCCCAAAGGCGCCCTGGCAGATCCTCAAGTGGCTTTCGCGTCCGGACGCGCCGTTGTTATTCCGGCCGACGCTCGATCCGCGGCAGTGGCTGTGGGGCATCGAGTTCTTGCTCGAATGCCTGCCCGCCCGCACGCGCAGGAACATGCGACAGATCCTCGCCATCAGCAAGTATTCGGGTGAGGTGCTGCGCGAGCTGCGCAGCACGACCGGCATCCGCTATGACGATCTGCAGCGAGGCATCCTGCAGATCTACACCGACGACGCCGGCTTCGCGTCTGCCGCCAAGGCCGCCGCGCTCGTGCGTCGCTACGGGATCTCGCGCGAAGTGAAGTCCGCCGACGAGTGCGTGGCGATCGAGCCCGCGCTGGCACGCCGTCGCGACTGGATCGCCGGAGGGACCTTCACGTCGACCGACGAGACCGGCGACGCGCGCAAGTTCACGCAGTCGCTCGCGTCCCTCGCCGCCGCGCGCGGCGTCGTGTTCCGCTACGGTGAGACGATCGCCGAGATGGCCATGGACGGCGACCGGGTGAGCGGCGTAGTCGCCACCGACGACAAAGGCATTCGCGAAACGTTCTCCGCCGACGCCTACGTCGTCTGCATGGGCAGCTATACGCCGCTGCTGCTGTCAACCGTCGGGCTGAGCGCATCGGTGTATCCGGCGAAGGGCTATTCCGCGACGATGCCGATTCTCGACTTGGCCGCGGCGCCGCAGGGCAGCATTACCGACGATGCCAAGAAGATCGTGTTCACGAGGCTCGGCGACCGTCTTCGCGTCGCCGGCACCGCGGAACTGTCCGGTTACAAGCTCGATCTCAACCGCGTTCGCTGCGAGGCGCTGACGCGACGCGCCGGCGATTGGTTCGGCGACGCGATCGATGTCACCAAGGTCGAGTATTGGACCGGCCTGCGTCCGGCCACGCCGTCGGGAGTTCCGCTGATCGGCAAGACCCGGCTGGTGAACCTCTATCTCAACACCGGTCACGGCACGCTGGGATGGACGATGGCCGCCGGCTCGGCGAAGGCAGTGGCGGACATCGTGTCCGGGTCGAAACCGCAGGTCGCCTTCGATTTCCAGAAGGGCTCGTAGCGTGGGCGCCGGCGCGCCGTACACGGAGATCGACGGCGCGCTCGAGCTGTCGACCGACCCGGCGCGGGGCAGGCGTGCTTGCCGCAGGCGGTATAATCGCGCGCTTGTCGCAACGTTTCCTCACCGCCGTGTTTTGCCTGGCGGCGTGCTTCGCGATCACCGCCGATGCAGCGGAAGCCGTCGCGCCGGCGCCGGTTCCGCCGCCCGTGCTCGCCGCCAAAGCGTATTTCCTGCTCGACGTGCTGAGCGGGCAGACGCTGGTCGCGCAAAATGCCGACGAGCCGCGCGAACCCGCATCGCTCACGAAGCTGATGACCGCGTATCTCGTGTTCCGCGCGCTCAAGGACAAGGAGCTGCTGCCTTCGCAGATGGTGACGGTGTCGTCCAATGCCTGGCGCGCCGAGGGTTCGCGTATGTTCATCGAGCCGAAAAAAGCGGTCAGTGTCGATGAGCTGCTGCACGGCGTGATCGTGCAATCCGGCAACGACGCCGCGATCGCGCTCGCCGAAACCATCGCCGGATCCGAACAGGCCTTTGTCGAGCGCATGAACAAGGAAGCGGCGCGACTCGCCATGAAAAACACGCGCTTCGCGACCGCGACCGGACTGCCCGCGCCGCAGCAGGTGTCCACCGCGAGCGACCTCGCGCTGCTCGCCTCGGCGATCATCCGCGACTTTCCCGAGTACTACCCGCTCTACTCGATCAAGGAATACCGCTACAACAACATCACGCAGCCGAACCGCAACCGCCTGCTGTGGAGCGATCCGTACGTCGACGGGATGAAGACCGGCAACACCGACGCCGCCGGCTATTGCCTGGTCGCCTCGGCCAAGCGCGGGCCACGGCGCCTGCTGTCGGTGATGCTGGGTGCGGGTTCCGACGCCGCGCGCGCGAGCGAGTCGCAGAAGCTGCTCAACTACGGCTTTCAGTTCTACGACACGGTGCAGATGTACCAGAACGGCCAGACGGTGAACACGCTGCGTGTGTGGAAAGGCGCGAGCGAGAACGTCGCGGCCGGCTTCGTCGCCGATCAGTACCTGACGCTTCCCAAGGGCCAGGCGCAGAAGCTGAAGCTCTCCATGGAAGCGGTCGAGCCGCTGATCGCACCGGTGGCACTCGGCCAGCGCGTGGGCACGGTCCGCGTCACGCTCGACGGCAAGGTCGTGGGGGAATACCCGCTGCAGGCGCTCGGCGAGGTGCCGCAGGCCAGCTTCTGGGTGCGGTCGTGGGATACCGCCCGGCTGTGGTTCAAATGACGATGCATTGCACACCAAGCGAGGCCGCATGACGGTCTACCTGAACGGCGAATTCCTTCCCATCGAGCAGGCCAAGGTTTCGGTGCTCGATCGCGGCTTCATCTACGGCGACGGCGTCTACGAGCTCGTTCCCGTCTACCACCGCCAGCCGTATCGCATGCGCGAGCACCTCGCGCGGCTTAATCGCAGCTGCGCCGGTATCGGGCTCGCAAATCCGCACGATGCCGCCGCGTGGGAATCGATCATCCGCGACCTGATTGCACGCATGCCCTTCGACGACCAAGCCGTGTACTTCCAGGTGACCCGAGGCGTGGCCCGCCGCGACCACGCCTTTCCGGCGGGGGTCGCGCCCACGGTGTTCATGATGAGCAACCCCCTGGCGCTGCCCAGCGCCGAGCAGGTCGAGCGCGGCGTGGCGGTGATCACGGGACCCGACGAGCGCTGGCTGCATTGCGATCTGAAGACCACATCGCTGCTGGGCAACGTGCTCGCGCGCCAGGCTGCGGTCGACGCCGGCGCGGTCGAGTCGGTCCTGTTTCGCGACGGCTACCTGACCGAGGCGTCTGCGTCCAATGTGCTCATCGTCAAGGGCGGGCTCATCGTCGCGCCGCCCAAGGACAACCTCATTCTGCCCGGCATCACCTACGACGCGACCTTCGATCTCGCCCGCAAGGGCGGGCTGGAGGTCGCCATCCGGCCGGTGTCGCGCGAAGAAGCGCTTGGCGCCGACGAAATGTGGCTGTCGTCGTCGTCGAAGGAAGTGCTCGCGGTGACCAAGGTCGACGGCCGGCCCTTCGCCGGCGGAATGCCGGGGCCGGTCTTTCGTCGGGTGTACGCGCTGTTCCAGGCTAGCAAGCCCACGCGCTCCTAGCGGCGGACAGCGTTCGACTCTGCGGGCCCGGCCGCGGTCAGCGAATACTTGCTGTCGCGCCAGACGGCGGCGGGAGTGCGTGGTGCGAAAGGCATCTTCCGGGTGGCGGGGTGTCAAAACTGCGCGGTCGCGCTAGACTAGCGCCATCCTGGCCTGCGAGATCGGCGAGGGCGATCGCAGCCTGGGGATCGACCATTCGCAGCGCGCGCTCCGAACATGAACGACTCGCTCTCGAAGATTGTTGCCAGCCGCTACGGCGGGCGAAACATTCCGGTGGCGCTGGTGCTGCCCGACGGTGGACGCGTCGCGCTGTCGCAGCCGACCGAGGTCGACATCTACGCGCGCACCTGGAATGGGTTGCGCGCGCTCGCTGCGCCCGAGCTCGGCAGGCTCGCCCGGGCGTACGTACGCGGTGACCTCGACTTCTCCGGCGGATCGCGTCGCATCCTCGGCATCGCCGAGGCGCTGGTCGGCAGCGTCAGCCATGGCCGCGAGCGCGCACGCGCAAGGATGCTGCAGTGGTGGCACCAGCATCGCGGCAACCGCGCCAACATCGAGCATCACTACGATGTCTCCAACGCGTTCTACAAGCTGTGGCTCGACGAGCGCATGGTGTACTCGTGCGCGTACTTTCGCGCCGCCACCGACACACTCGACCAGGCGCAGACGCAGAAGCTGGACCACATCTGCCGCAAGCTCATGCTCGCGCCGGGCGAGGAATTTCTCGACATCGGCTGCGGCTGGGGCGGGCTGATTTTTCGTGCCGCCGAGGAGTACGGGGTCAGGGCCACCGGCATCACGCTTTCGCGCAATCAGTACGAGCACGTTCGCGAGCGGATCGCGGCGCGGGGGCTTGGCGGGCGCGTCGACGTGCAGCTGCTCGACTATCTCGACCTTCCGCACTCGAAGCTCTACGACAAGATCGCCAGCATCGGCATGTTCGAGCACGTCGGGATTCGCAACTATCCGCGCTATTTCGGGAAGATCCACGCGATCCTGAAGCCGGGCGGGCTGGTCATGAACCACGGCATCACGCAGAACCAGGTCGGGGTCGCGGCGCTGGGGAGCGGCATCAGTGACTTCGTCGAGGAGTTCGTTTTCCCGGGGGGCCAGCTCGCGCACGTGTCGCGAGTGATCGAGGGTCTGTCCGCGCAGGGGCTCGAGCTGCTCGACGCCGAGCCGCTGCGCGAGCACTACGGGCGGACGCTTTGGCACTGGGTCGACCGCCTCGAGCGCAACGCCGATGCGGCGCGCAGGGAGTCGGGCGAGGAACGATTCCGAACATGGCGGATCTATCTGGCAGGATCGGCGCACGCCTTCGACCGCGGCTGGCTGTCGATTTTCCAGCTCCTCGCGGGCAAGCCGTTTGCGGACGGAAGGATGCCGCACCCTGCGACGCGCGACTACATGTACGCGCCCCCACGCTCGGGTTGAACGACCATCGCGCGACCCCATATGCGAGCGATGGAGACGCAATCGATGGAGACCCAACACGTGACCGAGACCTTGCTCGAGTTCCCCTGCGCGTTCCCGCTCAAGATCATGGGCCGCACGCAGGACGGATTCGCGCAGGCGGTGCTCGACGTCGTCCTGCGCCACGTTCCCGACTTCGACAGCGCGTCGATGGAAATGCGCGCCTCGCGTCAGGGAAATTACCTGTCGCTCACCTGCACCATCAACGCGACCTCGCGTGAGCAGCTCGACGCGCTCTATCGAGAGCTGTCGGCGCATCCCCAAGTCGTCATGGTGCTCTGATGCCTATGCGGCGCGAGCCGGCGTGACGGCGCGCGTCCGGCAGCTCGGTCCGACCGCCTACGGAGCAACCTGGCGTGCGATGCAGGCGTTCACCGCCGCGCGCACGCCGTCGACGCCCGATGAGCTCTGGCTCACCGAGCATCCGCCGATCTACACGCTGGGGCTCGCTGGCCGTCGCGAGCACCTGCTTCGGGACAACGGCATCGCGGTGCAGAAAGTCGATCGCGGCGGACAGGTGACCTACCACGGACCCGGGCAGCTGGTCGTGTACACGATGCTCGACCTCGGACGCGCGCAGCTGGGCATTCGCGACACGGTGCGCCGCCTCGAGCGCGCCGTGATACGATGGCTTTCCGAGCATGACATCGCAGCGCATGTTCGGCCGGGTGCACCCGGCGTTTACGTGACCCGGCGCACCGCCGATGCCAAGATCGCGGCGCTCGGTCTGAAGGTCAGCCGCGGCTGCACGTATCACGGCCTCTCGCTCAACGTCGATATGGACCTCGCGCCTTTTTCAGACATCGATCCCTGCGGCTTTCGCGGGCTCGAGGTCACCCAGCTAGTCGATCTCGGCGTCGCCTGCACGGTGGCCGAGGCGGGCGCGGGTCTGGCTTCGCAGATCATCGAGTGCTTCGAACACAAGGTCGGCGAGCCCGGCACGATGGCGATCGGCGCATGAGCCACGAGAGCAGGAGCGCCCCCCAGCCACCGAACGTCGCAGCGCCGGGCAACGCTGCCGGCGTCAAGCACAAGGGCGTGGACAAGACCTCGCGCATCCCCATCAAGGTTGTCGCGGCCGAGCGGCTCAAGAAGCCCGACTGGATTCGCGTGCGGGCGCCGTCGTCGCCGCGCTTCTACGAGATCAAGAAAATCCTTCGCGAGCACAACCTGCACACCGTGTGCGAGGAAGCGTCGTGCCCCAACATCGGCGAGTGCTTCGGAAAGGGCACCGCGACGTTCATGATCATGGGCGACATCTGCACGCGCCGCTGCCCGTTCTGCGACGTCGGGCATGGACGCCCGTTGCCGCTCGATCCGGCGGAGCCGGAAAATCTCGCGCGCACCATCGCCGCGCTGGGACTGAAATACGTCGTGGTCACCAGCGTCGATCGCGATGACCTGCGCGACGGCGGCGCGCAGCATTTCGTCGATTGCATCCGCGCGGTGCGCACGCATTCGCCGTCGACGCAGATCGAGGTGCTGGTGCCCGACTTTCGCGGGCGCCTGGAGCGCGCGCTCGATGTTCTCGAGGCGGCGCCGCCGGACGTCATGAATCACAATCTCGAGACCGTGCCCCGCCTGTACAAGCAGGCGCGACCCGGATCGGATTACGCGAACTCGCTCGCGCTGCTGTCGTCGTTCAAGGCGCGTTTTTCCGACGTGCCGACCAAATCGGGGCTGATGGTCGGGCTCGGCGAGACCGACGAGGAGATCCTGCAGGTGATGCGCGACATGCGCGAGCACCGAATCGACATGCTGACCATCGGCCAGTACCTGCAGCCGACCGCCGGACACCTTCCGGTGCTTCGCTACGTCCACCCCGACACCTTCGCGATGTTCGAGCGCGAAGCCTACGCGCTCGGATTCCGCCACGCCGCCGTCGGCGCCTTGGTGCGGTCGTCGTATCACGCCGATACGCAGGCACACGGCGTGCTCGAAGCCTCGGCCTAGCCCGAATGGAGCAATCGCCATGCGCAATCGCAGCGTGCGCGCCTTTGTCGTCGCCGTCCTGACCGCGTTCTGCGTCACCAGCGCGCGTGCCGACGTCACCGAAGTCCGCATTTCGCGCGGCTTCGGCGTCCTCTACCTCCCGCTGATGGTGATGGAAAGCGAGAAGCTGCTCGAGAAGCAGGCGCGCAGCGCTGGTCTGGGCGACGTCAAGGCGACCTATCTCGTGCTCGACGGCGGCAACGTGATCAACGACGCGATGCTCTCGGGCGCGCTCGACATCGCATCGATCGGTGTCGCTGGCTTCCTCACGCTGTGGGTGAAAGCCAGGGACAATCCGGCGATCGAGATCCGCGGCCTGTCGGGGATGAGCTCGTCGTCGCTGTACCTGATGACGCGCAACCCCGACGTCAAATCGCTCAAGGATTTCACCGACAAGGACCGCATCGCGGTGCCCGGCATCAAGACCTCGCTGCCCGCGGTCATCCTGCACATGGCGGTCGCCAAGGAATTCGGCGATGCCAACTATGCGAAGCTCGATCCGATCACGGTAGGGCTGCCGCACCCTGACGCGCTGACGGTGCTGCTCTCGGGCAAAGGCGAGATCAACAGCCACATGGCATCGCCGCCATTCTCGTACATCGAGGACTCGACGCCCGGTCTGCACCGTGTGTTCAACTCCGTCGACGTGCTCGGCAACATCACGCTCGACATGACCTACACGACGCGCCGCTTCTTCGAGGCGAATCCGAAGCTTTGTGCCGCATTCGTCGCCGCGATGAACGAAGCCAACGTGCTGATCGCGAAAGAGCCGAAAAAAGCCGCTGCCATCTACCTCGCGGTGTCGAAACAGAAAGGGTCTGCTGAAGAGATCCTAAAGATCCTCGGCGATCCCAATTCGACTTTCTCGACGGTGCCGAATGGCACGATGAAGTACGCCGAATTCATGTCGCGAGTGGGAACCATCAAGGCGAAGCCCGCTTCGTGGAAGGACTTGTTCTTCCCGCTGATTTACTCGGCATCCGGCAGCTGACGCGCGCCGCGGATCACCGCATTGGCGGCGGTGGCGCGCCTTTCGGCCACAGCAGCCACAATCGCCCCTCCTGCTTCATGCGGCCGGCTTCGCGTGCCGCGTCGTCGCCAAAGCCCCAGAACCAATCGGCTCGTACCGGTCCGCGGATCGCGCCGCCCGTATCCTGCGCGAGCATCAGACGCGCCAGCGGGCGACTCGACAGCGGCCACGTGGTCGCCACGAACACGGGCGCGCCGAGCGGAATGAAGCGCGGATCGACCGCGATCGATCGTCCCGGCGACAGCGGCACACCGAGCGCACCGCGCGGGCCGTCGATCGGCGCATCCGGATCGGCCGGCGCTTCGCGAAAAAAAACGTAGCTGGGATTTTCATCAAGCAGCGCTGGCAGTGCCTCGGGGTGATCGCTCGCCCACTGCTTGATGCCCTGCATCGAGGCCTGATCGAGCGAGAGCTCGCCGCGCTCGACCAGAACGCGGCCGATCGACCGGTACGGCTGTCCATTCTGGTCCGCGTAGCCCAGGCGCACGACGCTCGCGTCGGGCAGCGCAATCCGGCCCGACCCCTGGATTTGCAGGAAAAACGCCTCGACGGGGTCGTCGACGTAGACGAGCTCCTTGCCAGATACCGGTGCGCGACCTGACTCGATGTCCGCGCGCGTCCAGTAGGGAACCACGCGCCGGCCTTCGACCCGCGCCCGCACGCGCTTGTCCTCGAGCTCGGGATAGAGCCCGGAGAGCTCAACCGTGAGCAGGTCGTCGGGTGGCGCATACAGCGGATAGCGATAGCGTGCGTCTGCGACACGGCTGCCGCGCAGCAGCGGTTCGTAGTAGCCCGTGATCAACCCGTCGGTCTGGACGCGTGTTCCTTCGCGGGACTCGATCTGGTATGGGCTAAACTGCGTCTCGAAGAAAGCGCGCACCGCGACGGTACGGCTGGCGTCCACCGCCGAGGCGGCTGCGCAGACGCCGCGCCACGCGTCGCGGGACGCGGGGCGCGCGAGCAGTGCCTTGCAGCTGGCACCGAATGCCAGCCAGGCTTCGGCGAGATTGTCGTCGCGCCAGCCGGGAACGTCGGCGAAGGCAACTTCGCGGAAGGTGGCCACGGCGGGTTCCGCGGCAACGGGAGGACGCACCGGGGGTGGCGCAGTGGCGCAGGCTCCAAGCAGCACAACGACGGCGGCAGCAAAGAGCCGAGGGGGCACCGAAGCGATGGAATGGATTCTGCTGGAAGCCGGACTCGCGCTGGGTCTCGCTGTGTTCATCGTCTGGTTCACTGCCGGCGGCAAGCGCAAGCCCCCACCTTCGAAGACGCCACCGGCCAAGGACAAGGAGTGAGCCTAGTGCAGCACGCGCGGCACGGACAGCGTGAACAGCGGGATCTCCGCCTCGAAGGCATGGCCGTCCTCGGCGAGCATCTGATAGGTCCCGCGCATCGTGCCCACCGCAGTCTCCAAATGCGTGCCGCTGGAATACTCGAAGCTCTCGCCGGGCTGGAGCAACGGCTGCTGGCCGATCACGCCGAGCCCTTTGACCTCGAGCACCTTGGCGTTGGCATCGGTGATCAGCCAATGCCGACTGATGAGTTGCGCGGCGATCTGGCCGACGTTGCTCACGGTGATCGTGTACGCGAAGACGTACTGGTTTTTCGACGGATCGGATTGGCCGTCGACGTACGTTGCCTTCGCGGACACGCTGATCGCGTATTTGCTGCTCTCGGACAAGGTGCACGCCCCGGCGGTAACCTGCAACGGCGCTCGTCGCGCGCGAGCTGTTCGATCGCGCCGACGCCGCTGTCGATGCTAGGATTATAGCGCGATGCGAATTTGCCAGATTGCGCCGTCGATCCTCTCCGCGGATTTCGCTCGCCTCGGCGACGAAGTGCGCGCGGTAATCGCCGCCGGCGCCGACATGATTCACTTCGACGTGATGGACAATCATTACGTGCCGAATCTCACCATCGGTCCGCTGGTATGTGAGGCGCTCAAGCCGATTGCGACGGTTCCGATCGACGTGCATCTGATGATCAAGCCGGTCGACCGCATCGTTCCGGACTTCGCGCGCGCGGGCGCGTCGATCATCAGCTTCCACCCCGAAGCGTCGGAGCACGTCGACCGCACGATCGCGCTCATCCATGAATGTGGCTGTCGCGCTGGGCTGGTGCTGAATCCGGCGACGTCGCCGTCATGGCTCGATTACGTGATCGATCGCCTCGATCTGGTGCTCGTCATGTCGGTCAATCCGGGCTTCGGCGGCCAGGCCTTCATTCCGGACGCGCTGCGCAAGCTCGCCGATGTGCGTGCGCGCATCGATCGCGCGAGCGAGCGCGGCGGGCGCGAGATCCGCCTCGAAGTCGACGGCGGCATCAAGGTTGACAACATCCGCGCGGCGGCGAAGGCGGGCGCCGACACCTTCGTCGCCGGATCGGCGATATTCGGAAGCGCCGACTACGCCGCCACCGTCGCCGCGATGCGCGCCGCGGTCGCCTCCGCTGCGTAGCGGAGGGGTCTTGCGCCAGCCCCCGACGCCGATGGTATAGTTCGCAGGCCGGCGCCCTCCAACGACGGCACGATCCAAACTGCCGATGAGCTTCGACGCTTTCAACCGCAACAGCCGCGCATGGCGGCAAGGTAACGACTGGCGCTGGCGTACGAACGCCTAGAGTCGTCGTTCCCGCGCGTCGCCTGCACACGACGCGGCCCGCAGCCAGCACTGCGCCGTTGAAAGATCGTTGGAGCATCATGACCGAAGCCGAATTTGGCGCGCTCGCCGCGCAAGGATTCAACCGCATTCCGCTGGTGCTCGAGTCGTTCGCCGACTTGGACACGCCGCTGTCGCTTTACCTCAAGCTCGCCAACCAGCGCTTTACGTTCCTGCTGGAGTCGGTGGTGGGGGGCGAGCGCTTCGGGCGCTATTCGTTCATCGGGCTGCCCGCGAAAATCCGCATCCGGGCGCGCGATCGCGACATCGAGGTCGAGGACCGCGGCGGCATCGTCGAGCGTCATCACGGCGACCCGCTGGCCTTCATTGGAGAATTCCTGCAACGCTATCGCGCGGCGCCGCGCCCGGGACTGCCGCGATTCTGCGGCGGACTCGCCGGCTGCTTCGGCTATGACACCGTCCGCCACATCGAGCGCAAGCTCGCCGACACCTCGCCCCCCGCGTCTGCGGAGCTCTCCGACATTCCCGATATCCTGCTCCTTTTGACCGAGGAGCTCGCCGTCGTCGACAACCTGTCGGGCAAGATCTCGCTGATCGTCTATGCCGACCCGTCGCAACCGGACGCGTATGCGCGCGGGCAGGAGCGTCTGCACGAGCTGCGCCGCATGTCGCGTGCCGCGGTCAAGGTGCCCTATCAGACCGCGGGCACGCTGACGCAGGCGCAAAGCGAGTTCGGCGCCGAGGGCTACATGGCGGCGGTGTCGCGTTCGCGCGAGTACATCGCCGCGGGTGACATCATGCAGGTGGTGATCGCGCAGCGCATGCGGCGGCCTTTCGCGGCGCACCCGATCCAGCTCTATCGGGCGCTGCGCTCGGTCAATCCGTCGCCGTACATGTTCTATTACGACTTCGGTGATTTCCACGTTGTCGGCGCGTCGCCCGAGATCCTGGTGCGCAAGGAAGGCGATGCGATCACCCTGCGGCCGATCGCGGGAACGCGGCCGCGCGGCGCCACGCGCGAGAGCGACGAGGCGCTCGCGGCCGAGCTGCTCGCCGATCCCAAGGAGATCGCCGAGCACGTCATGCTGCTCGACCTCGGACGAAACGACGTCGGCCGCGTCGCCCAGACCGGCAGCGTGAAGGTGAGCGAGCGCATGGTCATCGAGCGCTACTCGCACGTGATGCACATCGTTTCCAACGTGGAAGGCAAGCTCAAGCCTGGCCTGACCAGCATCGACGTGCTGCGCGCGGCGTTTCCCGCGGGCACGGTGAGTGGCGCGCCCAAGGTGCGCGCGATGGAGATCATCGACGAGCTCGAGCCGACGCGCCGCGGGATCTACTCCGGCGCGGTGGGCTACATCAGTTTCCAGGACGACATGGACACCGCGATCGCGCTGCGCACCGCGGTGGTCAAGGACGGGATGCTCTATATGCAGGCGGGCGGCGGCATCGTTCACGATTCGTCGCCCGAAGGCGAATGGCAGGAGACGCTCAATAAGCTGCGCGCGCTGCAGCGCGCCGCCGACATGGTCCAGCTCGGGCTGGACGCGGAGGCCTGAATCATGTTGCTGATGATCGACAACTACGACAGCTTCACCTACAACCTCGTGCAGTATCTGGGCGAGCTCGGCGAGGACGTCAACGTTTACCGCAACGACGCGATTACGCTCGAGCAGATCGCCGCCTGGCGCCCGCAACGCATCGTCATCTCGCCCGGACCGTGCACGCCGTCACAGGCGGGGATCTCGGTGCCGCTGATCCGCAGATTCGCGGGCGAGATTCCGATTCTCGGCGTCTGCCTCGGCCACCAGGCCATCGGCGAGGCCTTCGGCGGACGCGTGGTGCGCGCTCAGCGCGTGATGCACGGCAAGCTCTCGCACGTCTCGCACGCGGGCGCAGGCGTGTTCGCCGGACTGCCAACCCCGCTGTCGGCGACGCGATATCATTCGCTCGCCATCGAGCGCGCATCGCTTCCGCCGAGCCTGGAGATCACTGCCGAAAGCGAGGATGGTGAGATCATGGGCGTGCGCCATCGCGACCTCGCGGTCGAGGGCGTGCAATTCCATCCGGAAGCGATCCTGACCGAGCAGGGTCACGCGCTGCTACGCAATTTCATCACACAGCACTAGCAAAATCCCAGGGAGCCGTCATGTCGATCAACATGCAGGAGGCGCTGCAGCGCACGATCGAGCACCGCGAGATCTTCCACGACGAAATGCTCGCGCTGATGCGCAAGATCATGAGCGGTGAGGCGACGCCGGTGATGATCGCGGCGTTCACCGTTGGACTGCGCGTGAAAAAGGAAACCGTCGGCGAGATCGCCGCGGCTGCGCAGGTGATGCGCGAGTTCGCGACCAAGGTCGACGTGCCCGATCGCGAAGCGCTGGTCGACATCGTCGGCACCGGCGGCGACGCCTCGCACACCTTCAACATTTCGACCGCGTCGATGTTCGTCGCCGCCGCGGCGGGCGCGCGCGTGGCCAAGCATGGCGGGCGCTCGGTGTCGTCGAAGTCGGGCAGCGCCGACGTGCTCGAGGCGCTCGGCGCGAACATCATGCTTTCGCCCGCCCAGGTCGCCACCTGCATCGCCGAAACCGGCATCGGCTTCATGTTCGCCCCGAGCCATCACAGCGCGATGAAACACGCGGCGCCGGTGCGCAAGGAGCTCGGCATCCGCACCATCTTCAACATCCTGGGACCGCTCACCAATCCCGCCGGCGCGTCCAATCAGCTGCTCGGCGTGTTCCATCCAGACCTGGTCGGCATCCAGGTGCGCGTGCTGCAGCGCCTGGGCAGCAGGCACGTAATGGTCGTCTACGGCAAGGACGGGATGGACGAGGTGTCGCTCGGCGCCGCGACCATGGTGGGCGAGCTCAAGGACGGCGCCGTGCGTGAGTACGAAATCCATCCCGAGGACTTCGGCCTGCGCATGATCTCCAATCGCGGCCTTCGCGTCGCCGACGCGGTCGAGTCGAAAGCGATGATTCTCGAGGCGCTGGGCAACGTCGAGGGGACACCGCGTGAGATCGTCGTGCTCAACGCCGGTGTGGCGCTTTACACTGCGAATGCCGTGGCATCGATCGTCGAGGGCATCGAACGCGCGCGCGCGGCAATCGCATCCGGCGCCGCCAAGCGCAAGCTGGAGCAGTTCGTGGCGGTGACGCAGAAGCTCGCGCAACCCGCGAAGGGCTGAGCGACATGGCCGAACGCGACATCCTGCAGCGCATCCTCGCCACCAAGGCGACCGAGATCGCGGCGATGAAGCAGGCGATTCCGCAGGTCCGCATGGCAGAGCTTGCCGCGACGGCGCTTCCTGTCCGCGACTTCACCGGCGCGCTGCACGCCAAGATCGCCGCCGGCTGCGCTGCGGTCATTGCGGAGATCAAGAAGGCCAGTCCCAGTCGCGGGGTGTTGAGACCGATCTTCGATCCGCCGGCGATCGCGCAACGCTACGAAGCGGGCGGCGCGGCGTGCCTTTCGGTGCTGACCGATCAGTCCTATTTCCAGGGCGCGCCCGAGCACCTGCGCGCGGCACGCGCGGCGTGCACATTGCCGGTCCTGCGCAAGGACTTCATTGTCGACGACTATCAGGTCGCCGAAGCGCGCGCGATGGGCGCCGACTGCATCCTGCTCATCGTCGCCGCGCTGGACGACGCGCGTCTGGCATCGCTGGAGTCGGCTGCGCGCGAGCTGGGGATGGCGGTGCTGCTCGAGGTCCACGACGCCGTCGAGCTCGACCGGGCGTTGAAATTGCGCTCGCCGCTGGTCGGCATCAACAACCGCAACCTGCGAACCTTCGACGTGTCTCTCGCGACCACGCTCGATCTCCTGCCGCGTGTTCCCGGCGACAAGCTGGTGGTCACCGAGAGCGGCATCCTCACCGGCGCCGACGTGCGCCATATGCGCACGCACGGAGTGAAGGCGTTCCTGGTCGGCGAAGCGTTCATGCGCGCCGCCGATCCGGGCGCGGCGCTGGCCGCGCTGTTCGCCGACCGGTCGGGGTAGACGCACGTGCTTTTGCTATGATGGCGACCGGCGCCGCACGCGCGACGAGGCGCGTGCGCACATGGGGGCATTCGTGTCGGCGATCGCCGTCGAGAACGTAGCGAAATACTGGACGACCGCCGCCGGACGCGTGCGCGCGGTCGACGGCATTTCCTTTGCGCTGGAACCGGGAACGCTCAACGTGCTGCTCGGTCCGTCGGGCTGCGGGAAGTCGACGACGCTGCGCCTGATCGCCGGCCTCGACCATGCCGATGCCGGACGCGTTTTGATTGGCGGCGCCGATGTCACGCACCTGTCGCCTGCGCAGCGCAACATCGCCATGGTGTTCCAGTCCTACGCGTTGTTTCCGCATTTGTCGGTCGCCGAGAACATCGTGTTCGGCTTGCGCGTGCGCAAAGTCGATGATGCCGAACGTGAGCGCCGCCTGCAGCGCGTGGCCGAGATGCTGGGCCTTGGCGCGCTGCTCGATCGCAAGCCCGGGCAGCTTTCGGGCGGCCAGCAGCAGCGCGTCGCGCTGGGGCGCGCGATCATCGCCGAGGCGCCGGTATGCCTCATGGACGAGCCGCTTTCCAACCTCGACGCACAACTGCGCCAGGAGATGCGCCAGGAAATTCGCAGTCTTCAACGGACCCTCGGAGTCACGATGGTCTACGTCACGCACGATCAGGTCGAGGCGATGTCTATGGCTGATCGCGTGATCCTGCTCTCGGCCGGGCGTATCGAGCAGAACGGAAGCCCGGCGGACCTGTACGAAAATCCCGCCAACACCTTCGTTGCGCGCTTCATCGGAACGCCGCCGATGAATCTGTTGCGGCTGGAGCACGGCGATCGTGGCGCCGTCATCGCAGGAACGAGCGGGCCCGCGCTCGCGCGGGCGGAGCTCGCCGAATCGATCGTAGGCATTCGTCCCGAACACGTCGTTCTGGGCCGCGGCGAGGGTTACACTGCCCAAGTCGTCGGCGTCGAGTACCTCGGTGCGGACTCGCTGCTCGGCTGCCGCATCGGCACACAGACCCTGGTGGCGCGCATCGGCGGCCGCCTCGCGCTCGATCGGGGTGACGTGGTCACGCTGACCTGGGCAGGCGGCGCGATGCATTTTTTCGAAAGCGCCAGCGGCGTACGAAGGGACGTCGAGTCCAGCCGCGAATCGTCGACCGCTTTTGCCTGAAGATCACCACGCTTGACTAACCGGAGGACGAACATCATGGTGCGTGCCCTTGGACGGTTGCTGGGCTGGTTCGGCGCCGCCGCGCTGGCAGCTGCGTCGACGCTGGCGCTCGCTCAGAACGTCGAGATCTCGTTCTATTACCCGGTCGCCGTCGGCGGGCCGATCACCAAGATCATCGACGGGTTCGCGAGCGATTTCGAGAAGGAGAATCCCGGCATCAAGGTGAAGGCGATCTATTCCGGCAGCTATCAGGAGTCGATCACCAAGGCGTTGACGGCCGTAAAGAGCAACGACGCGCCGACCATGTCGGTGCTGCTCTCCACCGACATGTTCACGCTGATCGACGAGGACGCGATCGTTCCCTTCGATCCGCTCGTCAAGACGCCCGAGGACCAGGCGTGGCTCAAGGGCTTCTATCCGGCGTTCATGGAAAACAGCCAGACCGGAGGCAAGACCTGGGGCATTCCCTTCCAGCGCTCGACCATCGTGCTCTATTACAACAAGGAACTGTTCAAGGAGGCAGGACTCGATCCGAACAAGCCGCCATCGACGTGGAAAGAGATGGCCGAGTACGGCCAGAAGCTTACTAAGCGCGACGCCTCGGGCAAGGTCGTTCAATGGGGTGTGCAGATCCCCTCGTCGGGATTTCCCTACTGGCTGTTCCAGGGGCTCTCGACCGAGAACGGTGCGATCCTGATGAACTCGGCAGGGACCGAAACCTATTACGACAAGCCAGGTGTCGTCGAGGCGCTGCAGTATTGGGTCGACCTCACCACCAAGTACAAGGCGCAGCCCGAGGGCATCATCGAATGGGGTACCACGCCCAAGGACTTTTTCGAACGCAAGGTCGCCATGATGTGGACGACGACGGGCAATCTCACCAACGTCAAGAACAACGCCAAGTTCGATTTCGGGGTAGCGATGCTTCCCTCCGAGAAGCGCCGCGGCAGCCCGACGGGCGGCGGCAATTTCTACATTTTCAAGCAGGCCAAGCCTGAAGCGCAGGCCGCGGCGTTCAAGTTCATCAAATGGATCACGGCGCCGTCGCGCGCCGCGCAATGGGGAATCGACACCGGGTATGTCGCGGTGCGTCCCGACGCCTGGGAGACGCCGGTGATGAAAAAATATGTCGCCGACTTTCCTCCGGCAGCCGTCGCCCGCGATCAGCTGCAGTACGCCGTGGCCGAGCTTTCGACTCACGACAATCAGCGCGTCACCAAGGCGCTCAACGACGGGCTGCAGGCGGCGCTGACCGGGACCAAGTCGCCCGGGCAGGCGATGGCCGACGCGCAACGCGAGGCGGACCGCCTGCTGCGACCATATCGCAAATAATTCCTGAGCACGTAGCGCGCTCCCGGCGCGGGAGCGCGCGCGATCTACAGCACATCGCGACCCATTCATGACACGCAGCACGCAGTGGCTCTACGGTTGGATGCTGCTGCTGCCTGCGGCGGCGCTGCTTGCGCTGTTCACGCACTATCCTGCGTTCGCCACGCTCTGGCACAGCTTCGAATCCACGCCCAAGGGCGGGCGTGCGGCCGTGTTCGTCGGCGCCGACAATTATCGGCAGCTCGCCGACGACCCCATTTTCTGGCAATCGCTGTCGAATAACCTGTGGTACGCCGCTGGCACGATTCCGCTGGCGATCGCGATCGCGCTCCTGATGGCGACGTGGATCAACGGTCACATCGTCGGCCGTCCGTTCCTGCGGCTCGCCTATTTCACCCCGACCGTGCTTCCGATGATCGCGGTCGCCAACATCTGGCTGTTCTTCTACACGCCGCAATACGGTCTGCTCGAGCAGTTCAGCGGCGCGCTGGGGCTGCCTGCGCACAACTGGCTCGGCAGCAAGAACACCGCGCTCGCCTGCCTGATGGTGGTGACGGTGTGGAAGGAAGCCGGGTTTTTCATGATCTTCTACCTGGCGGCGCTGCAGCAGATGTCGCCGCATCTGGCCGAGGCGGCGGCGATCGAGGGCGCGTCGCGCTGGTATTACTTTCGCCGCGTGACACTCCCGCTGCTCATGCCGACGACGCTGTTCGTGCTGGTCAACGCGGTGATCAACGCCTTCCGCCTGGTCGACCACGTGGTGGTGATGACGCGCGGCGGCCCCGACAACGCGACCGAGCTGCTGCTCTACTACATCTACGAGATCGGCTTCCGTTTCTGGGACTCGGCTTACGCGGCGGCGCTCACCATGGTGCTGCTGCTGCTGCTCGGGCTCGCCGCGCTGGCGCAGTTCGCCTTCCTCGAGCGCAGGGTGCATTACCAATGAACACGGCGGGCGAGGCGAAGCCGAGCCGAGGCCCGAAGGGCGGGGCGCCGGGCGATTTGGCGAGGCCGACACGCGGACGTTTCATCTATCCAATGCGGCACAAGGAGGCCGACCAATGAGCTCCTTGGTCTATCGCACGCACGGCAGCGCGCGCGCACTGGAGACGCTCGCCGCGTGGCTCCTGGGCATCATGTGGATTCTGCCGCTGGCCTATGCGATCTGGACGGCGTTCCATTCGAGTGAATTCTCCACGCGTTTCGTGCTTTCGGCGCCGTTGACGGTGGAAAACTTCGTCAAGGCGTGGCACGCCGCGCCCTTCGCACGCTACTTTTTGAATACCACGCTACTTTGCGCGATGATCCTTGCCGCGCAACTCGTCCTGTGCACGCTGGCTGCCTACGCTTTTGCGCGCTTCGAATTTCCCGGTCGTGGGCTGCTGTTCGCACTGGTGCTGGTCCAGCTCATGGTCATGCCCGACGTGCTGATCGTCGAGAACTACCGCACCATGAATGCGCTGGGGTTGCGCGACACGCTCCTCGCCATCGGCCTGCCGTATATGGCAAGCGCCTTCGGCATTTTCTTGTTGCGACAGACTTTCAAGACGGTGCCGCGAGAGCTCGATGAGGCCGCGCGCGTCGAGGGCTGCACCCCGCTCCAGGTCTTGTGGAAGGTCTACGTCCCGCTGGCGCGGCCGGTGTATCTCGCCTATGCGTTGGTCAGCGTGAGCTACCATTGGAACAATTTTCTCTGGCCGCTGATCATCACGAATTCGGTGGAGTCGCGCCCGCTGACGGTCGGACTGCAGGTGTTCTCGGCGGGCGACCAGGGCATCGACTGGTCGATCATCACCGCGGCGACGCTGCTCACGACGGCCCCGCTGCTGGTGGGGTTCATCCTGTTCCAGCGCCAATTCGTTCAATCGTTCATGCGAGCGGGGATAAGGTAATAAGCGATGAAACTGATCACATGGAACGTCCAGTGGTGTCGAGGCGTCGATGGCAAGGTCGATCCGGCGCGGATCGTCGAGCACGCGCATGCCATCGCCGATTTCGACGTGCTGTGCCTGCAGGAGGTCGCCAACAATTTCCCGCATCCGCGACTCGCCGGAAGTCGGGGCGAGAATCAGTTCGCGGAGTTCGCGCGGTTGCTGCCGGGCTTCCTGCCCGTCCCCGGCATCGCGGTGGACGTGCCTGCCGAGGCCGGATCGCGTGGCGGCGTCCGCCGGCACTTCGGCAATATGATCCTGTCGCGACTTCCCGTGGGCCAGGTGTTTCGCCACCTGCTGCCCTATCCCGTCGATGTCGGCGTCATGGGCATGCCCCGCATCGCGGTCGAGGCGGTGATCGAATCGCGTTCGCTTCCGGTGCGCGTCATCACCACGCACCTCGAGTACTACGGCACGTTGAAGCGCGGTGCACAGGTCGAGGCGCTGCGCGCGATCTACTTCGAAGGCAGCGGCCACGCCCGGCGCGGCGAAATCACCGATAGAGGCGGCGGCCCGTTTCGGACGCGCCCGCGCCCGGCGTCGACAATCATCACCGGCGATTTCAACCTCGAGCCGGACGACCCGCTGCACGCGCGAATGATCGCTCCCTTCGACGACACGACGCCGCCGTTGTGCGACGCATGGGAAGTGGCGCATCCCGGTAAGCCGCACGCGGCGACGTTCAAGATCTACGAGAAGGTGCGCCCGGAGGAGCCGGAGCTTCACTGCGACTTCATTTTCGTCTCCGCCGACCTGTCTTCGAGCGTGAGGCAGGTGCGGGTCGACCAGCAGACGCAGGCGTCGGATCATCAGCCCGTCCTGATCGAGCTCGGTTGACGCGTCGGGCGGGACGTCCGGGCGCGGGGTGGCGCCTTGGACCGCTCGCGCCCGCGGGCGTAAAATGAGCGTTCCGGACAGCTACCGCACCGCACTCGCGCAAGCGACGTCCACAATCCAGGTCCGGCACCTTCTTGACTGCCTCCCTTCCGTTCACCGGTGAGCGCTTCACGCCCGAAGTCGGCGGAGCGATCTGGTACGAGCACTGGCATCGCTACTGCGCAGCGCTCCCGCTGGCGCGCGGCCGCCGCGTGCTGGACGCTGCGTGCGGCGAAGGTTATGGCAGCTGGCTGATGTCCTCCGCGGCGGCGGAGGTGACGGGGATCGATATCGACGCGAACGCGATCGATCACGCGCGTGCGCGGTACGCAATGCAGACGAACCTGCGCTACGTGCGAGCCTCGTGTGCGGCGTTGCCGATTGCCGACGCCAGCGTCGACCTGATCGTTTCGTTCGAGACCATCGAGCATCTCGAGCAACAGGCAGCGATGCTCGCCGAATTCAGGCGCGTGCTCGCCGCCGACGGCGTGCTCGTCATCTCATCGCCGAACAAGCCCGTCTACTCCGGGGAGACCGGGGTCGACAACGCATTCCACGTTCGCGAACTCACGCGCGAAGAGCTCGCCAGCGCGCTCGATGCGCATTTTCCGCAGCAACGTTGGTACGGCCAGCGCGTGCTCGCACAGTCGGTGCTGTGGAGCGAGCAGCCCGCGGCACCTCCCAGCCTACAGATCGTCGAGCTTTCGCACGACCACGTGCATCTGCGCCACATACCGGCGCCGGCGATGTATTTCGTCGTTGTGTGTGGCGGTGCGAGCGCAGTGCTGCCGCGATTGGCCGACCTTTCGCTCTTCGACGACGGTCGGCAATCGCTGATGCGCGATTACGATCGCGCCTTGCTTGCCGAGAAGCGTTTGTTCTGGGACGAAGCGGACGCGCGCAAGATCGCCGACGCGCGTCAGGCCGAGCTCGTGGCCGCGGTCAACGCGCTGGCGAGCGCGCAGGAGCGTGCTGACGTCCTCGCCGCCGAGCTCGAGCGGATTCGCACCGATGCGGGCTCCTCGGCGCAGCTGCGCGATGCGCTTGCTTCCGCCCAACAGCAACTTGCGTTCCGCGAATCGTGGAAAGGATGGATGCGCTGGCCTGTCGGCCATGCCTGGAAGCGCTTGTCGAGGCGAACGCCTTGACCATCGACGTCATCGTTCCGGTCGTCGGCGCTGCCACGAGGGTGCGGCGCGGCCTGGAAAGCCTGCTCGCGCACGCGCAGCAGACACCCTTCGAGGTGATCGTGGTTAACGATGCTTCGCCCGACGCTGCGCTGGTCGCGTGGCTGCGCTCGCTCGCCGATCGGCGACGCATCACGCTCGTCGAGCAGTCGACGGCGCAGGGAGCGGCTGCGGCGCTCAACCGGGCGATTGCGCTGCATCGCGGCCCCGATCGCGACGTCGTGATCGTGCGCAGCGAATGCGAGGTCGCGGGCGATTGGCTCGACCGTCTTGCGCGCCACGCAATACTGGACGGCGTGGGCACGGTGATACCGTTCGCAAGCTCGGGGACTGTTGCCGGGTATCCGAGACCCGACGATTGCAACGCGATGCCCCAGGGCATGACGCTGGCAGCGCTGGACGAGCTGTTCGTTCGCGCCAACGCTGGCGTGGCGGTGACGCTTCCGCTTGCGTACGGGCCGTGCGTCTATGTCCGCCGCGAATGCCTGAACGCGATCGGCGCCTTCTCGGCGGGCCCGCACGACCCCGACGGAGGTGTCATCGTCGACTTCTCGTTGCGCGCGAGCAGCGCGGGGTTCAGGCACGTGCTCGCGGCCGACTGCTACGTCTGGCGCGACCGCGTCGAAGCCACGCCAGAGGCGATCGAGCGGGCGTGGGCCGGTCTCGACAAGCGGCATCCGCACCTTCGCGCCGCGCGCAACGAGCTCGCCCATCGCGACCCGGCGCGTCCGTCCGTCCGACGAGTCGATTTGCTGCGTCTGGCGGAGTCGCCGCGGCCCCTCATTCTGTTCATCGCGCACGCGTGGGGCGGCGGTATCCGGCGCCACATGAACGAGCTCATCGAGCTGGTGGCCAACCAATGCGACGTGCTTTTGCTCGAGCCGGCGGCCGCGAGCACCGTCAAGCTTTCCTGGCCGCGGCAGGGCGAGGGGTTTGCTGCGTATTTCGCGTTGCCTCAGGACGCTGGCGAGCTGGTGCGCCTGCTCGGCGAGCTCGGACTGGTGCGCATGCATTTTCACCACGTGCACGGTCTGCCGCGCGCGGTGCTCGATCTTCCCGCCCTCGCCTCGGTTCCGTACGACTGCACGCTGCACGACTACTACGCGATCTGTCCCCAGTACCATCTGGTCACCGAGCAGGGACGCTATTGTGGCGAGCCGGACGTAGCGGGTTGCACGCAATGCATCAGTCGCCGCCCTAGCCAATGGGGATTGGGGATTGAAGCCTGGCGCGCGCAATTCGCGGATCTGTTGCGCGGCGCGGCGCGCGTGTTCGCGCCTTCGCACGACGTGGCGCAGCGCATCGCACGCTATATCCCCGATCTCGACATCACCGTGCTGCCGCATGCCGAGACGCATCCGCCTGCCCAACCTGTGGTGCGCGTGGCGACGCTCGGCGGATTGTCGCCGGAAAAAGGCCTGCGCGTGGTGGTCGCATGCGCGGCCGATGCGCGCGCGCGTGGCCTGCCACTGGCCTTTCGCGTGCTCGGCTCGACCACCGAACCGGTGCCCCAATGGCCGGAAGCGTCGCTTTCGATTCACGGGCAGTATGGGGAGACCGAGCTCCCGGCGCTGATCAGTGCCGAGCGTCCGGATGTCATCTGGTTTCCGGTTCAGGTGCCCGAATCGTATTCGTACACGTTGTCGGCGGCGCTGGCGTCGGGGACGGCCATCGTCGCCTCGTCGCTCGGCGCACTTCCGGAGCGCCTTGCCGGGTACCCGCGCGCGACGCTGCTGCCGCCCGATGCGTCGGCACGGCAGTGGAACGACGCGCTTATCGAAGCCGGCGTCGCGGTGAGTTCGACTCGTGTGCCGGCACCGCGAGTTGCGGCATCATGACCGACGCCGAACGCTATCGCGCGCGTTACCTGGCGGACTTGCCATCGGAGCGTCCGCCGACGCGCGACGCGGGGATTCCCCTGGTCGACGCGCGCCACTGGTATCTCACCGACGGCGTCGCTCGCGCGCCGAATTTCTCGCTGCCGCAACTCTACGTGTCGGGAGTTGAATGCGGGATCATCGAAGCGCGCACCGAGCTCCGACGCCGGGTCGCGGCCTTCGACACCGACCTCGAATGGTTTCGCGCACTACGCGATCGGGTGGAGGAAGACCGCAATCAGCTCACCAACAAGCTCGCATTGCTGCAGCGCGAAAACCTCGAGCGGGCGATGCTGGTCGGCAATCTCGAGACCTTCCTGCGCGAAGCTCGCGCGCGCGTCGAGGCGCTGGAGACGAGCACCACCTGGCAGGCGACGGCGCCGCTTCGCCGCAGCGCGCATCGGGCCAAGATCGGTCTGTCGCGGTTGCGCGGGATCCTGGTCAATCTGCGGCAGTCGCCGTATTACGCGAGCCTCGCGCTGTCGGTCCTGCGCAACGAAGGCGCGGGCGCGCTGGCTCGTCGCGTCGCGCGCAGGTTGCGTCGCCCGCAGCGCTTCGCGGCGACGCCCACCGCTGCGTATCGGCAGGAGACCGAGATCACAGCGCTCGACTTCCCGCCGTCCGAGCATCCTCGGGTGTCCATCGTCATCCCGGCCTTCGGCAGGGCGCTGCTGACCTACACCTGTCTGAAGAGCGTTCAGGCGACTGCACCGGCGGGACACTACGAAGTGCTGGTGATCGACGATGCCTCGCCGGTTCCGCTAAGCGAGGAGCTTGCTGCGGTCAGCGGCGTGCATTTCGCGCGCAACCGAGAAAATCTCGGATTCATCGGCAGCTGCAACCAGGCGATGCTGCATGCCCGCGGCGACGTGCTCGTCTTTCTTAACAACGACACGATCGCCACCGCGGGTTGGATCGAAGCGCTGTTGGCGGTATTCGACAGCCGCGTCGACGCCGGGCTCGTCGGCGCGAAGCTCATCTATCCCGATGGCCGGCTGCAGGAAGCGGGAGGCATCGTGTGGCGCGACGGATCGGCGTGGAACGACGGCCGAGACGACGACGCCGACAAGCCCGAGTTCAACTACGTGCGCGAGGTCGACTACTGCTCCGGCGCATGTCTCGCCGTGCCGCGCGCGCTGTTTGTGCATCTCGGCGGATTCGATACCCGTTTCGCGCCGGCCTACTACGAGGACGTCGACCTCGCTTTTGCGGTTCGCCAGGCCGGACGCAAGGTCTACTACCAGCCGCAGGCGACGATCGTTCATTTCGAAGGCGCTACGTCCGGAACCGACGAGACCAGTGGAGTCAAGCGCCACCAGCTCATCAACCAGCGCACGTTCGCTGCCAAATGGGAGCGCACGCTCAGCGGCCGCCGCGCGAATGGTAGTGAACCCTGGCTCGAGCGCGACCGCTGGGCGAAGCGCCGCGTCCTGGTGATCGACGCATGCATGCTCACGCCGGACCAGGACGCGGGATCGCTACGCATGATGGAGATGCTGCGCCTGCTTGTGGAATTGCGCTGCAAGGTCACGTTTCTCGCCGACAACCTGGAGTACCGGCAGCCCTACGTGTCCGAACTCCAGCAGCAGGGAGTCGAGGTCCTGTTTGCGCCGTATGCGCGCTCGGTCGCGCACATTCTCGACGCGCGCGGCGCGGAGTTCGATGTGGTTCTGGTGTCGCGTCACTACGTCGCGGTGAAATACCTCGATACGTTGCGTACCTTCGCTCCGCACGCGCTCATCGTCTTCGACACAGTGGACCTGCATTTCCTGCGCGAAGAACGTCTCGCCGATCTCAATGCCAGTCGAAGCGCTCGCCACGCGGCGGCCGTCAAGCGCGACGAGGAGCTCCTCCTGATGCGTAAGGCCGACGTGACGCTGGTGGTGAGCCCCTTCGAGCAGGACCTGCTGCACCGGCTCGCGCCCGAGTCGCGCGTGCTGCTGCTGTCGACCATCCACGAGCCCAGCGTGCTCGGAGCGAGCAAGCGCTTTGCGGACCGCGAAGGGCTCGTCTTCATCGGCGGATTTCGTCATCCGCCCAACATCGATGCCGTGCTGTGGTACGCCGCCGAGGTGCTGCCGCGCATCCGCGAGCGGCTGCCCGACGTCAAGACCTACATCATCGGCAGCGACGCGCCGCCGATCATCGCATCGCTCGCTGCGGACGATTTCGTCATCACTGGCTTCGTCCCCGACGTCACTCCTTACTTCACCGGCTGTCGCGTTTCGGTGTCACCGCTGCGCTACGGCGCCGGCGTCAAGGGCAAGGTCAACCTCGCGATGAGCTACGGGCTTCCGGTAGTCGCGACCACGCCTTCGATCGAGGGCATGCGGTTGACGCCGGGCGACGACGTGCTGGTCGCCGACGAGCCCGAGGCCTTCGCCGACGCCGTCACTCGCGCGTACACCGACCAGGCCTTATGGGCGCGGTTGGCCGAAGGCGGGCGCGAGAACATCCGCAGGTATTTTTCGCCCGAGGTCGCCCGGGCGACCCTGGTCGAAGTGCTCATGCTGGAGAGCGCCGGCGGAAAATGAGGTCCCACACGCCGTGGCCGCGGGCCATGCCGCGCCGTTCGAACTTGGTGAGCGGGCGGTAATCGGGACGTGCCGCGAACGCTTCGGCGGTGTTGCCCAGCAACGGCTCAGCCGAGAGTGTCGACAGGATGTCTTGGGCGTAGTCCTCCCAGTCTGTCGCCACGTGCAGGTAGCCGCCGATCTCCAGTCGCAGCGCGAGCGCGTGCACGAATTCCCCCTTGAGCAGGCGCCGCTTGTGATGACGCTTTTTCGGCCACGGATCGGGGAAGAACACGTGTACTCCAGCGAGCGTCCCCGGGGTGATCATCGTGTTCACCACCTCGACCGCGTCGTGCCGGACGATGCGAACGTTGTCGAGGCCGAGACTGTCGATGCGCTTCAGCAGCGCGCCCACGCCCGGCGCATGCACGTCGACCGCAAGGAAATCGTGATCGCGAAGCGATGCAGCGATCGCTGCGGTGGTTTCACCCATGCCGAAGCCGATTTCGAGGATTGTCGGCCGCTGCCGCCCGAAGACCCTCGAGAAATCGAGCGGTTCGCCGCTGGTTGCGACGCCGAAACGCGGCAGCAGCGTCTCATAAGCTTCGCGCTGCGCCGGCGAGAACCGTCCCTGCCGCAGCACGAAGCTGCGGATCGGCCGGTGCGATGATACGGCGGCAGGATCATCGCCGTCGTGCGACGGAGTGCGCGCGCTCAACGCGTCGGCGGCACGCGATTCCACGCCGCGTCTGACAATTTGCGTTCGAGCGTGGTGTCCGATTGGGTGCCGGCATTGTATTCGATGCGAAGCGTTTCGGCGTCTTTCCACACCGCGGCCGCGTCCGACCATCCCTGAGGAACCTTCCACGCGAGCTCGCGCGCGATCGCGTCGCCGGAAATTTTCCAGACCACGACCTCGTTGCTGCAATCCCTGGTGCACACGTCGGCGGTGACCAGGCGCTGCCGGTCCGGCGCGAGCACCGGCTCCGCAGGGAACGTGAAGCGCCGGTTGGTGCGCCGCTGCAGCAAGGTGAAAGCGGTCGCGTCACTGGTCGTGGTGTAGATCAGCACCGAATTGATCGCATCGAGGGAATCCCACAGGCTGTACGAACGCGCATTCAGCGGGTCGTCGACGTCGGTGAACCTGGCCGTGCCCTGCGGATAGAGCGACACGAGCAGGTCCGCCCCGTCGCGCCGCGCGAGCCCCGGCAATCGCTGCAGCTGGACCGTCTCGACCAGCCGCCCGCAGTGCGCCGCACCTTCGGCGTCGGCGCAGATCTCGCGGATTTCCGCGGGCGTCGGGTGCAGCGCCAGCGCGGCCAGCGGCACGCACGACAGCGCGACGAGCACGAAGTGCCGAAGCATGGCGAGCGTCAGCCGATCAGGCCACTGGTCGGCGAGCTGGGCGTCGCAGCGTAGTAGCGCGGAGGCACGCGACCAGCACGAAACGCCTCGCGTCCTGCCTCGACGGCCTTTTTCATCGCGCTCGCCATGAGCACCGGGTCCGACGCACCTGCGATGGCGGTGTTCATGAGTACGCCAGCGCACCCGAGCTCCATCGCGATCGGCATCGGAGAAGCGGTGCCCACACCGGCATCGACGAGCACCGGCACCTTGGCCTGCTCGATGATCAGGCGCAGGTTCCACGGGTTGAGAATGCCCATCGCGGAGCCGATCAGCGACGCAAGCGGCATGATCGCGACGCAGCCGATGGCCTCGAGCTCGCGCGCGACGATCGGATCGTCGGACGTGTAGACCATGACCTCGAATCCATCCTTTACCAGCGTCTCGGCGGCGTGCAGCGTTTCGCGGACGTTGGGGAACAACGACTTCGCGTCACCCAGCACCTCGAGCTTGACCAGCGCATGTCCATCGAGCAGCTCGCGCGCGAGTTTCAGCGTGCGGATCGCCTCGTCGGCGCTGTAGCAGCCGGCGGTGTTGGGCAGCATCGTGAAACTATCCAGCGGCAAATAGTCGAGCAGCGACGGCTCACCGGGTGTCTGCCCGATATTGGTCCGGCGAATCGCTACGGTGACGATCTGCGCCCCCGACGCGTCGATCGCGGCACGCGTCTGCGCAAAGTCGCGGTACTTGCCGGTGCCCACGAGCAGGCGCGAGCGGTAAGCGCGGCCCGCGATCACCAGAGGATCGTCGAGCGCAAGCTGCGGATGGTCGGCGGGGGCGTTCATGACGAGGAGCTCATCCGCCGCCCACCGCGGCGACGACTTCGATGCGATCACCCGTCGTCAGCTCGGTGTGCGCGTGACGGCTGCGCGGCACGATCTCACCGTTGTGCTCCACCGCCACGCGCTTTCCCTCGAGCGCCAGCTCGCGAATAAGGTCAGCGATGGTGGCGGAGGCGTTCCGGCAGGTGAATTGCGAGCCATTGACCATCAGCGAAAGCATGTCGGTGTTTCGGGCCAAGAGAGCAACACGGCCGCGTATTTTATCACGCGCGCGAAGGTGGTCCGGTCGTGCGGCCGCTAGCTCGAATAGCGGCGCATAGCCACACGGAGGAAGCGAAGCTGGCGCGCGAAGCGCTGGCAGGCACCGCACACCAGCAAGTGCAGGCGCAATCGCAGGATGACGATGAGCGCTACCTCGCGGTCCTGCATTTGCGACAGTGCACGGCTCGCGTCCTTGCACGAAAACAGGATACCCACGATGGGACGCGTGGCCGGTCCACCCAGACGCGCGAAGAGTCGTTGGCGGGCGCTAGCAATGAGTCACCCCTGGCCCGGGACGGAGGTGTCCAAAGCTTGGTCGTGACGACGGGGGCGTCCTTACACGGTTCAATCGATATGCTGACGCGACGTCAGCGTGCGAGAAAGGCCTTGATCGCCGGCGTCGCCTGGTTGATCGAGAAAATCCCGTCGTAGTGGCCGCCGTCACCCTCGAGCTCGACCACCTCGACCGCATTGCCCTGGGCTTTGAGCGTCTCCGCGCTGCGCCGTGCCATCCATGGTGGAAAGAGGGGGTCGGACTTCGCGGGAAGAAAAAGGAATTTCGCCTTGATTTTTTTCACATCCGCGGCGACCGAGAACAACTGGTTGGCTTTCACCAGATACAGGAACTGGTTCGCATCGACGGTCTTGGCGCGCGCCACCCCTGCTTTGTAGAGGCCATCCTCGATGGCGTACAGATCGCCCATGGCAACCGCGGGGTCCTTGTCGGGTGCTGCCCAATTGCGTCCGAACCGCTTGCCCATCCCGGCGTTGGTCGACAGCGTCAGAGTGAGCAGCTTGATCGCTTGCGCCACGCCTTCCAGCGGCTCGTCGCGACCGTAATAGTCGCCGTTGTTCCATTTCGGATCCAGCGTGATCGGCATGCTCCACAGGTTGAGCATGCCAACGCCGTAACCGTCGATTTCGAGTCCGGGCGAGATCACCGCGATCACGCGTTCGACCATGTCGGGATACGCCGCCGACCACTCCGTCGCCTGGATGCCCCCACCCGAAGGACCGGCGACCGCGAACAGTTTCCTGATGCCCAGCGAATCGAGCAGCGACTTCTGAACGTTGACGAAATCGCGAAAGCTCACGACCGGAAACGCCATGCCGTAGGGCTTGCCGGTGTCCGGGTCGATGGTGGACGGACCCGTGGTCGTCACGTTCGGGTCCTTGATGTTGACGTTGAGGAGGGTGTCGCTGCTGATGACGAAATACTTGTCGGTGTCGATGGCCTTGCCGGAGCCGATGATCGCGTCCCAATAGCCCGGCGCGGCATCCTCGACCTTGTATTTGCCCGCGGCATGCGAGCTGCCGGTAAAAAAGTGGCAGATCAGGATAACGTTGTCCTTGGCGGCATTGAGCGTGCCGTAACTTTCGTAACCGACGCGCAGGTTCTTGATCGTCTTGCCGCTCACGGTCGTGTACGACGGCATGGCGAACACTTCTTTTTTTACCAGCCCGTCGTACGCGTGGGCGGACGCACTCAAAGCGGCGAGCACGATGCTCGCCAGCGCGAAAATCCGTGCACTCGTGCGCGATTTGATCATGGCGGGCCTCCCGGGTTGATGGTGTGGCGGGCGCGTATTTGAACACGAGGCCGGCGCCGCGGCAACGCAGCGACTGCGTGTCTGCGCATAAAAAAGGCTCGTCACGATGTGAGCGAGCCTTCGAAGAGCCGCGCTGTACGCTGACGGCTCGTCCCGGTGCGATCTGTGCGCTACTTGCCGACTTGATTGCCGATGACGCCGCCGACGACGCCGCCCGCGACTGCGCCGCCCACGTCACCCGTGATCGCGGCACCGGCCGCGGTGCCCACGCCCGCGCCGACCACCGTGTCGCGGTCGCGCGTGCTCATTCCGCCGCACGCCGAAAGGGTCGAGGTAAGCAACAACGCCGCCAGCGCGGCTCAGCGCGGCTGCGAATTTGCGTGAGCGCTCGCGCGAGTCGAGGCCAAATCGTTTCGTGTGAGTTCGTAAGTCCATCGCGGACTCCCTGCGATTGCCGCGGCTCCACTATCCGCGGGACACGGGCATTGCGAAATCGGCGGCGATCCGATTCTCGCGTAAGCCCCGACCATGGAGCGCGTCAGCGATAGCCGGCGCGCGGGGACATTCGCCCGCCTGCGCGCCGGCAAAGACTCAGTTGTTGGACGGCAGTCCGTTGGCACCGTTCGGCGAGCCCGGCAGTGGCGGACGAAGGAACGGAAAATACGGATCGAATTGACCGGCCTCGACCAGCACGCCGTCCGTATATGGCAACGTAGCGCTCGCGGGCTTGCCCGCACTCGGCGGCAGCAGGTATCCCATCATGACGCGCAAGGCGATGTCGACGACGTCGTCTCCCGGTCGGCGCCCGTTGGGAAATCCTGCCGGATCGCATCCCGCGTTGCTCAACACCAGCGCTCCATTGACGAAGCACGCCGCGGCACCGAGACTGTTTTGCGCCGCCGGCGCAGTCGGTGGAATGGCGGTGTTGAGACGGATCATTTCCGACGGCGTCACGGTCCTGGCCTGGTTCACGTTGGGCACGCCGCCCAGAAATACCGCGACCAGATCGCCGCGCGGATACACGTTGGGCGCCTGCACGCCGGCGTCGCTGTATAGCGCGGCGATCAGGACCGGCAGCGTCGGATTGGTCACATAGCCCGCGAACTGCACGTCATCCTTGGGCTCGCTGCCGTTGAACTTGTCCTTGTCGGGCAATCCGATGACGACCTCGTTGACCAGCGGCATGCCGAGGCGGGATACCTGCACGTACCCGCCCACGCCGGCTGAATCGGGCATGTTGACCTTGCGCGGCGGCAGACTCGCCGTCGCCCAGACGCCGATCACCGGATCACCGCCCGAGGTGAGACACGAGATCGGCACCTCGAAGGCGATGCTGGTCACGTTCTTGTCGGCGGTCGTATTCGCGGCGCCGCTGCGCGATCCAATAATGCGCGGGACGGGAATGTTGATCAGATCGAAGATCTCGCCGAGATTGACCCCGAAGCCCTCTTTGCGCTGGCCAACGAACACGCGCGGGAACGAGCCATCGCTCGGGAGGGCGCATCCTGGAATGTTCATGCCCCGGATGTGCTGGAGCGCGTAGCTGGCATAGTTGGGGATGGACTTGTTGCCGATGTTGTCCATCGGTTTTTCGTACAGCGTGCCCCCGGCCAGCGGAAAAACGTGCTCGCGCACCCCGGTGCGTCGCGGCCCGCGAATGACATCCACCGAGTACTGCTGGATCAGGTTGAGCGTAGCTGCGCCGCCCCCCGTCACCTGGCCGGAATTGACCAGCGGAATAGGCAGCGTCAAGCCGCCCGCGGGTACGGCGGTGCCGCGCACGGTGTTGATGAACTTGAACGAGAAGGTCAGGTCTTCGCGCCCGTCTCCGTTGTTGTCGATGTGGACTTCGTACAACGCGTCCGGATCCATGGGGAAATAATTCGGCCCGCCGTACGCGTCCTGCAGCGGAATGTAATTGGCGATGATGGTGACGTACCCGTCACGCCCTGGCTCGTAGCTTCGGAAGACGTACAGGTCGGTGTTGTCGACTGCCGGATACTGGGTGATCAGCGGTGCTTCGCGATGGCTCGCGGCCTGCGCCGAGCCGCCCGCGAGCGTCAGCGCCGCGCCGGCGGCGAGCGCCAGCGCGCAAATCGGTTTACGCATGAATTTCATGACCGTCTCCTGGTGGAAGAACTCCCAAGCCGCGCGTCTTGCGACGCGGGCTCACATCAATACGCAGGAGCGGCCGCATCGGATGCACGCAGGCGCCGAGCGCCGCGGCCGTGGCGCGCTGGGTCGCTCGGGTCGACCCGAGGATCCGGCACAAGAAGGGCGTTCGACGTCAGAACGGCTGCACGCTCAGCGTGCTGCCGAAGCTTCGTTCTCGGGAGCCGGGTTGACGCGCGTCCGCGCCGGACGGTCGCGGGTTGAGGTTGGGGTTGGCGACGCGCGAGCCGTTGTTCCCGCACGCTCGTTCGCCTGCTCGATCAGTCCCCGGCAATCGACGTCGGAGGCGCCGCCGAAATCGATCAAGGGTAGCAGTGCCAGTGGCGGCGCCACGCTTCCGAGCCCGATCGCGGCCCCGACGCGCGCCATGACCGGACCTGCCGCCGGTCCGACGACCGGCGTCTTGAAGGTGCCGCGGATCACGATGGGTCCGCGCAGCGCAAGGAGGCTGGGGCGCTTCGACGCCGCCTTGAGCATCAGATCGTAGGTTTCCTCGTGGAAGTCGACCTGGCCTTCGCCGTTGATGACCACTGCCGAGGTATCGACCGTGAGCAGCTCCGGAGACATCACCCCCGACTTGGAATGGAGCGCCGCCACCGCGCAGCGAATCGCCGCCGTCTGGTCGCCGCGGAGCATGAGCTCTGACGCGCGCGCGAGGTCAAGATTGGTCAGCACCAGTTGCAGCGTACTCGCCTCGCCGCCACGCATGATGACCGCGGCGTCGCCATCGGCGCTTCCGAGCATGGAGGCAACCGTATTGCCTTGTGCGGAAAAGCGCACGCGTCCGCCGAAGCGGCCCGCGGTGCCCTTGGGCGACGCCAGCGTCGGCCATATCCGCTTGAGCTCGATATTGCGCGCTACCGCTTCGCCTTGGAGGCGCGCGCTCTCGCGCGTCGCATCCACGCTGAGGTTGATCACGAGGTGACCGTCGGCGAGGCCGAAATCCAGCGGGTGGAAACGCAGGACGCCATCCTTAAGGCTGAGATGCGCGCTCAGATTGTCCATGGGTATCGCGCCCCATTTCACGCTGGTGCCGCGAAACGTGACCTCGGCGTCGTGCTCTCGCAGCGTCGCGAGCCCCAGCACTCTTTGCGGCAGTATCCTCGACGAGGGCGGGCGCTCACTCATCCTCGTAGTGGCGTCCGGCACGCGCTGCGTGGTGTTCTCGGGCGGAAGTCCGATGAATGCGCCAAGATCCTTGGTATCGAAGCGCGCCGACTTCAGATCGGCGGTCGTCACGCTGCGCGGGCCGCTGGTATCGATCCGGAGGTCCCCCTGCAGATCGCTTTGACCGACCGTGCCGCGCAGTCCCCGGAAATCCCACAGGCCATTCCGGTGCGTGAGATCGCCGGCGAGGTCATACGGCGGCGTCCATGGCAACGGCGCAGGTACGATCGAATTGAGTTTCGAAAGATCGGGACCCTGCAGGCGCAACGCGCCGTGAACGCTTTCCGTGTCGGAGGGCACAATCGTCCCGTCGAAGCGGACGCTGGACCGTCCTGCACGCGCGGTGAGCGTCAGACGATACGGATCGTCGACGTTCTGGAGCTGGGCGAGACCGACGCTCGTTCCTGCGAGCTCGACGGCCTCGCCATGCAGCGTTCCCTCACCGTTGAAGCGAAGATTCGAGCGCTCCTTCTCGGCGTCGCTGACGGTTTGAAGGTGGAGCGTGATGTCGGCGGAGCCTTTGGCGTCGAGAAAGCGGACAACGCCGCGCGCGACCGCCACATTCCCGATGCGGGCAGTCCTGACCAGGCCCAGATGCCAGTTGTCGTTACCGTCCGCTCGCCGTTCGAGAATCACGGACGCATCGGTCAGTCGAGCCTGCGCCGGCTCTGCGCGCAGCAGCGCGGTCGGAGTGAACCAGAGGTCCACCTGCCCGATTCTCGCCATGGGCTGCGACTGCGACCAGCCGACGTTGGCCACGGATACGCCGTCGATCCGCACGCGAGTCGTCCATCCGAGGTCGACCGCGAGATTGCCATCGATGGTTACCGTCCGCTCGAAGCGAGTGCTCAGATAGGCTGCGAGTGGCCCGCGGAGCACATTCCACGGAAAGAAAACGATAACCACGGCGACGAGGGCGACCAGCCCGCCGCCGATCAAACCATAGCGCAGCGCCCGACGGGAGCCCTTCGCTGCCGGAGGCGAGCGCATGTTAGCGCCCGCCTCGCGTCAGTGCCGACCGCCGAGAAGCACGCCCAGGGCGACACCCACGACGGCCGCCATCCCCATCGCGTGCCATGGTCTGTCGCGCACGTATTTGTCGGCGTTCTTGGCCGCGACAATGCTCGCTTCGCTCGCCTTCTCCTGCGCATCCTGCAGCTTCTTGCTCGCGGCCTTCAGTTGCGCGTCTGCCTGCGCGCGCAGGCGATCCGCCCGGTGACCGCTGCGTGTACCCGCCTCGCGCAGCATCCGCTGCGCATTGCTCAGCGCTTCGCCGAAATCGCTCACGACTGATTGCGCAGCGCGCTCGCTTCGTGTGTTGAACATGCCCACTCCAATCGTGAAAAGTTCTTAAAGGCGCGGCTGGTCGCGCCGTTTCCGCTAGCGTGCAAGACGTCCCAGCAGATAGCCCAACGCCACCGCGCCGGCGACGGCCGCGATCGGATTGGCACGCACCTTTTCGCTCGCCGACTCGGTGAAGCGGGCTTTGGCCTGTTGCGCCTGATCGGGAAGCGTGGATGCCCAGCCTGCCGCGACATTGGCCGCATCGGCGGCGCTGTTGACCGCGCGATGCAGCGTGCCGCTGACTTTGTCAACCTGCTCGGTCGCCTTGTCGGCGATCCGGTCGGCCGTTTGGTGCGCGGCCTGGGCGGCTGCTTCGACGGTATCGTTCGGGGGAAAACTGCTGCGGGTGTCTTGGAACGGGCGTGCGGGGGTCATGGTTTCGTTCATGTCGGGCTCCGTGAACAGGTGGTATGAGCTCCCCAGCGACGCTGTGCCGCGCGGCGAGCAATGAGAGGGTAATAAGAGGTCGCTTGGAGTTGTAGCAGCGTAGCGCCCGACGTGTCGTAGGACAGGAAGCCGAAAACAGTAGGAATAAGTTGTGCGCTACACCTTGACAGCACTTTCGACGGCTCCTAGGATTGGGTTGTGCGTGCTCAGAAGTGGATTGATTTGATCGAATCGCCGTAGTCCGAGCAGCCCGCCCAACGGGTTGCTTACCGGGAGTCCTCGTTACGTACCGGGCCGGTCCAGCACTGCGCTGGCATCCAGGCTTCGAACGTGGCCATACACGGGCGCCCAGGCTGCAGGCCCTCCGCATCATGGTGCCACCTCCTTAGCACGTCGCTCGCGTTGCCCCTGAACCAGGGTCGGAGGAGGGCCGATCACTGGATCCACTTCAGGGGCGACTCTTGTTACGCATGGAAGAAGGAGATCCTGATGAAAGGCAAATCCTATCTGTTTGCAGGAGGCGTTACTTTGGCCTTGGCGGCCACCCTTGGCCTGTCGGTTTCGGTAACTCAGGCCGATCCCAAGAAGCCACCCAAGGTTCCAGTCTTGCAGGTCGATACAAGCTTCCCGAAGCCTTTGCCAAACTCTCACAGCCCATTAACAAGTCCTCAGTATAAGGATCTGAAAAGCTCTGCGACGGGCGATTACATGCCTTGGGTCACCGGCGAAGTCGCGGGAACGTGTGTCGACTCTCAGGATCACGTGTTCACAGTCAATCGCGGCAACCTGGTCAACCCCGAGGGAACTGCCGCTACCACACCACCGACACCGATACTGCCATTGACAGCCGTTCCATCGCCGACCGTCATCGAGTTTGATTCCGCCGGCAACGTCGTTAACGCGTGGAACGTTACCGGCACTCAAGCGCAGATTCACGGGTGCTTCGTCGATTACCAGGACAACGTCTGGATCGCCGGCAACGGCGACGGCATCGTGGAAAAATGGTCGCACGACGGTAAGACGAAGCTGCTCCAGATCGGTACCAAAGGCGTGTGCGACAACCCACCGGCCAATACCTGTGGCAATTCGGGCGCCAACCCCCTGGCGAATATGAGCCACACACTGCTGAACGAGCCTGCTAACGTCTGGGTCGATCCGGGTCCGGATCCGGTGACTGGTCAGCGCGGCAGCGTCTACATCGCTGACGGCTATGGCAATCATCGCGTCGTCGTCTTCAGTGCGACCGGCACGTATCTCAGGCAGTGGGGCGGTGTCGCGGGAACGGTCAACAATCCGCAGACCGATTTTCGCGACAAGTTCGCTGCAGGCGATGGTGGCCATCCGCACTGCGTCGTGGGCGGCAACGACGGCATGATATACAGCTGTGATCGTGGAGATGACCGGATCCAGGTCTGGGACAAGGTCGGCAATCTGCAGCGCGTCATCAATGTCCTACCGGGTACGGGCGTCACGCTGGGAATCGGCGGCCATCCGGGGCTCGGCACCGCCGGCTCGGCGTGGGATCTGCGCTTCACCAACGACCCGGACCAGACGTACTTTTTCGAGGTCGACGGCGGAAACGAGATCTTGCACACCATGGACCGCGTGCTCGGCGCAATCGTCTCAAACTTGGGTCAGCCCGGGCATGAACCAGGTCAGTTCACTTTCCTGCATAGCAATACGGTCGACTCGAAGGGGAACGTCTATACCGGCGAGACGATCAACGGACGTCGCATCCAGAAGTTCGTGCATGTCGAATGCAACAACGGCAACGGCCAGGGCAACGGCAATGGCAACTGCAGCTAGAGCTTGACAATAACGGCCGGGGACCCCAGGTCTCCGGCCGTTTTTTGCAGACCGTGTCTCGAATTGTTGGACGGCCCGCAAGTGCCGAATTCAACGACAACCTATCGAGGCAGTGATGTCGACAATGAAAGTCCGGGAATAATGCGTCGCTGGCCGCGCCTCGCGTTCTCAGTTATCGCGCTGTACGTCGCGGCCTGCGGCCTGACCGCGCGCGCGCACGAGTTCAAGCTCGACGCGGTGATCAACGCCTTCGTCACGGTCGAGCCGGGCGAGGCGCACGTCGTCGTTCGCGCGCCGCTCTATTTGTTCAAGTCGGTGCGGTTCCCGGTCAAGAACGCCGAGATCGATATCCCGCAGTCTGGGCCCGCCATCGAGCGAGCGTTCGCGGCGATTGAGAAGGACATCGTCGTCTTCGAGGATGGGCGCCCGCTGACCGCGGCGCGGGCGAGCGGTCGACTGTCGTTGCCGTCGGACAGGTCGTTCCAGACGTATGAAGAAGCGCTTCGGCACGTCGCCGAGCCGGTTGCACCCGATACACAGATCTACGTCGACCAAGGGTTCGTCGACGCGCATATCACCTATCCACTGCAGGGTTCGACTCCGGAGATGTCGATCCGATCGACGGCGGGACCTGAGTTCGGCGACGCCCTCAAGCTCACCGTCCGCTACAAGCCTTTCGACGGGGAGGGTCGAACGCTTATCATGACGACACGCAGCGGCACTGTCGCCCTCAATCCGACGTGGTGGCGCGCCGCGAGCGGTTTCGTCGGTCTCGGCATGGAGCATATCCTCACCGGCATCGACCACATGCTCTTCCTGCTGTGCCTGATCATTCCTCTGCGCGACTGGCGGCAGGTTCTGGCGATAGTCACGACGTTCACCGTCGCGCACTCCTTCACGCTGATTGGTTCGGCCTTCCACTTGGTTCCGGCTGGCTCGTGGTTTCCGCCGTTCGTCGAAACGACGATCGCCGCCTCGATCGTATACATGGCGCTCGAGAACATCATGGGCATCGACTTTGCTCGTCGCATGCTCGTCGCCGGCCTATTCGGCCTGGTCCATGGCTTCGGATTTTCTTATGGTCTCCAGGAGAACCTGCAGTTTGCCGGCACACACCTGCTGGTCTCCCTGTTTGCCTTCAACATCGGTATCGAGCTCGGTCAGCTGTTGGTCCTGGCTGTCATGCTGCCAGCGCTCCTGCTCGTGAGGCGCTTCGTGCTGCCAGGAAAGGTCGGCATGATCATCCTCTCGGCCCTCGTTGCACAGATCGGATGGCAATGGATGATGGAGCGTGGAAAGGTCCTTCTGAGCACGCCATTGCCACAGGCAAGTCTGTCGGGGCTCGTAACGCTCCTCTTGTGGGTCGCGGGCCTGCTGGTGGCCGCGGCCGGCATCCGCGTTATCGCCAACCGGCTGCGCTTCGTGGCCGGTCCCGTGGCGTCACAAACGCAGCGGGGCTTGGCAGACTGAGCACCCATCATCATGCCGTCAGATGCTTGGCGAGAGGCGACGTGAGAGGTTGCAACAACCGCCGAGGATTGTTCAGGGAGTCGTAAATGTTTTCCGGGCGGACGTAACCTCGGTTCCTGCGAAATTGGTAGCGAGCGAGGGACTCGAACCCCCGACCAAAGGATTATGATTCCTCTGCTCTAACCAGCTGAGCTAGCTCGCCGAAGGGCCGCAATTATAGGCGATTCGCTCGCTACGGGTCAAAGCGCGTCCTCGCTTCGCCGCCCCTCGCCTCATGGCTTGACCAGCCTGCCCACGATCGCGAAGTAGAGGCGGTACGGAAGCACGCGCAGAAGCTTGAGCTGGCGCGTGAATGCCTTCGGAAAATGGATCTCGAACTTCCCGGCGCGCAGTCCCGCGATCAGCGATGCCGCGGCCTCCTCGGTGCTGATGAGATGCGGCATGCTGAAGTCGTTGCGGTCGGTGAGCGGCGTCTTCACGAATCCCGGGTTGATGAGATAGACACCGATGCCGCGCGGATGCAGGTCGAGATAAAGCGTTTCACTGAAATTGATTAGCGCCGCTTTGGACGCGCCATAGATGAGCGCCTTGGGAAGCCCGCGGTAACCTGCGACTGATGCGACGATGCCGAGGGCGCCGTTGCCCTGCGCAAGCAGCGCCGGCAGAACGGTGGCGACAGTACTGATCACGCCGTGAAGGTTGGTGTGCAGCAAGGCCATCGCGTTGGCCTCGGTGAGCTCCCAGGCGCGGATCTCCGCGTGCGTTCCCGCGACGACCAGTACGAGATCGACACCGTTCCACGCCTTGCGTATGCGCTCCCATGCGGCACTGACCTGCGTGCTGTCGGTGAAGTCCAGCGGCTCGATCAGCGCGCGCGGACTGCCCGCCGCGACCTGCGCCAACAAGTCCGCATTGCGCGCCGAGACAGCAACGCGCGCGCCCTGTGAAAGCAACGACCGCGCCGTGGCCGCGCCGATGCCGGTCGATGCGCCGATGACCCAGACGCGACACGCATTCCATTGGGGAAGTGGCGGATTCAGGGGCACGTTGCGCGCTCGCCGGCAGGGTCAACGCGCTTCTTCCAGCCCCAGGTTGCGCAGTTTCGCCTCGGAGCCAGCGCTGCCACACCATCACGCATGGACGAGCGTGTACTGCGCCACCTCGGTCGTCTCGCTCGAAAAGCCGGCCGCGCAGTAGGCCAGGTAGAAGCGCCAGCAACGTACGAAGCGCTGACTGAAGCCTTGTGCACGCACCTCGTCGACGTGAGCATCGAACGCGGCGAGCCATCGGCGAAGCGTCTCCGCATAGTCGTGGCCGAATCGGTGCGACGCCGCGACCTCGAGCCCGCTCGCCCGCGCGCCTGCGACGAAACGCGACGGCGACGGCAGCATGCCGCCCGGGAAAATATACTGCTGGATAAAGTCGCTGGTCGCGCGATACTGCTCGAAGCGCTCGTCGGCGATGGTGATGGTCTGTATCGCCGCGCGCGCACCGGGTCGTAGCGCGCGCCGCAGCGTCTCGAAGAACGCCGGCCAGTAGCGTTCTCCCACCGCCTCGAACATCTCGATCGATGCGATGCCGTCGAAGCGTCCGCCCACGTCGCGGTAATCCTGGATGCGGAATTGGACGCGCTGGGTGAGGCCGCGCGCCGCGATACGCGCGCGGGCGTAAGCGGTCTGCGCCTGAGAGAGGCTGATCGCGGTGACCCGGTGTCCCGCGCTCGCGACGCTTTCGGCGAATCCGCCCCAGCCGCAGCCGATCTCGAGCACGTGAGCCCCGCTACCCAGATCGAGCTCGGACTGCAGCCGCGAGTACTTCGCGCGCTGCGCCTGTTCGAGTGAGCGGGTGCGGTCGCCGGCAAACAGCGCCGCCGAATACGTCATCGTCGCGTCCAGCCACAGGCCGTAGAAATCGTTGCCCAGATCGTAGTGCGCGACGATGTTGCGCCTCGCCCGCCGCCTGGAATTGCTGCGCATCACGTGCCTGAGACGGAAGATGAACTGGCGCCACCTGCGCCCGTAGAACGCGAGCTCGAGGGCACGCTGATTGAACGCGACCACCGTGAGCAGTGCACCGAGGTCGGAGCTTTCCCAGCGTCCATCCATGTACGCTTCGGCGAACGCGACATCGCCGCCGGTCAGGACCTCGCGGCAAAGTCTCCAGTCGCGCAGTGTGAGATCGGCTTCGGCCGGCACGTCGGCGCGCGCCCCAGGCGCCGCGCCGGGTCCGAAGCGGCGCGTGATGCCATCCGGTGTGCTCAGCGTGAGCGCGCCATACTCCATGCGCTCGAGCAATGCCAGGAACAATCGACCGGTGGCCGGGATGTCGCGGCGCGACATCGCGCCACCGGGATGCGGTGCATGAAACGAAGTCATCGGGTCGTTCGCTGCAGCGGGGGAAGCGGTTTGGCCACGTAGGGCACGCGCTTGGCCCACAGCTTCGCTGCCTGCCAGTGGATGCGCGCGATCACGCCGAGCGTGAACCATCGATAGCGCCACATCAGCCCGCGAACTGCCGCCGGCGAAAGTTCGGCCGCCGTTCCGGAGATCGAGGTTTCGATCAGCGCTTCGCCGTCGGCGTCATCGTAGTCGATGCGCGCCAGCCAGCGGTCCGCGCCAAAATGAAAACGAAAGCGATAGCCGCCAGCGACTAGGCAGAACGGCGAGACGTGGAAGACCTTGCGCACGCGCAGCGTCTCGCCGGAAACGAGGGCCCGGCCGTCGCTGTGTGAAAGCAGGTAATTGTGCCGCTCGCCGAAGGTATTGCACACTTCGCAGAGCACGGCGCGCACCGCACCGTCGACGTCGTGGCAGACCCAGAAGCTCACCGGGTTGAATACGTAACCCAGCATGCGCGGGAAAGCGTGCAAAACGATTTCGCCCTCCGCGCGCACGCCTTCCGCCGCGAGCAGCCGGCGGATCCACGGTTCCAGCGGGCTGCCGTCGCGCTCGCCGTGGTCGCGGTCGTAAAAGCTGATCAGTCCCGGTCGATTCCACGCGATGCCCGCGGCGCCAAGCTCGGAAAGTCGCGACAGCGGCAGTGCGAGCGAGAACGCGTCGTAGCGAAACTCGTTCTTCGCCGGTCGCAGGCGGCGATGCATGATGCCGCCGTGAACGATGCAGGCCTCGAAGGCAGGACGCGCGTTCACGAGCTCATGCCGCCGCGCGCTGCGCATGCTCGGCTTGCGACAGCGCAGCGATCCCGTCGGCCACCACATGCGCGGAGGCGAGCCCGTCTTCGTGGAAGCCGTGGCCCAGCCAGGCGCCCGCATACCAGGTGTGTCGCTGTCCCTGCGTTGCCGCGAACTTCTGCTGAGCAATCGTGGCGCTGCTCTTGACCATGGGATGAGCATAGTCGAATTCGGCGATCAACGTTTCCGCCCGCGGCTCGATTTCCGGGTTCAGCGTGACCAGCACCGGCGTGCGGAACGGCAACGGCTGCAAGCGGTTTATCCAGTAGGTTACGCTCACCGGTCTCGGCCGGTCGCGCTGGGTCGGGCCGGCGGAGAGGTAATTCCAGGCCGACCACGCACGCCGCCGGCGCGGCATGAGTCCAGCGTCGGTGTGCAGCAGCACGCGGTTGCGCTGGTAGGGCACGCACGCCAGTAGCTCGCGTTCGAGAGGCGTCGCGTCGGAGAGCAGGCCCGAGGTCTGATCGCTGTGGCACGCGAAGACGACCTCGTCGAAATGCTCCGCGTGCGTCGATGCCGAATCGATCTCGACGTGACCGGGCCGGCGGCGCACCCGGCGCACCGGAGTGCGCAGGCGCACATCCGGCAACGCACCGACGATGCGATCGACGTAGCTGCGCGCGCCGCCGACCACCGTGCGCCATTGCGGACGGTCGAACAGCTGCAGCAATCCGTGGCGATCGCAGAACTGGACGAAGACCGACAGCGGGAAGTCGAGGACGACGTGGAGCGGGACCGACCAGATCGACGCCGCCATGGGGAGTAGATACCAATCCCGGAACGCCGCGCCATAGCGACGCTCGACGAGATAGTCGCCCAGGTTCATCCCCGCGCGTCCTTCGCGGCGAACCGCGCGCGCATCGCGGTTGAAGCGCAGGATGTCGGACAGCATGCCCCAGAATGCCGGCCGCGCAAGGTTGCCTCGTTGGGCGAACAGCGAATCGAGGTCGGTGCCTGCCCACTCCACGCCCGCGGCGTCGTTGCGAACCGAAAAACTCATCTGGCTCGGCACCGATGCCACGCCCAACTGCGCGAACAGCTCGATCAGCCGGGGGTAAGTCCGGTCGTTGAAGACCAGGAAGCCGGTGTCGACGGGCGCGGTCACGCCTTCCAACGTAACGTCGACGGTGTGCGTGTGTCCGCCCGCGTAATCATTCGCCTCGAATACCGTCACGGCGTGCCCCTGCTTTTGCAGCAGGCGTGCGCAGCCGAGCCCGGCGATGCCTGAACCAACGATCGCGACTCTCAATCCGAACCCTCCCGTGGGGACCTTCGTGCATGACGACGCGGCCGTCAGCCGATGCGGGACGAAGTCGTCCCGTTGGATAGGCAATACGCAGAAGAGGCGGCGATGGATTCATGACTGCCTCGGGGAGAACTTCGAATCGCGGTCGGGAGCGCGCCCGGCGCAGTACGGAACTAGCCGTTCGGGATCGTCGGACTGGCCGAGAGCAGCTTTTCCACCGCGCCGACCAGCGCGCGGTCGTCGGGCTCGATGCGCGACCCGAAGCTGGTCACCTGCACTCCGTCCCGGTCGACCAGATACTTGTGGAAGTTCCACTGCGGAGACTGCCCCGTGCGCTCGATCAACAGCGCGTACAGCGGATTGAACTTGATGCTCTTCGCGGTCGATTTCTCGAACATGGGAAACTGGACGCCGTAGGTGAGCCGGCAGAATTCGGCGATTTCATGGTTGGTGCCGGGCTCCTGGCCGCCGAAGTCGTTGGTCGGGAACCCCAGCACGACCAGCCCGCGCGATTTGTATTTGCGATAGAGCGCCTCGAGGCCTTCGTACTGGTGCGTATAGCCGCAATAGCTCGCGGTATTGACGATTAGCACGACCTTGCCGCGGTATTGGCAAAGCGACTCGTTCTTGCCGGTCTGCAGACTGTTGAACGCGTAGTTGAGCACCGCGGGGCAGGCTTCGGCGTCTGCAGCGCGGACGGTGGGAATGACGCTGGACGTGAGCGCGGCAACGAGAAGAGAGATCCATCGAAAAGACATTTTTTCGCACCTCTTACATTGGACAAAAAAGGACAAATGGCTGAAATGTCATGGACAAACCGACTACGCAGTGCTAGCGTAGTCAAGCGCCGCCGCGCCGTCAACATGACCGTCCGATGGAACACGCGAACGTACTGCTCAACATCAGCGCTGTCGAGCGTGAAACAGGCTTGTCGAAAGACGTCTTGAGGGTCTGGGAGCGCCGCTACGGGTTTCCCGAGCCCATACGCGATGACAACGCCGAGCGCCAGTATCCGCGTGAGCAGGTCGCGAAGCTGCGCGCGATCAAACGCCTTATGGACGCGGGCTTGCGCCCCGGCAAGCTCATCTCGCAGTCGCTGGCCGAGCTCAACGCGCTCGGCGAAGCGCGCACCGGTCCGCGCCGCGAACCGGCGTCGCCGGTGCTGGAGCGGGATCTATTGGCGCTGCTCAAGAACCACAATGCCCACGCACTGCAGCATGCGCTCACTAACCAACTCATGCGGCAGGGCCTGCAGCGCTTCGTGCTGGAGACTGTCGCGCCCTTGCACCGTGCCGTGGGCGACGCCTGGATGCGCGGCGACGTCGAGGTCTTCGAGGAGCACCTGTTCACCGAGCAACTCCAGGTGGCGCTGCGTATCGCGATCAATGCGTTCCCGCGCTCCGGTGGAAGTCCGCGCGTGCTGATGACGACTTTTCCCGGTGAGCATCACTGCCTGGGGCTGCTGATGGTCGAGGCGCTTCTGGTCCCGGAGGGCGCGCAATGCATCTCGCTCGGGACCCAGACGCCGATCGACGACATCCACGCGGCTGCACTCGCCCACAAGGCAGCCATCGTCGCTTTGTCGTTCTCGGCCGCCTTCCCTCTCCGCCAGGCCGGAGACGGCCTTGCCGCGTTGCGCCGCTCGCTGCCGCCGCAGGTCGCCCTGTGGGCGGGAGGCGAAATGACGCGACGGTTGCGCAAGTCGTTGCCTGGGGTCATGCTGATGCCGGAATTGGCCGAAGCGTTGCCCGCCCTGAAGACGCGACGCCCGGAGGCAGCCTAGAGGCAGCGTCGATTCGAGGGCGTTCCGCGAGGCAAGGCGTCGCGCAACGCTCGAATGACGGATGCGCATGGCACGCCTGCGCGGGGCGTGATAGCATCGCCCGCCCGTAACGGGCGCCGTGTCCCGGTCGGCCGCCTTCGCGGCTGCATCCTTGTCTCGGGCGCAGGGACCTTCTGCCCGATCATGGAATCACGTCGATGCTCTATCCCGAACTCTTCCAGGACTTTGAACAGGTGCGCTGGAGCCTGGTCGATGACGTGCCTTGGGCGCGTTTCGACGCCGCGCTGCTCTCCGACGAGCAGGCGCAGACCATCAAGATGAACGCGATCACGGAATGGGCAGCACTTCCTGCCACCGAAATGTTCCTGCGCGACAATCATGGCGACAGCGATTTCTGCGCCTTCATGTCGATCTGGTTCTACGAAGAGCAGAAGCATTCGCTGGTGCTGCAGGAGTATCTGCGCCGTTTCCGGCCCGACCTGCTGCCTACCGAGGATGAACTGCACGCGGTGCGTTTCCAGTTCGACCCCGCGCCGCCGCTGGAAACGCTGATGCTGCATTTCTGTGGCGAGGTGCGCCTGAACCACTGGTATCGCCGCGCGGCCCAGTGGCACACGGAACCCGTAATCCGCGAAATCTACCGGCTGATTTCGCAGGACGAGGCGAGGCACGGTGGCGCGTATCTTCGCTTCATGCGCCGCGCGATCGAGCGCTTTGGCGAGGAAGCGCGCCGCGCGTTTTCCAAGATCGGCGTGCTCATGGCAAGCCCGCATCGCGCTGGCAAGCCGCTACATCCGACCAACCTTCACGTCAACAAGAAGCTCTTTCCCAACGACACCATCCAGAGCCGGTTGCCCGATCCGAAATGGCTCGAGCGCTGGCTCGACGAGCAGATCGCTTTCGACGGCGAGTGGGAACGCAAGGTGTCGCGGATGATCCTCAAGAATCTCTCGCTGCTGTTCGGACAGCCCATGGAGACGGTCCAGCAGCTCAATCGATTCCGCAAGAGCCTCGCTCCGGCGTAGAGATCGCGGTGGCAAGCTGCGGCGCTCGACCGCTCGGGCGCCGTAGCGACTTGCGGCGCTTGCCGCGCGGCGCCACCTCCTGGACATGACCGCTATCCTGCTTTTCGTGCTGCTCGTCGCGGAAGGCGTGGGCTACGTCTCCTGGGCCAGGCACGCGGTCTCCCAAGGCGACCCTGCATGGTGGTTCGTCGTCGGCGCGCCTTTCGTTTATTTCGCACCGGTGGTTGTGCTGGTGGCACTGTGGTTCGCGCTGTCCTGGATCTGGCGCACGCCAAGGCCGTGCGAGGCGCGTTTGGGCTTCGTCTCATCGGTCCGGCTGTTTGCAAATGAAGTGCTCGCGGTTGCCGCATCGTGGCCGCTCATTGCTTTTCACCGGTTGCTCATTCGCGATCCCGTCGCCCGGCCGGTCGCGCGCCCGGTGATCCTGGTCCACGGTGTCCTGGTCAACGACGGGGTATGGTTCATGATGCGCCGACGCCTCGCTCGACAAGGCGTGCGCGGAATCTACACGCACAACTACGGACCGCCGCACGAAGGCATCGAGCGTTTCGCGCGCCAGCTCGCGGAAAGGATCGAGCAGTTGCGCAGGGTGACGGGCGCCGAGCGGGTGACGCTGGTGTGTCATAGCATGGGGGGGCTGGTCGCGCGTGCCTATGTGCGCGACTTTGGCGCGGCGCACGTCGAGCGCATCGTCACCATTGGCACGCCCCATCACGGGAGCATCCTGGCGTGGATGTATTTCGGCCGCTGTCTCGCGCAGATGCGCCCGGGCAATGCCTGGCTCGACGAGCTCAATCGCGATGAGAGGTCGACGCAGCCTGTTCCCATCGTTTCCATCTGGTCGCGCCACGACAGCATGGTCGTGCCGCAGGCGAGCAGCGAGCTTGCGGGGGCGGAAAACGTGGCGGTCGTTGGCGTCGGGCACAATGCACTGCTGAACGACCGTGCCGTGACCGAGCGCACGGCGCGATCACTAGTGGAGTCGTCATCCGGTCGGTAGACTTGAGCCGCTAGCGAGTATCCAAACGAACATCGACCCGCCAGGCATGTCGTCCGTCACGGCATTTCTTTTCACGGACATCGAGGGCAGCACCCGGCTTTGGGAGCAGGAACCCGAGCGGATGCGTCCCGCGTTGGCGCGTCACGACGCGGTGGCGCGCGCGGCGGTGACGGGCAACCGTGGCGCTTTGGTGAAGATGACCGGCGACGGAATCCATGCTGCGTTCAGCGATCCACGGGATGCGATTGCAGCAGCGCTTCAGATTCAACACGATCTGGCCGACGCTGATACAACGGGTGGCGTCGCTCTTCGGGTTCGCTGCGGCATCCATGTCGGGGTAGGCGAGCAGCGCGACAATGACTTTTTCGGTGGGGTCGTGAACCGTGCCGCGCGCATCATGAGCGCAGCCCACGGCGGCCAGATTCTGCTATCGCACGCGGTTGCTACTTTGGTGAACAGCGCCTTGCCGGCGGGCGTCGAGCTTCGCGATCTTGGCTCGGTGCGACTTCGCGATCTGGCGAGCCCAGAGCAGTTGTTCCAAGTCGAACATCCCTCGCTGCGCAAGGAATTTCCCGCTCTTCGCTCGCTCGAATCGTCCCCGAACAACCTGCCGCAGCAGGCGACGACATTCATCGGTCGCGAGAGCGAGATTGCCGATGTCAAAAAAGCGCTGGGCACGACGCGATTGCTGACACTCCACGGCGCCGGAGGTATCGGCAAGACACGGTTGTCCCTCCACGTCGCGGCAGATGTCCTGGGACATTATCCGGACGGGGTTTGGTTCGTCGAGCTTGCCCCGATCATTGATGAACGACTCGTTCCGCAGGCCGTCGCGTCCGTTCTTGGTGTCAAAGAAGAGGCCGGACGTCCTGTATCGGAGGCACTCGCCAGATACGTTGCTGACCGGCACCTTCTACTGGTGCTTGATAACTGCGAGCATGTCGTGCACGCCTGTGCGACGCTAGTTGAACTGCTGCTGAAATCGGGTGCATATGTCGGGATTCTCGCATCGAGCCGCGAGCCGCTGAGGGTGTCGGGTGAGGTCAGTTTTCCCGTACGGGCTCTAGCGGTACCCGCGCCGCAGGACAATGTCCAAGTCGACGACCTGCTTCAATTCGCGGCATTACGGCTCTTCGCGGAGCGCGCAGCCGCGGTGCAGCCAGCATTCAGATTAACAGACGAGAACGCGGCGTCGGTTGCCGAGATCTGCCAGCGTCTCGATGGCATCCCGCTTGCGATCGAGCTCGCAGCGGCGCGCGTGCGCTCTTTGTCTGCACAGAACATCGCTGCGCGCCTCAACGATCGCTTCGGTCTGCTCATGGGCGGCAGTCGGACAGCGCTTCCCCGGCAGCAGACGCTGCGCGCGCTGATCGACTGGAGCTACGATCTGTTGTCCGACAAGGAGCGGGTGTTATTTCGTCGCCTCGCTGTCTTCACAGGCGGATGGACGCTCGAAGCGATGGAAGGCGTGTGTGCAAGCGGCGAGATTACGGAAGCGGAAGTTCTGGATCTACTTTCCGACCTCGTCGACAAATCGCTGGTCATGGTCGTCGCAGAGGGTGGACGCTATGGCCTGCTCGAAACCGTTCGCCAATACGCAACCGAACGGTTGACGCAGTCGGGAGAGGGCGATTCGATCCGATCGCGCCATGCGGCGTTCTATTTGGCGTTCGTCGAGAACGTAGCTCCCGACTTGCTCGGAGCCGCCCAGGTGTCGGGGCTCGAGCGGCTCGATTTCGAGCGTGAGAACATACTTGCCGCGCATGCCTCTTTCTTGCGAATCGATCTGGACGCCGAACAGGATTATCGCCTTGTGCACGCAGTAAAGCATTACTGGTTCACGCGCGGACAGCTGAACCTTGGTCATCGGGTTTCGGTCGAGGCGGTCACGAATCCCAAGGGGAAAACAGAAACGCCTTCGCGCATGAAGGCGCTTTTTGTGGCCGGACAAATTTGCGGCTTCATGGGCCGCTACGAAGAAGCGCAGCTCTATCTTCGCGAAAGCCTGGCGATCGCGCGAGTTGTCAGTGGCAAAGATTTCACGGTCGTCGTGCTCAATAACCTTGGAATGGCGGCGCTCGGACAGGGCGATCGCGCCAGCGCGCATGTGCATTGTGACGAAGCAATCGCGATC
>Ga0207700_10000019_pt1 | contig 183117 bp, 199 predicted proteins | sample LARL82metaG_FD_184348 | JGI IMG/M metagenome (GOLD analysis project Ga0207700, IMG submission 184348) | Corn, switchgrass and miscanthus rhizosphere microbial communities from Kellogg Biological Station, Michigan, USA - LAR L8-2 metaG... | ecosystem: Host-associated > Plants > Roots >...
GTCGCGCCCCTAGCGGGGCAGCTCCCTGAGATAGAGCCCGCCTATGGCGGGCAAGAGACAGATTGCATCTCGCCGCTTCGCGAACATTCGCCCGGAGAGCGACCAGCCCCCTACACCACAGAGCTCCGGCAGACGCTCCACCGCGAAACCGCAAAAAAGGTCGATATGCGGACTCTGTTGCGGTCTCGCTGAGCTGAAACAGCTTTCGCACCTCAGTCGTCCCGTTGAAGCGTGTTGGAAAGGGAGCCGGTCGTCTCCCGCGGGAATGTCCGCGAAGCGCGCGATATGCAATCCGATGCCATGCCCGCCATAGGCGGGCAGCATCTTCGGCAGCTGCCCCGACATAGGGGCGCGACAAATTCACGCGGGAGACGACCGGCTCCCCCTACCGACAAACCAACGAGCGACTGGCCGAGACGGCTAGGGTCGGCGGCGTGAGTCCAGCGCGTCTACGGCCGACCGCCCCGAACGCAACCGACGCGATCCTCGTCGGCGATCCCGGCCGCGCCCTGATGCTGGCCCAGGAGCTGCTGCAGCAACCGAAGATGAGCAACCACGCGCGGGGGCTCTGGGGCTATACGGGAAAGACGGAGACGGACAAGGCGCTGACGGTGCAGTCAACCGGGATGGGCGGCCCGAGCGCCGGCGTCGTCCTCCGCGACCTCGCCGAGCTGGGTGTGCAGCGCGCGATCAGGATCGGCACCTGCACCTCGTTGAGGGATTTCGAGCTGGGCGACCTCGTGATCGTCAGCGACGCCTTTCCCGAACCCGGAGGCTCCTTTCCGGCAGCGAGCGGCGGCCCGGAGCCGCGACAGTCGTCGATCGACCCGGACGCGGTGCTCACCCGCCAGCTCCTCGACGTTCTCGACAAGGCGGGCGGCGTCGTCAGCGTCAGTCTCGACGTCCTGCATCCGCCTGAGCATGAAGTCCACCCGGCGGCGGAGGTGGCGGACATGCAGACCGCAGCCCTCTTCGCCACCGGCGAGGAGTTCGAAGTCGCGGTGGCGGCGCTGCTGATCGTCTCCCGGACGAAGGATGGGAGACATATTTCCGACGAGGGCCTCGAGGCCGCAGCGAAACGCGCCGGAAACGCTGCCGCGGCAGTACTCTAACCCTCAAGTTTAGGATTAGGTCCAGCCTTTTTCTTCGCCTTTTTGGCGCTTTCGCGCCGCAGCGCCCCCAGCTCGCGGCTGAGATCGTCGATCGCCTCCTCGACGTCCTCCAACCGCTGCGAGAACGAGCGCAGGCGCCGCTCCAGCCGTTCCACGTCCGTGGCCGAGGGCAGATTGAGGGCGCTCATCGCCGCCTGCTGAGCCTCAAGCGCCTTCTCGCGCGCCCCCAGAGCCGCGGTGACCGCGTTGTGCAGCGTCGGGTTGTCGATCAGGGCTTGCGCCAGCTCCGCCAGGGCCTGCTCGGAGCGGGCTCGCAGCCCATCCTGCTCGTAATCGTCGAAGGTCACGCCGGTCGCCTTTCCGCCTCGCGTTGACGGGAGCTTAACGAGCGCATCCGGCTCGGCTGAAAATCTCCCGTTACAAGCATGTCGCAGAGGTTGATTAAGGACTTGTTGGGAGCGCCCGCTTCCGTTGCGGACGCCCGTACTAGTGGGTAGCTTGAAGTTGCTATTGCCCGGTGGGGAGACCGAGCGCGGGCAGGGACCTTTGGATGAGAGCTAAGTTCGCACTGATCATCGCCTTCGCCAGCCTTCTGGCGATTACCGTCGTGGGCACCGCTTTGGCTGGCGCCGACCCCTTGGGCGCCGCCGAATCGCTTGGCACGACCACCACCGCGGTCCCCTCGCTGACTGCTCCCGCCTGCTCCAACGGCGTGGACGACGACGGCGACGGCCTTATCGACATGCAGGACCCCGACTGCGAATCGCCCGAAGACACGAGCGAGGCGCCGAGCCCTGCGGCCCCCGCCGAACCGAGCGAAGGCGAAAGCGTCCCCGCGCCGACGCCCTCCGGTCCGAGCGGCAGCGGCGAAGGCTCCGGCGGCGGCAAGTCCGGGGGTGTCAAGGAGGGGACCAGCATCATCGGTGGCTCCCAGGGCAAGGGGGGCGTCACTCGCAACGACGAACTCACCAGCCCCGGCAGCGGCAGCCGCTCCGGTGGCGTCACCGCCCCAAGCGCCAACGGGGGCGGCACTCAACCTCTACCTAAGGGTTCCAACGGCGGTTCCCAGTTCAGCGAAGGCGGCGCCCCGACCACCGCCAATCCGACGACGACGATCGCCCCCTTCGGCCCGGCCCCGATCGGCGTCCCCAACTTCGTCATCGACTCCTTCGAAATCCCCCCGTTCCTGCTGCCGATCTACCAGGCCTGCGGCACCGAATACGGGATTCCCTGGGAGGTGCTCGCCTCGATCAACAAAATCGAGACCGGTTTCGGCACCAACCTCAACGTCTCCAGCGCCGGCGCCGTCGGCTGGATGCAGTTTCTGCCCGCGAGCTGGGAACAGTTCGGGCTCGATGCCAACGGCGACGGCAAGAAAGACCCCTACAACCCGGTCGACGCGATCTGCGCCGCCGCCCATTACCTCAAGCTCGCCGGCGGCGACCATGACCTCTACCACGCGATCTTCGCCTACAACCATGCCGACTGGTACGTCCAGGAGGTGCTGCTCTATGCCCGCGCTTACGGGCGCCTTCCCTCCGACCTGGTCGGCTCGCTGACCGGCCTCACCGAGGGCGCCCACTTCCCGATCGCCGCCAACGCCCGCTACGCCGACGACATCGCCGCCCGGGAAGCGATCAAGAGCGGTAATGCGAGCGAATACGGCAACGCGGCCGAAGTCATCTCCTCCTCCCCCACCCCGCGCGGGATCAACATCTTCAGCAAGCAGGGGGCGCCGGTGGTCGCCGTCAACGACGGGGTGATCCGCAAGATGGGCCACTCCACCAAGCTCGGCAACTTCGTCGTCCTCGAAGACACCTATGGCAACCGCTACACCTACGCCGAGCTGGGCAGTCTCGTCCGCGACCACCGAGTGGTGGTGACGCCAACCGGCACCGAGAAGCGGGTCCCGGTCGAAAGCCAGAACCTGCGTCCGCGGCTGCGCGCCTACCCCGGCCGCAAAAAGGGCAGGGGCAGCGAAGCCGAAGCGCAGAAGCTGCAAGCCGCGATCGCCGCCAGCGGCAACGGCTCGCTGCGGGTCGGCTCGAAAGTGATCGCCGGCACGATGCTGGCCCGGGTCGCTCCCGGCGCCGAAGGCATCGACCCCCACATCAACTTCTCGATCCGCCCGGCCGGCAAGGGCGCGCCCCGGATCGACCCGAAACCGATCCTCGACGGCTGGAAGCTGCTGGAAGCGACCGCGATCTACCGTGCTAAAGGCAAGAACCCGTTTGCGAAACTGAGCGGCGCCGGTGTCCTCCTGCTCTCGAAGGAAGCGCTGCAGAAGCGGGTCCTGAACGACAAAGGTCTCGACATCTACAGCTGTGGGCGCGAAGACATCGCCAGCGGTAAGATCGACCGCCGCGTCCTCGCCGTGCTCGAGTACCTGCGCTCGAAAGGATTCACGCTGACGATCACTTCGTTGGAGTGCGGCCACAGTCTGATGACCACTTCGGGCAACGTCTCCGAGCACAGCACCGGCGATGCGGTCGACATCGCTGTGATCGACGGGGTCCCGGTCACCGGCCACCAAGGCCCTGGCACGCTGGTCGACGAACTGATCAAAGACGTCCTGCAGCTGCAGGGGACGATGCACCCACACCAGGTGATCTCGCTGGAGGACCTGCCCGGGCCGACCAGTTTCGCCCTGCCCGACCACTACAACCACGTCCACATCGGCTACCACCCGCTCGAAGGGGGCGCCGAAAAGTTCAGCGCCCTGCTGAAACCGGAGCAGTGGCAGCGGCTGATCAGCCGCCTCGGCGAAATCAAGAACCCGAACGTGCCGGTGCAGCCCTCGAAGTACGCTGAACCAGACCGCGCCAACGGCGGCCTCGCCGGCGTGGGCGGCGACTAAGGTCCTGACCCAGCTATTCGGATTCGTGCAGTTCGACTTCGCCGGCCCGCTGCCGCTGGCGGACGGCCGCTACCTGGCGCGCTCGGGCGACAGCGGCAATGAGAGCGTCCTTGTCACTCATAGGCTCGCTGCGCCAGCGGCGCGAGGACGGCGACGACGCGGACGCAGCACTTCAGCTGAGCCCGAGCCGGGAATACTGACGCTGACCCGCGTCACTGCAATCCGTGCCTTCGCCCCCTTTGCCGACGAGGATGAGGCGGCGCGCTGGCTCGAAGCTCGGGTGGACGGAGATGCCATCGAGCTCTTCGTCGAAGAAGGGATCGCGCTGCTGAACCGCGCCCTGCACGCGCAGGCGGTCACGGCAGCGGACCCGCGCGCCCCGATCGACCTCTCTCCTGCAGCAGCGGAGCGGGTGCTGATCGGTTACGGCAGCGGCGAGGAGGCCGCCGACGGCCGTTTCACCGACGCTCGCCAAGTCGACCTTGCCCCCCGCACGGCATCGAAACGGCGGCAACGTGAGGACGAGGTGCGACCGCAAGAACGGGTCGCCGCCGTCCTTCGCGGCCGCGAGCGGCTCGACGCCAGCGAGACCCTACTGCTGCGGGCCCGAGCCGACCTCGACGCGGACCGCGAGCGTGAGGCGGCCCTGCAGTTGCGGGTTGGGCTAGAGGCGCTGCTAGCCGAGCTCAAAGGCGCAGTGGCGGACCCGGGTCATGAGAAGGACATGGCAACGCTGGAAGAGCGCCGAGCCGAGGTCGGCAACGCCGCCAACGCCGCCCTGCAGGGAGAGCTGAGCGAAGAGCAGCGGCGGCAGGTAAAAGAGCTGCTGGGAATCAGCGAGCGCGTGCTCCGCCGCCGCCGCGTGCTCAGGGGTTAGGTCCTATTGATCGCTCAGGCTGTTGCTTTCTTGAAAAAGATTTCGGCCGGTTCTGTGATTTTGTATTCGCCTTTCACGACGATCAACTGAGGACATAGGAACCCGCCTTCCTCCTTGGGGAAAGTCGCTTCCTCCACAAGGTCCGGACCAACCGCTTCGTCCGATTCAAGGATCCCCAGGGTAGCTCCGCTTACGGTTCCAAAGTCGCAGCTCGACCCGACCTCGACCACTGTCACCTCCGCTCCGATCGACGTCAGCACGGCCCTTGTTTTGTTTTCAGCGCTGTTGATGTAGTTCACTTCAAATGAGCCAAGTTTGAGAACTTTGATCGTTCCGCTACTGCAGGTTTCGTACGTCAGGGCTTCGACATTACCTTGGACTGGTACGTTTTCGCCTCCTCCTTCGTCGGTAGTTTTCCCCTTCACTGTCGAAGTCGTGCATGTCGCAACGGTTTCTTTGCCAGGCCCGAGGAAAGCCACCGATTTACCGATTTTCAACGTCATATCGATGACAGTTTTGTCTGGTAGGGCTTGGCCTACAGGACATGGGGTTTTGTATACTTTGCACAGTACGGTCCCTGAGGCAGAACCGGCTCCAGTTGATGCCATCATGGCCAGCGCCGCCACAGCGGCGAGGCCGAGCACCTTTATGTATTTCATTTGACTCTCTCTCCTTTGGGTTTCTAAAACCCTAGGAGTTTACTTAGAAGTCTTTAAGTAATACAGGGCGGGGTTGCCCTAAAGGAAAAGGCGGCGGGCGACTACCTCGTCGAGCAGCGACTCGGCCAGGTGGTGCGCTTCCTCCAGGGCGATCCCCTCGATTGAGGGGATGCCGATCACGGTCAGGCCCGCGGCGCGGGCGGCGGCCACTCCCGTCGGCGAGTCCTCCAAGGCGACGACCGCGGGGCCCGGCTCCACCCCGAGCTGCCGGCAGGCCTCCAGGTAGGGGTCGGGGGCGGGCTTCGGCGCCGCCACCTCGTGGGCGCTGACCACGACGTCGAAGTGCTCGTGGAAGCCGGCGAGCTCGATCGAGCGGCGGACGAAGCGGAGCGGCGAGTTGGAGACGAGGCCGATCGGCGTTCTCCGCTCGCGCAAGCGCTCGAGCAGCTCGCGGGCGCCGACCATCGCCTCCACCCCGTGCTCGAGCTCCGCCACGACCAGCTCATTCAGCTCCTCGATCAGCTCCGCCGCTCGCCCCGGCTCGCCCAGCCGCCGTTCGAGAATGCCGCCAGCGATCTCCGCCGAGGTCCCGACCAGCTCGCGCTTGTCGGCGGGGGTGAACTCTGTCCCGCGCAGCTCGAAGAGGTCCCGCTCGGCGCGGGTCCAGACCGACTCGGTGTCGAGGAGGAGGCCGTCGTTGTCGAAGACGACGGCCTCGGGCAGCGGAGGCGGCATCGCGCGTGAGGATATGTTCTCGCCATGGCTTTCCACATCGAGGTCAGCGGGGGGCTGCGCCACGCCCGCTCGTTCAACCTCAGCGCCGAGGAGCTGCGGCTGACCGTGCTCGAACCGTGGCTGTCGGGCCAGCCGGTTGCCCTCGGCGACCGGCGCTGGGAGCCGCGGGAGAGCGAGTTGCGGATTCTCGAGGGTCCAGAGCTGAGCAACCCGGAGCTCGCCTTCGGCCAGGGCTGGGCCAACGCCGAGCGGGCCTCCGCGGAGGTGACCAGGGACGTCCTCGACGCGGCGCAGGAAGAGCGGGGGAAGAAGGCCGGACCGGCGGCGCTGGTGATCGAGGCCGACTCGGCGGTGCAGACGGTGGCCGACCTGGCCTCGCGCTACCAGGCCCGCAGCGTCGACCTCGAGAGCCTGGCCGGGAAGACCGACGGCCGCGACCCGAAGGTCGCGGCCGTGATCGTGGTCGTCCAGCGCTAAGGGCCGGGCAGGCTCAGCCGGCGGCCGGCGCGGCCGCGCCGGCGAAGTCGATCGCGACCCCGCGCGGGACCACCACCACGGGGTAGTTCGCGGCCTCGACCGCGTAATCGCTTTTGGCGCTGAGGACGACCCGTCCCTGCGGCGCCTCCGGCCGCGAGCCGACGACGAGGAGGTCGACCGACCCGGCGCCGTAGTCGGCGACCTCGGCGCCGAGCGCCTGGGCGAGACTCGCCGCGGTCTCGCGCGCGCTCGGATCGCCCTCGTCGATCACGCCGACGGTGTTGACGCTGACGACCGGGTTGGCCTGCAGTCCGGCCGGGGCGACGGCGATCGCCGAGGGACCGCCGAGCAGCAGTTTGTGAGCCGAGATCCCTGGCTTGACGAGGCCGGCGGCGGTCCGGTATTCGGAGCCGAAGACGATCACGTCGGCCTGCTCCTGCTCGGCCAGCTCGGTGAGGCCGACGCTGGTGGCGGGGTTGACGACGACGTGCTTCGGCATGTCGGGGGTGCCAACCGAGGCGGCGCCGCGGGCGAGCAGCTCTTCGGCCTGCTGCTGTTCGAGCGATTCGCCGAAAGCATGGCGGACGTAGGCGAGGGACAACTCGCCGCCGGAGTAGGCGAGGAGCCGGCCCAGCGCCAGCGCATCGCGGTCGTTATCGGTGTCGTCGTAGGAAACGATGATCTTCAGTGCCATTGGGAATGCCTCCAGGGGATCGAGTCGGAGCGACGGAACCAGCGTGCCACCGATTTGCCATTAGTGCAACTGGAACTACCTATAGGTAGAATTAGTTTTGCTTATGCTGAGCACGAGCCGTCTGCAGGCCTTCCGCGAAGTGATCGACCACGGTTCCTTCTCTGCCGCCGCCGACGCCCTCTCCTACTCGCAGTCCGCCGTCTCCCAGGCGATCGCGACCCTCGAGGGGGAAGCCGGTGCCACCTTGATCGAGCGCACGCGTTCGGGCGCCCGGCCGACCGCCGCCGGCGCCACCCTGGCCAGGCACGCAAGCGGCATCCTCGCCCAGATCGAGGCGGCCGAAAGCGAGGTCGCCGCGATCGCCTCCGGTCACGGCGGCCACCTCCGGGTCGCCTCCTTCCCCACCGCCGGCGCCACCCTGATGCCCGGTGCGGTGACCGCCTTCCGCGCCTCCCATCCCGGCGTCGAGCTGACCCTCGCCGAGGGCGAGCCGGAGGAGATCGCGCCGCGGCTGCGAGGGGGCGAGTTCGACCTCGTCCTCCTCTTCGAGTTCCCCGGCTTCGGCGAGCGGCTCGGGGCCGGCATGCGCCGCTTCGACCTGCTCGAGGACCCGCTTCACCTCGCCCTCCCCCACGATCACCGCCTCGCCGGCCGCAGCCGCCTGCGGCTTGAGGACCTCGCGGAGGACTCGTGGGTGCAGACCTCGGCCGCCAGCCCCTGCGCCAGGCACGTCGTCCGCTCCTGCCACCAGGCCGGCTTCGACCCCCGCGTCTCGTTCGAAAGCGACGACTACCAGACCGTTCAGGGCCTGGTCGCGGCCGGCGTAGGCGTCGCCCTGATCCCGCAGCTGGCGCTCTCCACGGTGCGCCCGGACGTCCTCGTCAGACCGCTCGATCCGCAGACGCCGGTGCGCAAGGTCTTCGCCGCCACCGCCCGCAAAGCCGCCGCCACCCCGGCGGTGGCGACGATGCTCGACGTCCTGCGCGAGGCCGGTCGGCGCGCTGCCGCCTCCAGCGCCTAGCGCCCACAGACAGAACCGCCCCCGAAGAATCGGGGGCGGTTCCAGGGGGCTCTGTCTCTCTACCGCAGAGCGGCGGGAGTTTTGTGCGGGGCGCCTTAGGCGGTGCCTCCGGCCGGTGCCGGCCGGGCCGCCGGCTGCGCCGGGACGCCGTCCGGGTAGCCCAGGGACGGCACGTCCGACGGGTACACCTCGTGCCCGTGGACCGCGATGTCGCCGGTCTCCATTTCCTCCTCGGTCATCCGCAGCGGCACGACCAGCCCCACCAGCTTCAGCAGGACGAAGGTGCCGATCGCCGAGAAGACGATCACCCAGGCTGCGGTCAGCGCCTGCCACTTGAGCAGGTCCAGGCCGCCGCCGGAGATCGTCCCGGCGAGGGTGGTTTCGGCCATCGCCGAGTTGGCGAAGATGCCGACCAGGAGGCCGCCGGCAACCCCGGCGAAACCGTGGGTGTAGACGACCCCGAGGGTGTCGTCCACGTTGCGGAAGGGCGCCGTCCGGCTCAGGTAGTTGAGCGCGAAGTAGACGAGCGTCGAGGCGATCACGCCGATCACGATCGCGCCCCAGCCGTTGACGAAACCGGCGCCGGGGGTGATCGCGACGAGGCCGACGATCATCCCGTTGACGCTGCCGATCAGGCTCGGCTTGCGGCCGGTGACGTAGTCCCAGGCGACCCAGACGAGGAACGCGATTGCGGTGCATAGGTTGGTGTTGAGCACCGCCGCCGAGGCAATCGTGCCGGCCGCGTACCAGTCACCGCCGTTGAAGCCGTTCCAGCCCAGCCAGAGCAGACCGGCGCCGACGGCGACCATCGCCAGGTTGTTGGGGGCGTCGACCTCGCGGTCGCGCTGCAGGCGCGGCCCGATCACCCAGGCGGCGACAAAGCCGGAAACGCCGGCGGCAAGGTGGATCACGTACCCACCGGAGAAGTCGACCGCCCCGTGCTGGGCGAAGTAGCCGCCGCCCCAGATCAGGAAGGCGTTGATCGTGTAGACGAAGACCGTCCACAGCGCGACGAAGGGGATCCAGGCCTTGAAGTTGATCCGGCCCAGCACCGAGCCCAGCATCAGCAGCGGCGTGATCGCAGCGAAGACGATCTGGAAGTAGGCAAGCGTCGACTGCGGGAATTCGATTTCTTCGGAGACCGTCGGCAAGAGGGGGATGTGCCCGTGCCCGAGCTCACTGGCGGAGCTGAGGATCGAGCCCGGCTTGCCCCACATGTTGGCCAGGAAGCTCCCGCCGCTTGCTCCGAAGATGTGCATCGGCGTGCCGAACGCCATCTTGAACGCGAACAGACACCAGAGGACGAGCACGATGGCGAAGGCGACGAACGCCATCATCATCGAGTTCACCGACCAGCGTTTCTGCATGACGCCGCCGTAGAGAACGACCAACCCAGGGATGCTCATGAGCCCGACGAGGGTCGCGGCGGTGAGCTGCCACGAGTTGGCCCCTTCGCTCAACCATTCCATTGATCTGGTTTTCCTTTCTGATTTGTCGGGCTCCGAGCCCACCTATTTGGACTCGCTAACCCTCCCGCTGCGGCCGCCGCGCCACTACATACGAGTGTCTAAAGATCGGCCGCGATGGTTCTCCCGAGTGGCGGTACGCACCTCCTGGTCGCCTGGTTAACCTGTTCCCGATGCCACTCGAGGGCCATTACCAGCGGGTCAACACGCCTTTGCGGAAGCTGACCACGCGCGAGCGCCGGGTCGTGATCTGGGGCAGCCTGGTCAGCGCAATCGCGATCCTCGCCCTGGTTGTGGCGACGGCCGGCAGCAGCAGCCATCCCGCCCCCGCCCCGGGCTGCATCAGGCCGACGATCGCCGGACGAACCGGTGGCGAGGTGCAGAACGCCTGCGGGGCGAAGGCAGTGGCGCTCTGCAAACGGGCGGCCACGACGGAAGGCCCCTGGGCCGAAGCGGTCCTCTCGGACTGCCAGGCGCGCGGCATCCGCTTCGGCAACTGACCGCCCGCGGCTTCTCCCTCAGCCGAGCGTAGCCAACAGCGCCGTCAACTCCTCGTCGACCTCGCCTTCGAGCTTCAGCTCGGCTTCGCGGTCGTAGGGGGTCTCGCCTTTGGTGACGATCGCCAGCCGGCCGCCGTGGGCGAGCATCAGCTGCGGCAGCCCAGCGACCGGGTGGACCGCCAGCGAGGAGCCGACGCAGAGCATCAGATCGGCGCCTTCGGCCAGCTCGGTCGCCCGCGCCATCGCCTCCTCGGGCAGCAACTCGCCGAAGAGGCCGACGTCGGGTTTGACCGCGCCGCCGCACTCGGCGCAAATCGCCACCCCGCGCTCGTCGAAGAGTTCGTCCACCCGGTCGAGGCTGAAGGACGTGCCGCATTCCCGGCAGGACGAGGTCGCGATCGAGCCGTGCACCTCGATCACGTTCTCCGACCCCGCCGCCCGGTGCAGGCGGTCGATGTTCTGGGTGATCACGCCCTCGATCAGCCCTCGCCGCTCCAGCTCCGCCAGGACCTCGTGGGCCCGGTTCGGCTCCTTGTCGCCAAGCGACTGGAAGCGCGGCCGGTAGTAGGACCAGAATCGCTCCGGGTCGCTTTCGAAGACCTCGATATGGGCGACCTCCATCGGATCGACCTTCGCCCACAACCCGGTCTCCGGCGTGCGGAAGTCGGGGATCCCCGAGGGCACAGAGACGCCGGCGCCCGTAAGCGCAACAGCCGACGAAGCCCCTTCGAGCAACTCCGCCAGCCGCGTCGTCGCCGACGGGCCGAAAACCGTCCTATATAGACGGTTTTCGGCCCGTCGAGCTGAGGTGCTGCCTACTTGCCGCTCCACTTCGGGGTGCGCTTGCCTAGGAAGGCGCTGATGCCCTCTTTGGCGTCTGCGCTGAAGAAGGCGGTGGCGAAGCCCTGCTTCTCGGCCTCGATGCCGGCGTCGATTTCGCCTTTGTGGGAGACGGTCTTGATCTGCTCGACCGCGATCGGGGCCTGGCCGGCGAGCTTGCGGCCCCACACCAGCGCCGTCTCGAACAGCTCGTGGTCGGGGACGACGCGCTGGGCGAGGCCGAGTTCGAGCGCCTCCTCGGAGAGGATCGCGTCGCCGACCAGGTTCATCTCCAGCGCCTTGGCCGGGCCGACGAGGCGGGCCAGGCGCTGGGTGCCGCCGAAGCCGGGGATGATCCCCAGCTTCACCTCGGGCTGGCCGAAGACGGCGGCCTCGGCGGCGATGCGGAAGTCGCAGGCCATCGCCAGCTCGCAGCCGCCGCCGAAGGCGATCGAGTTGACCGCGGCGATCGTGACCACGCCAGCCTGGCCGAGGTCGCGGAAGAGCGCGTGGGCCTTGTTGATCAGCTCCGCCCCGCTCGCCTCGTCGAGAGTGGTGAAGGCCTTGATGTCGGCGCCGGCGGAGAAGACCACCGGGACCGAGGAGGCGATCACCATCGCACCGATGCCGTCGGCGCCCTTGACCCGGTTCCAGACCGTCTCCAGGTCCTCGATCACCTGCGGCGAGAGCGAGTTCATCGGCAGGTTGGCGAGCCAGGCGATCGCGACGTCGCCGCGGGTCTCCAACTTCACCGTCTCGGCCTGCTCGCCCTCGTCGGCCTGCGGGTAAGGGTAGAAGCCCTGGCCGGTGACGAGACCGTGCCGGCCCTGGGCGACCAGCCGCTTCAGGAGCACCGGCGGCGTGAAGCGCTCGCCGTAGCGCTCCTCCAGGTTCTCGATCGTCTCCAGCGCCTTGTCGAGCCCGGTGACGTCGGCTTTCCAGAACGGCGGCAGCAGGCCTTTGCGCGGGTCGAGCCCGGCTCCGGCCATCATCCCGAGGTCGATGTCGCGGACGGAGCAGATCCCCTCCTGGACCAGGAGGCAGGCCTCGATCAGGGCGCGGCTGGAGAACATCGCCACCAGCTCCTCGCCGTCGGGCTGAGCGTCGCCGGGGACGTTCTGCTCGCCGTCCCTGAAGAAGCCCTCGCCGCCGGTCTTGGCGCCGAGCTTGCCTTCGCCGACCAGGCCCTGCAGGCCCTCGTGGACGTAGAAGTGCTCGCCGTAGGACTCCTGCATGTGTTCGGCGACGTGCAGGACGGTGTCGAGGCCGAGCAGATCGGTGAGGAAGAAGGGGCCCATCGGCGCCAGCTGGGCGCCGGCGATCGCCTCGTCGATCGCCTTCAGCGACAGCCCCTGCTCCTCCTGGGCGCGCCAGATCTCCCCCATCGTCGCCATCAGGATGCGGTTGACGACGAAGCCGGGGACCTCGCCGCAGACGATCGGCTGCTTCTTGATCGTCTGGGCGAAGTTGTAGGCGGCGGTGGCGGTCTCCTGCGAGGTGTCCTCGCCGACGATCACCTCGACCAGCGGCATGATCGAGGCCGGGTAGAAGAAGTGGAAGCCGACGACCTTGTCGGCGCGCAGCGTCGTCTCCCCCATCTCGGTGATCGAGAGCGAGGAGGTGTTGGAGGAGAGGATCGCGTGGCCGGGGGTGGCGGCGTCGATCTCGCGGAAGACGGCCTGCTTGATCTCCATCTTCTCCGGCACCGCCTCGATCACGAAGTCGACGTCGCCGAACTCCTCGTAGGTGGTGGCGCCGATGATGTTCCCCATCACCTCGGCGAGGCGGGCGTCGGCCTGCTCCTGCGTCAGCTTCTCCTTCTTGACGAGGCGGGCGAGCTGGCCCTCGGTGACGCCGCGGGCTTTGTCGAGGGCCGCGTCGACGAACTTCTGGTCGATGTCCTTGACGACGACGGGGATGTCGGCGGCGGCGATCGCCTGCGCGATCTCCCCACCCATGGTGCCGCCGCCGACGACGGCGGCCTTCGAGACGAACATTTGCTGAGGTTCCTCCGGTTTTCGGCTTGATCGTGCGGCGCGGGCCGCGGAAGACGCAGGCTATAGAGATGCCCGCGCCTCCCGCGCCTCGGCCTCATCGAGATGCCAGCGGCACCCGCTCCTCCGTCTCGTCAACGTGACCCTCGGCTTCCTCCTCCGGCTTGAACCGCTGGTAGGCGAAGGCGCCGGTCAGCAGCAGCAGACCCAAGGCTACGAAGGAGAGCGCCCGGGCGAGCTGTTCGAGTTCGGAGAGGTCGTAGGTCCAGACCTTGACGATCGCGACTGCCAGCAGGGCGAGGCCGCCGAGGCGGGCTTTCGGCGAGTGCCGCACCATGCCCCAGACGACCGCACCCAGACCCGTTGCCGTCCAGAACGCCGAGAGCCAGGACTGGCCGATCTGGCGGGCTTCGCCGCTGTTATCGGCGCCGATCACGTCGATGATCGAAACCGAACCGAGGTACACGAATCCACCAGCGCCGATGAAGCCCGCCACCGTCGCAGCCCGCGGCTCGACCTCGCGGCCCCAGTACCAGCAGGCGAGCGCCGCGCCCACGGAGCAGGCGAGCGCCACCAGGGAGCTGCCGAGGTCCTCGACGCCTTCGGCGATCGCGGCCGGCGGCGCCTCGACGCAGAGGACGTGGAGGATCGCGAGGGCGAGGAATCCGAACGCCCCGAACAGCAGGCGTTGCGCATCCGAAAGCCCCGGCGCGGGATTGCGGCCCACGCAAGTCGCCATGTAGGCCAGCGCTGCAGCCAGCGCCGACCAGATGGCTACCAGCGTGGGTCCGTCGAAAGCGTGGGCCAGCCCGAAGCTGCCGAGCCCGATTCCGCCTCCGATCAGGAGTGAGCCGATTTCGCGGTGGATGCCGAAGCGGATCGCGGCGCCGCCGAGCAGAAGGTGGGCGATAGCGAACCCGAAGATCCAGGCGTCCAGAGCGAGATCTGAGCCTCCGCCGATGACGATGCCGCCGGCACCGACCACGAACACGCTGCTGCAGAGGAGCAACAGCCAGGAAGACGCCGGCAGCCTCTCCTCGCCCCGGTTCCGCAGCTCGTAGCCGAAGGCCGCGGCGGCGTAGAGGACCCAGAAGCCGACCAGGACCGCAAGCACGAGCAGAGTGGGCTCGCTGAGGTGCCTTTCCCCGTCGAAGGAGATGAATCCGTTGTGAGCGATCCAGGCGATCAACTGCGGCGCCGAAACGGCAAAAGCGCCGAGCGCCAGCCAGTTCCAACGCTGCCAGAGAAGGACGCCGACACTGGCGGCGAGAGCCAAGGCGACGAAGGCGATGGAGCCGCCGTCGGTCGCCGTCCCGACGAGGATCGGCGCCGCCAGCGCCCCCAGCATCCCGACGCTGGCGACCAGCATCGAAGACCAGCGCACGGCAATGAAGACCCCGACGACGCCGATCACCGCCGCTGCCTCAAGGCCGAGGACTGGCGAGATCAAGTCGTAGGCCTGAGCAGCGACGACGGTGGTGGCATAGAGCCCTGGGATCGCGATGGCGACCGCGATGCGCGCCACCTCGAGCCGCCCCTTCCGTTCATGCAGCCAAAGGCCGAGAGCGAGCAGCAGCAGGGAGCCGCACCCGGCCATCAGGGTGCGGACCTCCTCCGTGAACCAGCTGCTGCTCACTGCGCTGCGCATCAGAAAGAAGACGCCGAGCAGGGTTGCGAGGCCGCCAATCCAGGCCAGCACGCGGCCGCCGAACACGCGCTCGAACTCGATCCTCGAGATCGGGTTCAGCGGTGGCGGTGGCGGTGGCGGTGGCGGTGGAGACGGCTGGTGGTGCGGTTGTTCGTGGCGCTGCCGAAATGCGGGTGGCACGTACTCGTGCGGCGGAGGTGGCTCCGCCTGGTCGCCCTCGATCCGATCTGGTCCTTCGTGGTTCATCAGTCTCTCCTTTGGTTGCTTGTTGACCGACGGTCGATAACGTACCAAGCTTGTCAACCGACGGTCAATAAGCGCGGTAGTATGTCCTGATATGGGCGATCCCTCCTACCGGCGACTGGGCGTGGACGAGCGGCGCCAGCAGCTGCTGGAGCGGGGCGCCGAGCTCTTCACCAGCCACCCCTACGACGAGCTCTCGATGAGCAAGATCGCGGCCGAGGTAGGTATTTCAAAGGGGCTGCTCTACCACTACTTCCCCAGCAAGCGGGCCTTTTTCGAGGCGACGCTGAGCACCTGGGCCGAGCAGTTGCAGGAACGGACGGAACCGGACCCGGACCTGCCGCCGATCGAGCAGCTGCAGGCCAGCCTCGACGGCTTCCTCTCGATGGTCGAGGAGAACGCGGTCGCCTACCGCAATCTGATGCAGAGCGCGACCGTCCCGGAGATTCGCGATCTGATCGAAGCGGTGCGGCGGCAGACGGCGGAGCGGATCCTCAGCGGGCTCTATCCAGGGAAGGCGCCGGCGAAAGCGCGGATCGCGGTCAGCGGCTGGCTCTGGTTCATGGACGGGGCCTGCCTCAACTGGATCGAGCACCGCGACGTCGAGCGCGGGGAGCTGCGCGACCTGCTGCTCGGCGTCCTGATGGGAGCGCTGATGGCAGCCAACGCGCTGCCGGACGTCGCTCCTTCGTAATCGACTCGCCTGCGATGTGCGGCCAGCGTCACCCCGGGGGCTTCAAGGGCGGGGCGCGCCAGGTCGATGAGACCGACCATGCGCAAGCCAGGGAAGCTCCTCGTCTGCCTCGTCGCGCTGCTGCTCTGCGGCGCCCTCTCCGCCTCGGCCACGCCGGCCGGCGCTGCCGTCCCGCAGGCGCACCTGCTGTCTGATGGGCGCGCAGTGGCGCCGCCCTCAGCCCCACCCGCGGTGAAATCGATGATCGAGGCGGCCAACCGCATCCGCCACCGGCCCTACGTCTGGGGCGGCGGCCACCGCCACTGGAACTCGCGCGGCTACGACTGCTCGGGCTCGGTCAGCTACGTGATGCACGCCGCCGGCCTGCTCGACTGGCCGCTCGACTCGACCGGCTTCATGCACTGGGGCGGCGCCGGCGCGGGCTCCTGGGTCCGCATCTACGCCAACCACGAACACGTCTTCGCGATCATCGCCGGCCTGCGCTGGGACACCTCCTACGCCACCGACGGCGACCGTTCGGGCCCTGGCTGGTCCGAAGAGATTCGCCCCACCGCCGGCTTCCGCCTCCGTCACCCCCTCGGCCTCTTCCACGCGACGCCGCTGGCTGGGTAGCAGGACCAAGCTCAATCGGTATAAGGGACAGAGCTCCGGTAGACGCCCCACCGCGAGACCGCGAGAAACCGCGATATGCGCGGTTTGCCGCGGTTTCGCTGAGCTGAAACAGCCTTTCGAAGCATGGGTCGTCCCTGCTGGTGTGTGTGGAGAGGCGTCCGGTCGTTCTCCGCGGGAATGTTCGCGAAGCGGCGAGATGCAATCCGGTTATTTGCTCGCCATAGGCGGGCTCTATCTCCGGAGCTGCCCCGCTAGGGGCGCGACAAATTCACGCGGAGAACGACCGGACGCCTTACCGGATGCGCCTCCGACAAGAGGGATAACCGCCTCACGCGCAGATTTGTACGAGGGGACAAAGGCGTGATTGGGGCTGCCCTATTAGGCTCTGTAGCGCTCTTTTCAAGGGACAGAGACTTGCAACCGAACGCGTCCGACGATCGGGCGCTCTACGTGGGGGGACACCCGTACCGATGACTCGCATCCGCCAGCACAACGTAAACGCAGCGCAGTGGAGCTCCAACGGAGAGGCTCTCGGCGCGATCGACCTGACCCTGCCGGAGAACAACCCGTTCGGGCAGAACGTCTTTTCCGTCGCCGTGCAGCGCGAAAGGCTGCCGAAGGACGTCTTCGAGAAGCTGCAGACCACCCTCGCCGGCGGCGAGGCGCTCGACCCGAGCCTCGCCGACGCCGTTGCCGAAGCGATGAAGGAGTGGGCGCTGGAGAACGGCGCCACCCACTACACCCACATGTTCCAGCCGCTGACCGGCGCGACCGCGGAGAAGCACGACTCCTTCTTCGAGCCCGCCGGCGAAGGGCAGGCGCTGGCCGGGTTCTCCGGCAAGGAGCTGATCCAGGGCGAGCCCGACGCTTCCTCCTTCCCCACCGGCGGCGTCCGCGCCACCTTCGAGGCCCGCGGCTACACCGCCTGGGACCCGACCAGCCCCGCTTTCATCCTCGAGAACCCGAACGGGGCGCTGCTCTGCATCCCGACCGCCTTCGCCAGCTGGACCGGCGAGGCGCTCGACGCGAAGATCCCGCTGCTGCGCTCGATGGACGCGCTCAGCCGCTCGGCGATCAAAGCGCTGCGCCTGCTCGGCGACGACGAGAGCCAGCGCGTCTTCACCACCGTCGGTCCCGAGCAGGAGTACTTCCTGATCGACGAGCAGTACTTCTTCGAGCGGCCTGACCTGATTGCGACCGGCCGCACCCTCTTCGGCGCCAAGCCGCCGAAGGGCCACGAGCTCGACGACCACTACTTCGGCTCGATCCCGGAGCGGATCCTCGCTTGCATGCTCGAGTCGGAGCTCGAGATGCGCAAGCTCGGCATCCCGGTCAAGACCCGCCACAACGAGGTGGCGCCGAACCAGTACGAGATCGCGCCGATCTTCGAGAACAGCAATGTCGGCTCCGACCACCAGCAGCTGACGATGCAGACGATGGAAAACGTCGCCCGCCGCTACGGCCTCGTCTGCCTCCTGCACGAGAAGCCGTTCGCCGGCGTCAACGGCTCCGGCAAGCACAACAACTGGTCGATGGGGACCGATACCGGCGCCAACCTGCTCAACCCGGGCGACACGCCGGCGGACAACATCCACTTCCTGTTCTTCTGCACCGCGGTGATCCAGGCGGTCAACAAGCACCAGGGCCTGCTGCGGGCCTCGGTCGCCAACATCGGCCAGGACCACCGCCTCGGCGCGAACGAGGCGCCGCCGGCGATCATCTCGATCTTCCTCGGCGGCGAGCTGGAGAAAGTCTTCGAGGCGATCTCGACCGGCGAAGGCGATCCGAACACGCCGGCCTCCTTCCTCGACCTCGGCACGCAGGTGCTGCCGCCCTTGCCGATGCACGGCGGCGACCGCAACCGGACCTCCCCGTTCGCCTTCACCGGCAACAAATTCGAGTTCCGGGCGCTGGGGTCGAGCATGTCGCTCGCCTTCCCCAACACGGTCCTGAACACGATCGCGGCGGAGGCGATCGACGAGCTCGCGGGCAAGCTGGAGGCGAAGCTGAACAACGGCGAGCAGATGCCGAAGGCCGTGATGGAGCTCGTCAAAGAAAGCTACCTGGCCAACAAGGTCGTCTGCTTCGGCGGCGACAACTACTCCGAGGAGTGGCACCAGGAGGCCGAGCGGCGCGGGCTGAAGAACCTGAAAACCACGCCCGATGCGCTGCCGGAAGTGCTTTCCGACCAGACGGTCGCCGCTTTCGAGAACTACAGCGTGCTCTCCAAGCGCGAGCTGGAGTCCCGCTACGAGGTCTGGGTCGAGCAGTACTGGCTGCGGGCCAACATCGAGGCGGAGACGGCGTTCTCGATCGCGAAGACGATGATCCTGCCGGCGGCGCTGCGCCACCTCGCCCTGATCGGTGAGTCGGGACTCTCGGCAATCGAGGGTGAGGTCCGCGAGTTGGTCGACGAGCTCGTCGCCGCCCTCGGCGAACTGGAGGCGGCGAACGCCGACCCGGGCCTGGAGGGTCTGGAGATGGCGATCCACGCCCGCGACAAGCAGTTGGCGGCGATGGCCAGCGTCCGCGAGGCGGCAGACAAGCTGGAGAAGGTCGTCGCCGACGACCTCTGGCCGCTGCCGAAGTACGAGGAGATGCTGTTCATCAAGTAGGCCTCAGGGAGGGTGCGACGAGCGCCCTCCCTTCCTACTCGTCTCCCGGTTCGTCTTCCCCTGGGGACTTGCGAACCGCGTACCAGATCAGCAAGAAGACTCCGACCGCGCCGAGCAGCGGAATCAGGCCGCCGAACAACACCGGCTGCCACGCCTCTTCGGCGCGGGGAAACAGCGCCGCGAGCATCAGCGTCTCGCCCATTCGAGCGAGTCTAGGCTAGGCGCGCTTTGACTCGCATCCGCAAGCCGCCCTGCGGCGAGAGGGTCGGCATCTGGCGGATCGTCATCGTGCGGCCGGGGAGGGCCTCGATGTCGAGGCGCTGGAGGAGCATGGTCGCCACCAGCTTCACCTCGGTCTGGCCGAAGCGCTTGCCGATGCAGATGCGGGAGCCGCCGCCGAAAGGGACGTAGGCGCCGCGCGGCAGCGCCGCCTTGCGTTCGCGGGAGAAGCGCTCGGGGATGAAGGCCTCCGGCTCGGGGAAGAACTCGGGGATGCGGTGGCTGGCCCAGGAGCAGTAGTTGACGTAGGCGCCCTTCGGCACCGTGCAGCCGCCGAATTCGAACCCGCGGACCGCCCGGCGCGGCCCGATCCAAGCCGGTGGATAGAGGCGCAGGACCTCGTCGAGGACCATCTCGAGGTAGGGCATCTCGTGTTCGAGCTGGGTGGCAGTCGGGGCGGCGGCGAGCGCCCGGTCCTGCTCCTCGCGCAGGCGCCGGGTCACCTCCGGGTGGCGAGCGAGCTCGTGGAGCATGAAGGTGAGGGTCGAGGTCGAGGTGTCGTGACCGGCGAACATCAGCGTCATCACCTGGTCGCGGATCTCGCGGTCGGTGAACGCCTCTCCGCCATCGCCGCGGGCGCCGACCAGGAGGCTGAGGATGTCGCGGCGTTCGGGGTCTGGGTCGGCGCGTCGCCGGACGATCTCGCCGAAGACGATCTCGTCGAGGATCGCCCGCGAGGAGGTCATCTTGCGCCAGGGCGAGCCGGGGCCGCGCAGCAGCCGCAGGTGGAAGTCGATCCCGTAGTAGCCGAGAGCGCGCTCGAAGTGCAAGGCGGCGGCCGCGCCCTTGCCGGTCTCGTCGGGGTCGAGGCCGAGCAGCGCCCGCATCGCGATCCGCATCGCCAGGTTGCGCATCCACTCGTAGACGTCGGCCACCTCGCCGACCGGGAGGGCGGCGATCGCCTGGTCTGCCTCGATCGTCATCGCCGCCGTCGCCGCCTCGATCTGCTCGCGGTGGAAGGCGGGCATCATGATCGCGCGGGCGCGGTCGTGGTAGTCCTCGTCGATCGTCAGCAGCCCGTCGCCGAGCAGCGGGATCAGGTCGCCGAAGCTCGACTCGCGCCAGTGGAAGTTCTCCGGGTGGGCGACGGTGATGAAGTGGTTCGCCTCCGGGCCGAGCATGAAGACGACCGGCGAGTGCAACAGCCGCAGCGAGAAGATCGGACCGAACTCTTCGTAGGCGCCGAGCAGCAGCGGCAGCGGATCGCGCGCGGCCTGCAGCGTGCGGGTGTGGCTGAAATCCATCCGTCCGGGCGGGAACCTCCCCCGCCCCCGCCACTCTGCGACCACGTCTTCGGCGATCCGCCGCAGCGGATTCGCCGACATCTGCGGCGGCCGCGCGACCGGCGCGGTGGGGTCGACCGTAGCCATGCCTGGATCGTAACTGGCTGGCTGGCCAGTTTGCCTCCAGGCTTGCTTAGAAGCCCTGCAGTCCGGCGAGCGCGAGGAACAGGGTGACGGTGATACCGCCCAGCGCAAAGAAGCCACGCATCATCGTTCGATGCATCGCGTCGAACCGCGTGTCGACCGCTGCGAACCGTTCATTCATTTCGCCGCGCAGCCCTTTGATGTCGCTCCGAAGTTCGCGTATGTCCCCGTCGAGGCGATTGATCTCTCCGTCGACACGCTTGAAGCCTTCTGCCATCTGCTTGTCGACGCGCTGGAAGCCTTCAGTCATCCGACCGTTCAGGTCGTCGATCCTCTTGTCGGTTGAGCTGATCTCCATCGTCTGCATGATCGTACCGTAACTTTTCGTCTGTAACGGAACAAGACGCGATTGCCAAATTTCTGCACCAATGCCGCGACGGAAGAGTCCCTCTGCGGCCGTCAACCGGCGGTGGCGGCGAGCTGGCCGCAGGCGGCGCCGATGTCGCGGCCGCGGGTGAGGCGGACGGTGGCGGTGATGCGGTGCTCGGCGAGGATCGCGCGGAAGCGCTCGATCCGCTCCGGCGGGGAGCCGTCGTAGGCGCCGGTCGGGTTGTAGGGGATGAGGTTGACCTTGTAGGCGCGGGGGTCGAGCAGCTCGGCCAGTTCGCGGGCGTGCTCGGGCAGGTCGTTGACCCCGTCGAGCATCACGTACTCGACGAAGACCTTGCGGCGGCGAGCGGCGCGGTAGCGATCGCAGGCCGCCAGTACCTCGGCGATCGGATAGCGCTCGTTGACCGGCATGATCTGCGAGCGCAGGCCGTCGTTGGGCGCGTGCAGGGAGAGCGCCAGGCTGATCGGCATCTCGCACTCGGCGAGACGGTCGATCCCCGGCACCCAGCCGACGGTGGAGATCGCGGTGCGGCGGTGGGTGACGCCGAGGTCGGGCAGCCGCTCACAGGCGGCGAGGACGTTGTCGACGTTCATCGTCGGCTCCCCCATCCCCATGAAGACGATGTGGTCGATCGCTTCGCTGCGGCGGAAGTGGAGCGCCTGGTCGAGGATCTCGTCGGCGGAGAGGTTGCGGCCGAACTTCATCTGCCCGGTTGCGCAGAAGGTGCAGGTCAGCGGACAGCCCGACTGCGAGGAGAGGCAGACCGAGCGCCGGCCATCCCGGTAGCGCATCAGCACCGCCTCGATCGGCCGCCCGTCGGCGGTGTGAAAGAGCACCTTGACGGTGCCGTCGTCGGACTTCGCCTCGGCGGCCAGGGTCAGCGTCGAGAGCGGCACCGTCGCCTCCAACTGCTCCCGCAGCGCCGCCGGCAGGTTGGTCATCTCGGCGTAGGAACGCGCTCCGCGCGCGACCCACTCCCACACCTGCTTGGCGCGATAGGTGGGCTCGCCGGCCTCGGCCAGCGTCGATGCAAGCAGCTCTCGATCCATCCACGAAGCGTAGGGACCCTCCCAGGCCCATGGGCTAGTTGTGGATCTTCTCGCCGCGCTCCAGCATGTCAACGAACTTGCGCAGGCGGCGCTCCCGCGTCTCCGGCTTTTTCGCGTCGTTCAGTCTGTAGATGATCGCGTAGCGGTTGGCGCTGTCGAGGCGGGCGAAAAACTCTGCGGCAGCGGGGCTCGCGTCGAGCTCGCGCTGCAGATCCGGCGGCACCTTGGCGGTACGTTGCCCCTCGTAAGCCGCCTCCCAGCGCCCGTCGGCTTTTGCCGCTTCGACCTCGGCTAGACCGGTCGGCCTCATCTTCTCGGCGGCCATCAGCGCTTCCGCCTTCTCGCGGTTGATCCGCGACCAGCGCCCGCGCGGCCGGCGCGGCGTGAACCGCTGCAGGAAGAAGCTTTCGTCGTGCCCGCGCTTCTGGCTGTCGATCCAGCCGAAGGCGAGCGCCAGCTCCAGCGCCTCCGCGTAGGTGATGCTCGTCTCCCCCACTCCTTTCTTGGCGATCTTCAGCCAGACGCCGTGAGAAGAAGCGTGGTTTTCCTCCAGCCAGGCCTCGAGCTCGGTCGGACCGGCAAAGAGCAGCATCGGCAGCTGGTCAGCCATCGCTCCCCAGCCTCCCGATCAGCTCGGACTCGTCAAGCCCCTCGACCAAGAGCAACTTCTGGCGCGACTTCTCGCCGCGGAGGATGCTGACCCGCGACGGTGCGACGCCTGCCCGCTTCGCGACAAGGCGGCAGAGCGCCTTGTTCGCCTTGCCGTCGACCGGTGGAGCGGAGACACGCGCCTGCAGGACACCGTCCTCAAAGCCCCGCAGCTCGTCGGCCTGGCCCCGCGGGCGCAACCGCACCTCGATCCGCGCTTCCGCCAAGGGGCCTCCGGCTAAAGGCCCGCTGCTTCGGCCAGCAGGTCGACCTGGCGCGGGTCGCTCGAGCTCGGGAAGAGGAAGAGCTCCTGGCAGCCCGCCTGATCGAAGGCGGAGAGGTACTGCTGCACGGCTTCAGGGGTCTTGGCGGCGGAGTCGGCGATCCAGTTGGCGGTCTCCTCGCCGAGCCAGGCGTAGTAGTCGGTCAGGTAGCGCTTGGCGTCCTCCTCGGCGCGGTCGCCGAGGGAGAAGTAGGCGAGGCCGGCGTTGCGCGCCGGCTCCTGCCGGCCCGCCGACGACCAGGCCGCCTCGAATTCCTCGCGCCAGCCGGCGAACTGTTCCGGCGGCGCGCCCGAGGCGATCCAGCCATCGCCGAAGCGAGCGGCGCGCTTGAACGAAGCCTCGACTCCGCCTCCGACGAGCACCCGCGGTTCGGTCTCGGTCTGCGGACCCATCTCCTCGCCTCCCCAGACCTCGCGCATCCGCCCCAGCATCTCGTCGAGGACCTTGCCGCGCGTCTCCATGCTGGCATCGGCGACCTCGTAGTCGCTCTCGCGACCGCCGAGCCCGATGCCGAGGGTCACCCGTTCTCCAGAGATCGCATGCAGGCTCAGCACCTGCTTCGCCAGCGAAACCGGGTTGCCGCGCAGCGGCCCCAGCAGGACCGTCGTCGCCAGCCCGATCCGCTCCGTCACCGCCGCCGCAGCCGCCAGCGCGGTCAGCATCTCCACGTTCGGATAGGCGATCCGGTCGATCGTCCCCAGGCTGGAGAACCCGCGCTCCTCCGCCCGCCGCGCCCAATCCGTCAGCTGCTTGCCGGTAGCGCCTGGCACTGCATTGGGAAGACCGATCGCGACGTCCATCTGGAGCTCCTTCCGGCGGTTTGGGGGTAGGGCAACCCTAGCTACCCGGTTTCGCCGGGCAACTCGCTTAAGAGGCGGCCAACCGCTTCGCGGGCGTAGCCGAAGATGCGTTCGTCGCCGCTGAGCCGGTAGCGGGAGTTCGTCCCCATCACCAGCGCGTAGAGCTCGAAGGCGAAGCGGGCGGGGTTCTTGACGCCGGCGATGCGGGACTGGCGCTCGAGCTCAGCGAGCCAGCCATCGAGGGCGCCGGCGATCGCGTCGCGGACGGGACCGGGGCGGTCGTCGTACTCGGCCGAGGTCGCAGCCCAGAAGCAACCGCCGGAGTAGTCGCCGAGCTGGTCGAGGTAGCGCTCTGCCATCGCTCGCAAGCGCGGGGCGCCATCGGGGAAGTCAAGGGCCGGGTCGATCACCCTTCCTTTGAAGCGCTGGGCGGCAGCGGCGATCGTCGCCAGCTGCAACTCCTGCTTGGAGCCGAAGTGGGCGAAGAGACCGCTCTTGCTCATCCGCAGCTCAGCCGCCAGGCGGCCGATCGTCAGCCCCTCCAGTCCCTCGACGGTGGCGAGGTCGACGGCGTGATCGAGGATCGCCTCGCGGGTCTGCGCGCCCTTCTCAGTGACGGGGCTCACAGACACACGATATAAAAAAGCACGAACGTTCGTTTTACATGCTTGCGAACTGCTCGCCGGCAACAACCATGGGAGGAACACAGATGGGCGATTACACGGTGAAGAAGATCGATGAGATGGAGGGCGTCTACCTCGGCGCCTTCAAGCGGGCGCGGGCGGAGCTCGGCGTCTCGGCGTTCGGGCTGCAGGTGATCGACATGCCGCCGAACTTCGACAACTACCCCGAACACGACCATGCCGAGGACGGCCAGGAGGAGGTCTTCATGGCTCTTCACGGCGGCGGCGAGATCGAGATCGAAGGCGAGCGCTTCCCGCTCGACCCCGCCCACATGGTGCGGGTCGCGGCAGGAACCAAGCGCAAGGTGTGGCCGGGCGATGAGGGAATTCGGATGGTGATCATCGGCGGCGTGCCCGGCGGCGTCTACGAGGCGCCGGACATCAGCAAGCTGGGCGAGCCGGACCCGATGGCGGCCTAGCTTCGAAGCCCTCGCAGCTGAGCACGGGGAGCCGAGGGTACCGCGGGTACTCCGGCTCCTCGCGTGAGCGCTCGCAGAGGGAGAAGACCGAGCCGCGGGTATTCGGGACCAGGCGCTGGTGGCGGCAACGGTCGCAGAGGCCGGCTGGGGCTCGAGGGGCAGCCATCTGTCGCAAGCTAGCCGGAAATAGCGAGCTCGAGAGCGGCGACTCCCGCCTTGTAACGGCCTAGCCTTGGTGCGTGACCCGCGCAGCGACCCTGTTCGACGCCGACGCCGCCTCCTACAGCGGGACGGTCGAGGTGCTCGGCGTCATCTACAAGTCCGAAGACGACGACGGCTACGCGGTGCTGGAGGTGCAGGAGGCAGACTCCGGCGAGGGCTTCGCGCTGGTCGGACCGGTCGCCCATCTCGAGGCCGGCGACCGCGCCGAAGTCAGCGGCGAGTGGCAGACCCACAACCGCTACGGCCGTCAGCTGCGCGCGCAGGGGGCGCTGCCGCTCGACCCCGCCGACCGCGAGGGACAGGTCGCCTACCTCACCTCGCTGCGTCACATCGGCCAGAAGCGGGCGGAGCGGCTCTGCGACGAGTACGGCACCGACGTGCTGCAGAAGATCGCCGCCAACCCGGAAGCGGTCTTCGGCTCGCTGCGCGGGGTCAGCTCCGACCAAGCCGCCGCCGCGACCCAGTCCTGGTACGCGAGCCGGGCGATCCGCGACCTCCACGTGCAGCTGGCGCCGCACGGGCTGGCCCACCTGGCGGCGCCGATCCATGCCCGCTACGGCGAGGACTCGATGGCGATCCTGCATGAGAACCCCTACCGGCTGACCGAGGTGCCCGGCGTCGGCTTCGCTCGCGCCGACAAGATCGCCCTCGCCGCCGACGTACCGCCGGAGTCGAGCAAGCGCGCCCAGGCCGCCGCCGTCTACGCCCTGATCGAGGCCGAACAACAGGGCAACAGCTACCTGCCGCTTGCGGAGCTGACGCGGCGCACGGCGCGGCTGATCGGGCTCGCCCCCGACCCCGAGGTGCTGGTCGAAGCGACGAACCTCGTCGAGGACGATGGGCGCGTCTACCGCGAGGCCACCCGCGAGAGCGAGCTGGCGGTGGCGGAGACGCTGGCCCGTCGCGCCGTCGCTCCCCCCCACCTCGACCACGAGCCGGGCGAGAACCCGCGGGGCAAACTCACCGACGAGCAGTGGGCGGCGGTGCGGGCCGTCTTCGGGGCCCGCGTCTCGGTCCTCACCGGCGGCCCCGGCGTCGGCAAGACCGAAGCCACGCGGGAGATCGTCGCCGAGGCCGAAGCCACCAACGCGAGGATCGCCCTCTGCGCCCCCACCGGCCGCGCGGCGCGGCGGCTGGAAGAGACCACCGGCCACGAGGCGAAGACGATCCACCGGATGCTCGAATGGATGCCGGGGCGCGAGCCGGCCTTCCGACCGGGGCGCCCGCTCCCGGTCGACCTGGTGATCGTCGACGAGTCTTCGATGCTGAACCTGCGCCTCGCCGAGGTGCTGCTGAACGGACTGGCGGAGACCACTCACGTCGTCTTCGTCGGCGACGCCGACCAGCTGCCGCCGATCGGGGCGGGCAAGCCGTTCGAGGAGCTGATCGCCTCCGGCGCGGTGCCGGTCGTGCGGCTGACCCAGATCTTCCGCCAGGCGGCGCGCTCGATGATCACCACCGCCGCCCACGAGATCAACCACGGCCGCCCGCCTCACCTCGAGCCCGGCCCCGAACAGGACCACGACTTCTTCTTCATCGAGCGGGGGACGCCGGAGCGTGCCCTGGAGACGGTGGTCGAAGTGGTTGCCGAGCGCGCCCCGGCCAAATTCGCCGTCGACCCGATCCGCGAGGTGCAGGTACTGGCGCCGATGTACCGGGGGCCGGCCGGGATCGACGCCCTCAACGAGCGCCTCCAGGCCGAGCTCAACCCCGACGGCAAGCGCGCCGTGAGCGAACGCTTCCGCATCGGCGACCGCCTGATCCAGACCCGCAACTCGCACGAGCTCGGGCTGATGAACGGCTCGATCGTCTTCCTCCGCGGCGACGACCCGGACGAGGAGGAGATCGTCGTCGACACCGACGACGGCGGCAGCCTCGTCATCCCCTACAGCGAAACCGCCACCCTGCGCCTCGCCTACGCGATCTCGGTCCACAAGGCCCAGGGTTGCGAGGTGCCGGTCGTCGTCGGCGTCTGCCACCGCTCCCACTCGCGGATGCTCAACCGCCCCCTCCTCTACACCGCGATCACCCGTGCCCGCAGCAGCTGCGTCCTCGTCGGCGACCAGGCCTCCCTTGCCGCCGCCGTCCGCCGCGACGACAGCGGCGGCCGTCATTCAGGCCTGGCCGAGCGCCTGCGGGGTTAGGCGGACGGCGCCCGCCTGCCCTTGCCAGGCGAGCAGCCGCCCGCAGGTCCTGCAAACTCGCGCGCCGTTCCGATCCGGGAGCCGCTCGCATCCAGCAGCTCGACTTTCACCTGGTGCGGGACCACACACCCTGGAACGAAGACGACGAAGAAGCCGAACGGTTCGTCCGTGTGAATTTGGTGAGCGGTTACTCCTTCGACCTGGGCCAGCGCCACGCCGTGCTTCAGGGACTTGCCGGCGACGACGACCTTGATCCTCTTCACCTTCGACTCCACAAGGCCGGCGAGTTGCGTAAAGCCAGGTTCATGGACAAACCCCTGGACACAACCTGGACGTCCTTTGCAGAAGAACTCGATCCATTCCCCTTGTTCGGAGGCGCAGACTTCACCGTGAGACAGGCGCGCCCTCAGGTTGTAAACGGTCACGCAGGACCCTCCCTCTGGGGAGGCAAAAGCGACGATCACCGCGCTTCCGTGGAAGCGGTCTTTGACGCAGTCGAGCGCAAGCGTCGGCCCCGGTCCTTCCTTCCACCACTGGGGCGCCTCGGGTATCAGCGACAACACCGACTGCCCCACCGGGCAGCCCGCCTGTCCGGCATTGGCGGAGGTAGAGCCACCGCCGCTATCGCCGCCACCGCCGCACCCGACGGCGAGACAGACAAGCGCCGCCATAAAGACGACCGCGAAGAGTGGGCCCGACCTATTACTCATGCTTTCTAGCCTATTCGGAGATTCCGCTCTGCGCTACTAGCCTGAAGGAATGGAGAGGGACCGCCTGCCGCTGGTGGAGATCGGGATCACCATCGCCGGAATCGTCTTCCTGGCGATCCTGTTCTTCGCTGTCGACCCGCTGCACGAAGCGGTCAAGGCGACCTTCCAGGGCGACAACGCCGAGGTGCGCCACCAGATCAACCGGCTCGGCGCTACCGGGCCGCTGTTGATCGTCGCCCTTACCCTGATCCACGCCGTGGTCTTCTACCCGGCCGAGATCGTCGACGCCGCCGCCGGCTTCGCCTACGGCTTCTTCCCGGCGCTGGCGCTGATGATGTCCGGCTGGGTCCTCTCCGGCCTGCTCTGTTGGGCGGTCGGCCACCGGGTCGCCCGGCCGCTGCTCGACCGCTGGTTCGGCGAGGAGCGCTTCGAGCGGGTCGAGCAGGCGATCGAGCGGGGCGGTCCGACGCTGCTGCTGGCGATGCGGCTGATCCCGATCCTGCCCTTCAGCATCGTCTCCTACGCCGCCGGCGCTGCCCGCGTCCCCGCCTGGCGCTTCGTCTGGACGACCGCGCTCGGCTACCTGCCGATCACCGCGATCGCCGTCTACTTCGGCACCAGGCTCGAAGGCCTCTCGCTGACCGACCCGCTGGTGCTCGGCAGCGCCCTGGCATTGCTGGGGCTGCTCGCCGCCGGGCACTGGATCTGGCGCCGGCAGGCATGGCGGCCCGCGCGAAGCGCTGGCGCCCGGAAGAGCTCAGCCGACGTGCTTGACCCGGAAACGGAAGACGGCCGGCGTCGAGTCGGCGAGGCCGGCTGAGTTGACGGCCTTCACCTTGACCACGTGGCTGCCCACCCCGAAGCGGTGGATGAGCTTGCTCCCGCAAGCGCGGAAGGCGGCCTTGTCGACCTTGCAGAGGAAGGACACCCCCGCCTGGTCGGAGCCGAAGCGGAAGACGATGCGGGCGGTCCTGCTGCGCGTCTTCACCACCTTGGGCGGGTGCTTGAGGAAGCTGGTATTTGGGGCGGGCGGTGCGGGCGCCGGCGGCGCTGGCGTAGGCGTAGGGGGAGATCCTTCCGAGCCCCAGTTGCCGGGGGCGACGAAGACCGGACCGGAGGCGCCAGGCGGTTCGCACGCTTCTGGTTCGACAGGAGTGATCTCTTCGCGGGCGGCTTCGACGGCAGCAACCGTTTCCACCAGGCCACCGCCGATCGCGCAGGAGTCGAAGGCACCGACCGGGGACCCCGTCCCGACCAGCGATTCGCGCAGCAGTTCGGGACTCGCGAGCGGAGCCGCCTGTCGCATCAGGGCGACCGCTCCCGCCGCGTGCGGTGCTGCCGCCGAGGTCCCGCAGAAGTGCCACTCGCTTTCGGCGAGGACCGCGAAGAAGGTCGTTCCCCCGCAGTCGGTGGCGGTGAGGTCGGGCTTGGAGAGCACTTCTTCCCCGCCAGGGACAGGCGCGGCGGGGCCGGTGCCTTCGGCCGGTTCGAAGAGGTGGGTCACGGGGCCGCGGGAGCTGTAGAACTCCGGTTCTTCTCCTTCCCCCGGGCGAGGTTCGTAGCGCATCGCACCGACTGAGATCGCACTGGCGGCGCCGGCATGACCCATGATCGCCGGGCCGACCACGTCGCCGCCGCCCGAGCGCGGGTACTCCACCCCGCTCACCCCACCGCCGTTCTCCAGGAGGATGAACTTGAGCCGAGCGCCCGGGCCGGAGAAGCGGTTGATCACCAGCTGCACGGTCTTCGTCGAGCCGCTTTCGTTTTGCCACTGGACGATCTCCAGCGGTCGCTGCGTTTCTCCGTTGTCTTCCGCCGAGCCGGTGAGCACGTTGCCGTTGGCGTCGAGCAGGAACGCGTCGAGATCGGTTTCGACCCCTTCCCACGGTTCGGCCCACTGCAGGTCGACGGAGAGGATTTCGCCCGGTTCGACTTTGATCCCGTAGGTGCGGTCGGTCGGCGCTTCGGGGTTGAAGTCCATGCAATGGGAGGTGTTGAAGCCGTTCGCGGTGAGCGCGGCGACCTTCGGCGGGCAGGCGCCGGAGTCGCGGAATTCGGGGGCTTCCCACGAGGCGATTTCGTTGCCTTCGCCGTCGAAGAGGTTGTCGTTGCCGGCCGCCGAGAGGTAGGTATCCCCCAGGGCGGCGACTTCGTTGATCGCGACCGCAACCGGTCCGTCCTGGAACATCGGCTCTTCGAAGTAGCCGACGTCATCGACGATCACTTTCGCCCCCGCGAGGGCGAGCTTTTTGATGTTGGCGGCGAATTCTTCTTCGCCGGTGAAGGCGGTGGCGAAGGCGAGCGAGGCATTCGGCGCCATGTCGTGGACGATCTGCAGCATGCCCCGGCCCTCGTCGGTCGATTCTTCGGATTCGAAGTCTCCGAGCACGTTGACCGGCAACGCCTGCCCGCTGCATTCGTTGCCGGGCGCACCGGGTAGATCGGCCGTTTCTTCGTCTTCTTCTGCGTGGGTTTCGATCGGGCCGCCAGTGGCCGCTTCCGTCGCCTGGTTGAAGGAGTCGGAGAGGACGCCGACCTTGACCCCGGTTCCGTCGACGCTGAATTCTTCCCGCGCGGTTTTCGCGTTCAGCTGTGCCACGCCCTCGGAGATGACCGAGCCACCCTCGCAGTTGTCGGCGAAAAGCATCGGGGTGCGGATCGGCGTTACCGAGGCAACTGCCGGGGTCGCCGCCAACGACTTCAGGTCCGCCGGCGGGACCGCCACCGTGGCGGACTGGTAGCGACGGCTGGCGGAAAGCACCCGCCCCCCGGCCGCGCGCAGGTCGGGGCGGCGGGCGAGGGCGCCGTGGTCGAAGCGGACGCTGACCAGGACGCGCCCCCCTTGGCGGAGCAGGCTGCCAGGACCGCTGGAAGCGAACCCGAGCACCCGCGCCTGCCGCGCCGGCGGCAGCGCCCGCACGGCCGGTCGCGCCAGCCGGACCAGGGTCGGGGAGAGCGGGCCGTGGACCTTCAATGGCACCGTCGCCGCGGTCGCAGCGGCCGGAACCAGACAGCAAGTGATCGCGAGCATCGCGAAGCATCCCCAAAGGCGGCGAAGTCCCTTGCCGTTGCGCATCTATCTCTCCCTATCGACCGTGTTGAGGAACCCTTGAATGCCTCAAAGATACGAGCCGCGGCGGAACCAGATCAGCAGGCCGACCACCGAGAGCACGAGGCTGCCGATGCCCCAGACCCAGAAATCGGCCTCGGTGTTGATCTTTTCCACCAGCCATTTGAAGTTCTGGCCGAAGAAGCCGACCAGGAAGGAGAGCGGCAGGAAGATCGTCGCCACCACCGTCAGCTGCTTGGTGATCTGGTTGAGGCGGTTGGAGACGACCGAGAGGTAGGCATCGCGGGTGCCCTGCAGCAGGTCGCGGTAGGAGTCGATCTGGTCGGAGATGCGGATCGCGTGGTCGTAGACATCGCGGAAGTAGTTGCGCGAGTCGGCTTCGAGGCCGGGGATTTCGAGGATGTCGTCGATGTTGCGGGCGAGCAGGTCGCGCTGCGGCGCCACCACCCGGCGCAGCTCGACCAGGTCGCGGCGCAGGGCGGTGATCTGCTCCAGGTGCACCGGCGTCGGGTGCTCGAAGATCTCCTCGTCGAGCTGCTCCATCTGGTCGTCGAGCCGCTCGAGGACCGGAAAGAAGCTGTCGGTGAGCCCGTCGATCACCCGGTAGACGACGAACTGCTCCGAGCGCGGCTCCTGCGCCGAGAGCCGTTCGCGCGCTTCCTCGAGCACGGCGCAGCGGTGCCGGTGCGAGGTGACGAGGTAGCCGCCGCTGAGGAAGGCGTGGACCTCTTCCAGGTGGATGCCGCCGTCGCTGCCCGCGCCGACGCCGTAGTAGACGAGGAACATGTAGTCGCCGTAGTCCTCGAGCTTCGGGCGCTGGTCGCGCTTCAGCATGTCCTCCAGCGCCAGCGGGTGGAAGGAGAACGCTTCGCGAAGCGTGTTCGCCTCGGGGACCCCGGGATCGGTCAGGTCGAGCCAGAAGAACTCGTCGCGCGCCAGCAGGTCGGCGATCGCATCGCGATCGAGGCTGTCTAGGAAGCGCACACGGCAACGCTAGATCCCCCTGCGGACGCCGTCATGCCGTCGTTAACGGCTCAAGAGCAACGAAACGGTGGATGTTCCTGCTACCGTCCCCGACTGTTGGGCCGGTCAGATACCGGCGAAAGTTGTGCGTAGCGCTCGCAGTCGTTGCTTCATCGCATCCTCCGCGTTCGCAGCACATGAAGTGGAGGCAATGCATGCCGACTGGAACTGTCAAGTGGTTTAGCGACGACAAGGGCTACGGGTTCATTACGCCCGACGACGGCTCGAAGGACGTCTTCGTCCATCACAGCGCGATTCTCGGTGAGGGCTTCAAGAGCCTGACCGAGGGTTCCAAAGTGAGCTACGAGTCCGAAGAAGGGCCGAAGGGCCCGGCCGCTGCGAGCGTTCAGCAGCAGTAGTCTCGCCAAACGCTTCCAGCAGTCCGAAGCCCGCCCACGAGGCGGGCTTCGCTTTGCTCGGAGCCGACCCGGCCGATTCCCTACTCTCCCAACTCGTTATGACCACCGCTCGAGAAGATCTGCGCAACATCGCGATCATCGCCCACGTCGATCATGGAAAGACGACGCTGGTCGACGCGATGCTGTGGCAAACCGGCACCTTCCGCCAGGGGCAGGAGGTCGCCGAGCGGGTGCTGGACTCGATGGACCTCGAGCGCGAGAAGGGGATCACGATCCTCGCCAAGAACACCGCCGTCACTTATGGCGACGTGAAGCTGAACATCGTCGACACGCCGGGCCACGCCGACTTCGGCGGCGAGGTGGAGCGGGCGCTGACGATGGTTGACGGGGCGCTGCTGCTGGTCGACGCCTCCGAGGGGCCGCTGCCGCAGACTCGCTTCGTCCTGCGCAAGGCGCTGGAGCGCAAGCTGCCGATCATCCTCGTTGTCAACAAGGTGGACCGGCCGGACGCGCGGATCAGCGAGGTGATCGACGAGGTCTACGAGCTCTTCATCGACCTCGACGCCGACTCCGACCAGATCGACTTCCCGATCGTCTACACCAATGCCAAGGCCGGCTGGGCGGCGCTGGAGGAGGGCGCCGAGGGCGAGGGCCTGAAGGCGCTGCTGGACCTGATGCTGGAGAAGATCCCGCCGCCGCAGTACGAGGAGGAGGCGCCGCTGCAGGCGCACGTGACCAACCTCGACGCCTCGCCCTATGTTGGGCGGCTGGCGATCTGCCGGGTGCACCAGGGGACGATCCGCTCCGGGCAGCAGCTGGCCTGGTGCCGGGCCGACGGCAGCGTCGAGCGGGCGGCGGTGTCGGAGCTGTACGTGACCCAGGGGCTGGAGCGGGTCTCGGCCGAGCAGGCCGGGCCAGGCGAAATCATCGCTGTCGCCGGGATCGAAGAGGTGACGATCGGCGAGACGCTGGCCGACCCGGAGAACCCGCGGCCGCTGCCGGTGATCACCGTCGATGAGCCCTCGCTCTCGGTGGTGGTCGGGATCAACACCTCGCCGCTGGCCGGCACCCAGGGCGGCGACAAGCTGACCGCGCGCCAGATCCTCTCGCGGCTCGACGCCGAGCTGGTCGGCAACGTCTCGCTGCGGGTCAAAGACACCGAGCGCCCCGACGCCTGGGAGGTGCAGGGTCGCGGCGAGCTGCAGCTGGTGGTGCTGCTGGAGATCATGCGGCGCGAGGGCTACGAGCTGACGGCCGGCCAGCCGCAGGTGGTGACGCGGGAGATCGAAGGGCAGATCCACGAGCCGGTGGAGCGGCTGGCGATCGACGTGCCGGAGGAGCACGTCGGCGACGTGACGCAGATGCTCGCCGGGCGCAAAGGGCGGCTGGAGCAGATGGTCAACCACTCGACCGGCTGGGTGCGGATGGAGTACCTGGTACCGGCGCGCGGGCTGATCGGCTTCCGCACCGAGTTCCTCACCGTGACCCGCGGCAGCGGGCTGATGCACCACGTCTTCGACCGCTGGGAGCCGTGGGCGGGTGAGTTGCGCACGCGCCAGAGCGGATCGCTGGTGGCGGACCGCCGCGGCCAGACCGCCAGCTACTCGCTGATGAGCCTGCAGGAGCGGGGCAAACTCTTCGTCGGCGCCGGCGAGGAGGTCTACGAAGGGATGATCGTCGGCGAGAACTCGCGCTCCGAGGACCTCGACGTCAACCCGACCAAGGCCAAACAGCAGACGAACATGCGGGCCGCCAGCGCCGACGTGCTGGAGCGGCTGGCGCCGCCGGTGCGGCTCACGCTGGAAGCCTCCCTCGAGTTCGTCCGCGAGGACGAGTGCGTCGAAATCACCCCCGACGAGATTCGGCTGCGCAAGGTCGAGCTGGACAAAATCAAACGGCTCAAGGCGTCGAAGAAACGGGACGCGGCGCCCGCTCGTTAGTACGCCCGCGATACGGGTGCCCTCCGTCGGAGACCGTATGTCTCACCAGGGACACTCGCTTCATCAGCTTGACCCAAAGCCTCCGTCGGAGGGCACCCGTATCGCTCCACGCCGCTCAAGCAAGCGGGCGACGCGTTTTATTACCTCAGATGGTTCTTGTTCGAGGCGGGGGCCAGTGACGCGGGTCGTTTGGATTCCGGCTAGGAGGAGGTCCTCTTGGCGTTTGCGGTCGCGCTCGAAGGCGGCGCGGGTGCCGTGCGTCTCGAAGACGTCGAGTTCGACCGCGAAGCGGAATTCCGGCCAATAGGCATCGAGCTCGAACCCCTCCTCGACGTAGTTCATCCGCGGCTGCGGCAGCCCCGCCTCCAAGCAGAGCTCCAGAAACCGCTTCTCCAGGCCCGACCGCGTGAAGCTCGTGGGTTGGTAGAGCGCAATAGCGCGCCGCAACCGTTTGTGTCCGTGGTGGCCGACCGCCCGCGCGAGCAGGTTTTCGACTTGGCGCAGGTCGAAGAGCCCCTTCTCTTCCGACCGCTCAACCAAGCGGTCGAGTGACTTCGGCTTCAAGCAAGCCGCGAGGTCAAGTAGCAATCTAGGCACCGCCGTAACTGGGATTTCCTCGATCAGCGCCCGATCCGCATCTTCCAACCGCCGCGCCCGATGGATGTGCACCGGCAACCGGGGTCGCCGAGCAACTGGGCCGGTCACATGAAGCGGCTTCGGACTCCATCGCGCCAGACCCCAAAGCCACGCCGCCGAATAATGGCTGAGCACCGCATCCGGCCCACAGGCAAGGACCGCCGCTATGCACTGCCCGTGCAATGAGAGATTCGTATGGCCCACTGCGTACACGCTGCGGTCCAGCAAATGGATCCGTCCCGTCGCCGCCGCCCACCCGATTGCGCTTCGGGAATAGCCAAGCGTCTGCAACTGCCCCACCGACACGACACCGTGCTGCCGATCCGCCAAACCGGCCAGGAGATGGTGGCCAACTCCGCGCCGCCCTGGGTGTGGTTGAGCTTTGTCCCGCATAACGAGTCAAAGCTCAACCACACCCTTTCTCTCCCCCCACCCAGCCGGTTGTTCGTCCCTTCATCCCGCTCCGAGCGCATAAAAAAGCCGCCGGCGCTAAGGCCGGCGGCTTTGGCAAGGCGATCGTGTCGCGGAACTAGACCGTTGCGGCGGCCTGCTCGGACTGGCTCTGCTCTGACGCCTTGGCGGCGGGGTCGGGGGCCGCGGTTTCCTGGCGCGGGAGCAGGACTTCTTTGGCGATGACGAGGCGCTGGATCTGGCTGGTGCCCTCGTAGAGCTGCATGATCTTCGCGTCGCGCATCAGTTTCTCGACCGGGTACTCCTTGATGAAGCCGTAGCCGCCGTAGACCTGGACGGCGTCGGTGGTGACCTCCATCGCCGAGTCGGCGGCGAAGCGCTTGGCCATCGAGGAGACGCGGCTGTTGCGTATGCCTTGATCGAGCAGCACCGCCGAGTTCCAGACCAGCAGACGGGAAGCCTCGACCTTGGTCGCCATGTCGGCGATCATGAACTGGATCGCCTGGTGCATCGCGATCGGGACGCCGAACTGGACCCTTTCTTTGGAGTACTCGGTCGCGTACTCGAGGGCGGCGCGGGCGATGCCGGTAGCCATCGCGGCGACACCCGGGCGGGTGCGGTCGAGGGTCATCATCGCCAGTTTGAAGCCCTTGTTTTCCTCGGCCAGGAGGTTCTCGGCCGGGATCTCGACTTCGTCGAAGGAGATGGTCGCGGTGTTGGAGGCCCGCTGCCCCATCTTGTCCTCCTTCTTGTCAACGGTGACCCCGGGGAGGTCGGCGTCGACGACGAAGGCACTGATTCCGCGGTGGCCGGCCTCGGGATCGGTCTTGGCGAAGACCGTGAAGTAGTCGGCGTAGGTGCCGTTGGTGATGAAGCACTTGGAGCCGTTGATGACGTACTTGTCGCCCTTCTTCACCGCGCGGGTCTTCATCCCGGAGACGTCGGAACCGGCGTCCGGCTCGGTGAGGCCGAAGGAAGCGAGTTTGGGGCCTTCGGCCAGCATCCCCAGGTACTTCTTCTTCGTCTCCTCGGAGCCGCCGAGGGTGATCGGCGCCGAGGCGAGGCCGTTGGCCATCAGCGAGGTGCCGATCCCGGAGCAGCCCCAGCCGACCTCCTCCTCGATGATGCAGCCGGAGAGGTAGTCGAGGCCGGGACCGCCGTAGGCCTCGGGGATGTGGGTGTTCATCAACCCGACCTCCCAGGCCTTGTCGATGATGTCCTGCGGCCAGGTGCCGTCTTTGTCGTACTCCCAGGCGACCCGGCGCATCTCTTTCTCGGCGAAGCTGTGCGCCAGCTCGCGCAGGTCTTTCTGCTCGTCGGTAAGGGTGAAATCGACCACCGGTCGGTGCTCCTTTTCTTCGCGGTTCTCTTGAAGTCTGCGGGAGCGCCGCCAGCTGGTGGCGTTCCACTGATTGACTCGTCAGTCAATCACTCCTAAGGTTAGCGGACAGACGGCCGGAGTTGGGCTCTCTACCCTTATCGGATGGTCCTGCCAGCGGCTCTCACGGCGCTTCAGAAGGGCCTTGTGCTGCTCGCCTTCACCGGAGTCGTCGCGCCGCTGATCGGCTGGCTGCTGAAGCGCGTCAGCGGCGGCTGGGAGACCATGGGCGGCGGGCCGTTCGCAATCCTCAACGACCGCCCACAGGGCCGTGGCGCGAGCGGACCAGGCCAGACGATCGATCCCGCCATCCAGGCGGCCGAGGTGCGCCAGATGCTGGAGGCGAAATCGGAGCGCCGCCGCCAGCGCGGCGAGGCGCCGCTGGACGTCGAGGCGGAGACCGAGCGCCTGCTCGCCGCCGCCGAGCCGCCCCGGGGTGAGGAGGCGATGGACGCTGAGCTCCGCGCCGAGGTGCGCCAGCTCGTCGTCAGCCGCAACGAACGGCGCCTGCGGCAGGGGCTCGAGCCGCTGGACGTCGAGGCCGAGGTCGAAAGGCAACTGGCAGATCTCATAGGATCGAATTGATGGCGGGCGCCGAAGAGAACCTCTACGAGATTGAGGAGATGCTTGTCCAGCCGGGGACCTACTTCAACCCCCAGACCGAGGTGGTCGTGGTCGTCGACGACTCCGCCTCGCTCGACCAGGAGGTCTTCAATATGGAGGAGTACGAGGGCGCCGACTGGGTCCGCGTCTCTGACGAGATCCCGATCGACGAGGACGGCCGCGACCGCGTCCTCGAGGACTTCCAGGGCGAAAACCAACCCGGCTCACGTACCCATACCGCGCTCGAAGAGAGCGAAGACGACCTGGAAGAGGAAGAGGAGCGGCCCCGTCCGGCCGAGGACCTCGACGAGGACGAAGACCAGGATCAGGACGAAGAGGGATAGCGCCGGTGCTCGCCGAGGGAGATAAAGCGCCCAGCTTCACCTTGCCCCATCAGAACGGGGAGAAAGTGAAGCTCTCCGACCTCAAGGGTGAGACCGTCGTTCGGTACTTCTACCCGCGCGCCGACACGGGAATCAACAGCATCAGACCGACTTAGCCGGCTTTCCCGAGAAGGTCGAGGACTGAGCGGCTCAATAGGCTGCCGCGGCGATGAGCTGGCCGCCGGAACCTGGAAAGCTGCTGCCGCGAGCGGACGCCTGCTGGCACGAACCGGTCAAGTTCGAGGAGTGGATTCTTGCGCCGCGCGGCCATGGCCGCGAATGGCAGCAGGTCTTCGGTGTCGGCCCTGGCGATTGGGAGCGCGTCTGGCAGGCCCTCGCTTTAGCAACTCGCACTGCGGCAATCATGGAGGTGCGCGACCGGGAGACCCTTGGGGTCGTTTGCGGTATCAGAGAGCGAGTGACGATCGGCAAGCGCAATGCGCTCGTCATCGTGAGTTGGCACTACGCCGATCCCACCGCTGCGCCACGTTTGGCCACCGCCTACCCAAGCCCCTAACATGTCCTCATGGCCGTAGCTCACAAGATTGCCGCCTTCGACATCGTCGAGCTGACCGAGCGCGTCGATGACGCGCCTGCCGGCGCCCTCGGCGGCGTGCTCGAGCTGCGCGAAGGCGACATGGCGATGATCGAGGTCACCAAGCCCGAGTTGGGGCCCGCAGCGCGAATCGTTTTTGCGCCGCTCTCGAAGATTCGCCTCGTCGGGCCGGCAGACCGACGCTAGAACTCGATTCCGTCCTATCTGAGCTTCCGAATTTGTCTCGTCAATCTTTGCCGACGCGGAAGCGTCGCGTGTGCCAATGCATCCTGGAAAGTGGCGAGTTGAGGCCGATAGGGAGCTAGACGCTGGAATAAGACTCCCATGTTCATTTCAGAGTCTTCGCGAATCGGCTCCCGCTGCCAAGCGTCGTGCGCCTCCTTTCCAACGACACTGCGAGCGATCGAAACCAGCTCCTCGTAAGCATCCACGACCTGGGGATGGCCGTCAGCGGCAAGCAGTACCTGGCAGGTCGAGATTTCCGCTTTGACCTTGGAGAAGTGATCTGAGAGTCGGATGCGCTCGGCGCTGCGCTGCTCCGGCTCGCTGCGGCGGCGGCAAATCCGGCACCCAGACCACGCCGCTGGGATTCGCCGGCCAGTACACGAATGCCCAGAGCGGCCTGCAGTATCTGCGGGCGCGGACGTACGACCCGGGGACCCAACAATTTATGACGACCGACCCGCTGGCGGGCAGTGCACCAAGCGCAGGCGCGGGCTCACCGTACGGTTATGCGAATGAGAATCCACTCCAGTACGTCGACCCTGCTGGATCGTGTGGAGTTGGCTCGGTTGGTGAAATAGCTGAAAGCTTCAACCCGTTCTCGGAAGAAAACTGCGCCTATCAAGCGACGAAGGCGGTGGCTGATCTCCTAGGCGACAACCTGGCAGCTGTTGCAACCGTGTCCGCAATCGCGGCGACCGTTCTCAGCGGGGGCACTCTCGGCCCGGCGCTCGGCCTCTTTTCGGCTGCGCTCTCGGCTTATCAGGCTGGCGAGGACGCCGGGAACGGCGACAACCTCCAAGCTGCCTTTGACGGGCTAGCAAGCCTATTTGGTGGTACGGCTGCGACCTTGGACTTCCTGAACGCGTTAGAGGCTCTTGGCCCGAAACTCGCCGGCGAGTCTGCGGCCCAGCAGGCAGAGGATTTGTCAGGACTGCTTACCAGGATAGGCGATGGATCGCTCGTGGCTAGCCTCGTGAATCCGTGCCTAGGCGAACTGGGGAGCGTCTAGCCACCCCGGTTCAAGCAATCCGTCAGGAAAGCCGATAGGTGGATATGGACACGGTCGGGGTCCACTGCTATGGCTGCCCAGCCGTGATAGCGGTCGCTTCTGGTGCCCCCGAGGATGGCCTCGCGGCGGCGGGCTGGTCTCTTGTCCACGGCCAGACGTACTGCCCCTCATGCGCGAATGAGAGAGGTCTTGCTCCACTGAGGCCGGAGGGGGCGTCGCCAGCACCGCCAGTGGAGGGCGCGCAGCTTTCGACGGTCGCTGATCCGGCTCAGACGGCACGAGAGCTCGCGATGCTCAACAAGATCGAGGCGCGCGCCCATCTGAACGTCAAGATGGGCGCGGTTGCTTTAGGCGCTGGTCTGCTGCTCCTCGCTGGCCTCTCGTCCAGTCCCGTGGGCATCGCGCTTGGAGCCGTGGCAGTGCTGGGCGGCCCTGTGGTCTTGCTATGGGACGAACGCTCTCAACAACCCGCCAAGCAAGGTATCGGATTCTATCTGGCCCTGATGGCTTTCTGGCTCGCTTATCCCGTCGTGAATGGCTCGGGAGTCAAGGGGGTGGGCGTGGTCCTCAGTTGGGCGGGGGTCGTCGTTGGGCTCGGCCTCGCATGGCGGGGGATACGAGCCTCGAGCCTCCTCGGGTTGGCCCGCAGCTCATTGAATGGACAGGCCTTTGACCTTCGCCTCGAAACCAGGGTTCGGAGGGCGGCCTACGGCGGGCAACCGAGTACCAGTGCGCTCCTCTGGGCGGACGATTCCGGGACGCCACTAGCCTGGTTTGACTGGCAGATGTCGCAGCCTCAACTGGTGGCTTTGGACAAAACTCCAGCGAAGGTCTACGGCGCACCGACCAGGGGTGCGGTGGTTGTTGTGTCCTGTCCACAAGCAATCGTCGCCGGTCGGGTCAAACGGTCGCACTTCGGAGAGTCCCCATCACCTCAAAAGCCCGTCTCCCCGCTCACAGCGTGGCCGTGGAAGCCTCGCAGCCTACGCTTACCCTGATAGCTGACCCCGGCCCTCGGCTGGGGCCCCTCTACCTGTAGTTCCCAAGCAGGTTGTTCCCCTGCAGCTCGTTGAGGCGAGCCGCAGGCGGGCGATGGCCGAGGGAGCCGTGCTTGCGTCTGTAGTTGTAGCGGTCGAGCCAGCCGGGGAGCTGGTTGGCTCGCTCCGCTGAAGAGCCGTAGAGACGGCCGTAGGCCCACTCGCGCAGCATCGTTTGGATGAACCGCTCGGCCTTGCCGTTGGTCTGGGGCCGGTAGGGGCGGGTGCGCAGGTGGCGGATGCCGAGCTCGCGGCAAGCCTCGGCGTGGACCGCGGAGACGTAGGGCGAGCCGTTGTCGGTCATCACCCGCTCGACCTTCACCCCGCGCTCGGCGAACCAGGCGATCGCCCGGCGTAGAAAGGCCACCGCGGTCTCGCCGCGCTCGTCAGAGAGCACCTCCACGTAGGCAAGGCGGGTGGCGTCGTCGACGCAGACGTGGCAGCGCTCCCAGCCGTAGCCACGGCTGGCCTTGCGGTTGCCGATCACCCGTTTGCCCGCCGCTCCGAAGCGGCCCAGCTTCTTGACGTCGACGTGGACCAGCTCGCCCGGGCGCTTTCGCTCGTAGCGGTGGGCGGCTCGGGGGGCTCGAGGCGGCTGCGCTTGCCGAGGCCGATCCGCCGCAGCCAGGCGGAGACCGTGGAGAGCGCCAGGCCCAGGGTCTCGGCGATCTCTGCGGCTGTCATCCGCAGCCGCCGCAGCGCCTCGATCGCGCTCACCGTCGCCTCTGGTGTGCGGTGCGGGATGTGCTTGGGCGCCGAGGAGCGGTCCCGCAGACCCGCCTCCCCCTCTGCGCGCCAGCGGTCCCGCCACTTGCGGGCCGAGCGCTCGCTGATGGCGGCGGCCTCGGCCGCCGCCATCAGCGACCAGTTCTCCTCTTCGATCCGCCTGACCAGCAGCCTGCGGGAGTTCGGGCAGGTGCGGGCGTTACCGTGGACCTTCATCCGGTGTCCTCCTTGTCGGTGGGTGGCTTCAGCACCCCCAGCCTTCAAGGAGGCCCGGATGAACAACGTGGTTAGGAACTACAGCTAGCCCGACTTCCTTGAAGTGTGCCGATCCGAGGCCAAGGGAGAACGATCTGCACCCTCCCACTCGACGGCCCACCGCCCGCCGAAGCGCCCTGAGAGAACATCGGCGAAGGTGCGGGCGAATCGGTCACGTGCCTCCGCGGTCCCGCTGGCCGGTCGCACCGGGCTGCGTCTTTTCGCCCCACCTTCTATCCGGGGCGCGCCGGGCTTGAGCGCGACTGCCTTCCGTTGGGTGCGCGGGGAGCCGCGTCCGGTGCTCTTCGAAACTTTCCTGGGAGGCGATGAAGGCAAAGGGCTCACACGCTCCTAATCCTGGGTCGGCAAAACCTCTCCCCCGCCTTCATCGCTCGAAGCCCGCAAGTCGCGGTCAAAGCTTGCTCTTCCTCGCCGCCGAAGGCTCCCACGCCGCCAGTTTCTAGCTGCCGCAGAAATGAGGAGCGACAGAGCCGCAGCGACTTGCGATCGATCTCCTCGACCTGACGCTCCCAGGGCAGGCTCACGGCGGAGTTGTCGTGCCAGTAGTGCCAGAGGTGGACCTCGCTCCCGCCCGCCGCGGTGAGCGGCACGACCAGCTCGAAGTTGCCGTGACCCCCGGAGCCGAAGTCGCCCTGGATCAGGCTGTCAAATAGGTCTGACATCTCAACAGGCTCCGGACCCCGTCATTGCAAACGACCCTACACCCGTCAAACACCCCAACTGTTTACAGATAACCACCCTGAAAGACCGCCCGGCTTTAGGGGGTGTGTGTCTCCCACAGCGCAAGGTATGGTCCCGGGACCGTGCTCGAAGCCGGCGACAAAGCCCCAATCTTCGAACTGCTCGACTAGAGCGGCGATCCGGTCAAGCTGATGGATGTCTTAGATCAGACCGTCGTACTGTTTTTTTACCCGCGCGCCGAGAGTCGCATCAACAGCATCCGGCTGAGTTAGCCGAGCCTGCTGTGAAGGAGGAACCACCTGACGGCACCAGCTCTCTTGGTGGCTCAACGCGCAGCGCCTTGTTTCGTGCAACCGCTACTTCGACGCTGAAGTGGGTTTGGAGACTGCGCGTTGAAGGTTGGATACATCCACTTCAAGGAGGCTGGCTAGATGAGCATCTGTGCCGTCAGGACGATTGCAGAGACTTGGAGATTGTCGCCTTGGCGCAAGGGACGGCGGGTCGCCGCCTTGGCGGCGATCGGTTTGATCTTGGCGCTGCCGGTTCCCTCTCGCGCGATGGCGGGAGAACTCACCCCCGGTTTCAAGCTCGGCGAAAGCATCACGGCCTCAGCGCTTGCCCAGGGACCCGATGGCAAGCTTTGGTTCGCCGGGCGGCACTATTTGGGTTACGGCGCGGGATACGCCGCCGTGGTGGGCAGGGCCACGCCCAGTGGCGAAGTCACTGACTACACCATTCCCAACCTGGCAACGCCTCCAGGCCAGTCGGTCGACTACTCAACCGCGAACGCGATCGCGGCAGGGCCGGACGGGGCGCTCTGGTTCACGGCGGAGACGCCGAGCCCCGTCATCGGCAGGATCACGCTGGCCGGGGAAATCAGCCAATACCCGCTTCCACCGGCCGCAAGTACGGCGACCTCGATCGCGCTCGGCCCCGACGGGAACCTGTGGTTCACCGAGTGGAAAGCGAGCCGCATCGGTCGGATAACGCCGGCTGGGGAAATCGCCGAATTCGGCCTCCCAGGCTCCGCGCAGCCCGTGGACATCACGGCAGGGCCAGACGGCGCCTTGTGGTTTACCGAGGAAGGCTCGAACCAGATCGGGCGCATCACGCCGACCGCAGCGATCAGCCAATACCCACTGCCCACTCGCACGAGCCGACCAAATCGCCTCACCCTCGGCCCGGACGGCAACCTCTGGTTCACGGAGGTCAAAGCCCCGGGAATCGGCAGCTATGAATCCAAATACGCCGATCACGTGGGGCGCATCTCGACGACGGGCGAAGTGAGTCAGTTCCGAGTCGCCGACCGCGAAAGCGAGAGCGGCGACATCGTTTCTGGCCCCGGCGGAAAACTCTGGTTCACCACGGGCGGCTACGGCCCGAACCGCGAAATTCTCTGGATCGCGCCTGATGGGAGAACTGCCCCTGGCGCCTGCGTCGTGGTCTGCGGCTACCAAGCCGAAGGCCTCGCGTCCGGCCCAGATGGACGGCTCTGGTTCGCGACCGGGATTCGCTACAACAATGGCGGCGGGGGGGCTGGATTGCTGATGCTTGGAGATCCGGGGTATCTCGGCACCTACACGCCGCCCTCTCGAACTCTTGGGATCAGCGTGCCGCCCGTACGCCGCGGCGCCACGAGAATTCGGGTCAGTTGCGAAAGCAAGACGTTTTGTTCCGGGGCACTCAGGATACGCAAGGAGTTCGGTTCCAACCCGCCCTGGGTGGGGAGCGGCCATTACTCGCTTGCGGCGGAACAGAGCTCGCTCTTCACGCTTCACCTCAACAGGGTCGGCCGCAGGTTGCTCCGCAAGGAGGGCGGCCGACTATCGGTCTACGTTGTCGTGGGTGCCAAGCCCCCGTTCGGGCAAGTCAGAACGGTTGTCCTGCGCTCCGGGCACTCGCTCACTCGTAGATGAGCACCTGCGGCTCTCCGTCGCACCGCGCAAGTAGGGTGCCGACAAATGCTGCAAGTAGGAAGCAAAGCCCCCGACTTCGAGCTGCCGGATCAGAACGGGGATCTCGTCAGGCTCTCGGATGTCTTAGATCAGACGGTCATACTGTATTTTTATCCCCGCGCCGACACCCCCGGCTGCACCACCCAGGCTTGCGGGGTTCGCGATCGGAGAGCGGATTACGCCAAGGCGGGGGCGCGGGTGATTGGGGTCTCGCCGGACGAGGTGGGGGCGGTCGACAAGTTCGCCGGCAAATATGACCTCGACTTCACCCTGCTCGCCGACGCCGACCACGCGGTGGCGGAGAAGTACGGCACCTGGGTCGAGAAGTCGATGTACGGAAAGAAGTACATGGGCGTTCAGCGGGCGACCTTCATCATCGGCCCCGACGGCAAGGTCGCCAAGGTCTTCCCCAAGGTTCAGCCGAAACAACACGACAAATTGGTGCTGAAGGCACTCGATGAGCTCAGTTCTGCCGCTTAGGCACTGAGCACCACCGCCGCGATGAAACTGGCATAGAGAACGAACCAGCCGATCACGGCCGGCAGTTTGAAGCGGCGGCCGAGATGCAGACTCTCGTAAGCGAGCAGGCCGCCGGCGAGGCCGAGGCCGATGGAGAGGACGGCGTGCCAGTTCAGCTCCCAGTCGGTGAAGATCAGGCCGATCCCGACCGGGATCATCGACTGGAAGACCATCGCGCCGGTGATGTTGCCGAGGGCGAGGGCGTCCTTTCCTTCCCGCACCCAGAAGAAGCTGTTGACCTTCTCCGGTAGCTCGGTCGCCAGCGGCGCCAGGATCAGCGCCAGCACCAGCGGCTCGGCGCCGATGCTTTCGGCCAGGTTGAGCAGCTCCTCGACGAAGAGATGGGCGCCGCCGACCATCGCTCCCAGACCGACCAGAAGCTGCAGCACACAGAGCCCAAGACCGGGGTCTTCGCGCTTCTCGCTGCGGCGCTCGAAGATCAGCGGGTTGAGTGACTCTTCGCTCTGCACCTCTCCCCCGCCCTTCAACGTCAGGCGGATGTAGAAGACGTAGGCGACGAGGAAGGCGATGCCGACGGCGATCCGCAGCGGCGCCGGCGGCCCCCAGGCCAGCAACCCCCCGATCGCGAAGAGGCCGAGGAAGAAGAGGAGGTCGCGCTCCAGCGTCTCCCGGTGGACGTTGAGCTGCAGGCCCTGGTCGCGTTTGTCCCGGTACATGTAGGCGAAGAGCCCGGTCAGCCCCATCGCCAGCGTGCCGAGCAAGAACGGGGCGCCGACGATCGCGCCCAGCGCCACGTCTTCGGAGCCTTCCGCGGCGCTGACCAGGGCGACGATCGCGATCAGGGTCTCCGGCATCGCCGTGCCGACCGCGGCAAGCACGCTCCCCACCGCGCCGACACCGACCTCAAGCCGATGCCCGATCCACTCGATCGCGTTGGTGAACAGCAGCGCTCCCGCCAGCACCACTGCAAAAGCGAGGAGAAGGAGCACTGCGTCCATCGGCGCAGGCTATCCGCCGGGGTGGCCGCTTATGCGAAGTAGAAAGCCAGCGCGAAGACGAAGTAGACCGCGAGCAGCTGCACGCCCTCGAACCAGGTCGACTCGCCGTCGGCGGTGACGTGGTTGCCGATCAGGATTGCGATCAGGATCGCCCCCAGCTCGAAGCCGTTGAAGACCAGCGCCAGCGGGTGCGGGCCGATGAAGAAGGAGGCGAGCACCAGGACCGGGGCGACGAAGAGGGCGACCTGAGCACTGGAGCCGACCGCGATATTGACTGCCAGGTCCATCTTGTCTTTGATCGCGACCAGCACCGCGACCCAGTGCTCGGCTGCGTTGCCGACGATCGCGACCACGATCACGCCGATGAAGAACTCGGAGAGGCCGATCGACTGGGAGGTTTCGGTGATCGAGCCGACCAGTACCTCCGACATCACCCCGACCAGGACGCCGGCGATCGCGAGCACGATCACCGAGGTGCGGGTCGACCAGCCCCAGCTGTCCTCGTCCCCGTACTCGGGGTTGAAGAGATCGCGGTGCGTCTTCAGCGAGAAGAAGAGCCCGATCACGTAGGTGGCGATGAGGACGATCGCGACTGCAAGCGAGAGGTGCTCGACCGTCCCCCCGTAGTTGACCGACTCCGAGCCTGGCTGCGGCAGGCCCTTGCCCTCGACCAGCTCGAAGATCGCCGGCATCACCAGCGCCGCGCCGGCCAGCATCAACATCGTCGTCTGGATCGAAGCGCTGCCGGCGCTGAAGCGCTGTTTGTCGCGCCCGATCCCGCCCGCCAGCATCGCCGCCCCGAGCACCAGCAGCATGTTGCCGACGATCGAGCCGACGATCGAAGCCTTGACCACCTCCTGCAGCCCCTGGCCGAGGGCGAAGAGGGCGATGATCAGCTCCGGCGCGTTGCCGAAGGTGACGTTGAGGAGGCCGCCGATGCCCGGTCCCGAGCGCGCCGCCAGCTCCTCGGTGGCGCGACCCATCAGCGCCGCGGTGGGGATGATCCCCAGTGCCGAGGCGACGAAGACGACCGTGGCCGGCGCCCCCAGCAGATCCAGCGCCAGCGCAACCGGGATCAGCGGCGCCAGCAGATAGGGCCAGCCCGTCGGCGTCCGCAAAAAGGACGCGTCGAGGCTAGGCCCTCGCTGGTTCACGGTTGCGCGAACCCGCCGCTACTTGAGCAGGTTCGCGCACTTCTGCAGGTCGGTCGGGGTTTGAGCCCCCTTCAGGCACTGCACGTATTCCTTCTGCTTCGCGCTCGCGCCACCGAATTCGGAGCTGCCGCCCGATGAGCCCCCTCCTGCGGACGAGCCGCCACCCGCGGAGGAACCGCCTTCCGCAGACGAACCAATGACTCCTTGAACCAGGCCGCCGAGGCCGCCGCTGGTACCTGCTTCGAGCAGTTCGAGCGGGTTGACACCGAGCTTCTGGAACAGCACTTCCAGCGGCTTCGCATTGGCGGGCGTGGAGAAGCTCTGTTCTTCGTTGACCCCGCTCAGCGAGACTTCCATCTGCAGTTCGACCTTTTCGCCCTTGGCCTGCGGCGGTTCGACGGACAGTTCGATCGCAAATTTGCGGACGATGTTGTCATCGCCGACGTAGAGTTCGACGTGCGACTTCTTGATCGCCTTCGCGAGTTCGCCCTTGGCTTTTTCCAGTTGCCCCAGCGGGAGCGGGCCGGCCGCTTCCAGCTGCGAGGCGCAGGCCGGATCTTCGGTCAGCTTGATCAACCCGTCGATCGTGCCGGAGACGTCGAGGTCGCCGCTGATCTTGGTGGTCGTGGTGCCGGCGACATCGGCACTGCCTTCGTTCTGCAGGTGTTCCGCGAACTGGCTGAATTTGAGTTCTTCGGCTGCCTTCTGGCAGGCGGTGACGTCGGTGCTTTCCGAGCCGCCCTGCTGCTGGGCCTGTTCGAAGGCCGACTTGAGGTAGCCGAAGGTGGTCGGGTCCACTTCGTAGGCGGTGTTTTCGTATTCGACGAAGGCTCGGTCGGTCAGCATCGTCAGGGCGCCTTCGAAGTTGATGTTTTCACCGGTGGCGTTGCCGTTGACCTTCGCCTGCATTTCCAGCTGCGGCAGTTCGCCTTTGGCGCCGGCTTCAAATGGACCGGAGAGTTCGACTTCGACGTGGCCGCCTTCTTCGCCTTCGGAGTTGACGTTCAGCGACAGTTCCAGTTCGCCGCTCTTCACGCCTGCGAGGCTGGCTTCTTCGATCACCTTCTGCGGGTCTTCGTTGCTCTTTTCGCTACCGCCACCACCGCAGGCGGCAAAGGCCACAGCCAGGGCGGCAAAGGCCGCAAACAGGGCAAGAATTCGGAAACGGCTCAAGAGATGGGGCTCCTCATAGTCGGAAAACAGGACCGCTGCTGATTCTAGGGAGGGGGCGCCGTTTACCCCGTGTCGCCGCGCGATTCTTCGATCGGCGGGGGGCGGTTTTCGGTGGTCAAATTGGCTGCCAAGGGCAGCAGCAGAGCCCCGAGGGCGATCAGGATCACGCCGGCGGCCACCAGCCAGCGGCTGCCGCTGAGGTGGCCGAGGATACCGAGGACGAAGCCGATCAGCATCAGCGCGATGTAGGGGCCGGGGCTGTGGGTGGGCAGCAGCGTGGCGAGTGGCACACAAAGGTCGAGCACGGGGCGGGATTATCATCGGCGACCATGTCCGATGGCTCTGTCGCAGAGGTGAAGGAGGCGCTCGCCGGGGTCGGCTACCTCGCCGACGAGTCGGCGGCGCTCGTTTCCTTCCTCGCCCAGAAGCTGGGCAAGCCGGTCCTGGTCGAGGGTCCCGCGGGGGTCGGCAAGACCGAGCTGGCGAAGGCGCTCTCCCGGGCGACGGGCCGCGAGCTGGTGCGGCTGCAGTGCTACGAGGGACTAGACGAGGCGAAGGCGATGTACGAGTGGAACTACCGCAAGCAGCTGCTGCGGATCCAGGCCGGCGGCGCCCAGGGAGGCTGGGACGACGTCCAGGACGACATCTTCAGCGACGACTTCCTGCTCACCCGGCCGCTGATGCAGGCGATCGCCAGCACCGAGCCGGTGGTGCTGCTGATCGACGAGATCGACAAGACCGACCAGGAGTTCGAGGCGATGCTGCTCGAGCTCCTCTCCGACTTCCAGATCACGATCCCCGAGCTGGGGAGGATCGAGGCGAAGACGATGCCGATCGTCGTCCTCACCTCGAACGACTCGCGCGAGCTGACCGAGGCGCTGAAGCGGCGCTGCCTCTACCTCTGGCTCGATTACCCCGAGACCGAGCGGGAGATGGAAATCGTCCGCCTCCACGCCCCCGACCTCGCGGAGACGCTGGCGCGGCGGCTGGTCGAGGTGATCCGGATGGTGCGCTCGCTCGACCTGAAGAAGCCGCCCTCGATCGCCGAGTCGATCGACTGGGCGCGGACGCTGCTGCTGATGGGCGCCGAGGACATCGACCAGGAGACCTTCGCCCAGTCGATGTCGATCATCGTCAAGCACCGCACCGACATCGACTTGGTCGCCGAGCGCGTCGGGGTGAAACTTGCCGACCCCCTACGGACCGAAGGCTGACGCCGGGCCGCCGGGGATGGCGGCGAAGCTGCTCGGCTTCTGCGAGGAGCTGCGGAGCGAGGGGGTCGCGGTCGGGACCTCGGAGCTGCTCGACGCCTTCGCGGCGCTCGCCGAGGTCGACTGGACCTCGCGCGCCGACTTCCGCGAGGCGCTGGCGGCGACGATCGCCAAGTCCCAGGACGACCGCCGCGTCTTCGAGCTGATCTTCGAGCGCTACTTCTTCCGCACCGCCGAGGCGGAGGCGGTGCAGCGCGGGGTGACCGAGCACGCCGAGGGCGGGCCGCCGGCCAGCGACGGCGAGCGCTTCGACATGGACGAGCTGAGCGAGGCGATCCGCGAGGCGATGGCGGCCGGCGACGAGGACGCGATGCGCGACCTGGCGCGGCTGGCGATCGCCGCCTTCGGCCGGGCCGAGGGCTCCGGCGTGGTCGGCGTCGACGTGCAGCGGATCCGGCGCACGCTCGGGCTCACCGCCGGCTCGCGGCCACCGGCCGAGGACGGCAGCGAGCGGCCGCCGATCGACCGCGACCAGCTGACCGGGTTCGAGCGCCACCTGCGGCGGGAGCTGGAGCGCGACCTGATCGAGCGGACCGAGACGCTGCCCCCCTCCCGGCCGCTGGCCGAGCTCGACCGGGCGCTGCCCACCAGCCCGACCCAGGACCTCGCCGCCGTCCACCGCGCCGTCTCGCAGATGAAGCGGCGGCTGGCGACGCTGGGGCACGAGCAGCGCGGCCGCCGCAAGGGCCAGTTCGTCGACGTGCGGCGGACGATGCGGGCCTCGCTGGAGACCGGCGGCGTGCCGCTGCGGCTGCGCTACCGGCCGAAGCGACCGCGGCGGCCGGAGATCTACGTCCTCTGCGACGTCTCGACCTCAGTCACCTCGGCCAGCGTCTTCTTCCTCTCGGTGCTGCACGCCCTCCACGATTCGTTCCGCAAGCTGCGCAGCTTCGTCTTCATCGAGCGAATCTCCGAGGTGACCGACGTCTTCGAGCACGAGCGCGACTTCGCCGTGATCGCCCAGCGGATCTCCAGCGAGGGCGGCGTCGCCGACGTCTCCGGCTACACCGACTACGGCCGCGTCTGGCTCGAGTTCCTGACCGAGATCTCCGACGACCTCGACCCGCGCTCGACGGTGATCGTGCTCGGCGACGCCCGCACCAACGGCCGCGAGCCCCACGCCGAGGTCTTCGCCCAGGTCGCCGAGCGGGCCGGCCGCCTCTTCTGGCTCAACCCCGAGCCGAAGCTCTACTGGAACTACGGCGATTCGGTGATGGCCGCCTACGAGCGCTACTGCGACGGCGCCTTCGAGTGCTGGACGACCAAGCACCTGGAGAACTTCGTCAACGTGGTGGCGGGCGCCGCGCCGGCAGCCGAATGAGAGCGCTCTTCCTCCGCCACGGCGAGTCGGTCCACAACGCCGCCCGCAGCGGCGAGCCGGCGCCGGGCTCCGACAGCGACCGGCTGACCGAGAAGGGGGTCGAGCAGGCGCACGCCGCCGGCGGCGCCCTGTGCGAGCACGGGGTGACGCGGCTGCTGAGTAGCCCGCTGCGACGGGCGCGGGAAACGGCGCAGGCGGTCGGCGACGCGCTCGGCTTGGAGCCGGAGGAGATCGATTACACGCACGAGCTGCACAGCGGCGAGACCTTCGAGCAGGCGGTCGGCCGGGTGCGGCAGCTGAAGGCGGAGCTTGAGGCCGGCGAGGCCGGCGAGCTGCCGCTGCTGGTTTCCCACGGTATCTTCACCCGCTTCTTCCTCCTCGACTCGGTCCTCGGCGACGGTTTCGAGGCGCCGATGGCGGCGGGGCTCTGGAACCTCGGCTCGCACAACTGCGGTCTCTCTGTCTTCACCCACGGCGAGAGCCGGGACCCGCTGGGGCAGATCATCCCCGGCTGGACCTGCCTCACCTGGATGGAGCGGCCGTGGAATCGGCCTTGACGATCCGCACCGGGTCGTCGGGCGAGACCTGCCACTGCTCGTTGACGATCGCCCCCTCCGGCGGCGCCACCGGGCCGTCGAGGAGCGGGTCGTCGGTCTCGTGCATCCAGGCGTCGAGCCGCTCCCGCAGCTCCGCCACCACGTCGGCGCGAGCCGGGTCGGCGGCGACGTTATTGCCCTCCTGCGGGTCCAGCACCAGGTCGTAGAGCTGCTCCTCGGCCACCACCTGCTCACCCCATCCCGCCCCGACCAGGAGATCCTTGGTGTCGCTGTCGTCGCAGTTAGCGAGGACCGGATGCGGGTATTCGTCAAAACGCCTTATGTACTTCCAACGCTCGGTGCGAATCGCCCGGTGAGGCTGGTAGGCGGCGTGGTAAGTGGTCTCGGTGAAGATCGCGTCGTGGAGGCTCTCGACCTCCCCCCGCACCAGCGGCATCAGCGAGGTGCCCTGCAGCCAGTCGGGGTGCGGCGCACCCGAGAGGTCGCAGAGGGTCGGGAAGACGTCGAGGTGGCTGACCGGGGCGTCGACCACCTTGCCGCCGGTGAAGCCGGGGCCGCGGACGATCATCATCACGCCGGTGCCGCGGTCGAAGAGGGTCGCCTTGGAGCCGGGAAAGGCGATGCCGTGGTCGGTGGTGCAGATGACCAGGGTGTTGTCAACCAGGCCGTAGTCGTGGAGCGCGTGGAGGACGGCGCCGATCCCCTGGTCGAGCGAGCGGGCGCTGGCCTTGAAGGCGGCCATGTCGCGGCGGGTCACCAGCGTGTCGGGCAAATTGGCCGGCGGCAGCGAGTAGAGGGTGTCGCGGACCGAGGTCGGGGCGGAGAATTCGCGGTGGGTCTCGAAGAAGCCGACCGACATGAGCCAGGGCTCCGCCGGCGCCTCGCGCAGCGTCTTGATCGTCAGCGGCGCCACGAAGTGGGCGTGGTTCTGGTCCACCGGGACGACTTCGTCGTAGCCGATCACCGCCGGGTCGAGCGAGATGTGCTGCTCGCCGATCAGTATGGAGCGGTAGCCGACCCCGCGCAGGGTGTGGACCCAGTGCTGGCCGTAGTCGTTCAGCCTCCAGCCGCGGTGGGCGAGGCCGAGCATGCCGTTGTTGTGGCAGTAGAGGCCCGTGAGGAGGCTGGCGCGGCTGCCCGAGCAGGTCGGCGCGGCGCAGAAGGCCTCGCGAAACAGCACTCCCTGGTCGGCCAGCATCTGGATGTTCGGCGTCGGCACCTGGTAGCCGTAGGGCTGGACGTAGCGGCCGGTGTCGTGAGAGTGGATGTAGAGGATGTTGGGCGACAGCACGCTCCATCCAAGACTAGGAGATAGATGCAACCGGATCGCTCATATCTCGTCTGCGCCACCCCCCGCAGCGGCAGCACGCTTGTCTGCCACGCGCTGGAGGAAACCGGCGTCGCCGGGCGGCCGGAGGAGTACTTCGAGGCGCTGCGCCACAGCGGCCGCCCGCGCCGGCCGGAGGAATACTTCCTCGGCGTCGAGGACCAGTCGATCCACGCTCACCTCGGCGAGCGCAGCGTCGGCAGCGACCCCCCGCCCCGCTCGCCGCTCTGGAGCCGCGCCGCCTACGACCGCTACCTGCAGTGGGCCTTCGAGACCGGGACGACCGACAACGGCGTCTTCGGGGCGAAGCTGATGTGGAACTACTTCGGTGAGTTCGTCAGCCTCCTGCGCAACATCCCCGCCTACTGCGACGTGCCGCTGGTCGAGCTCCTCCCCACCGTCTTCCCCGACCTCACCTTCGTCCGCGTCGTGCGGGCGAACAAGGTGCGCCAGGCGGTCTCGCTCTGGAAGGCCGTCCAAACCGCGACCTGGCGCGAAGACCACGCCGGCGCCGAGGCCGCCTCGGTCGAGGGAGACGGCGCCGCCTATCAGACCTTCATCGAGGAGCACCGCCCACAGCTCCGCTTCCACTACCGCGCAATCGACCACCTCCTCGACCAGCTGCTCAAGGAAGAGGCCGCCTGGGACGCCTTCTTCGAACACTCCGGCATCGAACCGATCCTCGTCCTCTACGAGAACTTCGCCGCCGACTACGAGCCCAGCACCCTCCACCTCCTAGAACGCCTAAATCTCTCCCCACCCCCCGACTTCCAGTTCGAGCCCCGCATGAAGCGCCAATCCGACCGCATCAACGACGACTGGACCAAGCGCTACTGCCATCTCCGCCTGGGCCGAGACTTCGACCTCGACCCAGTTTCGGTTGAGGAGAAGGCGGGTTAAGCGGGTTCATGGCCGTGGAGAGACCTCGACGCATCGATGTGCCTGACAGCCCCGTGGAAAGGCTGTTGCGCGGCAATCCCGGCCACCCTCTTCACCCTCCGCTCACCGATCTGACGATCGGGATGTTCGGGCTCGCGACGGCGCTGACGATCATCGGCTCCTTGGGAGCGATCGAAGACAAAGCGGGCCCGGCGGCGTGGCTGGCCTTGATCGGCGGGCTCATCGTCGCGGTGCCGACTGCGCTCAGCGGCTTCGCCGACTGGTTCCTGCTCGAGTGGGGGAGCGCCCGATGGCGCACCGCGACCTGGCATCTGAGCCTGATGCTCAGCGCGGTCGCTCTGTTCGCGGTTGCCGCCTGGCTGCAGCACCCCGGCTACGAGCACGGCGACGTAACCGCGGGCGGCCTGGTCTTCGCCCTCGCCGGCTTCGTCGTTCTCACTGGCGGCGGCTGGCTGGGGGGCAGCATCGTGTTCGTGCACGGAACGCGGGTAATAGCGGGGGAGGAAAACTCTAAAAAGGAGAGATAGCTGATGGAATGGGCAGCGCTGATCACTTGGGTTCTCACCGCCGGGGGCGGGTTCGTCATGCTCGCCATCTGGCTCCGCAGCGGCGGCATGGAGCAGAGCTCCCCCACGCCAGCGGATGCCAATCCGCTGGTCAGGCCACCATTGATCCTCGGTCACTTCGCCCTGGCGGCCACCGGCCTGGTCCTCTGGATCATCTACGTGGCGAGCGACAGCAACGTCCTGGCCTGGATCGCCTTCGTCCTCCTTCTCGTCGTGGCGCTGATGGGCTTCACGATGCTGGCGATCTGGTTGCGTCAGCGCAGCACTTCGCCAGCGGCGACCCCGGCACCCGCGGATACGACCGCGCCGGCCACGGCCTCGCCGTCAAAGCCCGCCGAGCAGCGCTTCCCCGTCCCTGTCGTCGGCGCTCACGGCGTGCTTGCGGCGACGACGCTGGTGCTCGTCTTCCTGGCCGCAATCGGCGTCGGCAGCTGACTCGCACCCAAGGCCCCAGCTCAGGCAACCGGCTTCTCTACAGCTAACGCGCGACCCAGGCGTCGGGGGCGGCGGTGAGCTCGCCGACGACGCTCGGGAGTTCGCCGGAGACCAGGTCGGCGAGGGTGACCTCCTCGAGGACGGTGCGGAGGCTGGCGCGGACGGCGATCCAGACTTCTTGGAGGTGTTTGGCGTTGCCGCGGTACTCGATCGCCTCGGGGGGCGTGGACTGGACGTGGGCGATCGGGCCCTCGACGGCGCGGACGATCTCGGCGATCGTCACCTCGTCGGCGGGGCGGGCGAGCCAGTAGCCGCCCTTGGCGCCGCGGCGGGCGCGGACGATGCCGTGGTGCTTGAGCTCGAGCAGGATGTGCTCGAGGAACTGCAGCGGGATGTCCTGGCTCTCGGCCAGCCGCTCGCCCTTGACGGGCCCCTCCTCGGCGGCCGCAAGCTCGGCAGCGGCCCGCACCGCGTAGTCGGCCTTCGCGGAAACACGCATGTATCTAGTAAATCAGTCGGCGGGCAGCGTCCGCGCCGGAGGTCAAGAGCTGCATGGGCCCCTTCGCCCTCTGGTACAAGTCACGCGTGCCGCGCGCGGCAAGAGGCAGCAGCGTCCATCCGGTCTCACGACCGCTAACGCCCGCACCGCCTCCCAGCTCAGCCCAGACCAAGGCGGTGATGGTCGGCAACAAGGGCCGGGACACCCGACCGGAGATCAAAGTGAGAGCGGCCCTCCACGCGATGGGGTTGCGATTCAGGAAGAACGCAAGGCCGTTGAAAGGCCTGCGCTGCACCGCGGACATCGTCTTCCGCAAGGAGCGCGTCGCCGTCTTCATCGACGGCTGCTTCTGGCACGGCTGCCCGGAGCATGGTCGCATACCGAGCAAGAACAGTTCCTACTGGAGCGAAAAGCTGGAGCGAAACGCCTTGCGGGACCAGCGAAATACGAGAGCCCTAGAAGAGGCGGACTGGACCGTCCTGCGGTATTGGGAGCATGAGCGATCTGAGGTGATCGCCCAAGAGATCCACTTGAAGGTAATCGAACTTCGCCAAAAGCTTTCTTAGATGCCATCTCGACCCCCAGCCCGCCAGCATTTGTTGGACGCCATGCCAGAAGAGCGTTTCGATGAGATCGTCGAGGAGACTGACAAGCTCTTGGAGCGCCGCCTGAAAAAGGTCAAGCAGCTGATCGATGCCAAAAGCCCAGACGTCAACCTGAACCCATTCTTGATGCTGGCCCTCGCGCCGGCATACAACATCTTCTCTCCGTTTGAGGCTGCTGAGCACCTACAGCACACGAAGCTCCACCAAGGAGATGCCACTGCCTTTGGAAAGTTCATCGAGGACAAAATCCTGCCACCGTTCGGTGTCTCATCTCCGCCAGAGAAGAAGCTGGACCCTCCCCTTTACAGCCCTATAGACGTCGAGGTGACTGTCGAGGGGACCAGGTACCTGCTCAGCTTGAAATCTGGCCCTTGGACCATGAACCAGGCTCACGCCCACGAAATGATCGAGAAGTTCCCTCAGATCCATGCCGCAACGGACACGGACCTCATCATCGGAATTGTTTATGGGACCCGTTCTCGCCTGAACAACAAGCCTGGATGGGTCGAGCGGGGAACGGGTGACTACACCCACACGCTGGTGGGGCATGAGTTCTGGGAGTTCATGACTGGAGTGCGCGATGCTCACCAGGAGATCTTCCGAGCGATAAAAGCAGCCCAAGGGCGGTTCTCCGCTCGTCACGGAGGTAAGACTTTCTATGAGCAGCTAATTGAGGCGCGTCTGTCCTTGGCCGCCTCGATCAGAGATGTCTTCGATCTCGAGGGAGAAGAGACGGAGATGTGGGAGAAGATCTTCAAAGGCTCGTTCTAGGCAGCGAGCACCTCATCGCGTCCATTGCGGCGGACGAACGCCTCCCCCTTCCGAAACCACTGCCGGGTGCGAACGTGGGAGGAGAGATAGACGCGGCGAAAGGTCTCCGTCTCAGGCCGTGCCTTGCCAGCGGACTCGATCGCCTTCGCAGCAAGTTCCCCGAGGCGGACCGGCACCGCGTTCCCCACCTGCTCGTACTGATCGGCCACCGTCCCGGAGAAGACCCAATCGTCGGGGAACTCCTGGATGCGAGCGCACTCCTTCAGCGAGAGAACGCGAACCTCGTCTGGGTGGCAGAGAGAGCTGCTGGCGTGGTTGGGCATCGTCATGATCGTTGGGCTTGGGAGATCCCAGGAGAGCCGCCGCCACCAGCCGGACCGCCCCCCCTTGGCGAAGTAGGCCCTGCCCATCGACTTGCGCTGGAGCTCATCAGGCAGGGCGCGCCAGTTGCCTCCGGGTGGGACGAGTTTCAGGAACTCCTTCTTGCGCGGGCTAAAGTCGAGGAGGATCGGCTTGAGGTCATCCAGGCCCCCCAGCGCGTCTCGCAGCGTTGCATAAGGCTGCTGCCTCTCCCCTGGTCCGTGCGTGGGCTCGGGAAAGTCGACTTGCATGCCAAGCCGGTTGCCGAAGATAAGCATTCGCTCGCGCAGTTGTGGGGCCCCATAGTTGACCGCGTTGACCTCAAAGGAGTCGAGTCGGTAAGGGCCGATGTCCCGCAAATCCTCCTTCCATAGCTCCAAGACGGAGCCAGGCATCTCATCCGGAGCAAGCGGGGGGCCACCGGCGTTCGGCCGCTCCGCCAGCGGCCGGTGGCGGAGCGCCGCCGAGAGCAGGCCGCGCACGTTCTCGAGGAGGAACCACTTCGGCCGGAACTCATCGACTGCTCGCAGGAAGTCCCACAGCAGCTCACCCCGCGGGTCTTGCACCGTCCCCCGCCTCCCGGCGGTGCTGAAGGACTGGCACGGGGGCCCGCCGATCAGGAGGTCCAGCTCGCCCTTCTTCAGCTTCAGCTTCCGACGCAAGGCGGCGAAATCGAAGCCAGCTAGATCCTCATTGAGGATCTTCGAATCGGGCGTCCCTAAACGCCCAGCCTCGCGGTTGAGCTCAAGCGTCCTGGAGAAGGTCGGATCGGAGTCGACGAAGGCGACGCTTGTCCAGTTGCCTCCTCGCTCGATCCCGATGTCGAGGCCTCCGGCCCCCGTGAATAAGCTCAGCGCAAGTCGGTCCTTGTCGGAAGAGAAAGGCAAGGCGTGCCGCACCTTACCTGGGCCACCGGACTGACCGAACGTGTGTTCGTCAGTCCGCGGGTAGAGTCCGCGCGAGAGTAGCCGTCTGGTCCGCCTCTTCCTGGCGCTGGCTCTGGCGACGGCGGTTGAGCCAGTGCGGCGCGTAGAGGACGAGCCCGAGGCCGATCGCGGCAATGCCGGCGGCGATCGGCCAGACGGTGGGGTCGCCCTTCTGGATCGTGACGATGCCGGAGCCGACGAGGACGACGCCGAGGGCGGTGCGGATGATGCCCTGCGGGGAGCGGTCGGAGAGCGCGGCGCCGATCACCACGCCGGGGACCGAGCCGAGGAGGATGTTGCCGGCGAGGACGAAGTCGACGTTGCCGCCGACCCAGTGGGCGATGCCCGCGGCCCAGAGCAGGAGCGCGGCGTGGAAGACGTCGGTGCCGACCACCTTCTTCGGCGCCAGGCGGTAGACGGCGATCAGCAGGATCGCGATCACCGTGCCGGAGCCGGCCGAGGTGATGCCGATCACGAAGCCGGTGGTGGCGCCGATCACGATCGCGGCGACCTTGTGGCGGCGCTCGACCTCGAAGCGGTCGCGCTCGTCGATCAGGCTGCGCAGGATCAGCGCCCGGGCGAGGGTAATCACCCCGACCATCAGCAGGGTGCCGCCGAGGACGGCGTAGACGAGTTCGTTGAGGCGGTCTTCGCCGACCTGCGTCTGGAGGTAGGAGACGAGCGCCACGCCCGCCACCGCGGCGGGGACGCTGCCGGTCGCCAGCCAGCGGACCAGCTCCATGTTCACCGTCTTCATCCGGAAGTGGCGCCAGCCGCCGACGGTCTTGGTCACGGCCGAGTAGAAGATGTCGGTCCCGATCGCCGTCGTCGGCTGGATCCCGAAGATCAGGATCAGCAGCGGCGTCATCAGCGAGCCGCCGCCCATGCCGGTCATGCCGACGAGTACGCCGATGCCCAATCCGAAGAGGACGATTGCCGGGTCCATAATTTGCTCCTGGGGCTCCGCACGACCCCTAATTCGACTTTCCTGACCTTCTTAGTCAGAAGTGCGGAGTGCGCCAGGATACCAGGATCAAGCCCGAAACTGGGAGAACTCAAACCGTCGATCCGCCCTCTCCACCCCTCGCAGATACGACGGGAGGCGGCATCCTCCTGCGCGGAGTGGGCCACTCCTACGGCGATCTTCGCACCCTCGATTCCCTCGATTTAGAGGTGAAAGCACACGGGGTGATCGGCCTCGTCGGCCCCTCCGGCTGCGGCAAGTCGACCCTGCTGGAGCTGATCTGCGGCCTGCGCGAGCAGAGCGCCGGCGAGGTCGAGGTGGAAGGCGAGACGGCGGCTGAGGGGCGCCTCGCCCGCTGCGCCTATATGCCCCAGCGCGACCTCCTCCTCCCCTGGTACTCGGCGATCGACAACGCCGCCCTGGCGCTGCGCAACCAGGGGATGCGGCGGCAGGCGGCGCGCGACGCCGCCGCCGCGCTGTTCGACCGCTTCGGCCTCGCCGGCTTCGAGGCGGCGCGCCCAGCCGAGCTCTCCGGCGGCATGCGCCAGCGGGTCGCCTTCCTGCGGACGCTGATCGCCGGCAAGCCGGTCCTGGCCCTGGACGAGCCCTTCGCCTCGCTCGACGCGATCACCCGCGCCGAGATGCAGGAGTGGCTGGCGAGCGCGCTGCGCGGCGACCCCCGCACCGTCGTCCTCGTCACCCACGACGTCGAGGAGGCGCTCTACCTCTGCGACCGCGTCGCCGTCCTCTCCGCCCGCCCCGCCCGCATCGTCGCCGAGCTGCGCGCCCCGGCGCCCCGTGCCGCCGACCGCGACGCCGCCGTCACCGACCCCGAGTTCGTCGCCGCCCGCGAGGAAGCGATGCGAGCCCTCCACCAAGCGATGCGTGGTTCCTAAGTCGCCCCATGGATGACAATGTAACCACGCGATGGGGAGGGGCTTGGCGGTGGCTGCTGCCGGCGCTGCTGCTGGCGGGCCTGGTTGGGGCTTGGCAGATCGCCGCTTCGACTGGGGCGATCGCCGAAGCGCTCAGTCTCGAAAAGTACCTCGTCCCCTCGCCGGCGGAAATCGCCTCCTCGCTCTGGGAGAACCGCTCGCTGCTTGCCGAAAACGCCTGGGTGACGCTGCGCGAGATGGTCTTCGGCATCCTCGCCGCTCTTGCCGTCGGCATCGGCTTTGCGGTCGCCATGCACCGCTGGCGAGTCGTTCGAGACGCCAGCTATCCGCTGATCGTCGCTTCGCAGACGATCCCGGTCGTCGTCATCGCTCCGATCCTGACGGTGTGGTTCAGCTACGGGATCACGCCGAAGATCTTCATCGTCGCCCTGATCTCCTTCTTCCCGATCACGATCAACACCCTCGACGGCCTCCGCGCCGTCGACCCCGAGGCGGTGAAGATGATGCGCAGCCTCAACGCCTCTCGCTGGCAGGGCTTCTGGCGGGTCGAAGCGCCCACGGCCTTGCCGCACCTTTTCACCGGCGTGAAGATCGCCGTTGTGGTCGCCCCGATCGGGGCCGTCTTTGCCGAGTGGGCCGGCTCGAACGCGGGCCTGGGCCATTTGATCCAGTCGGACCTCGCCTATCTCGAAGTCGCTCGCGAGTTCGCCACCGTCTTCATCCTGTCGGCGATGGCCCTGATCATGATGGGCCTCACCGTCCTCGCAGAGCGGCGCGTCGTCCGTTGGCGATAGAACTCAGGCGATGACGCGCCTCCGCACCCCGGCGATCGCCCTTGCCGTGCTGCTGCTCGCCCTCGCTCTCGCCGCCTGCGGCGCGAAGTCCGAGGAAGGCAGCGCCGAACGGGAACCGTTCAGCCTCACGCTCGACTTCTATCCCAACCCCGACCACGCCGGGATCTACATGGCGCAGAAACTCGGCTACTTCGAAGAAGCCGGCCTCGACGTAAAGATCACGGCCCCTTCCGACCCGGCCGCGCCGCTGAAGTTGGTCGCCGCCGGCCAGACCGACCTGGCGATCTCCTACGAGCCCGAGGTGGCGCTGGCGCGCGACAAGGGCCTCGACGTCGTCGCCGTCGGCGCCCTGGTCAACCGGCCGCTGACCTCGATGATCTGGCTGAAGAAGTCCGGGATCAAAGGCATCGGCGGCCTCAAGGGCAAGACGATCGCCACCGCCGGCATCCCCTACCAGGACGCCTTCTTGAAGACGATCCTCGCCCGCGTCCACCTCACCCCCGAAGACGTGAAGTCGGTCAACGTCGGCTTCGGCCTCCTCCCCGCGCTCGTCAGCGGCTCGGCCCAGGCGATGCTCGGCGGCTACCTCAACGTCGAGGCGATCGACCTGCGCGAACGCGGCAAGGAACCGGTGGTCACGCCGGTCGACAAGCTCGGCGTCCCCACCTACGACGAGCTGGTCCTGGTCGCCAACCGCAAGAAGCTCGAAGAAGACCCGGAAGGGATTCGCCTCTTCCTCGCCGCGCTCGAGCGCGGGACCAACGCGGCCGTCGAAAATCCTGGCGCCGCCACTAAAGCGGTGACCGAAGCCAATCCCGACCTCGAACCGAAGCTGACCGCAGCCGAGGTGAAAGCGACGCTGCCGCTGCTCGGCGCCCGGGTCAAAGGCCAGCCCTACGGCTATATGGACCCGAAGCAGTGGGAAGTCTTCGCCGGCTGGATGCGCGACAACGGCCTGATCGAATCGCTGCCACAGACGAGCGAACTGCTCGACGACAGCTACTTGCCCTCGGGCGAAATCCCCGAATAGCCGAAGGCGCCTTCGGCGATCAGCCGGCTCACCTCGCGCTCCGGCATCGCTGCCTGGAAGAGATGACCCTGGGCGTAGTCGCAGCCGAGTCGCCGCAGCTCCGCCAGCTGCACCTCCCGCTCCACCCCCTCGGCGATGACCTCCAGCGAAAGCGCCCGCGCCATGCCGATCACCGCCTCGACGATCGCCGTCGCCTCCTGCTCGATCCCCAGTGCATCGACGAAGGAGCGGTCGATCTTCAGCGCGTGGAAGGGGAAACGATTGAGGTAGGCGAGCGACGAATAGCCGGTGCCGAAATCGTCCAGCACGAGGCGAACGCCGAGCTCGTTCAGCGCTTCCAGCGAGGCGATCGCCGTCGTCGACTCCTCGACGAGGACGCTCTCGGTGATCTCGAGCCGCAGGTGGGCCGGGTCGAGCCCGGTGCGGGCGAGGATCTCCTGCACCGTCCCGGCGAGGTCGCGGTGGGCGACCTGACGGGCCGAGAGGTTGACGGCGACGTCGAGGGGCCGCGAGTCGGGGCGCAGCTGGTGCCACTCCAGCGCCTGGCGACAGGCGCGCTCCTGCACCCAGCGGCCGATCGGCTCGATCAGGCCGCTGTCCTCGGCGATCGAGACGAATTCCGCCGGATCGAGCATCCCTCGCTCCGGGTGGCGCCAGCGCACCAACGCCTCCAGCCCCGTGATTTCCCCCGAGCGCAGACTGATGACCGGCTGGTAGAAGAGCGCCAGCTCGTCGCGGTCGAGTGCGTGGCGCAGCTCCCGTTCGACCTCAAGCCGCCGCACCGCCCCCGCCCGCATCTCGGCGTCGAAGAGGACGACCCGGGCGCGACCCTCCTCCTTGGCCCGGTACATCGCCGCGTCGGCGTCGCGGATCAGCAGCTCGGCGTTCACCGCCCGCTCTTCAGAGCCGCGCGAAACGGCGACGCCGATGCTGGCGCTGACGAAGTGATCGACGCCGTCGATCGAGAAGGGCTGGGTGAAGGCGGCGGCGACCCGATCGGCGATCGCCACCGCCTCCCCCTCGTCGGCAAGGCGATCGATGAGGATGCCAAACTCGTCGCCGCCGAAGCGGGCGACGACGTCGCCGGGCCGCAGATGCGCCCGCAGTCGCGGCGCCACCGCCCGCAGCAGGGCGTCGCCGGCGTGGTGGCCGAGGCTGTCGTTGATCAGCTTGAAGTGGTCGAGGTCGAGGAAAAGGATCCCGACCGGGGAGCCGGAGACCGCCGCTTTGCCGAGCGCTTCGTCGAGCGCGTCGACGAAGCTGAGCCGGTTGGGGAGGCCGGTGAGGGGATCATGGAGGACGCGGTAGCGCAACGCTTGGTCGGCGGCGTGGCGCTCGATCGCGTCGGCCAACACGTTCGCGGCGGCCTGCACGAAGGGGACATCCTTGGCACTGAAGCGGTGGGCCTCGGTGGCGTGGACGTCGAGCACTCCGAAGGGTCGGCTCTTGCCGTCGATCACGACAGCGAGGCTGCTGGTGGCGCCGAAGCCTCGCAGCACCGGCGGCATCGTGTGGCGCGTCTCCTGCTCCCAGTCGGGGACGATCGCGTGGGTGCCGGAGTCAAGGGCGGCGCCGGCGTGGGAGTCGCGAGAGGCGGAGACACGGCGGCCGGCCCCGATCGCCGCCCTGGCGAGACCGGCGCGGAGGTTGAGCCGCTTGCCGTCGCGGCCGAGCTCCCAGATGCAGGCGCTGTCGATGCCGTCGACCCGGGCGATCAGCTCGGTCGCCGCCTCCATCAATTCCTGCGGGTCGCCGTTCTGCAGCGCCCGCTCGCCGAGCCGAGCGACCACTGCCTGCTGGGAGAGGGCGCGGTGCAACTCCTGCTCGGCGTTCTTGCGGTCGCTGATGTCGTAGAGGACCCCATGCCAGACCGGCACACCCTCCTCGTCGGCCTCCAGGACCGCCTCGTCGTGGATCCAGACCACCTTGCCCTCGCGGGTGTGCATCCGGTATTCGGTCGGGGTCGTGTCGCGGTTGCCGAGGTGCTCATCCGTCTCCATCGCCAGCGCCCGCTGACGGTCCTCGGGATGGAGCAGGCTCGCCCAGAGGCTGGGGTCGCGAATGAACTGCTCCGGCTTGTAGCCGAGGATCTCCTCGACCTGAGGGCTGACGTAACGCCAGCGGCCGTGCTCACCGAGCTCGGCGGTGTAGACAATCACCGGCAGCCGCTCAATCAGCCGCTCGCGCTCGGACCAGCTCCTATCTGCGGCGTCACGCATCCACCTCGCTTATCGACAAAGGAAAAGGGCGCTTTAGTGCCTATCCGAGAACTCGCGCGTGCGACTGGCGCGTGCCGGACCGAGCGGGGGTAGGACGCAGGGAGGCCGAATGGCAGCGCCATTTGGCCGACCGAGGACGACGCCCCGCGAAGTGTGTCCGGCGCCGCCAGGCGTGCGCGGGGGTTCTCGGATAGGCACTTCCTATCCGAGAACTCGCGCGTGCGACTGGCGCTATGCCGCCAGGCGCAGCGGCGGTCCCTGCGCGACACGCCGATGAAGCCCGGCGAGCGTCAGGGCGCCGACCAGCCCGCGCCAGGGCTCATACGGCGCGTAGAACTCTTCGACCTCGGGGGTCGTCGCCCGCCGGCCCTCGCCTCGCAGGCGCCCCACCAGCTTGATGTGACCGAGGTCGCCGGCGGGCAGCGAATCCAGTTCGCCGCGCCCGAAGAGGCCGAGGCACTGCACCGTCCAAGGGCCGATCTGCGGCATCGCCAGCAGGCGTTTGTCGCCGCGGGCGTGCTCGATCCGGCAGCGGCCGGCGGCGACGTCGCGGGCGAGCCGGCGCAGCGCCATCGCCCGTTTGCCGACAAGGTCCATCTGCTCCAGTTCGGCTGGGGCGCGGCCGGCGATCGCGGTCGGGCCGGGAACGTCGCGTAAGGCGTCGCGGCCATCGCCGAGGCGCGGGCCCCAGCGGCCGACGATCCGCCGCTCGATCAGCGCCGCCCGCTCGGCCTCGATCAGCTGTCCGACCGCGGCGGCGGCGAGGGCCTCCCAGGGCCACGGCCGTCCTTGCGGACGAAAGTGCGGCATCCGCCGAATCAACGGGCCGATCAGGGGGTCGCGGTGGAAGCGGCGGTAGAAGTCGGAGAGGTCGGCGTCGACCCAGAGCGCGCAGCGCATCCGCTCGATCGCCTGCTCGAGCTGCTCGCGCCGCGCAAGGCCCCCACAGGGCGCCATCGCGATCGGCGGCCGCGAGACCCGCGCCGGGTCGATCGCCTCGGCCCGGAAGCGGACCAGGTCACGGGCCGGCTGCCAGGCCCGCACCAGCACCGGGCTGCCGCCGACGTGGAGCAGCCGCGTCACCACCCCACCCCGCACCCGCAACGTCCGGTCCGCACTCCCCCGCGGCAACCGATACGGCGACGGCGGCCGCACCTCCACCTCGACGGGCCGATTTCGGTCTATATAGGACGGTTTTCGTCCCGTCGGCGGTGTTTTAGCGGCCGAGGAGGTGGACATCGACCAGGAAGGAGCGGCTGGCGACGATGCTCTGGCGTTCGCGGCGGCGGCCGAGGCGGCGCGCGGGGCGTGCCTTCGACGCCGCGCCGCTGACCGCTCGCACGGCGGCGACGGTGGCGGCGCCGGCGAGGACTCCGCCGGCGGCGGCGATCGCGGCCGTCTTCACCTCCGGCCGCAGGACCGGCAGCGAGGAGCTTCCCGGCTCCCGATAGCTCGTGGGAAGCGGGCGCACCGGGTCGGTGGCGTCGCGCGGCCCGGCGTCTTCTTCGGCGACGACCTCGCCGTCTACTTGCAGCTCATCCACCCAGGCGACTCTAGCGCGGCTGCACGTCGCTTCCGTTAAGCGAACGCTCGTAAAGACGGTACTTCTTGATGACCTTGCCGCCCATCCCTTCCATCGCGCGGTTCATCGGCTTGTTCGTCTCCAGGATCCAGCCCATCTCGCCGCCGACGATCCCACCCGGCACCGCCGCCTCCTCGAGGTGCTTGAGGTAGAGGCCGGCGGCGACGCCGGTATGCCGGTAAGCGTGCCTGACTCCGAGAGCGAAGACGCGGCACTGGTCGATTTGGCGTTTGCCGAGCAGGAACTTGGCCCAGCCGAAGGGCAGCAGCCGGCCGTTCAGCTTCGCCATCACCTGATTGATGTCCGGCAGGGTCAGCGCGGCGCCGATCGCCTCCCCGTCCTTCTCGGCCATGAAGGCCCAGCGCTCGTCGATCACCTGCTTCAGGTTCTTCGCCTGGAACTCCACCTCGGCGTCGGTGATCGGGACGAACCCCCAGTTATCGCCCCAGGCCTCGTTGTAGACGTCCATAAAGCGGCGCACCTCGGCGGCCATTTCGCGCTTGCGCAGATTGCGAATCACGATCCCTTCGTCGCGCAGGGCCTTCGTGGCCGCGGCGTGGATCGAGGGGTCGAATTTCTCGCCTTCCTTGAGGTCGCCGAACTGCAGCTCCCACATCAGCACGTCCATCGCCTTGGCGAACCCCTCGGCTTCGATCAGCTGCGTGTAGAAGGGCGGGTGCCACGGCTCGAGGATCGCCGGCCGCCGCTCGAAGCCCTCGATCAGGATCCCGATCTCGTCGTTGGTGGTGAAGTCCATCGGGCCGAGAATCCGCTCCCGGCCCTTGTCGCGGGCCCACTCGCAGGCGGTCTCCAGCAGCGCCCGGGCGACCTCCGGGTCCTCGATGGTCTCGAAGAAGCCGAACATCGCGTCGTTGCCGCCCTGGTACTCGTCCCAGCGGTGGTCGACGTGAGCGCTGATCCGGCCCACCGGCTCGCCCTCGCGCTCGGCGACGAAGAGCTCGGCCTCCCCGTGCTCGAACCAGGGGTTCTTCTTCGGGTCGAGGAACTGCATCCGCTCGAAGATCAGCGGCGCCACCCACTGCGGGTGGTCGCGGTGGAGGTGGAAGGGGACCTTGACGAAGCGCTTGCGCTCGCCCCGGCTGCGCACCGGCCGGATCGTCAGGCTCTCCCCCGTCAGCGTTCGCGGCTCCGCGCTCACCACCGGCAACCTACACTTTCCGTAGATGAGCGAGACCGCCAAGGCCCCGGTCGACGTCTTCGAGAAGGCGCGCAACCACGATCGCCGCGAGCAGCTCGAAGCCGCCAAGGAGCACGACCTGCTCCCCTACTTCCGCCTGCTGACCTCGCAGGCCGGCCCCGTCGTCGAGATGGAGGGCCGGGAGACGATCATGCTCGGCTCCAACAACTACCTCGGCCTGACCGGCGACGAGCGGGTCAAGGACGCGGCGCGCGCGGCGCTGGAGACCTTCGGCACCGGCGTCACCGGCTCGCGGCTGCTGAACGGGACGACGCCGCTGCACCTGGAACTGGAGCGGGAGCTGGCGGAGTGGATGCGGGCCGAGGACGCGATCGTCTACACCACCGGCTACCAGTCCAACGTCGGCTGCATCGGCACCATCCTCGGGCCCGGCGATACCGTCATCTGCGACTCCGGCGACCATGCCTCGATCCTCGACGGCTGCCGCCTCTCCGGCGCCAAGCTGCGTCCCTTCCGCCACAACCGCATGGACAAGCTGGAGAAGATGCTTCAGCGCGCGGCCGAGGACGGCGGCGGCGTCCTCGTCGTCGTCGACGGCGTCTTCTCGATGGAGGGCGACGTCTGCGACCTGCCCCGCATAGTGGAGCTCAGCCGGGCCCACGGCGCCCGCCTGATGGTTGACGAGGCGCACGGCGCCGGCGTTCTCGGCGCCCGCGGCGCCGGCGCCTGCGAGCTGTTCGGGCTCGAGGACGAGGTCGACCTGCGGATGGGGACCTTCTCCAAGAGCCTCGCCTCCTGCGGCGGCTTCATCGCCGGTCCCGCCGACGTGATCGAGTACCTGCGGGTCTCCTCCCGCTCCTTCGTCTTCAGCGCCTCAGCGGTGCCGGCTGCGGTCGGGGCGGCACTCGGCGCCCTACGGGTGATCCGCGCCGAGGGTCCGCAGCTGTTCGAGCGGCTGCTCGCCAACGCCGAGTACCTGCGCGAGGGGCTGCGCCACCTGGGCTTGAAGGTGGTCGAGCCGGGGACGCTGCCCGACGGCACCGTCGCCACCACGCCGGTGGTGCCGGTGATGGTCGGCGACGACTGGCGGGCGGTGCTGCTCTGGAAGGCCCTCTTCGACAACGGCGTCTACACCAACGTCGCCATCCACCCGGCGGTGCCGCCGGGCGGGGCGCTGCTGCGGACGAGCCTGATGGCGACCCACGAGCGCGAGCACCTCGACGGCGCTCTCGGCACCATCGCCCGGGTGATCGAAGACTTCCCGGACCTTCCTCGCGCCTAGGGCCGTTCGGAAACCCCGCACTTAATTTTTTGCATCACAGGTTCTTGACATCCCCCGGTGGGGGGAGTTTCAGGCTTGTCCAGAATCGGACAAGCCTCGGCAAGTATCGAAATTGTTGCTCTTAGCGACCGACTCGGATGTTTTTTCCGTCCGACCGGGTTGACGCGGGGTGCCTCGAACGCATAGCTTGACCTCCTCGCCGGAACGCCCGGGCGGGGCGTTCGAAAGACAAAGTCGGTCCGGCAGGACCAGAGCCTTGGGAGGCATTGGCCGCCAGCCGGACACGACATACCCCAGTAAACCGATTCCTTGAAGGGAGGAGTCCAAGTGGAAGCTGCCTCAACGGCACCCGCAACGACCATCGCAGCCTCATTGGAGGCGCCACAGCACATGAGGGCGCTGGAACGAGCCAACATGGTTCGCCTGGCCCGAGCGGAGCTGAAGCGCGCGATCGCGCGGGGAGACAAGGATGCCGCGGAGGTAGTTCGCGACTGTCCCTGGGAGACCGAGAGCATGACCATCTCCGAGCTGCTCACCAGCCAGCGGCGTTGGGGCCGCACTCGCGCTCGCAAGTTCCTCATACCCCTGGCGCTGAACGAGAACAAGCAGCTCGGCACCCTCACCGCCCGGCAGCGACGCCTACTCGCCGCCGAGCTCGCCACCCGTGCGGGCGGACGCGAAGAGGTCGTCGTCTGAACGAAGACCTGGCAGGGGCCTTGCCTAGCCGCGCATTCCGCCGATCCGGTAGCTGAGACCACCGGATGCGTGCTGGAATGCGCGGCGTGCCATTAGGAAGGCGATCGCGAAGGCGATCGCCCCACAGGCCAGCGCCACGGCCAAGATCGTGTGGCCGACGTAGTAGACGAGGCCGGTGACGAGCACAAAGACCGCTCCCGCGAGCAGGGTGGTGTGGGAGCGGTAGCCGGCGAAGTGCTCGCGGACCGCCACCTCGAGGCCGCCCAGCCCGGCGAGGGCGACGCCGATGCCGATCGCGGTCGGGTGGTTGCCGAACACCCCGATCGCCAGCGAGACGATGCCGGCGAGGATGACCAGCTCGGCCAACGGGGCGTTACCCCAGGGCGCCGGCGGGCGCTCATCCGGTGCCGCAACCCGCCGCCCGGGCTTCTGCTTCGTGCTCAACGGCCGCAAGCCGCCCGGCTAACGGGCATCCGGAGGAGACCTTGACGCGCCACCACCCCATCAACATCCCGATCGGGCCAAGCAATGGTCGGGAGTGCCAGGCGCCGCAACCCGGCTCGCCGATGTCGGCACGGGAGACGCGGACCCACTTGTAATCCCGCGGGGCGAGGAGCATCTTGCGCAGCAGCTCGCGGTTGTCGGACTCGACCCGCTCGCGCTCGACCAGCGCTCGGCGCGCTTCGGCGACCCGGTCCGCGAGGCTGTCGCGAACCGCCTCCAGCTCACCGAGGTCGAGTACCCGTGGCACCACAGCGGGGGCCGCCACCTGATGGGGGACCTCGGTGTGGCCGAAAGCCTCGCCGAAGAGCCCGGCCAGCTCCGCCTCGAGGCGGGAGATCTGCCGGCGCAACTGCAGCCGCGCCTCGCGCTCGTCGACGGCGCGGTCGAGCCCGGTGAAGTCCTGTTTCAGCAGAGCGGGCATCCCGGAAAGTGTAAGCGAGAGCTCAAGCGGACTCCAGGGTTGCGGCCGCCATCCATAACGCCTCCTCAACAGAGATCTGGGGCACTCCCTTGACCTGGATCGCAGCGACGGCGATGCGGCGGCTGCCGTGGTGGACCCCGTAGCCCTCCGCCGTCGGGCCGAAGAGGAGCCCGATGGGCTTCATCTCGTCGGCGATCGTCAGCGTCCCCTGCGCCATCTCGTCCGCTTCCCCGCCGAGCCCCTCGCCGGGGGCGGAGTCGCGGATGCAGAGGCTGCCGACGATGCTGTCGGCGTCGAAGGCGCGCAGGGCGACTCCGGTCTCGACGATGGCGATGTCGAGTGCATCCGCGGGCAGGCCCTTGCTGCGGAAGCCGCCGTCGTGGAGACGGTCCAGCGCCAGCTGCTCGACCGGCGTGCGGGTGCGGTCGGGGTCGAGGCCGATCTGGCGGAAGAAGACGCGGTAGGCCCAGGGGATCGGCCGTTCGCGCAGGCGGATAGCCTGCGAGCCGTAGGTGCGGTCGGAGAGGTCGCGGAGGCGACGCCGTACCGGCTCCGGGCTGCGCCCCGGTTTCGCGTCGACCTCGACCCAGGCGATTCCCAAGCCGGGGAACTCGGAGACGATGTGCGGGGCGACCCAGCCCTGCCGCGGCGCCGGGTCCCACCCCATCCGCTGCTCGGCCGGGACCCAGGCCATCTCAGCTCGCCTCCGCGCTCGCGGTCGCGGCAAGGAGGCGGTCAACCCGATTGCTCAGCTGGGCGACGGTGAGGTCGCCGATGCTGGCGCTCTGCAGCGTCCCCCCGGGGTAGACGTAGGCGAAGGTCGGGCAGCCGCCGACTCCGTAGAGAGCGGCCACGGCTCCGTCGCGGTCGTAGCCGACCGGCATCGTCCAAGCGTGCCGGCGGATCAGTTCGCGCAGCGTGCCGCGGTCGTCGCGGATGTCCAGCGAGAGGAAACCCACGCGTCCACGGTAGCGCTCGGACACCCGTTGCACCACGTCCTGCTGATCGGCGCAGCCGCTCCCTTCGGCAAACCAGAACGAGATCACCAGCGGCTTGCCGAAGAGGTCACAGATGCGGATCGCGCCGGCGACATGGATCTGGCAGGCCGGGGTGCGCTGCGAGCCTTCCGGGCAGGGGAGCGAGGAGGTTTCGCAGTCGTCCTGGGCGACGTTCGCGTCCCCTTCGAGCTGGCTTGCACCAGCCGGGACGGCGAACTCCGGCAGCGGCCAGCGCGCCGGCAGCTGATCCAGGCCCAGCGTCTTCCCTGCCCCACCTCCCTCGATCGTGTGGATCGTGGCGACAACGATGATCGCGAGGAAAAGGAGACCGACGACGATCGAGTAGCGATCCCTCATCGCCGCTCCAGCCACAGCAGGGTTGCCGGCAACACGAGCAGGACGCCGGCCAGCGCCGCGGCGAGGTCGACGACGGTGACGAGGCCGAAGTCGCGCAGCATCTGCACGTCGCTGGCGATCAGCACCGCGAACCCGGCAATCGCCGTGACGCCGGAGGCCAGCACCGCCGCTCCCGTCCGCGCGTAGGCGTTGCGCAGCGCCTCCTCGACCCCGGCGCCGGCCTCCCGCTCCTCGTGGAAGCGCCCCACCAGCAGCACCCCGAACTCGGTGGCGATCGCGATCGTCAGGGCCCCAAGCGCCGCCGACATCGGGTTCAGGGGGACGTCCGTGACCCAGAGCAGCAACGAAGCCCACCCGGTGGCAAGAATCGTCGGCAGCAACGGCACCAGCGCGCGGCGCCAAGAGCGGTAGACGATCAGCAGCGCTGCGGCGACGAGAGCCAGGCCGGCCAACGTCAGCCAGTAGCGACTGCTGGAGAGATCGGATGCCGACTGCGCCGCAATCACCGGCAGCCCAGACAGCTCCACCTCCACCCCCGGCGGCGGCGTTCCGATCTCCGCCCGCACTCGTTCGATCAGGTGCTGCTGGTCTTCCAGCGACTGGGCCCTGATCCCGAACGACATCAGCGCCGAATGCCCCACCTTGCCCGTTTCCGGATCGACCGGCGCCACCTGTCGCAGCGAGTAAGACGACAGCGCTGAGAGAGTCGCTTCGATTCGCTGCTTGGTCGGCTTTTCGCTGCCTCGGATCAAGAAGTCCGAAAGCGCCGGGCCCGGGCAGATTTCAGCCTGCAGGCAACTCGGGTCTTCGCCCGTGAATCCGTTGTCTTGGAGCACCCGCTGCTTGAACCGCGCCATCCACTCGATCGTCGCGGGATCGCTCAGGTCCGGTGCCCGAACGCTGACATCGAGCTCCCCAGACACGCCGGTCGTCTCCTGGAGTTGATCGAGGTTTTCGACCGCCTTGATGTTCTGAGGGGCGAGGGATCTGATGTCCGAAACGGTTTCGACCTGCGTCCCGGCAACCCAGCCGACTACGGCCAGGGCCACCCCCACGCTCAACACCATCTCCGGATACGTCCGCGCCACCGACAAAATCCACTCCACGGGCAGGTGGCGCCGTACGACGACAGAGCTCGCCCGCCGGAGCGAAAGCGCAGCTAGGCCGGCGGTGACGGTCAAGGCAAAGGCGACTGCGATGCCCAAGATCAGGAGCCAGCCGAATCCCCGAACCATCGGAATCGGCGACAGCTGCAAGGCGAGGAAGCCGGCGCCCGTCGCCAAGACCGCAGCAGCGATAGTCGGGCCCCCGGAAGCTGCCGCCTCCTCTGCCGAACCCGCTTCGTCGAAGCGGGCCTGGAACTGGATCGCGTAATCGACCCCGAGGCCGATCAGGATCGGGAGGGCGGCGATCGAGGCCATGGTGAGGGAGCCGCCGACGAGGGCGAGGAGGCCGAAGGCGATCCCGGCTGACGCCAGGGCGATCACCAGCGGCAGGAGTGGCCAGCGGGAGCGGAAGAGCAGGAAGAGGACGAAGGCCATCACGCCGACTGCGATCGCGAAGAGCAGCAGCAGCGCGTCCTTGAGCGCCTGGGCGACGCCGTCGATCACGACCGGCGCCCCGGAGACGACGTAGCTGCCGCCTTCGAGCTCGAAGCAGGGTGCCGGTTTGCCCCCTTCTTTGCAGGCCTTGCGCGGCGTCGTGTCGGCGACCGTCGCTTCGATCAGCCCGATCGCCGTGCGCCGCTCTGCTTCGCTCAGGTCCGGCTTCAGGCGGATCACGATCTGCGCCGATTTCGCGTTGGGGAAGAGGTAGGCGAGCCGTGCCTTCGGGGTGCCGCGCGGGCGGGCGAGGTCGAAGACGACGGTGGCGACGAATTCTTCGTTGTCGATGCTGGGGGCGCTGGTGATCCCGTACTTGGTCGCCACCGCCAGCAGGTATTCGCGGAACCGCTGCGCCGGCACGTGTTCGGCCAGCCGCCGCAGCTGGTTTTCGATCTGCACCACCGACTCGTTGAGGAAGGTCGCCGGCCCGGTGAGGAACTCGACCGCGTGGAGTTCAGCCAGTTCGGTGCAGGGGCCGGGGATCGGTTGCGCCCCTTTCGGAACCTTGCCCGAGAGACAGCCCTCCAGCCGCAGCAGCTTGAAGATATTTTCGGTCAGGATCAGCTGCGGCAGTTCACCCTTGACGAGGACGACGACCGGTTCTTCGCCGAACTCCTGGCGCACCCCCTGCGTCGCCTTGTAAGTGGCGGAGCTGGAGTCGACCAGCGTGCCGACGCCAGCGTCGGTGGAGATCTGGGTCGCGCCGACGGCAGCGCCGATCGCCACCACCAGGGTGACGATGACAACAGGGCGCGCGTGTCGAGCCGCCCACGCCGCGACGCGCCCGAACCAGCTCGAAGCGCTCAACCTCAGTCCATCGAGAGCGGCCCGGTGACGTCAGCGTTGAGGAACTGGCTGACGAACGGGTTGCTCGAATCGAACAGCTCCTCTTTTGGACCAGACTCGACGATCTTGCCGCTCCACAGCACGGCGATGAAGTCGGCGATCCGGCGCGCGGTCCCGAGGTCGTGGCTGATCACCAGGTAGCAGCCGCCGTTCTCGGCGTGGACCTCGCGGATCAGCTCGCAGAGGAGCGCGGTGCGGACCGGGTCGAGGCCGGAGTCGGGCTCGTCGAACATCACGATCGCCGGTTCCAGCACCAGCGCCCGGGCGAAGCCGGCGCGCTTGCGCATGCCGCCGGAGAGCTCGTTCGGCATCTTGTAGGTCGCCTCGCTGAGGCCGACCTCCTTCAGCCGCCGGGCGACGATCTCGCCGATCTCCTCCTCGCTTTTGTCGGTGTGCTGCCGCAGCGGGAACGCGACGTTGTCGTAGATGTTCATCGAGCCGAAGAGCGCCCCGTCCTGGAAGAGCAGGCCGAACTTTTTCCGCACCTCGAAGAGTTCGTCGTCGGTCATGTTCGGGATCGATTCCCCGTGCACCAAGACGTCGCCGGAGTCCGGGTAGAGAAGGCCGACGATGTGCTTGATCAGCACGCTCTTGCCCGTCCCCGAGGGGCCGAGGACCATCGAGACCTGGTTCTCCGGCAGACCGAGGTTGAGGCCGTTGAGGATGCGGGCGCGGCCGAACTGCTTGACCAGGTCGATGATCTCGATCGCATCCTCGCCGCCGTGGTCGCGCTTGACGCCGGTGTGGAATTTGTAGGGGTCGTGGTCGCGCGGGTTGACGCCGGGGATGACGAAGTCGCGCCCCATCACCGCCCCGTCCTCGCTCACGTAGGGGCCTTCCTCGACCGACTGCTCTTCCCTGCGGATGTCGTCTTCGATCGTTTGCTCTTCGTTGCGGATCTCGTCGGGCGACACGTCAGCCTCCTATTGGCGCACGGGGATTGGCTCCCCAGAAAACAAGGGTCCCAAGCATTCCGATGATGTGGACTAAGACGATATTGAGGACCATCGACTTCGCCGTCGCGGTCCCCACCCCGACCGGCCCCCCCGAGGCGGTATAGCCGTAGTAGCAGCCGACCAGCACGATCGCCGTCGCCATGAACATCCCCTTGATCAAGCTGAACATCAGGTCGGGCGGGTTCTGGAACATCCAGAAGATCAGTTCGTAGCCGCCTTTGGAGACGTCGCCGATCTGTTTGACGACGGCGAGGTAGCTGGCGAGGTACATGATCCCGATCCCGACCAGGTACATGAACGGGAAGGCGATCCAGGCGGCGAGCAGGCGGGTGGCGCAGAGGAAGGTGACCGGCGGCACGCCCATCACCTCGAGCGCATCGATCTCGTCGGAGATCCGCATCGCCCCGAGCTCGGCGACGATCCCGGTCCCGACCTTGGCCGCGAGCATGTAGCCGAAGGCGTAGGGCATGATCTCGCGCAGGTCGCACCAGGCGGAGAAGACGCCGGCGTAGGCGGGCGCGCCCTGGGCGCGCAGCAGGTAGGCACCCTCGATCCCGCACTGGAGGCCGAGGATGAAGACGAGGCCCCAGATGATCAGGGCGGAGCCGAGGATGAGGATGCCGGCCTGGCGCAGACTCTCGCCGAAGAAGCGCAGCACTCGGCCCGAGTAGACGAGGCCAGCGATGCGCGAGCTGAAACGGGCGATCTCGCCGAAGGAGTCGAGCCAGCCGCGGGGGATTTCGAGCCAGGCGTTCATCGAATCGTCTGCAGCTCCGGATTGGTCGCCAGCAGGGTCTGGGTGAAGGCGTAGTTGAAGGCGAAGACGCCCATGAAGGCGATCACCACGGCCTCGTTTACGGCCCGGCCGACGCCGGCGGCGCCGCCGGAGGCGGTCATCCCCTTGTAGGAGCAGACGACGGCGATGATCGCCCCGAACAGCGTGCACTTGAGGACCGAGCCCCAGAGGTCGGTGATCGAGGCGTTGGAGAAGAGGGTGGCGAAGAAGCCGCCGAGCGGCTGGTGGTAGAGGAGCTCGGTGAGGATGCCGCCGCTGATCCCGAAGACCAGGGCGTAGATGTCGAGCAGGCCGGTGATCAGCATCAGCGCCAGGAAGCGCGGCACGACCAGGTTCTTGATCGGGTCGACGCCGAGCACCTGCAGGGCGTCGAGCTCCTCGCGGATCTTGCGGGCGCCGAGGTCGGCGGTGATCGCGGTGCCGGCGACGCCGGCGACGACGACAGCGGTCACGAACGGCGCGAACTCGCGGATCGAGGCCAGCACGAAGAAGCCGCCGAGGCGGTCGAGGGCGCCGAAGAGCGAGAGGAAGTTGGCGGCCTGGAGGCCGGGCGCGCCGAAGCCGAAGGCCACGGTCGAGACCAGCAGCGGGAACCAGCAGAGCTGCAGGGCGAAGAGGAACTGGCCGATGAACTCCTCGCCGTATGGGTACGGCGGTTTGACCGCGGAGACAATGGTGCGCGCGGTGAGGATCATCATCTCCCCCACCTGTTCAAACAGGGACTTGGCGGGCAAGAAAGCCCTGTTGACCGCGGATCCGACCATCTGCTCCTCCGATACCCGGGCTGCCGTGCACGCGCGCAGGGCCCCACCCGGTGGGCAGGGAGTCTAGGGGATGGGGCACCCCGCTCGGTTAGCCCAGTGTTGAGATCCGACTAACGCTTGCAAGGGGCACGAAACGCCTGCGAAAGCGGCCAAACCCCATGGTATGTTCGGGCCGCTTTGCGGGGGACCGGACGACATTCCCGGCACGCCCGCCTCCAGGCCATCGCGACCGGGTTAGCCGCGCTGGCGGTGGCGGCGCTGCTCGCTGCCTGCGGCGAATCGTCCTCGGACGCGAACGAAGCGACCGGCACCTTCCACGTCAAGGTGACCGAAGCGAGCTTCCCGACCAAGCAGAAACTGGGCCAGACCTCGCTGCTGCAGTTGGCGGTCCGCAACACCGGCAAGCGGACGGCGCCGGGCCTGACCGTTACCTTCACGATCGCCGGCAAGCGGGGGGTCAGCTCCTCGCTGCCCTTCGGCGTCAGCGACCCCCAGTCGGAACTGGCGCAGCCGGACCGGCCGGTCTGGGTGCTGGCGCAGACCTACCCGCGCCTGCACGGCTCCTCCGAACCCGGCGGCGCCTCGACCTCGAGCCCGAAGACCTTCAACTTCGGGCCATTGAAGCCGGGAGAAACGACCACCGCGGTCTGGAAGCTGAGCGCGGTGCGGCAGGGGAAGTACACGCTGCTCTACACGATCAACGCCGGGCTGAGCGGTAAGGCGAAGGCCAAGACGGGTAACGGCGTAACGCCCGGCGGCTCCTTCGCGACCGAAATCACCTCGCGGCTGCCGGAAACCGAAGTGACCGACAGCGGCGAAATCGTTGAAATCAAGAAGGGCAAGTAGGGGCGCGACAACCGCGGCGTTGCTGGCGGCGTTGCTGGTCCTGGGATTGCCGGCCTGTGGGTCGGCGAGCGATTCGTCTCGCTCGACGACGGCCGAAGCTCGACCGGCTCGCAAGGGCGTCGCGCTGAAGAAGATCGGCTCCTTCGACCACCCGGTCTACATCGCCGGCGCCCCGGGCTTCCCGCAGCTGCTCTTCGTCGTCGAACAGCCGGGCCGGATCTCGGTGCTGCGGAGCGGTCACCGGCTCCGCAAGCCGTTCCTCGACATCCGCGGCCAGGTCGCCTACGGCGGCGAGCGGGGCCTGCTCTCGGTCGCCTTCCCGCCGGACTATGCGCAGAGCCGGCGCTTCTACGTCTATTACACCGACAACGCCGGCAACATCCGCGTCGACGAATTCAAGCGGGCGAGCGCGACCCGGGCGGCGCCGGGATCGGACCGCCAAGTGATCGAAATCCCCCACCCCGTCAACGCCAATCACAATGGCGGTCAGCTGCAGTTCCTCGGCAACCTCCTCTACTTCGGCACCGGCGACGGCGGTTCCGCCGGCGACCCGCCCAACAACGCCCAGAACAAGGATGTGCTGCTGGGCAAGCTGCTGCGGATCGACCCGCGGCCCTCCGGCGGCAAGCCGTACACGGTGCCGGCGAGCAACCCCTTCGTCGGCAAGCCGGGACGCGACGAGATCTACAGCTACGGCCTGCGCAACCCTTTCCGCTTCTCCTTCGACACGACGACCGCGAAGCAGCCGCGGATCGCGATCGGCGACGTTGGCCAGAACCGCTTCGAGGAGCTCGACTACACCACGGTTGGCAGGGCAAACGGGGCGAACTTCGGCTGGGACGCCTTCGAGGGGTTCCACAAGTACGAAGAAGAAAACAGCGGCACGCCCGATCCCGGCGGCACCGTCAAACCGATCTTCGCCTACAGCCACAACCGCGGCGGTGGCAGCTGCTCGATCATCGGCGGCTATGTCGTCCGCGACCCGCGGCTGCCCGGCCTGCGCGGGCGTTACGTCTATGCGGACCTATGCGAGGGCCGACTGCGCAGTCTCTTCCCCCACCTGAAGCGCGCAAGCAACGACCACGTGCTGGGCCCGCGAGTGGCGAGCCCCTCATCCTTCGGCGAAGACGACCAGCACCGCCTCTACGTCGCCTCACTCGAAGGCCCGGTTTACCGCCTGGTCCCCCGCTAAGTCACAGAAATTTTCCACTTCCGCGCACCACTTGTTGCATCTCTTTGTCTACGCTTGCCATCATGGCAGGGACGATGGTGAGAGAAGCCTGGACCGACGAGCGCCTCGACGACCTCAAGGAGCACATGGACGACAACTTCCGTGAAGTTCGCGCGGACATCCGCGAGCTGCGCGGAGAGGTGAGCTCCATCAAGGGAGAAGTCGGGGAGCTCCGGGAAGAGGTGGGAGAGCTGCGTGGGGAAATGAACGCGAAGTTCGACGGCTTGACCCGCACGCTCCAGGTCGGGTTCGGCCTGATCGGGTCGTTTCTCGGCGTCCTCACGATCCTGATCGGCACCCGACTCTGACCACATCGCGCTCCCGCCGCTAAAGTTGGCTGACTAGCCAAACGGGTGACGGAGGGAGCATCGTGGAGAGCGGAACCGCTGCGAGAAGCACCGAGGGCAATCGAGCGTCGGCCCCTGCGGCCGATTCGATCGAGGTCCACAACCCGGCGACGGGCGAGCTGATCAAGACGATTCCGGTCGACTCGTCCGAGGCCGTTGCCACGACCGTCGCCCGCGTGCGCGCCAACCAGCCCGAGTGGGAGGCGATGGGGATCGAAGGCCGCTACTACTGGCTCGGCAAGCTCCGCGACTGGATCCTCGACAACCAGGACCGGGTCCTCGACACGATGCAGCGCGAGACCGGCAAGGTCCGCGCCGACGCGATGAACGAGCCGGTCTACCTGACCGACCTGATCAACTTCTACGGCTCCCGCGCGCCCAAGTTCCTGGCCGAGGACAGCCTTCGCCCCCACTCCGCGCTGCTGGCGGCGAAGAAGCTGCGGGTCCAGTACCGGCCCCACCCCGTGGTCGGAATCATCAGCCCCTGGAACTTTCCGTTGATCCTCTCGATCGGCGATGCGATCCCGGCCCTGCAGGCGGGTGCAGCGGTAGTGATCAAGCCCTCCGAGTTCACCCCGCTCGGCCCGGCGGGCCTGATCGAGGCCTGGAAGACGAAGATCGGCGCTCCCGACGTCTTCGACTGCGTGCAGGGAATCGGCGAGACCGGCGGCGCCCTCGTCGACGCCGTCGACTTCATCCAGTTCACCGGCTCCGAGAAGACCGGCAAGAAGGTGATGGCGCGGGCGGCGGAGACGCTGACCCCGGTCAGCCTCGAGCTGGGCGGCAAGGACCCGATGATCGTCCTCGCCGACGCCGACCTCGACCGCGCCGCCAACGCGGCGGCCTGGGGCGGGATGATGAACTCGGGTCAGATCTGCATGTCGGTGGAGCGGATCTACGTCGAGGAGGCCGCCTACGACGAGTTCGTCGGCAAGCTGACCAGGGAGGTCTCGCGCCTGCGCCAGGGAGCCGACGACGCCGCGAACCCCAAGGACGTCGGCGCGATGACCTCGCCCAATCAGACCGCGATCGTCGAGGAGCACGTCTCCGACGCCCTCGCCGCGGGCGCCAAGGCGCTCACCGGTGGCAAGCGGGTGGAGGGGCCGGGCGACTACTTCGAACCAACGGTCCTGGTCGACGTCGACCACTCGATGAAGGTGATGCGTGATGAGACCTTCGGCCCCGTGGTTGGGGTGATGAAGGTGCGCGACGCCGAGGAGGCGATCCACTTCGCCAACGACACTCGCTACGGCCTCTCCGGATCGGTCTTCGGCGAGCGCGAGCGGGCCGAGCAGGTGGCGCGCCGGGTCGAGTGCGGGGCGATCAACGTCAACGACGTGCTCGTCAACTACTTCGCCACCGAGGTGCCGATGGGCGGCTGGAAGAGCTCGGGCATCGGCAGCCGCCACGGCGAAGGCGGCATCAAGAAGTACTGCCGCAGCGAGTCGGTCGTGATCACCCGCTTTGGCGGCAAGCGCGAGCCTTCCTGGTACCCCTACACCAAGGCCCGCCGCCGCCTCATCGGCCCCCTCACCCGCCTCTTCAACGCTCGCGACTGGCGCCGCCGCGTCGGGCTCAAGGGCTAGGGACAAAGCTCGCTCGGTAGGGAGGAGTGGTGTCCCTCTTGCTCCCTGGGTTGCTCGCCTGGCGCGTTACTGGCTGACCGCGAACGCTTCTGGTGCGAGCAACAGGACGCCGGTCGCGAGAGGGACACCACTCCTCCTAGCGACAGAGCTCCGGCAGACGCTGATCCCGCAGCCGCTTTGCGCGAAAGCTGCTGGACGTGGAGCCGTACTGGCACACCTCGGTAGCCTCTTTAAGTTCATGGCCGAGCGTGACTACATCGCTGCGACGCGCAAGAGGATCGTCGTCTTCGACGGCGGCATGGGGGCGACGCTGGAGCAGTTTGAGCTGACGCAGGAGGATTACGGCGGACTCGAGGGGAAGTGCCATGAGGCGTTGGTGCTGAACCGGCCGGACGTGATCGAGGGGGTGCACAGCTCGATGCTGGAGGCCGGGGCCGAGGTGGTCGAGACGGACACCTTTCAGGGGTCGCGGCTGAAGCTCGACGAGTGGGGGCTCGGTGATCAAACCCTGGAGATCAACGTCAAAGCGGCGGAAATCGCCCGCCGCGCCGCCGGCGAGGAGCGCTTCGTCGCCGGCTCGATCGGCCCGACCGGCTTCCTCCCCGCCTCCACCGACCCGACGCTGGGCGACATCTCCTTCGGCCGCCTGGTCGAGGTCTTCGCCGAGCAGGCTCGTGGCCTGGTCGATGGCGGCGCCGACCTGATCATGATCGAGACCGCCCAGGACATCCTCGAGGTGAAGGCGGCGATCTTCGGCGCCCGCGAGGCATTCACCAAGACCGGCCGCAGGCTGCCGATCCAGTGCAGCGTCTCGCTGCTGCCGAACGGCGGCAAGATGCTGCTCGGCACCGACATCCAGGCGGTGCTGACCACCCTGACCGCGCTCGACATCGACGTGATCGGGCTCAACTGCTCGACCGGCCCCGAGGACATGCGCGACGCGATCCGCTTCCTCGGCGAGACCTCGCCGCTGCCCGTCCACTGCATCCCCAACGCCGGCCTCCCCTTCCAGGGACCTGACGGCGAGACGATCTTCCCGGAAAAGCCCGAGCCGTTGGCGGCGACGTTGGGCGAGTTTGTCGAGCGCTACGGCGTCGGCATCGTCGGCGGCTGCTGCGGCACCACGCCTGAGCACGTCGCCGCGATTCGCGAGCGGGTCGCGGACCGCGTCCCCGGCGAGCGCCCCACCCCCGGCCCGATCGAGGTCTCCTCGATGATGACCTCGACGCCGCTGGTGCAGGAGCCGCGTCCGACCCTGATCGGCGAGCGCGTCAACTCGCAGGGCTCGAAAAGGGCGAAGGAACTGCTGCTCGCCGACGACTACGACGGCCTCGTCCAGGTCGCCGAAGATCAGGTCGAAGGCGGCGCCCACGTACTGGACGTCTGCGTGGCGTTGACCGAGCGCCAGGACGAGGACGAGCAGATGCAGGCGGTGGTGAAGCGGGTCTCGCTCACCCAGCCCGCCCCGATCCAGGTCGACTCGACCGAACCGGAGGTGATCGAGGCGGCGCTGGAGCAGATCCCCGGCCGGGCGATCGTCAATTCGATCAACCTCGAGGCCGGCCGCGAGAAGGCTGACCGGGTGATCCCGCTGGCGAAGGACCACGGCGCCGCCCTGATCGCGCTGACGATCGACGAGGTCGGGATGGCGAAGACGGCCGAGCGCAAGCTGGAGATCGCCAAGCGCATCCGCGACATCGCCTGCGAGGAGCACGGGCTCGACCCCGAAGCGCTGATCTTCGACGCCCTTACCTTCACCCTCACCACCGGCGACGAGGAGTGGAAGCCCTCGGCAGTGGAGACGATCGAGGGGATCCGCCGGATCAAGACCGAGATCCCGGGCGTGAAGACCTCGCTCGGCGTCTCCAACGTCTCCTTCGGCGTCTCGCCGCGGCCGCGCGCGGTGCTCAACTCGGTCTTCCTCCACCACTGCGTCGAGGCCGGGCTCGACCTGGCGATGGTCAACCCCAACCACATCACCCCCTACGGCGAGATCCCCACGGAGGAGCGGGAGCTGACCGACGACCTCGTCTTCAACCGCCGCGAGGACGCGTTGGAGCGCTTCATCTCCTACTTCGAGTCGAAGGGCGAGGAGGCGGAGGCCGAGGCGGCCGATCCGACCGAGGGGATGGAGCCCGAGGAGGCCCTGCACTGGCACATCCTGCGCCGCAAGAAGGAGGGCGTCGAGGAGTGGATCGACCGCTCGGTCGAGAAGATCGGCGCCGTCCCCACCCTCAACGACGTGCTGTTGCCGGCGATGAAGGAGGTCGGCGACAAATTCGGCGCCGGCGAACTGATCCTCCCCTTCGTCCTGCAGTCGGCCGAAGTGATGAAGCGCGCGGTCGCCCAGCTCGAGAACTACCTCGACCGGATCGAGGGCCACACGAAGGGCAAGGTCGTGATCGCGACCGTCTTCGGCGACGTCCACGACATCGGCAAGTCGCTCGTCAACACGATCCTCACCAACAACGGCTACACCGTGATCGACCTCGGCAAGCAGGTCCCGGTCGACACGATCATCGAGGCGGCGATCGAGCACGAGGCCGACGCGATCGGCCTCTCGGCGCTGCTGGTCTCGACCTCTAAGCAGATGCCGACCTGCGTCGCCGAGCTGCACCAGCGCGAACTCGGCTTCCCGGTCCTGATCGGCGGCGCCGCGATCAACCGCGACTTCGGCCGCCGCACCCTCTACCCGAAGGGGAAAGAGTCCGACGAGGTCTACGAGCCGGGCGTCTTCTACTGCAAGGACGCCTTCCAGGGGCTCGACACGATGGACGCGCTGGTCGACGCCGAGGCGCGCGCGGCCCTGGTCGAGCGCATCCGCACCGAGGCCAAGCAGCTGCGCGAGAAGCCGGTCGAAGTAGACGACGCGCCGCCGACCACGGACGACAGTGTCCGCTCCAGTGCCCGCACCGACGCGCCGATCCCCCAGCCCCCGTTCTGGGGCGTCCGCGACGTCCCCGTCGACCTCGATGAGGTCTTCCCCTACCTCGACCGCCACGTCCTCTTCAAGCTGCACTGGGGCGGGCGCGGGGTCAAGGGCGAGGCCTGGCGACAGCTGGTAGAGGGCACCGACGAAGAGGAGGGCTTCGCGCCGCGGCTGGAGCGGATGTGGCGCGAACAGGACTACCTGCAACCGCGCGCCCGACTCGGCTACTTCCCGGCCAACGCCGACGGCAACGAGCTGGTCGTCTTCGACTCCGAGGACCCCGAGCGTGAGCTCGAGCGCCTCGTCTTCCCGCGCCAGCCGCGGCACGACCGGATCTGTCTCACCGACTTCTTCCGCCCGCTCGATTCGGGCGAACGCGACGTGGTCGCCCTGCAGGGCGTCACCGTCGGCCCCGAGGTGACCGAGCTGATCGAGCGGCTCGAACGCGAAGGCGAGTTCGCCGAGCAGCTCTACGTCCACGGCCTCGGCGTCCAGTCGGCCGAGGGCCTGGCCGAGTGGCTGCACTCCGAGGTGCGCCGCGGACTCGGCATCGTGCTCGACCAGGGCCGCCGCTACTCATGGGGCTATCCCGCCTGCCCCGACCAGTCCGAGCACGAGAAGGTCTGGCGCCTGCTCAACCTCGAAGAGATCGGGATGACGCTCTCCGGCGGCTACGCGGTGATGCCCGAGCAATCGACGGTGGCGATCGTCGCCCACCACCCGCAAGCGGTCTACTTCGGGATGAAGTCCGGCTTCATCCCCGCCGAGAAGGCGCCGGACGAGCTGATCGCCGGCACCCCGCGCGGCGGCTCGTTGCCGCCGGAGTCTGAGCCTGAGCCCGACTCCGGCGACGATGGCGGGGACGCCGCAGCGGTCCCCGCCCCCGAGCTCAGCCGCTGAACCGGCCCGGCATCTCCGCCGGGTGCAGCGCCGGGCGCTGCCAGTTGCGACCTTCGTAGGCCTCCTCGAAGTCGGCCCGTCGCAGGTTGCGACAGACAGCCGCCCAGGAGCCCAGATCGCATTCGCCGACCTCGACGAACACGGTGTGGCACCCCGCCCGATGAGCGTCGAGCAGACGCCGGTGCAGCAGCGCGGCGTTGCAGCCCAAGCCGCGGGCATGCTCAAGCGTCGCCCCCGGCCCTATCTGGGCCACCCCATCCATAATCAGCATCGACCCGGTGGCAACCGGGACCTCTTCCGGTCCCAGCGCCGCCGTGTAGCAATGCCAGCCCTCCTGCTGTGGCAGAGAGAAGAACAGCGTCCCCGCCACCAGAGGCATGTCGAGGGCTTCAGCCGCAATCGTGCTCAGGCCCTCTCCTTCGGCTTCGTCGGTTCCCAGCTGGTAGACCACGACGCTAGGGTCGACGTGGAAATCGGGCGGCGAGCCCTCGCGGACGAATTTGCTCCATCCAGCCCCCCGCTCGTAACCTCGTTCCCCTAGCCAGGCCTCAGCCTCTTCCGCTCCAGGCCTGCCGGCCGCTACCGGAATCCGGTAGTCGACTTCGCGGGCCCGCATCCATTCGACCGCCGCGGCCAAATGACCGTCAACGACCGCTCCGGGCTCCGCAGCACCCTGGATCTGCTGCAACAGATGGACCTCAGGCAGATCGCCGAAGGCGGTCGCCTGAACCGGTCCGAACTTCTCTACTTCAACCCCCGATTCGGAGATTGCTTCCGGAACTACTGAATCCCACATATCGCGCCGGAAGCGTTGCGCGACTCTCTCCAATACTGCCGAGTCGTATCTCACGGCTTCCCTTCCCAAAGTTCGCGTGAGTGTATGGCCGATTGCTCGACTCTATGCACTTTACTGTGGACCCGTCAAGGAACCTTGTTGATCCGGCTATGAAATTGTCGCGGGAAGAAGGCGGGTCGGCCACCGGTCGGATGGAACCAGCGCGCCGACCGCGCGCCTCCTTTGTAGCCAGGAGTGCCGGCCTGGGAAGGGTGGCGGCACGCCTCCGCCACTTATAGTAGATCATTACACTACAGTTTTTTAGTGTTAGAAGAAAACTTCTCCTAAAGCGCGCCTTCTCGGTTCGGCCTGCTCGGCCGAGCACGCGGCTCCGGATCGAGTCGAACCGGCGAAGTAGAGAGCGCCTGCACGCGCAGATCACTCCAGGTCAGCCCCTCCCGCACCAGAGCTGGCAGGCCGAGAGCGACGGCGGTGGCAATCTCGACCGCCTGCAGGATGACGCCGTAGGCAAGCGCGTCAGCGGTGCTGACGCCGAAACCGGTGTGGAGAACGCTGATCACCGCGAGCTGGAAGACGCCGATGTTCGAGGGCGTCGCCGGCACGACCGCGGTGACGTTGACGGCAAAGAGGACGGCGGCGGCCGCCCCGATCCCCGCCTTGCCGTTGAGGCCCAGCGCGTAGAGCAGGGCCCAGCAGGCGCTCAGCTGGATCGCCCAGGCGGTCAGCTGGGCTGCTGCGGAAGCGCTGCCACGGCGGGGGTCACGGAAGATCGAGAGGCCCGCCCTGACCTGGACCAAAGCCCGGTGGATCCCCGCTCCCAGGCGGGCCAAGCGGCCGTTGCCGTTGCGCCGCATCACCAGCGGCGCCAGCAGGACGACGACGAGCACCAGCAAGGGCACCAGGCTGAAGAGGAAGAGCTGCTTGGTCCCGGAATGGAAGAGCGGCGTCGTCGAAACGATGATCACGCCGAGCAGGAACAGAGCGACCAGGTTGAGCACCGTCTGCGAGACCAGCGTTCCCAGCAGGACCGGGAAGGTTTCCCGCATCCTTCCGATGCGACGGGCGAGCGTGAGAGCGCGGGCGGGCTCGCCGAGGCGGGCCGGCAGCGTCGCCGACATGAGGACGCCGATCATCGTCGCCGAGGTGACGTCCCGGCGGCGGATCGGGCGGTTTGGCAGCGCCGCCCGGCCGATCCAGTACCAGGAGGCGGCGCGGAAGAAGAGTGAGCTGGCCATCAGGGCACAGGCGATCAACACCCAGGTCAGGTTGGAGCGGACAATGCTTTCGACGACGTTGTCGATGCCGATCTTCTGGGCGGCGAGCAGGGTAAGCCCCACCCCCATCACGCCGGCGACGCCGAGCCCGACCCGGCGCGCGACCATGCGGCCCTTCTTGCCGGCCTGAGCCAGGGGGGGGTCAAGGGAGGGCAGCCGCTCGGAGGGGCGCTTCGGCTTCCCGTCGGCCGGACGCAGCCCAACCCAGCGGGCGACTCTTTCCCCCGCCGTCACCGGCTTCGGCGCCTCAATCGCGCGCTCGTAGACGGCGGCGACCTGGTCGGCCACCCGCGGCCAGGCGTAGCGCTGGGCGCTGCGGCGGGCGGCCTCCCCCATCTCCAGCAGCCGCTCGGGCTCGTGGTGGATTCGCTGCAGCTCCTCGGCTAGCCGCTGCGGGTCACCCGGGGGGACCAGCAGGCCGTCGACGCCGTCGCTGACTACGTCGCTGTAGCCGGCGATGGCGGAGGCGATCACCGGCGTGCCCGCGGCGAAGGCCTCGGTCAGCACCATCCCGAAGCTCTCGCCCGAGAGCGAGGGGGCGCAGAGCACGTCGGCGCGGTGCAGTTCGCGCCAGAGGTCCGGACCGGAGACGCGGCCGCGGATGTTCATCCAGCGCAGCAGCTCGGGGTCGGCCACATAGCGGAGCACGTCCTCGCGCTCGGCGCCGATCACGGTCAGGCGGCATGGCACGTGCTCGACCAGGGCGTTGAAGGCGGTGAGCAGGATGGGCAGCCCCTTGCGCTCCTCCGGCCGGCCGACGAAGAGGATCTTCAAGTCGTCGCCGGAGACGTGCGGCTCGTCGGGGGCGGCGTCGACGTCGACGCCGTTGGGGATGATCGTGTACTCGCCGCCGAACCAGCGCCGGCCGGTCCAGGCGGCGGCTTCGGAGACGGCGATCCGGGCCGAGAGGCGGTTGAAGAGCCGGCGCGCGCCGACTGAATTGGCGATGTAGTTCGGCACCGGCTTGGTCGAGTAGGTGTGGAAGGTGCCGACGACCGGATCGTGGGCGGCGAGGGTGGCGTTCCAGCCGACCAACGGCACCAGCGGCTCGTGGACGTGGATGACGTCGAATTCGCCCGCTCGCACAAGCCGGCGGGGAGCGACGACCCCGCCCGCCGGAAACGGTGCCAAGTTGGAAACCGAGCCGTTGGCGCCGAAGCCCATCGTGCGGCCGAGCGGGGTCAGGTATTCGGGCAGTTCGCGCTTTTCCGCCGGCGCTCGGTGCAGGACGCGGCTGAGCCGCCCGGGCGGGTCGACGGGAGCGAGAACGCGAACGTCATGGCCTCGCCCGAGGAACTCCTCGGCGAGAGCCTCAACATGCCGGTTCACGCCTCCCTGGTAGGACCAGGAATATGGCGAGACAAGACCGATTCGCACGGGCTGTTAAGGGTAGTTCATCCCTCGGCCCCCGCACAAAGCGTTCCTTCCGCATGCCGAGCGATCAGATCTGAGTCGCGATCAACCCGAGCAGACCGACGATCAGCGTGCCCATGACACCGCCGCCGACCTGGATGATCGTGCGCTGCAAAGCATTTAGCTCGGTCCGAACTTCGCGGATCTCTCCACGCAGCTCCTGCATCCCTTGGCTGATCTCGCCGACACGGCCGTTCAGGTCGTCGAGACGGGAATCGGTCCAAGTTGATCTCATCAGCTCCATGCCTCCAGCCTAGGGAGAAAGGTGTGACGTGTGGTGCGAGGAAGTGTAACTTTTCGTCTGCGATTTTGTCGAGCCCACATTTTGGGGCTTTTCAGCCCAGACGAAACCGGTCAAGACGAGCAGGTAGGCGGCACCGATCTCCAGCAGGAGGGCGCCTGAGTCGTTGGCCAGGGTGCCCGCGCCGGTTGCCGCGAGAGCGCCGATCAGCCCCGCGCGCATCGCGGGATCTCCCTCTAACCAAGCCCGCAGACGATCGCGCCGAACCCAAGCGAGAACCGCGAGCGCGGCCACCAGCGGCAGGAATGCCAGCAGCACCGGCCGGGAGAAGCTCTGGGCGGAGAGCTGGAGGCGGCGCTGGGCGACGTCGGCCAGGTTCCCCAGCCCCCCCGCGTCGAGGACCGAGCGGGTGAGGTGGGCGTTGGCGCCGCTGAGCAGGTCGATCAGCGCCAGCAGCGCGAGGACCGCGAAGGGCGCGGCAACCACGATGAGTACGGCGGTGCGCCTGCTGCGGCCGGCGACGGCCACGGCGGCCACGACCGCGCCGACCGGGAAGACGATCGCGGCGCCGACGTCCGCGCCGAAGCGCCCGGCGGCGAAGACGAAGGCTGCGAGGAGGCCGACCAAGACGAAGGCGATCGCCGCCGCCCGCCGCGAGGCGGCCCTGGCGAACCCCGTCATCCCGGCTGCCGTCCCGCCGACCACCAGCACCGCCAGCAGCGCCTCGAGCTCGTTGCCGATCCCGTAGAAGCGCACCCCCAGCTCGGGGTTAGGCCCCAGCAGCGAGAGCGAGGTGAGCGGCGAGCCGGCGATCACGTCGATCGCGTAGGCGACAACCGTCAGCGCGGAGGCGACCGCCAGCGCTCGATAGCCGCGCAGCGCCGCCAAGGTCACGCCGGCCAGCAGCGGCGAGAGGATGAGCACGAGCAGTCGTTCCGCCGCTTCGCTCGGTTCGAGCGCCGCCCCGAGGAGAAGGACAAGCGGTAGGTAGACGAGGCTCAGCCCGAGCAGCTTGATCCCGACCCGCGCGAGCCTGCCGCGACTGAGAAGCCAGACGAGAGCCGTAAGCGCCAGCCAGGTCAGGATCGCGACCCCGATCACCGGCCCCCGTCGCGACGAGATCACGTCCATCCGGTCAACCAGCGTTTCGATCGCCACCGGATCGACTTTCCCCTCCGACCGGATCGGCTGCCCCGACATCGCGCTCGGTACCGGGATTCCGAAGTGCCGCAGGATGGTCGGCGCCACGTCGGTCGAGAGCACGTATCCGTTCGTGCGAGTGCTGTCGGAAGTGAGGTTGCCGTGGAAGCTCGTGCCGGCGATCCCGATCGGGACCGGCTCATCCGACTTCCCGGTCGGCCAGGCGATCGCGATCAGGAGCTGATAGCTCCCTTTCGGGGGCAGCCGGCCGAGGGAGGTCCGGGCGATTTCCGCGAATTGGGAGCGGACGTCGTTTTCCCTCAGCGTCTTGCGAAGCAGCCAGGGCTCGATTTCGGCCGGGGCGGATTCGGCTCGGTCCACCACTTCCAGCAACCAGCCCACCCCGTTCCGGTGTTCCGGCAGGGGGCGGTCGTAGAGGGAGTCGAAGACCCGGTTCCCCTGGCCGACGTCGAGATACGTCTGCAGGGGCGGCACGGTCCCGAGCCCGGCGCTCATCACCCCCGGCGAGAAGCCGGCGTGCGCCAACTGCCCAACGGTCGTGTCGCTTGGCAGCCAAGCCAGCACCACCTGCTTCTCCTTTGCGGCGGCGGCCGAGGGAGCGGCCAGAAGCAGGGCGAGCGCTATCGTCACCCCGATGGCCGACCGCACTTTCGCCAAGTTCAGCTTCTTCAAGATCGATCCCGCCTGGCGCCGTCGCGACGCCGAGCTCCGCGCGGCCGATAAGCGGGAGTTCCTCGCTGCCTGCGAGGACTTCGCCGTCGACCGCTCGCTGCGCGCCTACTCAACCATAGGAACGCGGGGCGACGTCGACCTGGTGCTGCTGACGCAGAGCCCCAACCTCGCCGACATCCACACCTTCCACGTCGTCCTCGGCCAGAGCGGGCTGGCGAAATGGGCTACCACGCCCCACTCGTTCCTCTCGATGACCAAACGCTCGCCCTACTCGGACGAGCAGGCGCGCCCGGAGATCTGCGTGACCGAGCGCAAGTACCTCTTCCTCTACCCGATGGTCAAGCAGCGCCGCTGGTACGGGCTGCCGCCGGAGGAGCGCGGCCGGATCATGAAAAGCCACATCGAGGTCGGCCGCCGCTACCCCGAGATCACGATCAACACGACCTACTCATACGGAATCGACGACCAGGAGTTCGTCGTCTGCTTCGAGGGCGACGACCCGGGCGAATTCCTCGACCTCGTCAACGAGCTGCGGCCGACCGAGTCGAGCGAGTACACCGAGCGCGAGACGCCGATCTTCACCTGCGTGGCGATGTCGGTCGCGAAGGCGCTCGACGCGCTCGACGGCACCCCGAGCGCCGTCGCCGCCAGCGCCCCGGCGCTCGGCTGAGGCGCCGACTCCCCTATTCTTTCGCGCTCCCATGAGCAAGATCGGAACCGAAGAGAACCCCCTGCGAGTAGCCATCGTCGGCGCCGGCCCCTCGGGCTTCTACGCCGCCGAGCACATTCTCAAGGACGGCGACCTGCACGCACAAGTCGACCTGTTCGACCGCCTCCCGACCCCCTTCGGGCTGGTCCGCGGCGGCGTCGCCCCCGACCACCCGAAGATCAAGTCCGTGATCCGCGTCTACGAGAAAACGGCGGCCCGCGACGGCTTCCGCTTCTTCGGCAACGTCAAGATCGGTCACGACATCGAGGTCGAGGAGCTCGAGCGGCTCTACCACGCGATCGTCTTCACGGTCGGCTGCGAGACCGACCGCCAGCTCGGCATCCCCGGCGAGGACCTGCCGGGTAGCCACGCCGCCACCGCCTTCGTCGGCTGGTACAACGCCCACCCCGACTACGCCGACCGCGAGTTCGACCTCTCCTGCGAGCGCGCCGTCGTGATCGGCAACGGCAACGTGGCGATGGACGTCGCCCGGATGCTGGCCCTGACCGACCACGAGCTGCGCGAGACCGATACCGCCGACCACGCGATCGAGGCGCTCGACCGCAAGCAGATCCGCGAGATCGTCGTCCTCGGCCGCCGCGGGCCGGTGCAGGCCGCCTTCACCAACCCGGAGATCAAAGAGCTCGGGGAGATGGAGGACGCCGACGTCGTCGTCGATCCGCAGGAGGTCGAGCTCGATGCGGCCAGCGCCGCCTACCTGGAGTCCGAGGAGGCCGACAAGACCACCCGCGTCAACGTCGAAACGCTGAAGGAGTTCTCGCATCGCGAGCCGGAGGGCAAGAAGCAGCGGATCGTTCTCCGCTTCCTCGCCTCGCCGGTCGAGATCAAGGGCGACGGCAAGGTCGAATCGATCGTGATCGGCCGCAATGAGCTTGTCGAAGACGGCGGCAGCCTGCGCGCCAAGGACACCGGCGAGCGTGAAGAGCTCGAGTGCGGCCTGGTCCTGCGCTCGGTCGGCTACACCGGCATCCCGATCGAGGGCGTCCCCTTCGACGAGAGCCGCGGCCTGATTCTCAACGAGGGAGGCCGCATCCTCGACTCCCACAACGGCGGGCACAAGGTGGGCCACTACACCGCCGGCTGGATCAAGCGCGGCCCCTCGGGCGTGATCGGGACCAACAAGAAAGACGCGCTGGAGACCGTCCAGCACCTATTCGCGGACGTCGAGTCGGGCACCTTGCTCGATCCGGAGAGCCCGGACGCCGGCGCTGTCGACGACCTGCTGCGCGAGAAGGGCGTCCGCTACGTCAGCTTCGAGGACTGGCAGGCGATCGACCAGGCCGAGGTCGGCCGCGGCGAGCCGCACGGCCGCCCGCGGGTCAAGTTCGTCCGGGTCGAGGAGATGCTCGAGACCCTCGGCGAGCGCCTCGCCGGCTGAGCCCGTGCCTGCTCCCGCTGACCTGGTCGAGCTGAAGGGAATGATCGAGGCCGCCCTGCCGGGCGCCGAGGCCGAAGTCATCGACGAAACCGGCACCGGCGACCACATCCGGGCTACGGTCACCGCCCCTCAGTTCGAGGGTCTCTCCCGGATCGACCAGCATCGCCTTGTCAAGGCCGCGGTCAAAGTGCGCTTCGATGACGGCACGATCCACGCGCTGTCGGTCAAAACCAGCGTTCCCCGCTGACTCCGCATTTTTTTAAGACAAAAAGTTACACTTCTGTGCGCCACACGTGCGCTTATTCCTTCTACGCTGGAGCCATGAAGCTCGTGAGATCAACCTGGACCGATTCCCGCCTCGACGATTTCAAGAGCGGCGTTGATTCGCGGCTTGACGAATTGAGTCGGCGCATAACCGATCTGAGCAACCGCGTCGACGGGCTGCAGCACACGATGACCAACGGCTTCCTCACCCTGGTGGTGATCATGGTGACCGGCTTCATGGGTCTAGCCGGGCTCATCATCGCCAAACTCTGAGCCGAGCGCCCCGCCTCCCTACAATTGCCCCATGGCTGACCCAGACCTGAAGTCCAAAGTCGAGGAACTGATCGCCGCCAACCCGGTCCTGCTGTTCATGAAAGGGACGCCGGACATGCCGCGCTGCGGCTTCTCGATGCGCGTGGTCCAGGTGCTGGACCAGATCGACGTCGAGTACGGCGCGATCGACGTCCTCCCCGCGCTGCAGCCGCTGCGCGAAGTGACGGCGGAGATCTCCGACTGGCAGACCTTCCCCCAGCTCTACGTCAACGGCGAACTGCTCGGCGGCTGCGACATCGTCGAGGAGATGTTCGAGTCCGGCGAGCTGGCCGACGCTCTTGGCGCCGAGCAGCCCGAGAACCCCCAGGTGCCGCAGGCGACGCAGCCCGCGTCTCCGCAGCAGTCCCCGCCTATTCAGATCGAATAGAAGCTCTTGCGGTCCAGCTAGACCGCGGCAGCCTGTTCCGCCGCGTCCTCTTTGACCTGGAAAGAGGAACCGCAGCCGCAGGCCGCAACCACGTTCGGGTTGTTGACCTGGAAGCCGGCGCCCTGGAGGCCTTCGACGTAGTCGACCTCCGAGCCGAAGACGAACTGCATGCTCACCTTGTCGACGACGACGGAAACTCCGTCGACCTCGAACACGTTGTCGTCCTCCTTGGCCTTGTCGAAGGCAAGGGCGTACTGGAAGCCCGAGCAACCGCCGCCGCGAACGGCGACCCGCAGCGCCTGCTCGGCGCTCTCGGCCTGCGAACCGAGCAGCTCGCCGATCTTCTCGACGGCCGTGTCGGTCAGGGTAATCGCGGCTTGAGGCGTATCACTCACTTCACAAAGTGTAGCGTGATGGGTCGGCCGCTTTGCGCGACCGGGCGTCATAGAATCGCGCTGTGAGCTCCTCTGGCGCGACCGCGGTCGTCTGCGACACGACCGGCTATCTCCCTGCCGAGCTGTTGGCGGAGCGGGAGATCAAGACGATCAGCCTCTACGTCTCGGTCGACGGCGAGCAGGAGAAGGAGGCGGAGATCACCGACTACGCCGACTTCTACGAGCGGCTGCGCGCGTCCGAGGGCGGCGCGACCACTTCGCAGCCCTCGATCGGCGACTTCCTCGCCGTCTACGAGCCGCTGCTCGAGGAAGGCAGGGAAATCGTCTCGATCCACATCTCGGCTGGCATCTCCGGGACCTTCGAGGCGGCCGGGCAGGCGCGCGAGCGGCTGATCGAGGAAGGCAAGGGGGGCGAGCGAATCCACGTCATGGACTCGCGCTCGGCCGCCGGCGGCATGGGGCTCTGCACCCTGGGCGCCTCCACCGCTGCCCGGAACGGCGCCGACGGGCCCGGCGTCTTGGCGCAGGCCGAGGAGACGCGCAACTCGCTGAAGATGTGGTTCGCGATCGACACCCTGGAGTACCTGCGCCGCGGCGGCCGCATCGGCGGCGCCCGCGCCTGGATCGGCAGCGCCCTCAAGATCAAGCCGATCCTCACCCTCGAGGAGGAGATCACCCCGATCGAGCGCGTCCGCACCCGCGCCCGCTCGCTGGAGCGGCTGCGCGGCTATGCGCGCCAGCGCCACGAATCCGGCGCCGACGGTTGGGTCGTCCAGCACATCCAGGACAAAGAGACCGCCGACGCCCTGATCGAAGACTGCTACGAGATCTTCGGCGGTGACCCCGTCTTCATCTCCGAGGTCGGCCCCGTCCTTGGCGCCCACGTCGGCCCGGGTCTGCTCGGAGTCGGCAGCGTGCGGACCGAGCTGGTCACCTAGCATCGACCGCCTTGCGGTAGATCAGGGTCGCCAGCCCGAACGCCAAGACGACGATCGCCACGCGCAGCTCAGTGTGGCCGCTGTGATCGGATGGCATGCCGATGAAGTAGCCCATCAGGGTGACGATGAGGGTGACGACCGTGAGTGCGGTCAAACCGCTGAGGACATTGCCGGTCCGGCGGGCGCGGGCAGCGCTGGCCTCCTCGACCCGTCGTTCGGCAATACGCTCGAGCACCGCGATCTTGCGCTCGACACCCGCAACCAACTCGTCGAATTTCTGCACGTCGGCAATCGTGTTCCAGATGCTCACCTGGCCGCCGGCCAAATCGGTGAGGGCGCTGTCGAGCCGTGCTCGCGCCTCCTGGACGCGCATGTAAACGGAGAACATACGGTCGGCGTCTTTTTCGAGCTCAGCTAGCGAGCCCAGTGCCTGCCACTTGTCGCTGTCGAGCATCGCGAGCAGGCCGCGGTCGATCTCCATGAACAGGGCGTAATAGGCCCACATCAGTTCCGTCAATCCCATCGGCGGAGCCTTCTGCTTGGGGATGTTCTCGTGCAGGACGACGACGCTCGAATCGATCCCCGGCGCGAACACCCCGTGCCAGTGCACGATGTTTTCCGAGAACGTCGCCTCGAAGGGACGGCTGATCCGCCGCAGCCGCCGAGTGCCGACCCCAGGGCCGCTGGTGAAGACAAAGACAGGATGGAGCCAGAGCAGCCGTCCCCAGCCCTCTGCCGCCGGTGAGGTAGGCAGGCCCTCGGCGTTGGGCTCGGGCGGTAGGACGTTGTGGAAAGCGCGCAGCCAGGGCTCCTGCAGCTCGGCTCCGGCGCAACGGGCGACGGCATCGCCGAACAAGGTCACCGTCTCCCGCGTGAGCGCATCGTAAGCAGCGGCGACTGGGGAGCGCACGCCGATCGCCGGATCGCCCAGCAGCCGCGCCACCGCTTCCGCCGTGCGCCGCGTCTCAGCCGCGCTGAGCCAGGGCGGAGCCGAGACGTCGTAGGTGCCGTTGATCACTCCGACCCCGAAGTCGTAGAGCTCGATCCGAAGGCTGCGAAGCTCCCACTTCCAGCCCCAGGTTGCCTTGGCGAGCCACCCCCTCTCCTCCTCGGGGCGCTGCCGCTGCAGCTCCTCCAGCCTTCGCGCGAGGGGATCGCCCAAGCGCCGGACCAACACCCGGGGAACGAGGCTCGTGTAGCCCCCGCCCGAGCCGTAGGACTCCACCCCGCGCCACTTGATCCCCTCGTAATCCCAGCCCTCGCTGCCCTTGGCCAGCTCATCGCCCAGCCTGCGCTGCAAGTTGCTGTAGTCGCCGATTCTCACCTGCAACGGCTGACCGGTGGGGAAGGGGCCCGTAAGGGCCACCTCGAAGCGGCGCCAGACTCGCTTCGTGCTCAAGGGCAGCGGACTGCCGGCTCAGCCGCGGCGGCGACGCCTCATCGCCCGCACGCCGATGAAGAAGCCGATCGCGGCGGCGCCGATGATCAGCTGCGGTTTATGCTCCTCCGCCTGGCGGCGCCAGTCGGTCAGCTCGTTGACGCGGACGCGCAGGGCTTCGACCGAGGTGCCGAGCTGGTGGCGCTTGAGCTCGATGTCGCGGCGGATCTCCGCCGGGGAACGGCCAGGGGCGCCAGTGGTCACGCGGTCTCCTTTTCGAGCATCTCTTTGGTCAGCTTCGCCTCCTCGATCGCCTGCTGGGGAACCGGCGGCGACCCTGCGCGCACCGAGCGGTAAGCGACGAAGCCGGCAAGGGCGGCAAGGAGGAGGAAGGCCGCGGCGGTGACGAAATAGCCGGCCCAGATATTGCCGCTGAACACTTCTTCGCCCAGCAGCCAGGCGATGCCGTGGAAGATCATGATCAGCGCCAGGAAGCCGAAGGTGCCGGCGGCGATGCCGACCGCGGAGCCGCGGAGGATCTTGCCGACTTTCTCGGAGACCTCCGCCTTCGCCAGCTCGATCTCCTCGCGGACGAGGGTCGAGGCGTGCTCGGAGACCTCGACGACCAGGTCGGCGAGCCTGCGGTCCTCGGGCGGCGGCTCCGGCGGGGGAATCGGCGGCGGGGTCTGGACGGGCTCGGGCATCGGCGTTCCTACTCCGGCGGGTCTTCGTTGTAGAGGCGGCGGTAGAGCAGCGCCGCGACCCGCGTAGCGACGATGCTCGCCGCGGCGCCGGTGGCGGCCAGGAGGCCGCTCCAGACGAGGCGCTTGACCAGCTCGTTGTCCACTTAGACCAAACCTTTCCCCATGCGAAGTCGGCAGTAAACCACGTCCGGCCGCAAACGGTGGGCGCTCGCGCCCAAACCTCCCCAGCCGCTCACCGCGGCTCCAAGCCGTCGCAGATCGTCGTCACCAAGAGATCACTCGCTTCGTCGAAGTCGGTGTCGGAAGCGGGGATCGTCTCGAAGATCCAGCCCGAAAGCAACTGCTCGACCGCGCCGTAGAAAGCCATCGAGGCGAACATCGGCGCCACGTCGCGACGGAAGGCGCCGCTCTCCTGCCCCTCGGCGACGATCTTGGCGATCGACTCATACGCGCGGCGGATCTCCTCCAGGTGGGTTTTCCCGAACGAGTTCGCCGCCCGCGTCACCTCGACGATGATCACCTTCATCAGCTCCGGGTCGTGGCGGTAGGACTCGAAGATGAAGGTGGCGACGGCGCCGAGCTTCTCGGGCGGGCTGGCGCCGGTGCGGTCGGCCTCCTCGATCGCCGCCAGCAGCAGCGACCAGCGCTCGACGAAGAGTTCGTTCAGGACCTCGTCCTTGGAGCTGAAGTAGTGGTAGACGAGTCCGTAGGCGACCCCCGCCTCGTCGGCGATGTCGGAGACGCGGGTGGCGTGGAAGCCCTGGCGGGCGAAGACGCGGACGGCGGCATCGAGGATGAGGCGGCGCTTGTCGGCGGGGGGCGCCTGGGCCATCAGAGGCTCTCCGTCGGCTGCGGCCAGGCGTAGGCGCCCGGCCGGCGGTTGGCGAGGGACGGCAGCGACTCGCGGACCCGGTCCAGCACGGCGAAGTCGAGCTCGGCGGCGACGAAGCACTCCTCGTCGGGTGCGGTGGCGAGCACCACTCCCCAGGGGTCGACGATCATCGAGCGGCCGAAGGAGCTGTAGTGCGGGGGCGCCTCACCGATCTGGTTGGGGGCGAGGACGAAGAGCTGGTTCTCGATCGCCCGCGCGCGCAGCAGCACTTCCCAGTGGTCGCGGCCGGTGGCGAGGGTGAAGGCGGAGGGGACGAGGATCAGCCTGGCGCCGCGCAGGGCGAGGATGCGGAAGAGCTCGGGAAAGCGGAGGTCATAACAGACGGTGAGGCCGGCGACCAGGTCACCGACCGGTGCCGCCACGACTTCGCTGCCGGCCTGCTCGTGGGCGGACTCGCGGTAGGAGACGCCGCCGGCATCGACGTCGAACATGTGGATCTTGCGGTAGACGGCGAGGTCCTCGCCGTCGGGGCCGATCAAGACCGACGTGTTGGAGGCCCTCTCCCCCTCGCCCGCCCGCTCGGAGATGCTGCCCGCGAGCAGGTGGATGCCAAGGTCGCGCGCCCACTCGCGGGCGCCGCTCAGACTGGGCCCGTCGAGCGGCTCCGCCCCCGCGACCAGTTCGGCCCCGTCGGCGAGCAGGTTCCACTTCTCCGGCAGGGCGACGAGTTCGGCGCCGTCGGCTGCCGCCGCCCGCACCAGGCGCTCGGCCGCGGCCAGGTTCCGCGCCTTGTCGCCGTTCGAATTCAGCTGTACCGCCGCTACACGCACCGCCAGATCCTCCGTTGATTGACCAGTCAATCGGGGAGAGAAGTATATGAGCGTCCTCTACGTGTGTCGGCTGATCAGCTCGAAGCGCGGCGACCGCCTCTACCTCGATCATCATCTCGGGACGCGCAAGCGCCGTGACCTCGAGCGCGGTCGAAGCCGGCTGCCGGCCCTCGATGAAACGGCCCTTGACCTGCATGTAGTCGCGGAGCCGGCCGATGTCCGTCAGGAACACGGTCAGCTTGACGACGTCAGCGAAGGAAGCGCCGCCTTCCTCCAGGACCGCCTGCAGGTTCTGGAATACCTGCTCTGCCTGCGCGTCGAAGTCCCCCTCGCCGACAAGTTGTCCCTCTGCGGAAACCGGCGCCTGGCCGGAGACGAAGACGAGCGTTTGCGAGCCGGGATTATCTAGAGATCGATGGTCCGGGCGACTATCCGGTCGAAGAGCGGCGTCGGGATCAGCGGCTTCAGGCGCGCTTGCACCTTGGCGTCGAGACCGACCAGGTAACGGCTGCGGGGGCGGCTCGATTCGAGCGCGTGGGCGATCGCCTTGGCGACCTTCTCCGGCGGGATCCCCCGCTCGGCGGTGTCCTGGATCACCTTGCGGAACTTCCCGATCGCGGCGCCGTAGAGGAGGTCGGTCTGCGGCGCCTTGGCTTCGATCTCGGTCGCTTTGCGCTGGCCGCGCTCCCAGATCGGCGTGTCGATCGAGCCGGGCTCGACGATCGCCACCCGCAGCCCCCACGGCCGCAACTCCTGGCGGAAGACATCGCCGATCGCCTCGGTCCCGAACTTGGAGGCGTGGTAGGGGCCGCCGAAGGGGAAGGCGATGCGACCGCCGATAGAGCTGACGAAGACGACCCGGCCCTTGGCCTTGCGGATCGAGGGCAGCAGCGCCTGGGTCACCGCCACATAGGCGACGAGGTTGACCTCGAGCTGGCGGCGGAAGTCCTCCAGCGGGATCGTCTCCAGCGGCCCGGGGATGGCGACGCCGGCGTTGTTGACGAGGCCGTGGAGGCCGTCGCTCTCCTCTTCGACCCGCGCCGCGGCTGCCGCGATCTGCTCGGGGTCGGTGACGTCGAGGGTGACCGGGGTGAGCCGCTCCGAGCTGGACTTGCGCAAGCTCTCCCCGTCGGCCGGGTCGCGCACCCCGGCGAAGACCCGCCAGCCGGAGGCGTCGAGCCGCAGTGCCGTGGCTCGACCAATGCCAGTGGACGCTCCGGTGACTATGACCGATCGCACGGAAGCGACCCTACCGAGAGGGGAGCGTAACCTTGTGCTTGTCGTGTACGACCCCACCCACGACGACGCCGAGCGCAAGCAGGTCACGGTCCTGTTCGCCGACGTCAGCGGCTCGATGGACCTGGCCGAGCAGGAGGACCCGGAGGAGTGGCGCAAGATCATGCAGCGCTTCTTCTCGCTGCTGGCCGAGACCGTCACCCGCTTCGAGGGCACCGTCGACAAGTTCACCGGCGACGGGATCATGGCCATCTTCGGCGCCCCGGTCGCCCACGAGGACCACGCGCGTCGCGCCTGCTACGCCGCCCTGCAGATGCTCGACGACGTCGCCTCCTACGCGGCGGAGCTGCGCCGCGCCAAGGGGCTCAACTTCTCGACCCGGATCGGGATCAACTCCGGCGAGGTGGTCGCCGGCGCGATCGGCGAGGGCGGCGGCTCCTACACCGCGATCGGCCACACCGTCGGCCTCGCCCAGCGGATGGAGGCGCTGGCCGAGCCGGGCAAGGCCTACCTGACCGAAAACACCGCCGAGCTGGCGCGCGGCTTCCTCGACCTGCGCGATCTCGGCGAGTTCGAGATCAAGGGCGCGAGTCGCCCGGTCGGGGTCTTCGAGCTGGCCGGCGTCGGCCAGGCCCGCTCGCGCCTCGACCTCGCCCGCGAGCGCGGCTTCTCCCGCTTCGTCGGCCGCGAGCGCGAGATCGAGCGGCTGCGGGAGGGGTTGCGGCGCGCTGAGGCCGGCGAGGCGACCGCGCTCGGCATCGTCGCCGAAGCCGGCGTCGGCAAGAGCCGCCTCTACCACGAGTTCGTCGGCCGCTGCCGCGCCGACGCCGTCGAGGTCTTCGAGGCTCAGGGTCAGGCCCACGGCAAATCGATCCCCTTCATGCCGATCCTGCAGATGCTGCGCGCCTTCTTCGGGATCGAGGACAGCGACCCCGAGCAGACGACGAGGGAGAAGATCGCCGGGCGGGCGTTGCTGCTCGACGCCGCCTTCGCCGACGACCTGCCGCTGCTCTTCGACTTCCTCGGCGTCCCCGACCCCGACCGGCCGGTGCCGCAGATGAGCCCAGAGGCGCGCCAGCGCGCCCTCGCCGAAGTCCTCTGCCGCCTGACCAGCAACCCGGCGCGGCGCAAGACGCTGGTCCTCGTCGTCGAGGACCTGCACTGGGTCGACGAGGGCAGCCAGGCGATGCTGAACGGGCTGATCGAGGGCTTCGGGGGCACGAAGACGCTGGTCCTCGTCAACTACCGTCCCGAGTACGCGCCGCCGTGGGACGAGAGCCCCTGCTGGGAGGCGATCGAGCTGACGCCACTGCGCCGCGACGATACGCGCGAGCTGCTGCGCGATCTCGCCGGCGAGGACCCCTCGCTCGACGGCCTCGACGAACCGATCCACGAGCGCACCGGCGGCAACCCCTTCTTCATCGAGGAGATCGTCCGCGAGCTCGCCGAGTCCGGCCACCTGGAGGGCGAGCGCGGCGCCTACCGCCTCGCCAAACCGGTCGAGCAGGCGGGCGTCCCGGTCACCGTGCAGGCGGTGCTGGCGGCGCGGATCGACCGCCTCGGCCACGACGCCAAGCAACTGCTGCAGGTCGCCTCGGTGCTGGGCAAGGAGGTCAGCGCCGAGGCGCTCGGCAGGGCGGCTGGGCTCAGCGAGGAGGAGATCGAGCCGGCGCTGGGCGAGCTGATCGAGGGCGGCTTCCTCTACGAAGCGGAGCTTTACCCGCAGCGGCTGTTGGCCTTCCGCCACCCGCTCACCCGCGAGGTCGCCTACGGCACGCAGCTGACCGAGCAGCGGACGGCGACCCACGCGGCGGCGGCGCGGGCGCTGATCGAGCTGAACCCGCCCGACCGCTGGGACGAGCTGGCGGCGCTGATCGCCGACCACCTGCGCCAGGGCGGCGAGGCGCTGGAAGCCGCGCGCTGGTCCGCCCGCGCCGCCCACTGGGCCGGCCACAGCCGTCCCCACGACGCGCTCCGCCTCTGGCGCCAGGCGATGGAGCTGGTCGCCGAGCTCGAGGAGGACGAGGAGACGGCGGCGATCGCGGTCTATTCGCGGTTGCTGCAGCTGCAGTACGCGTGGCGGATCGGGATGAGCCGCGAGGAACAGGACCGGCTTGCCGCCGAGGCGAAGGAGATCGCAACCAGGCGCAACGATCTCCACTCGCTGGCGCTGCTGAAGGTGGCGACGGCGGTGCGGCCCGGACTGGAGCACCACGGGCCGACCTGGATCGAAGCCGTGGAGGAGACGATCGAGCTCGCCGACCGCTCCGGCGACCGGCACCTGCGCGCCGCGGTGCGGGGAGCGGGCGCATATGCCTACCTCTGCAACGCCGACCTCGAGGGGTTCGAGCGCATCCTCGACGAGATGCTGGAGATCGTCGGCGACGACGGCTCGGTCGGCGCCGGCATCGTGCTCGGCAGCCCGATCGCCTGGGGCCTGATGGGCAAGGGCATGGTGCGCCGCGACCAGCTCGAATTCGAAGAGGCCGAAGAGCTCTTCGAACGCGCCCTGCAGGCCGCCTTGGAGGAAGACGACCCGGAGACCGCGAGCTGGGTCCGCAGCAACCAGGCGAGCGTGGCGATCCGCCGGGACCCGGAGGCGGGGCTGGCGATCGCCCGGCGCAACGTCGAGCTGACCGACCGCCTCGGCGACGTCTTCTCCCGCAGCCTCGCCCTCTCCAACCTCGCCTGGGCGCAGCTGATCGCCGAGGAGAACGAGGCGGCGCTGGAGTCGATCGAGGAGTCCGAGCGCATCTACCGCGAGGCGATGGACAACGGCGGCGAGATGGAGGGTTGGCGGGGGCAGCTGCGCGCTCGCGCCCTGATCCTGGTCGGCCGAGAGGAGGAGGCCCTGGAAGTGGCCGAGGCGGCCGCCCGCATCACCCGCGAACGGGGCATGCTCTGGAGCTACCCGGTGGCGATGCTGACCCTGGCCCGCGCCCGCACCGCCGCCGGCGTCAACGGCGCTGACGAGGCCTTCGAGGAGGCGGAACGCGTCGCCCGCGAGACCGGAGCGACGACCCTGATCGAGGACATCAAAGCCGAGCGCGAGCAGCTGGAGAGCAGCGCCGGCCGGGCGTACTAACTGCGGCGCTCCAACTCGGCGACCATCAGCTTCGTGTGGAGGGCCCCGATCAGGTCCTTCAGCGGCTGCGCGCCGGCCTCCAGCATCTCCACCACCCGCTCCGTCGGCACCTCGCCGGCCAGGCGCTCCATGACGATGTCGACCTCCTGGCGGACCAGCTCTTCGAGGGCGGCTTTGTAGCGGAGGGTGTCGTAGACGGTGAAGCCGATCTGCTCGTCGTAGCCGCCGGCGCGGAAGCGGCTGATCGCCTCGATGATGGTCACGTCGGAGGGTGAGTAGCCGCGGCTGTTAGGGGTCAGCACTTCCAGCTCGGCGAGGCGGTCGAGGACCTCCTTCGGCACGCCGTAGCGCTTGCGCACCTCGGCGGCGCTGGTGCGGGAGCGCTCGCCGGCCAGCGCCCGGTCGAGGATCTGGTCGCCGAGCTCGAGCATCGCTTCGGCCCGGTCGGGGTCTTCGTCGAGCACGTTCTTGATCGCCTTCAGCGGCAGGAAGCGCTCCTCCTGCAGACGCTTGATCAGCTTGATCCGGTCGACGAACTCGGGCGGGTAGTAGGCCATGTTGCGGCTGGTCTTGACCGGCTCCGGGAGGAGGCCCTCGCGCAGGTAGTGCTTGATCGTCGGCCCAGGTACCCCGGAGGCCTCGGCGAGCTCGCGCATCCGCAGCAGCCCGTTCTCGGCCGACGGGCCGATTTCGGTCCGTATAGGACCGTTTTCGTCCCGTCGGCGGTTGGTGCCGTTGGCGGTCATGCGCGGAACTCCCCTTGCGGCTCGGCGGCCGGGCCGGCGGCGGCGCCGGAATCCTTCATCGCCGCGATCTCCTCGTCGGAGTAGCCGACCTCGCGCAGGACCTCCTCGGTGTGCTCGCCGAAGGCGGGCGCCGGCCGGGTCGGGTCGGCTGGGGTGCGGGAGAGCTTCACCGGGTTGCCGAGCTGCCGCACCGTCCCCAGCTCCGGCTGCTCCAGCTCGACGACCATCTCGCGCGCCCGCACCAGCTCGGAGTCGAGCGCCTCGTTGAGGTCGAGGACCGGCTCGATGCAGCAGTCGCGCTCGTCGTTGAAGACTTTCCACTCGGCGCGCGTGCGCGAGCGGAAGACGCCGGCGACTTGGGCCCAGGCCTCCGAGCCCGGCGCCTCGAACTGCTTCTCGACCAGGTCGGGGCGCTGGACGCCGTCGCAGAAGGCGGTCCAGAACTTCGGCTCCAGGGCGCCGCAGGTGACCCAGCCGTCGGCGGCCTCGTAGGGCAGGTAACAGACGAGGCCACCGGCGAGCTGCTGCTCGCCGCGCCGCGCCACCTCGCCGTCGCAGAAGTAGCGGCCGGCGACCATCGCCAGCCAGGAGAGGGCGCCGTCGGCCATCGAGACGTCGACCATCTGCCCCTCGCCGGAGCGCTGGCGCTCGTGCAGCGCCGCCATCACCCCGAAGGCCGCCATCAGGGCGCCGCCGCCAAGGTCGGCGATCTGCCCCGCCGACTGCACCGGCGGCCCGTCCTTGGCCCCAGTCAGGCCCAGCAGGCCGACCAGCCCCAGGTAGTTCATGTCGTGCCCGGCCCGCTGCGCGTAGGGCCCGTCCTGGCCATAGCCGGTGATCGCGCAATAGACGATCCCGGCGTTGACCTCGCGCATCCGCTCGTAACCCACCCCGAGCCGATCGAGGACGCCGGGGCGGAAGCCGTCGAGGAGGACGTCGTAGTCGGCGACCAGCCGCAGCAGCGCCTCCCTCCCCTGCTCCGACTTGAGGTCGAGCCGGACCGAGCGCTTGCCGCGGTTGAGCGAGAGGTAGAGCGAGGAGCGGGTGCCGAGCGCCTGCTGCTCGTCCGTGCCGTAGTAGGGGGGCGCCCAGCGGATGTAGTCGCCCATGCCGGTGTCCTCGACCTTCAGCACCTCGGCCCCGAGGTCGGCGAGGAGCAGCGAACAGAAGCCGCCCGGCAGCAGGCGGGTGAGGTCGAGGACGCGGACGTCGCTAAGCGGTAGAGCGCTCACGCTTCGGGACTCCCAGCAGCTCCCGCGCCTCGGCGACGCTGGCCGGGCGGCGGCCGACGTCTTCGGCCATCTGCCGCGCCTTGGCGATCAGCTCGCCGTTCGACTTCGCCATCTCGCCGTTCGGCAGGTAGAGGTTGTCCTCGACCCCGGCGCGGACGTTGCCGCCGAGCACCAGCGAGGAGGCCAGCAGCTTCCACTGGTCGCGGGAGATGCCGATCACCTGCCACTGGTTCTCGCCCTCCGGGCCGCCGGGAATCTGGTCCGACATCAGGTTGACGTTGCGCGGGGTCGGGCGGATGCCGCCGGTAACCCCCATCACCAGGGAGATCTGCAGCGGCGGCTCCAGCAGCCCCATGTCGATCAGCGGGTCGAGGTTGGCGACGTGGCCGGAGTCGAAGCACTCGTGCTCGGGCTTGATCCCCAGCTCTTTCATCGCGGTGAGGAACTCGACGATCGTGTCGAAGCTGTTCTCGAAGACCGCCTTGAAGACGAAGTCCTTGCGCCGCTTCGAGTACTTCGCGTAGTTCATCGAGCTCATGTTCAGCGCGGCGACGTCGGGGCGGCAGGCGCGCAGGTACTCGATCCGCTTCTCGATCGGAATGCCGATCGCCCCGGTCGAGTAGTTGACGATCACGTCGCCGACCTCGGCCAGGACCGCCTCGGTGATCGCGCGAAAGTCCTCGACCTCATACGAGGGCGTGCCGTCGGGTTTGCGGGCGTGGATGTGGATCTGCGAAGCGCCCTCGTCGACCGCGCGCCGCGCCTCCGCCGCGTACTCCTCCGGCGTGTAGGGGATCGCCGGGCACTGGTCACGGTTGGCGATCACGCCGCTGATCGAGCAGCTGATGATCACCGGGTCGTCGAAGCTGCTCATCGCGCCTCCTTCCGGTGCGAGTTATGGGCGAATAACGCCCAAAAGGAACACCGCTGCGTCATACGGGCATCACTCCATGGCGTTTGCGCGGCTTCTCGACGTGCTTGTTGCGCGCCATCCGCAGTGCTTTGACGATCGTCGGTCGGGTCTCGCGCGGGTCGATGATGTCATCGATCACCGCGTTGCCGGCGGCGATGTAGGGGTCGATCTGCTGGCGGACCGCGTTCAGCATCGTCTCGCGGGTGCCCTCCGGGTCCTCAGAGGCCTCGATCATCGAGCGGCCGATGATTTCGACCGCGCCCTCGGCGCCCATCACCGAGATCTCGGCCCCCGGCCAGGCGACGATCAGGTCTGGCTCATACGCCTTCCCGCACATCACGTAGTAGCCGGCGCCGTAGGCCTTGCGGACGACGACCGTCACCTTCGGCACGGTCGCGCGGCTGACCGCGTAGAGCATCTTCGCCCCGTGGCGGATGATCCCGGCCTGCTCGACTTTCGAGCCGACCATGAAGCCGGGCACGTCCTGGAGGAAGACGAGCGGGATGTTGAAGGCGTCGCAGAGGTTGATGAAGCGGGCGGCCTTGTCGGCCGAATCGTTGTCGAGGACGCCGGCCAGGTGCTTGGGCTGGTTGGCGACGATCCCCGCCGGCTGGCCGCCGAAGCGGGCGAAGCAGGTGATCACGTTGCGGGCGAACTTCGGCTTCAGGTCGAACCAGTCGCCGTCGTCGACGATCTCGCGGATCACGTCGTACATGTCGTAGGGCTGCCGCGAGGACTCCGGCACGATCTCCATCAGCTTCTCCGACATACGGTCGTCGCGGTCGGCGGACTCGACCACGGGCGGCCGCTCCTCGCAGTTCGCGGGGAAGTAGGAGAGGTACTTCCTGACCGCGGCGATGCACTCCTCGTCGTCCTTCACCTCCAGGTCCCCTACTCCCGATTTGCGGCAGTGGACCTTGGCGCCGCCGAGCTCCTCCATCGAGATCTCCTCGCCGGTGACGGCTTTGGTCAGGTGCGGACCGGCGAGCGCCATCGCGCCCTGGCCAGAGACCATCGGCACGAAGTCCGAAAGCGCCGGGATGTAGGCGGTGCCGGCGGCGCAGGGGCCCATCATCGCCGCGACCATCGGGATCACGCCCGACATTTCGACCTCCTCGCGGAAGAGGTGGCCGGAGCCGGCGAAGAGCGAGCCCGCCGCCTCCTGGATGCGGGCGCCGGCGCTGTCGAGCAGCCAGATGAACGGCATCCGCTTCTGCAGCGCCATCTCGCGCAGGCGGGTGACCTTGAGCTCGCCGGTCATCCCCATCGAGCCGGCCATCACCGTGAAGTCGTAGGCGGCGATACAGGAGGGGCGACCGTCGACGTCGCCCCAGCCGGTGATGACGCCGTCGGCCGGCGCCTCGACCCCGTCCATCGCCCGCTGGGCGAAGTGCGGGCGGCCGTGGATGCCCATCTCGACGAAGGTGCCCTCGTCGACCAGCAGGTCGATCCGCTCGCGGGCGGTCAGCTTGCCGCGCTCGTGCTGCTTGGCGATCTGGGTCTCGCCGCCGCCCAGCTTGGCCTTCTCGCGGCGGGCGTGCAGCTGTTCGGTCAGCTCGGCGAGGGGTGCCGTGCCCGGGAGGAGGTTCTTCGCCTGCTCTTCGGTCGCCACTAGCGTCCTTTCCATTGCGGGTCGCGTTTCTCGAAGAAGGCGGTGACCCCCTCGACGATGTCCTCGGTGGTGAAGGTGAGGGAGAGCTGTGAGCGCAGGAACTCGAGAGCGTCGTCGAGCGCCATGTCCTGCTGCCGGTACATCGCGTCGTGGCCGAGCCGCATCAGCACCGGGCTCTTCGAGGCGAGCTTGGTCGCCCACTCCGAGACCGCGCCGTCGAACTCGGCCGCCGGGACGACCTTGTTGGCCAGCCCGTACTCGACCGCCTGCTCGGCCGAGAGCCGCTCGCCCAGCAGCATCATCTCGTTGACCTTCTTGCGCGGGACGTTGCGGTAGATGATCGACATGATCATGTAGGGGAAGGCGCCGACGTTGATCTCGGGCGTGCCGAAGGTGGCGCCCTCCTTGGCGATCACCAGGTCGCAGGAGAGGGCGAGGCCCATCCCGCCCGCCAGCACGTGGCCGTTGACGGCGCAGAGCGAAGGCTTACCGAGCCGCGGCATCAGCCGGAAAAAATCAAGGAAAAGATCACTTGCAAAATGTTTGCTGACGAGCGGCACGTCCGCGGCGAAGCCGCCGAGGTCGGCGCCGGCGCAGAAGGCCTTGTCCCCCGCGCCGGTGAGGACTGCGGCGCGGACCTCATCGGAGGCTTTGGCGCGCTTCATCGCCTCGACCAGCTCGACCAGCATCTGGCCGGAGAGCATGTTGCGCTTGTCCGGGTCGTTCAGCGTCATCGTGGCGACGCCGTCCGCCACCTCGTAGGCGACCTTCTCGCCCGCCCACTGGTTATCGCCCTGACTCATCGGCAGGACCATAGCATCGCTGAAAGTAGGAAGTGCTACTGTCCACTTCGCGAATCGGGGCGGGCGCCCCGGCCAATACGAGGAGGAGAGAGACAGTGGCGACCGCGACCAGCAACGGCTCCAGCGTCATCAAGCCCGACTTCGAGTCCGGGCGCAAGCACTTCATCTTCAGCCAGGAGCACGAAGACCTGCGCGAGTCGATGCGCTCGTGGGTCGAAAAGGAGCTCTGGCCCCACCGCAACGAGTGGGAGGAGACCTACTGGCCGACCGAGGCGATGAAACGCGCCGGCGAGCTCGGCTTCCTCGGCCTCTGCTTCCCGGAGGAGTACGGCGGCCAGGGCGGCGACTACTTCTACTCGCTGGTCCGGGCCGAGTGCATGAGCTACTCCGGCTCCGGCGGCACCAACATGGGCTTCGCGGTGCAGACCGACATGACCCTCCCCCCCATCCACCTGCTCGGGACCGAGGAGCAGAAGCGCAAGTACCTCGAACCGGGGCTGAAGGGCGAGAAGGTCGCCTGTCTCGGGATCACCGAGCCGGGCGCCGGCTCCGACGTCGCCGGGATCCGCACCACCGCGATCCGCGACGGCGACGAATACGTGATCAACGGCTCCAAGACCTTCATCACCAACGGGCCGCGGGCCGACTTCATCGTCCTGGTGGCGAAGACCGACCCGAACGAGCGCCACGCCGGCATCACCCTCTTCGTCGTCGACCTCAAGGATGAGAACGACGAGAAGGTCGAGGGCTTCACCGTCTCCAAGGAGCTGGAGAAGATGGGGATGCACGCCTCCGACACCGGCGAACTCGCCTTCGAAGACGTGCGCGTGCCGGCCGACGCGGTGTTGGGCGAGGTCGGCAAGGGCTTCTACCACATCGCCTGGGAGCTCCAGGGCGAGCGGCTGGTCGCCGCCGCCGGCTGCCACGCGGGGGCGGAGCGGATGATCGAAAAGACGCTCGTCTACGCGAAGGAGCGCGAAGCCTTCGGCCGGCCGATCGGCAAGTTCCAGGCGATCCGCCACAAGTTCGCCGAGATGGCGACCAAGGTCGAGGCGGCGAAGCAGTTCACCTACGCGACCGCCTGGCGTTTCGGCAACGGCGAGTACCCGGTGCGTGAGATCACGATGGCCAAGCTCTTCGCCTCCCGCATCGCCTGCGAGGTCGCCGACGAGTGCGTCCAGATCCTCGGCGGCTACGGCTACATGAAGGAGTACGAGATCGAGCGCGCCTACCGCGACGTCCGCCTCAACCGCATCGGCGCCGGCACCGACGAGGTGATGCTCGACGTGATCGGGCGGAGCTACGGGCTGTAGGGACTAGGTGTTCCTTTCGCTCGCATAGCGGATGAAAGGAACACCGATCGGGACGATGACCGGGACGGAGCGCGTCCGCGCCTACTACGAGGATCTGAACACGGGTGACGCCGAGGCGATCTCGGCGCACTTCACCGACGACGCCGTTCACTACTACACGCGGCTGGGGCCGCACGAGGGGGCGGCGGCGATCGGTGGCTACGCGGCGCTGGGGGTCGAGACGATCGACGCCCAGTGGTACATCGAGAACGCGATCGAGCAGGGCGACCAGGTGGCGATCGAGTGGACGATGACCTGGCGCGACCCGAAGAGCGGCGAGCGGCGACTCGACCGCGGCACCGAGTGGTTCCTGATCCGCGACAGCAAGATCGCCGAGGTCCGCGCCTACCACCACGGCGGCAAGAAGAACCCGCAGGGCGATCTGCTCGGCTTCGATCACAAAGGCCGCGGCTACCGGATGCTCGAGGACTGGGAAGCGCCGGAGCGAGCCGTCGAGGACGGCGTCACCGACGAGGAGGCGGGATGACCGTCGTCAAAGACAGCGGCGCCCGCGCCACGCTGCCGCCCTTCGGCGAGGAGCACGGGGAGCTGCGCGAAACGGTCTCCCGCTTCGTCAGCAAGGAGATCGCGCCGCACGTCGACGAGTGGGAGGCGGCGCGCGAATTCCCCCGCGAGCTCTACGGTCGCTGCGCCGAGCTCGGCTTCCTCGGGCTGAAGTTCCCGGAGGAGCTGGGCGGCCAGGGCGGCACCCACCTCCACGACGCGATCTGGGTCGAGGAGCTGGCTCGCTCCGGCGGCTCCGGTGGCGTCGCCGCCGGGCTCAACGCCCACGCCTCGATCGCGATGCCGCCGATCTTCAACTTCGGCACCGAGGAGCAGAAGCGGCGCTGGCTGGTGCCGGGGATCGCCGGCGAGAAGATCGGCGCGCTCGGGATCACCGAGCCTGGCGCCGGCTCCGACGTCGCCTCGCTCGCCACCACCGCCCGCCGCGAGGGCGACAGCTATGTCGTCAACGGCGCCAAGACCTTCATCACCAACGGCGTCCGCGCCGACTTCCTCGTCTGCGCCTGCAAAACCAGCGCGGAGGGCGGCCACGGCGGCATCTCCTTCCTCGTGTTGGAGCGCGAGATGCCCGGCTACGAGGTCAGCCGCAAGCTGGAGAAGATGGGCTGGCACTCCTCCGACACCGGCGAAATCTCCTTCAGCGACGTCGAGGTGCCGGCCAAGAACCTGCTCGGCGAGGAGAACGGCGGCTTCAAGCTGATCATGGCCAACTTCGCCTGGGAGCGGCTGCTGATGGCGATCGGCGCCGTCGGCGCGATGCAGCGCCTCATAGAGACCACCGTCGCCTACGCCCTCGACCGCGAAGCCTTCGGCCGCCCGATCGGCAAGTTCCAGGCGATCCGCCACCACGTCGCGGAGATGGCGACCCGCGCCGAAGCCGCCCGCGCCCTCACCTACAACGCCCTCCGCCTCTTCCACGAAGGCCAGGACTGCATCCAGGAGGTCTCGATGGCGAAGCTGATGACCCAGCGCGCCGTCCTCGACATCGCCGACCAGTCCCTCCAGATCCACGGCGGCTACGGCTACATGCGCGAGTACGGCATCGAGCGCGCCGTCCGCGACGCCCGCCTAGGCCCCATCGGCGGCGGCACCGACGAGATCATGAAAGAGATCATCGGCAAAACGATGGGGTTGTAGGCAGCATCGCCGACCGCGGCACCATTTGTTCAACCTAGCCATGCGCTAAAACAACAATATGAGCAGTCTGCTCGGCCCATATGGGCGTAATGATCAATGCTGGTGTGGATCCGAAAAGAAGTACAAGGATTGCCACGGTGCCGGACCAAGGTTTTCCCCGGGTGCACCGATAGAACGAAAAAGCAAGGATGGCGAGATTTGGATTTCCCCGGATACCGCGATCTCCCGGCACGCGATGGACAACATGATGTCCCAAATGACCGGCGCCCCGATCTACATGCCTTCAGAGGAGATGCAGCAGTCTCCCCTCCGTGTCAGTGAGTTTTCTGCACGACTCGCCGAGGTCGAAGCGCTGCAACCTACCCTCCCCTTCCCTGTCATCGGCCAGCAGCGATTTGAAATCTTGGAGAACCTTGGGCTGACCCAGTCAGGGGGCCTGCAAACCCGTCTACAGGAACTCTCACCTGATGAGTTCGACGAACTTATACACGCTACCTTTTCTACGGCCAGATCAACGCTAGATCGCTTGATCGAGCAAGCAGCCGAGCAGGAGAGGGCAACCGCTCTTTGGGGGGACGGCGTTGCTCTGCCTCGCCTAATTAGCCAAACTCTTTTTTGGGCAGATCACTATCTCGCATCAGATGACCTAGCGCAAGAACTAATTCGTCACCCGCGCATTGAGGAAGCACCGAAGTTAGCTTTCGCACTTGAATCGCTTGTTGAGTTGCAACCACTCGTCGAGATGGGGGTGGTGGTCTTAGTCCCGGAGGAGGTACTAGCAACGCTCACCGCGGACGAGGTTCTCGCCACCACTGACCGTGACCTAGAGGACGATCAGCTAAAGGCCTGGCTGCTAAATCAGATGGAAACGGAAGGTCCGACTGCTCGCGAGGTTCTGTTTGTACGACCGCGGGACTCATGGGAGGAACAAGGAGCTATGTACTTCTATGGTCATCTCATTGGGAAGCCAGATAAGGATGGCATTGTTAATACCGTATCTCTACAGGATTATAATCCTCAATTTGATTATTCCTCGTGGATAGATCAGTCACGCCGTCAAACCGCCTCCAGCTACTTACAACAAGCCAATCAGAAGGTGATTACTGCCGAAGCCCTAGGGGCTGAGGTGCTCGCCAATTCACCCTTCGAGGCCCAGCTCCTGAAACGCAAGGGCCGGCACCTGATTGGCGCTGATGCTCTCTTACGAGCGGAGGTTCCTACTCCTGTCGACATTTCCGCTACTGACCTCGCAAAGATTGCCAGCGAAGACGAGGCCGTGGCCGCCCTCCGCTTTACCGTGCGTCGCGCTTTTTCCAAAGCCCGTGGAAATGGTGAGGAACTTACTGACAGTGCGTCAGAACTTGTGGAGGACCTCGAACAACAAGCGCATCAGCTTGAGAGGCAGCTCAAAAATGATCGCGCTTGGCGTGTCGCCGTCCCTGCTGGCGCAGGAGTAGCCTCGCTACTTATAGGAGGAGCGTTAGCCGGCCCTGTCACGGGAGCTGCCGCAGCAGCAATGGGCTCCCTCGGCAGCCTTGCCCCATATGTCGCAGATCGCCGAGAAAGACGTGAACAGCCAGCTTTTGCGCTGCTTTTGGCAAAGCAAGCAAAGCAATAGAGCTCAGATCCGCTGAGCTTTGGCTCGCTTCCCCGCCTTCTCCGCATTGGTAGAGGGGTCGCAGCCAAATAGAGGCTAGGCAAAGCAAGTAATGCTTCAACGCCTGAACCAGCGACGCGCAATCCCAGATGGCGATGCGGGGCCAGTAGAAGACTAGGACAACCGCGACGAAGGCGAGCATTGCGATCCAGCCGCCGTCGAGCATCAGGTTGATCGGAGCCCAACCGCGCATCAGCCCGCGAAGACGAGCGGAAGGGCGATCTCGATAACAAGAAGTAGAGCAGCAAAGATGAAGATCCTGCTCAGGCGCCGAATCTCGTTCTCGTTTGCGTTCCTCGCGCGGTCGATGTCGTAAGCGAGCCGGCGATAGGTCTCCGCCATGTCGCTCCGCAAGTCATAGGAGCCCTCATAGAAATCAACAGTCGGGAAGACAAGGTTCCGCTTCGGCAGGATGTAAACGCCGGCGCCGATCGAGATCACGAAGGCAATGACCGCCGCGATTGCCAAGGCCTGCGGACCGGGCCCCCGGAATGCCTGCTGCCCCAGGAGCGAGGCCGCCAAGAACGACGCCGCCAGGAGGACACCCGTGCGAGTCCGCAGAGCTTCCAGCAGCCCCTCCTGCTTGTCGAGGCCGCGGACGGCTTCTTGGTAGGCCAGTTTCTCGAAATCTCCTGTCACTGCTCCGCATCTTACTGTCTGCGGTGGCGGAATGGTTTGTCGTCAGCGCTTGAACCAGCGCTGCTCAATCCAGGCGGCAATCATCGGCCAGAAGCGCAGGAGGAGGATCGCTGCGACGATGGCGACGGTGACGAGCCAGCCGGTGCCGTGGAAGAGGTGGCGGAAAAGGAGGCGCTGGCCTAGGGCTAGGGGCACCTAGGGAGCGTAGGGACTGGGCGGCGCGGACTCAGTGGCCAGGGCCGGCGTTGCAGTCGTGGGACTTGCCGATGCCGGGGCCGCCGTTGCAGTAGTCGTAGCCGGGGCCGCCGTAGAGCTGGTCGGGCTGGGCGCCGCCGTAGAGGCGGTCGTTGCCGCCTTCGCCGTGGCAGCCGTCCTCGCCCGGGCCCATGATGCAGATGTCGTTGCCGGGCCCTCCCCAGCAACCGTCGCTGCCGGTGCTGGTGCGGCAGTAGTCGTTGCCGGCGCCGCCGACGCAGTCGCTGTTGCGCGGGCCGCTGATGCAGACGTCGTTGCCGGGGCCGCCGACGCAGCGGTTGCGGCGCGAGCCTTCGCCGTAGCAGGTGTCCCGCTCGCCGTTGCCGATGAACTTGTCCGAGCCGGCGCCGAGGTGGACGGTCAGCGGCATCGGCAGCCGCTCGGCGACACGGACGAAGTCGCCGGAGGGACCCATGTCGACTTCGATCCTGTCCGCGCCGCGGGTGGGGCAGACGGCGCGGAGATGGCCGCGGGTGAAATGGCAGCCGATCAGGTGGCGGTGCCGGGCCATCTTGCCTTCGACGACGATCTTGCTCCCGCGCATGCTCAACGTCAGCGTCGAACCCGAGTGGGAGCCGTAGATGACGATCAGACCGGCAGGCGAAGCGGCGGTCGGCGCAATCAAGAGGGCGACGATCGCGAGCACGCCGGCCAGTAGCTTGCGGCCGGGGTGGAATCCCATCGCGGGCATACTAAACATGTGCATCGGCTAACAGAATCGAAACTTGAGGCCAACAAATGTTGGACCCTGCAAAATGCATCGACAAGTTGCTCTATTTCCTTAGACACGGAGACGCAGAGGAAGATCACGGCGAAGGCGATGCGGCGCGCCGGCTGACGCCCAAGGGCGAGCGCCAGGCGCGGACGGCCGGAAGGGCGCTCGCGGCGATGGGAGCGGGGGTCGACGCCTGCTTGACCAGCCCGAAGGTGCGCGCCGCCGACACCGCCCGCCTCGCCTGTGAGGCGCTGCCTCTGAAGCCCGAGACCGCGAACGAGCTCCGCGGCGGCCCGTTCGACGCGCTCTCCCTTACCACCGGGCGCGGGGACGTCCTCCTCGTCGGCCACGAGCCCGACTTTTCCAGCGAGGTCGCCCGGCTCACCGGCGCCAACGTCAGGCTGCGCAAGGGGGGCCTGGCGATCGTCGACGGCTCGACCCTGACGGCGTTGCTGCGCCCGCGCGACCTCGCCGCGCTCGCCGAGATCTCTAACTAGAGGGGACCGCCACAAGTTCGGAGGCGGCCTGGCCCGCCCACTCGCGGATCTCGCTCCAGTCGCGGCGGTCGCGGTAATGCTTCGGCGTCCCCTCCACCATCGCCCGCTCCATCATCCCCCGCGGCTGCAGCGGCAGGCTGCCGCCGAAGACGACGTGCCCCCTACCCCCCAGCTCCTCGACCTTCTCGGCCAGCTTCGGCGGCTCCATCCAGTCCGGGTTGTCGTTGGCCGGGTCGCCGACCGGGCCCGAGCTGAAGACCCAGAAGGGAAGTTGCCGCAGCGCCTTGCGGTGCTTCTTGAGGAAGTGCCGAGCGTCCCCGCGCCAGCGTTTCATGTAGACGGCGCTGCCGAGGATGACGGCGTCATACGGTTCCAGGCTCGTCACCTCCTCGACCGGCTCCAGGTCCACCTCCAAACCCGCGCGGCGCAGCGTCGCCGCCACGGTCTCGGCGATCTCGGCGGTCGATCCGCGCTTGGATGCGTAGGCGACGAGAACGGACATCGCTTCGATTCTGTCGATTACTGGACAGAGCGCCATCCGGGGTTGCCCACATCCATCGACGGTCGCTCCCGGGTGACTCCGCCGCCGCCGAAACCGCGCTACGTTGGAGTCACATCCAACGCGAGGAGGCGCCGATGTTGTCCTGGCTGGCAAGCAGGTTGATCGCCCACAACATGCGGAAGATGAGCGAAGGCGACCCGGGCCCGACGGTGCGGATGTACGCCGAGGACGTGCGCTTCAGCTTCCCCGGCAACAACTCCTGGGCCGGCGAGATCGAGGGCAAGGAGAGCCTCGAACGGTGGCTGCGGCGCTTCATCGACGTCGGCATCCAGATCCGCCCCGAGGACGTCGTGATGCAGGGGTGGCCCTGGCGCCAGACCATTTGCGTCCGCGGCATCACCCACCTCGACGCGCCCGGTGGCGAGAGGGTCTACGAAAACCGCTACGTGATCTGGGGGCACCTCGCCTGGGGCAAGATGCGCGCCTACGAGGTCTACGAGGACAGCGAAAAGGCAACGGCGCTGGACGGCTACCTGGAGAGCATCGGCAAGCTCGAGCGCCGGCCCTCGGACGGGGTCTCAGAGCAGCAGCTCGATCCCTCCGCGTAGGAGCAGCAGGGCGCCGATCGCGATCGCCGCGTTGCCGATCACCCGTTTGGCGTTGCGGGCCACCCACTCGCGGAACCGCGCCACCGCCTGTTGCGTGCGCTCCGGCGCGAAGGCGTAGCCGATCAGCGGGGCCTCCAGCAGCGCCATCTGGATCAGGCAGAAGGCGATCACCAGCAGCACCGCGGCGGGCGGCCCGGCGTCTAGCCTGGCGATCCGGTCCAGGGCGACCAGGTAGGAGGCGCCCGGCAGCGTCAGGGCCGCGCCGACGGCGAAGGTGACCCGCGGCGAGCCACGGCCGAGCATCCGTTCCGGCCACGATTCCTTCTTCGCCGCCTCGCCCTTGCGCTGCCGGCGCCGCTCCCGCATCCGGTCCATCCGGCCGGTCCGCAGCACGATCCCGACCGTCAGCGCGATCGCCCCGAAGACGAGGTCCTCGGCGGGAGTGAGCGAGGCGCGGGCGGTGCCGGTGGCGCCGCTTCCGTGCAGAGAGAAGACGATCAATAGGCCCAGTGAGATGCTCGTCAGGTAGGCGCCGAGCAGGTAACCGAGCATCAGCTTCTTCGGCTCGGCCAGCAGCATCATCACCGTCGTCGCCGCCAGCAGGGTCGGGTTGAACATCGAGGCGAGCGCCAGCACGAAGATGCCTCCGAGATCGCCCACAGCCGCATTCTGACGCGGGGCTCGGGCGCCGGGGCGGGTGACTGGCCGGTCAACCAGGATCGCCCCGATCCCTGTAGCCTCCCGGCGCGACTTTTCACGACTCAAAGAGAGGCTGATTCATGGGACTTCTGGATGGAAAAGCGGCGATCGTCACCGGGTCGGCCCGGGGCATCGGGCGCGCGACCGCGGAGCTGTTCGTCAGCGAGGGCGCGAAGGTGCTGATCAACGACCTCGACGCCGACGTCGCCGAGCAGGCGGCGGGTGAGATCAGCGGCGAGACCGCCGTCCACGCCGGCGACCTGACCAAGACCGGCGCCGCCGACGAGCTGGTCACCGCGGCGATCGATGCCTTCGGCTCCGTCGACATCGTCGTCAACAACGCCGGCTACACCTGGGACGGCGTCGCCCACAAGATGACCGACGAGCAGTTCCAGGCGATGCTGGACATCCACACGATCGCCCCCTTCCGCGTCGCCCGGGCGCTCGCCCCGCACTGGCGCGAGGCGGCCAAGGCCGAGCGCAACGAAGGCAAAGAGGTCTTCCGCAAGATCGTCAACACCTCCTCGACCTCGGGGATGATGGGCAACGCCGGCCAGGTCAACTACTCGGCCGCGAAGATGGGCGTCGTCGGGCTGACCAAAACGCTGGCCAAGGAGTGGGGCCAGTTCAAGATCAACGTCAACGCGGTCGCCTTCGGCTTCGTCGAAACCCGCCTCACCGCCGCCAAAGAGGCCGGCGAAGAGATGACCTCGCCGACCGGCGAGAAGATCGAGCTCGGCATCCCCGAGCAGATGCGGGCGATGGCCTCGGCGATCATCCCGCTCGGCCGCCCAGCCACCCCGCAGGAGGCCTCCGGCCCGGTCCTGTTCCTCTGCTCGCCGCTGGCGAACTACATGCACGGCCAGGTCCTCAATGTGACGGGGGGAATGTTCGGAGGGATGTACACCTGAGCTGAGGACGCTGCAAACCGTCGCATCTCGGTTTTCGCGCCCTCAGGGGGTCTATGAACTTCCTGGATATTGCCGACCGCATCTGGCCCGTCACCCGGCGGGTCATGGGCGCCCACACGTTCCTCTATCGGAGGACGGGTGGGCGCCTTGGCCAAACCATCCCCAGGCTGCCGAACCGCTTCCTCCTGCTCGACCACGTCGGCGCCAAGAGCGGCATCCACCGCACCTCGCCGCTGCAGTACATCGAGGACGGCGACAACGTCGCGGTGATCGCCTCCAAGGGCGGCTTTCCCAAGCATCCGGCCTGGCTCCACAACCTCAAAGCGCACCCGGACACCGTCGCCCAGATCGGTGGCGAGCGGCGCCGGGTCCACGCCCGCGTCGTCACCGACCCCGACGAGCGCGACCGCATCTGGGTCAAGGCCGTGCGCGTGTACCGCCCTTACGAGACCTACCGCGCCCGCGCCGGCCGCGAGATTCCCATCGTCGTTCTCGAGCCTCGGTAGAGGCGAGGGACAAAGCTCACTCGGTATAGGGGACGGGTATCCCCCGACCTCCCCGGGTTACTCGCCACATCGCTTCTGGCTGACCGCGTGAGTGGGTGGGGCGAGTAACAGGACGCCGGTCGGCCGGGGGATACCCGTCCCCTCAGCGACAGAGCTCCGACAGACGCTCTAGCCCTGAGCCGTCCCTGAGCTGCATGTGGAGGGGCGTCCGGTCGTTCTCCGCGGGAATGTTCGCGAAGCGGCGACATGCAATCTGGTTATTTGCCCGCCATAGGCAGGCAGCATCTTCGCGAGCTGGCCCGATAGGGCCGCGACAAATTCACGCGGAGAACAACCGGACGCCTCTACGGGCGCGGCCGGCGTTCCTCGGCGACCGGATCCCCGGACTCGGTGGCGATTGCCTCGGGGGGCCAGGGGCCGGCCCAGTTGTCGCGGGCGCCGTCGATCGTGATCGTGGTGCCGGAGAAGAAGTCGCCGGCCGGTGAGGCGAGGTAGGCGACGAGCCACGCCATCTCCTCGGGCCGGCCGGCGCGGCCGATCGGGATCGAGCGCTCGAGGTTGTCGACGACCACCTGTGGATACTTGGTCAGCAGCGTCTCGGTCGCGAACTGGCCGGCGGCGAGGGCGACGGTCTTGACCCCGAACCGCGCCCACTCGATCGCCAGCGTCCGCATCATGTTCTCGACCGCGGCGCGGGCGGCGCCGGAGTGGACCATCCCCGGCATCCCGTTGTGAGGCGAGAGGGTGACGCTGAGGACCTTGCCCTCGCCCTGCGGGATGAAGGCCTTGGTCGCCGCCGCGTGCGTCATCAGCCAGGTGCCGAGCACATTGAGGTCGATCACGGTCTTGAACCCTTTCGGGGTGATCGCCTCGGCCGGGCTGAGGAACTGGCCGCCGGCGTTGTTGACGAGCACGTCGAGGCGGCCGTGGCGCTCCAGCAAGCCGTCGAAGAAGCGGCCGACCGGCTCCTCCTCGCGGATGTCGAGGGTCTCGAACTCGAAGGAGCCCGGCAGCCCCACCGCCAGCGCCGCCGTCTCGGCCAGCGGCTCCTCGCGCCGCCCACAGGCAACGACGGTCGCGCCGAGGCGCGCCAGCTCCAGCGCCGTCTCGCGCCCGAGGCCGCTGCCGGCGCCGGACACGGCGCACACCCGACCCTCGAGAAGGCCGTCTCTGAACACCTGCGAACGGTCGCCTGCAGTCATCGCCGGGCAAGCCTATAGGCGCACCGGGCCGCGTAAATTGGCGCTCTGATGAGCGTTCACGTCGAACCGCACCCCCTGCACGAGCCGCTCGCCGGCGGCAGCCGCGGCGCCGCCGTCGCGGTGGAACCGCTGGTGGCCGGCCACGTCACCTTCGCCCGGGAGATGATGGTCAGCCCCGGCGGGCGCCTGCTCACCGCGAAGCTGTTCAAGGCCCTGTTGGCAGGAAAGCCCAACGTGGTGCCGGTCCCCGCCTTCTTGATCCGCCACCCGAGCGCCGGCGCGATCCTCGTCGACACCGGTCTGCATCCCTCGATCGGCACCGACCCGCAGCAGAATTTCGGCTCGCTCGGCGCCCGCTTCGGCAAGCCCGCGCTGGAGCCGGGCGAAGACGTGCCCTCGCAGCTGCGCAAACGAGGCCTCGACCCTGGCGAGGTCCCGGTCGTGGTGATGACCCACCTTCACCTCGACCACAGCTCGGCGATCTCCGAGTTCCCCAACTCGACCTTCGTCCTCAGCGAGACCGAGTGGCGCTTCGCCTCCAGCGGCTCCCAGCCGCTGCTGAACGGTTACCGCCGCGCCCACTTCGACTACGCCTTCGACTACCGCACGATCGACTTCGACCGCGCCAACATCAACTCCTACGCCGGCTTCGGCCGCACCTTCGACCTCTTCGGCGACGGCTCGGTCCGGCTCGCCTACACCCCCGGCCACAGCCCCGGCCACATGTCGGTGATCGCCCACCTCGCCGAGCGCGACTTCGCCATCGGCGGCGACTGCGTCTATGTGGAGGGCCAGCTCGACGGGTCCGAGCCTGGCCAACCCCGCCCCTACGACGCCCACAACCTGCGCCGCTCCCTCCAGGAGCTGCGCCTCTTCCGCCGTCAGTTCCCCGACGCGATCATCACGCCGGGCCACGATCCGGACTTCTACGCCCGGATCGAGCAGCGCTACGAGTAGGCGGGCTTCCGCGCTCCCTGTTTCCCCAGGGCCTCGTGCATCTCCCGCACCTGGTCGAAGATCTCGCTCGCGACCGCGAGCTGGCGCTCGCGGCTCGGTGAGTGCTCGACCGGGAAGCTGATCGGCTCGCCGTACTGGACCGTCACCTTGGGGAAGCGCAGCCGCTTCCAGCTGCGCACGCGCTCGGAGCCGTGGATCGCGACGGGGACGATCGGGGCGCCGGTTTCGAGGGCAATGCGACCGATCCCCGGTTTCGGCTCCCCCAGCTGCTGCGAACGGGAGCGGCCGCCCTCGGCGTAGACGAGCAGCATTTCCCCCTGCTCGATCAGCAGGCGGGCGGTCTCGATCGCTTCCTCGTCATGGTGGCCGCGGCGAACCGGGAAGACACCGCCGTGCTTATAGATGTAGGTGAGCATGGGCGGACCGAACATCTGCGATTTCGCCATGAAGCGGATCTTCCGCCGCAGGTAGACGCCGGCGAAGAAATGATCCATCTGGCTGAAGTGGTTGGGGGCCAACACCAGCGGCCCGTCCTTGGGCACGTTCTTCACCCCGATCGCCCGCAGCCGGTAGATCAGGATCGTCGGAATCGTGAGGACGACGCGGGCCAGGGTGTAGGTCCAGCCGACGCCCTTCCGCGCCGCCGCGTGGAACTGGTCGAAGTACTCCGCCGGGCGCGGGTCCTTGTAGACCTGTGGCTTCATCTCGGCCATGAGGAACTCGGGGTGAAAAAAGTGCCGCTGACCTGCCTACCCGTAGCGCCGCACCGGGTTACGCCCAGGCCCCTCTCAACCGCGCGAGCGCTCCAGCGCCCGCCGCCAGTCCGCTAGCAGCTCTTCCCGCTGCGCCGCCTCCATCCGCGGCTCGTAGCGGGCGGCCTCGCGCCACATTCGCCCCACCTGCTCGACGGTCCAGGTGCCGGTCGCGATCCCGGCCAGGTAGGCGGCGCCGAGCGCGGTCGTCTCGGCGATCTGCGGCACCGAGACCGGCACTCCCAGCACGTCGGCCTGGAACTGCATCAGCCAGCGGTTGAGGCTGGCGCCGCCGTCGGCCCGCAGCAGCCCCAGCCGCTCGCCGCTGGCCTCCTCCTCCGCCCGCACCGCATCGACGGTCTGGTAGGCGATCGCCTCCAGCGCCGCCCGCGCCAGGTGGGCGCGGCTGCTGCCGCGGGTGAGGCCGGCGATCGTCCCCCGCGCGTAGGGGTCCCAGTGCGGCGAGCCGAGCCCGGTCAGGGCGGGGACGAAGTAGACGCCGTCGTTGGAGTCGAGCGAGGCCGCCAGCGCCTCCGTCTCCCCCGCCTCGGCGATGATCCCGAGCCCATCGCGCAGCCACTGCACAGCGGCGCCGGTGACGAAGATCGAGGCCTCGAGCGCGTAGGTGACCTCACCATCGAGGCCCCAGGCGACCGTCGCCAGCAAACCATCGGGCACCCGCGGCGGCTGCGGGCCGCTGTTGAGGAGGACGAAGCTGCCGGTGCCGTAGGTGTTCTTCGCCATCCCCGGGTGGAGGCAGGCCTGGCCGAAGAGAGCCGCCTGCTGGTCGCCCGCCACCCCCGCCACCGGCACCTCGCCGCCGAACTCGGTGGTGGTGCCGAAGACATGGGCCGAGGGGCAGGGCTGCGGTAGCCGCGCCGGATCGACCCCGAGCAGCTCGCACAGCTCCGGGTCCCAGTCGAGCGCGCGGATATCGAACAGCAGGGTCCGCGAGGCGTTGGTGTAGTCGGTGACGTGTCGGCCGGTGAGCTTGAAGAGGAGCCAGGAGTCGATCGTGCCGAAGACCGCCCGCTCGGTCCCCTCGGCGTTGCACAGCAGCCACTCGATCTTGGTGCCGGAGAAGTAGGGGTCGATCGTCAGCCCGGTCCGCTCCCGCACCAGCGGCTCGTGCCCGGCCGCTTTCAGCTCATCGCAGCGCTCGGCGGTGCGGCGGTCCTGCCAGACCAGCGCCCGGTGGACCGGCTCGCCCGTCCGCGGGTCCCAGGCGACGACGGTCTCGCGCTGGTTGGTGATCCCGATCGCGTCGAGCCCGCCCCCCTCGACGCCGGCATCGGCAAGCGCCTCGCGGGCGACCCGCCGCGTCACCTCCCAGATCTCATTGGCGTCGTGCTCGACCCAGCCCGGCCGCGGAAAGAACTGCTCGAACTCCGAGTAGGCGCGGCCGGCGATCGCGCCCTCGCCATCGAAAACGAGGCAGGTGGTACCGGTCGTCCCCTGGTCGATCGCGAGGATCAACGGCGGCTTTTCCGGACGCGGCAGGTGCGGGTCAGGGTCGACGCCAGCTTGCGACCTTCGGAGAAGGTCATCGAGACGCGGACGAAGGGGAAGGCGGCGATGTCGATGCCGGGCGGGGCGGCGCAGGCGGCGGTGAGGTAGCTGTGGACGCGGCCACGGTAGACGAACTTGCGCCGCAGGTTGAGGGTGATCTTCTTCAGATAGCCGTAGTGGTTGAGCCGGGCGGGAAGGGAGGCGGTGAGGATCGTCCCGAACGTGCCCCCCGAGTTGTGGATGTGGAAGACGAGGATGCGGCTGTTCGGGACCGGGTTGCTGCCGTAGACGTGGGCGAGGATCGCCCGCCTCCCTTCGGCCATTGCGTTGAAAGCGAGAATATGGCCCCGCAGGGGGAAGGCGTTCTGTTCGGGCAGGGAGACGGCGCCGACGTAGCTCCCTTCCCCCACCAGTGCGTCCCCGCACGCCTTCAGCGCTTCGCCGTTGGTGGCGGACTGGATCTGGGAGCGCCGACAGAGCGGCAACCCCTTCGCGTCTATCCGGCCGCCGCGGTTGATCCCGATCGCGATCCAGCGCAGCGCCGGCGGCCGGTCGCCCGAGAGCGTCCTGATCGTGCCGTCCACCCGAACCGCGATCGGCGCGTTGACGTCCCGCGGCAGCGCGTTGGGGGCGATGCCGCCGTCGAATTTGACGAACAGGTCCCCCCGCTCGATCAGCTCCGCGTTGGCCAGCGAGGCGCCGAAGACGCAGGCCGCGGCCAAGACAGCAAGCACCGCTCCCCTCTTTCCCCTTCCACGCACTAGGTCAGGCTAACGCGGCGCCGTCGTCCGGTGAACCGAGCGCGAGACGAACACTCGCAGGAAATCGCGCAGCTGGCCGGCGCGGTGGAGGAAGCCCTTGAGGTCCTTGCCGGTGGCGCGGTGCTCCAGGTCCAGCTCGTACTCGCGCAGGCGGAAGCCGGCGCGGACGGCGTCGACGGTCATCCCGATCTCCATCCCATAACCGCGGGCGAAGGGCAGGGTGGCGCGCAGGACCTCGACCCGCATCGCCCGCTGGCCGGAGATCGGCGCCTCGGTCTCGAGCCTGCAGAGCCGTCGGATCGCCCAGCGGGCAAAGCCGAGCGCCACCCCGAAGCCGCCGCCGACGCGACGGCTGAAGGAGGCGACGGCGAGGTCGCACTCCCCCCGCCGCACCGCCTCCACGAGCGGCTCCAGCCGCGTCGCCGAGGCGCCCAGGTCGCCGTCGCAGAGCAGCACCAATCGCGGCGGCCGCTCGACGCTCAGCGCCGCCTCGGCCGCCGCGCTCACGTTACCGCCCTTGCCGTGCGGCCTCCCCCGCCGCACCACCTCGGCCCCGGCCAGCATCGCCGCCTCGGCGGTGCCGTCCGTGGAAGCGTCGTCGGCCACCCAGACCCGCGCCTCGGGGAAAACCCCGCGCAACGCCCGCACGGTCTCCCCCACCCGGTCGGCCTCGTTGTGGGCGGCGACGATCGCCGCCAGCGTCTCTTCGTCCCCTGCCACGTGGTCCAGTCCCATGGTCGGGATATTGTCCCGGCCCATGGCAGACATCGAGGCGCACATCACCGGCAACGTCTGGAAAATCGAGGTGGCGGTCGGCGACGAGGTCTCCGACGGCGACACCGTCGTCATCCTCGAGTCGATGAAGATGGAGATTCCGGTCGAGGCCGAAGACGAGGGCGTCGTCAAGGAGATCCGCTGCGAGGAGGGGCAGTCCGTGAGCGAAGGCGACGTCCTCGTAGTGCTGGAGTAACCGTGGAAGAGCAGCTCGCGGGCGGCAAGCTCCTCCTCGACCAGCCGGCCGAAGCGGTCGCCCGGCTGACGATCTGCAACCCGGAGCGGCGCAACCCACTCGACCACGAGGTCCTCGACGCGATCGCCGAGATCGTCCCGCAGCTCGACCGCGGCATCGAGATCCGCTGCCTGCTGATCACCGGCGCGCCCCCCGTCTTCTCCGCCGGCTACGACATCGTCGGGATCTCAGACGAGTCCTTCGAGCAGGAGGCCGAGGCGCTCGTCGCCCACCCCTTCCACGCGGCGATGGAGGCGATCGCCAAGTACCCGTGGCCAACCGTCGCCGCGATCAACGGCCACGCGATCGGCGGCGGTCTCGAGCTGGCGATCACCTGCGACCTGCGGATCTGCGCCGCCGGCGCGAAACTGGGAATGCCACCGGCGAAGCTGGGGCTGATCTACAGCCATACCGGCCTGCGGCGGTTCCTCGATACGGCGGGGCTGGCGCGGACGAAAGAGCTCTTCCTCACCGGCCGCAACTTCGGCGCCGCCCGCGCCGAGAGCATCGGCCTCGTCAACGAAGTAGTCGCCGACGACGAGCTGGAGCGCCGGTCGGTCAACCTCGCGGCGACGATCGCCGGCAACGCGCCGATCGCGATGCGCGGCAACAAGCAGGCGATCGAACTCCTCAACGCCACCGCCGAGCTGAGCGGGCAGCAGGAGGCGGAGCTGATCGCCCTGCGCGAATCCTGCTTCTCCTCCGAGGACTTTCGCGAGGGCATCCGCGCTTTTGCCGAGAAGCGTCCTCCACGCTGGACCGGACGGTGAGCGCAAAGGCGCGAAAGCACCTCGCCGCCGCCGACCCGACGATGGGCTCCCTGATCGAGCGGGTCGGGACGATCGATCTCGCGACGCGGCTGCGGCGGCGCAAAGAGGAGCGCCCGGCCGATGCTTACGGCGCCCTGCTGCGGGCGATCGTCGGCCAGCAGCTCTCGACCAAGGCGGCGCGGACGATCTACCTGCGCGTGCTCGACCTCTTCGACGGCAAGACCCCCTCGCCCGAGCAGCTGCTGACAGCGCGCGAGCAGGACCTCCGCGCCGCCGGCCTCTCCGGGCGTAAGACCGAATACATCCGCGACCTCGCCTCTCACGTGCTGAGCGGCGAACTGGAGCTGGACCGGCTCGACCGGCTCGGCGACGAGGAGGTGATCGAGGAGATCGTCGCCGTCCGCGGCCTCGGCCGCTGGACTGCCGAGATGTTCCTGCTCTTCCACCTCGAACGGCCAGACGTCCTCTCCGGCGGCGACCTCGGCATCCGCAAAGCGGTCCAGATCGAGTACGACCTGGCCGAGATGCCGACGCCGACCCGGGTGCTGGAGATCGGCGCGCCCTGGCGCCCCTACCGGAGCCTGGCGTCCCTTTACCTGTGGGAGTCCCTGGCGGCGGTGCCCTGATGAGGAAGCGCTTCTGGCTGGGGATTACGGCCGTCGTCCTGATCGCGGTCGGCTCCGTCGCCGCCGCCGGCTCGGTCTACCTCAACGACCGCAACGACTTCGACCAGATGCAGCACGAGGAGGCGGTGCGGGCGGCGCACCAGGCGGAAGCCACGGCCGGGCTTTCGATCGGGAAGCTCTCCACCGCCGCGGCGTTCGCCCAGACGCAGAAGAACCTCGATCGGCACGAGTTCCGTGTGATCGGCCGTTCCCTGTTGGGCAATGGGGCGCTCGACGGCGCCGCCTACGTTCCCCGCGTGCCGGCGGCGAAACGGGCCGCCTACGAACACCGCCTCGGGATCGAAATCCACGAACGTGTTATCGGGCGGGTGATGCGGCGCTCGGCGCCGCGTCCCGTCTACTTCCCGGTCACCTTCGGGACCAGCGAAGACGAACAACCCAAGTTGATCCGCGGCTTCGACCTCGGGTCAGACCCCTTGCGGGCCCGCTACCTGCGCCAGGCCCGCGACACCGGGAAGGCGGTGGCGACGCCGCTGGTCCGGCTCCTGATCGGCGGCAGCGGGGTCAACGTCTTCCGTCCCGTCTACCGCGACGGCGCCCCGGTGGCGACGGTCGCCGAGCGCCGGCGAGCGCTGACCGGCTTCATCGCCGGCAGCTTCCGGGTACACGATGTCGCCGCCGCCGCGCTCGCGGTCCTGCCCGCTGACGTCGAAGTGCAGGTGCGGCTCGACCACCAGGTCGCGTTCGGCCCAAAAGGGGAGCTCGAAGACGCCGCCGGCGTGCCGATCCACATCGCCGACCGCACCTGGCTGCTTACCGTCGAGGACCCCGGCGGTCCCAGTCTCGGCCTGCCGCTGGCGCTGGCGGTGCTGGGGATTGCGCTCGCCGCCTTGCTCGCTTCCCTGATCATCAGCTGGAACCGTGGTGAGCGAATGCAGGAGCTGGAGCGCCAGGCGAGTCAGGATTCCCTCACCGGCCTCGACAACCGGCGGCGCTTCGAGGAGGATCTGGCGGCGGCGATGGCGCGCAGCCGGCGCTACGGCTCCACCGGCGCCTTGCTGATGCTCGATCTCGACGGCTTCAAGCGAATCAACGACTCCCACGGCCATCCGGCGGGCGACCGGGTGATCAGGGAGGTGGCGGCAGTGCTGCGGCGGCGGACCCGGGCCGGCGACTCGCTCGCGCGCCTCGGCGGCGACGAGTTCGCGGTGGTCCTTCCCCGCTGCAGCGTCCAGGAGGCGACGCTGGCCGCAGAAGCGCTCGAGCGCGAGCTCCGCCAGCACAGCGGTGATGGCGACAGCGGGCCGATCACCGTCAGCATCGGCATCGCGATGTTCGGCGAAGACCCGCGGATGAGCCTCGCCACCCTGATCTCCGAGGCAGACACGGCGATGTATGCCGCGAAGGACGCCGGCGGCGAAACGGTCCGCATCTTCGACCCGCTCACGGTGCGCGAGGACGCGCCGGAGCGGGGCTAACCCGGCAGGCCGGCGCGCAGGTCGAGCACCCGTTCCGCCGCTGCTTCGAATTCGGCCCGCTCCAGCGCGCCAGAGCGCAGCTTCGCCAGCAGCGCCCGCCAGGCGCTCTGGGCGGGAGCGAGGTGGGTGAACAGCAACAGGTCGTCGCCGGCCCGAGCGCCGGCGACGGCTGCCCTGCCGGGGCCGCCGAAGTGTTCGACCGCGGGCGTTTCCAGCGCGTCGGTGATGGTGACCCCTTCGAAACCGAGGCGGTCGCGCAGCTCGCCGGTGGCGATCGCGCGGGTGAAGGCGGCTGGGTCTTCGGAGAAAGCGGGATAGACGGCGGTGCTCAGCATCACCAGCCTGCCGCCGGCGGCGATGAAGGCGGCGTAGGGCTTCTCGTCGACCGCGCGCAGCTCCTGCTTGGAGAGGTCGATCCGTTCGACCGAGAAGTCGGTGTTTTCGCGGGCGGCGCCGAAGCCCGGGAAGTGCTTGCCGGTGGCGGCGATCCCGCCCGCCTGCAGCGCCCGCGCGAACGGGGTCGCGGTGGCGATGACGCGGGCGGCGGTCGAGCCGTAGCTCCGTTCCGTTTCGGCGATCACACCGCCCGGGCGCCCCACGTCGAGCACCGGCGCGAGGTCCACGTTGACGCCGACGTCGCGCAGGTTGGCGGCGGTCAGGCGGCCCTGGCGGGCGCTGAAGGCGGTGCCGCGGGCGCCCATCTCGCGGGCGGAGGCGGTCGGAGCGCCGCTCACCCGCTTCACCTCGCCGCCCTCCTGGTCGACCATGATCAGCACTGGGTCGCGCAGCTGCGGCGGGCGCGGGATCGCCTGCAGACGGGCGATCAGCCGCCGGCCGGCGGCGCGGCTGGGGAAGTTGCCGGCGAAGAGGACGACCCCCGCGGCGCTGCCCTGGCGGATCGCCGCCCGCAGCCCCGGCGAGACCGAAGTGCCGCTCAGGCCGACCACGATCCGCTCGCCGGCGAGCTGCTTCAGCGAGAGGCCGGCGGCAGGGTCGGACTCGGGCGCAGGGTCGTTCCCGACGGTGACGCCGAAGACGAAGGCGAGGATCGCCAGGCAGGACAGCGTCCCCACCGCTCCCCTTCGCCGTCGCCGTAGCGCGCGCTCCATCCCCGCCGATGCTATGGGGTGTGGTTGAGCTTTGGCTCGTTATGCGGGACAAAGCTCAACCACACCCCAGGGTCAGGCGTCCGAAGCGCTTCTTAGGCTGCGCTGCATGCCCCCCCTGATCGCCGCCGAGGAGGCCCTCGGCTACGGCTGCCTCACCGACCACGCCGAGATCGAAGCCCTCGTCGAACGCGCCTGGGAGGTGCGGGTCGAGAACTTCGGCGACTCGACCGACATGTGCTCGCTGGTCAACGCCAAGTCGGGCGGTTGCGCCGAGGATTGCGGCTTCTGCGCCCAGTCCCGCTACGCCGAGGCCGACACGCCGATGCACGCGATGATGGAGCCGGAGCAGATCCTCGAGCACGCGAGGGCGGCCGAGGCGGCCGGCGCCCACCGCTTCTGCATGGTCACCCAGGGCCAGGGGCTCTCCAAACGGGACTTCCAGAAGATCCTCGACGGCGCCCGCCTCGTCGCCGAGCAGACCAACCTCAAGCGCTGCGCCTCGATCGGCCACATGTCGGTCGAGCGGGCGAAGGCGCTGAAGGAGGCCGGCGTCCAGCGGGTCCACCACAACGTCGAGTCGGCGCGCTCCTACTACCCCGAGGTCTCGACCACGGTCCGCTACGAGGGCCGGCTGCGGACGATCCAGGCGGTCAAGGAGGCGGGGCTGGAGACCTGCGTCGGCGGCATCCTCAACCTCGGCGAGACGCCCGAGCAACGGGTCGAGATGGCCTTCGAGCTCTCCGAGATCAACCCCACCTCGGTGCCGATCAACCTGCTGATCCCGAAGCAGGGGACCAAATTCGGCGACCGCACGACGATGGACCCCTGGGACGTCGTCAAGTGGATCGCGATCTTCCGCCTGATCATCCCCGGCGCCCTCTTCCGCCTCTGCGGCGGCCGGGTCGAGAACCTCGGCGAGCTGCACGGGCTCGCCGTCAAGGCCGGCCTCAACGGGGTGATGATGGGCAACTTCCTGACCACGCTCGGCGCCGAGCCGGCCGAGGACCGGGCGATGTTCGAAGAGCTCGGCCTCAACGTCGCCCGCCAGCCGGACAACGGCGCCAACCCGCGCCCCGACAACCGCTCAGGCTGGCTCGAGGGCGAGGCGCCGACGACGCCGATCGACGAGCTGGTCGACAGCCAGGAAGAGGCGAACTTCTGGGACCCCTCGACCCAGCTACGGGTGGTGAAGAAGGCGAAGAAGCCGCCCTCCTACCCACAGGCGGCGTGACCGACGTCGCCGAGCGGCTCGAGGAGCTCCGCGAGCGCGGCCTCTACCGGCGACTCCGCCTGATCGACGGCCCCCAGGGCCCCAGCGTCACCCTCGACGGCCGCCCCGTCCTCCTCCTCTGCTCGAACAACTACCTCGGGCTCGCCGACCGCGCCGAGGTGCGCGAGGCGGCGGCGGAGGCGGCACTGCGCTGGGGCGCGGGCGCGGGTGCGTCGCGACTGATCTCGGGGAACATGGAGCCGCACCGGCAGCTGGAGGAGCGGCTGGCCGCCTTCAAGGGCTACGAGGCGGCGCTGCTGTTCGGTTCCGGCTACCTCGCCAACACCGGCGCCATCGCCGCCTTGGCGGGCAAGGGCGAGGTCGTCTTCTCCGACGAGCTCAACCACGCCAGCATCGTCGACGGCTGCCGGCTCTCGCGGGCGGAGACCTTCGTCTACCGCCACGGCGACCTCGAACACCTGGCCTGGGCGCTCTACCACGTGCGCGGCCGGCCGGCGCTGATCGTCACCGACGGCCTCTTCTCGATGGACGGCGACGTGGCGCCGCTGGCGGAGCTGCTGGAGCTGGCGCGCCGCCACGGCGCCAGGCTGATGGTCGACGAGGCGCACGCGACCGGCGCGGTCGGTCCCGGCGGCCGCGGCACGGTCGCCGCCGCCGGCCTCAGCGGCGAGGTCGACGTGGTGGTCGGGACCCTGGGCAAGGCGCTCGGCTCCTACGGCGCCTACGTCTGCGCCAGCGCCGAGACCGTCGACTTCCTCGTCAACACGGCGCGGCCGTTCATCTTCTCGACGGCGCCACCGCCCCCGGCCGCCGGCGCAGCGCTGGCGGCGCTGGACGCGCTGGAAGCCGAGCCGGAGCTGGTCGACCGCCTGCAGCAGAACGCCGCGACCCTGCGCGCGGCGCTGGCGGCAGAGGGCCTCGCCGCGGGCGGCTCGCGGACGCAGATCGTCCCGATCGCGGTCGGCGAGGCGGAGACGGCGATGGAGCTCTGCGAGCGGGCGCTGGCGCACGGGGTCTTCGCCCAGGGCATCCGGCCCCCAACCGTGCCCGAGGGCTCCTCGCGGCTGCGCCTGACCGTGATGGCGACCCACGGGCGCGAGGAGCTGACGCGAGCGGCGCGGGAGATCGGCGCCGCAGCGCGGGAGATCGGCCTGCTGCCCAGCGCCGCCATCGCCGCGTAGGAGAGGCGCGTGGGGGCTGCAGGGATCTTCGTCACCGGCACCGGCACCGAGGTCGGCAAGACTATCGTCGCCGCGACGATCGCCCACACCCTCGCCGCCGAAGGCCAACGAGTCCACGTCTTCAAGCCAGCAGTGACCGGCCTCGACGAAGGAGTCGAGACCGACCACGCCCTCCTGCGTCGGGCCTCCGGCTCAGACCAGAGCGACGACCAGATCGCCCCCTACCGCTACGGCCCACCCGCCTCCCCCCACCTCGCCGCGTCGCTGGCCGGCGAGGAAATCGACCCCGAGCGCCTACGCAAGGCCGCCCGCGCCGCCGCCGGGGACGCTGACGCGCTGGTCTGCGAGGGAGTAGGCGGCCTCCTGGTCCCGCTCTCCCCCACCTACCTGGTCCGCGACCTGGCCGCCGACCTCGGCTACCCCCTCGTCATAGTCGCCGGCCCCGGCCTTGGCACCATCAACCACACCCTGCTGACGATCGAATCCGCCCGCGCCGCCGGCCTCCACATAGCCGGCGTAGTCCTCAACCCCTGGCCCAAGAAGCCAAGCGAGATCGAATCCAACAACCGCGACACGATCGCCGCCCTGGCCGACATCCCCGCCCACACCCTCCCCCAGCTCGACCTAACCGCCCCCCAAACCTGGCCACCCCTCCGCATCTAGACCACCACCAGGTCGATGGGCCGAAACTTCGCCATATAGGCGTATTTGAGGCCCATCGACAGGAGCTAGACGAGCACGTCGAGGTGGCCGGCAGCCAGCTCGACGGTGAAACCGGCGGACTCGGCTAGCGTCGCGGCGGTCTCGGCGTCGGTGGGCGGTTTCTTTGCCTCCAGCAGCGCTCGCGCGACGTCGCCACGTACGGCCTTGGCATGTGCGAGACAGCCTTGCGCTCGCCGTCCTGCTCGGTGAAGGCGCGGACCGCCAGCAGGGTCGCCCGCTGCGGCTTCCAGAAGGAGCTGTAGGCGGCGGAGCGCATGTCGACTACGAGCTCGCCATCCCGGTCGGGGAGCGCCTCGGCCAGCGCCGGCCGCCAGTAGGCCGCCGGCGCCCCGATCCCCTCCAGCCGCATCTTCGGCGGGAACTTGTAATAGGGAATGCGGTCGCCGGGCCGTACGAACCCCCAGAGCGCGCTCGCGAACAGCACCTGCCGCCGCGCCTTGGCCGGCAGCTTCGGCAGCTCCAGCCGCCCGTAGAGGACGCCGGTGTAGACCTCGATCGCCGGCGCCGCCGGCACCTTCAGCAGCGCCGGATCGAAGGCGTCGATCAAGTCTTCCCGCTTCCCACCCAGCTCCTCGGCGAAGGCAAGCGAGCCGAGATCGACCGGCTCGCCCGCCTCGGGCCGGGCCTTCCCTTCCGATGGCGGCAACAGGATCAGCATCGAGCGGAAGAGCCTATGCCGACGGGACGATTTCGGTCTATATAGGACGGTTTTCGTCCCGTCGGCGAAAGGGAGGAGCTCAGCGGCTAGGCGGCGGCCGCCTCCGTCGCCTCCTCGGCGGCGATCGCCTCGCCGCCGGGGTTGGCCTCGGCGGTCGCCGCCTCGACCGTGGTGGCCGTCCGCGCCTTGGCCCGGATCGCCGTCGCCCCGATCGCCGCGCCCAGCAGGGCGACGAAGCCGGAGACGGTCATCGCGTGGCCGAGGGCGTAGACGAAGGCTTCGCTGCCGGACGCCATCACCTGCTTGGTCTGGGCGGGGTCGAGCCCCTGGATGTGCGGGACGGTGCCGCTGCCGAGCCCTTCGGAGATCTGGTCGCGCTGGGCGGCCGTCACCCCGCTGCTGCCGAGCAGCGAGCCGAGCTTCGAGCGGACCAGGCCCTGGAAGATAGCGCCGGTGACGGCGACGCCGAGGCTGCCGCCGACCATGCGGAACATCGAGAGCACGCCCGAGGCGAGGCCGGCTTTCTGCACCGGCACCGCGTTCATCGCCGCGCTCGTCATCGGCGACATCGTCATCGCGATGCCGATGCCGAGCAGCATGAACCCGGGCAGCAGGTCGAGGTAGCTCGAATCGACCGCGATGCGGCTGAAGGTGAAGAGCGAGCAGGCGACCAGCACCAGCCCGCCGGCGATGAACCAGCGCGGGCCGAAGCGGTCGGACAGCCGGCCGGCCACCGGCGCCACGCCGACGATCATCAGGGTCGAAGGCAGGAACCGCACCCCCGCCTCCAGCGGCGAGTAGCCGAGGATGTCCTGCATGTAGAGGGCGAGGAAGAAGAAGACGCCCATCATCGCGAAGGTGATGATCAGCGCCACGCAGACGGCGGCGAGGAAGTCGCGGTCGCCGAGCAGCTCGAAGTGGACCATCGGCGCCTTGACCCGGTTCTCGACGAAGACGAAGGCCGGCAGCGCCACCGCCGCGAGCGCCAGCAGGCCGACGATTTCGGCCGATCCCCAGCCCCAGCTGTTGCCCTCGACCAGGGCCAGCACCAGCGCCGTCAGCCCGATCGTCAGCACCGCGACGCCGGGGTAGTCGACGTCGCGCCCGACCGAGGTGTCGCGCGACTCGCGCACCGCGAAGGTGGTCGCCAGCACGGCGCCGATCGCGACCGGGATGTTGATGTAAAAGATCGCCCGCCAGCTGACGTGCTCGGTGAGGAAGCCGCCCAGCACCGGCCCGACCGCCAGCGCCAGCGCCGAGACGCCGGCCCAGGTCCCCATCGCCTTGCCGCGCTCATGGGCGGGGAAGGCGTCGGTGATGATCGAGAGCGTCCCCGGCATCATCAGCGCCGCGCCGACGCCCTGGACCACGCGGCTGATGACCAGTGCGGTCTCGTCAACCGCGAAGCCGGCGGTCGCCGAGGAGAGCGCGAAGATCACCACGCCGGCGAGGAACATCCGCCGCCGGCCGAAGATGTCGCCGAGCCGGCCGCCGGTCGCCAGCAGCACCGCGAAGGAGAGCGTGTAGCCGTTGATCGTCCACTCCAGGCCGCTGATCGAGGCCCCCAGGTCCTTCTGGATCGAGGGCAGGGCGACGTTCACGACCGTGTTGTCGAGCATGATCATGAACAGCGCGAAGCACATCGCGCCGAGCGTCCACCACTTGCGGTTCTGGTCGGTGATCAGGTGGCTGTATCGGGTCAAGCAGACTCACTTCCCTTCAGGTGCTCGTAGGTCTGGGCGAGGTCCTCGCGGTCCATCAGCGCCTCCACCGCGGCGTCGAGCTTGCGGCGCTGGGCGGCGCTGAGGGTCGCGACGAAAGATTCGATTCCGGTGAGGCGGACGGTGACCAGGGTCGCGACCAGTTTCTTGCCCTTGGAGGTGATCTTCACCCGGCGCACGCGGCGGTCGTCGGGGTCCTCGACCCGGCTCGCCAGCTTCGCCTTCACCAGCGCGTCGACCGCGCGGCTCATCGAGGGGACGGAGACGCCGAACAGCTCGGCCAGGTCGCTGACCTGCCAGGCCTGGGCGTCATGCCCGAGGCCGCCGAGCTCGAGCAGGACCTTGCACTGGGTCATCGAGAGCCCCGTCTCCTCGATCACCCGCAGCTGGTTGCCGCGGTCGTAGAGGAACATGTGGTGCATCAGCGCGGTCAGTCGCGCCGCGGTGTCCTTCTCGACCGGCCCTACCTCTTTACGCGAGGCCTCTTCGATCGCTTTCACGTCGGTCGCATGCATCCAGACAATAGTTGCACAAGCGCAACCTTTTCGAAAGGGCAATATTTGCTCGTGTGATGGAAATCACTCGCCGTCGAAGTAGGCGACCTTGCTCTCGCGGCGGACGATCATGTCGGTCTCCGGATCGCCGGTCCAGATCCCGACCTTGTCGCTGTCGGGGTAGACGCTGGCGGAGGGGATGACCACGGTGGAGAACATGAGGACGCGCAGGGTCTGGTCGGTCTCGTTGCGGACGCCGTGAGCGCCGGCGGGCCCCTTCTCGAAGAAGACGACGTCCCAGGGATCGAGGCGATCGGTGCCCTCGGGATGGCGCAGCGTCGGCGTGCCCTCCAGCACCAGCAGCCACTCCTCCTCCCCGCACTCGTAGTGGTAGGGGCAGATCGCCTGCCCGGGCTGGAGCTCGTAGACGCTGATGCCCGACTCTTCGGCGCCGCCGAGCAGCTTGCCGAGGCGGGCCATGCCGCTGCGGAAGCCCTCCGGGTCCTGGTTGTCGTACTCGAACTGGGGGGCGGCGATGTTGATCCGTCTCATACGACGAAGCTAACAGGCGGATTTAGCGCCTTTCTAGGCTGGGGGTCCCGCCGCCCCCGGGGCTAACGTGCCAGCCATGCCGCTCGACCACGCGCAGCTTGATCGCGACTTCGTCTGGCACCCCTTCACCCAGCAGCAGGGCTGGAGCGAGGAAGCGCCGCTGGTGGTCGAGCGCGGCGAGGGCTCATACCTCTTCGACACGGAGGGGCGGCGCTACCTGGACGGGACGGCGGCGCTCTGGTGCAACGTGCACGGGCACCGGCATCCGGTCATCGACCGCGCCGTGCGCGAGCAGCTCGATCGCGTCGCCCACACGACGATGCTCGGCCTCGCCCACCCGGGCGCGACCGAGCTGGCCGCCCGCCTGGTCGAGATCGCGCCGCCGGGCCTCTCGCGGGTCTTCTACTCGGACTCCGGCTCGACCGCGGCCGAGATCGCGCTGAAGATCGCCTTCCAGTACCAGCAGCAGCGCGGCGGCGAGCACACCCGCCGGACCAAGTTCGTGCGCCTGCGCGAGGCCTACCACGGCGACACGATCGGCTCGGTCTCGGTCGGCGGCATCGACCTCTTCCACTCGACCTACCGCCCGCTGCTGTTCGAGACGCACGTCGCCGAGCCCGGCGACGCCGCCGACCTCGAGCGCGTGCTCGGCGCCCACGCCGGCGAGGTCGCGGCCGTGGTGGTCGAGCCGCTGGTCCAGGGCGCGGCCGGCATCCTCGTCCAGCCGCCCGGCTACCTGCGCGCCGCCCGCGAGCTCTGCGACCGCTTCGGCGTGCTGCTGATCTGCGACGAGGTGGCGACCGGCTTCGGCCGCACCGGGACGATGTTCGCCTGCGAACAGGAAGGCACCTCGCCGGACCTGATGTGCCTGGCGAAGGGGATCACCGGCGGCTACCTGCCGCTGGCGGCGACGCTGACGACGGAGGAGATCTACGAGGGCTTTCTCGGCTCCTACGAGGAGTTCAAGACCTTCTTCCACGGCCACACCTACACCGGCAACCCGCTCGCCTGCGCCGCCGCCCTGGCCAACCTCGACGTCTTCGAGCAGGAGCGGACGATCGAGCGTCTGCAGCCGAAGATCGCCCTCTTCGCGGAGCTGCTGGCCGAGGTCGCGGCAATGCCCGAGGTGGCAGAGGTACGCCAGAAGGGCGTCATGGTCGGCATCGACCTCGGCGACCACGACGACTCGCTGCGGATGGGTCACCGGGTGACGATCGAGGCCCGCAAGCGCGGCGCCTTCATCCGCCCGCTCGGCAACACGATCGTGCTGATGCCGCCGCTCTCGATCTCCGAGGACGAGCTGCGCGAGCTGGTCAGCATCGCCGCCGAGTCGATCCATGCCGCCATCGACTCAGCGCCTATAGAACTCCCCCAAGCGGCCTGACGATTGGCGAACTAGCCTGCCTATAGCGAGGTCAACTCGCCAATCGTCGACACTCGCCGTGATGAATCCCGATCCCGGCCGTAGTACGGGCATGGAGCAGACGCTTGTCGCCGCCGCCGAGGAAGCGCCACGGGCCGCGGACCTCACCTTCGACCGCCTCTACCGCTCCAGTCGCGACGACGTCTACGCCTACGTCGCCGGCCTCCTCCGCGACGGCCCGGCAGCTGAGGAAGTGACCGCCGTCGCCTTCGAACGCGCCTACCGCAAGCGCTACCACTTCGACCCTGAGCGCGGCGAGCCGCGGGCGTGGCTGTTCGGGATCGCTCGCAATGCGGCGCTCGACGAGCTCCGCCGCCGCGGGCGTCAGGCCGAGCTGACCGCCGAGCCGACCGACCTGCGCAGCTTCACCGAAGGGGGCGCCGAGCACAGCGAGCGCCGCCTCGCCGTCTCCGCCGCCCTGGAGCGCCTCGCCCCCCGCGAGCGCGAGCTGATCGCGCTCAAGTTCTTCGCCGGCCTCGCCAACGCCGAGATCGCCCAGGTGCTCGGCGTCACCGAGTCGAACGCCGGCACCAAGCTGCACCGCGCCATGACCAAGCTGAGGGAGGCATGCGATGAAACCGCCTAGGGACGACCAACTGATCGCCGACCTCCGCGCCCTGCGCCCCTCGCCCCGGCCGGAGTTCGCCGCCGAACTCGACCAGCGCGCCGCCGCGGGCTTCCCGCGGCGCTCGCGCCTGCGGATCAAAAGTCCGCCGGTCTTTTGGACCGCCATGCGGAACAAAGGACAGGCGCACCCTAAGCGTCTACTGCTGGCTGCGGGAGGGTTCGCACTTGTGGCCATTGTGACGGCGACGGTGATCGCCGTCGCCAACGAGCCCAATCACCCCCGCCCCGTCATCGCCCAGGCCGTCAAGCACGCGCCGCCGACGCCCTCCGGGGGCAACCTCAGCGAGCTCAACCCCTTCCACGGCCCGAGCAAGGGACCACCCGCGGGAGGCTCCGAAGAAGCCACCGAGCCCATGTACGAAACGGAAGTTCCCGTCGCCCCGAGCACGGCGGGGGCAGCGAGCGGAAGTGTCGAATACAACGCCAGCGCCAGTCTCCCCCGCCACCGCGACGTCGAATACTCGGCCGAGGTCGTGCTCGGGGCCGAACCGCAGGACGTCGCCGGCGACGCCGCCAAGGTCTTCGAAGCGGTCCACGCCAGCGACGGCATCGTCATGCGCTCCTCCACCCGCCAGGGCAAGGCCGGACAAGCGGGCGCGACCTTCGAGTTGCTGATCCCCGCCGCCAAGCTCCCCGACGCCCTCGCCGCCTTCTCCGAAATCGACACGGTGCGCTCGCGCCACGAGGCAACCGCCGACATCACCCACCCGACCGTCACCACTGCCGAACTGCTGAAGGAGTCGCGGGCGCGGATCGACAGCCTGCTCGGCGAGCTCGAGGCGGCCGAAACCGAATCCGAGCGTGAAGCGATCGAAGCCGAGCTGCGACACGAGCGCCGCCATGCCACCCGCCTCGCCGGCCAGCTCGACCACCTGCACAAGCGCGCCGACTACACCCGTGTCTCGCTGCGGATCGTCACCGGCGAAACCGAAGAATCGACCGGCGGCGCCTGGGGCATCGACGATGCCTTCCGCGACGCCGGCCACATCCTCGCCGTCGCCGCCGCGGTGACCGTGGTCGGCCTGGCGATCCTCGGGCCGATTTCCCTGATCGCCCTTCTCGCCTGGCTCACCCACCGCGGTTGGGTGCGCCGCGAGCGCCGCCGCGTCCTCAGCTGAGCCGCGAAACCGTCTCTACCCGCCTATATCGCGGGTTGAGACGGCTTCGCGGTCGTTAGGCTGGCGCGATGGAGGAGCGACGGCGCGGACCGGCGGAGATGCCGAACTTCGGACCGCCCTCGACGCCGCGGCCGGCGGCTTCGATCGTGCTGCTGCGGCGCGGCGGCAAGCACGCGCAGCGGGAGCTGGAGGTGCTGATGCTGCGGCGCAGCGAGGAGGCGAAATTCATGCCGGGCGTCTGGGTCTTTCCAGGTGGCTCGCTGGACGAAGCCGACGGCGCCGATGAGGCCGGATTGCGCGCCTGCGCGGTGCGCGAGCTCGCCGAGGAGGCGGGAATCGAGCTGCCGGCCGAGGAGGAGCTCGTGCCCTTCACCCGCTGGATCACGCCGGAGGTGATCGCGACCCGCTTCGACGCCTGGTTCTTCCTAGCTCTTGCCCCACCCCACACGCCGCCGCGACCAGACGGGGTCGAGACCACCGAGGCGCGCTGGTTCCAGCCGCGGGCGGCGCTGGAGGCCCAGGACGCCGGCGAGCTCGTCATCTCCTTCCCCACCCGCACCCAGCTCGGCTGGCTGGCCGAGTTCGGCACCTCCGACCAGGCGCTCGCCGCCTACCGGGAACGTACCCTCGAACCGATCCTGCCCAAGGTCATCGCCGACGACAGCGCCGAACCCCGCGTCGTCCTCCCCGGCGACCCCGACTACCCGGCCTGAGCGTCCGGGAAGGGCGCCAGGCCGGCGTGCCAGGGACCGGGCGGGTAGGTGTGGATGCCGCTCTCTTCCATCTCCGCATGCAGGCGTTTGAACAGTTGGCCGGCGTTTTTCAGCGCTGCTTTCAGTTCTTCCCCGCCGCGCTCGCGCAACCGCCAGAGGAACCAGAGCTGGCGATCGTTGATGCCGAAGTCGATCTCGCCGGTGATCGTCGTCACCCAGCCGAGAAAGCCGGGGCTGAACAGCTCGCGCAGGGCGATCGCATCGTACTCCTTCGGCACCGTCGCCCAGAAGCGCTTGTTGAAGTCGATCGACTCGAATTCGACCTTGCGCGAGAACTTCTGGGTCACCACCTCGTGCCCCTCGATCGACTCGACGTTGAAGGTCGGCACCACCTGCGCCAGGTCCGGCATGTGGGCCTTGGCGAGGAGCGCCGTCGGCAGCACCGCCTTGTTGAAGAGGCCGCCGACTTCCCTTTCGTCGGCGTCGCAGCAGGCGCCCCAGAAGCCCTCGACGAGCTGCCCGGTCAGCCGGTTGACGCCGCCGACGCAGAGCGCCACCGGCCCGTCTTTGGGGTTGATCCCGCCGACCGGCTCGTAGGTGAGGTCGTGGCGCTCGCCGTAGCGGCGCACCGTCTCGGCCCATTCCTGCGCTTCCTGTTTCGCGCCCACGCCGCGATCCTATGACTCGGCGTTCGTCCTTTGCTGCCCGTAGGAACTACAAAAGACGAACGCCGCGGCGTTAGGATGCTCACAAGCCCGGTCCGACCACAGGGAGCCTCCATGACCATCGTCATCATCGTCGTCGTCGCGATCCTCATCATCGCGGTCCTTTACTACGTAGGCAAGCGCAACGGGATCATCGCCGCGCGCAACCGGGTGGATGAGTCCTGGAGCGGGATCGACGTCCAGCTGAAGCGGCGCCATGACCTCGTCCCCAACCTGGTAGAGACGGTCAAAGGTTACGCCGAGCACGAGAGTGCGACCTTCGAAAAAGCGACCAAAGCCCGCGCCGAGGCGATGCAGGCAAGCACCGTCGCCGACACCGCCAAAGCCGAGTCGAAACTGACCGGCGCCCTGACCGAACTGCGCGCCGTCGCCGAGAACTACCCGACCCTGCGGGCAACCGAGAACTTCCAGCAGCTGAGCCGCAACCTCTCCGAGCTCGAGGACGAGATCCAGGCCGCGCGCCGGATCTACAACTCCAACGTCCAGTCCTACAACACGGACATCCAGCAGTTCCCGGGCTCGATCATCGCCAACCAGGGCGGCTTCACCGCGCGCGAGTACTTCGAGATCGACGAAGCCGACCGCGCCACGCCGCAGGTCAGCTTCGGCAAATAGCCGCCGGTCGCATCTCCCTAACATCCAGGGCATGACCACGGAGACCAAAGAAGCGACCCTCTGGATCTGCGAGAGCTGCGGGTTCATCTACGACCCCGCGGTCGGCGATCCCGACGGCGGCATCCCGCCCGGAACCGAGTTCGAGGACATCCCCAGCGACTGGTTCTGCCCCGTCTGCGGCGCCCGCACCAGCGACTTCCGGCCGCTCGAGCCCGGCGAGGCCTAGGCCCGCCGGATAGGCTGACTGGCTGATGAGCCAGTACGACTACGACTGGGTGGTTATCGGCTCCGGATTCGGGGGCTCGGTCTCTGCCCTGCGCCTGGCCGAAAAGGGGTACAAGGTCGGCGTCCTGGAGTGCGGCAAACGCTTCACCGACAAGGACTTCCCGAAGTCGACCTGGGACATCCGCCGCTACTTCTGGGCGCCGCGGATCGGCCTGCGCGGCATCTTCCGCCTTTCCACCTTCAAAGACGTCTCGGTGGTCAGCGGCTGCGGCGTCGGCGGCGGCAGCCTCGGCTACGCCAACACGCTCTACGTCCCGCCCGCGAAGTTCTTCAAGGACCCGCAGTGGGCCGACATGGCCGACTGGGAGGGCGAGCTCGCCCCCCACTACGCCGAAGCGCAGCGGATGCTCGGCGTCGTCCAGGTCGAGACCGACGACGCCGCCGACGACCTGCTGCGCGAGTACGGCGAGCGCATCGGCGTCGGCGACACCTACCGCAAGACCCCGGTCGGGATCTTCTTCGGCGAGCCCGGCAAGACCGTCCCCGACCCCTACTTCGGCGGCGAGGGCCCCGACCGCACCGGCTGCAGCCTCTGCGGGCGCTGCATGGTCGGCTGCCCGCACGGCGCCAAGAACACGCTCGTCAAGAACTACCTCTACCTGGCCGAACGGCGCGGGGTCGAGGTCACCCCCGACCGCACCGTGACCGAGATCCGCCCGCTCGCCGCCGCCGACGGCAGCGAGGGCTACGCGATCACGAGCGAACGGTCGGGGATGATCCCCGGCCGCGGCAAGCGCACGATCACCGCCCGCGGGGTCGTCGTCGCCGCCGGCGCCCTCGGCACCAACAAGCTGCTGCAGCGCTGCCGCCTCGGCGGCTCCCTGCCGAAGATCTCCGCCCGCCTCGGCGAGCTGGTCCGCACCAACAGCGAGATGATCCTCGCCGTCACCGTCCCCGAGGACTACCCGGAAGACCTCACCAAGCGGGTCGCGATCAGCGGCAGCATCTACCCCGATGCCGACACCCACATCGAGACCGTCAGCTACGGCACGGACGGCGACTCGATGGGCCTGCTCTACACGCTCCTGGTCGGCGACGGCACCCGCGTCACCCGGCCGCTGAAGCTGCTCGGGCAGATCATCCGCCACCCGGTTCGCTTCGCCAAGGTGCTGTGGCCGAAGGGCTGGTCGCGGCGCACGATCATCCTCCTGGTGATGCAGACGCTGGACAACGCAATCGCCCTGCGGCCGACGCTGAAACGCTCGGGCAACGTCTGGCTGCAGACCGAACAGGACCCGGAGAAGCCGAACCCGACTTTCATCCCGGTCGCCAACGACGCCGCCGAATGGCTGGCCGAGCGCACCGGCGGCATCGCCCAGAGCTCGGTGATGGAGGCGCTGATGAACATCCCCAGCACCGCCCACATCCTCGGCGGCGCGGTGATCGGCCACGGCCCCGAGGACGGCGTCGTCGACGCCCGCCAGCGCGTCTTCGGCTACGAGAACCTGCTCGTCTGCGACGGCTCGGCGGTGCCGGCGAACGTCGGCGTCAACCCCAGCCTGACGATCACCGCCCTCGCCGAGCACGCGATGAGCGAGATTCCCGCAGCCTCAGAGCAGCGCAGCTACGAAGCGAACCTCTCGGCGACGTAGTCCCAGTTGACGACGTTCCAGAAGGCGTCGAGGTATTCCGGGCGCTTGTTCTGGTACTTCAGGTAGTAGGCGTGCTCCCAGACGTCAACGCCGAGCAGCGGCGTGGTGCCGTCGGAGATCGGCGAGTCCTGGTTCGGGGTCGAGACCACGGCGAGGCCGTCGTTGTCCTTGACCAGCCAGGCCCAGCCGGAGCCGAAGCGGGCGATGCCGGCGTTTTTGAACTCCTCCTTGAAGGAATCGAAGGAGCCGAAGGTCTCGCCGATCGCGGAGGCGAGGTCGCCGCTCGGCTCGCCGCCACCGTCGGGGCTCATCATCTGCCAGAACAGCGTGTGGTTGTAGTGGCCGCCGGCGTTGTTGCGGACCGCCGCCTGCTTGTCGCCCGGGAGGCTGGAGAGGTTGCGGAGGACGTCCTCGACGTCGCGGTCGGCCCACTCGGTGCCCTCGAGGGCGGCGTTGGCTTTGTCGACGTAGGCCTGGTGGTGTTTGTCGTGGTGGATGCGCATCGTTTCCTCATCGATGTGAGGCTCGAGCGCGTCGTAGGGGTACGGCAGGTCAGGTACGGAGAAAGCCATCGCAAATGCTCCTTTTCGGTTTGAAGTCCGCTTTGGAGCCTAACTATTCCGGCGCAACTTCTTCGCCCAGCTTGGGCTGTTCGCTGCCCTCGCGGGGCACGATGCCCGGGTCGCCGCCGGTCCATTCGTTGAAGCGATACCAGGCGGGCTTCGCTTCCCGGTCCCGCGTCAGCAGGCCGGCGGAGCCGCAGAAGATGCAGTTGCCGCCTTCGTCGGCCCAGGTGAACCACCAGACGCCGCCGATCCGCCAGCGCACCCGGTTGGCGGAGAGCATCGAGAAGGACTGCGAGAGCTGGTTCGCCTGGCCCCAGAGGCCGCGCTGCCAGCGGGTCGGCCCGGCTGCCGATCCCCAGCCCAGCTCGGTCACGTAGAGCGGCGTGGCGCCATCGTGGTGGCGGCGCATGATCCGCCGCAGGTTGCGCAGCTGGGCGCCCATCGCGGTCGCCTCGGCGACGTAGGGGTGGAGGCCGACCCCGTCGAAGAAGGGCTTGACGTTGCCCGCCCGGTAGAAGCGGTTGAGGAAGTCCCCGGAGGCGACGTTGGGCGGGATCTGCAGGGGCCGGCCGAAGAGACCGCCGAGGATCACCTTCGAGCCCGGCGCTTCCCGGTGGATGATCCGGCCGGAGATCCGGATCAGCTTCGCGAAGCGCGCCGGTTCGGGCTTATTGGCGAAGGTGACGATGTTCTCCTCGTTCCAGATCTCCCAGCGGCGGATCGGGAAGTAGGGCAGCTCGTCTTCTTCGCTCCAGAAAGACCCGCCGGGGCCGTAGCGTCGCACCGCCGCCCGCAGGAATGAGGCCCAGGCGCGGCGCTGCCAGGCGCTGTCGACGGGGAGGTCGATCCCCAGCGGCGTGACCCATTTCGGCGAGGCGGTGATGAAGGGGAAGATTTCCAGGCCCTGTTCGGCCGCCAGCCGCACTTCGTGGTCGAAGCCGCCCCACTGGCGTTCGCTGAAGGCGGGATTCTCCGGCTCGATCGCGGTCCAGTAGAGCGGCAACCGCACGCTGTAGATCCCCGCTTCCTGCATCAGGCGGTAGTCCTTCGCCGTGCCCGGGTTCTGCGGTGAGATCCCGATGAAGCCCGGTGGCAGGTAGGCCTGCGCCGCCGCCGGCATCGCCAGCAGCGCCAGAGCCAGGACCAGAATCAGCCGCCGCGCCATCTCCATCGATTGGACACGCATCCACGCCCAAAGTAGCGCTCCAGCCCCGCCGCCCCGCGCGCCCTCCCCCGCTCTGGGATAATCACCCCTCTCGGGGCGTGGCGCAGCCTGGTAGCGCGCACCGTTCGGGTCGGTGAGGTCCCCGGTTCAAATCCGGGCGCCCCGATGAGACCACGGCTCAATCGCTTGCGGCTTCGAGATCTTCTAGGTCCGCGAGGTCACGGGTTCGTCCTGCTGCTCGCTTCATTGCCTTCAGGTCCTCGAACGAGCAGACGGCGACGGTGATGCCAAGGACCTCGGTCTGGTGCCCAAGAGAGCTTCGCCCTGCTGTACATGGCCACCAGCGGCCTCGGCAACCTCGGCGACCCGTCGCAAGTTCTCTGGCTCGGGCGCGACGACGACGTCGACATCATTCGTGCCCCGCACCACGCCCCAAGCACCGACAGCCAAGCCGCCGACGAGAACGAATTGCGCGTCCGCCGCTACAAGGCGGCGAAGTAGCTGGTCGAAAGCTGGTGCCGTCAACTCCGTCGAGCGGCGCCCGCGAACCGCATCAGCTTGTGACTGAGCTCGATGGTTTCAGCAAGGTTCGTGCTGAGCGGGCGCTGCGCGTCTTCGCGTATCCGTTGCACGCGCACCGCCTGTGCTTTTTCGACTGCAGATGCGCCTTTCGCGTTGCCCTTCACGAGTAGTGATGCTACCTGCGATGCCAGGAAGAATGGCGATCTGCACTGGCTGGCTCGGCTACCGTCAAGCTGAGCGATGGAGCTCCCGCACAGCGAAATCGGTGACGGATCGGCCGTGGTGCTGCTGCACGCGGGCATTGGTCATCTCGCTCCACTGGACGCGCCCGAGGAGTTCCACCGGCTCGTCCTCGAGACGCTCGGCTGACAGAAAACCCTTTTACGCGAAGACCTCGCGGTCGCGTACCTTTTGGGGGTTCGACCAGTACGGGTCCCACCAGGGTTTCTCGCCGGCTTTGCGGGGCGGTGTGGTGAGGGTCACGGGTTCGTCGCCGGCTTCTTTCTCGACGACGCGGAAGTGGTAATGGTCGAAGATGCGGAGGGCCTCGATCATGTAGGAGATGGCGACGCCGCGGTCTTTGACGAGCACGAGGTTCTCGCCGTTCTCTGTGTCGGCGGGGTTGGAGAAGTTGTAGGAGCCGAGGTAGACGCGGGCGGAGGGCTTGTCGAAGTCGATCACGGCGAACTTGTGGTGCAGGCGCACGCCGCTGCCGCCGCTCGGCTCGGCTTTGAACGGCGGCGGTACTTTCGAGTCCAGTTCGGCCGGGTAAACGGGGCTGACGTTACCGTCGGGCTTCTGCACGTCGACGCCGCCTTTGCCGTCGTCGAGGCTGCTGACTTTACGATCGGAGATGCCGTAGACGAAGATCGCGTCATCTGTGGTGACTTTCGTAATCGCTTCGAGGATCGGCCCAGTGGTCTGGTACAGGAACGCCAGCGAGTAGAGAACCGACGACGTAGCCGCGTCGATGTCGTCGGCGATTTTCTGCAGCAGGGTGTTTTCGTCACTGTGGGGGGAGAAGCCGACGTGCGCGTCGATCCCGTCCAGCCCGAGATCGGCAAATCCGGCAGCAGCGGCCTTGTCGAACCCGCCTACATCGCTGTGTTCCCAGTAGCTGTCGAAGGCGGCCATGAAGTCCTTCACCGGGGTTTCCCCCTGCAGGACCATTGCGTTATTCGACTGCACGTAGAAGCCGCGCCAGCTGAAGTTGGTCGACCCGCAGACCACTGCCTTCACCTTGTCGCCATCCACCACGATCGTCTTGTTGTGCTGGAGGTCGCCCATGTGCTGCCGTTTGACGTTGTCGGTGCCCGCCGTTTTCGCCAGACGCTTTGCCGCCCCGTTCTCGGCCGATTCAGATTCGCCGTGGCTGCCGGAGTCGTCGATGATCACTTTGAGCCGGTCGCCGAGTTTTTCCAGCGGTTCGACCACCGCCGGCAGGTTGAAGTCGTAGGCCACGACCCTCACCTGAGCGGATTTGTCTTCGAGCGCTTGTTTAAGCAGCCCGAGGATCGCCCGCCGCGCCTCGAACCCCATCCAGTTCAGCGCTTCTTCGGCTTTCGGATGAGTGGGGACGAAATCGAGCCCTTTGCTGGCGTCGGCCGGCAGCAGTTCCGGGATCGCGTCCGCTCCCCACTCGTCGACGAAAGCCTGGGAGGAGACGAACCCGCGGGTGAAAGCGACATTCAGCTCCGGGTACGTCTCTTCCCCGAGCGCGATCGCCGCGGTCTGCGGCTCGCCGTAGCTGAGCTTGTCCTTGTCGTCCATGAAGACCGGGGTGACGCGGTAGGTGAATTCGCCTTTCACTTCGGCGTCATGCGGGAAGTGCATCCAGCGGAACTTCTGGATCGGCGATTCCAGACTCGACTTGCTGCTCGCATCCTCGCTCCCATCGGCTTGGGGGAACGAAATCCGGTTGGAGAGAGGCGAGAAGTCGTTGCCACCCGGCGGTTTGAACTCGATCGCGAACCCGACGAAGTCGTCGGAGGGCTTGCCGCCCTTCCAGTCCATCGTCATCAACGCCGCTCCCTCTCCACGGCGGACTTTGAGAGTGAAGAGCGCCTCTCTGCTCTTCCCTTCCACCTCGAACTCGACGGCCATCGGGCCATCGTAGAGGGAACCTGAGTGTTTAGAAACCCCTCATTATTCACTCGGCTCCGGGATCGCTCCCGGCGGGGAGAACGAGGCGAAGCTGCCGGCGAGATAAGCCGGCCCTGGATTCCGGCGGCAAAGGCACTGATGGAGCTGGGGGAAGCCTCCAGGGGCCGCGATGTTTATTACTTAGCTGTTTCAGGCATCGTGGGGCCGTTGGGAGTCGTGCTCGCGCGCTAGGGTCACCCCATGCCACCTGCCCTGGCCTTCGAGGTCCACGAGGCGAACCTGCACGGGCACCGGGCCGTCTACCGGACCGCCGGCAGCGGCCCAAATGTGGTCCTGATCCACGGGATGATCAACTCCTCCCGCCACTGGGAGGCGGTTGCGCAGCGGCTGTCCCGCTCCTACCGGGTGATCGCGCCGGACCTTATCGGCCACGGCGAAGCGGCGACGCCGCGCGGGGACTACTCGCTGGGCGCGCACGCGGCCGCGATCCGCGACCTGCTGACGACGATCGGGGTCGAGCGGGCGACGATCGTCGGACATTCGCTCGGCGGCGGCGTCGCGATGCAGTTCTTCTACCAGTTCCCCCAGCGCACCGAGCGCCTGGTCCTGATCTCCAGTGGCGGCCTCGGCGACGACGTCAGCCCGCTGCTGCGCGGCGCCGCCCTGCCCGGCTCAGCCGTTCTCCTGCGACTGGCCACGCGGCCACGTCTCGTCGGCGCGCTCGCCGCCGCCGGCTCCCAGCTGCGCGCACGCGGCAACAAGAACGGGGTCTACCTGCAGGCGGTGGCCCGGGCACTGGGGCCGCTGCAGGAGCCGGGTTCGCGCCGCGCCTTCCTGCAGACGCTGCGTTCGGTGATCGACGTCCAGGGCCAGAAGGTGAGCGCCCGCGACCGCCTCTACCTGCTGGGCGAGATGCCGACCCTGATCGTCTGGGGCGAGCGCGACCGCACGATCCCGCTCGAGCACGGCCTCGAGGCCGAGCGTTCGATCCCCAACTGTCGCTTCGAGACCCTCCCCCGCGCCGCCCACTTCCCCAACCTCGAAGACCCCGAGGGGCTGGCAGCCGTGCTCGGCGACTTTCTCGCCACCACCGCGCCCGCCCACATCGTCGACTCCGAGTGGCGCGACGTGATCGGCCGCCGGGCGCGCCTGCGCCGCGTCGCCTGACGCTATTCGACTTCGGCGATCGCGGCTTCGATTTCCGCCAGCGAGGGACCTTCCTGCAGGATCTGCGTGCCGCTCGGCCCGCTGACCACCATCCCGCCGCCGACGCGGATGCTGAGGTTCTGACCGAGTTCTTCGTCGGCTTCGAGCCGCTTCGTTACAGCGCTGTCGGCGCTGCTGCCCCGTTCGAGCGCCTGTTCCCATTCTTCTATTTCCAGTTCCTCGATCCCGCCGGCGATCGATTTCTCGAAGTTTTCGAAGAGCGGCGCAGTGCGGAAGCGCTTCGCTTCTTCCTGGGTGCGGAAGAAGAGGTAGATGAACTGCCAGCCGTACCCCTGTTCGGCCGCTGCTTCGGCGCCGTAAAAGCCGAGCTCCTGCGGCGATTCGGAGTTGGAGTAGTGGCGGTAGAGGAGCTTGACCTGGCCCGACCGCACGTACTTTTCGGTCAGCTTCGGCATCACGCTGACGAAGGCGTCGCGGCAGCTGGAGCACTGCAGGTCGTTGAAGACCTGGATCGTCACCGGCGCTTCGGTGGAGCCGAGACGCGCGCCTTCCTGGCGGACGCCGCCAAAGATTTCCTGCGCTTCGGCGATGCCCTGGACGTGGACGATCCCCTTGTCTTCCTTCTGAGTGGCGATCTGGACGATCGCGTAGCCGAGGGCGACCAGGCCCAGGGCAAGGACCAGGACCACCCACCAGCGACCCCGGCGGGGCAGCGGTCGGGCGGGAGTCTCGGGGGCGTCGACGGTGGCCTGAGGCATCGGTCACGCATTATCGCGAGTGGCCGCCGCCGACAAGATCCCGCATCGTCCGCAAAATCGAGATTGACACGTCCGCCACGAGGGGTAAACATGGGCGGTACCCACTTTCAACGACCGGGAGGTCCCATCGATGGCCCATCACCTCACGCCCGCCGAGCTCGCCGACCAAATGCAGATGGAGCGACAGGAGGTGATCGGGAAATGCGTCCAGATGGGCGTCCCCATCTACCACGGGCGGATCGACCGGACGCTGTTCGAATCCTCGCTGCGCAGCATCCAGTCCAGCGGTTCGCGCCAATCGTCACCCCCGACTCGGCGCTGAACTAGACTCCCCCGGCAGATGTCGGGGAGAGGGACCAACTCGAAGACGATCGCCGATCTCCTGCCGCGCGCAGCGGACCTTTACGGCTCTGCAACGGCGGTCAAGTTCAAGGAGGACGACCAGTGGGTTGATCGCAGCTTCGAGCAGGTGCGAAAGATCGTCCGTCCGCTCGCCTTCGGCCTGGTCGAGCTCGGGGTCCGCAAAGGCGACCGCGTTTCGATCCTCGGCAACACCCGTCCCGAGTGGACCTATTTTGACTTCGCCGCGCTCTCGATCGGCGCCGTCGTCGTCCCGATCTACCAGACCAACTCGCCGGAGGAGTGCCGCTACGTGCTCGAGAACTCCGACGCGATGGTGGTCGTCGTCGAGGACGCCGAACAGCTGGAGAAGGTGAGGGCGGTGCGCGACCAACTGCCGCAGCTGGAGCACGTCGTGCTGATGAGCGGCGATGCCGGCGACGCGCTCTCGATGGACGAACTCGCGGCCAAAGGCGGCGGCGGCAGCAACGAGGCATGGAAGGCGCTCTATGAGGCCGTCACCCCCGCGGACATCTGCACCTTCATCTACACCTCCGGTACCACCGGCCCGCCGAAGGGCTGCATCATCAGCCACGGCAACTACCGGGCGATGCTGGACATGGTCAACGACGTGAGCGTGATCGAGGACGAAGACGTCGCCTACCTCTACCTTCCCCTCGCCCACTCCTTCGCGCTGCTGATCCAGTTCGGCACCTTCGACCTCGGCACCACCCTCGCCTACTGGGAGCGGGACCCGCTGAAGATCCTGCCCAACCTGGCGGAACTGAAACCGAGCTACTTCCCCTCGGTGCCGCGCATCTTCGAGAAGATCTACACCGCCGCCACCAGCGCGGTCGAAAAAGAGGGCGGCCTCAAAAAGAAAATCTTCGACTGGGCGATCGAGGTCGGGGCGAAGATGCGGGAGGTCGAACGCAGCGGCCGCAAGCCCGGCTTCCTGCTGCAGCGCCAGTACGCCTTTGCCGACAAGCAGGTGCTGTCGAAAATCCGCGGCCTCTTCGGCGGCCGGATCCGGCTCGCCGTCTCCGGCGCGGCGCCGATCAACCCGGAGATCCTGCGCTTCTTCGACGCCGCCGGCGTGCTCGTGCTCGAGGGCTGGGGGATGACCGAGACCTCGACCGCGGCGACGATCTCCACGCCCGAGGACTTCAAGGTCGGGGCGATCGGCAAACCGTTCCCCGGTTGCCAGGTGAGAATTGCCGACGACGGCGAGATCCTCGTCAAGGGCCCAAACGTCTTCCAGGGCTACCACAAGAACCCGGAGGCGACGGCGGAGACGATCGTCGACGGCTGGCTCCACACCGGCGACATCGGCGAGATCGACCCCGACGGCTTCATCAAGATCACCGGCCGCAAAAAGGACATCATCATCACCGCGGGCGGCAAGAACATCACCCCCGCCAACCTCGAGGCCGAAATCAAGCAGCAGCCGCTGGTCTCCCAGTGCGTGGTCGTCGGCGACCGCCGCCCCTACCTGGTGGCCCTGGTCACCCTGGACGAGGAAGAGGCCGCCAAATACGCCAAAGAAAACGGCGTGCCCGAGGACCCCGCCGAACTCGCCGCCAACCCCGACGTCAAGGCCGCGATCGAAGCCCACGTCGACAAGATCAACGAGAACTTCGCCCGCGTCGAGCAGGTCAAGAAGATCGCCATCCTCCCCCACGACCTCTCCCAGGAGTCCGGCGAGCTGACGCCGACCCTCAAGGTCAAGCGCGCCGTCGTCGCTCAAAAGCACGAAGACGCGATCGAGCAGCTCTACGCGGCCTGATCAGGAAGCGGCGCCGGTCTGGCGGAGCAGCGCGGAGGTGGTCTGCTCGAAGACGCGGCGCCAGGCGGAGAGCTGCTCGGGCTCTTCCTCGGAGGCTTTTTCGACTACGCGGCGGACGCGACGCTCGGAGATTTCGAGGCCGTGGCGCTCGACGATCTCGTGGTAGCGGTCGTAGTCCTGGGCGAGGGTGGCGGTGACGGTTTCGAAGCCGTGGCGGGCGATCTTCAGGCGCCGCGAGTAGTCCATGATCGGCGTGCCGAACATCAGCTCGTCGGTGGGCTCGGGCTCGAGCAGGATGATGTCGACGCCCGGGTAGCGTTCCTGCCACTGCTCAACCGCCTGGTGCAGGCGGGCGTGGGCGATTAGACGGAAGGTCTGGTTGGCGATCGCCGGCAGGCCCATGTCGGAGACGCGGCGGACGCGGCGGCCGAACACGGTCGGGATCGTCTTCTCGAAGTCATTGACGTAGGGGACGAGCGGGTTGACGACGACGATCAGCTTGGCGCCCTTCTCGACCGCGATGTCGACGTTGGTGGTCGAGCGGATGCCACCGTCGACGAACTGACGGCCCTTGAGGTCGACCGGCTTGTAGACGAGCGGCAGGCAGGTGGAGCACTCGACCGCCTTCGAGATCGGCACGTCGGACCAACCCTCCTCGCCGAAGACGATCCGTTCGCAGGTGTCGAGGTCGGTCGCAGTCAGATAGAGCTCGTTGCCGAGCAGGCGGAAGTCGTTGACGCGGTCGCTGGCGCTGAGCGCCTCCTCGACGTACTCGGCGAGACCCGAGCCGGAGTAGAGCCCGGTCGGCAGCGCCTCGGCCAGACCCACGCCGATGTCGATCATCGAGAGCTCGCCGAGCCGGGTCAGCTGACCCAGTAGCTGCACCGTCCGCAGCGGCAGCGCTGCCGCTTTGGTCAGCAACCCGAGGTAGTTCGGCTTCAGCACCCGGTTGAGGTCGAGGTCCTCCAGTTCGGAGGGGACGCGGGAGTTGATCACCTGCATCATCTCCTCCGGCGTGATCCCGTTCGCCAGCATCGCGGCGACGAAGGAGCCGGCGCTGGTGCCGACGTAGACGTCGAAGTTGTTGACCGTGCTGTTTACCGCCAGCAGGTCGAGCGCCCGCAGGGCACCGATCTCGTAGACGCCGCCGGTGAAACCGCCGCCGCCGAGAACCAGCGCGGTCTTCGAGGGCTTTTTGCGCCGCTGCGACCGCCGGCGGGGCTTGGACTCGATGTCTACGACTTTGCCCATGTAAACGTGCAGTATTCCAGGGCGAGAGGTCGGGCTCGACCGCTACCTTCCCCAGCGAGCGTGTTGAAGGGGACGATGAGACGCAGCGCAATCGCGCTATTTGCGGCCATTACGGCGCTTCTGCTGTTTTCCGCCAGCGCCGCCCAGGCCGCCTCCACGTGTGACCAGATGCGTGCCTGGCTGCACCAGGGGGGCGGCGCGGCAAGTGGTCTGATTGTTGCCGAAGCCGAAAGCGGCAACGTCGTCTGCGCCAGCGCGCCGGGGCGCCAGCGATCCCTGGCCTCGAACATGAAGCTGTTCACGACCTCGACCGTGCTTTCGCGCCTGGGCCCCGAAACGCGGATCCCGACCAAAGTCTTCCGCGACGGCACGGTCGACGCCAACGGCGTCCTCCACGGCAACCTCTACCTCCAAGGTGGCGGCGACCCGACGCTGGGGACGCCCAGCTTCTACGACAGCTACCTGGCCGGGCTCGGCACCAATATTTTCGCCCTGACGCCGCAGATCAAGGCCGCCGGGATAACCCGCATCACCGGCCGCCTCTACGCCGACGCGACGATCTTCGACAACCTGCGCGGCGTCGCCGACTCCGGCTACGCGACCAGCTCCTACATCGGCCCGCTCTCCGGGCTCGCCTTCGACTCGGGGTTCAAGGGCTCGACCAGCTCCAGCGGCTTCGCCTCCGACCCGGCCAAGCTCGCTGCCTCGAAGCTGGCGCGCTCGTTGCGCGGCGCCGGCGTCAGCGTGCCGACGCAGGTGGCGCTGCGGGCGACGCCCGCGAACGCGACCCGGGTGGCGATGGTCCGCTCTCCCACCCTGAACCGGATCGTCAACACCACCGACGTCTGGTCCGACAACTTCTTCGCCGAGATGCTGATCAAGCTGCTCGGCGCGCGACTCGGTGGTGCCGGCACCACCGCGGCGGGCGCAACCGTGGTCGAGGCCTTCGCCCATTCCCACAACTCCGGCGTCCACGCCGTCGACGGCTCCGGCCTCACCCGCACGAACCGCGCCAGCCCGCGCCAGATCGTCAACCTGCTGCTGGCGATGCGCAAAGAACCGGTCGGCGAAGACTTCGTCCAGGACCTCGCCCTCGCCGGCCACGAAGGCACCGTCGCCGAACGCATGCATGGCACCGCCGCCGACGGCCACTGCCGCACCAAGACCGGCACCCTCACCGGCGTCAGCAACCTCTCCGGCTATTGCTTCAACAAGGACGGCAAGACGATGGTCTTCTCGGTCCTGATGTCGAGCGTCAGCAATCTCACCCTCGCGCACCTGGACCAAGACCGCATAGCCGCCGCCGTCGCCGGCTACTGAACTCACCGAAACCGCAACAGTGCCCCTATACGGTGCTTTCGTGCGGGGGCGTCTATCGGAGCCCTGTCGCTGGGAGGGGGTGGGTGTTCCCTGACGACCGGCGTCCTGTTGCTCGCACCAGAAGCGTTCGCGGTCAGCCAGCGCCGCCCCAGGCGAGCAACCCAGGGAGGAAGGGAACACCCACCCCTCCCTACCGCAGCGCTTCGTCCCTCAGCGCTTATCCGCCGACGAGCGCCCGCAGGGCTGCCTCGTCGAGGATCTCGGTACCGAATTTCTCCGCTTTGGCCAGCTTCGACCCAGGGTTGTCGCCGGCGACGACGTAGTCGGTTTTTTTCGAGACCGAGCTGGTCACTTTGCCGCCGGCGGCCTTGACCAGTGCTGCCGCCTCCTCGCGGGTCAGCTCCGGCAGGGTGCCGGTGAGGACGACCGTCTTCCCTTCCAGCGGGCCGCCGCTCTGGCGCCGTTCTGAGGCGTCGGCCTCCAGCTTCAAGCCCTTCTGCTTCAGCTTCTCGACCAAGGCCCAGGTGGCCTCGTCCTGCAGCGACTCGGCGATCTGCACCGCCATGATCGGCCCCACTCCCTCGACCTCCTCGATCGCCTCCGGGTCGGCCTCGTGGAGGGCGTCGATCGAGCCGAAGTGGTCGGCCAGCGCCTCGGCGGTGACCGAACCGACTCCGGGGAGGCCGAGAGCGTAGAGGACGCGTTTGAACGATCGCTGGCGGGAACCGTCGATCGCGGCCAACAGGTTCTTGGCCGAGGTCTCGGCGAAGCGATCGAGATCGACCAGCTGCTCCTCACCGAGATCGTAGATATCGGCGACGTCCTCGATCAGTCCCTCCTCGAGGAAGCGCATCGCCTGCTTTTCGCCGAAGCCGTCGATGTCCATCGCGCCCTTGCTGACGAAGTGTTTGACGTGCTGGAAGGACTGTTCGGGACAGCCGCGGCGGTTGGGGCAGATCGTGAAGACCGAGTCCTCGGGCTTGACCGTCGGCGTGCCGCAGGACGGGCATTTCTTCGGCGGCTTCGGTTTCCGCGTCCCCTTCGGGCGGCGCTGGGTCAGCGGCGCGACAACCTGCGGGATCACGTCCCCGGCCCGCATCACCACCACCTCGTCGCCCTCACGCACCTCCTTGCGGGCCAGGTCCTCCTCGTTGTGGAGGGTGGCGGTGCTGACGGTGACGCCGCCGACGTGGACCGGCTCCAGCATCGCGAACGGGACCAGGTGACCGGTGCGGCCGACGTTCCAGACGACCTTCTTCAGCGTCGTCGTCGCCGTCGTCGGCGGGAACTTCCAGGCGATCGCCCAACGGGGCTCGCGCCCGACCACGCCGAGCTCGCGCCAGAGCGCCTTCTCGTCGACCTTGACGACGACGCCGTCGATCTCGTAGTCGAGCTGCTCGCGCCGCTCCTCCCACCAGTGGCAGCGCTCGACGACCCCCTCCACCCCCTGGTGGTGGCCGGTGTCGGGGTTGACCTTGAAGCCTCGATCGCCGAGCCATTCGATCTCGTCCATGTGGGTGGCGAGGTCGAGGCCTTCGACCGCGCCGAGCCCGTAAAACCAGGTCGAAAGCGGCCGTTCGGCGGCCAGCGCCGGGTCCAACTGGCGAATCGAGCCGGCGGCAGAGTTGCGTGGGTTGGCGAAGGTCGCTTCGCCCGCCTCGGCGCGGCGCTCGTTCAGCGCTTTGAAGGCGGGGATCGGCAGGTACACCTCGCCGCGCACTTCGACCAGGTCGGGGGCGGCGCCTTTGATCCGCAGCGGCACCGAGCCGATCGTGCGCAGGTTCTGGGTCACGTCCTCGCCGATCCGGCCGTCGCCGCGGGTGGCGCCGCGGGCCAGCACGCCGTTCTCGTAGGTGAGGGTGACGGCGAGGCCGTCGATCTTCGGCTCGGTCGTGTAGCTGAACTCCGAGGCGGTGATGTCAAGCCGCTTCAGGTAGTTGGCGAGCCGGTTCTCCCAGCCGCGTAGCTCCTCCTCGTTGCGGGCGTTGCCGAGCGAGAGCATCTGCTCCAGGTGCTCGACCTGCTCGAAGCGGTCGAGCGGTGGCGCCCCCACCCGCTGGGTCGGTGAGTCCGGCGTGCGCAGCTCCGGGTGCTCGGCCTCGAGCGCCCGCAGCTCGTCCAGCAGTTCGTCGTACTCGTCGTCGCCGATCTCGGGGTCGTCGAGGACGTAGTAGAGGTGGTTGTGATGGGCGAGGAGCTCCCGCAGCTCCGCCGCGCGCTGCTCTGCGGAGGCGCTCACGCGGTCGCTGCGCTCGCGGCCAGCATCTCCTCGAAGCCCCAGCCACGCAGGCGCTCGAGGCCGCCGTGGTCGGTGAGGTCGAAGTGGATCGGCGTGACCGAGATCCGCCCCTGCGCGACCGCGTGGAGATCGGTGCCCTCGATCTCCTCGTAGCCGGGTTCCCAGCCGTAGATCTCGTAGTGGCGGCGGTCGCCGTCCTCCCTGACCAGCTTCAGCTTGTCGTTGTAGATCCGTTTGCCGAGCTTCGTCACCTCGATCCCGGTCGGCTCGCAGGCGGGGCAGTTGACGTTGATCAGCGTCGCCTCCGGCATCGACTCCTGACGTAGGCGAGAGACCAGCTGCGCGGCGAAGGCGGCGGCGACGGTGAAGTCGAACTGACCGCTGACATAGCCGAGACCGCCGGCGGAGGACTGCTGGGAGAGCGCCACCGCGGGGATGCCGAGGACGATCCCCTCCAGCGCCGCGGCGACGGTGCCGGAGTAGGTGATGTCGTCGCCGAGGTTGGCGCCGTGGTTGATCCCGGAGACGATCAGGTCGGGGCGGCCGCCAACCAGGCCGAGCTCGGCGAAGCGGACGCAGTCGACGGGGGTGCCTCCGGTGGCGTAGCCGACGCGGCCGTCTTCGAACTCGACCTCCTCGACGCTGAGCGGCTGGCGGGTGGTGATGCTGCGCGCGGTGGCGCTGCGGTTGGAGTCGGGCGCGATCACGTCGACGACCACGTCGTCGAGCTCGCCGAGGGCGCGGCGGGCAGCCTGCAACCCCGGCGCCGCGATGCCGTCGTCGTTGGTGAGGAGGATTCGCACCGATCCGATTCTACGAGGGCCGCGAGACCATCCGATCTCCGAGATACTGCCGCCCGTGCCCACGGTGCGGCTCGATATCGAATACGACGGCGCTAACTTCCGCGGCTGGGCGAAGCAGCCGGGCCTGCGGACGGTGCAGGGAGAGCTGGAGACGGCGCTGGCGACGGTTCTGCGCGAGCCGGTGGAGCTGACCGTGGCCGGTCGCACCGACACCGGTGTCCACGCGCGGGGCCAGGTGGCGAGCTTCGCCGTTGGTGCCGAGCCGCCGGAGGACCTGATGCGGCGTCTCAACGGCATTGCCCCCGACGACGTCGCCGTCACCGCCGCCAGCGTCGTCGCCAACGGTTTCGATGCCCGCCACGACGCCAAGGCGCGGACCTACCGCTACCGCCTGCTGGCCCGCTCGGCCCCAAACCCGTTCGAGCAGGGCAAGGCGCTCTGGTGGCCACACCGCGTCGACCGCGAGGCGCTGGACGCCTGCGCCGCCGCCCTTCCCGGCACCCACGACTTCACCGCCTTCACCCCCACCCAAACCGACCACGTCCGCTTCGAGCGCGACGTCCTCGCCGCGCGCTGGGAGCAGGACGGCGACATCCTCTCCTTCCTGATCACCGCCGACGCCTTCATGCGCAACATGGTCCGAGCCCTGGTAGGCACGCAACTGGAGGTAGCCTCCGGCCGCCGCACCGTCGAGAACTTCACCCAGCTCCTGAAGGGAGCTCCCCGCACCGAGGCAGGCGACACCGCCCCGCCCCACGGGCTCTACTTGGAGTCCGTCAGCTACGACTGAACGCGGTCGCAGCGAGAACCCGCACCACGTGGTCCGGCTCGTAGCGGACCTGCTCGTGGGTGAAGCGGAGCTGGGTGAGGCCGGCAGCGGAGTGAGCCTGGTCGCGAAGCCGGTCCCGAGCCTGCTCGGCCGGCGTACGGTGATAGCGCAGGCCGTCGGTCTCGACGACAAGGCTGAGGTCGGGCCAGTAGAAGTCGACTTCGAAGTCGTTGACCCACTGGCCCGTGAGTGGGATGGGCAGGCCGGCTTTACGGGCGAGCGGAAGGAAAAGGCGTTCGAGCTCCTCTTTGGTGAGGCGGAAGGTGCGCCGGTCGAGGATGGTTCGGAGGCAGGCGCCGCCTGGCCCTCCCTGGCGCTGGTCGAGCGCTTTCCGCAGCTTCGGTGGGTGGACGAGGTCGTATTTGTCCGCCTCGTTGATCATCCGCTCGATGCCGCGACGGTCCAGGCGCAGGGTCAAATCGATGACGGTCTGGACCGGCGTGGTAACCGGGATGCCGTGGCACGTGGTGGTGTCGCGCCCGATATTGAGCGAGGGCCTGCGGTGAATTCGAAGCCCTGGGCGACGCCGGCGAGAGGGGCTGGGTAGGGAGACCTCGATCACGCTGCGCTGCTCGTAGCCGATCCGCCACAACGCAGCCGCGCTGGAGTGACTGAGCACGGCCCCGTCGCCGCAGGCGAGAACGGCCGCCATCCAACGCCCTTTGTCGCTCACTTCCGGGCGTCCCACGGCATAGACGCCTCGGCGAATCGAATGGAGCAAGCCCTTCTCGATGCGGTGAGCGATTGCGTGACGCCCGTAACCGAGCCCACTGAGCTGCGCGTGCGTCACCACCCCATGCCGGCGGCGCACCAGCCCCCATGCTTCCCGCGATTGGTGAGTTGTACCGGCTATAACCGGCTTAAGTCACCACTCACCCGAGTTCGCCCCCCTTACCCCGCCTTTTTCGCGCAGCTTGCGGCGGTTAGACGAGCTCGAGGTAGACCATCTCGGTGGAGTCGCTCCGCCGAGGGCCTAGCTTGACGATGCGGGTGTAGCCACCGGGACGCGTCGCGTAGCGCGGCGCCACCTCGTCGAACAGCTTGTGGACGATGAACTTGTTGTTGTGAAGGGTGGCCAGCGCCTGGCGGCGGGCGTGCAGGTCCCCCCGTTTGGCGAGGGTGATCAGTTTCTCCACCTCGGGCTTGACCGCCTTGGCCTTCGCCTGGCTGGTCTGGATCCGCTCGTGCTCGATCAGCTGCTTCGAGAGGTTCGAGAGCAGCGCCTCGCGGTGGGCGGCATCGCGGCTGAGCTTGTTGCGCTTCTTTTTGTGCCGCACCGAATCCCTCCGCTCGCTCTCCCTCGCCGCCTTAGTCTGCCTGAAGATCCAGGCCGCGGGAGTGCAGGGTCTCGATCACTTCCTCGATCGACTTCTGACCGAAGTTCGGGATCGCGTTCAGTTCCGCGCGCGATTTGCGCACCAGGTCGCCGACCGTCTGAACACCGGCTCGCTTCAGGCAGTTGTAGGAGCGGACGCCCAGTTCGAGCTCCTCGATCAGGATCTCGTCGAGCCCGTTGGCGGCAGCGCCGCCGTCGCCTGCCGGCGAGGACGAGAAGCCGTCGCTGGGCGCGGCCGGAACCGGCTCGCGGGCGGTCAGTTCTTCGACCCGGTCGGCGTCGGTGAAGATCGCCAGGCTCTTGATCAGGATCTCCGAGGCCTCGCGCAGCGCCGCCCCGGGCTCGATCGAGCCGTCGGTCTCGAGGTCGAGCGTGAGTTTGTCGAAGTCGGTCCGCTGGCCGACGCGGGCGGCGGACACCGCATAGGAGGCGCGCCGGATCGGCGAGAAGATCGAGTCGATCGGGATCACGCCGATCGGCTGCTCGTCGGACTTGTTCTCTTCGGCGGGCGAGTAGCCGCGGCCGCGGCCGATCGTCAGGTAGACCTCGAACTTGGTTTTTTTCTCCAGGGTCGCGATCGGGGCGTCGGGGTTGAGGATCTCGACGCCGGAGGGCAGGTCGATGTCCTTCGCTTTCACCTCGCCGGGGCCGTTGGCGACCAGCGGCGCCTCGACCTCGTCGGCGTCGGTGTGCATACGGACGACGAGGTCCTTGAGGTTGAGGATGATGTCGGTGACGTCCTCTTTGACGCCCTCCACGGTGGAGAACTCGTGCGCAACCCCCTCGATGCGGACGCTGGTGATGGCGGCGCCGCCAAGCGAGGAGAGCAGGACGCGACGAAGGCTGTTGCCGAACGTGTAACCGAAGCCCTTGTCGAGCGGCTCGATCGTGAAGGTGCCGCGACGGTCGTCGACTTTCTCGGAGGTGATGCGGGGGACCTGGAAATCGGTGGTCATGAGTTCCTTGCGTATGCGTGTTTCAGAAATCGGGGTCCGGACTACTTGGAGTAGAGCTCGACGATGAGCTGCTCCTGAACCGGCGCCGAGATCTCGGAGCGCTCGGGGTAGCGCAGGACCTTGGCGGTGAGGGCATCGTGGTCGGCCTGCAGCCAGGCGGGAACCGTGGAGACGAGTTCCGTGGCCCGACGGATCGTGTCGGTGGCGTTCGATCCGGCTTTGACCGAGATGATGTCCTCGGGACGTACTTGGTAGGAAGGGATGTTGACCCGGCGGCCGTTGATCTGCCAGTGGCCGTGGGTGATCAGCTGCCGCGCCTGGCGCCGCGAAGCGGCGAACCCGAGGCGGACGAGCACGTTGTCGAACCGCGACTCGAGCAGCCGCAACAGGTTCTCGCCGGTCACGCCCTCCTGGCGCGAAGCCTTCTCGTAGTAGGCGCGGAACTGCTTCTCCAGCACCTGGTAGTAGCGGCGGGTCTTCTGCTTCTCGCGCAGCTGGACCCGGTACTCGGACTGGCGCAGGCGGCCGCGCCCGTGCTCGCCGGGCGGGTAGGAGCGACGCTCGACGCCGCACTTGTCGGTAAAGCAGCGCTCGCCCTTGAGGAAGAGCTTCTGGCCCTCGCGCCGGCACTGCTTGCACTGCGGAGCGGTATCGCGAGCCACTAGACCCGCCTCCGCTTCTTCGGCCGGCAGCCGTTGTGGGCCTGCGGCGAGACGTCCTTGACGGTGGTGACGTCGAGGCCGGCGGCCTGCAGCGAGCGGATCGCCGTCTCACGGCCCGAGCCGGCGCCCTTGGCGAAGACTTCGACCCGTTCGAGGCCGTGTTCCATGCCCTTTTTGGCGGCCGCGTCGGCGGTCACCTGAGCGGCGAACGGGGTCGACTTGCGCGAACCTTTGAAGCCCGCCGAGCCCGCCGACTCCCAGGCGATCACGTTGCCGTCGGTGTCGGTGAGGGTGACGATCGTGTTGTTGAAGGAAGTCTTGATGTGCGCCTGCCCGTAGCTGACGTTCTTTTTGACGCGGCGGCGGGTGCGACCTTTGCCCGATTTTTTCTCAGCCATGCTCTAGTTCCTATGCCTTGCGCTTGCCGGCGACGCTGAGGCGGCGCGGGCCCTTGCGGCCGCGTGCGTTGGTCTTGGTGCGCTGGCCCCGGACCGGCAGTCCGCGGCGGTGGCGGAGGCCGCGGTAGGAGCCGATCTCCATCAGCCGTTTGACGCTCTGCGAGCGCTCGCGGCGCAGGTCGCCCTCGACCTCGCGATTCTCGACCGCCTCGCGCAGTTTCATCACCTCGTCCTCGGTCAGGTCTTTGACCGGGGTGTCCGGATCGACTTTGGTCTCGGCGAGGATCTGCAGGGCCGTCGAGCGGCCGATGCCGAAGATGTAGGTGAGCCCGATTTCAACCCGTTTGTTGACCGGGATGTTGATGCCGGCGATGCGTGCCACCGCTAGCCCTGCCTCTGCTTATGGCGCGGGTTCTGGCAGATCACCAAGACCGCCCCGTTTCGGCGGATTACCTTGCACTTCTCGCACATCGGCTTGACGGAAGCTCGAACCTTCATTGCTCCGGATCTCGTATTGACAACAGGATTCCTGCGCGCCCCATGAATCGGACGGCAGGACGAACCAACCGGCCAACAAGGCCGACCGAGAAAGATAGCAGGGGCCGTGCCTCGGGGACGCCTGGTTGAAGGGGAGTCGGGTGCCCCTTCGCTGGAGACCGTATGTCCTCGCAGGGACCAGCGAATTAAGACACCTTGACCCAAAGCCTCCATCGAAGGGGCACCCGACTCCCCTCCGACACGCATCTCCAACACCCCACCCCCTCCCTACCGCAGCGCTATGCCTCAGCCGTCCTGCACCAGTGCGATCAGGAAGCCGTCGTAGTTCTTGGCACCGACGGTCTGGATCGTGGTGGCGCTGACGCGAGGCTCGTCGGCGAGGGTTTCGTGGAGGCGGCGCTGGGCTTTGGTCGCCTCGTCGGGGTCGGAGGCGTCGGCGAGGGTGCCGCGGCGGACGACGTTGTCGGCGATGATCAGGCCGCCCACGCGGGTGCGGTCGAGCGCCCAGGTGAAGTAGTTGGGCGTGTTGACCTTGTCGGCGTCGATGAAGACGAGGTCGAAAGGGGCCTCGCTCTCCAGGCCCGGCAGCGCCTCCAGTGCCGGACCGACCCGCACCTCGACCCTGTCCCCCACCCCCGCCCGCTCGATGCTGCACCGCGCCACCTCGGCGTACTCGGGCTTCGCCTCCAGGGTGATCAACCGCCCGTCCGCCGGCAGCGCCCGCGCCATCAGGATCGAGCTGTAGCCGCCCAGCGTCCCGAACTCCAGGATCTTCCTCGCCCCGACCAGCCGCACCAGCAGCTGCAGCAGCTTCCCCTGCGGCGGCGAGACCTGGATCGACGGCAACCCCGCCGCCTCAGCCGCCTCCAGCGTCCCCCGCAGCGCCTCGTCCTCATCGAGGATCGTTTCGCCGATGAACTGATCAACTGCCGAGAAGAGCTCCTGATCCACGCTCTGATTCTCCAGTACTCAGCGCGGCAAACGCTGGGTCGGCGTCACCACCTGTTGGAAGGTCGGGCGGTTCTGGAAGGGGAAGGGACCGAGATCGATGCCGCCGGTGACCTGGGGGCGATTCTGGTCGTAGCAGGACGGCTGCGGGTTGCCGGCGCAAGCGCCATCGCCACCGCCGTATAGCTGCTGGGGGGTCACCTTCAGCGCTGCTCGCAGGGTGCGCTGCAGCATCGCCCGGCACTTCTTCTTCGAGCCATCGCCGCAGTAGACGCGGCTCCAGGGAGCACGCGGCTTCCCGAAGAGGTCGCGCAGGTCCTTGGAGACGTAGCTGTACCAGCCGTCGTCGTAGTCGGGCGCGGTCGGCGAGCCGCCGACGACGTTGCCGGTGTGGAGCATTTCTTCCAGCTTGTCGTAGGCCTTTGCCCCCAGGACCGGCCGGAACTCGCCCTGCAGCAGCTTCGGCCACCAGGCGTCCATCAGCTCGATCGCCGGCGTTTCTTCGTCGACGCCGTCGCGGTTGAGGTCGCGGCGGTGGGCGCCGTGCTTATGCCAGGCCCGCAGCGTCGACAGCGCCTTTCGCAGCTGCGCCGATTGCGGCTTGCCGATCGCCTTGAAGATGATCGGCAGCAGCTTGTAGCCCCGCAGGTCCTGGCTCGCCGGTTCCTCCATCGCCTGGATCAGCTGCGCGATCGTCATCTTCCTCTTGCCCTTGATCGCCGCCTTGACCTTGTCGGCGATCATCTGCGAGCGGAACACCGGCCCGTAGTCGTACTTGTCGTCGGCCGCCGCCCAGCCCGGCGCCTGCTTGTTGTTCCAGGAGACGAGGAAGGGCGGGTCGACCGCCTGCGGGTGCTTGGAGAACGGCAGGTAGGTCGCGGTCTGGGTGGTCGGATCGAACCCCTTCCAGTCGAACTTGCCGGTGCCGAGGATCGGGAAGTCCGGCGAGGTCCCCTTCGCCCGCTGCGGCAGCGCCCCCGACAGCGCGTAGGCGATGTGTTCGGAGTCGATGTAGGACCAGTTGAAGAGGAAGCCGATGTTGGAGACCGCTTTCTTGAAGCCCTGGACCCCGGTCACCACGCCCGGTTCGTTCAGCTGCGAGAAGCCGATCACCGAGTCGGCCTCGTGGAAGTAGGTGCTGCGCTGGTGGACGAAGGCCACCTTCTTGCCCCCGACCCTGCCGCGGGCGTAGACGATCCCGTGCACGGTCCGGTAAGCGACCAGGGCCTGCGAGCCGGGCGGGGTCGAGTCGATCGTGTTCGGCGTCCAGCTCTCGCTCTTTTCCAGCTTTTCCATCGGCAGGCACCTGCCGCGGTAGCGGTAGTGGAAGTTGTCCTGGCAGAGGACCTCGGCGAAGGTATCGACGTTGTCGGAAGTCGCCGTGGTCGCGCTCCAGGCGTAATCGCGCCCGTGCCCGAGCTCGACGAAGAGGTTGACGCCGGGGAAGGCGGCGCCGCGGGCATCGATCCCCGGCCCGTGCAGGTCCTCCTCCATCAGGATCTGCGGCAGGAAGTAGCCGACCTGCGGCCCCATCACCCCGATCGGGTGGCCGGTCGCCGACTCCTTGGCCGAGACCAGCTCCCAGTTGGAGGCATGGCCGGCCGCTTCCAGTTCACGCTGCAGCAGCGCGCCGACCGTCCCGAGGCCCTTGGCGGCACCGGGAGCGGATGAGGTGCTGGCGGCGGTCTTGGTGAAGCGGACACTGCCCGGGTCCGGCAGCGCCAGCCCCCGCTTGGCGAAGGCGCCGCGGGTCTCGTAGGGGAAGCGCTTGGAGATCGTCGTCGGCGCTTCCGGGTCGTTCTTCGAGCGGAAGCCTTCCCACGCCTCGCGGCCTGCCTTCCTGCCCATCCGTTCGACGAAGGCCTCCATCGTCAGCGCCGAGTTCAGCTCGTTGCCGCCACCCTGGCCGAAGATGCCGCCCACGAGCGAGGCGACCGCGATCACGTCGGTCGGTTTCCACGGTTCCATCGGCTTGCCGAGAATCGTGTACTCGGCCGGTTTCAGTTCCGGATCGAGGTTGGCGGCGGCGATGTAGGCGTTGATCCCTTCGACGTAGGCGTCGACGTCGGCGACCGCCTGCTGCCCCGCCTGGCCGTAGATCTGCGGCGCCTGGGTGAGCTGTTTTTCGAGGTCGGCTTCGGTGTAGGGCGCAAAGCCCCACTGGCTCGCGTCCGCGCCGGCGTTGGACCCGCCGAGGAAGGAGGCGAGTTCGGCGCGGCCGGTGTGGCGCAGCACGTCCATAAGGAAGAGCCGGTCCTGCGCGCCGGCGTAGCCGGCGGCGAACATCGTGTCGGCGCGGGTGGTGCCGTAGATGTGCGGGACGCCGAAGGCTTTGTCGCGGACGATCGTCGCCCCTGGGCGCGGTTCGATCGTCGATTCGACTTCCCCGGCGGGGACGCCGAAGGTCGCGTCCTTGAAGTAGCTGGGGATCTGGCTTTCCGTCAGCGTCGGGCTGGCGTAGAGGAGGTTTTCGTAGAGCGGCTGCTGATCGGCGAAGTGCGGCGGCAGGCGGTGCAGGCCTTTGAATTCGAGCAGCTGGGTGAAGGTGTCGAGCCCGTTCTCCCCCGGCGGCAGGACGTTGCGGAAGCCGCCGGCGTCATCGGTGCCGTAGGGCTGCGGCGGTGCCGCATACGCCACAGGCGCAAGGGCGGCAAGGACAAGGAACGCCAAGACCAGCGGGAGCGCAAAGCGCAGGCAACCTCGTGAAAACAACTTCCCTCCTTCGAAACGGCGGCCCCCCAGCCACTCCGAGCAGGGTAGAGGATCGAGCTGTTCGGCTAGTCAGCTTCGTGCCACGGCGTGAGGATGCGAGGGCCCTCGGCGGTGACCGCGACCGTGAACTCGAAGTGCGCGGCGAGGGAGCCGTCTTCGGAGTAGACCGCCCAGCCGTCGTCGCCCATCCGCACCAGCGGCCCGCCGGCGTTGACCATCGGCTCGATCGCCAGCACCATGCCCTCCTCCAGCTCCGGGCCCTTGCCGGGCTCGCCGAAGTTCGGCACCTGGGGTTCCTCGTGCATGTCTTGGCCGATCCCGTGGCCGACCAGGGTGCGGATGATCGAGAGGCCTTCGATCTCGACTGCCCGCTGGATCGCCGCGGAGACGTCGCCGAGGTGGTTTCCCGGCCGCATCTTCTCGACCCCGGCGAAGAGCGAGGCCTTGGTCACGTCCAGCAGCTTCTGCGCCTCGGGGCCGATCGGCCCGATCGGGACCGTCATCGCGGCGTCGGAGACCCAACCGTCCTTGACGACGCCGACGTCGATCGAGAGCACGTCCCCGCGCTTCAGCTCGTAGCCGTCGGGAATGCCGTGGACGACCATCGAGTTGGGCGAGGCGCAGATCGAACCCGGGAAGCTGCGATAGCCCTTGAAGGCCGGGACCGCGCCCTGCGAGCGGATGAACTTCTCCGCCGCGGCATCGAGCTCCTCGGTCGTTACCCCGGCCCGCGCCTTCGAGGCCAGCATCTTCAGGCAGCGGACGAGGATCGCGCCGGAGGCCGCCATCTTCTCTACCTGCTCCGGCGTCTTCTTGATGATCATCCGGTACACGCTAGTGGTAGAAGGCCGACCGGCAAAGCCGGCGGTTAAACGGCCTCGTCCTGCTCCATTCGCAGGGTCGCCAGGGTGCGGCGGATCTCCTCCGCGACCTCGTCCGGCGGCGCCTCACCGCTGATCCGGCGCAGAACGCTGCGGTGGTCGTAGTAGGAGACGAGCGGCTCGGTCTTCGCGTGATAGGTCTCGAGCCGCTTGCGGATCACCTCGGGTTTGTCGTCGTCGCGGATCAGCAGCTCGGAGCCGTCGATGTCGCAGACGCCTTCCTGCTGCGGCGGTTCGAACTCGACATGGAAGACGTGACCGTTGGCGGCGCAGGTACGACGACCGCCGAGCCGGCGCACTACCGCGTCATCGGAGACGTCGATCAGGAGGACCGCGGTCACCGTCCGGCCCAGCTCGGAGAGCTTGGCGTCAAGCGCCTCGGCCTGGGGCATGGTGCGCGGGAAGCCGTCGAGGATGAACCCGTCGAGCGCCTCGCTGGAGTCGATCCGCTCGGCGATCACGCCCACGATCACCTCGTCGGGCACGAGATCGCCCCGGTCCATGTACTCCTTGGCGCTGCGGCCGAGCTCGGTTTCGTCCCGCACGGCGGCGCGGAGAATGTCCCCCGTGGCGTAGTAGGGCAACCGCAGATCTTCGTGCAGCCGCTCCCCCTGAGTCCCCTTGCCAGAGCCAGGAGGGCCTAGAAGTACGAGATTTAGCTCCGGCATCCCCGGCAGCTTATTTGAGGAAGCCCTCGTAATTGCGCATCATCAACTGAGCCTCCAATTGCTTGACCGTATCGAGGGCTACGCCGATCACGATCAGGATCGAGGTCCCACCGAAAAAGAAGTTGGCCGAGGTCTGGCTGATCAGGATCGTCGGCAGCGCTGCCACCGCGCCCAGGTAGAGCGCTCCCGGGAAGGTGAGGCGCGAGAGGATCCGGTCCAGGTACTCGGCCGTCGGCCGCCCGGGGCGCACGCCGGGGATGAAGCCGCCGTATTTCTTCAGGTTGTCGGCCTGGTCGACCGGGTTGAAGGTGACCGCCGTGTAGAAGTAGGTGAAGACGATGATGAAGAAGACCTCGCCGACCACGTAGGGCCATTCGTTGGGACCGAAGAAGCTGGCGAATTCGAGCGCCGCATTGGTGTTCAGCATCTGCCCGACCGTCGAGGGGAAGGCCATGATCGAGGCGGCGAAGATGACCGGGATGACGCCGGCCATGTTGACCCGCAACGGCAGGTAGGTCGACCCGCCGGAGGTCATTTTCCGCCCGACCACGCGTTTCGCGTATTGGACGGGGATCCGGCGCTGGCCCTCCTGGACGAAGACGATCGCGACGATCACCGCGAGGGCGATGAAGGGCATCATCACCACGAAGACCTGGTCCGGGTTGTTCCACCACTTGCTCAGGCCGGGAACGATCCGCGAAGCGATCGAAGCGAAGATCATCAGCGAGATGCCGTTGCCGATCCCGCGCTGGGTGATCAGCTCGCCCAGCCACATCAGCAAGGTGCAGCCGGCGGTGAGGCAGATCACGATCAGGAAGACCTTGGGGAAGGTGAGATGGCCGACGACGCTGTTCGTGCCTTCTTTCGCGCTGAAGGACTTGAAGAGGAAGACATAGCCGATCGACTGCGCGAAGGCCAGGCCCACCGTCAGGTAGCGGGTGTACTGGGTGATTTTCTGCTGGCCGACCTCGCCCTCTTTCTGCAGGCGCTCGAGGGAGGGGACGACCACAGTCAGCAGCTGCAGGATGATCGATGCCGTGATGTAGGGCATGATCCCCAGCGCGAACAGGCTCAGGCGCGAGAGGCTGCCGCCCGAGAACGTGTTGAGAAAGCCGAGGATCCCGGAGCCGCCGAAGTTGCCCGAGATTTCGCTGACGGCCTTGGTGTTGACGCCCGGCGCCGGGATGTAGGCGCCGAGGCGGTACAGCGCCAGCATCGCTGCCGTGAACGCAAGCTTCTTGCGAATGTCGGCAACGCTGAAGGCGTTGAGAATAGTTCTGAGCATTACAGCTCCAGAGTGTGACAGGAACCGCCGGCCGCTTCTATCTGCTCCTTCGCGGCCGCGCTGAACGCATGCGCGCGAACGTCAAGTTTCTTCTTGATTTCGCCCCGGGCGAGGATCTTGACCGGGTCCTTCCCCTTGGCCAGGCCCTTCTCCTTCAGGCTCGCGGGCGTGACTTCGGCGCCGCTCTCGAAGCGCTCCTCGAGGTCGGCGAGGTTGACCGGCTGGGTCTTGGTGCGGAAGTTCTCAAACGGCATCGACTGCTTTTTATGCGGGCCGCGCAGCTTTCGCATCCGCATGTGGATCGGGTTCTGGCCGCCCTCGTAGTTGGCCTTGCGCTTGGCGCCCGAGCGAGAACCGGCGCCCTTGTGACCGCGACCCGAGGTCTTGCCCAGGCCGCTCCCCTCGCCGCGGCCGATCCGCTTGCGGGGCTTTTTCGAGCCGGGCTTCGGCTTCAGGTTGTGCAGGCCGATCTCCTCGGCGCGCGTCGACTCTTTGGACGACGATTTCGAGGCTTTCTCAGCCACCGTCGACCTCCACCAGGTGGGAGACGACGCGCAGCTGACCCCGCAGCTGCGCCGAGTCCTTCAGCTCCACGGACTTGCCGATCCGCCCCAGCTTCAGCGCCTTCAGCGTCGCTTTCTGGTTCGGATTGGTCCCGTTGGCCGACCTGACCTGCGAAATCTTCAAAGTGCTCACGACTGCTCACCCTCTGCAGGCTGCACCGGCGCCTGCTTCTCAGCCTCAGCACCAGCTTGGTCGTCAGCGGGAGCGGCGTCTGCCGCGGGTCCGTTGCCGTCCATACCGAGAACCTGGGTGACAGTCAGCCCGCGCAGCTCGGCAACCTCCTCGGGCCGTCGCAGTCGCACGAGCCCGTCCATCGTCGCCTTGACGAGGTTGATCGGGTTCTGCGTGCCGATGCTCTTGGTCAGCACGTCGCGGACGCCGCCGAGCTCGAGCACGGCCCGGACGCCGCCGCCGGCGATGACGCCGGTACCGGGGCTGGCCGGGCGCAGGACGACGTGCCCGGCGCCGAAGCGGCCGATGATGCGGTGGGTGATCGTGTTCCCGTATTTGGGCACGCGGATCAAGTTCTTGCGGGCGTCCTCGACGCCCTTCTGGATCGCCAGCGGCACCTCGCGAGCCTTGCCGTAGCCGATCCCGACCACGCCCTCCTCGTCACCGACGGCGACGAGTGCGGTGAAAGAGAAGCGACGGCCGCCCTTGACCACCTTGGCGACACGGTTGATCTCGATCACGCGCTCCTGCAGGTCCAGCCCGCGGGGGCTGACGGTTTCCACGTTCTGTGCGTTCATGCCCTTCATAAGCAGCGGCCCACCGTAGCGAAACTACGGCCTCTAGAAGGCCAACCCCCCCTCGCGTGCTCCCTCGGCCAGCGCCTTGACGCGGCCGTGGTACTGGTAGCCACCGCGGTCGAAGACGCAGCCTTCGACGCCGGCGCTCTTCGCCCGCTCGGCCAGCAGTTCGCCCGCCTTCTTCGCCTGCTCAGAAGCGGAGAGTTTGCGCAGCTCGGGCTCGATCCAGTTGACGGCGGCCACAGTGTGGCCCTTGGTGTCGTCGACGAGCTGGGCGAAGACGCCCCTGTTCGAGCGGTACACGGACAGCCGCGGCCGCTCTGCGGTGCCTTTGAGTCGGGCGCGAACCCGCCGGCGCCGTTTGAGCCGGCGCTGGCGCTTGGTCAAGACCGTCATGCGCGCTTACCAACCTTCCGCAGAACTTGCTCGTCTTTGTAACGGATGCCCTTGCCCTTGTAGGGCTCCGGCGGCCGGCGCTTGCGGATGTCCGCCGCGACCTGACCGACGAGCTGCTTGTCGATTCCTTTGACGATTACTTCGGTCGGCTGGGGGACCTCGAAGTCGATCCCTTCCGGGGCGTCGATCGCGACCGGGTGCGAGAAGCCGAGCGCAAGCTCCAGTTTTTTCCCTTTCAGGGCGGCGCGATAGCCGACGCCCTGGATTTCGAGCCGCTTTTCGAAACCGTTGGTGACCCCCTCGACCATGTTCGCGATCAGGCTGCGAGTGAGCCCGTGCAGGGCCCGGTGCTCGCCGCGATCGGTGGGGCGGGCGACGGTGAGGACGCCATCGCCCTGCTCGACCGTCATGTCCGGTGAAAAGAACTGGCGCAGCTCCCCTTTCGGGCCTTTGATCGCGATGTTGCCAGGGGCGATCTCGACCGTGACGGCGTCGGGGACGGGGACGGGCTTTCTTCCGATTCGGCTCATCAGATGCCTGCCTTTCCGGCCAAGTGCGCCTGGGGGGGTGCCAAAGGCAAGCCCGAGGACGCAGAGATGCGAAGCGCCAGGCGCGTCATCCAGGTGTGCTTGGTTGGGAAGGCAGGCATCTAACTCACCAGACGTAGGCGACGACCTCGCCGCCGACTCCCTTCGCGCGTGCTTCGTGGCCGGTCATGACCCCCGCGGAGGTGCTGACGATCGCGGTGCCGGTGCCGCCCTGGACGCGCGGGACGTTTTTGTGGTCGACATAGCGACGGCGACCCGGGCGCGAGACCCGTTCGATCCCGAGGATCACCGGCTGGCGCTCCTCGGTGTACTTGAGCTCGACGTTGATCAGCTCACCGACGGTCGCCGGCTTGCGGCTGAAGTCCTTGATGTAGCCCTGCTCCTTGAGGATCCGGCAGAGCTCGAGCTTGAGGCTGGAGAGGGGGATCTCCACCTCGTCGTGTCCGGCGCGGATCCCGTTGCGGATCCGGGTCAGGTAATCGGCGATCGGGTCGGTGTGCATGCTTGTCCTACCAGCTCGACTTGGTCATTCCGGGGATGTAGCCCTCGTGCGCGGCCTCGCGCAGGCAGATCCGGCAGAGGCCGAATTTGCGGAAGTAGGCACGCGGGCGCCCGCAGCGACGGCAGCGGTTGTAGCTGCGCGTCTTGAACTTGGGCTTACGCGCCTGCTTGACCTTCATTGAAGTCTTAGCCATTGTCAGAACTCTCCTCGGCCGTCTCGCCGGCCTCTTCGTCTCCGCCTTCAGCGGCGGCACCTTCGTCCTCGCCTTCCGGCTTGGCGTAGGCCTCCGGGTTCTCCTCTTTCAGCTGCTCGAGGGCCGCCTGCTCGACTTCAGCCTTCTGGCGGGCCTCCTCTTTGCGCTGCTCCTCTTCGGCTTCCTTTTCTTTCGCTTCGCGCTCGGCCTGACCGGGACGGCCCTCCTGGGCGAACGGCATCCCCAGCCCGAGCAGAAGCTCGAAAGCCTCGAGGTCAGTTTTAGCGGAAGTCGTGATCGTCACGTCCAGCCCCCGCACGACGTCGATCGAGTCGTAGTCGATTTCGGGGAAGATCAACTGCTCTTTGACGCCCATCGAGTAGTTGCCGCGACCGTCGAAGGAGCGCGGGTTGAGACCGCGGAAGTCGCGGATGCGCGGCACCGCGATCGAAATCAGCCGGTCGAGGAACTCCCACATCCGGGCCCGCCGCAGCGTCACCGAGACGCCGACCGGCATCCCCTCGCGCAGCTTGAACGAGGCCACCGACTTGCGGGCACGGCGCACGTTCGGGTACTGACCGGCGATCGTCGCCAGCTGTTCCTGCGCCAGTTCGAAGGCCCGTTTGTCCTGTTTCTCGGTGCCGAGACCCATGTTGAGGGTGATCTTCTCCAGGCGCGGAGCCTCCATCGGCGTCGAGTAGCCGAATTTCTGCGTCAGCGCGGGCAGCACGTCCTGCTCGTAGCGCTCGCGCAGACGCGGCGGCGGCGCTGCCTGCGAAGTCTCTGCCACGGTCGCCCCCATCAGCCGATCTCCGTTCCGGTCCGCTTCGCGTAACGGACGCGCTTGCCGCCTTTGTCGCGGCGGACGCCGATCCGGGTCGGTTTGTTGTCCTTGGGGTCGAGCAGCATCACGTTGGACACGTCGATCGGCCCCTCCTTTTCGACGATGCCGCCGGCCTGCGGGTTTTTCAGGTCGGTTTCCGAGCGCGGCCGTTCGTGGCGCTTGATCATGTTCAAGCCCTCGACGTAGACGCGGCGCTTTTGCGGATCGGTACGGACGACGCGGCCGGTCTTGCCGGCGTCCTTGCCGCTGATCAGGACGACCTGGTCGTCGGTGCGGATGCGCATCGACTTCATCAGAGGACCTCCGGCGCCAGCGAGATGATTTTCATGAAGTTGCGATCGCGCAGTTCGCGCGCCACGGGGCCGAAGATGCGGGTTCCGCGCGGGTTGTTGCTGGCGGGGTCGATCAGCACCGCGGCGTTCTCGTCGAAGGAGATGTAGGTGCCGTCGGGGCGGCTCAGCGGCTTGCGGGTGCGCACCACCACCGCCTGCACGACCTCGCCCTTGCGGACGCCGCCCTGCGGGCTCGCCGATTTCACCGTCGCCGTGATCACATCACCGACGCTGGCGTAGCGGCGGTGGGAGCCGCCTTTGACGCGGATACAAAGGATCTCCCGCGCGCCCGAGTTGTCGGCGACCTTGAGCCTGGACTCCTGCTGGATCATCTCGCCTTACCTCGCCTTCTCCACCACGTCGACCAGGCGCCAGCGCTTGGTCTTCGACAGCGGCCGGGTCTCGATCACGCGGACCACGTCGCCCTCGCCGGCCTCGTTGCGCTCGTCGTGCGCGTGCAGCTTGGTCGAGCTGCGGACGATCTTCTCGTAAGTGCGGTGACGGCGGGCGATGTCGATGCGGACGGTGATCGATTTGTCGCCTTTGCTCGAGACGACGATCCCCTGGCGCACCTTCGCCGCATTGGACTCGCGCTCAGCCGCCGGGGTCCCGGTGCCGGCCGTGTGCGCCGCCTTCGCCGCGGCCCGCTGCTTGCTCCGCAGCGCCGCCTTGCGCTTGCGCGCCTCGGCCCGCAGCGTCTTGCGCTCCTCGGGATCGGAGGGGAGGGCTTTCCGAACCGACCGGCGCGATTTAGCCAGTCGCCGCCGCTCCTTCCAGGGAAGCTCGTCCTCAGGGTTCGGCTCAGCTTCAGCGGCAGGAGTCTCTTCAGCCTCAGCGGCCGGAGCCTCCTCGGCAGGGGCGTCCTCCGCGGGAGTCTCCTCCGCTGCGGGCGCCTCGTCCTGCGGGGCCTCGGCCTGAGGCTCCTCGGTCGTCTCTTCTTTTTTCTGCTCGTCGTCGCTCATATCCGTCGGGTCTCTTTCTCCACGTCAATGCCTCGTGCTTTGGCCACCGTCAGCAGGCGCGCGATGTCCTTCTTCGCCTGCCCGAGACGAGCGGTGTTCTCCAGCTCGCCGGTCGCGTGGCGGAAGCGCAGGTTGAAGGCCTCCTGCTTGGCGTCGATCAGCTTCGCCACCAGCTCGTCGTTTTTGAGGTTATGGACCTCGGCAGGCTTCATCAGTCGCCCGCCCCCTCGCGCATGACGAATTTGGTCTTCACCGGGAGCTTGTGGCCGGCGAGGCGCAGCGCTTCGCGCGCCAGCTCCTCGGGAACGCCCGCCAGCTCGAACATCACCTTGCCCGGCTTGACGACGGCGACCCAGCCCTCGGGGTTGCCCTTGCCGGAGCCCATCCGCGTCTCGGCGGGCTTTTTGGTGTAGGGCTTGTCCGGGAAGACATTGATCCAGACCTTGCCGCCACGTTTGATCTTGCGGGTCATCGCGACACGGGCGGCCTCGATCTGGCGGTTGGTGATCCAACCGCGCTCAAGCGCCTTGATCCCGTACTCGCCGAAGGCAACGGTGCTGCCGCCCTTGGTGTTGCCGCGCATGCGGCCGCGGAACTGTTTGCGGTGTTTGACCCGCTTCGGCATCAACATCAGCGACCACCTCCGCGCTGTCCGCCGCGGCCACCGCGGTCGCCACCGGGGCCGCGCCCGCCGCCGCCGCGGCCGCCGCGATCTCCACCGGGGCCGCGCCCACGTCCACCGCGATCACGATCGTCGCGGCGACCGCCACCCCGGTTGGCCTGCGACTGGCCGTCGCCGTCGCCGGAGATGAGGTCGGAGCGGAAGCCCTCCGGCATCACCTCGCCCTTGTTGATCCAGCATTTGACGCCGATCCGGCCGGTCGTGGTGCGGGCCTCGAAGAACCCATAGTCGATGTCGGCGCGCAGCGTGTGCAGCGGCACGCGACCGTCGGAATAGTGTTCGGTCCGCGCCATCTCGGCGCCGCCGAGGCGGCCGGAGACCTGCACCTTGACGCCCTTGGCGCCGGAGCGCATCGCCGAGGTGAGAGCGCGTTTCATCGCCCGCCGGAAGGCGACGCGGTTCTGCAGCTGCTCGGCGATCGACTGGGCGACCAGCTTGGCGTCGAGCTCGGGGCGCTTGACCTCGCGGATGTTGACTTTCACCGGGCTGCCGGTGAGCTTGTGCAGCTCCTTGCGCAGGGCGTCGACTTCGCTGCCGGACTTGCCGATGACGATGCCCGGGCGCGCCGTGTGGATGTCGACGGCAACCTCGCCGCGGCGCTCGATCGTGATGTTCGAGAGCCCCGCGTGCGAGAGCTTGTTGACGATGTGGTCGCGGATCGCCAGGTCTTCCTGGAGGACGTCGGCGAAGTTTTTGTCCTCGTACCAGTTCGACTTCCAGTCGTGGATGTAGCCGACGCGGAAACCCTCGGGGTGGATCTTCTGTCCCATCTCTCTAGTCCTCCACCGGGGTCAGGGCCACTTTGATGTGGCTGGTTCGCTTGTTGATCGGGGTGGCGCGGCCCATCGCTCGCGGGCGGAAGCGGCGCAGGGTCGGCCCCTCGTCGACGGTGATCGTGGCGATGCGCATCTCGTCACCGACGAGGTCGTGGTTGTTTTCCGCGTTGGCCGCCGCCGAGTTGATCAGCTTGTGGATCGGGTGCGCGGCGCCGCGCGGCGAGAACTGCAGCAGCGCCCGGGCGCTTTCGATGTGCATGCCGCGCACCTGGTCGGCGATCAGCCGTGCCTTGCGCGGGGCGATCCGCACGTAGCGGGCGCTCGCTTTGACGACTGGCGGCGCCGCGGGTTTTTTCGCTTTCGCAGCAGCTTTTTTCGCCGGCTCTTTTTTCGCTTTCGAGGCTTTTTTGGTCTCGGTTTTGCTCTCGGCTTTTTTCTCTTTGCCTTTGGGCCCTTTGCCTTTCGCCTCTTTTTTGGCGCTGGCTTTTTTGCCTTCTTTTTTGGCAGCCGGTTTTTTGGCGCCTTTGGCTTTGGCGTCTTTTTTCGCGGCTTTTTTAGCCGGCGCTTTTTTGGTGCGCTGTTTTTTATCCTGGTTCTCGTCTGCCATCGCTAGTCCTTACCGCCGCCGTGGGAGCGGAAGGTCCGGGTCGGCGCGAACTCGCCGAGCTTGTGACCGACCATCGACTCCGAGATAAAGACGGGGACGTGCTTCTTGCCGTCGTGGACGGCGATCGTGTGGCCGACCATCTCGGGGAAGATCGTCGAGGTCCGCGACCAGGTTTTCAGCATCTGTTTTTTGTTGGCCTCGTTCAGCGCCGTGATCCGCCCCATCAGGCGCTCCTCGACCCACGGGCCCTTTTTGGTCGACCTACCCATTGCTCAACCTCACCGGCCCTTCTTCTTGCCGCGGCGACGGCCGCGGACGATGTAGCGGTCGGATTGCTTGCCCTTCTTGCGGGTCCGGTAGCCGAGGGTCGGTTTGCCCCACGGAGTCACCGGGTGGCCACCCGGGGTGTGATGCGCCTCGCCGCCACCGTGCGGGTGGTCGACGGGGTTCATCGCGACGCCGCGCGTATGCGGGCGCTTGCCCTTGTGGCGGCTGCGGCCGGCCTTGCCGACCTTCAAGTTCTGGTGCTCGGCGTTGGAGAGGACGCCGACGGTGGCGCGGCAGTTGGCGCGGACCATCCGCATCTCCGAGGAGGGCAGGCGCAGGGTCACCATCTCCCCCTCCTTCGCCACCAGCTGGATCGAGGTGCCGGCGGAGCGGCCGAGCTTGCCCCCCTGGCCGGGGATCATCTCGACGTTATGGACGATGGTGCCGGTCGGCATCTGGCCGAGCTCCATCGCGTGGCCGGGTTTGATGTCCGCCTCCGGACCCGATTTGACGACGTCGCCGACCGCCAGCTGCGACGGGGCGAGGATGTAGTCCTTGTAGCCGTCGGCGTAGTGGAGCAGGGCGATGTAGCAGGTGCGGTTGGGGTCGTACTCGATCGAGGCGACCTTCGCGGGCACGCCGTCCTTGAGCCGCTTGAAGTCGATCTTGCGATAGCGCCGCTTGGCGCCGCCGCCGCGGTGGCGGGCGGTGACGCGACCGTTGGCGTTGCGGCCACCGGACTTTTTCAGCCCCTCGGTCAGCTTCCGCTCCGGCTCGGACGCCGTCAGCTGCTCGCGCAGCGGGTAGGTCGCGAAGCGGCGGCCGGGGCTGGTCGGTTTCGTTTTGCGGTTAGCCATCTCTCAGATCTCCTAGGCGGTCTCGGCGCCCTCGAACAGCTCGATCCGTTCACCCGGGGCAAGCTGGATGATTGCCTTCTTCCAGGCGCGGGTGCGACCTTTGGTCAACCCGCGGCGCTTCGGCTTCGAGCGCACCTTTGCGGTCCGCACCTCGGCCACGTTGACGCCGAAGACCTCTTCGACCGCCTGCGCGATCTGGGTCTTGTGGGCGCGGTCGTCGACCCGGAACGTGTACTTGCCCTCGGCGATCAGGGCGTAGCTCTTCTCCGAGATCACCGGGCGGATCAGGATCGTGCGGGCGTCCATCAGGCCAGCCTCTCCTTCAGCGTCTCCAGCGCGGTTTCGGAGATCACGACCGCAGCGGCGCCGATCACGTCGGCGACGCCGACGGCGCCGACCTCGAGCACCTGGGTGCGGGGAAGGTTGCGGAAGCTCTTCATCGCGCCGACCTCCTCGGCGGTGACGATCACCAGCAGCGGGCTCTTCGCCCCCCATTTCTCCAGCGCCTGGGCGGCGGACTTGGTGGAGGGGGTCTCGAAGGCGCCGGCGTCGAGGACGGCGACCGAGCCGCGCTCGGCGTGGACCGAGAGGGCGGAGCGCATCGCCCGGCGGCGGGCTTTGCGATTGACCTTGACCGTGTACTTGCGCGGCTTCGGGCCGAAGGCGACACCGCCGCCGAAGCGGTTGGGAACGCCGAGCGTGCCGGCGCGGGCGCGGCCGGTGCCCTTCTGGCGCCAGGCCTTGGCGGTGGTGAAGGCGACCTCGCCGCGGGTCAGGGTCGAAGCGGTGCCGCGGCGGCGCGAGTTGAGGTCGGCGCGCGCGGCCTCGTGCACCAGCGATTGGTGGAACGGCTCGGCGAAGAGCTCTTTCGGCAGGTCCGCTTTGGTCGTCTTGCCGAGCACGGTCGCTTTAGACATCGGAGCGCACCTCGACGATCGCGTTGCGGGAGCCCGGCACCGAGCCCTTGATCAAAAGCAGATTGCGGTCGGCGTCGACGTCGGCGATTTCCAGGCCCTTCTGGGTGATCCGCTTGTTGCCCATCTGGCCCGGTCCCCGCATGCCTTTGAAGACGCGGCCGGGGAAGGCGCTGGCGCCGATCGAGCCCGGGGCGCGGACGTTGTGGGAGCCGTGAGTGACGGGGCCGCGGCTGAAGTTGTGGCGCTTGATCCCACCCTGGAAGCCCTTGCCGATCGAGATCCCGGCGACCTTCACCTTCTGGCCGGCCTCGAAGCCGGCGACGGTGACATCGTCGCCCACCTTCGGGCCCTCCTCGGCGCCGAGGTCCTCGTCGCGGAACTCGACCAGGTGGCGCATCGTCGTCGCGCCGGCCTTCTTCAGGTGGCCTTCCTCGGCCTTGCTGAGCTTGCCCTGCTTGACCTCGCCGAAAGCGAGCTGCACGGCCCGGTAGCCGTCGCGCTCGGGGTCGCGGACCGCGGTCACCTTGCAGGGGCCGGCTTCGATCACGGTCACCGGCACGACGGTTCCGTCCTCTTTGAAGACCTGCGTCATGCCGAGCTTCTTGCCGAGAATCGCCGCCATCGCCCCGGTTACAGCTTGATCTCGATGTCGACGCCGGCCGGCAGCGAGTCGAGGCGCTGCAGCGAATCGACGGTTTTCGGGGACGGCTGGAGGATGTCGATCAGCCGCTTGTGGGTGCGGATCTCGAAGTGCTCGCGCGAGTCCTTGTCCTTGAACGGGGAGCGGATCACGCAGTAGACGTTTTTCTCGGTCGGCAGCGGCACCGGACCGGAGACCGTGGCGCCGGTGCGCTCGGCGGTCTCGACGATCTCCTTGGCAGCCCGATCTATGGCGTCGTGGTCGTACGCCTTGAGTCGAATCCGAATTTTCTGTGCCGCGATGGTTGCCACTTCGGTGCTGTCTCTCTCTTGTCTCTCTTCGCTTTACCGCGCAAAGAGGGCGGGGCCCCATTTGGTGGGGCGCCGCCCCGGTCGTATGTCCTTGCAGTTGTCATCCCCACCCGAGGGCGGGGCTGGGGCGGGTGGAGGCCCGCCCCGGGGTCGCTACTCGGTGATCTCCGAGACGACCCCCGAGCCGACGGTGCGGCCACCCTCGCGGATGGCGAACCGCAGACCCTGGTCCATGGCGATCGGCTGGATCAGCTCGATCGTCATCTCGACGTTGTCTCCCGGCATCACCATCTCGGTCCCCTCGGGGAGGTTGGCGATCCCGGTCACGTCGGTGGTCCGGAAGTAGAACTGAGGCCGGTACCCGGAGAAGAACGGGGTGTGACGACCGCCCTCCTCCTTTTTCAGGCAGTAGACCTCGGCTTTGAACTTGGTGTGCGGCGTGATCGAGCCCGGTTTGCAGAGCACCTGGCCACGCTCGATCTCCTCGCGCTTGGTACCGCGCAGGAGGCAGCCGACGTTGTCGCCCGCCTGACCCTCGTCGAGGATCTTGCGAAACATCTCGACCCCGGTGACCGTGGTTTTGCTCGTCTCCGGGTGGATGCCGACGATTTCGACTTCGTCGCCGGTGTTGACGACACCCTGCTCGATCCGGCCGGTGGCGACGGTGCCGCGGCCGGTGATCGAGAAGATGTCCTCGATCGGCATCAGGAAGGGCTTGTCCAGCTCGCGGACCGGCTCCGGGATGTAGGAGTCGAGCGCCGCGGCGAGATCGAAGACCGCTTTCTGGGCCTCCTCGTCGCCTTCAAGGGCCTTCAGCGCCGAGCCTTTGATGATCGGCGTCTCGTCGCCCGGGAAGTCGTACTCGTTGAGCAGGTCCTTGACCTCCTCCTCGACGAGCTCGACGAGCTCCTCGTCGTCGACCTGGTCGATCTTGTTGAGGAAGACGACCACGTGCGGGACGTTGACCTGACGGGCGAGCAGGATGTGCTCGCGGGTCTGCGGCATGACGCCGTCGGCGGCGGAGACGACCAGGATCGCGCCGTCCATCTGCGCCGCGCCGGTGATCATGTTCTTCACGTAGTCGGCGTGGCCGGGGCAGTCGACGTGGGCGTAGTGCCGGTTGTCGGTCTCGTACTCGACGTGGGAGGTCGCGATCGTGATCCCGCGTTCTTTCTCCTCCGGAGCGTTGTCGATCTCCTCGAAGCTATGCGCTTCCGCACCGCCCACGGTGGAGAGCGTTTTCGTGATCGCGGCCGTAAGCGTCGTCTTGCCGTGGTCGATGTGACCGATGGTGCCGACGTTCACGTGCGGCTTATCGCGCTCGAATTTCTCCTTGGACATCTCTCTCCGTTTCGCCTTTCGAAGTCGTGTGTTCTGTCTGGTCTAGCTGCTTGAGTCTTGTGGGCGGACTTTCCGCAGAAACTTTGTGCTGCCTGCGGGCAACCCGGGAAATATAGCCAGGTTCAGCGTCCGTTCGCGGTTGGCCTCATGAGGTTGCACCAACCGGCTCGCCAGAGCGGTGCTCGACGATTTCCTCCGCGATGTTGCCGGGGACCTCCTCGTACCGCTCGAACTGCATGGTGTAGGTCGCCCGGCCCTGGGTCATCGACCGCAATTCGGTCGCGTACCCGAACATCTCGCCGAGCGGGACGAAGGCTTTGACCGCGAGGGCGTTGCCCCGCTGCTCCTGGCCCTGGACTTTGCCGCGGCGCCGGGAGAGGTCGCCGATCACGTCGCCGAGGAAGTCCTCGGGCGTGACCACCTCGACCGACATCACCGGCTCCAGCAGGACCGGGCTGGCCTTGCGGGCGCCTTCCTGGATCGCCATCGAGCCGGCGATTTTGAAAGCCATCTCCGAGGAGTCGACGTCGTGGTAGGAGCCGTCGACGAGTTCGGCTTTGACGTCGACCATCGGGTAGCCCGCCTTGACGCCGTTTTCCAGCGCCTCGCGCATCCCCTGCTCGGCCGGGCCGATGAACTCGTTCGGGATCACGCCCCCCTTGATCTTGTCCTCGAAGACGAAGCCCTCCTCGGGCGCCGGCTCGAGGTTGATGACGACGTGGCCGAACTGGCCGCGACCGCCGGTCTGGCGCACGAACCGTGCCTCGACCTTCTCGACCCGCTTGCGGATCGTCTCGCGGTAGGCGACCTGCGGCTTGCCGACGTTGGCCTCGACTTTGAACTCGCGCAGCATCCGGTCGACGATCACCTCGAGGTGGAGCTCGCCCATCCCGTGGATCAGGGTCTGGCCGGTTTCCTCGTCGGATTCGATCCGGAAGGTCGGGTCCTCCTCGCCGAGGCGCTGCAGGGCGTTGCCCATCTTCTCCTGGTCGGCCTTGGTCTTCGGCTCGATCGCAACCGCGATCACCGTCTCCGGGAATTCGATGCTCTCCAGCGCGATCGGGGCGTCGGGAGCGGCGAGGGTGTCGCCGGTGCCCGTTTCCTTGAGGCCGACACCGGCGCAGATGTCACCGGCGTAGGTCTCGTCGATCTCCTCGCGGCTGTTCGCGTGCATCATCAGCAGGCGCCCGATCCGCTCGGTCTTGCCGGTTTTCACGTTCAACACCCGGCCGCCTTTCTCGAGCTTGCCCGAGTAGACGCGGAAGTAGGTGAGCTTGCCGACGTAGGGGTCGGACATGACCTTGAAGGCGAGCGCCGAGAAGGGTGCGCTGTCGCTGGCCTCGCGCTCGGCCTCGGTGTCCTCCGGCTGGCCCTTGCCGGCGGGGACGACGCCGGTGACCGGCGGCACCTCGAGCGGCGAGGGCAGCAGTTCGACGATCGCGTCGAGCAGCGGCTGCACGCCCTTGTTCTTGAACGAGGTGCCGCAGAGGACGGGAGTCAGCTTGGTTGAGAGGGTCGCCTGGTGCAACGAGGCGACCAGCTTCTCCTGCGGGATCTCTTCCTCGCCGAGGAAGGCCTCCATCAGCTCTTCGTCGTAGTCGGCGCAGGCTTCGATCAGCTGGGTCCGGTATTCCTCGGCCTGGCCCTGAAGGTCCTCCGGGATCTCGATTTCCTCGTAGGCGGCGCCGAGCTCGTCGGTCCAGATCAGGCCTTTCATCTTGACCAGGTCGACGAGGCCCTTGAAGTCTTCCTCCGCCCCGATCGGCAGCTGGATCGGCAGCGGGTTGGCGCCGAGACGGTCCTTCATCGTCTGCACCGAGTTGAAGAAGTCGGCGCCGGTGCGGTCCATCTTGTTGATGTAGGCGAAGCGCGGGACCCCGTACTTGTCGGCCTGGCGCCAGACCGTCTCCGACTGCGGCTCGACGCCGGCGACGGCGTCGAAGACGGCGATCGCGCCGTCGAGCACGCGGAGGCTGCGCTCGACCTCGACGGTGAAGTCGACGTGGCCGGGCGTGTCGATGATGTTGATCCGATGGTCCTTCCACTCGCAGGCGGTCGCAGCCGAGGTGATCGTGATCCCCCGCTCCTGCTCCTGTTCCATCCAGTCCATGACGGCAGCGCCCTCGTGGACCTCGCCCATTTTGTGGGTGCGCCCGGTGTAGTAGAGGATGCGCTCGGTCGTCGTCGTCTTACCGGCGTCGATGTGCGCCATGATCCCGATGTTCCGGGTCTTCTCCAGTGGAAAGCTGCGTGCCATGGTTCCTAAGTCGAATAGTGGTGATAAGCCGCAAAAAAAGGCCCCACGGGGCCCGGCGAAGCGTCCTGCAAAAAAACTGCCTGAGCGACGGGGGATGATAGCAGCGCTTCGTCGCTGGTCCCGCCAGGTCGATCGGATCGGCAATCGGGGCCTGGAGCGGGCCTATCCGGTGGTGCTGCGGGTCCGACATTACCTGCGGCGGGGGAGCCGCCGCGCCTGGGCGTTCCTCTGGCCGCTGCTGCGCCCGCTGCTGGCCTTTTTCTTCCGCGGGATCTGGAGGCTGGAGTGGGCGGTTCGCTGGGCCTGCGGGCTGCTGGCGAGAGCCGCCACCGCTGCCAGCGGGGTGATCACGCCCGCCCGCGCCGCGGCCATGGTCCTGATCGCCGCCGGGGCGCTCCTCGTCGCGTCCCAGTTCATCGACTACCGCGCGGTCGAGATCGGCCAGCCGGGCTACGCCGGCCTGCCACAGGTCGCCCAGGCCCCGACCACCAGCGTCCGCACCGCCGGCGCCGCCCACCTCTATCTGCTGGTGCTGCCCGGCGTCCTGGCGATGGCGCTGGGGGTGCTGGCGCTGCGCCGCGAGCACCGTCGGCTCGGCCTCCTCGTCGCCGCCCTCGGCCTCGTCTCACTGGCGGTGATCCTGCTGATCGACCTCCCCGACGGGCTCGACGTGGGGGCGCAGAGCTCGATCTTTGCGGGCACCTCGGCGGTTCTCGAGGACGGCTTCTTTGCCGAGCTCTCAGCAGCCGGCGGACTGGTTTTTGCCGGACTGCTCTACTATGCGCGGCCGTGCCGAATACGAATCAGCTTGTCAGGAAGGGCCGCAAGCGCCCGAAGAAGAAGACCACGACGCCGGGCCTCAAGTCGGGCCAGGGTCGCAAGAAGCGCGTAGCCGCCCCGCAGCGGCGTGGCGTCTGCACCCGTGTCGCCACGGTGACGCCGAAGAAGCCGAACTCGGCGCTGCGCAAGATCGCCCGTGTGCGGTTGACCAACGGGATGGAGGTCACCACCTACATCCCGGGCGAGGGACACAACCTCCAGGAGCACTCCGTGGTCCTGATCAGGGGTGGTCGCGTCAAGGACCTGCCGGGCGTCCGCTACAAGGTCGTCCGCGGCACCCTCGATGCGGCCGGCGTCTCCGACCGCAAGCAGGCCCGCTCCCGCTACGGCGTCAAAGCTTCGTAATGCCTCGCCGCTCCGCAGCACAGATTCGGCCGATCGAGCCGGATGCCAGGCACCGCAACCGCCTCGTCCAGCAGGTGATCAACAAGGTCATGACCGACGGCAAGAAGAGCCTTGCCGAGCGGATCGTCTACGACGCGCTGGCGATCGTCGGCGAGCGCACCAGCGAAGACGCGGTCGAGGTCCTGGAGTCGGCGATCAAAGCCCTGACCCCGGTCCTGGAGGTCCGCTCCCGCCGCGTCGGTGGCGCCACCTACCAGGTCCCGGTCGAGGTTCCGGCCCGCCGCGCCCGCACCCTGGCGGTCCGCTGGCTGGTCCAGTTCGCCCGCCAGCGCCGCGAGTACTCGATGGCCGAGCGGCTCGCCGGGGAGATCCTCGACGCCAACCAGCAGCAGGGCAGCGCCTGGAAGCGGAAGGACGACATCTACCGCATGGCCCAGGCAAACAAAGCCTTCGCCCATTACCGCTGGTAAACCTCTCCTAGCCGTCGATATCGACGGCGTAATCAGCCTCTTCGGGTTCGAGGAGCGGCCGTCGCAGACGCAGTTTCAGATGGTCGACGGGGTGCTGCACTGCATCTCGCTGCCGGTCGGCGACCGGCTGTTGCGGCTCTCAGAGCGCTTCGAGCTGGTCTGGGCGAGCGGCTGGGAGGACAAGGCCAACTTCTACCTGCCGCAGTTGCTGGGCCTTCCGGAGCTGCCCCACGTCGCCTTCGACGTCGTCGCCAGGGACGGCGACGCCCACTGGAAGCTGGCGGCACTGGAGACCTACGCAGGCACCCGCGCGATCGCCTGGATCGACGACAACTTCGATTCCAGCTGTTACGAGTGGGCCGAGCGGCGACCGCATCCGACCCTGCTGGTCCCGACCGAACCGCATCTGGGGCTGGAGGAGGGGCACGTCGCCGCACTCGAATCCTGGGCTGCTTCGCTGACTTGAAGTAGGTCTCTAGACTGGGACAGGTGACGGGGTTCTGGCCGATCTTCTTCCTGCTCGTGGTGCTGAAGATCCCGGTTTTGGGATCGCTCTGGCTCGTCTGGTGGGCAGCCAAGCAGCACGACGAACCGGAGGCTGCCGCCGACGACGACGGTGGCTTCAAGCGGCGCGAGCCGCAGCCGCAGCTGCCCCGGGGGCCACGGCGCGGCCCTCATGGCGGCGGAGCGGCGGTCCCGGCGCCTCCCTGCCCGCCCGGCGGGCGCACCCGCGTCGTCAAACCGGCTGCGCAGCCTGCTTTCGCTCGCGCCGGATCTCGCGCAGGTAAGGATGAAAGTCCACCTCGACGGTATGACGCTTAGACGTCACGAAGCGCTTCGCCATCTTCCGTTCCTCTTTCGCGATCTCCCGCTTCATCTCCCCCGCCGGCGGTAGCGTCGCACGGCCGCCGAGCAGGTCGGCAACCCATTCGCATTGCGCCTCGGCCAGCGGCATGATCGGCCCCAGCGGCTGGATGAAGCCGATGAAGTAGAGCCCCGGCCGCTCGACTGAGACCACCCGCCGGTAGAGCGGCAGCCGGTTGTCGGGCGCCGCGAAGACCTTGGGATCGAAAAAGGGGAAGGTGATCTTGTAGCCGGTGCAGTAGACGACGAGGTCGATCTCCTCCTCGCTGCCGTCGACGAAGCGGATGGTGCGGTCGCCGGCGAAGCGCTCGATGTTGGGCTTGACGGCGATGTCACCGTGACCGAGCCGGGGCAGCAGCTCCGAAGAGACAGTCGGGTGCGCCTCGAAGAGCTTGTGGTCGGGCTTGGGAAGACCGTAAGAGGTCATGTCGCCGGCGGCGATCTCGAGACCGCGCATCGCGAAGAAGCGCTGGACCGAGAGCGGCAAGAGGGAGACGAGCGGCGTCGTCACCTCGTCGATCGGCTTGCCGTTCATGTACTTGGGGAGGACGTAGGCGCCACGGCGCACGGCGAGGAAGGTCTTCTCGGCGATCCGCGAGGACTCGACGGCGATGTCGGTGGCGGAGTTGCCGAGCCCGAGAACCAGCACCCGCTTGCCGCGGAGGACGTCGGGCTCGCGGTAGTGGTGGGCATGGATCTGCTCACCCTCGAAATCGTCGGCCCCGGGGAAGCCGGGTTCCGGCCAGCGCGGGTCCCAGTGGTGGCCGTTGGCAACCAGCACGGCGCGGTAGCGCTCGTTGTGCTCGGTTCCCTCCGGTCCCTTGGCGGTAACCGTCCACGCTTCGTCGACCGGCTCCACCTTCGTCACCTCGGTGCGGAAGGTGATCTTCTCCCGCAGCCCGAAGTGATCGGCGAATTCGTCGAAGTAGGCGGCCATCTGAAAGTGGTCGGGGTAGTCCGGGAAGTGATCCGGCATCGGCAGCGATTTGAACGCCATCACCCGCCGCGAGGTGTTGATGTGGAGCGAGCGATAGGCCGACGACATCCCGTTGTCGTTCTCATAGCGCCAATTGCCGCCGATCATCGACCCCTTCTCAAAGCAGTCGAACGGAATCCCCCGCGCGTCCAGGATCTGCGCGGCGACGATCCCGGAGCTG